>Ga0181375_1000002_pt1 | contig 489728 bp, 466 predicted proteins | sample LowvirmetaG_FD_130090 | JGI IMG/M metagenome (GOLD analysis project Ga0181375, IMG submission 130090) | Marine viral communities from the Subarctic Pacific Ocean - Lowphox_11 viral metaG | ecosystem: Environmental > Aquatic > Marine > Oceanic | place: Subarctic Pacific Ocean | collected... | reverse complement strand
GTCGCAAGCCCGTCCCGGTCCATGTCCGGCCCCAGAACGCGGGGCGACAGGCCGGTGAGGTGGCCCGAGGCTTTGGTCTCGACGCGGGCGGTATCCGGATGATGCCCGGACGATGCCCGAATAGTCACCGGAGGGAGTGTCAGGCCGAGGGCCATGAGCACGAGCAGGCGCCGGATGATGATTTCGAGGCGTGCAAGTTCAGCCCGGGCGCGCTGGGCGAGCGTGCGTTTCAGTGTGTTGGGGTTGAGGTGGGCGTTCGTCATGGTGGCGACGGCGCTCAGCGCGCGTTGTGCATGGGCGATGCCGTGGGTGATGAAGGCGGATGTTTTGGTCATGGCGGCCAGTATAGGCCGGGGGAGATTAGGGTTGGATAAGGTGGGGGAATTTTACTCCGCATCCCCGGCGAAAGCCGGGGTCTCTTGCGGGTCGAAACTTTCTTCAATTGCATGAGGTCCCGGCTTTCGCCGGGACTGCGGCGTGTGGCGGAAGGGAGGCGCTTATTCCGAGCTTGCGTGAAGCGCCATTAATTGGCGAGAAGCTTAATCCCGATCGTTATTCCGATGCCAAACAAAAGCAGGAATCCAAGAAACACGCGTATCGCGAAATTGTGGTGACTATGCCCTGCCAGGGTCAGACGCGAGGGTAGCACGAACAGGAATATGATAATCCCGATGGCAAAGCCGATAGTATTGGCGGTGAACCTGTCAGCTCCCAATGGGGGCAGAACAAAAGAATACAAAATCCATTGGGACAATTTGGCGACGACGACGGCCATCACCAGCTTTACCGCGACTAACTTATCGATTTGCATCATCACCTTACGCACTAAGTGGTTGAGGAATACCTGAACAAGTCGTGTGAGGGGAGCGATATCTTCCCTTTTCTGATGCAGTCGTCCACAGAGCCCTTCGATTTAAGCCCTTGAGAGGCTCGCTCTCCGCCGGGGATACCTGCGGAGGCAGGTATCCATGGAGCAGATTTTGCCTGAGCGTGGTGAGGAGAGGGCGGGTCATGGACCCCTGCCTACGCAGGGGTCGTCGGGGGGAGAGTCGGATTCTTCGATTGCATGAAGTCCCGGCTTTCGCCGGGACTGTGGGGTGGGGCATGACTGGTCTAATGCGGCATGGCCCGTTAGGCTGGGCCTGAAACCAAATCAGCAGAGAGCACGCATCATGAGTATTACACCGCGCAAGCTGGGGACTGAGACCGTTTATCCTGTGGGGCTGGGGTGCATGAACCTGCATCATGGATACGGGCCGCCATCGGACGAGGCGGAGGCTGCCGCGCTGCTGAATGAAGCGCTCGATATGGGCTATGATTTCCTCGACACGGCGACGATCTATGGCTTTGGCAAGAACGAGACGCTGATCGGCACGGCGCTGAAGGACCGGCAGGGAGAGTTCGTGCAGGCCAGCAAATGCGTGATGCTGTTCGAGGATGGCAAGCGCAAGCTGGACGCGCGGCCGGAGAGCATCAAGGCGGCCTGCGAGGCGAGCCTGAAGCGGCTGCAGCGCGAAACGATCGACCTTTACTACATGCACCGGCCGGACCCGAACGTGCCGATTGAAGACTCGATGGGCGCGATGGCGGACCTCGTGGCCGAGGGCAAGATCCGCATGGTGGGCCTGTCGGAAATGGGCGCGGGCCTGCTGCGCCGGGCGCATGCTGTGCACCCGGTTGCGGCGATGCAGTCGGAATACTCGCTGCTGACACGCAACCCGGAGATCGCCGTGCTGGACGCGTGCAAGGAACTGGGCGTGACCTTCGTGCCTTTCTCGCCAGTGGGGCGCGGATACCTTGCCGACAATCCACCGGCGCCAAAGGATTATCACGAGGTGGACATGCGCCGCATCTTCCCGCGCTGGACCGAGCCCTACTGGACCGAGAACCTGCCTCTGCTGAAGCGGGCGCAGGAGATGGCCGGCGACCTCGGCGTGACGACATCGCAGCTGGCGATTGCCTGGACGCTGGTGAAGAAGCCGGACTGTGTGCCTATCCCCGGCACGACCAATCGCAAACATCTGCGCGACAATTTCAAGGCCGCCGAGCTGGCGTTGACGACGGAGCAGTTGGCCCTGCTGGACAATGTGTTCCAGCCGGAAGCCGTGAAAGGCCCGCGCTACAACGCGATGGCACAGGCGAGCGTCGACACCGAGCAATATGCGTTCGAGACCGAGGCTTGAGGCAAGCTCGCTTGAGAGTTGCGGCGGGCTGTGAAACCGCCCAATTCGCTGTATAAGCCGCCCGATGACCGAGACAGATACCCACGGCAAGCCTGGAACGCGGGCCATTCCGGCTGACAGCGCCCTTCCGGGCGTTCTGGCGATCCTGCCGGACTGGATGCAGCCTTATGCCATGCTGGCGCGGCTGGACCGGCCCGTCGGCATCTGGCTGCTCTACCTGCCCTGCCTGATCGGCCTCGCCTTCGTGCGGATGCGTACGGGGCTGTACCTTGTGGACCTGTTCTGGGTGCCGCTGTTCCTGCTGGGCGCTGTGGCCATGCGCGGGGCGGGTTGTACGTGGAACGACATTACCGACCGGGACTTTGACGCGCAGGTGGCGCGCACGGCGCTGCGACCGTTGCCATCGGGCGCGGTGACGCTGCGCGAGGCGTTTGTCTTCATGGGCGCGCAGCTGGCGATTGGCCTCGCGGTATGGGCGTGCCTGCCAGGCGATGCGAAACTGGTGGCGCTGGCGGCCATTCCGCTGGTCGCGGCGTACCCCTTCATGAAGCGGGTGACGTGGTGGCCGCAGGCCTGGCTGGGGCTGACCTTCAACTGGGGCGTGCTGGTGGGCGCGGCAACGGCGGGAAGCCTGTCGGTGCCGGTGTTCATTCTCTATGCGGGCCTCGTCCTGTGGACGATTGCCTATGACACGATCTATGCGCTTCAGGACCGGGAAGACGACGCGCTGATCGGCGTGCGCTCGACGGCGCGCCTGTTCGGCAACCGGGCGGTTCTGGTGAGCTTCTGCTTCCACATGGGCGCGGCCGCGCTGGTGGCGCTCGCGGCGGTGATCAACGGATCGGTACGGGCGGGGGCCGTGACGGCGCTGGCTTTCCTCGCCCATGGCCTGTGGCAGGCCGTGCGGCTGAAGCGCAGCCATGAGACCGACGCGCTGACCGTGTTCAAGGCGAATGTCTGGGCTGGTACGATCATCGTGGCCGGGTTCACGCTGGCGGCCATGCTGCCGACGCCGAAGCCGCGTACGCTGTTTGCCGAGCATGAAGTGGTGCGCGCCGGGCCGCCGGAGAAAGTGGCGCTGCCCTTCGGGCTGGAACTGAAACGCGAGCACCATATCCCGCGCACGCAGACATGGATGGCGAGCGACGTATTGAAAGCGCTGGACAAGGCGGGCGTGGACGTGGCCGAGCCCGAACGTGGTGAACCTGCTCCGCAAGAAAGCGAATAGGGCTTCCCCGCAGTTGACCCCCGCGCGACCCTGCCCTACGGCTTGGCGGCTTTTTTTGCTGGCAATGGCGCCTCGGCAGGCTGTTTGAGGAAATACTGAAAATGCGGGCAGCCCCCCACCCCCGACAGGCTGAACGTCTGGAAGCGCTCTATCGATACGAGATTCTGGATTCGGCGCGTGAGGCCGAGTTCGACGAGATCGTCGCGCTGGCCGCAGCCATTTGCGGCACCAGCATTTCCGTCGTGAACCTGATCGATGAGGACCGCCAGTGGTTCAAGGCGGAGGTCGGCCTTGGTGTGCGCGAGACGCCGCTGGAAACCTCTATCTGCTCGCACGTCATCCTGAGCGATGATTTCGTGGAGATTACAGATACGCATGCCGACCCGCGCACGCAGGACAATCCGCTTTGCGTGGCCGATGGCGGCTTGCGCTTCTATGCGGGCGCGCTGCTGAAGTCGCCGGAGGGGCTGCCTATCGGGACGCTTTGCGTGCTGCACGATACGCCACACCAGCTGAATGATTTCCAGAAGGGCGCGCTGCGCACGCTGGCCCGCCAGGTCATGCGGGAACTGGACCTGCGCGTTGCCCTGCGCGACCAGATGATCCTGCGCCGGGAAATGGACCACCGGGTGAAAAACTCCCTGCAGTCGGTAGCCTCGCTGATCCACCTCTACCGGGCGCGCGCCGGTGAAGACAGCTTCGAGGCCTTTGACGCCGTGGAGCGCAAGGTGAACGCCATATCGTTGCTGCATGAACAGCTGCATGAAGCCAGCGACCTGCAGATGGTGCAGATCGGCGTGTTCCTGCCGCGCGTGCTGGACCTGTTGCAGGGCTCTGCCCCGGAAAACGTGAAGATCAGAGGCGAGATCGACGCGCTGGAGCTCAACTCGTCTGATGCGTCTTCCCTCGGCATGATCGTCAGCGAATTCGTGGCGAATTCGATCAAGCATGGCTTCGCCGACGGACGACACGGCGATATCGAGATTTCCCTGCATCGCGAAGACGATGGGCGCATCACGCTGCGCGCCATGGACAATGGCGCGGGCAATGCGGCTGGCCCGCGGCACGATTCTGCCGTCGAGGGCCTCGGCCAGCGTCTGGTCGAAGCGGCGGCCTCCCAGCTGGGCGGTACGCTGGAACGCAATGCCTCGCCCAAGGGTTATGAAATCAAGCTTGTGTTCCAGTCACGCTGAGGACAGACTTGCATATACCCCTAGGGGGTATCATATAGGCGTGTGAACACCGATACCGGAGTGCGCACCCATGACGACAGACACGCCTTCCCACGATCACAGCCATCACGATCACGGCGCGCCGGACAAGGCCGAGGCCGAGGCCGCGCATGCGTGCTGTCATGGCAGCAGCAAGCCGGAAAAGCCCGACAGCGCCTATGACCATGTGCCGGGCGATTATGCCGGCACGGTGTGGACCTGCCCGATGCACCCGCAGGTGCGCGAGACATCGAACACCGGTTGCCCGATCTGCGGCATGGCGCTGGAACCGGAAGCAGTCTCGCTTGAGGAAGACACGCACGAGCTGGATGACATGACGCGCCGGTTCTGGATCAGCACGGCCTTTGCCCTGCCCCTGTTCCTTTATGCGATGAGCGACATGATCCCCGGACAGCCGCTGAATGGATTTGTGCCTGCAGGCTGGGCAGCGTGGATCCAGCTGGCGCTGGCGGCGCCTGTTGTGCTGTGGGGCGCAGCGCCTTTCTTTGTGCGAGGCTGGCGGTCTGTCAAAACCATGAACCCGAACATGTTCACGCTGATTGCACTCGGCACCGGCACGGCTTTCCTGTTCAGCCTGGTGGCCACTGTAGCGCCTGGCATTTTCCCGGACAGCTTCCGCGACATGAATGGGCAAGTGCATGTCTATTACGAGGCGGCGGCAGTAATTACGGCGCTGGTCCTGTTGGGACAGGTTCTGGAACTGAAGGCACGGAGCGCCACCTCCGGCGCGATACGGGCGCTGCTGCAGCTGACACCGCCGACAGCGCGTATCATCCGCGACGATGGCCGGGAGGAAGACATTGATCTCGATGCCGTGAAATCCGGCGACCGGCTGCGCATTCGTCCCGGCGAGAAGGTGCCGGTCGACGGGGAAGTCCTTGAGGGCAAGTCCAGCATTGACGAGTCCATGGTGACAGGTGAGCCCCTACCGGTGGCCAAGGCGGCTGGCGACGCCGTGACAGGTGGGACGGTCAACGCGACCGGCACGCTGGTGATGACAGCCACACGCGTCGGCAACGATACGGTGCTCGCGCAAATCGTGCGCATGGTGTCGGAGGCGCAGCGCTCGCGCGCGCCAATCCAGCGGCTGGCTGACCTTGTAGCGGGCTGGTTCGTGCCAGCGGTGGTCGCCTCGGCCGTGCTGACATTCATTGTCTGGGCTGTGTTCGGGCCGGACCCGGCCTTGGCCTTTGCGCTGGTCAATGCGGTTGCCGTGCTGATTATTGCCTGCCCGTGTGCCCTCGGCCTCGCAACGCCCATGTCGATCATGGTGGGCACCGGAAAGGGCGCGCAGAATGGCATCCTGATCCGCAATGCCGAGGCACTGGAGACGCTGGAGAAGGTGGATACTGTTGTGGTCGACAAGACCGGCACGCTGACGGAAGGCAAGCCGAAACTGGTGACGGTGGAGCCCGCGGACGGCTGGGATGAAGCCGGATTGCTGGCGCTGGTCGCCGCAGTCGAAGCCGCGAGCGAGCACCCGCTGGCGGCGGCGATCGTTCAGGGAACGAAAGATCGCGACATCGCCATAGCTCAGGCAAAAGATTTCGAATCCGTGACAGGCGAAGGCGCGCAAGGCAAGGTGAGCGGCAAGTCGGTCGCCATTGGCAATGCCAAGATGATGCGCCGTATTGGCGGCTTTGACGAGGGGCGGGCCGAAGCGGCAGAAGCGCATCGGAATGAAGGCCGGACGGTGATGTTCGTGGCCGTAGACGGCAAGGCGGCGGGCCTGATCGGCGTGGCCGACCCGATCAAGGCGACGACGAAAGATGCCATCGCGCAACTGCATAAGCAGGGCCTGAAAGTCGTCATGCTGACCGGCGACAGCGAAGCAACGGCCAGGGCCGTGGCTGGCCAGGTGGGCATTGATGACGTGCGGGCCAATGTGTCGCCGGAAGACAAGAATCGCATCGTCCGTGAGCTGCAGGAAGGCGGCGCGGTGGTGGCGATGGCGGGCGACGGCATAAACGACGCCCCGGCGCTGGCGCAGGCCGATGTCGGCGTCGCCATGGGCACCGGCACCGATGTGGCGATGGAAAGCGCCAGCGTGACACTGGTGAAGGGCGACATGGCCGGCATCGCGAAGGCGATCACTCTCAGCCGCGCGACCATGCGCAACATAAGGCAGAACCTGTTCTTCGCTTTCATCTACAATACGCTTGGCGTGCCGCTGGCGGCGGGTGTTCTGTACCCGGTGTTCGGCCTGTTGCTGAGCCCGATGATTGCGGCAGCGGCGATGAGCCTTTCGTCGGTCTCTGTGATCGGGAACGCGCTGCGCCTGCGTGCATTGAGGCTATAATGGGTACGTCATACGAGCAGAACAGCCTGAGCCTTCCCGGCGCCGTGGCAATGGGAACGGGCGTGATGATCGGCGCGGGCATCTTTGCGCTGACGGGACAGGTGGCAGAACTCGCCGGAGCGCTATTTCCGCTCGCCTTCCTGATGGCCGCCATAATTTGTGGATTCAGTGCGTACTCGTACATCAAGGTATCGAACAAGTACCCGTCGGCAGGCGGCATTGCGATGATCCTGAAGAAGGCGTACGGGCCGGGCATGGTGACAGGCGGCGCGGCGCTGCTGATGGCCTTCTCGATGATCATCAATGAGAGCCTCGTCGCGCGCACGTTCGGCACATATACACTGCAGCTCTTCGGCATCGAAGGCGGCATCCTTGTGCCTGTGCTGGCGATCGGCCTGATCGTCGGGGCCTTTCTCGTCAACATTGCGGGCAATGATGTCATCGGCTCCATGTCCAAGATCACCGCCGTGCTGAAGATTGGCGGCATACTCATCTTTGCGCTCGTGGCCCTCTGGGCGGCAGGATTTGCGTTCCAGCCTGCTGCGAACGGCATGACCGACAAGACATCCGTTGGCGGCTTTCTCGCCGGCATGGCGCTGGCCATTCTGGCCTATAAGGGCTTCACCACGATCACCAATGACGGCGACGAGGTGAAAGACCCCAAGAAGAATGTCGGCCGGGCCATCATGATCTCACTGGCTGTGTGCACAGTGACCTACCTGCTCGTCTGCTATGCCGTCGGCTCGACTCTCAGCATCGAGGAGATCGTCAAGGCGAAGGATTATGCGCTCGCCGAGGCTGCGCGCCCCGGCATTGGCGAATATGGCGTCTGGTTTACAGTGGCGATCGCGATTGTCGCCACGGCCTCCGGCCTGCTGGCAAGCGTGTTCGCCGTCTCGCGCATGCTGGCCATGCTGGTGGAGATGGACCTGATCCCCGAACCGAAACTTGGCCTGCCGGGCGATACGCATACGCACACATTGATCTACACGGTCGTGGCGGCTGGCCTGCTGGCGGCCTTTTTCGACCTGTCCCGCATCGCCTCGCTAGGCGCGATTTTCTATATCGTCATGGACATCATCATTCACTGGGGCGTCTACCGGCACCTGCGCAATGATGTCGGCGCGAAGGCGCCCATATTGATCACTGCGATCCTTCTTGATGCCGTGGCACTGGGCGCATTCATCGTGATGAAGACGCAGAGCGACCCGATGATTGTCGTGATCGCACTGGCAGGCATGGCTGTCATTTTTGCCTTCGAGCATTTCTATCTTTCAAAGGCCGGTGACGAAGACGATACTGCGGGCTGCCAGACAAAGGACACATCGACATGAAAACGGAAACGAGAGAGGCCGCCGCCAAGCGCCTTGCCCGCATTGAGGGACAAGTGCGCGGTGTTGCGAAGATGGTCATTGACGACCGCTATTGCATCGATGTCGTTCGGCAGGTGCAGGCCATAAAGGCCGCGCTGACCGCGCTGGAAGGCGTTATCCTGGATGATCATATCGCAACCTGCGTGGACCACGCCCTGAAGGGCGACGATATGGAGGCGCGGCGGGAAAAGGTGGAGGAGCTGGTCGCTGTCCTGGGCGGGCGGAAGAAATAAGGTCGCGTCGATCACATATTCTTGCGCCGGTTGCGTGGCGGCGTGGAGGCCCTTAGGTTGAGGGCATGACAGTTGTTGTGGAAATGGTTTCTGATCTGGTCTGCCCTTGGTGCTGGCTGGGTCTTCGCAGGATCGAGGAAGCGCGCAAGCTCGCGCCCGAGGTCGACGTTCAACTCGTATTCCGGCCCTTCGAGCTGGACCCGACCATCCCGTCGGCGGGCGTCGACTACAAGGAATACATGAAAGAGAAGTTCGGTGGCTCCGATGAAAGCCGCGAGCGCTCCGGTACGATGCGGCAGGCACTCGTCGATTATGGCGAGGCCGAGGGCATCCCCTATCATTTCGACAAGATCACGCGCCGCCCGAACAGTTTTGATGCGCACCGCGTCGTGCGCTGGGCGCAGGGCCAGAACAAGGGCGCCGAGGCCAAGGAAGCGCTGTTCAAAGCCTTCTTCGAAGACGGGCGCGATATTGGCGACCATGAGGTTCTGGTGGATGTCGCCCGCGAGATCGATCTCGATGCAGACATCGTGGCCGACCTGCTGAAGAGCGATGCGGATGTCGACAATGTGCGCGCGGAAGCCGAGGCTTTCCGCCAGATGGGCGTCAGCGGCGTGCCGACCTATATCGCCAACCGTGCCGTTGCCGTGCAGGGCGCAGAGAGCGCGGAGAAGCTCGCAAGGTTCCTGAAGCATGCGGCTGCGCAACTGCCGCAGGAGCGCCCGGCCGGCTGATCAGCTGAGCTGCAGGTCCACGAGGCGGCGATAGGCGCCATTCTTGTCCATCAGCACGCCATGGCTGCCGTCTTCGACGGCGCGGCCATCTTCCATCACTATGATGCGGTCGGCCGCGCGAACCGTTGAGAGGCGGTGGGCGATGATCAGCGTCGTGCGGCCCTTGGCGAACCCGGCGAGGGCCTCCTGCACCTTGGCCTCGCTCTCGGCATCGAGCGCGGAGGTTGCTTCGTCCAGTAGCAGGATCGGCGCGGCGCGCAGGATGGCGCGAGCAAGCGCGACGCGCTGGCGCTGGCCGCCGGAGAGGTTGCGCCCCATCTCGCCGGCCGGCGCATCATAGCCGCCGGGCAGCGTGAGGATGAAATCATGCGCATTGGCGGCGCGGGCAGCGGCCTCGATCTCGGCCTCGCTGGCACCGAGACGGCCGAGCGCGATATTGGCGCGGATAGTGTCGTCGAACAGGGCGGCGTCCTGCGCGACGAGGCCCATATTGGACCGCAGGCTCGCGCCGGTAATGTCTCGCACATTCGTTCCGTCTACGGAGACTGCGCCTCCGGTCGGATCGTAAAGACGCAGGAGCAGGTTGAACACGGTGGACTTGCCTGCGCCCGACGGACCGACAAGCGCAATCGTCTCGCCGGGATTGGCGGTAAAGCTGAGGCCTTTCAGGGCCTCGGTGCCATCGGGATAAGCGAAGCGGACATCATCAAAGATAACAGTCCCGGTGACCAAACCGATCGGCTGGGCGCCGGGCGCGTCGGCGATCTCGGGGGCCGCATCGGTAATCTCGAACACGCGGTCAGCGGCAGCGCCGCCTTCCTGCGCCACGGAATTCAGTGTGCCGAGGGCGCGCAGCTCCGGCGCAGCGACAGCAATCGCGCCGACAATGCCGACGAAATTGCCGAGCGATGTGTCGCCTTGCGCAATGCGCCATGCGGTCAGCGCAAGAATGCCGACAAGGGCAAGGCCGCCGGTGATTTCGAGGATCGGGTCGACAGCGGCGCGGTCTGTCAGCACTTTGAGGAAAAGGCGAGAGCGCTCCACGAAGCCGCGCGCGGCCCGCGCCTTCTGGTAATCCTCAAGCCCATAGGCTTTGACCACACGTGCTGACTGGAATGCCTCCCCCAGAAGCGACGTGACCTCGCCGATCTGCTTCTGCGACTGGCGCGAGCGCTTGCGCACACGGTTGCCGAGCGCGAGCACGGGCGCGAATGCGATGGGATAGATGACCAGCAGGACAAGCGTGAGCTTCCAGTCCATGACCAGCATTGTGATAAAAACGCCGATGACAGTCAGAATGCCCTTGGTCAAATTGTTGGCGATGCGCAGGCCGGCATCGCGCAGGGCGTTCACGTCATTGATGAAGCGCGAGACGAAACCGCCAGAGGCCTCCGCCGCGATACGGGCAAAATCGCCATCAGTCAGCGCACCGAACTGGTCAGCCTGGATATCGACGACCGCGCGCTGCACGCCGGTATTGTTGAAAATGGTCATGCCATAGAGCGCGAGCGAGCGGACCACGGCCGCGACGCCAATAATCGCGATCAGCCACCAGAGCGACGTCGGCACTACGACCCTGTCCGGCCCGGCAAGGGCTTCGAGGCCCTCGACAACGAGCTTCAAAAGGTAGCCATAGGAGGCAGCCGCAATGGAAGTGAGCGCGGCACACAGCGTTCCGGCCACGAACCAGCGCCAGTGCGTGGCAAAGCGCTCGCGGGCCAGACGCATCAGGGCGCCGGTGGGGCGCGCCGGTTTGGCCGGATCAGACGTGATGGTGTTCCCCTGTCTCGGGATCGAGCAGGCGGTGGGCATGCAGGATAAAGTAACGCGTCTCGGCGCTGTCCACGGTGCGGTGGGCAGCGGCCTTCCAGGCGTCGTAGGCTTCCTTGTAGCTGGCGAAGGCGCCAACGAAATCGACTTGGGAAAGATCCTCGAACTGGACGTCTTTCACGTCCTTCAGTTCACCGCCGAAGACGATATGGAGAAGCTGTTTTGCGTCTTTAGGGGCGTCGCCCATCTTTGCTGGCTCCGTTCTGGGTTTGGCTGCGGCCGGGGCCGCCTTTGTCTGCGGATCCTGTATATCCACAAATCCTGACCGGCGCACTAACAGAGGATGCAGGTGTTTTCCAGATGCGATAATGCTGCGCTGGGCCGGAATGGCCTGATTGAACTGCAATTTCTCGCCCTTGTGGGTGGTTGCGAGGCCGCCTGCCTCCTCGACAAGCACCGTCCCGGCAGCCAGATCCCAGTCGGACTTGTTGGAGAGGACGAGTGTGGCATCCCATGCGCCCGAGGCCACAAAGGCCATGCGCAGCAGGGTGGAATTTGGTTTAGGGCGGGGAACAGTCACGGCGGGCCAAGGCTCGGGCCAGCCCTTGTAGTTCAGCATTTCCTCCGCTGCGATCAGGCGGCAGCCCGCCTCGGTCTGGCATTCGGACACACGCAGCAGGTCGCCGTTGAGATAGGCGCCCGCGCCCGTGCGGGCCTCGTAAAGCTGGCCCAGCATCGGCGCATAGAGCACGCCAGCGACCGCCCTACCCTCTTCCACGATGGCAAGGCCGACGCACCAGTTCGGGTCGCCGCGCATATAGGCGCGTGTGCCGTCGATCGGATCGACCACCCAGCAGCGGTCCTTCTGGCGGGCTTCGCGATTGTCGAGCGTCTCTTCCGACAGCCAGCCATAGTCAGGCCGCGCCGTGATCAGCCTTTCGGCGCAGAGTCGGTTGACCGCCATGTCAGCCTCGGTGACGGGGCTGCCGCCGGTCTTCTCCCACGCACGGGCGGACTGGCCTTCAAGCGTATAGGACATGGCCAGCTGGCCGGCCTCGATAGCGAGGCTGCGCAGCGTCACAAGGTCTTCAATCAGCGTGCGTTCAGCTGCCGGCAAGGCTCATGTCCTCGACGAGGATGCTGGGCGCATCGCGCGTACCCCGGAACTCGATATCCGAGGCCGGGATGAGCCGTGCGAAGATGGCAGGCAGGTCTCCAGCAATCGTCACTTCGGACACAGGATAGGCAATCTCGCCATTCTCGAACCAGAAACCCGCCACGCCAACGGAATAGTCGCCGGTGTTAGGATTGATCGACGGGCCGAACATGTCAGTAACGAGTAGGCCCTTGCCGGCCTGCACCATCAGCTCGGCAGGCGTTTTCTCGCCCGACTGCAGGTAGAGGTTCGATGTCGTAACGCCCGGCGGGTCACCAAAGCCAAGCGCGGCGAAGCCATTTGGCTTCAGGCCGAGTTGGCGAGCCGAAGGACCATTGAGCAGCCATTCGGTGAGGCGGCCATCCTCGATCAGGTAAGTCTCTTTCACCGGCAGGCCTTCGCCATCATGGCTGCGTGAGCCCATCCCCATCGGGCGGAACGGGTCGTCAATGATATTGACGCCCTTGGCGAACACCTCAGTGCCCATGGCGTCTTTCAGGAAGCTGACACCGCGGGCGATGGAGGGGCCGGAAATGGCACTCATCAGGGCGCCGAGCAGACCGGACGACACACGTCGGTCATAGATGACGGCGGCCTTCTGTGTGCCCAGTTTGCGCGCGCCAAGGCGGGCAATGGTGCGTTCACCTGCTGTGCGGCCGATGGTTTCGGCGCTTGGGCGGTCTGCTGTGTGACGCACGGACCAGCTTTCATAATCGCGCTCCATGGCGCCGTCTTTCTCGGCAACGGAGGCAAGGCCAAGGCTGGTGCTGGAGCCCGTCTTGTAGGCGAAGAAACCATTGCTGGCCGCAACCCAGCGGCTGGACCGGTTCCACGAGGCGCCGCAACCGGCGACCGTCTTGATGCCTTTCACGGCGAGGGCTGCAGCCTCTGCCGCGAGGGATTCGTGTTCGAGTGTCTGAGGCGAAAGCTCAGGTTCGCCGGTCAGGTCCATATCGAGGGCGCCTGTCGCAAGCTCGCTCGTATCCGGCAGGCCGCAATACTTGTCCTCCGGCACGGCGCGGGCCATCGCGGCGCAGCGGGTTGCCAGGGCGTGCAGGCCGTCGGTGGAGAGATCAGAGCCGGACACATGCGCCTGCCGCTTGCCGTAAAAGGCCCGCAGCGACACCGATGTGCTCTCTTCGCGTTCAATGCTTTCCAGCTTGCCGTCCCGGACGGAGACGCTGACGCCTTCAGCGGCACCGATACGGGCGTCTGCGGCGTCGGCGCCTGCCTTGAGGCACCGGTCGATAAGGCCGGCGAGCAAGTCGGCCGGCGGGGTCTTGAATTCAGCCATGAGCGCTAGATGGACCGCCGCGAGGGGCCGCGCAACCGCTCAAATCAGGCAAGGCCGTGATAAATCAGCATGAGCGCGATCCCGATCATGGCGATCCATGTGAGCACCATGCCAAAGGCGCGCGCGGGCAGGATATTCCCCGACAGGCCAACGGCATGAAGGATGCGGCCAAATGTGAATGTGCCGCCGAGAGCGTGGATCCACAGCACCGGGATGCCCATATAGGCCGCTGTTACGAGGCCCACCATCATGGCCGGGATGTACTCGGTGGCATTGCCATGTGCGCGCGTGCGCAATTCCAGCTCCACATTCCCGCCATGACCGACGGATATCTGCGCGGAACGACGCATGAAAACCACGCGCGATGAGAGATAGATGAGCAGCAGGATATTGATGCCGATATAAACGGCTGCGGCTTCCAATGGTGGCATGTCCTATTCCTCCAAGAAAAAATGCCGCCGGAGCAGTCCAGCGGCATTTATCATTTGTCCCATCCCGAAACCCGGCTCAGTCGTCGCGGCGCGCGTCTGGCAGGCGGTCATTGATGTCATCGCGGATGTCCATCAGCGTGACAATCAGGCCGCAGACGAGGCTCGCCGCGATCCAGCCACCAGCTGTGAAGATGACAAAGTCTGCCACTTGCGAAAGACCGCCCGTCAGGCCGAACATTTCATTGCTGAATACGCCCTTCTGGTAGAGGCCGAGCGCGATGCCCCCGACGATGATCGCAATATAGGCCACGTAGACCATGATGCGGAAACTGTTGATGATCAGAAACTTCATGGGCATCCCCTCTGTGTTGCAGGCCGAATCTAGGCGTTTTGCGGCCGCGCGTCACGCGATTACACGCGAGAAACGAATGTCAGGGCCCGAACGGTGTCCGAATGCACCCCGTCAGGCAGGCCGGACTACTCCTTTGGCGGGGCGAGCTTGCACGTAAACATGTCGTTCACGACCGACGCGAACTGAAGCTGTTCCTCTGTCGTCAGAGACGTCACGAAGTTTTCCACGTCGCGCTTTTCCCGGCCGATGGCCTGCGCCGTGCGCTTGAACAGGTCCGGGTCCAGCTTGGCTTCCATCGCATCGGCAATGCAGGTGCAGGTCTCGACCGCTTCGCCTTCAGACGTGCATGTCTTCACGATGGCCTTGTTGTCGCCGCCGCTACAGGCGCCGAGCAGCGCTAGGGCGGAAATCGAAAGGATTAGGTGGCGCATTCCGGCGGCTCCATGGTCAGGTTGATCGCGGAACTGACCATGAATCTGGGGTAAGGGAAAGCGCCTATTCCCGACCGATGATCTTGTCGATCTGGACCTTGGCGCCAAAATTCTCAAGGAATTCAGTCTTTACCGCCATCCGGTCATAATCCTCTTCCACCCAGTCGAGGAAAGGCTTCCAGGCGTCAGGCGCGCGGTCGACATTATAGCGCTCATAGGCATCGAAAAAGGCGTCCAGCATGCCCGTCTTGCCGTGCTTGATATGCAGGTACTTAAACGAGAGCTGCTGGCGCGCCTCCGCGAACGGCACTTTCTCGTGCAGCAGCATATACAGGACAGACATGATGCCCGCCCGGTCTGCGCCGGACTTGCAATGCATCAGGGCCGGATATTCGATCCGCGCGAACAGGTCCCGCGCGCCGAAAATGGCTTCCTTGGTGGGCGTATCGCGGGAAAAGACCTGAAAATCGACGAGGTCTATGCCCGCCGCTTCGCAGGCTTCTTTTTCCAGCAGGTAATAGCCCTTGGTGCTGGCGCCGCGCAGGTTGATGATTGTCTTGATGCCGCGCGCCTTGGCATGGGCAACGACTTGACGCGGCGAGGGCTGGTTGGCCCGCCACATATCGGGGGCGATCTGGTGCAGGTTGCTGAAACGGGCGCGCAGGAAGCCGTGGTCACCCCAGACAAGCTCGCGCCGTGCCCGTTTGCGGCCCGCCGCTGTGGCGAGATCGGCGGCCACATGAGGGCGCTTCTTCTTTTTGGGCGTCAGTTTCACCATGCTGACAGTGCGATTACAGGCGTGTCCCGCCCCCTGCAAGCAAAGGCGGCAGGACATTTTTCTTCCGGCAGCTGCATCCAAACGGGCATCTGGCTGCATCTACCCAATGAAGCCGGACATTCGGAGCCGGTGAAATAATGAGAAAGATACCCTAATGGAAGACGTCCTTGTCCCTATTGTCCTGTTTTCGGTCCTGCCGGTCTGCATCTGGCTGGTCAGCCTGTTCAATTACAAAAAGCGCCTCACGGCCCACGAAACCGTTCGCCATGCCATCGACAGCGGCCAGACAATCTCGCCGGAACTGATCGAGAAGATGTCACTTCTGGTCGATCCGATTCGGGCTGACCTGCGCCGCGGCGTCCTGTTCATCGCCTTCGGATGCGCTTTCGCCGTACTTGGTACGGTGGTTGGTCAGCAAGAAGGCGAAGCCGTCATGCCGATGATCGGCGTGGCATCATTTCCGGTTTTCCTCGGACTGGCATATCTTGGCCTCTGGAAATTCGGTCATGGCTCCAAAGCAACCTGATCTGTGGATCGTCGCCGCGGGAGGCAACGACATGCGCACCGACCCTGACCTGGCAGCCGACGCCGCGCGTGGCAGCGAAAGCGCCTTGGCCGAGTTGGTGCGCCGCCACCAGGCAAGGGTCCGGGGCATGGCGCGCCGCCTGACCGGCACGGCGAGCGACGGTGACGATATCGCCCAGGCAACCTTCCTCACCGCCTGGCAGAAGATCGGCACCTATGCCGGAGGCACGTTTGCCGCCTGGATCTGCACCATCTGCTATCGCGAATTCCTGCAGGTGCGGCGCCGCCAGAAAATGGAAATCGAGTTCGATGAAACGGCCGAGATCATTCCCTTCGGGCGCACGCAGGCCGAAACGGCAAATGACCAGATGGACCTGTCACGCGCCCTTGAAAAACTGCCCGAGGCCCAGCGCATCTGCGTCACGCTTTGTGTCGCCGCCAGCCTCAGCCACCGGGAAGCTGCAGAGGCGACAGGCTGGCCGCTCGGTACGATCAAGTCCCATGTGAATCGCGGCGTGGCCGCCCTTCGCAAACACCTTGCCGCCACTGAAGTGGCATGATGGAGTAGAAACCATGCGAGACGAAGATACTTACGCCGACCTGACCGCCCTGTTCGCGAGCGAAGACCGCGCGCTGGAGGCGAAACCCTTTACCGATGACGTGATGGGCCGGGTCCGCGCGCAAGGCCGGATGCGCAAGCTGCTGCTGGCCGTAACCGGCATTGCCGGCGCGCTGCTCGCCGCCTCTCAACTGCCCAAACTGCTGGCCGATACGGTCGGTCTCGACACATCCATCACGACCTCCATCGTGCAGGCGCAGACCGACATGACGGCCCTCGCCAGTGCCAATCCGCTCTGGCTGGGCGTCGCTGCTGTGGTGGGATTGAGCCTCTTCGCTGTCGCGGCGATGGAGCGGGCCTAGGCTTTCGGCCGCCAGCCCATGCCCTCAAGCAGCGCTTTCGTTTCATAAAGCGGCAGGCCGACGATCGCCGTATAGCTGCCATTGATATGGCTGATGAAACCGCCCGCCATGCCCTGGATGCCATAGCCGCCAGCCTTGCCCTGCCATTCGCCGCTGGTGACATAGGCCGCAATCTCGCCATCCGTCAGACGCTTCATCCGCACGCGGGCGAGCACCGTGCGCGCTTGCACGCGCCCATCTGGGGCCTTTACGGCAATGCCGGTAATGCACTGGTGCGAGCGGCCTGACAGCAGCCGGAGGAAAGCCTCGGCCTCCATCGCATCCGCCGCCTTTTCCAGATTGCGCGTGCCCAACGCGACCACCGTATCGGCGGCCAGCACATAGCCCGTTTCCGGAGACGCAGCCGCCTTCTCGCGCGCAAGGCGCTCAGCCAGCGCACGCGGGGACTCGTCCTTGCGGCGCGTTTCGTCAATGTCGGTGGGGGCGATCAGGTCCGGGACGATGCCGATCTGGGCGAGCAGTTCTCGGCGGCGCGGACTGGCGCTCGCGAGAATGAGCGGCGCATGTCCGGTAGACGCCATCGGTTTAGCGGAAGCGGTAGGTGATGCGACCCTTGGTAAGGTCGTAAGGGGTCATTTCAACCATGACCTTGTCGCCGGTCAGAACGCGGATACGGTTCTTGCGCAGCTTGCCCGCTGTGTGGGCGATGATCTCGTGTTCGTTCTCGAGTTTGACGCGGAACGTCGCGTTCGGCAGCAGTTCGACAACTGTGCCTTCAAATTCAATTAGTTCTTCCTTCGACATGAAGTCTCCAAATAATCTGCGGACCGTTGCGCCGCCGAAACGCATATAGGGGTGCGCCATAGCCCGTAGAAGGGATTCCGGCAAGCGCGGATGGTCAGAGGGGCATGTGCTTGTCCGGCGGCCCATGCTGGCTTACCCCTGTAAGTCACGGAGGATGCCATGCTTGATCTTGATCAGTTCGTCGAAGATTGCCGCACAGCTCTAACAGCCGACCCCACACATAAATCTGTCGCAGAGATCGTGACACGCGCACTAAGCGATCCGGCAAATGTGCTGGCCGCCGTGGGCGAGCCAACAGCGGGCGGCATCTTCCCGATCCATCGATCAGACGATCTCACCATCCTGAATGTCGTCTGGAAGCCCGGCATGACCCTGATGCCGCATAATCACGAAATGTGGGCCGTGATCGGCGTCTATGGCGGCCGGGAAGACAATATCTTCTGGCGCCGCATCAAGGACGACCCGACAGGACGCGTGGAGGCCGCTGGCGCCAAAGCCCTGTCGACGGGCGATGTCGCGCCGCTCGGCAAGGATGTGATCCATTCGGTCACCAACCCGATTCAGAAGCTTACCGGCGCCATCCATGTCTATGGCGGTGATTTTTTCGCCGTCCATCGCAGCGAGTGGGACCCGGAAAACCTGACCGAAAGGGCCTATGACGTGGAAAAAGCGAGAGCCATGTTCGCCGGCTGAAGTCCGTAACCCTACCGCGTCTGCCCCGCATGCAACGAACAGATCAGCGTGAACAGGCGACGGGACGTATGGAAGTCGACATCGACCTTGCCTTCGAGGCGCTCAGCGAGCAGTTCCGAACCCTCATTGTGGATACCGCGCCGGGCCATGTCGATGGCCTCGATCTGATGCGGCGTCTGGTTGCGGATGGCATCGTAATAGCTGTCGCAGATCATGAAATAATCGCGGATCACGCCCCGGAACGGGCCCATGGACAGGATGAACGTGTGCACATCCTCACCCGCCTCATCACGGATGGCGAAGACCAGCTTGCGCTCGACCTGCGACAGGCTGAGTGCATAGGGGCCCCTGTCATGATCCGGCAGGCCGAAACTGTTTTCTTCAATCAGGTCGAATATGGCGACGCGGCGTTCATGCTCCGCGTCCGGCCCGGAGGCGCCGAGCGTCTCGTCATCGATAGCAATCGAGATCAGCCGGTTTTCACCCATCGGCCCCGCTCCGGTTGGTACGAATGGACACAGAACGGGCATGCGCTGGCAGGCGTTCGGCCTCGGCAAGGCGCAGGGCCGCCGGTGCAAGCGCCGCAAAGCCCTCAGGGCTGACCCGCTGGATGCTCATGCGCTTCAGGAAGTCATAGAGGCCAAGGCCCGAGCCGAAACGCGCGGCGCGGCTGGTCGGCAGCACGTGGTTCGAGCCCGTTACATAGTCGCCCAGCGCCTCAGGCGTCAGGTGGCCAAGGAAGACCGCGCCGGCATGCTGGATCAGCGGCAGGAGCGCGTCCGGATCGGCAATGGCCAGCTCCAGGTGCTCTGGCGCGATCTGGTTCGCAATGGCTGCTGCAGTTTCAAGATTCGGCGCGTCGATAATGGCGCCGTGGGCTTTCCATGAAAGACGCGCCCGTTCGCCGGTCGCCAATTCCTTCAACTGGTTTTCCACAGAGATTTCCACAGCCTTGCCCACAGCCTTGTCCACGGCGATCAGGATGGACTGACTCGAGGGATCATGCTCGGCCTGCGAGAGGAGATCGGCGGCCACCCAGTCGGGATTGGCGGTGTGGTCAGCGATCACGAGAATCTCGGACGGACCGGCAATCGTGTCGATGCCGACACGGCCAAAAACCTGCCGTTTGGCCTCAGCGACGAAGGCATTGCCCGGGCCGACAATCTTGTCGACCGGCTTCAGGCGGCCAGCGCCAAAGGCCAGCGCAGCCACGGCCTGCGCGCCGCCGATGGGATAGAATTCATCCACACCGGCTTTCAGCGCGGCGTAGGCCACGGCAGGCGCCAGTTCGCCGCCGGGCGCAGGCGCGACCATGACAATGCGCGACACGCCGGCAATCTTCGCCGGCACAGTGTTCATCAGCACGGAAGATGGATAACTCGCGCGACCGCCGGGTACATAGACGCCAACGCTTGCGAGCGCGGTCCAGCGCCAGCCAAGCTCGACACCCGCTGTATCGGTGAAGCGGTGGTCCGCCGGGCGCTGCGCAGTGTGATAGGCCGCAATCCGGTCATGCGCGAAATCGATGGCCTCGCGCAGATCGGCCGGGCAATCGGCTGCGAGCGCGTGGAGGTCCACATTGTCAGACTGGAGGGTGGTCGGGTTGACCTGAAGCTCGTCAAATTTCGCCGTGTAATCCGCCACGGCCTGGCCGCCGGATGCCTCAACATCATCGAGAATTTTGCGCACAATGCTGGCCACATCATGCCCTGTGCCGCGATCCTCCGCGAGGAAGGCAGCAAAACCGGTTTCGAAATCCGGCTGACGGGCATCAAATTTACGGACCATGACGGGGACCCGGCTTTCCAAAACCCGGTACATGGACTGTCATATCCCGGCTGGCAAGGCGCGGCTTGTCCCCCCCGGCCCGCAAACCTAAGGTAAGAACCATGACTGTAGGGAAGGAGCCCGATCATGTTCAGCCATGTCACGCTTGGAACCAATGACTGGGAACGCGCCAGACCCTTCTGGGCAGCCGTCGCGGAGGTGCTGAAATTGCCTGTAATGTTCGAGCACGAGACCGGCATCGCCTATGGCGCGCTGAACAGCCCCATGTTATTCATAGGGCCGACTTTTGACGGCCGCCCCGCCACGAATGGAAATGGCACACATATCGCCTTTGCGGCAGAGAGCCGCGCCATGGTCGACGCATTCCATGCTGCCGCGCTCGCCAATGGGGGCACGGACGAGGGCGCACCGGGCCTGCGATCCCATTACCATCCAGATTACTACGGCGCGTATGTTCGCGATCCGGACAATAACAAACTACAGGCCGTGTGCCACTCGGCTGATGGCTAGCGCCGGCGCGGCTCGTGGCTGGGCAGGTTGCGTGTTGGCCAGACATAATCGCTGTCCAGCAGCGTGGCATCCAGCACTTCCACGTTCAGCGTGATCTCGCCATCGCCAGCGAATAGAAGCGTGATCGTGCCACCGGGCGGTTCTTCAGCGGGCGTGAAAGTGACTTCAAGCAGCGAAAGGATCAATTCGGGATCGACTTTCGTCACAGCCCGTGTCTTCGCGCCCAGAACGCCGTCAAACGCCAGCAGCGAGCGCACGCGTGCGCCCTCTTTCGGGTTTGGCTGGCCAGCTTCCCAGCGAAACCGGTTCAGCTCCAGCGAGAAGCGATGGATGCGTGCCTCGTATTTCAGGCTGCCGGCCTTCACGACCGAATCCTGAACCGCTGCGGCAATGACTTCGAGATCCTCGGGCGTTTCCGCCAGGAGACGCAGCGCTTGTGGCTCGGACATATTGGCCCCTTACTCGTCCTCGCCCGACAGGCGCTTGATATTTGCGCCGCAGGCATTCAGTTTTGCTTCCAGCCGCTCGAACCCGCGATCCAGATGGTAGATACGGTTCACCACAGTCTCACCCTCGGCTGCAAGCCCTGCAATCACAAGTGACACCGATGCGCGCAGGTCTGTCGCCATAACAGGCGCGCCCGTCAGGTGCGGAACGCCCTTCACGACAGCCTCCTGCCCGCGCACCAGAATATTCGCGCCAAGGCGCTGCAGCTCGGGGGCATGCATGAAGCGGTTCTCGAAAATCGTCTCGCGGATGATGCTCGTGCCATCTGCAACGCTCATCAGTGCCATGAACTGGGCCTGCAGGTCCGTCGGGAAACCAGGGTGCGGCTGTGTGGAGACGCTGACCGCTTTCAGGCGCGTGCCATTGCGGCGGATGCGTAGGGTGGAGGCGGCCTCGTCGGCGTCCACCGTCACACCGGCCTCTCGCAGCTTGGCAATCATCGCGCCAAGCGCCTCGACCGGGCAGCCGTCCAGCGTGACGTCACCGCCCGCTGCAGCGGCTGCCATGGCATAGGTTCCCGCCTCGATCCGGTCAGGCATGACGGCATGCGTGGTGCCGTGCAGCTTTTCCACGCCCTGGATGCGGATCGTGGACGTACCGGCGCCGGTAATCTTCGCGCCCATTTTGTTGAGGCAGTCGGCGAGGTCCTCGATCTCCGGCTCACGCGCCGCATTTTCAAGAATGGTCTCGCCTGACGCCAGCGTGGCCGTCAGCATGGCATGCTCGGTCGCGCCGACGCTCGGCATGGAGAACACGATATGCGCGCCCTTGAGGCCCTGAATGGCAGCCGCCTTCACATAGCCCTGCTCGACCTTCAGGTCTGCGCCCATCGCCTCGAGCGCCTGCAAATGGAGGTCAACCGGGCGCGCACCGATCGCGCAACCACCCGGCAGTGACACGGTCGCGTGCCCGGAACGGGCAATCAACGGTCCAAGAACGTTGAAGCTTGCCCGCATCTTGCGCACCTGTTCATAGGGCGCGATCGTGCTTTTCAGCTCGGCGGCATTCAGGTGGCAGGTCGACTCGCCCTTCGGCCAGTAGACCTCCACGCCCAGAGTCTCCAGCAACTGCGCCAGGAAGCGCGTGTCCGCCAGGCTCGGCATATTGGTCAGCGTGATCGGCTCGTCCGTCAGCAGGCAAGCGACCATAAGCTTCAGCGCCGAGTTCTTGGCGCCGGATACTGGAATGCGGCCGTTGAGCTCAGCGCCGCCAATAATGTTCAATCTATCCATGGGCCGCACTTATAGAGCGGTTCACGGCGTGGGAAAGGCGTGATTGTGCTGTGGGTGGGGCATTGTTGGTGCAGCGGCAGCGTCAGGAGCTTTTGGTTGGCTTTTCAAGCGCAGGCGGCGTGTCGCTCGCCTTGCGGGAGGCCGCCTTCCGGCGTTTCAGATTCGCCCGTAACGCCTCGGCGCGGCGGGCAGCAACTTGCGGGTCTTTCGGCGTATGGGACATAAGTACAGCTTTTCGCGGCGAAACGGTCTTTTCATCTGGGTAGGCATAAGCTAAAGCCGCGACTTGCAAACGGCAACGCCGCGGTAGCTCAGTGGTAGAGCGCGTCATTGGTAATGACGAGGTCGGGAGTTCAATTCTCCCTCGCGGCACCAGTTTTCCCAGAAAATCAGGGCCTGAGGCGCCACCCCGCGCGCGAGGTGGCGACAAGTTGCTGCGGCTATTTCAGACCGCACTCTCCATAGAGGAAGTCCTCAATGGCCTTCAGCGACTGGCGCTGCTGGTCCGGAGTCCATGGCAGGCTGTGAGGCTGGTCAGGAATGCTGACATATTTGGCCTTCGTGTGGCCCTTCACAGCATTGTAGAAAGCTTCACCAAACGTGTTCGGCACGCGCACGTCGCGGTCGCCATGGAAGATCAGCACCGGAATGCTCGCCTGATCCGCATCGCGAATCACATCTTTGCCTGACAGGGCACTAGCATAGGCCATGCGGCCAAAGCGGCTGCGGTCCACGCCAACATTGATCTTGGCGGATTCGGCATAACCGGCCCCGGCAATGGCACACTGGAAGGGACTGTTTGTCCGCGTCGTTGCCGCCATGGCTGCATAGCCGCCATACGAATAGCCGAAGATTGCCATGCGGTCGGCCTTGGCCAGCCCGGTGGAGACAAGCCATGCGGCGCCGTCTTCCAGATCGTCCTGCGCCTTGTAGCCATACTGGCCGTCACCGGCGCGCCACTGGTCAAGCCCCCAGTCGGTGCTGCCGCGATATTGCGGCTGGAGAACGGCGAAACCGCGCGATGTCAGGAACGGAATCCATCCGCTGGCATCCCAGCCGCCAAAGTCCCGCGCCCAGGGTCCGCCATGGGGAAGCACGATTGCCTTGCCTGGTGCATCACCCTCTTTCCAGCCGGCAGGGGTGGTCAGCAGGGCGGGCGTTTTGCGACCGTCACGGGCGTCGTAGTAGACCAGCTTGGTATCACCAATATCAGCCGGATCTATCCAAGGCCGCGCCGCGCCAAGCGATTGCAGATTCTTGCGATCATCCAGTACGTAAAAGCGACCTGCGTTCTTCACAGACGAGGCTTCGAAGATGATGCGATTGCGGTCGTCAGATGCATAAATGACGCTGATATTTTCGCCCGGCATAGCCTGTTCGAGGCCGAGGACAATTCCACCCAGCTCCGGATCGACCCAGGTCGTGCGGACAATATCGGCATAATATGTAAAGCCCAGAACCTTGCCGAATTCTGCCCCAACGGTGGAGGTGACCATGCCCGCGGCATCAAAATCAGGATGCGCGAAAACCGGCTCGTCGCTCAGCTTCTTTGTCTTCGGATCGTAGGTGTAAATCTGGGCTTTGTCTGACATCTTGTTCGTCAGGATGTAGTACAGGCCGGCCTGCCCATCCCAATGGATGACGTCCAGCTTGCGGCGATCAACGAGGTCAATGCGCAGCGCATCCTGTTTCTCCAGGCTGCCCCCTTTTTCGACCTTCAGATACGTGTCCTGATAAAAAGTGTCGGAAGTCTCGTCGAAATCGGCCTCTGACATCACTTCGCCATCCCAAGGGTCGGCATAGCCAGCCGAGCGGGTGCCGGAGTTCTGGTAAACGACGTCAACCTTGTTGTCCTTGAGGTTCAGACGGGCAAGTTCTGTTTCAAATGATTTCGCGCTGAGGCGTGAAATCAGCACCGTGTCCGGGTCGCCAGCCATGCGTGAAACGACCGATCCACGGGCTTCCATGCGCAGGCATGTTTCTGTGTTCTTGCTCATGCCGCGCATGCTGCCCATGTCGATGAAGGGCTCTTCGAACTTCTTGAAAGTCTTGTCGGTGATGAGCGTTTTGACCACCCATGTCCGCGTGGAGCCGGTGGATTTGCCCTCGCTGCAGCCGCGCAGCGAGCCGGTGAAAGGCTTGCGCACAGCCGTCAGAACATAACCATTCTTCAATGCCTGCAGGTACATGAACTCGCTGTCATTGCCATCAGGCCCGGCGATGACTGGCGCTTTTGACAGGTCCTCGACATCCCATGCCGCAACCACGGCGCGGTCCTGGTCATTGCCCGTGCTCGGCCCGAGTAAGGCGAACATTGTCTTGCCGTCAGTCGTGACGGTGACGTTCTCGATGGCCGGAAGGCGCGCAAGGTCATCAATCGGAATGGGGTCCGCGTTGGCTGGGCCCATGGCGGGCGCGGCAAGGCCACATGCGAACAGAAGCGAAGTCAGGATCGGTTTCATCATGGTCTGTTGGTCTCCCTCATTTTCGGTGTCACCCGGCAGCAGCGGGCATGTCAACTCACGCTATCAACCTGTAGCAGACGTTTCCGCCAGAACGCGTGTTATTGGCATGGTCTTGCCGAAATAGAGTCGGCGGTGCTCAAACCGTGCAGAGCTTGTGCAATCCGCGCACGAATTATGGCAAATATGTCACTGATGTCACTCTTTTGACAAATTGTGCATAATCGCCATTGATCTCTAGATTACGAGATCGCAACAATTCATGCAGGGGTAGCTGTCTTATTGCCGGAGTTGAGGCCGGGTCATTGACGGATACTCTCCATGAAATGAGGGAAACGGAGAAGCCACTCATGAAACCAATGAATTACAGCGGTGCGCTCTTGCGCACGGTTGCCATTACGGCGTTGTGCGCCGGACTTGGCAGCAATGTTTTCGCACAGGAAGCAGATGTAACGGAAGACGAGGCAGTTGCCGTCGTCGCACCGGCAACTGACGATGGCGACGAGAAAAAGCTTGATGTCGTGCGCGTTACGGGTTCGCGCCTGTCGAGCGAGTACACGAGCGTCGCGCCTGTTGACATCATCTCGGCCGACAAGGCTTCGCTGGCAGGTATTTCGGATGTGGCATCGCTGCTGCAAACCGCAACTGTCGCAGCCGGTTCGCCTCAGGTGACCGCAGCCACGTCTGCTGCCTTTGTCCAGAACGGCGGCATCGGCACGGAAACGATTTCGCTTCGCGGTCTCGGCGCCAGCCGGACACTGACACTGATCAACGGTCGCCGCGCCGGTAAGGCCGGTACACGCGGTGGCGTTTCGGCATTCGACCTGAACGCCATTCCGCTTTCCGCCGTGCAGAACATCGAAGTCCTGAAAGACGGTGCGTCGTCGGTCTACGGTTCTGATGCTGTGGCAGGTGTGGTCAACATCATCACCAAGTCGGGCGACACGTCCGAAATCGACTTCTTCTACAGCGGTCCTGAAGAAGGCGGCGGCGAAGAGCTGCGCGCCAGCGGTGCATGGGGCAAGGATTTCAGCCGCGGCAACGTGCTTCTCACGTTCGACTACAACAAGCAGGAAGAACTTGCACAGGGCGACCGCGACTACTTCAACTGCGGTGAAGACTATGTCTTCGATCCAGAGACGGGCGAGCGCGCTGACCTGATCAATCCGGCCACCGGCAAGTACAAGTGTACAGATGCCCTTTGGGGCCATCAGTGGGTCTATGACTACCTCGACCCGGACTATGCATCGCGTCCATGGCAGCGCCAGAACTCACTGCTGCAGTACGACTATGACGGCACGCTGGCGCAATACCTGCCAGCCTTCGGCCCAAGCGGCGCAGGCATCATCGCCCCTCCCGGCTGGTACGCAGTTGGCCTTGGCGAACTGCTTCTGCCAGGCGCAACGCCAGACCCATACTACGGTCCAACCGCTGGCCTCTCCGAAGCCCTCGTCAGCGCTGACCACCCGTTCCAGGACGAAGCGACGCTCGTCCCTGAATCGGAGCGCATTACTCTGTTCGGCACCGGTACGTTCGAGCTGACAAGCAGCGCTGAACTCTATGGCGAATTCCTGCTCAACCGTCGCGAAACGAAAGTGAACGGTTACCGCCAGTTCTGGTCCTACCAGTACCTCTACGGCTACGATTATGGGGCGGGCTTCTTTGTCGGCGGCGACCCGGTGGCGTTGGCCAATGGCTGGGGAGTCCAGCAGCCTGACGTCCTTACAGGTGCGGGACTGACCTCTCTCTTCGGGCTCAGCGGTACCGGTGCGACCAACCACGCCGATGACCAGGTCACTGTGAACTATGTGAACCTTGTTGGCGGTGCGCGCGGTAATTTCGACGGCGCGCTGACCGACTGGAACTATGATGTGTTCCTTCAGTTCTCGCAGTCCGATGGCGATTACACCAGCGACGTCATCTATGATGATGCCATCACGCCGTACGAGTTCCGGACTGGCCTTTGCGAAGGCACCGTGACACCCGTTCGCGGCGTACCATGCGTCGACGTGAACTGGTACAACCCGGACCTGCTGAACGGCGAGCTGCCAGCAAACGAGCGGGAATTCCTGTTCGGCACGGCGACCGGCAACACAATCTACGAACAGGCTCAGATTGAAGCCTTCGTTGACGGTCCTCTCTTTGAACTGCCAGCAGGTACAGTGGAAGCCGGCTTCGGCTTTAACCGCACCCGTGAGCGTATCAACGATGTTCCCGCTGAAGTCTTCCAGGTTGGCAACGCCTGGGGTTCCAGCAGCGCGGGTATCACCCGCGGTTCGAAAACGTCGACAGCCCTGTTTGGCGAATTGGCCATTCCGCTGCTGAAGGACAAACCACTGGTCGAAGCCCTCGACCTCTCCCTGTCCGCACGCTGGACGGACGTGGACGTCTATGGCGACGGCACGACCTACAAGGTCGGTCTCGGCTGGCAGGTCACGCCATCGCTCAAGGCACGTGCAACCTACGGCACATCGTTCCGGGCACCTGCCCTGTACGAACTCTACCTTGATGCCCAGACGTCCTTCGCTGGTCAGCGCGTGATCGACCCATGCGTCAACTACGTGAACGCATTTGCCGATGGCGACATCTCCGAGCGTCGCTTCAACAACTGTGCGGCTGATCTTCCACCAGGCCTCGTGCCCGGCGGCGGTGGCGGCAGTGCCACGGTTTCGGCCAGCGGCAACGCAGGTGAACTAGATGCTGAAACTTCGGATGCCCTCAACATCGGTCTGATCTGGGTTCCGACATTTGCGAACTTCCGTGCATCGATCGACTATTACGAGATCGAAGTGTCTGACCAGATCACCCAGCTTGGTGCTGCAAACATCCTGCTCGGTTGCTACGAGTCCGACAACTTTGCCACCGATCCGCTGTGTGACCTGTTCACCCGGAACGACACCAACTACCTGATCGATACGGTGACCAACAACTTCATCAACGTTGCGACCCAGACGAACAAGGGTGTCGATATGCAGGCTGAATACAGCCACGACTTTGCATTCGGCTCCATGACCCTCGAAGGTCAGGCAACGTACCAGATGGAAGATGAGCTGGTCCTGTTCGCATCGAGCGATCCGATCGACTCCAATGGTGAAGCGGGTGACCCTGAATGGGTTGGTGAAGCCAGCGTGACCTTCGAACGCGGTCCATGGTCGGCTTACTGGGGTGTCAACTATATCGGCGACACATCCAACATCGACAGCTACGGCGGCAACACGGGCACATCGCTCGGCAACCCGATCCGCTTCAAGCTGAAGACGGAGCAGGTCATCTACCACTCCGCCTCGCTGACCCGCGAACTGCCAAACGGCTTCCAGGTCCGCGTCGGTGTCGCCAACGTGTTTGACGAGGCTCCACCATCGGTGACAACGCTGAACCTCGGCGAATACAACACCGTCGGCAAATCGGCCTTCTACTCCCAGTATGACTGGTTTGGCCGTCGCTTCTTCATGAATATCAACAAGAAGTTCTAGTTAGACTGAAACACCTTATGGAAGCGGCGGAACATGTTCCGCCGCTTCTTCTTTGGGCGAGATGCGATAGTCTCCCCACCGGAACACCAAAGGAGATGCCCCAGTGCCCCGTATCACGATGAAGCAGGACAATCTGAACGAGCGAAACAGGGAGTTCGTCCAGACGCCGCTTGAGCAGCCCGTGTTCCTCAATTCCGTACCTAAGTGCGGCACTCATCTCATCCGCAACATCATGCGCATGTTCGTGCCGGTCGAGCAGCAATACCACGACACGTTCCTGCAGATTCCCAACCTGCGCGGCCACATGCGCGCCTTGTCGCCCGAAGCGCCCAAGATCAGCTGGGGCCATATGCTTTTCTCAGACGATTCCGCGATGGCGATATCGCCGGCCCGCCACATTCTTCTCGTGCGCGACCCGTATAGCTGGGTTCTTGCCCGGGCCCGTTTCTTCCTGTCCGAAAATTTCGATGGCGGCATTGGCCATTTGCGCAGCGACAAGCTGGAGCCCGAAGTCCTGATGAATCTCATGATTTTCGGTATCCATGGCAAGGCGCCCGAACTGAAGGACATTTTCACCTTCAACGCCGCCGCATGGCTTGGAACGCATGCGCGTCTGTATCGCTACGAAGACATGGTCCAGCACCTGAAAGACATCAATTCCCTCCGCGCCGAACAATATTTCACGCAACTGCTCACCGATTGCGGCATTGCCGTGCCAGATGACTGGCGCGAACGCGTCATCATTGGCAGCGACAAGGCCCAGAGCAGCACATCGCGCGACAATCTTGATGTCGACGATTCCCGCCTGCCGGAAATTCTGCCCGACGCGCAGAAAAAACTGGTCGACTATGCCGTGCCCGGCCTGCGGGCGCTGCTTGGCTACGCCTGACCAGCGCTCCTAGGCCAGCGTTCTGCGCATCGCGTCGTTCCAACCCTTGATCAGGTTGTTTCGCTCTGCGTCGGCCATTTTCGGCTCGAAGCGGATGCCTTGTACGGGTCGCTCCTGCCATTCCTTGGCGGCCAGCCATCCAAGCTCCATGGCCGCCAGTGCCGCCGCCCCTAACGCCGTCATCTCGCGATAGTCGGGCCTCAGCACGGGCCGGTTGCAGATATCGGCCAGGAACTGCATCAGCCAGTCATTTGCGACCATGCCGCCATCCACCCGCAATTCGCGAATACCCGCGCCATCGGCCTCGAATGCCTCGAGCAGGTCCAGCGTCTGGTAGGCCGCTGATTCCAGACCCGCACGCACCAGATGCGACGCCGTCGTCGCCCGTGTCAGTCCGCTGATTGTACCGCGAACATCCGCGTTCCAGTGGGGTGCGCCGAGGCCAGTAAAGGCGGGCACGATGAAGACGCCGCCATTGCCCTTGAGACCCGATGCTACGCTCTCGCTCTCCTCCGCCGAATCAATCAGCCCAAGATCATCGCGCAGCCATTTGACCACCGTGCCCGCATTGAAGATCGAGCCTTCCAGCGCCATCGCTCCGCCGCCCGGTAATTCATAGCCAACCGTGCCCAGCAAGCGGTTCTGCGAATCCGGTCGCTCAGCTCCCGTGTTCGCCACGAGGAAAGCGCCGGTGCCATAAGTGATCTTCGCCATGCCCGGCGCAAGGCAACCCTGCCCCACCAGCGCCGACTGCTGGTCGCCTGCCGCCGAGAGGATCGGCAATGCCGCCCCGAACAGGCTGTCATCGCTCGTCCCGAAATCGGCGGCATTGGGCTTCACCTCAGGCAGCATGCCCATCGGCACCTTGAACAGCGACGTCATCGCCTCGCTCCAGCCGCCTTCTGCACCAAGTCCGAGCCTGTAAAGCAGCGTGCGTGAAGCATTCGTCACGTCGCTCGCATGCACCTGCCCTCCGGTCAGCTTCCAGATCAGGAAACTCTCCACCGTGCCAAAGGCCAGTTCGCCCGCCTCGGCCCGCGCCAGAGCGCCGTCCACCGAATCCAGTATCCAGCCAATCTTGGTCGCCGAGAAATACGGGTCCAGCAGCAGACCTGTCTCGGCCTGCACCGTCGCCTCGTGTCCTTCTGCCTTCATCGCCTCGCACACGCGCGCCGTGCGGCGATCCTGCCATACGATGGCCGGTGCAATCGGCTTTCCGGTCGCCCGATCCCACACGAGCGTCGTCTCGCGCTGATTGGTGATGCCGATGCCCGCAATCCGTCCAATGCCGCCGGCCGCCTCAATCGCCTCGCGGCATACCGAAAGCGTGCGCTCCCAGATCTCCTCGCCATCCTGCTGCACCCAGCCATCTTCCGGATAGGTGAGCGCCAGGTCCTGCTGAGCCAGGGCGACCTGCGCAAAACCGCGATCAAACACGATGGCACGCGTCGAGGTCGTGCCCTCGTCGATAACGAGCAGCCTGTCCTGTGTCGCCATATGTCAGATCTCCCGCCTTAATTGCTATGACGGCGATAAGCCCGCCGTGATTCCCAATGGATTACACGGTGAGCCCGGCTTCTTCCAGCAGGCTTGCAAGGCCCAGAGTTGTGCGGTCCTCAAATGGCCCTCCAATCAGCTGCAAGCCGATTGGCAAACCGTGGCCACTCCTGGCCACTGGGACAGCCGTTGCTGGCAGTCCGGGAAAGGTCGCGAGGCCCGCCCAGGCGAGCTGCGCGCCGTATGGCTGCATCTGGCCATCCACCGATAGCGTGCGATTGCCCCAGTCCGGATCTGTCTTATAGGTGAAGGCTGGCGTGCTGAAGATCGGCGCGATCACGACATCATGTGTCTCGAACAGCTCACGCCAGGCGCGCGTCACGCGCATCTGTTCGTCCATCAGTTCCATCCAGGCATGCGCATCAATCGGACGGGCGCCCGGCGTGCCGCGCGCAAGCGCCGTGTTGAGCATCTTCACGTAGGTCTGATGGATCGCCGTCACGTCTGGCAGCACGCTTGCGTCTTCAGACACGGAGGCACCCGCCTCGGCCAGCGCATCGGCCAGACTAGACACCGCCGCCCGCGTATCGCTATCGGCGGGAACGCCAGGCAGGCTGTCCAGTACAAGCACGCGATATTTGCTCAGGGCCGCATGGCGCGCTGTGGGCAGGTCCAGCCGATAGCCTGCCCCCGCTTCGGGCCCCGCCATCACGTCCAGCGCGACACTCAAGTCTTCCGCATGGCGCGCCATCGGACCGACAACACCGAGGGGAACATCCACACCGTCCGTTCCCGGAAAACCATGCCCCTTCATGGGGATGATCCCATAGGTCGGCTTGTGTCCGAACACGCCACACATGTGCGCTGGCACGCGGATCGATCCGCCGATGTCAGAGCCGACTTCCAGTGGCACCATGCCGGTCGCGAGCGCCGCCGCTGCGCCGCCAGACGATCCACCCGGAGAGCGCGTCTCGTCATGGGGGTTCACTGTGCGCCCGTAGACGGGGTTCTCCGTTTGCCAGTCCGCAAGCGCCACAGGCGCATTTGTCTTGCCGAGGATCACCGCGCCTGCAGCCTTCAGGCGCTTCACGAGCAGCGCGTCATCCGTCACCGGCAGGTCCTTGAAAACCTCCATGCCCCATGTCGTGGGCAGGCCAGCGAGATCGATGGATTCCTTCACCGTCATGGCCACACCCAGCAGCGGGCGTGCATCATTCGGCTGGCGCGTTTTGTCGATTTGCTGTGCAGCTGCGCGGGCGCGATCGAAGTCGCGTACCACGACCGCATTTATCGAGCCATCCGTGCGCTCAATGCGCGCTATGGCCGCCTCACAGACCTCCAGCGCCGACACATCTCCACGCCTTACGGCAGCCGCCGTTTCGCAGGCGCTTGCCCATCCGAGGTCCAGCCTTTCCTTTGTGGCCATGACGTCTTCCTCCTTATTGTTTTAAGGACGAAGCTACCACGCAACCAAAATGTATCAACGCGGATCGCGCCGCGGCCCCCGGTCGCCAAACCACCAGAGCGTGGCCGCCGTGGCCGCGAAGGTCGCCGTCTCGACAATTTCTCCGCGTGCCGCCACCCCGCTGCCGAGGAAAACGAGGCCGGTTATCAGCCATAACAACAGCGTCAGGAAAGGCCGCGTCACGCCGCGCACGGCTTGAACCCATTTATAACTTTCCCCAATCGCCGCCTCAGCCGCCAGCGAAGCCTCCAGTCCGCGCCACCCCCCCGCCGCATCCGCCAGCCGCAGATCCGCCTCGCTCGCCTGCTGCTTTGCCCGCACCTGCGTATCCAGCATGCGCGCGTCATGCTCCCATCGGGCCCGTTCCTGCGCCTGTTCCTGGCGCCGCTCTACCAGCCCGGCCGCGCGCCCGATGACGCTGCCGATAAGGCCGAAAATACCCCCGCCCGCCGCGCTGGCCGCAAGGCCCGCTATATCTGCCATGAGCGTACACTCCCTTTGTAATACCAGCGCGCAGGCACGGGCCGCCGATCGAGATGGATGAAGGTTTTCGCAAGGCCGACACCGGCAAAGCCCAGCCGTTCCGCCGCGCTTAACATGGCAAACCGGTCATGCCCCGCCAGCGTCAGATCCACCGCAATGGTCCGATGCATCGACTGCGCCGCACCGCCGACCGCCGTATTCCAGCCCTCGCAGCGGTGCCCGGAATTGACCACAAGCGGCCGCCCCATCGCCGCGCGCAACGCCTCGAGCGCATCAAGGAATTCCGGGTCATGCCAATAGGCATCCGCACAAAACCGCCCGCTACACCGGCAAGCCAGCTCACGTGGCGTGAAATGCGGCCAGCGCCAGTCGGCAAGATCGAAATCGGGAAAATGAGCAATCAGCATGGGCGCCATCATGCACCCCAGGCCATTGCGGTCGGAAAAGAAAAGCCCGCCTGCCGGTGTTAGCGGACAAGCGGGCTATTCATTTGAAGGAAAGGGCCTGCCCTATTCGGCAGCGACCTTCGCCTTGGCAGTATAGGCCTGGCGCTTCTGCAGCGCGTCGCGCGCGCCATTATACTCGCGCTCCAGCTGGTCGACATATTCGGCCGTCGACATGCGTGTCTTGACCGCGCCAATGCCTTGGCCACAGCCCCAGATGTCTTTCCAGGCCTTGGCTTCCTGATTGCCACCGGAGCCGAAATTCATCGCCGACGGATCGGATTCCGGCAGGTTGTTCGCGTCGAGCCCTGCCTTGGCAATCGACGGCGCAAGATAGTTGCCGTGCACACCGGTGAAGAGGTTGGAATACACAATGTCGCCCGCCTTAGAATCGACGATCATGTCCTTGTAGCCTTCGACAGCATTGGCCTCATGGCAGGCAATGAAGGCCGAACCGATATAGCCGAAATCAGCACCCATGGCCTGCGCCGCCGCAACCGCATTACCGGTCGCAATAGAACCCGAAAGTGCCAGCGGGCCGTCAAAGAACTCACGGATTTCCTGGATAAGCGCAAAGGCCGAGAGTGTGCCGGCATGGCCGCCTGCGCCGCTGGCAACTGCGATCAGGCCGTCAGCGCCCTTCTCCAGTGCCTTGTGGGCAAACACGATATTGATGATGTCGTGCATCACGATGCCGCCATAGGAATGGATCGCGTCATTCACTTCCTGCCGCGCGCCGAGCGATGTGATCACCACTGGCACTTTCCACTTCACGCACATCTCCACGTCGTGATCGAGCCGGTTGTTCGTCTTGTGCACGATCTGGTTCACGGCGAAGGGTGCAGCCTTGCGGTCCGGGTTCTTTTCGTCCCATTCGGCCAGCTCGGTCGTGATCTTGTCGAGCCATTCGTCTAGCACCGGGCCGGGGCGCGCATTCAGGGCCGGGAAGCTGCCAATCACACCGGCCTTGCACTGCGCAATGACGAGATCAGGGTTCGAGATAATGAACAGGGGCGAGCCGATAACAGGCACACGCAGGTTTTGCAGAACGGGTGGCAGGGCCATTGATTTTCCTCACAAGGTAAAAGGCTTTGGTATCTAACTAGATGCCCCCCGACGGGGGACAAGCGGTAACGTTGGGACAGCCAACCTGCCCCTATCTCAGCTTGAGGCTGTCGACACTGACAACCTCGTCGATCAAACTGTCAGCGTCCGGTCCTGCAATCTGTCCGCTGAGAATAAGCATGGACAGGCCGTGGACCAGCGACCAGGCCCGTAACAGGGCGGCCCGTTTATGCGCAGCCGTCGCCTTATCGCCCGCAAGCCCGGCAATCGACTGGCGCAGCAGCCACCCAGGCGACTCTTCCGGGCTCACACAGTTCGGGTCCGTCGCCGCTGGCAGCGATGTATAGATCAGACGGAACAGCGCGGGGTTACGGACGGCAAAGCGCACGTACGCGCGCCCCATTTCGGCAAAAGCTTCCTTGCCGTCCTTGCCCTTCGCGGTCGCCTTCTGCTCACGCGCCAGTTTGGCCATGCCTTCCGCCGCCAACGCCGCCAGAAGCGCATCCTTGTCCGGGAAGTGACGATAGATGGAGGTCGCGCTGACGCCGATCTCGCGCGCAATCTCGCGTAAGCTCAGGGTCTCTGCGCTGCCCTGTTCCAGCAGCTTCAGGCCCGTCTCGATCAGCGCCGACCGCAGGTCGCCATGATGATAGCCGCCTTTTTGCGAACGGATGTTGACAGTGTTATCATTTGAGCTCATGTTGTCGCTGTAAACATTATTCGTGTGTGTTTCAACCCCGGAGATTCGCAATGGCCAGTTCAGTCGAGACTATTATCCGCGATAACGTCACAAAAGGCATCATGAAGGTTGTCGCGTTCAATCGCACACGGCCCCGGCTGGGCAGCAAGGAGAACACGTTCCTGACAGGCATCCACGAGCCGGTCGATGCAGAGCTGACGCTGGAAGACCTGAAAGTCACTGGCGAGATCCCGACCGCGCTCGACGGGCGCTATCTCCGCATCGGCCCCAATCCGGTGAAGCCACAAAACCCCGCGACCTATCACTGGTTCACCGGCGACGGCATGATCCACGGCGTCCGCCTCAAGGCTGGCAAGGCCCTATGGTATCGTAACCGCTGGGTCCGCTCGAAAGTCGTATCCGCCACGCTGGGCGAGCAGGATGCGCCCGGCCCGCGCCATGGCACACAGGACAATGCCAACACGAACGTCATCGGCCATGCCGGCAATACCTGGGCCCTGGTCGAGGCTGGTGGCTTCCCGGTACGCCTCAATGACGAGTTGGACACGCTCGCTCACGACCCGTTCGGCGGCACGCTCAAGGGCGCCTTCTCGGCCCACCCGCATCTCGACCCTGCGACAGGCGAAATGCACGCCATCACCTATTACGCGATGGACCCGACCACGATCCACCACACGGTTGTCGATGCCTCCGGAAAGGTCATCCGCGAGGAGCCCATCACCGTTGAACACGGGCCCTCCATCCATGACTGCGCTGTCACGAAGCAATATGTCGTCATCATGGACCTGCCGGTCACATTCTCCATGAAGGCCCTGATTTCCGGCCAGCAATTCCCTTACCGCTGGAACCCTTCCCACAAGGCGCGCATCGGCCTCCTGCCCCGCCACGGGACGAATGACGATGTCATCTGGTGCGATATCGACCCCTGCTACGTCTTCCACCCCTGCAATGCTTATGAGGCTGAAGACGGTACCGTGGTCATGGACGCCGCGGTCCACGACACCATGTTCGCTGACAGCAAGCAGGGCCCTGACTCGGAGACCATCACGTTCGAGCGCTGGGTCATCGACCCGGCGGCGCACAAGGTCACCCGCACGGTGCTGGATGAATCCCCCCAGGAATTCCCCCGCCCTGACGAGCGCTATACCGGCCAAAAATATCGCTATGCCTACACCATGGCCCTGCCCGAAGATCGCGGCTTCGAGGCCTTTGACCAGACGAAACTCTTCAAGCACGACCTCGATGCCGGCACCCGCGAGATCCATGATTTCGGCCACGGCCGCGTGCCCGGCGAATTCGTTTTCGTGCCCCGCTCAGACGATGCGCCTGAGGGCGACGGCTGGCTGCTGGGTTATGTCATCAACACCGACACGGACACGACCGACCTTGCGATCCTTGACGCGATGAACTTCACCGCACCGCCAGTCGCCCTCGTCCACGTGCCCCACCGCATCCCGCCCGGCTTCCACGGCAACTGGGCGCCGGCGACCTAGTCGCTGCTGCCTGACCTCAAGCGCTTGTAGGCATACTCGCAGGCGAAACACGTCGCCACCGTAACAGCCGCGATCCCCAGGTTCAGCTTGCTTGTCTCATAATTGTGGACGAGCAGGGCCGCCAGCGCAGCGAGGCACAGGAAAGCACTCGTCGCCGCGACAATCCGCGAGCATCCGACCTCGGATGCCTTGCGGAAGCCCACCATGTTGACCACCGCAAAGATCAGCAGGAAACCGATACTGCCCGTCGATGAGATGCTTTCCAGTTCCAGCGTGTTGACGAGCAATAGCGTCAATACGGCGGTCACGAGCAGACCTACCGGCTGGTTCCAGAATTGTGACGTGAACTCATGCGGCAGCTCGTCATCCTCGGCGATCTCATAGCTCACCCGGCTGCCGCCATAGAGCGAGGCATTGATCGCCGAAAAGGTCGAGATCAGCGCCGCAATCGTGATGATCGTGAAGCCTGCCTGCCCGAGCATCGGCTTCGCCGCCTCGGCCAGCACGTAATCCTGCGCATCCGAAATCTGCTTGAATGGCAGTGAACCCACGGTGATCACCGCAATCGCGAGATAGAGCGCAATCACAAATACGACCGCGATATAATAGGCACGTGGCACGTTCTTCTCGGGTGACTTGATGTCCGGCGCCGCGTTGGCGATCAGCTCAAACCCCTCATAGGCCACAAAGATGATCATGCCCGCCGTCACCAGAGTCAGCGGAGATGGCCAGTCACCAAGGCTGAGCTGCGAGAGACTGGGGTTGCCCACCAGCCCCACCGCACCGATGCCCACAAAGGCGAGCAGGATCACCAGCTTGATGATGACCGCATAGGACTCAATCGCGCTCACCACCTTGATGCTGTAATAATTTATTCCCGTTGCCAGCAGGATGATGGCGCTGGCGAACAAGTGCTGGTCCAGCCCCTTGTCGCCCGTAATCTGGATCAGGTTTGGGGCGTAAGAACCGAACGCAGACGCATACAGCGACAGCATGATCACATAGCTTACCCATAAAAGGTTGTTCACGCCGCCGCTGAACACGCCCCGCCCGAAGCCTGCATTGATGAAACGCACGGTGCCGCCCCGGTCCGGATAGGCCTTTGATAGATGGGCATAGCTATAGGAGGTCAGCAACGCGATCAGGCCCGCGAAAAGGAAAGCCACCGGCGTGCCGCCCTGCGCCAGGTCCGCCGCCAGCCCCAGCACGGCAAAGATGCCGCCGCCAACCATGCCGCCAACCCCGATCGACACAGCCTCGCGAAGTCCAACCGTCTTCTCGTCAGCCATCGCTGGCTCCCCTACACTCTCGAAATGCGTCAGCGCGTTCCGTCGAGTATGAAACGGGCTGCCTCATGCGCCAAGCCCACCGGGGCACACGCATTATCCTAAAGCAAGCGCGAGACAAAACGGCGCGTAATCTGTGGTGGATATTAGGAAAATCACGCCGCGAATTGATCGTTTCGAAACTTTCGTGCCGTATCCGCGGGCAAATGGTTTCATCGTGGGAGCGATGTGCACAGCCAAAAATACGCATGGGGGGAAGACGATAAATGTCGACCGGAGTCTATTTTCAGCTGATGAACCCGCTCGTTTTCGGGCTGTTCTCGCTTGGCTTCCTCGGCATCCATCACATGCGCCCCAGCAAGAGCACGCTTGTCATCTCACTCTCCTACGTGATGGGCGCGATCGCATTTATCTCGGACCTCATCTTCCAGGACAGCACACTTCTGATAACGCGGGTTCCGATCGCGGGCCTGTATGCGATTACCACCTGCATGCTCGTCGGCGCCCTGTTTCTCCACTATCGCGGCAAGGCGCCTTGGACTCTTCTTGGTGGCCTCCTCGTCGTTCATCTTGCCATCTACAGCTACCTCATGGCCATTGAGGCCGACTGGATAAGGTCTTTCAGCGCGAACGCCGGATGCGGCATCCTTGCATCAATTGGCCTGTTCGCTTTTCGCGGAAAGCTGGACCGAACTCTCGATCGCTTCACCTTCTCGATTCTTGCAGTCTGCTGCGCGCAATCCTTCATCCGTCCGGCCATCATTGCGGTTCTGGCCAGCGGGCCCCTGACAAACGCCAATCATAGCGAAACCACATTCATCTTCGCGATGCACTTTGTCGTGGGCGCCTGCGCTGTGACGATGGGGATGTGCCTCATACTTGTTTTCAGCCAGGCGATCTTCAATGACCTCCGCAACAACTCGGTGACGGATGTTCTGACCGGCATCAACAATCGCCGCGGGTTTGACGAGGCAGGCAGTCTCGTCCTGCAAAACAGCGCGGCGCAGCCCGTCAGCCTCATCCTGGCCGATCTCGATCACTTCAAATCCGTCAACGACAATTACGGCCACGCATTCGGCGACGGCGTGATCGCTTCCTTCGGCGCACTGATGGGCGACTTTGCACGGTTCGGCCGCGTGGCCGGGCGACTTGGCGGTGAGGAATTCGGGCTTCTCCTTCCCGGCGTGTCCCTCTCTATGGCCGCCGAACTGGCCGAGTCGATCCGTCGTCGCTTCGCCGCCGCCAACATACAACCGGGCGAGCCGCACGAGGTATTGACCGCCAGCTTCGGCGTTGCGCAATACAAAAAAGGGGAATCGCTATCGCAATTGATGACCCGCGCAGACCAGGCGCTTTACCGGTCGAAAGACTGTGGCCGCGACCGCGTGACCTGCGATACCGAGATCCCCGAAACCGCCGCTGAGCCCACCCAAAATACGTACCCGGCGACAAGCGCAACCTTGCGGAAGCTGCCCGTCAAATACGGTTAAGACAGCCGCCGCACGTCCGGCCCGCTTAGCCCACCCGAACGCTGCCACCGCCATCCACCGGCAATATCGCGCCCGTGATGAAGCGCGCTTCGTCACTCGCCAGGAATAACGCTGCATGCGCGGTGTCCCACCCCGTGCCCATGAACTTCATCGGCACGCTCTCTGAGCGTTCTTCGCGCAATTCCTGCTCCGAGATGCCCCGCGCCATCGCAATGCCACCAACCGCCATGGGCGTATCCATGAGCCCGGGCGTGATCGCGTTGCAGCGCACGCCGCGCGATGCCCCGCTCATCGCCACGCTGCGCGTCATCCGGTTCATCGCGGCCTTCGACATTTCATAGGCCATCTGGAAACCGCCCGCGACCGAGGCCAGCGAAGAGATGTTCACGATGGCTCCGCTCTGCTGTTCCCGCAGGCTCGGCAACACGGCCTTGGTCACCAGCCACGCGCCTTTCAGGTTCACCCGCATGATCCGGTCAAACGCATCTTCCGTCAGCTTGTGCGCCGGGCCGTCGCCATTGCCGCCAATGCCGACATTGTTGACGAGTATGTCCACCCGCCCGAACGCGTCGAGGCACTCCTGCACGATACGGCTCGCGTCGCCCATCTTGGTAATGTCCGCATGGCACGCCTTCGCCACCCCGCCCTCGCCTTCAATCTCCGCCACGGTCTCGCTGGCCCGCGCTTCGTCCCTGTCCACGCACAACACACTCGCCCCGGCGCGCGCAAACAGCAGGGCGATGGCCCGGCCATTGCCAATATTCTCGCCCGGCGTCTGGCCTGCGCCTGAGATAATTGCCACCTTGCCAGCCAGCCGACCCGAAACGTCACCCAGGCTCATTTGGCGAGATCCGTATCCAGCTCCAGGTCATCGTCCAGCTGTACACCGAACGAGTTCAGCATCATCGACACCTGCGTGTACTGGCCAACAGTCATAACCAGATCCATGCGTTGTTTCTCGGTCAGCTCGGCCAGCTCGCCCCATGTCTGCTCGGAAATGAACGCATCGGTCGTCAGCTCGTCCACAGCGCGGATCATCGCGCTTTCCAGCGGCGTCCAGCTTGGCGCCAGCGGACCGTCCTTGATATGCTGGATTTCCAGATCGGTCAGGCCGCATTCCTTGCCGATGCGCACATGCTGGGCCCACTCATAGCCTGACTTCCAGTTATAGCCCGTTCGCAGGATGATGATTTCGCGTTCACGCGGCGCGATGCTGTTATGGTCGGACAGGATATAGCCGCCCCAGCGCATGAAAGACTTGTACGCCTTCGGTGCCCGCGCCAGCGTCCGAAAGATATTATAGACCGGTCGGCCATTGAAATTCTTGACCAGCGTCTCCTTCATGTCCGTGTCGAGTTCGGAATCCGCCAGCGGGGCTATTCGCGATTTATTCAGTCTCATGCGCTCTGTCTTTCCTCATTATGCCTGTTTTTTGAGGCACTAGAGACCAGCCAGTCGTAAGCGGCAAGAGCTACCCGGCGACAGACTTGCGCCGGTTGACCGCCATATGCTCCCACGCCCCGACAATCACCATGACCACCGTGGCGACCAGGCCCAGCGCCAAGGGTCCGGCCACCGGCATGGCAAACGCGGCTGCGGCCAGCATGACGATGCCCGCAATATGCGAGCGCGCAAACTTGCCGAACACCGCCTTCTTGAAGAACAGGTTGCCCACAAGGAACAGCGCCGGTCCGCCCAGCAAGGCCAGCCCCTCCAGCGGGGCTGTCGCGCCATGGTGCCCCATCGGATGCAGCAGCACGATCTCGTCGGATACCGCCGTCAGCAGGATGCCCGCAATGATCGGTATGTGCAGGTAAGTGTAGGCCAGCCGTCCCAACTGGCCGGGATCGTCTGATTGCGCGATGCGGTGGGCGGCCTGTTCGGCGCCGATATTGAAATAGACCCACCACATGGCGACCGTGCCCACAAAGGCCGTCACCAGCCCTGCAATCGGGGTCAGAGACAGAGTCTGGTCGGCAAAGGTCGCGCCTGTCACCAGCAGCGACTCGCCTAGCGCAATGATCATCAACAGGCCGCAACGCTCGGCCATGTGCTCGCCGCGAATGTCCCAGTCGCCGGTCGTCGATGCCCCAAGGCCGGGGGTCCAGTAAAAGGCATACGGCCCCGAGATTTCGATCAGCAGTGCAATGCCCCAGACGATCCAGCGCGCTTCGTGTTCGAGGAAGGCACCTGCAAACCAGAAGACGCCCGAAAACATGAGCCAAGCTGAAATGCGCAAGAAGCTCCGGAAATGCCCTTCATGTGTCCTCAAGGCCCAAGCCGTGAACAGCGACCGGCTGACCTGCATGAACACATAGGCCCCGGCAAAGGCGAGCCCTCCCGCCCCAAAGGCGTGGGGAATAGCCAAGGCAAGCACCAGCCCGCCAAACATCTGGAAAAACAGCATCAGGCGCACGGACGTCGCCGCCGGGTTCAGCCAGTTCATCGCCCACGTCGTGTAGACCCAGACCCACCATACCGCGACCAGAAGGAAGGCCGTTTCCGCCAGCCCGATTCCGGTAAAATGGTGCAGCAGCGAATGCGACAGCATCGTGATAGCGAAAACATAGACCAAGTCGAAAAAAAGCTCGACGAAACCGACCTTGCCGCTCTCATGACCCTGCCCCATCCGCAATGTGGATGGTCGCTCGTGTGTAATGCTCATGCGAATCCCCCGTTGGCCCGTGTCGCCTGATCATTCTGGCTTTATCATGACCCGCTTGGCAATCAGCGATAAGGCGCCCCATGCCGCAAGGTCAGGGCCCGCTTCAATGTCGCATATCCTCTCCGAGGCCTTGCCTTACGTCCGCGTCAACTCCATTACCTAGCCAGAGAAATGAATACAGGCACCGCACCACATGGCAGACGACATCCTCCCCCTCAGCAGCGCGTTCGAGGACGCAACCGAAGCCGAATGGCTGGCCGCCGTCGACAAGGCGCTCAAGGGCAAGGGGATCGACACGATCACCCGCACAACGGCAGACGGGCTGAAAGTCCATCCGCTCTACCGCGAGAGCGATTTCCCCTCCGCCACCGACCCGCTCGGCACGCCCGGCGCAGCGCCCTACCTGCGCGGCGCCACCGCCGCGCCTGACGCATGGCTGCCTTGGGACATCCGCCAGACCTTTACCCATCCCGACCCCGCCACGACGAATGCGGAAATCCTGCGTGACCTCGAGCGCGGCATCTCCTCAATCGAACTGACACTCGACCCAGCAGGCGAAAACGGCGTTCAGGTCCTCGGCCTCGCCGACCTGCAAACCGCGCTCGACGGCGTCGATGCCAGCATCGCAACGATTGCGCTCGATCCTGTTGATGAGCCCGGCTTCATCGCTGCGGGTCTGCTATCGACATGGGCAGAAGGTGCCGACCTTGGCGCACTGAAGCTCGCCTTCAACCTCGATCCCCTCGGCGCCCTTGCCCGCACCGGCACGCTCGCCGCCTCGCTGGACGACACGTTCGCCAGCCTCGCCGACACGCTGTCCCGTCTCAGCCCGTTCACCAGTGCCAGCCTGATACGCATCGATGCCCGCATGGTGCACGAAGCCGGCGGCTCCGATGCGCAGGAACTCGGCGCCGTGATCGCCAGCGCCGTCGACACGCTGCGCCGCCTGCCCGAGGCTGACCTCACCGCCCTCGCGCCGCGCATCACCTTCTCCATCGCACTCGATGCCAATTACGGCCTCGGCGTCGCCAAGCTACGCGCAGCCCGCCGCCTCTGGGCCCGCTGCCTCGAATTGCTCAACGTAGCACCCGTCCCGATGCGCATTCAGGCCACCACATCCGCCCGCATGCTGGCCCGTTACGATGCCTGGACCAACATGCTCCGCTGCACCACGGCGGCCTTCGCGGGTGCCGTTGGCGGCGCAGACATTGTCACCGTCCGGCCGTTCAATTCCTCCCTCGGCACGCCGGAAGAGCTCGGCCGCCGCATCGCCCGCAACACCCAGATCATTGCCATGGAAGAAAGCCAGCTTGGGCGCGTGGCGGATCCGACCGGCGGCGCCTGGTTCACCGAAAGTTTCGCCGACGATCTCGCCAAGGCCGCGTGGGAAGAATTCCAGAATATCGAGCGCGAAGGTGGCTATGCCGACGCGCTCCTCTCCGGCGCTTTCCAGTCCCGCGTCGCAGCCACACGCGACGCCCGCGCCAAGGATATCGCCAGGCGCAAGGTGCCGATCACAGGTGTCAGCGAGTTCCCGCTACTCGACGAGATCGCAGCGCCCACAGCCGACGCCGCAACACCTCGGCCAGCGCCCAAGGTGCCCGCCGCCGTGCTCACATGCACGCCGCTGGCCCCCATCCAACTGGCCGCACCGTTCGAGGCCCTGCGCGATGCTGCTGCTGCCGCGAAGAAGGCGCCCGCCATCTTCCTCGCCACGCTCGGCCCCGTCGCTGAACATTCAGGCCGGGCAGACTTCGCCCGCAACCTCTTCGCCGCAGGCGGCCTCGAATCCAAAGAGCCGCCTGTCGTGCCGAAATCCGTTCCCGAACTCGTCGCCGCGTTCAAGGCCTCCGGGTGCCGGATCGCCGTCCTCTGCGGCAGCGACACGCGCTACCCCGACGAGGCCGAAGCCGCCGCGACCGCCCTCAAGGCCGCGGGCGCCACACACCTATGGCTCGCCGGCAAGTTCGAAGCGCCGGGCATCGACTCCAACATCTTCCTGGGCTGCGATGTGCTCCACACATTAAAGCTCGCGCACGCAGAACTGGGGCTTTCCCAATGACCAAATTCCCTGATTTCACCAAAGCCGAACTCGGCGCCCCGCACGCCAATGCCGACGCACCAGCCCTCGGTGCGCCATGGCATACGCCCGAAGGCATTGACGTCAAAACGGCCTTCACGGCCGAAGACACCAAGGGCCTCGACTTCCTCGACGATTATCCCGGCCTCGCCCCGTTTGGCCGTGGCCCTTACCCGACCATGTACACGAACCAGCCATGGACCGTGCGCCAGTATGCCGGCTTCTCCACGGCCGAAGACTCCAACGCCTTCTACCGCCGCAACCTCGCCGCCGGCCAGAAAGGCCTCTCGGTCGCCTTCGATCTCGCCACCCACCGCGGTTATGATTCCGATCACGTCCGCGTCTCCGGCGATGTCGGCATGGCGGGCGTCGCCATCGACTCCATCTACGACATGCGCACGCTCTTCTCGGGCATCCCGCTCGACAAGATGTCCGTCTCCATGACCATGAACGGCGCCGTGCTGCCGATCCTCGCGCTCTATATTGCAGCCGCTGAGGAACAGGGCGTCACGCCCGACAAGCTGGCGGGCACAATCCAGAACGACATCCTCAAGGAGTTCATGGTCCGCAACACCTATATCTATCCGCCGAAGCCCAGCATGCGGATCATTTCGGATATCTTCGCTTACACCTCCCAGAACATGCCGAAATACAACTCCATCTCCATCTCCGGCTACCACATGCAGGAAGCAGGTGCGACAGCAGACCTTGAACTCGCCTACACGCTCGCCGACGGCATCGAATACATCCGCGCAGGCGTTGCCGCCGGCCTCGATGTAGACAAGTTCGCCCCGCGCCTCTCCTTCTTCTGGGCCATCGGCATGAACACGTTCATGGAAGTCGCCAAGATGCGCGCCGCGCGCCTCATCTGGGCGAAACTTGTCGAGAAAGAGTTCAAGCCAAAGAACGTCAAATCCCTCAGCCTGCGGACACACTCGCAAACCTCCGGCTGGTCGCTCACCGCGCAGGACGTCTACAATAACGTCATCCGCACATGCCTCGAAGCCGTCGCCGCGACCGGCGGCCAGACGCAGTCCCTGCACACGAACAGCTTCGACGAGGCTCTCGCCCTGCCGACAGACTTCTCCGCCCGTATCAGCCGCAATACGCAGCTCTTCCTCCAACAGGAAGCCGGCGCCTGCCAGACAATCGACATGTGGGGCGGCTCCTACTATGTCGAGCGCCTGACGCACGATCTCGCCGCCAAGGCGCTTGCCCATATCGAGGAAGTCGAAGCCATGGGCGGCATGCGCAAGGCCATCGAGGAAGGCCTGCCGAAGCTGCGCATCGAGGAAGCCGCCGCCAATACGCAGGCCCGCATCGACAGCGGCACGCAGACCGTTGTCGGCGTCAACAAGTTCCATCTCGATGAAGACGAAGACGTGCCGGTGCTGAAGGTCGACAATGCCGCCGTGCGCCGCATGCAGCTCGACAAGCTTGCCCGTCTGAAGGCAGACCGCAATCAAGCCGAAGTCGACGCCAAGCTCGACGCCATCGCCAAGGCCGCCGCTGGCACCGAAGGCAACCTGCTCGCCCTCGCTGTGGATGCCGCCCGCGCCAAGGCGACTGTTGGCGAAATCTCCGAAGCCGTCGAACGCAGCCAGGGCCGCCACAGCGCCGTCATCCGCTCGATCAAGGGTGTCTATGGCGGCGGCGTCAAAGGCAACCCGCGCGCCGAGGACGCCAAGTCCCTCGCCGCAGTCTTCGAGAAGAAACACGGCCGTCGCCCGAAAATCTACATCGCCAAGATGGGCCAGGATGGTCACGACCGCGGCCAGAAGGTCGTCGCCTCGGCCCTGATGGACCTTGGCTGGGATGTCGAGATCGGCCCACTCTTCCAGACGCCGGAAGAAGCCGCAGCCGATGCCCGCAAGGCAGGCGTGGATATTGTCGCCGCCTCGTCGCTCGCCGCTGGCCACCTCTCGCTGGTGCCGGAACTGAAACGCGCGCTCGGCAATGAAGGCGCGGCCAACGCCCGCATCATTGTCGGCGGTGTTATCCCGCCGCAGGATTTCGACGCCCTCTACGCCGCAGGCGCCACCGCCATCTTCCCCCCTGGCTCCGTCATCGCCGACAGCGCCATAAAGATGCTGGAAGTGCTGGAAGGTGATGGCGCAGACGTGGCGGCGGAGTAACAGTCATGATCGTCTCCACCACTCCCACCATCCAGAACCGCAATATCACGGCCTATAAAGGCATCGTCTGCGGAGAAGTGATTATTGGTGCGCACATCGGAAAAGATATTCTGGCCAGCTTCACCAACATTGTTGGTGGTCGGTCAGATTCCTATGAGCGCACGATCCGGGAGACCCGCGACGGGGCGCTGGATGAAATGATGCGTGATGCTGAACGCCTCGGCGCAAATGCCATTGTCGGTGTCAAGTTCGACTACCAGGTCATCGGCCAGTCCGGCTCCATGATGATGGTCGCCGTGTCGGGTACGGCAGTTACTCTGGATTAAGCAGCCCTCGTAACAAATGTTATGTACAGGTCGCACCAGTCTCGCATACAAGAAACGAGGCGGGTGAGGAGCAAGTGTCCATGCCGACACGCAGATCGAGACTGGGCGAACTCGATCTTGTTGATCGTCTTCCCGACGTAATACCCCCCATCCTCATACAAATCGGTTTTGGCCTTATCTGTGTGCTGGCAGCCATCGGCGCCCGCATGGTCGTCAACCTGTTTGCCACGTCAGCGGGGCCGTACTCGCTCATCTATCCGGCTATCCTGATCTCCACGCTCTTTGGCCGGTGGCAATCCGGCCTCATCACCTTCGCCGGGGCCTTTGCCTATGCCTGGTATGCGGTCCTGCCTTATCACTATTCCTTTGAGTTTGCTGACCCTGCTGACGGCGCACGGACAATCGTGAACGGCTCAGCCGCCCTGGTCATCGTCGTTTTCGCTGAACTCTTTCGTGCTGCCGTCCGGCGCGCTGTCATGGAGCGCAATGCCCAGATCCGCACGCATGAACTGCTCCTGCGCGAACTTGACCATCGCACCAAGAACAACTTCGCCATGGTGGCCAGCCTGCTGGAAATGCAGCGTCGCCATCACCCCTCGGAAGATGTCCAGGAGGCACTGGCAGTGGCCGGTTCGCGTGTCCACAGCTTTGCGGCCATTCACAATGCCATTTATAGCGGCGGCGACTATGTCGAGGAGATCAACATGCGCGACTATCTGTCGGCATTGATCCGTCAGCTGTCAGGCGCTCTCTTCCTCAGCGATACGGTCTCCATCACACTTGACTGCGACCCCGCAGACCTGCCGCGAGATACCGCTGTCGCCATTGGTCTCGTCACCAATGAAGTCGTCACCAATGCGGCCAAGCATGCCTTTGCTGAAGGCGATACGGGAACGATCCACGTCACCTTCCGGGCCGCTGAACACCAGCCATGGTGTCTCACGATCGCGGATGATGGACGCGGCACGGCCGCGAATGCCAAGCCCGCCAGCCCTCGCAGCGGCCTCGGCTCGCGTCTCATTGATGCCTTTGCCCGCAAGGCTGGTGGCGAGCTGAGCACCGAGTGGCCAGGCAAGGGCACCCGAGTCTGCCTCACGCAGTCTGACGAGGCTTTCGACGACACCTAGTCTCTTCCCTTTCCCGGCCTGACGCCCCAGACTGGCAAAAAAGCCGGAGGACGCAAGGCAATGGACGACTATACCGATTATGACGCGCTGGGCCTTGCCCAACTGGTTCGCACGAAACAGGTCAAGCCATCGGAATTGCTGGACGCTGCGCTCTCCCGTGCAGAGGCAGCGCAGGAACAGCTCAACTGCTTCTCTGCCCTCTTTCCTGAAATCGCCCGTGAACAGCTGGACCAGCCGCTCAGTGACGGCCCCTTCGCTGGTGTACCCTTCGTTACCAAGGATCTCGCGGTGGATGTCAAAGGCGCGCCCATCACGCAGGGCTCCGTCGCCTGGAAAGGCCATGTCGCGTCTGAGGACAGCACGCTGGCCGCGCGCTACCGCAAGGCGGGCCTTGTCTTCTTCGGCGCCACAACCTCCCCCGAGTTCGGCCTGACAACGACCACGGAATCCACCCTTTACGGCCAGACACGCAACCCATGGGACACGACCCGTACATCAGGCGGATCGTCCGGCGGCGCAGCTGTGGCCGTCGCTTCGGGCGTGCTTCCCCTCGCCCAGGCCAGCGATGGCGGCGGCTCAATCCGCATTCCGGCGGCCTGCTGCGGCCTCTTTGGCATGAAGCCCTCACGCGGACGCATCCCCATGGGCCCCGGCCGTACGGAGGGCTGGAACGGACTCTCAACGGTCCACGCGCTTAGCCGCAGCGTACGCGACAATGCCGCCCTGATGGACGCCACGCACGGCCCTGAAACGGGCAGCCGCTACTACGCGCCGAGCCCGGCCCGACCATTCCTCTCGGAACTGGACCATGACCCAAAGCCATTGAAGATCGCCCTCTGGCGCACCGCGCCGAACGGCACAAAGCCAGACGCGGATGCAGAAGCCGGCCTGAAACATACCGCCGAGCTGCTCGAAACCCTCGGTCACACGATTGTCGAAGCAGCGCCCCAAATGGATGGCGAAGCCCTCGGCAAGGCCGCCCTCTTCACCATTTCCGCCAATATCGCCGCCATGATCGACGAACGCGCAAAGGCGCTCGGCCGGCCCGTGCGCGAGGACGAACTGGAGCCGATCACCTTCTCCATGGCACAGCTCGGCCGCACCGTGCCCATGGTGGAACTCGCGCACGCCAACAATGCTTTCCAGACCGCCGCGATTGCCTATGAGCGCTTCCTGGATGAAGGCGGCTTCGACATGACGCTCTCAGCCACGCTCTCGCGCGCGCCCGAAAAGCTGGGCGTCATGGCCCTCACCGCAGATCGTGACACGATGGGCGCTGCTGTTGCCAGCTTCACACCGCATTGCTCCGTCTTCAACCAGATGGGTGCCCCTGCCATGACCGTACCCCTGCACTGGACCGCCGCGACACCCACCGCGCCCTCAGGCCTTCCCATCGGCATGATGTTCGGCGGACGTTATGGCACGGAAGCCCTGCTCTTCGCTCTGGCCGGGCAACTTGAGCGCGCAGCACCCTGGGCGCAGCGCAGACCGCCTGTCTGGGTTGGTTAGGCCACGGGCACATATTGCTCTGCGACCTGAAAATGTGAGACATTTCGCTGAGACCGGACTTTGATTCCTGAAAGGATACCCGCATGCTGAAGTCTCTCGCCCTCGCAATCGCCGCCGCCAGCATGGCTTTCACGGCATCCGCCGATGCCGGTAATCCCGACGCTGTGGCGGAAATACTGCGCAATACAGACAGCACGAATGTCCAAATCGAGTGGGTGGATGATACGATTGCCCGTATTGATGCCAATCGGGATGGCTACAATTATTCCGTCCGCATGATGGATTGTAATGCAGACCAGTATTGCGTCTCGAACATGATCTTCGCGACGTTCGACATGGAAGGCTCGCCTGCCCTTGCTGACTACATGAAGGTCAATGAGTACAATGACAGCTACCCGTTCGGCCGGGCCTTCCTGATCGGCCAGCCTGATGAAGACGGGTATGTCATTGGTGTCGACTATACGTTCATGACGTCCGATGAGAACGTGCTCGGCAAGGAGGAAGTGGACCTGTTCTTCGTCATCCTGGATTCATTCGTAAAGCATATGCAGGAAGAAGGCTGATGCATTTGCGCGGTCATGCAGGTGGCTGCCATTGCGGCGCCGTCCGCTTCGACGTCGACTTACCTGATGCCTTCGAGGTCGAGGACTGCAATTGCTCGATCTGTGCCATGAGCGGCAATATCCATGTCATTGTGCCCGCCAGTCGTTTCCGGCTGCTGAGCGGTCAGCACATGCTGACGGAGTACACATTCAACACAGACGGCGCAAAGCACCTCTTCTGCAGCAAATGCGGGATCAAGAGCTTCTATATACCGCGTTCAAACCCGGACGGTTTTGCCGTGACATGGCGCTGCCTGGATCACTGGCAGTCGCTGGACGTGACCATCAACAGGTTCGACGGTCAGAACTGGGAAGCCAATGCTGGCGCGCTTGCGCACAAATCACAAGGCTGAAGCGTCCCGATCAATCCTCGTCCGGCGGCGGGCCATGAGGGCCACCATCATCATCGCGCATACGCATCCTGCGACGGCCGCGATCATCCCCCGGTTCGCGTGCCAGCATTTCAGCCAGCGACTTGCGCTGCTCGAGTGTCAGATCACCCATCCTGTAAACCAGCGACTCCTGGATTGTGGCGTGCACGGTCTCATCAGCAATCCGCAGGCTCGCAAAAGCCCGACGTACAGCTTCGGCATCATAGGGCTCGATCTGCAGCGCCTCGCCAAGTTGCTTGCGTACGACGCGCCGGTCTTCCACTTCCTTTTCGGCAGAGCGGAAAGACTCCATCATCATCTTGCGAACGACCATGCGGTCTTCCTGGCTCGCGCCTTCCAGCATGGGCGGACGCGGGCCGTCGCCGCCGTCCGGCCCGTGCATGGGCCCGCGCAGCGCCATGCCGATCAGCAGGCCAACCAGTAACAGGTTGGCCATCACCGAAAGCGTCAGCCAGAAAGGTATCCGGCGGGTTGGACGGGTCTCGCTCATTGAGCGGCCTCCTGCGTGTAGGTCGTATCGAAGCCCAGCGCGGCATAGACGAGCGTATCGACGGGATCTTCAGGGGTGCTTGTCGGGGCAGTTTGGGCCGTTCCGAGTCCAATCGCGAGCCCAATGGCGAGCGAAGCCAGCGCGCCAATAGCGGGCCAGCGCGGCATGGAGGCAAACCAGCTGCGGCGCTCGCCCCGTGCACGCGGCGCACTGTCGATCAGCGCCGCCGTCAGCGCAGCCGAAGGCATCACCTCCGGCATGCCGCCCAGCAGCACATCCATGTCGCGCGCCGCTTTCAGCTCCGCCGCAAAGCGTTCAGGCGCCTTGGCAAGTAGGGCCTTGGCAGCCTCGCGCTCGCTTTCCGGATAGGCATTGGCATCCGCGCCCCAGGCTTCGATCAGTTCGATCAGCCGTGCATCGGTCATTGTCTGCGTCATGCCTCGCTCCTCTCCATCAAGACGGCCCGGAGCGCTCTTCGCGCGCGTGCCAGTAGACTCTCCAGCGCTTCCACGCTGATTTCCATTATGACTGCCGCTTCGGCCTGAGAATGATCCTGCAGCGCGCATAGCGTCAAGGCAGCGGCCTGGCGCTCCGGCAATGCGGCGATAGCGGCTTCCACCACTTTCACCCGCTCTGTCTGGTCGAGCGCATCATCCGGCCGCAAGGCCATGTCCACCTGCTCGGGCGGTTCGGCCATGGTCGCTTCGCGGCGCTTGCGCAGCCGGTCATAGCAAAGGTTCAGGGCCACACGGTGCAGCCAGGTCGAAAACTTCGCCCGTGGCTCCCAGTCCGGCAGGGCCTTCCAGGCCCGAATGAATGTTTCCTGCGTCACGTCCTCGGCCTCACCACGGTCGCCCAGCATGCGCGTGGCAAGCGCCAGGACACCGGGGCTGTAGCGATTGACCAGCGCCGAAACCGCCTGCCGTTCGCCGGCAGCCGCACGCGTGATCTGGTCAAGGTCAGATGAGAACGCCACGAAACCGTGTCTATCCTGCGATGCGGCAAAGTGGAAACGCCTTCACCACACGTTGGCAATGAAAACCGGGTTGCCAGGCGAGCCGGACACAAGTGAGTCTGCGATGCAAGGAAAGGAATTCGCATATCATGCCTCCGGTCCGCCTGGCTTTCCGTTAGTCCGGCCTATTCAGCGTCTGGCGCTTCAGGCGGTGGACCGTCTCCGCGATGGCCCCATTTGCCGCGATGTTCCTTCATCTTGGCGCGGGCCGCTTCACGTTCTTCCTCGGTCACTGTGCCGTCACCATCGGTGTCCATGCGTTCCATGCCGCGCATGGCCCGGCTCTGGCTCGCGAATTCAGCCTGGCTAACCTTGCCGTTGCCGTCGGCGTCGAGCTTGGCAAACATGGCCTGCTGGCGTTCGGCCTTGCGCTTGGCTTCCATGGCTTCATGGTGCGCATTCATTTCGGCCAGCGTCAGCGAGCCATCCTTATTGGTGTCGGCCTCGGCAAAGATCTTGGCCTGGAAAGCTTCGACTTCTGCTTTTGAGATGTCGCCATCGCCATTGGCATCCACGGCTTTCATATGTTCGCCGCGCATGCCGCCATGACGATCACCACCGCGTTCAGCCTGTGCGGCCAACGGCACGGCAACAACCAGTGCGGCTGATCCGAGAAGTGCTGCGAGTGTACTACGTTTCATGAGGTATTCCTCCGTTATCGTGATTAACCCATCACACGTTCAACGGAGGTCGCCGCTTAATCCGTCGCGACCAGGTGCAGTTTCCTTACAGCAATCTCATGAACCCGCGCTTTCAGATCTGCGAGCCGGGCCTCCAACGCAGCAAAATCCTCGGCGCCAACAGCCCGGCACAGCCTGTCTTTCAACCCGTCCGGAATCTCGTCGGCTTCCATGTCGCTGCCTATCGCAAGGCGCTGAACCTGTTGCAGTGCCTGCAGGTAAGCCAGGGCTTCCTCCAGTACACCATAGTCCGGATCGGGCTCGGCGACACTGTCAGGGATACCCTTCAGGGCGTCCTCAACATTTGGCCAGATGCAGTCTGTCCTGCCGCACAGCAGCATCGCTTCCTGCACGATGAACTCGATATCAATCAGGCCGCCCTGTTCGGTTTTCAGGTCCCAGAGGCCCTTGCCCGGCTTTTCGTTGTAGAGTCGCATCCGCATGTCGGACACATCCTGCGCAATCTGCCCGGAATCCTTCTCTGCCCGCGCCGCAATCGCCGCCTTGGCCACCGTCAGTACGCTTGCGCCCAGCCCGGAATCCCCAGCCACGAAACGTAGCCGCGTCAGCGCCATATGTTCCCAGGTCCAGGCCTCGTCATTCTGGTAGCGCTCGAATGCTGACAGGCTCACGGCCACCGGCCCGCCACGCCCTGATGGCCTGAGGCGCATGTCGACTTCATAGAGCGCACCTTCCGCCGTCGGCGCCGTCAGCGCCGTGATCAGGCGCTGCGTCACCCGCGTGAACCAGCTCTGCGCCTCCAGCGAAGGCGCATCGTAAATCACGATAATGTCGAGGTCAGAGCCCGCCGTGAGTTCCGAGCCACCCAGTTTGCCCATGGCGAACACGCCCCATGTGCCCGGTGCCTCGCCATACCGGCGCACCGTTTCGGCTTCGGCGGCCGAAGCCATCTGCCGGATCGTCTCATCGGCCAGACGCGACCAGTGCACGGCCGCATCGGAGGCATTGATCAGCCCGTGCAGCAAACGGTGCCCGATCAGGAAACTCTGCTCGCGATGATACCGGCGCCAGTCATCCAGCGCGGCATCGAAATTTGTCGCTGCGTCCGCGCGCGGCGGCACAGGCGCATCGCCGCTCACCAGTGCCTCCAGCAGATCCGGCCGGCGCGACAGGATCTCGGCCAGGCGCGGCGCCAGTGCCAGCGTCGCCACAAGATCGTCCAGCAGGTCCGGCTTGGCAAGCAGCATGGAAAGCGTCTGCACGCCCGAGGACAGCCCGCTGAAGAAGCGCGAGAACCAGCGGAACGCCTCGTCCGGTTCGCCGGTTTGCCCCATCGCGGTCAACATGCGCGGCAGGATCGCCGTCAGCAATTCGCGTCCGCGCACGGTGCGCGTCGCCGGCACATTGCCCCGGTGCCAGTTGCGGATTGTACCGATCGCGCGGCTCGGGTCGGTAAAGCCAAGCCCGTCCAGCGTCCGCACCGTTTCCGGATCGTCATCCACGCCTGTGAACACCAGATTGCCGATATCGCTGGCTTCGTCCTGCTGGCCTTCATGCGCGAAGAGGCCATCATAGGCTTCCTGTACCAGCTGCCGCGTCGCAAGCAGGTCACGGTCGAAATCGGTCAGCGAGTCATAGCCGCACAGCGCCGCGACGCCTTCACGTTCAGCCACATCAGCAGGGATTGTATGCGTCTGCTCGTCATGGCGCATCTGGATACGGTGTTCGACATTGCGCAGCGCCTTGTAGGCCACCGACAGCGCCTCCGCCGTGCCGCCGGTCACAATGCCCGCATCCCGCAGCGCCGCCATGGCGCCCAGCGTGGAATTGTCCCGCAGGACCGGATTGCGCCCGCCCAGGATCAGCTGCTGCGTCTGCACGAAAAACTCGATCTCGCGAATGCCCCCCGGCCCAAGCTTGATGTCCGGCGCCGGGTTCTCCAGCCCTCTGGCGCCGATCTTGGTATTGATCATGCGCTTGATCGCCTGGATGTCGTCAATCGCCCAATAGTCGAGGTTACGCCGCCACACATAATGGCTCATCCGCTGGATGAAGCGCGCCGCTGCCGCACTATCGCCAGCCGCCGCGCGCGCCTTGATCCAGACCATCCGTTCCCAGTTCTGGCCGACGCTCTCATAATAGACGTCCGCCATATGGGTCGATACGGCAAGCGGCGTCGAAGAGGGGTCCGGCCTCAGGCGCAGGTCCGTCCGGAAGACATATCCATCGGCCGTAATCTCATCGAGCAGCCTGACCACATCCCTCATCACGCGCTGGGCTGTCTCGCCCGGCGTGCGGTCCCCGCCGTCAAAGCTGTCCGGCTCATAGAAGGCCGCGATGTCGATATCGCTGGAATAATTGAGTTCAAATGCGCCCATCTTGCCGAGCGCAAAAATGAAGATGCCCGTGTCGGTCAGGCCCCGGCTGCCAAGCGCCACACGCAAGGCGGCCTGAACCGACGCTGTCGCCAGCTCTGTCAGCGCCGCCGTCACCTGCATCACGTCGCGCTGGCCCGACAGGTCGTCCGCCGCAAGCGACAGGTGCACCGCCGCCTTGGCCTTGCGCAGCACGCGCATGGCGTCCTCGATGGGCGTATCCGCCGGCAGGTCGGTCACATCCGCCAGCGCCGCCTCGAAACTGCGCGCCTCGGTCCGCTCCGACAGGCGACGCAGGTAAGGCGCATTCGCCAGCGCTGCGGCCAGCGCAGCCTCAGGCGTGGTGCCAAGAGGGCGTATCTTCAGCATGGATCAGGCCCTCGGCAGACGCAGGACCGCCTTCAGGCCGGGCCGCTCCGGCGGGCCGCCAGCATCCTGCAGCATCAAACGGCCGCCATGCATGTCAGCCACCGAATCCACCAGCGACAGGCCAAGGCCCGAGCCCGGCTGTGTGCGCGCCGAATCCAGGCGTTGGAAGCGCTGGACAACAAGTGCCCGCGACGCCTCCGGCACGCCCGGCCCGGAATCCACAACGGTCAGATCTATTGTCCCATCCGGCCCGCGCTGCACGGTGAACGAGATCGCGCCGCCGGCCGGCGTATATTTCACGGCATTGTCGAGCATGTTGGCCAGCGCCTGCCCGATCAGGTCTCGGTCTCCAAGGATCATCATGTGCCGTGCGATCTGGCTCTTGAAAGAAAGCTCAGCCTCCTCGCAGGCCGGATCGAACAGTTCCGCCAGCTCTTCGGCCAGTTCGCTGACATCCATGCGCACCCGCTCGCCCTCGGCGCCCGCTTCGAGGCGCGCCAGACGCAGGATGGCATTGAACGTGGCCAGCACGCGGTCGACTTCCTCAACCGTCTCGCTGAGCGTCGCATTCGCAGCGTCCTGCGAGAGCGGTTGCGACAGCGCAATCTCCAGCCGGTTGCGCAGGCGCGACAGCGGCGAGCGCAGGTCGTGCGCGATGGCGTTGCCCGTGTTGCGGGTGGCATCCACCAGCTTCTCGATCTGGTCGAGCATGGCATTGATGCGCTGGCCCAGCCGGTCGAACTCGTCGCCTGATCCGCGCACCGGCACACGCCGTCCAAGTTCGCCGCCCATCACCGCTTCTGCCGTCCGGGCCAGGTCATCCGCCCGGCTCGCCGCGCCGCGCGAACTCAGCACGCCGCCCAGTAGCGACAGGAACAGGCCGATGGGCGCCGCAATAAAGATGGCCCGCTGAATACGCCCCACGATGGCCGTCTGCTGCGCCGTATCAAAGGCCACCAGCAGCGCTCCGCCATTATCGCGCAGGCGCACGAACTTGCCCGCCGCCGAGCGTACGATGACAGAGCCGTCGGGCTCCGGCTGGTCAAAATCGAAATAGACCGTCTTGGAATCGGCTTCCGGCGGTGCCACTGGCATGCGCCCGAAATGCCCGGCAATCTTCCGGCCGGATGAGTCTTCCAGATAATAGAAATAGGTCGAGCCCGTGCGTGTCATGCGCTCCAGCACGGACTGGCTAAGCCGTTCCATGCCGCCGGTAAAATACGCGTTGCCCAGCTGCTCGAACTCAAGGTCAAGCCGCCGGTCGGATTCGTTGCGGATATAGTACACCGTCGAATAATAGAGATAGACCAGCAATGCGGCCGAGAACGCCGCAAACATGGCGCTGTAAAGGAGCGCTAGTTTGAACGTCGTCGTCCGCAGGAAGGTCGGCAGGCCGAGTTTCATGACTCGCCTCGTGCCAGTCTGTGGGCGGGCCGTCTAGCCCTGCAAACGATAGCCAGCGCCGCGAACGGTGTGCAGCAGGGGCTCATCGAACTCCTTGTCGATCTTCGCGCGCAGGCGCGAGATGTGCACGTCGATCACATTTGTCTGGGGGTCGAAATTATAGTCCCAGACCTTTTCGAGCAGCATCGTGCGGGTCACGACCTGTCCGGCATGGCGCATCAGGTATTCCAGCAGGCGGAATTCGCGCGGCTGAAGGTCGATCTTCTTGCCGGCACGGGTCACCTTGCGGCTGAGCAGGTTCATCTCCAGGTCGCCGGCCTTCAGCGCGGTAACCTGTGGCTCACCCGCCTGACGACGGCCGAGGGCCTCGACACGCGCCGCCAGCTCTGAAGGCGCAAAAGGCTTGGACAGATAGTCGTCTGCCCCGGCCTTCAGGCCCTGCACCCGGTTCTGGACATCGCCCAGCGCCGACAGGAAGAGGGCCGGCGTGGTGCCGCCGGCCTCCCGGTATTCCTTCAGCAGGGTCAGGCCGTCCTTGGCGGGCAGCATCCGATCCACCACGAGGGCATCGAAATCTGCCGAGCGGGCCAGTTCAAGACCCCGCTCACCATCAATCGCCTTGTCGACGCTGTGGCCCGCTTCCAGCAGCACTTTTTCGATGAAGTTCGCCATCTCGGCATCATCTTCAATGACCAGTACGCGCATAGTGTCTCCCACGGCTGTATTCTCCACCAAGGTGTCCTGCATCATCTATCCTATCCTTTTGTCGTCAGGTCGAGGGTGCGATAGTTGGTAATCTGACCGATGCGCACGGCGACAAGCACCTTGGTCCGGCCGGATTTCTTCGCATCCGCGATCGCTTTCTGGAACGCGTCCACCGAAGTGGCTGGCGCATTATTGGCTTCCAGGATCACCATGCCGACCTGAAGGCCGGCCTCCTCGAACACGCCCTTGCGGCTCACGTCCGTGATGACGAGGCCATGCTCACCGCTCTTCAGGCCGAGCTTGTCACGGGTTTCCTCGTCCATCGGCTTGAAGGTGACGCCGAGATCGCCAAGCTCGGTGCTGTTGTCTTCGGCTGCCGGGGCTTTCGATCCCGAAGCAGGCACAACACGCGCCGTCAGGTCATCCGGGCGTTCGCCAACGGTCACATTGATGGTCTTCTTCTTGCCACCGCGCAGGATTTCGAACTTGTTCGACGTATTGGCGATCAGCTTGCCGACAAGACGCGTCGTGGTCGTCGCATCCTTCACCTTCTGGGTATTGACCGAGAGGATGATGTCGCCGCGCTCAAGGCCGCCTTTTTCGGCCGGACTGCCGGTCGTGACGTCAGCGATGATTGCACCTTCATCATCCTTCAGGCCCTGGGCCTCGGCCATGTCTTCGGTCAGGTCCTGGATCGCAACACCCAGCCAGCCACGTGACACGCGGCCATCCTTGATGATCGATTGCGTCACTTCATCGGCCAGCTCTGCAGGGATGGCGAAGCCAATACCAACCGAGCCGCCCGTTGGCGAGAAGATCGCCGTGTTGACGCCAATCACGTTGCCATTGAGGTCAAAGGTCGGGCCGCCGGAGTTGCCCCGGTTGATCGAGGCATCGATCTGGAGAAAGTCTGTGTAAGGACCGGCGCCGATGTCACGGCCGTCAGCTGACAGAATACCTGCCGTCGCCGTCCCGCCGAGACCGAACGGGTTGCCGAGTGCTACAACCCAGTCGCCCTTCCGCATCGTGTGCGAATTGCCGAAGCGGACATAGGGGTAGACGCCCTTTTCCTTGATGCGTAGCACGGCGAGGTCGGTCTGCGGGTCGGTGCCGACAAGTTCGGCCTCCATCTCGCGCCCGTCCTTGAGCGTCACTTCGATCTCTTTGGCATTCTCGACCACGTGGTTATTGGTCACCACATAGCCGTCCTTGGAAATCAGGAAGCCCGACCCGAGCGAACGCGCTTCCTGGGTCTCTGGCTCCGGATTGTCCTTTTCTTCCTTTTCGCGGTTCTGGAGGAACTCATCAAAGCCGGGCATGCCGCGGAACTGTTCGAAGAACTGCTCCATGTCGGCCAGCTTGCCCACTTCGCGCTCGCTCACCACGTTCACACTCACAACCGACGGCTCAACCCGTTCGATCAGGTCAGCGAAGCTGAGGGGCGCGCCCTGCGGCGCTTCGATGGCGATGGGCTGTGCGTCCGCGTGCGGGCTGAAGACCTTCGGCGACAGCGTGAACGTGCCTACGGCCGCCGCGCCGAAGACAGCCGCCACCAGGGCTTGTCTCGAAATGCCAAAATTCTTCATTAGTCTCTCCAAGTCACTGAAATTGTGTCGGTTAGCCGAACACTGCCTAGATAAACATGTCCGGGGCAATGTGGTCATTAAAAGACAGTTAGGTAGATTTCATTGGGTTTTCTACCGTTTGCACCCTGGCACCCGCCTCAAGTGTCTGGTGGACCGGGCATTTGTCAGCGATGTCCATCATCCGGGCACGCTGGTCTGCGTCCAGAGCTCCCTCAATTGTGATCGCGCGGTGGAACACATCGATCTTGCGTCCCTCCTCGCAATGCTCGCAATCGTCCGGATAGTCCTTGGTACGGGTGATCGACACGCTTACGCGGTCCAGCGGCCAGCCCTTCCTGTCGGCATACATGCGCAGCGTCATCGAGGTACAGGCGCCAAGTCCGGCCGCCAGATATTCGTAGGGGTCTGCCCCCTTCCCCCCGCCGCCAACGTCGATCGGCTCATCCGCAATCCCCACAAAATCGCCGATGACAATCGCGTTTTCATATTTCCCGCGCCCCGTTTCCCGCACGAATACATCGCGCGTGCCGCCCGCTTCCTGCGGCGGCATCGCCACACCGCCCTCGTAGATATAGGGCTCCGCCCAGGCCGCGATCATTTTCCCGGCCCGTCTGGCGTCAGCCTGCGAAGTCAGCAAATGATCCGCCTTGTCGAGGCTGATAAAGGATTTCGGATGCCGCGCGGCCACGAACAGGCCCGTCGCATTCTCGATACCGACCGTCTCATCCAGCGGCGCGTGCAGCACCAGAAGCGGCCGTTTCAGGTCCGCCGCCGCCCCGGTCACTTTCGCGCCACGCACATCCTCCAGGAACTGACGTTTCAGGCGAAACGGGCGTCCGTCCAACTCCACTTCCGCCTCGCCTTCCGTCTCGATCTCCTCGACATAAGTGCGGATCGAATGGATCACATGCGCCGCATCTGATGGCGCGCCAATCGTCGCCACGGCCTTCACCTGCGGAATCTCATGCGCCGCCACCACCACTGCAGCCCCGCCCAGCGAATGCCCGATCAGCAATTGCGGCCCGCCATGCCGTTTCTCCAGCCAACCGGCCGCCGCGACCAGATCCTGCACATTGCTCGAAAAGTTCGTGTTCGAAAAATCGCCTTCCGAATGGCCGAGCCCGGTAAAATCGAATCGCAGCACACCGATGCCCTGTTCCACCAGCGCAGCCGTAATCTCGCGCGCGGCATAGATGTCCTTCGAACAGGTGAAACAGTGCGCAAACAGCGCCCAGGCGCGCGGTTCGAATACGGGCTCGTCCAGCCGCGCGGCCAGCATGCTTCCGTCATAACCCGGAAATTCGACGCGATATGATTGGCCCATGTCAGCTCCCTGAATGCTTGCAGATACAAGAACTGGGGCAACCTGCCCCCCGGTGCAAGGCCGCGGCGCCCGCGCCTGCCTCACGAAACACGCAGCGCAGGCTTGACTTGCCCGGCCTGCATGCCGTTCGTGGCAATCAGACTCAATCGCGCGGAACTCTTCGAACCCAGCATGAAGCCCGTCCACGTTCTTGTCGCGATTACCCTGCCGCTGATGATCCTCAGTGCGTGGCTGTTTGCGCCGCCCGGCACGATTCTCCTGTCGCTCAGTTTCGGCGCCCTGCTGGTCGCGCTCGCGGCCGTGGACATGGTCACGATGCGCCTGCCCGATGCCCTGAACTTCACCGTCCTCATCTTCGGCGTCATCATGGTTGCCCTGACACGGCTGGACACATGGCCCCATCATTTCATCGGCGCCGCCCTCGGCTACGGCGCGCTCGTTGGGCTGGAACTGGCTTACAAACGCCTGCGCGGACGCGATGGCCTCGGCAGGGGCGATGCCAAGCTGCTTGGGGCCATCGGCATGTGGGTTGCCTGGCCGGGCCTTGCGCCCGTCCTGCTCGTTGCCTCCCTGACGGGTCTTGTCGCGGCCCTCATTGCCGGCCTCGCAGGCAAGCGTCCAATGGCCTCCGACACGGCCATCGCGTTCGGGCCCTTCATTGCGCTGGCAGGATGGATCGTCTGGCTCGCCAGCCCGCATCTGGGGCTGCTGCAGCTCTATTAAACGTCTTCAGGCGCCACGGGCTCGACTTCGCTGACGCCCGCCTGCCGTCGCCGCGCGACGCCGAACGCGATCAGCCCGCCGACAATCAAAAGCCCAAACGGTGCGCCCCACAGAAGCAGCCCGCTAAGACCCTTGCCCGTCGGACGGAACAGCACGAACTCGCCATAGCGGCTCTCGAACCAGTCGCGAACCTCGTCGTCGCTCGCGCCCTCGCCGACCATCGTGCGCACGCGGGCGCGCATGTCCTCGGCAATCGATGCCGACGATTGCGAAATCGGCTCATTCTCACACGCCACACAGCGCAGCTCCCGCATCAGCGCCTGCGCCCGCGCCTCTTCGGCCGGGTCGTCGAGGGCCTGCGCCGCGCAGGTCAGCGCCAGCACGCAGGCGGCGATTGTCAGGAACATCCCACGCAGCAAAATCATGCAGGCTTCCTCCGAACAGGCACCAGGCTGAAAAACGCGCCCAGCCCCATCAGCAGAACCCCAAGATACACCAAATCGATCAGCGGATTGAAATACACCCGGAACACCCAGCGCGTTTCGCCGTCCACGTCGCGTCGGTCACCCAGCGCCACATAGAGGTCGCCCGTGCCGGTCTTGTGGATGGCCGTTTCGGTCGTCGGCATGCGCGCGGCAGGATAGTAGCGCTTGGTCGGCGCCATCTCGGCCTTGGCGCTGCCACGCCGCGCCGTGATGTCCGCCTTGTCGGCATACCAGTTCGGCCCCTCGATCGCGCGCACATCCTCCAGCGTGATGTTCCACCCGGCAACCGTGCCCGAGCCACCTGCCGGCAGCGCCAGCGTCGCTTCATAGCGTTGCGTTGTCTCCACCACAGCGCCAATCACGAACACGCCAAGCCCGATATGCGCCAGCGTCATGCCCCAAACCCGCAGCGGCATCCTGAACACGCGGCCCCACGTCACCGCCCGGCGCCACAACTCCCACACAGAGCCGAACAGCAGCCACACGCCCAGCGCCAGCCCGAACGCCGCACCCAGCGGAATGTCCCAGAGGCCGACGCCCAGTGCCATGAACACGGCCACAAGCGCCACACCGCCCGCCGCCCATTTCCACAGCATCGAGAGGTCAGCCTTGCCCCAGCTCCACACCTGAACCACCGGCAGGATCACCAGTAGCGCCGCCAGCATCGGCACAAAGGTCAGCCGGAAATACGGTTCGCCCACGGAAATCGTCCGGCCCGCCGCCTCGGCCATCAGCGGGAACAGTGTGCCCAGCAGAACGGTCAAAGCCGCCACCACAAGCACCACATTGTTCACCGCCAGCGCGCCTTCGCGGCTCAACATTTGCCACGGCTTGCCGCCTTCCAGCTTCGGTGCCCGCAACGCAAACAGTCCAAGCGCAAACAGGCCGTAAACCACGAGCCCCGTCAGCAGCGCCATGCCGCGTTTCGGGTCCACCGCAAATGCATGCACGGAGGTCAGCACGCCGGAGCGCACAAGGAATGCGCCCATCACCGAGAACAGGAAGGCCAGCACAGCCAGCAGCGCCGTCCAGGCCGCAAAATTCCCGCGCTTCTCCGTCACCGCCACGGAGTGCAGCAGCGCCGCCCCGATCAGCCATGGCATCAGCGAAGCATTCTCCACCGGGTCCCAGAACCACCAGCCGCCCCAGCCAAGCTCGTAATAGGCCCAGTAAGAGCCCAGCGCGATGCCGATGGTGAGGGGCACGAAGGCTGCCAGCGCCCAGCGTCGCGCCTCCTTGGCCCACACGCGATCAATCCGCGCCTCCATCAGGCCCGCCGCCGCCAGCGCGAAGACGAACGAAAAGCCGACATAGCCGAGGTAGAGCATGGGCGGATGGAAGGCGAGCGCCGGGTCCTGCAGGATCGGGTTCAGCCCCGCCCCCTGCAGCGGCGCTGGGTCCAGCCGCAAATAGGGCGAGGACGCAAAGAGGAGGTAAGACAGCGCCCCCGTCGCCAGCCAGCCCTGCACGCCCAGCGTCCGCGCCTCGAACACATCGCGCCCCGTGCGCATCCACAGCGCGCCCGCGCCGCCAAAGCCCAGCGTGACGAGGCACCAGAGCGCCATCGAGCCCTCATGGTTTCCCCACGCGCCCGCGACCTTGTAAAGCATCGGCTTCAGCGTGTGGGAATTGTTCGCCACCAGCGCCAGCGAGAAGTCAGACCGCGCAAAGGCCACAACCAGCGTCAGGAAAGACAGCGTCATCACGCCAAAAGCCACCAGCGCCGCGCGCCCGGCCAGCGCGCGTGCGCCCATCAGGCCCAGCACGCCCTGCGCCAGCGAAGCGGCCAGCGCCAGGAACGCGGCAAGGTGGCCAAGCTCGATCATCTAGCTGGCGTTCTGGTCCGGGCCGGCGCCCAGCGGGCGCAGCTCGCGCGGCTGGTAATTCTCGTCATGCTTGGCCAGCACCTGGCGCGCGGTGAACTTGCCGCTGGCATCAAACGAGCCGATCACCACAACGCCCTGTCCCTCGCGGAACAGGTCTGGCGCAATGCCGGTAAAGCTCACGGTGATCGTGTCCGGGCTATTGTCGATAATGGTGAACACCATCTCGCTGCCATCGCCGGGATAAGTCAGCGAGCCGGGCTCAACCCAGCCGCCCACTTTCACGTCCTTGCCGGGCGCAGGCAGGCCTTTTTCGGCCAGCACTTCGGGCGTGTAAAACAGGTTGGCATTCTGCCGCAGGGCAAAGAATGCAAGCGCCGCCGCCGCCAGCAACAGGGCAGCCGCAACGCCAAATGTCCACAATCTGCGGGTCCGGGCTCTCATGACGGCCATCTATACCGGCAACCGCCCGATTTGACAGTGCGGCAGATACAGCAAGGCCGAAAGCCTACTGCTCCGCAGGCGCCTCGCGCCCAATCGCGTCCAGCATCGGCGCAAAGCGTTCCCGGCGCGGGTCGTCTTCCGGCAGGTTGGCAAACACGGCGCGCATCATCTGCGCCGCCTTGTCCTGGTCGCCCGCCTGCGCCGCGCCCATGGCTGCCCACATGCCTGCCCGCACTTCGGTCGGGTCCAGCTCATAGGCCCGCGCATAAAGCCGCGCCGCATCCGCGCTCACGCCGCCGCCTTCCAGTTCCACCAGTACATCAGCGAGGCCAATCAGCGCCGGCACATAGCTGCCGTCCCGCCGCAGCGCCGACTGGAAGGCCCGCGCCGCATCGTCCGGCCGGTTCTGCTGGCGCATGATCACACCGATATAATATTGCGGTTCCGGCGCGTCCGGCTGGTCGATGGAGGTCTGCTCCAGCCGCGCCAGCGTCTCGGCGGGCGTCAGCGTTTCCGGCGCCGTGCGGATCTTCTCCATGATCTCGGCCTGGCGTTCCTTCATCGGCAGGTCGCCCATGCCCGGCCGCCCGTATACGGCATAGCCCACAAGGCCCAGCACGAGGGAAACACCAACGATAATCGCCTGCAAACGCGTCATGATTTCGGAAACCTCAACCTTGCCTGGAGGCCGCCCATCTGGCTCTCGCCAAGTTCAAGATTGCCCTTGTGCAACTCTGCCAGCTCCGCAACGATGGACAGGCCAAGGCCCGTGCCCGGCGTTGTTTCGTCCAGCCGCACGCCGCGCTTCATCGCGCCTTCGCGCGCTTCTGGCGGCAGGCCGGGGCCGTCATCCTCGACATCGATGACCAATGCCGCGGCGCTGTCGGAAATGCGCACGCACACCTCCGCCTTCGCCCACTTGCAGGCATTGTCCATCAGGTTGCCGATCATTTCCTCGAAATCCTGCTTCTCGCCGCGAAACACTGCGCCTGCGCCATCCTCGACGCTGACATTCACGCCCTTCGCATCGAAGAGCCGGTTCAGCAAGCGCGCCAGGGCCTCAACCACCTGCGTCACATCGGTGCGTGCGCCCAGCGTCTCGGCCCTCGCTGCCATCCGCGCCCGCTTCAGGTAATGCTCGACATTCGCGTGCATGGACTCGGTCTGGCGCCGCACGACATCATCGAGCTGCGTCTCGCCCTTCGCCTCATTGCGCAGCACAGCCAGCGGCGTTTTCAAAGCATGCGCCAGGTTGCCCACATGCGTGCGCGCGCGCTCCACCACGACCCGGTTATGCCCGATCAGCTTGTTCAGCTCCTCCGTCAGCGGGCGCACCTCGATGGGATAGCCGTCGCGCAGGGTCTGCCGGTTGCCTTCGCGGATGTCGGCGATATCGCGCTCGATCCGCTTCAGCGGCTGCAGCGAAAACCGGATGCCCGCCACCATGGCCGCAAACACGCCGCCGAAGAGCGCGATCATCGTGCCGAACAGCATATTGCGGAAGCGGGTCGCGGCGGCATCGTTCGGCGTCCGGTCAGCCGCCGCCACCAGGATCAGCGGGGTCTCCCGGTTCTCGACGAGGATCGCCTTGGCGCCGGAGCGCACCTTCTGGTCCGCCGGCCCGGCATAATCATCGAACTGCGTCGTACCGGGGTCAGCCACGGCCCGGCGGATCTGCGCCTCGGTCACCGGCACAGGTTCGTCCCAAAGGCTCTTGGAGCGAAAGTCGCCGGAAATGGACAGGTCCGCCGTCAGCCCGACAACAGCCCAGTACTGGCCGGAATACTGCGTCTGGAAACGCGCATCGCTGGTCAGGAACTGGCGCTCGGTATCGGTCACGCGGCCATCGGCCAGGAAGGCCTCCTCGCGGGTCATCTCCCGCGTCAGTGTCACCAGCGTCTGGTCGAGGTCTTCTTCCAGCAGGGTCAGCGTCTGCGCCCGGTAAAGCGCCGACAGCGCCAGCGCCCCGCCGATCAGCACGACAAACCCCCAGATCGCCGCCGCAATCATGATCCGCCGGGCGAGCGAAACGCTCGACCAGCGGTCAAGGAAACGGGGCTTGGGTGTGTCGGCTTCGTCCATTCAAACGGTCTGGCACGGCAGGCGCCTAGCCTGCAATGCGCGCCTCGTTTTCCGGCACGATCAGGCGATAGCCAAGGCCGCGCTCGGTCTGGATCCGGTCAACGCCGATCTTGCGGCGCAGGCGGCCGATGAACACTTCGATCGTGTTCGAATCGCGGTCGAAGTCCTGATCATAGATATGCTCGACCAGTTCGGTGCGCGGCACGACCCGGCCCTGATGGTGCATCAGGTAGGACAGTACGCGGTACTCATGCGCGGTCAGCTTGATTGGCTCGCCATTGACCATGGCCCGCGCCGCGCGCGTATCCACCATCAGCTTGCCGGCTTCCAGCGTCGCGGCCGAATGCCCGGCTGCCCGGCGCAGCAGCGCCCGCAGGCGCGCCAGCAGCTCCTCGGTGACGAAAGGCTTGGAGAGGTAGTCGTCGGCGCCGGCATCGAAACCCGCCACCTTTTCGCTCCACTGGTCGCGGGCGGTCAGGATCAGCACGGGGAAGGATTTGCCGTCCGCGCGCCATTTCTTGAGGATGCTGACGCCGTCCATCTTGGGCAGGCCAAGGTCAAGGATCACGGCATCATAGGGTTCGGTATCGCCCAGGAAATGCCCGTCTTCGCCATCTGCGGCGAGATCGACCGCATAGCCCGATTGTGACAGCACGTCTGCCAGCTGGCGGCGCAGGTCATTATCGTCTTCAACTACCAGGATACGCATGAAAAATACCTTCCGTAGAACGGGTTAACACGATTCAGCCGCCGCGACGATCCGTGATCGCGCCAGACTGGGCGTCAACGATAAAGCGCATTTTGCGCCCATCCTCGGTCATCCAGTCAATATGATATTCGGCGCCGCCACCCTGCTTGGACACAAGGTCTGCGCCCAGCTGGTAGCCGCCATATTGCTGCTTCAGCATGCCAAATATCCGGCTCAGCGGCACCGTCTTGCCATTGCGCACGGCATCGCGCGCCTGATTGGGCGAAAAGGAATCGCCCCAGCCCTGCGCGGTGGTAGGGCCGGCAGACAGGAGTGCAATGGCTGCAAGGGAGGCAAGAATCCGCTTCATGGGCCCAGCGTATAGGTCCAAAGCCCTGAATGTGAAGTGAACGTCTGCGTGGGAAACGTTCAGTTTTCACCACCTGCTGTATTCTCAGCAGAATTCGTAAATTGGTAATCAAAAGTATTGTAGCCGCAATGGGAAATACAGGACTTTGCCCTACCCATGTACCAAGTTATTAACTGCCTCACCACCGAGCATGATTTCTACCATGTGCTCACATCTGTGCTTGTCCTGTGTTTCAGCAGCATGTGCGGCATTCTCGTGTTCACCCGAAGCCGGGCGTCCACCAGCAGAAATGAGCGCCGCGCCTGGGTCGTCGCGGCCGGAACGGTCATGGGAATCGGCGTTTGGGCAACGCATTTCATTGCCCTGCTCGGCTATCAACCCGGATTCCCGGTCCTGTTCGACGGCTGGATCACCCTCCTCTCCTTATTGGTCGGTATTGCAGGATTTGTGGGAAACTCGCTTATCCTGAGCCACTACAGGGACCTGCCGCACCGCCTTGCCAGCGCAGGCATCGCTACGGGTTCGGTGGCCGGAATGCATTTCCTGGGTATGAGCGCGATCAAGGCATCGGCGGTCATTGAATATGACAGCGCGATGATCGCAGTGGCTCTTCTGCTCGGCGGTGCGGCGTTCACATGCACCTATCTTTTCGTAGCGCCTTCGGGCAATCGGCTGCGCAGCGTTGGGGCATGGTTCTGCAGCCTGCTGGCTGTCGCCTTCATCCACTATGTCAGCGCTGCCGGAACACACATGATCCCGATCAAGGGACTTGTCCGCCCGTTCTGGCTCCTTGATACACAAGGACTCGCCATCGCAATCGCCGTTGGCATGGCCTGCATTGTCATCCTCTCATCGGTCGGCACGGGCTTGCACACGGCCATCCACAATGTGCGCGCCCGCGAAAAGCGCAAACTTGCCCTCTTGGCAAATTCCTCGCTTGAGGCCCTCTTCGTTGTATCCGGCGACGGCTTCGTGGTGGACTTGAATGCTGCCGCCACAGAGATGCTGGGAGAACACCGCGATGCGCTTCTGGGCGCACGCATCTCCCACCTCATTCAACTGGACGACATTCAGGATGGCTCACATGGCCAGGACCATGCCTTTGGCGAACGGTCTCTTGTTTTGACGAATGGCCGAAAGCGGATCGTCGACATCAACCGGCGCGCTATCGATGAGGGGGCCAATTCCTTTATCGTCTTTGCCGTACGTGACATAACCGAGCGCCTGCGAAACGAGGCGAAGGTTCGCAGGCTCGCGTATAGCGACTCACTTACCGGGCTGGCCAATCGCGTGGCATTCACCAATGCACTGACCGCTGCGATGGAAGAACAGCGAGAAGGCCCTTTTGATCTGGCCGTACTCGTCATCGACATCGACGAGTTCAAGGAAGTGAATGACCAGTTCGGCCACGCCGCCGGCGACTTTCTCCTCAAGACGATTGCCCTGCGCCTGCAAACCTGCCTGACCAGTGTGGATTTTGTTGCCCGGCTGGGCGGGGATGAATTCGCCGTCCTGCTCCGCCACCGCACGAGCATCCGGCAGGTCGCCCAGACCGCGCAGGACATGTTGACTGCCCTTGCCGAACCCCTGCCCATCGGGCGCCGCACCCTGGTCACAGGCGCGAGCATTGGCATTGCCATTGCGTCGACCACGACCAGCGCATCCGAACGCATCCTGATGGCCGCCGACAGGGCCCTCTATGCTGCCAAGGAGTCAGGGCGCGGATGTTTTCGACTGTATGACAATCGACTCCACAGCGAGCATAGCCAAAAGAAAAAGCTTGAACGCGCCTTGCACGAAGCAGTCCAACTTGATCAGTTTGAACTTCACTTCCAGCCCAAGGTTTGCGCCAATTCACGCAAAGTGCTTGGCCGCGAAGCCTTGATCCGCTGGAACCGCCCGGATTTCGGGCTTGTCTATCCGGATGACTTCATTCCCGTTGCCGAGCAAAGCCTCCTCATAAACGAGATAGGGCGGTGGACCATTCGCGCTGCCTGCGACGCAGCCATCAGTTGGGACGATAATGTCTCGGTCGCAGTAAATCTCTCGGCTCGCCAGTTCCTCGACCCAGATCTTGTGGAACATATCCGCCAATCCCTTGAGCAAAGCGGCCTTGATCCTGCACGCCTCGAAATCGAAATCACCGAGACGGCACTCATCCATAATAAGCAACTGGCCGCCGCGATCCTGACGCAGCTCAAGGAAGTAGGCGTACAGATCGCGCTGGACGACTTCGGCACCGGTTATTCTTCGATGAGCTACATTCAGACCTTCCCATTTGACCGGATAAAGATCGATCGCTCCTTCGTCGCCTCGATGAATGCCGATCGCAAGTCGCGCGCGATTGTCGAGGCGATCATCCATCTCGCCCACTCGCTCGACATTCCCGTCGTGGCCGAAGGTGTCGAAACCGAAGAGCAGGCTAATGCCCTTGTGATACTGGCCTGCGAGGAATTGCAGGGCTATCTCATCGCCCGTCCCGCGCCCATCGCACGAATTGACAACGCGCTCGGCGTCAAATCGATATTGGCAACGCTTGATGCCGCATGACACCCAACCGGCGCCAAAAGGTTCCGGTCAGTCTGTGCTGGTCTGTTTCTGCGCCTGCAGTGTTACCAGCCAACCCGGGCTCGTGTTGCGACCGCCCCCGAACCCGGCATAGTGCATTTCCACGAAAAGCGGATCAGCCCTGAAATCGCCCACCTGCTCCTCGGGCTCGACCGGCTTGAAGACCGTCTGTGCATACACTTCATACTGCGCGCTATCTGTGTCGGTCTCCGCGGTCCAGGCATCCCCCAGACACGCCTTCACCTCGCTGACGGCGCCCTCATAGGCCGCCTCGGCCAGCTTTCCATCAGCCTCCTTGTCCATCGTGCCCGCCACAAACAGGTCGCAGGTATAGATATGGATCGTCGTGTCACCCCCGAAGAAGCCACGCATTGCGCTCACCTCGCAGGCCTTCTCATTGAAGGTCGCGTTTGATTCCCAGGCATCCGGCAGCGGGCTGTCGCCCAACATGCGCTGCTCTCCGCGCAGGCTGGTGAACGGCTCATCCTCGCCGCGCGCTGCCACGATGGTTGATATCGCCGCGCAAGGGTCTTTCCCCTCTCGCGCTTCGCCTTGTCCGCACGCGGCCAGCGCTGCCAGCGGCAGCAAGCAAATGTATCGTTTCATCTTATCCCCACAGGTCTGCATCTCGGCCACATCCTAGACCCGGATCGGCCCCCCATTCATCCCCCCCGAGGGGGGTGCCGGACGGATCTGCGCCCTCTTGTCAGTATGAATTCCCGAGTGTTGCGCTCTCACGCACTTAAAACACGCTCTAGTGGAACGAATACACGTGCCTGCGCATAGGTCCCGCAGGCGAGGAACACGCGAAATGTCTATAGTTTTCAATTCATTAACAAAACACCACGATTTTATGCATATGGTGATTGCCGTGCTTGTGCTGGGCTTCAGCCTCGTCTGCGCGCTTCTGGTGTTTCAGCGCGGCATGATCGACCGCAGCGAAACCGGCAGTCGCCGCTGGATCATCGCCGCAGGCATCGTGACCGGTCTGGGTGTCTGGGCCACGCACTTTATCGCCATGCTTGGCTATCAACCGGGCTTCCCCGTGAAGTTCGATGCCGTCGTAACCCTCATGTCTGGGTTGATCGCCGTGATCGGCCTCACGGTCGCAACGGCCATTGCCAGCAATAGCGGCACGACCAATCGCAAGCTCTGCGCCGGGTTCGTGGGCTCAGGCACAGTCATCATTATGCACTATTTCGGCATGACGGCGATGAAGGACAGTGTCGATATCGCGTATGATCCCCGCCTCGTCCTTCTTTCCATCGTGGTCGGCGTCGGCTTCTATACGCTCGCCTACAGCTTCCGCCTCAGCACGCTTCCGGTCGTCCGCAACATGTTGAGCTGGACCTGCGCCATGCTCGCAATTCTCGGCATTCACTTCATCGGTACGGCCGCCATGACCATGACGCCGCTCGCCAGCATACCTGACACCGGCTGGCTGATGGGTGCTCGCGCCCTGAGCACGGTCATCGCCACCAGCATCTGCCTCATCCTGCTGTTTGCCGCGCTCGCTGCCGGCCTCGACTCGCTTGTCGTCAAGATGCGCAACATTGAATCGCTCAAGCTGTCGGCCCTGGCGGATTCATCGCAGGAGGCGCTCTTCATGGTGTCTGCAAACGGCAAGGTCATCCAGGCGAACATGGCCGCCGAAACCATGCTCGGCATCCCGCGCGACGACATGCAGGGCACAAACATTTTCGATATCCTCCAGCTGAACGACCTCGACAATTACGCCGATGGCGAAGACAGGCTCCTCGCCGAGCATGTCCTTCACATCTCCGGCGGCCACGACGTGACCGTGGAAATCACCACCCGTGCCATGCAGGACTCTGAAGCCGGCTTCACCGTGTTCGCCGTGCGCGACCTCACGCGCCAGCTACGCCAGGAAGCCAAGGTCCGCGCGCTGGCCTATCGCGACACCCTGACCGGCCTGCCCAACCGTGCCGCCTTCAACATGACACTCGAAGCCGCCATCCGCGACAAACCCTATGCGTCAGCGGATATCGCCGTCTTCATTATCGACGTTGATGAATTCAAGGAAGTGAATGACCAGTTTGGCCATTCCACCGGCGACAGCCTGTTGAAAATTGCCGGCCGCCGGATTTCCGGCTGCCTGTCGCCTGCCGACATGGTCGCCCGCCTGGGCGGCGACGAGTTCGCCATCATCCTACGCGGACGCACCAGCATCCACCAGATCAAATGGACCGCCAACAAGATCCTCAAGGCCTTTGCGACGCCCATCACGCTCGGTACGCGCAGCTTGTCGATGGGCGCCAGCATCGGCATCGCGCTTGTCGAACCCGAAGCCACCGGAACGGCGCGAGTCCTCAACGCTGCCGACCGCGCCCTTTATGCTGCCAAGGAAGCGGGCCGAGGCTGCTACCGCGTCTATGATTCCGCCCTGCATGAAGTGCACGAGCAGAGGCGCGACCTCGAAACCGCGCTGCACAAGGCGCTCGAAGGCGAACAGTTCGTGCTCCACTTCCAGCCTAAAGTATGCAGCCACACGCGTGCCATCGTGGGTCGCGAAGCGCTGATCCGCTGGAACCGCCCCGGGCGCGGCATCGTCTATCCCGACAATTTCATTCCGGTGGCGGAGCAAAGCCTCCTGATCAACGATATCGGCCGCTGGACAATCCGTGCCGCCTGCGAAGCGGCCAGCGAATGGGACGCAACCGAGACCGTCGCGGTCAACCTGTCCGCTCGCCAGTTCCTCGATCCGGGCCTTGTGGAAGACATACGCAACATCCTGCACGAGACGGGCCTCAATCCCTCACGTCTCGAACTCGAGATTACGGAGACGGCCCTCATTCTCAACAAGCAGCTCGCCGCGACAATCCTGATGCAGCTGAAGGCGATTGGCATCAAGATCGCCCTTGACGATTTCGGCACGGGCTACTCGTCCATGAGCTATGTCCAGTCCTTCCCGTTCGACCGGCTCAAGATTGATCGTTCCTTCGTGGCTGCCATGAATGGCGATCGCAAGTCACGCGCCATTGTCGAGGCGATCATCAGCCTTGCCCATTCGCTCGACATCCCGGTCGTTGCCGAAGGCGTCGAGACAGAGGAGCAGGCCAGCCTGCTACGAAGCCTTCTGTGTGAGGAGATTCAGGGTTTCCTGATCGCCCGCCCGGAACCCTTCATCTTGCCCCGGAAGGCCGAGCCGATTTCCGCCAGATCCCTCGCGCCGCTCTCAGCCGCCTGATCTGACAGGTCTCAGGCCTTGCCTTCGGCCCATTTCTTCAGGCCGGGGTCGGCCGGGTCGTCCAGCATGATCTTCAGCTTGGCATAGAGGTTGCCCGGTGTGCTCGTCTGAACGCCCTTGCCGCGCAGGCGCAGCGTCGCGTCCGTGTTCGATCCCGCAGGCACTTTCAGCGTCACCGGGCCGGACGGCGTCTTCACTTCCACGCTGCCACCCAGAATCGCCGTCTTCAGGCTGATCGGCACGCTCATGCGCAAATCCTTGCCATCCCGTTGCCAGACAGTGCTCGGGCGCACTTCCACTTCCAGCAGCGCATCGCCCGGCGCCCCGCCATTCGGCGAAGGCTGGCCCTGGCTTTTCAGGCGCAGCGTCTGGCCCGAATCGATGCCCGCCGGAATGTTCACGTCCAGCGCCGTGCCGTCTGCCATGGTCATGCGGCGCCGCGCGCCTGCCACGGAATCCTCGAACGAAATCTCCACGCGGTAGCGGATATCCCGGCCCTTTTGCGGGCCCGGATTACGCCGGCGTCCGCCACCCCCGAACATGCCGCCCAGAATGTCCTGGAACGGGTCGCCCTGCGCGCCATCAAACGGATTGCCGCCGCCGCGCGTCTGCCAGCGTGCCCCACCGCCGCCCGGAAAGCCGCCGCCGCCACCGCCCGGATAGCCGCCGGCAAAGCCTGCCGGGTTGCCGTCGCCGTCAATCTCGCCGCGGTCGAACTTCGCCTTCTTCTCCTTGTCGCCCAGGATATCCCAGGCCTGCGACACCCGCTTGAACTCCTCCATCTTGGCATTGTCATCGGGATGCAGGTCAGGGTGCAGGGCTTTCGCCTTGTTGCGATAGGCTTTTTTGATCTCGGCCTCGCTCGCTGTGCGGGGAACGCCGAGCACGCTATAGGGATCTAGGGCCAAGGGCGGTTATTCCTCTAAATATGGTGAAATCACTGTCGCCACAGAGTTAGGATGTTCCGGCGCCGATTGAAACCCATGGACCCACTCGGCCATCAGCGCCAGTCTCCGCCACCCGTGCCGCCACCGTGCCCGGTGCCAGCGTTGCCGATGGCCCGGCCACCTCAAACCGCCCGCCAAAACCGCTTCCCGTGTCCACTTCCACCGCGAACCGGCCCGCATTCGCCGCCTCCGGAAAGGCCCAGCTCGTTGCCACGTCCGCCCCGCGCCGCACCCAGCTGAGCACGTCGCCGCGCCGCCGCAAGTGCCCCACACCCCAGGGCAGGCTGCCCTTGTCCTCGAACACCAGCGCGAATGCCGCCTCATCCCCCGCCGCCCGCCAGTCCAGCGCCAGCCCGACTTCACCAGGGCTGACGCTCGGGCGCACCAGCGCCGTATCCACCAGCACAACCCGCGCGCCCACATCCGCCGCTGCGCTTTCGCTCCCCTGCTGCCCCCGCAACAGGCCGCTCAGCGCCCAGGTATCCACGCCCACCAGCTCCGCCGCCACAAACTGCACCAGCTCCCACCCCGCCGCCGTCTCCAGCAACAGCGCATTGCCGCCGCCCAGCACCTGCGCCTCCGGCAGGCTCGCAAACTCCCCGCCCGGCGCATAAACGCGCAATATGCTGGCCCGGTCCCAGCGCCCCACCGGCCCGGCGCCAAGCGTCTCCACCAGCCGCCCGATCACCGCCGGCTGGCTCAGCACGGCCCGCTCGCGCATCGCATCTGCCGCCAGCCCTGCCAGCACGCGCACCGTGCCCGGCCACGGGTCCGCCCACGCCGCCACCAGCGGCCCGGTCACCGCCGCCTCCCCCGGCAGGCGGGGTCCATCAATCACCACAAGATCCACCGCCCCGAAATCCGGCGCAGGCGGCGCCACAGGCCCCGGCTCCAGCCCGCGCACAATGCCCGGCCCCTCCACATCTGCGACAAGAGCCAGTCCGCGCACGATGCCTGCATCCGTCACATCGCCCACGCGCCACAGCGCCCCGCCATCCACGCGCAGCCCGTCGCCCGGCTCCAGCGCCAGCCCGTTCAGCACCAGCCCGGCCTCCGCCGTCTCCGCGCTCGCCGCCGCCTCCAGCAGGAAGCGCGCTACCGCTTCCGCCCGCCCCGCGCCCATGGCCAGCGGCAGGCTCACATCCACGCTGAGGCGCGGATCACCGCCCACCACCCGCGCCTCCGCAACACCCGGCTGGTAGTCATTTTCCAAATCCACATAGGTCAGCCGCAACCGCTCCGGCGCCTTGTCCACCAGCCTGCGCGTGCGCTGCACCCCGCCCTCCACCATATCCGCCACTGTCACATCCAGCACTGCGCCCTCGCCCTGCATGCGGAACACGAGTGCACCGTCCCGCTCCACGCACTCAAACCCGAACGCCGCCTTCAGCGGCTCCAGCGCCGCGCGCACCGAATGCACGCCGTCAAGGCCATAGCCCTCCACCACGCCGTCCAGCTCGCGTACGTCCACTTGCGCCACGCCGGCCCGCGCGCAGATATCCGCCACCACATCCGCCAGCGGCGCGAGGCCCGCCCGCCCGTTCAGCCAGTGCCCGCGCGCCCAGTTGCCGCCATCGCCCCACACGTCATCACGCACAGGCCAGGCCGGAAACGGCCGCCCGTCCCATGCCCACACGAACGTCGCCTCCACCAGCGGGTCGTCTTCAAAATGCGCGAGCGTCACGGCCAGCGCGCGTTTCTGGAAAACATCGTCCCGCGCGCCGGTCGAGTAAGGCGGCAGCGCGCTCTCGCTGCTTTTCGGATCAAAGAACAGGTTCGGCGCATTGCCCCCCTTGTCCACCGCCGCAAAGCCGATCTCCGACAGTCGCACGGGCTTTGCCCCCGGCACCCAGCCCGTCGGCGCCGCCGCCCGCACACCGCCCGGGCGCTCATGATGCAGCGCCCCGGCCCAGCCGGTCAGATCCTTCGCCCGGAACACCCAATGCTCGCCATGCGCCGTGTCACTAATCGGCGTGCGCACCTGCGCGTCACGGTCGGCATCGCTGGCATAATACCAGTCATAGGCCTCCCCGCCGCTCAGCTGCGCGCTCAGGTATTCGGCGTCATCCGCCGCCTTGTATCCCGCCAGCGCATCAAGGTGCCCGTCGCCGTCCCGCCAATCCCCCATCGGCGGATACCAGTCCACCGCCACGAAATCCACATTATCGTCCGCCCACAGCGCATCCAGTGGGAACAGCACATCCCCGCTCCCATCTCCCGGTACATAGGCGCCATACTCCGTCCAGTCCGCCGCATAGGAGACCTTCACCCCCGGCAGTATCGCCTTCACATCCGCCGCAATCGAGACCAGCTTCTCCACGAACGGGAACGCCCCCGTCTCATCGCGCACGCGCGTCAGCCCTCGCATCTCGCTGCCAATCAGGAAGGCCTCCACGCCTCCCGCCGCCAGCGCCAGGTCTGCATGATGCACTATGAACCGCCGAAAGCCCCATTCCCCCTCGACAAAATCCTCAATCTCGTCCCGGGCCGCCGCCGTCCCGTCCGCGCTCACGCTCACCCGCCCACGCCATGGCAGGCCGTCGGAATCCATGAACAGGAAAGGCGACAGCGTCACCGCCATCCCCCGCGCCGTCATCTCCTGAATGGCCTGCACAACGCACGCATCCGACGGCGTCCCGCCATAGTTCGCATTGCCCGCCTCATCCTGCGAGATCAGGTATGCCCCCTCGCGCCCCACGCCGTCCACGCTCCACGCCATGGGCACCGTCACGCGCTCGGCCACTTCCACGCCCGGCCGTATCGCGCAGTCCTCCGCCGCCACGGAATCCCCGAACCAGCCCACCGTCAGCGCCGCCTTGTCCACGCGCGGCAAGTCCCGCTCCAGCTGGTCCAGCGACACAAGGAAATCCGCCCGCGCCTCGCCCGAGTTCGCGTTCAGCGCCCGCTCGCGCCCCGGCGCCAGCCGCTCGCGCACAATCTCCGTCGCATACACAAACTCCCCCGAGGCAGGGATCACATTCACCCCCGTCACAACCTCCCCCAGCCCCGGCTCGCTGCCGCCCCCCGGCACCCGCGCCACCTCAAACGAGAGCTGAGGCAAGCGATTGCCGAAATCATCCAGCGGCAAATCCTCGAACACGATATACGCAACGCCCCGATAGGCCGGTGCCTCCCCCTCCACCATCTCGATCAGCGGGTCCGGCGCCTGATCCTCCGTCCCCGTATAAATCCGATTCACAACGCCAGAGAGGTCAAACGCCTCGCCATTCGCCCAGGCCCGCTGCACGCCCAGAATAACGCCCTCACCCAGCGCCACGGCAAAGCTCACCGAATAGGCAAAGTCCGAAACCTTCGGCCCACCTTTGCCGCCCGCGCTGCGCGCGGTCTTGCGCTCGCGAAACCGCGCCGCCCAGATAACCTGTCCGCCAACCCGCATCTTGCCATAGACGCCGGGAATGCCCGCCCCCTCGCGCGCCTCCATCACGTGCAATCCCTTCACGCGCGGCCCTTCGGTCGCCCCCGCAAAGGCCGCATCGATCGCGCGCCCCGCGACAGAGCCGATCGCGCGCCCCAGCGTCGCCCCCGCCACCGTCTGCCCCAGCACCTGCAATCCCTGCGGCAGCGCCCATCGCCCCACCGCCGCGCCCACTTCCGACAAGACTACCTGCGCCATGTGATCAGTCCTCCAGCCCCGGAAATTCAAACGCCGCCACGATCCGCCGCTGCCACCAGTTCACCAGCCGCGTCTCCACCACTGCCCGGCCCCAATAGGCGTGCACCACGCCGGCGCCCGCCAATATCCCGCAATGCTTCGCCGGCACGCCCGTCACCATACGGAACAGCACGACATCTCCCTCTCGCGCTGCACCCACCGGCACTTCCCGCAAATGCCGCCGCGCCGCTTCCAGCAGCGTCTCCTGCCCCAGCGCCTCGGCCCAGTCCGGCGTATAGGCAGGCGCCGCCTCAGGCTCTGGCCCCACCAGTTCCCGCCACACGCCGCGCACCAGCCCGAGGCAATCACACCCCGCGCCTTTCAAACTGGCCTGATGCCGGTACGGCGTGCCGATCCAGCCCCGCGCCGCCGCCACAATATCATCCCGCCTCATCGTTTGCCCCCGTCATTCCCGCTTGCCGCCGGCCCTGCCAGCACAAAGTCCGTCCCCGGCATATGCGGAAAGCCGCGAAAGTTCGCGCTATTGCCAAACGTCTCCCGGCACGTCTCCCAGCGCTGGTCACACGCCACCCCCGGAAACGCGCCCACGTCCACGCCGCACCGCCCATCCCCCAGCGCCGCATCACACCGCCGCGCATAGACGCGCCCCAATGGCCGCTCCAGCTCCGCCTTGATCGACACCAGCTCCGCCTGGAACGCCGTCTCCCCGCGCGTCACCTCGCTGAGACGCCCGCTCCACACGCACACGAAAAATTCCGGTCGCTTCCAGTCCACCCGCAACACGGTCACCGCCGCGCCATCCCACAGGCCCGCCGCCAGATCCGCTTCCGTGATCGCCGCGTGCGACAGTGCCCCGCCCGCAACCGCCTGCCCCGGCTTCAGCCCGGCAGACGCCGTGAACTGCCCGGCCACCAGCGCTTCGCCCGGCTGATACGTCACCCCGTCCACCACCAGCGCCCGGTCATGCTCAGTCACCGCCAGCGCAAATCCGTCCGCCCGCACCAGCCGCCAGCACAGGCACGTCGTCGCCGCCCCGCTCGCAAGGCGCGCGGCAAATTCCGTCTCGAAAATCCGCATCAGCCGAGCAGCTCCACCAGCGGCACGCCCACAACACGCCCCGCCCCAAAACCCTCAAGGCTCACATCCAGCCGGTCCACATCAAACCGCACCGGGCAGTCGAATCGAAAGCCGGCCGTCACCACCGCGCCCGCGCCCGGCGCTGCGTCCAGCATCAACATGCCTGTCGTCGCATCCAGCTCCGCGCCAACAACAACGCCATCCACCGCCACGATCACCGTCCCCTCGACCGGCTTCAATATCGCCCGCCAATACGCGCCATAGGCCTTACGCAGCGCAAAGAAGCGCGTCGTCCCATCGCCCGTGCCGAGCACCTGATCGGTCCCGCTCACCACGCCGCCCGGCGCGCACGAGCGATCATCCAGCGCATCGCGAAACCGGAATCCATGCAGCCGTCCGCCCCGCGCCTCGAAGAAACTCACCAGCGCCTGCAACGCGTCCAGCCGCGTCACCGCGCTGCCCACATCCCAGCGCCGGCGCGATCCCGCCCACACGGCATTCCTCGCCTCGCCACCACTCGCCAGCGCTACCACTTCCGTGCGCCGCTCCGGCCCACCACTCGCGGCCAGTGCCAGCGGCAACGGAAAGCTCACCTCATGAAAATTCGCCAAGCTCACAGGAACCGCCCTCCATTGGAAACCAGCCGCGCCAGCGTCGCCGCAATCGCGCCCCGGCTTTGCATCGCGCCGCGTTCATCCGTTCCCGGCGCAAAATTCATGTTCAGATTCACCGCCTGCCCGCCACTGCCGCCCTGCCCCAGCGCCACAACAGCTTCCGCCGCGACCCGCGCCAGGTCCCGCAATATGCTCTCCGCCATCCGCTCGAAATCCAGCTCGCCACTCCGCGCCGCCTGTCCCAGCACCGCCTCGATGCCCTGCCCCGCGCGCCCGAACGCCGCTTCCAGCGCATCGGCGGCCGCCACGCCCGGCCCCTCCGCCAGTGCCGTCAACGCATCCCCTGCGCTCGCCATCTGATCTTCAAATTCCGTCATCACCCGCTCCAAATGTCTCCGTGTCCCCAGCGCAGGCAGGGGCCCCATCCGGAAACGCCGCCATCAACGCCTCCAGCCGCGCCCCGCTCATCCCCTCACCAGCCCCCGCCAGCCACCGCCACTCCCGCACGCTCAGCCGCCAGAAATCCCCCGGCCCCACGCCCGCCCTCAGCGCCGCGCGCCACATCGCGCCCCATGGCAACATCAGCTCGCCAGCCCCAGCCGGAACGCCTCCGCCACGGCCCCCGCCGCTGCGCCGGGGCTCACCGCACCCGCGTCCAGCGCGGCCTTCGCGCCCTCGCCGCCGCGCAGCAGCGCCCCCAGCACCACACTCAGATCCGCCGCCGATAACGCCCGCATCCGCGCATCCAGCTCGCCCATCCGCGTGCACCCGAACGCCGCCTCGATCTCCGCCAGCGCGCCCAGCGTCAGGCAGAGGCGTCGCTCCTGCCCGCCGATCACCAGTCCCACTTCGCCCCGCGCCGCGTTCATGCCAGCCCCGCAAATGTCACCAGGCCCGCGCTTTCCAGCGTCACGGCAAAGCCCGCTTCGCCATCATGCTCGCCGCTCCAGCTCAGCTCGGTGATCTGGAACGCGCCTTCCAGGCTGCCGAAATCCGGCACCACCATCTGCCAGTCCGGCGCCTCGCCCGCAAAGAACACGGCCCGCATCCGCGCGTCGCTCGCGCCGTCCTTGAACACGCCGCGGCCGGTCACCTTCGCCGCCTTCACGCCCGCCCCGGCCACCAGTTCGCGCCAGGCTTCCGGGCTCTCCGCGCTCGTCCCGTCCACCGCGCCTGCCGACAGTTGTATCCGGCTCGCCCGCACACCCGCCAGCGTCACAAACCCGCCTGCGCCATCCGCTATCTTCAGCAGCAAGTCCCTGCCTCTTTGCCCCGCCATCACCCCGCCTCCTCTGAAATAATCCTTATGCGTATCAGGCCGCGATAGCTCTCGGCGTCGCTCGCCCGCATCGTGTCGGCATAGATGACATGCGCCATCACCACATGATGGCCCGCCACGTCCCAATCCATGCTCTCCGCCGCAGCGCGAATGGCCGACAGCGCGTCCTTCGCGCCCAGCAGCCCGCCTTCGCGGCTCGTCACCGCAATCGAAATCTTGTGCTCCGTGTCGCCGGTCCCGGTCGGCACGCTCTCGTGCCGCTCGATCCGCGCATGGGGAAAGGCCGGCGCCCGCGTCTCGTCGTCATAGACGCGCGCCGGGTCGCCAAACGCGGCCAGCACGCCCGCATCGCGCTTGAGGCCCGCCATCAGCGCCGCCTGCACCGCCGCCTCCGCCCGCCCGCTCACAGCTTCACCCCGCGCCGCGCCGACACGATCGCGTCCACCTCTTCCGGCAGGTCGCTCCCCGCGCTCCCGCGCCGATACGCCTCCAGCACCAACAGTTTCAGCGCCAGCACCAGGTCCTCCGGCACATCGCCCGCGTCGCCATAGCCCGCCTCAAACACCGCCTCGATCCGCCCGCCCTCGGGCACCAGCGGTAGCGCCATCCACGGCCGCAGCACCAGCCGCCCCGCCCGCCCGCGGAACCGCCCCGTCACCAACTCCGCCGCCTCCTCCGCGTCCACCACGGCAACAGACACCAAAGCCGTCACCGGCCCTGCGCCCAGCCACGCCCCCCGGCGCGTCACATCGCGCGGCCAGCACTCCCAGCTCTGCTTCAGTGTCCGCGTCACCAGCGCCAGCCCGCTCGCCGCCTCCAGCCGCGCCCGCGCCGCCGCGATCAGCGCCGTCACCAGCGCGTCCTCGCCATCCGTCCCGATGCGCAGATAGTCCTTCGCCGCATCAAGGGACAAAGCTTCCCCGTCCGGCGGTGTCATCACCGTCAGTGTCATTTGAAATTCCTGTTATATATCCGGCCTCTAGCCGCCCGTTTGCTTTTGGTTCAGCACTTGCAGTCTATACTTCCGTCCAGTTCTTCATCCCGGAGCCACCCTTGTCCCTGCGCGTCATCCTTCTCGCCTCTGCCCTCATCGCCCTGCCTGCCGCCGCGCAGAGCACGGACTATATGAATGGCTACTACCAGCGCGGCGTGGAATCCGGCGTCACGCCCGAAAACCCGTCAGACATGGTCCGCTGCGCCTCCTATTGGGCCGTCTGGTCGCAAAGCGCTGGCCAGGACTGGGACGCCGCCTTCATGGAGCGCCTCAGCCCGGACCTGCGCCCCGCCGAAAGCGAACTCGCCGCCGGCTACTGGGCCCAGATGGCCTCGGACCGATTCGAGGATGAGACCGGCGACAGTGCCCGCTTCGAAGAAGAAGTCGACATCGCCACCCCCATTGCCCTGCAGGCCTATTCAGACCTGCGCACCGCCCCGGACGCCCGCGACCGCTACCACATGTTCCGCGTCCTCGGCGCCTGCCACCTCACCTTCGAGTAACGCCTAGACCAGCGCCGTCAGCTTGCTGATGATCATCCCGCCCACCGGCAGGCCCACCTGACGCACCAGTTCGTCATCAATCGCCGTCTCGGTCGACTTGATCAGCGTCGCCAAGGCTTCCGCCGCCTTGGTCGTGAACTCTTCCTGCTGCGGCTTGGTCAACAGCGCGGCCTGACGGATCAGGGCAATAATCACGGATTCAATCATGTGTTTCTCCTTGGTTTGAAAACTGAAATTTCGGGTGGCGTCATCCCCGACCGCGAAGCGGTCTGGGGACCCATCTCGTATCCGCGCCTCAAGTGCATTGGGCGCGTTCCGGAGATGGGCCCCCAGACGGGCGAGGCCCGTCGGGGGTGACGCGTGTATTGAGGTGCTAGAACACCATCGCCTTGATCGCATCGAAGTTCTGCACGCCCCCACCCACACGTTTCGTTGTGTAGAACAGCACATAGGGCTTGGCCGAATATGGATCGCGCAGCACGCGTGCGCCCTGGCGGTCGGCGATCAGGTAACCGCGCCGGAAATCCCCGAACGCAATCGCCGCATTGCCGTCGCCAATGTCCGGCATGTCTTCCACTTCGGTCACCGGATAGCCCATCACGGTCGCCGGCTCGCCGCCATTGCCGGGCTGCCACAGGTAGCGCCCGTCGCCATCCTTCAGCTTACGAACGGCTGACACCGTACGCCGGTTCATCACGAAGCGTGCCCCGGCCCGGAACTGCGATTTCGGCGTATAGATCAGGTCGATGATCTGGTCGGCCGCGTCATCGGCGGTAAAGTCGCCCGCCACAGACCCGATCTTGCCCCAGACATGGCTGCCCTCGGCCACGATCTCATAGTCGAGAAACCCGCGCGGCTTGCCCGCCCCGTCACCCGAAACAAAGGCCGCCGATTCCTGCGCCGCAAAGGCGCCCTCCACCTCGTCGGCCAGCCAGGCATCGACATCGGCATAGGAATCCTCCAGCAAAGCCTGCGTCGCCGCCGGCATCGCGTACAGCTCTCCTGCCGGGAATTCCAGCAATGCCAGCCCACTCGTCGCCGTCTCCGGCCGCGCCGCCGTCTCGCCCACCCAGCTTGCCGCCGCGCCAAGGCCCACCGGCTTGCGGAACACGCCGGCAGAGGTCTGCCGCACGGTCGCAATCGCGCGCATCGGACTTGCCGCCATCAGCCGCGCCTCGATCAGACGGTCCAGTTCCGGCGGCGCCACATAGCCGCCCTGCGCATCGCTGCCCGTGTTCAGGCCCTTCGTGTCCAGCCGTGAAATGCCGCTATCATCCCCGGTGCGCAGGTAACGCCCCCAGGCCTCGCTGCGCGCATCGTCTTCCCGCGCCACCGGTGACACACCAACCTCCGGCCGCGCCATCTTCAGGCTCAATGCCTCCAGCTGGCGATCTATGCGCGTCAGCCGCTCATCCGTCAGCGGATCGCTCGCCCCCTTCGCCTCGATCTCGCCGAGCCGTTCGTCATTCGCCTGCCGGAAAGCCTCGAACGCCGCCATCATCTCGGCCACTTCCGGCTTCGGCCCCGCCATTTTCGTTTCCTTGGTCATGCTCTCTCCTTCACCAACCCAAAATTCATCCTCACGCAGCCTGCTTCCGCTCGCCGCCCACCAGCGCAAACCGCGCCGCCCCCAGCATCGGCACCGCCACCAGCGACACTTCCACCAGCTCAACCTCGATCAGCTCCCGCCCGCCCTCAGCACGCGCCCGCCACAGCCGTGGCCGGAACCCGATCGACAGCCCGTCCAGCCCGCGCGTCGCCATTCCCCGCGCGCTCTCGGCCTCCACCAGCCCGCGCACATACAGCCCGCGCCCGTCCTCGATCATCCGTGTCCACCGCCCGGCCACCGCGCCATTCCTGTGCTGCAACAGCATCGGCAAGACGCGCGTCTCGCGCAGGCTCCGCGCAAATGCCCCCGCCCGCACCACATCCCCGCCCGCATCCGCCACCCCGAACAGGCTCGCATAGCCCTCGATGAGAAGCGCGTTTTGGTTCTTCATCTCTCGCGGCCCGTGGCCCTGCCTTCGTCGGGCACACGGAACCGGGTTCACGCGACAAAGGTCCCGTGTCCCCTGCGAAGGCAGGGGCGGCGACTCCAGCAACCTACTCATCCCCCGCCTCCAGCTTCCGCTCCATCCGGTCCAGCTGCGCGCGCACGGCGCCCAGTTCCGCTTCCACGCGCGCCAGTCGCTCGCCCACAGGCCGCCCGGCTTCGTCATTCCGCTCAAGGACGGTAATCCGCTCCGCCGCCGCCCCGGCCCAGACAAGCGCGCCGCCGGTCTGCACCAGCACGGCCATCACGAAGCCCAGCGTGATCTTCTTCTCGAAATTCATTTGCCCAGCCCCGCAATCGCCCGCTTCTCCTCAGGCGTTGCAAAGCTCGCCCCCTCCAGCCGCGCCCACAGCGCATCGCGCTCGACAGACAGCGCCGGCACACGGTCCACATCGCAGCGCACCTCCACATCCCCGCCCAGCGGCTCATCCAGCCACAGCGACAGCGCCGCCGCCGTCCTCTCCGCCAGTGGCAAAACCGTCATCCGCCAGAACGCGAGGTTCGCTTCCCGATAGTTCGAATACGTATTGTCCCCCGGAATCCCCAGCAGCATGGGCGGCACGCCCAGCGCCAGCGCAATCTCGCGCGCCGCAGCGTCCCGTGCCGACTGAAAATCCATCTCCGCCGGCGACAGCGACATCGGCCGCCATTCCAGTCCGCCTTCCAGCAACAGGGGACGCCCGGCATTCGCCGCGCCCGAATAATGCGCCTCCAGTTCGCTCTTCAGCGTCTCGAACTGCTCGTCCGGCAGGCGCCCGCCGCCGCCATAGACCAGCGCGCCCGAAGGCTTCGCCGAATTGTCGATCAGCGCCTTCGCCCAGTCGGCGCTCGCATTGTGCAGGTCCAGCGCGCGTCTCGCGGCCCCCAAAGGCGGCAGGCCCATCACGTCATCGGCCGGATTGAACAGTTTCAGGTGCAGCACCGGGCTCCAGCCTGTCGCCTCGCGCCGTATCAGCCGCTCGCCGCGCCGCTCGCGCACGGCCCAGGCCTCCACCCAGCCGCGCGCATCGGTCACCGGGCGCACGCTGTCAGGCCGCAGCGCAAACAGCGCCGCCACGCCGTCGCGCCCGTCAATCTGCACGGCCTCGACAAATGCATTCCCGGCCAACTGAAGCTGCGTGTAGACGCCCTCCAGAAAGCTCGCCCCCGCCATGTCCGGCGCCGGTGCCCGCAGCAGTTTCGCCGCCGCGTCATGCCCCGTCACCAGCGGCACGCTTGCTGCGGCTTCGGCCACCATGCGCACACAGCGATAGGCCACCGCATTGCGCAAATAGCCGTCCTGCGTCAGTGACGCTGCGTCACGCCCGCCCCACGCCGCTACCCCCAATTGCGACAGGGCAATCAGGGGCGCCGCCGCTTTCGATTCGCGGCGCGTTCCGGTAAATGGCCACCCCCAGTTCATGCTTCGCCTCGCTTCCATGGAACTTCTTCCGATGGCGTGAATTTACTCCGGCCAGCATGGCGGTCGGACGGAAGATAATTTTCCTGAACCTTCCTCGGGCACTAGGCTGAAAAGTTGAGGGAAAACGGGTATCCAGCCCTGCATTTTTAGCCAATCAGGCAATAGCCATGCAGACCCAAATCTGCTTTGTGCCGCGCTTGTGACAGGGGAAGAGGAGCTAGCAGAATGTCGGCACGCGTCATCTCGATCGCCAACTCAAAGGGCGGTGTCGGCAAGACCACCACCTGCGTCATGCTGGCCGAGGCCTTCGCGGCTTCGGGCCGTCGCACACTCGTCGTCGATCTCGATACGCAGGCCAACGCATCGCTGCTCGTCTATGGCCACGAGGGCGACGAACATCTCTTCCAGGCGATCAATGATTACGCCACGATTTCCGACTGGCTGCTGGAGAATTTCTTCGCAAACGAGCAGAAGCGCCTCGGCGAATTCGTCGTCACCAATGCCAGCGACGTCACGCATGACGGCAAGCCCCTGCCGCTCGACCTGATCCCGTCCTCGCCGCGCCTGCGCAAGACAGAGCGCGAGCTGATCTACGAACTCACCGCCAAGAAATATTCCATGCAGGCGCTCGAAGGCCAGGTCGGCCGCCGCCTGCGCGATGACTTTGACCTGCTGAAAGGCGAGTTCGACGTGATCATCTGCGATTGCCCGCCCGGCATCTCGGTCATGACCGAAAGCGTGCTCGCGGCCAGCCACCTCATCATCGTCCCAACGATCCCGGATTTCATGTCCACGCTCGGCCTCGATCTTTTCACCGGCGACATCATGAAAAACCTGCGCGATCGTGATATCGAGAACCTGCCAATTGTCCTGGCCACGCGCTTTGACAACACGCCCCACCAGCAGGTCGTGCTGCAGGCCATGCGCGACGCCGCCAATTCGAAGGAAGCCGAATTCCGGATGTTCAAGACCGTCGTTCCCCTCAAGACCGGCTTTGCGACCAACCCGATCGAGCTTGGCCCGGATCCGACCCTCTCGGCCAAATGGCCCGGCGAGGCCCTCGGCATCATCGACTCCCTCATGAAGGAAATCCTGGAGCTATTGAAATGAGCGCCCTGACAGCCACCGGAGGGGCCGGCGTGCTGGCAGCCCTGCTCGACAATCGCGACCGTTTTGCCAAGCTTGGCGACAAGGATTTCACCGCCGCTGCGGGCCTTCTCGTCCGCAAGCTCATGCTCTCCGCGGGCCAGACCACGGAAGACATGGTCCTCCTGCGCGAAACCGTCGGCAATGACCTCTTCGAAACAGAGCTGAAGCGCCTCACGGCCCATCAGGCCCGCCTTCTCGCCCGCCGTCTTGACAAGCATGTCGACGATTTCGAGGTCTCGACCGCTGGCGCCGCCGCCGCGCATATCCGCCAGCTCCTCAACGGCACAATCGCGCCCGCCGGAGCCACGGATGCCAAAGCGCAGGAAGCCGCCCCGGAAGAAAGCCCGCCCGCCGACGACACGCCGCCCACCGGCAGCGACGACGCCCCCAAGAACGCCTATTTCGGCCGCAAGTCCTTCCGCGCCGGCAACTAGGCCGCCGCGCCTCTCGGCATAAACAGCGCCCGGTTCTCGCTCAGGATCATCGCCGTGTCTTCCGCGCTCGGCTCCAGCGACCAGTTGCCCTTCTGGAACGTGCCGCCCAGCACCACGCCGTCGCGCCGCCCGAACATGTAGGCATGGCTCCCGGTGATGATGTTGTAGTCCACCTCTTCCTGCGGCTGCAGGATCACCAGCTGCCCCCGCGCCGGCATGATGCCTGTGTCGCCGAACAGCACGCCCGCGCCAAGCCCCGTGCAGTTGAACACCACCGTCTCCGGCAGCGCCGCCACCTGCGCCACATCGTCAAACGCCTGCACCACGATCTTGCCGCCGCGCAGCCTTATGTCCCGTTCCAGCACCCGCAGGTAATAGGGCGTATCCACCATCATCGTGTCGAAACTCTTCGCGAAGGGCGCGTTGAAGCTCAGCTCGCCCGGCTCGTATTCCCGCTCATTGATCACGAACTCATGCATCGGGCTGCCCTTCGGCGCCGGGGTCTCCGGCTTGGCCTCATCCGACAGCACGTAATTGATCTCCCAGCTCACGCCATATTCCGGCCCCGTCAGCAGCTGGAAGCGCTGGAAGGCAAAGCGCGACGCCGCCACATGTTTCGCGCGGTAGGCATCGTCCACCATGCTGTCCTGATACACGGACGCGGGCCACCACTGCCCGCCCGCAATGTTCGATGTCGTCTCCGGCGACAGGGCCTTGGCATAGATCGTCACATTGGCCCCGCGCTCCAGCAGCAGCATCGCGGTCGACAGGCCCACGATCCCCGCGCCCATCACGGCATAATCCTTGACGTTCGGGTCCCAGCCTTCCTCCACGGCCAGATGCGCCGTGCCCCAGGACAGCGTGATCCCGCCGCCGCCATGGCCATAATTATGGATAACAGCTTTCTCGCCCAGCATCTCCCGCTCCACGCGGAATCCCGTCGGCCGATAGGGTCTCAGGCCCACGACAACCCGCGCCACCCGGCCCGGCTCGACAATCACCGGCGGCACCTGTTTCATCACCACGCCCGGCCCGGCCGCCTTCGGCACGCCTGCGCACGCCGTCGCCACCGCTGCCAGCCCCGTCGCCCCAAAGGCCCGCCGTGTCAGCTGTGTCATGGCCCGTCTCTCCTGATTCAACGCCCCAGCCTCCGCTGCGCCGCTCAGGATATCAAGCCGTTTCCACGCCGTTCGCCCGCCACCCGCAGCGCTGCCTAAGCAGCCACCACCGGCCCTTCGGTAAAGCCCGCCATCTGCGCCGCCAGCGCCCGCTTGAACGCCGGGCGCGCAAGGCACCGCGCCTGATAGGCCGCAATATTGGCCCGCTCGCCCAGCAGCGTGGTCTCTTCCAGGTCGCGCAGCACACTGGCCATCGCAATGTCGCCAATGCTGAACTCACCCTCGAGATAGTCCTTGTCGCCCAGCCAGTCCGACAGCCGCTTCAGCTTCTGGCGCACCATGGCCTCCGCGTCCGGCCGGCGCAGCTTGGCCCATTCGGCGTCAGGCTCGAACTTGGCAATGATCATCAGCGGCATCACGAACGTCTCGACACTGTTCAGCGCCGCAATCACCCAGCTCGTCACCCGCGCCTTCGCAACCGGGTCGCGCGGCATCAGCTTGTCGCTCTTGCCGGCAATATAGAGCATGATCGCGCCGGATTCGAACATCTGGATATCGCCCTCTTTCAGCGTCGGCACCTGCGCAAAGGGCTGCTCCTTCAGGAAAGCCGCGGGCTTTTCCTCGGACGCATTGAACAGCCGCATCCGGTAGTCGATCCCCGCCTCCTCCAGTGCCCAGCGCGCGCGGATATCGCGCACATGACCCTTCGCAAAGTCCGGCACCCAATTGTAGCCCGTCAGCTCGATAGCGGCATTGGTGGTCTCGGGCATAGGTGTCTCCTCTTGCATCCCCGTCTTGACATTTACGTTGATATCAACATATATAAACCATGTCAAACAGCCAGCCCGTCCCCTTCGAAACCACGCTCCACGTCCGCGACCATTGCCTCTGCCTCGCCGCGCAGCGTGCCGCCCGCGCCCTCTCGCGCCGCTTTGACGAAGCCTTCCGCCCCCTCGGCATCACGTCCGGCCAGTACTCCCTCCTCATGTCGCTGAACCGGCCGCAGCCGCCCAGCATCGGGTCGGTCGCCAGCCTCCTCGCCATGGACCGCACCACGCTCACCGCCAATTTGAAGCCGCTCGAAAAACGCGGCCTCCTCACCGCGACGCCCGATCCCGCCGACAAGCGCAGCCGCCGCCTCGCCCTCACCGATGAGGGCCGCCGCACACTCGCCGCCGCCGTCCCCATCTGGCGCGAGACGCATGTCGACATCGACGCCGGCCTTCCCCCCCGCGCCATCAAGGGCCTGCGCACGGGCCTCGCCGCGCTCGCCTAAAGCGCCCGTATCCGCGGCCCGCCGGTCCGCTCCAGCATCAGCGCCCACACGGCCCAGACCAGCGCATCCACCCGGTCCGGCGAGCCCGTAAAGCCCTCCGCGCCGAACCGGCACATCTGGTCCTCCAGCGTCGCCAGCAGGCCGAGATGCGCCACCTTGCCCTGCTCGTACAGCAGCGCCACCGGCATCGCCCGCGCCCGCTTGCCCAGCCGCGCATGCACCAGTCTCACAGGAATCCGGCACCCCGCGCTCTCCAGCGTCTGGCGCACCATCTCGCCGCCCTGGTTTGCCTCCGCGATGATCATGCTCGCCCCCACCGCCTCGGCCAGCGACACCGCCCGCCCCGCCCAGTCCGCCGGGCGCAGGCCCGCCGCCGAGGCATCGCCCAGCACGAAGCAGCGCCGCCCGAACCCGGCCGCCTCGGCCACGCCCGCCGCAATGATCCCGCACGCATCGGCGCGTGGCCCGCTCGTCGCCGGCGGGTCCACCGCCACCACAATGTCGGCCATCTCCGGCACGGCATAGACGCGCGCCCCGTCAATCATGCTGCGCAGGAACAGCGCCCCTTTCGGGTCTTCCAGCAAGTCGCCCATCAGTTCCTGCCGCGCCATGGCCGATCCCGCATAGGCTGCCTCCATCATGTCCACAAAGCCCGGCGCCAGGTTCACCGCATTCTCCCGCGTCGTGCTGCGCGTCATCAGGCTGCCCCCGTCTGCCACCAGCCGCCGCACCAGGTCCACCGGGCGCGGCGTCGTCGTCGCCACGCAGCGCGGGAACGCCCCCAGCCGCAGGCCCATCTGCAACGTGTCCCACACCGCCTCGCCTTTTGCCCACGCCGCCACCTCGTCACACCAGGCCGCATCGAATTGCGGCCCGCGCAAACTGTCCGGGTCTTCGGCCGAGAAGGCGAACGCCTCCGCCCCGTTCGGCCACACCAGCCGCCGCCGCGACACCTCATACACAGGCCGCCCTCCGGCCCCATCAAGACGGCGCAGCCCGCTCGGCCCCTCGATCATCACCTCGCGCACATCCGACAGGGCCGGCCCCACCAGTGCCACCCGGCGGCATCCCCGGCGCACCGCCATGCGCACCCATTCCGCCCCCGCCCGCGTCTTGCCAGCGCCACGTCCGCCCATGAACAACCAAGTCCGCCACGCCCCCTCCGGCGGAACCTGTGTATCCCTTGCTTCGACCACGAACGGATTTTGTCTCACATAGGCCTTTATCTCCTCCGGAAGACTGTTCACCCCTATCCGCATAGCCATCGCCCGCACCCTGTAATCCAGCGCCGCCCAGCCCACGCTGCCGCTCGACAGCCTCAAGTCGTGCCCAGACAGCATCTTCATCCGGCTCCCTTCCATCCCCCATTCCCTCCTTCGGCGCATCGCCCGCCGCCGCCCGCATCGTGGCTTCGGTCAGCCGCATTTCATTGTTCAGCTTCGTCAGCTTGCCCACATCCACCTCGACGCCATCCGCCACGCCATCGGCCAGCGCCTCATAACGCTTGCGCAGGGTCAGCCAGGCCAGTTCCAGCGGCCGCTCCGGTGCGCCGAGATCCTTCTCGCGGATCGTGCGATCCACCGTCTTCCGGTTGCGCCCCAGCCGCGCGGCAATCTCGCCATGGCTATGCCCCAGCAAGACAAGAAACCGGATGTCCCGCGCCTCCCGCTCGTTCACATATCTTCGGTGTCCTGTGGTCCTCATCGGGCGAACTATACGCCCGCCCGAATCACGGTCGGAGACGAAGCCGTCTCTCCACGGTCCGCGCACGCCGCAAAGACGCCGAAAACCCCATCCGGCGTGTCGCTTTTGCGATGATAACATGAACCTTTTTTGACAAAGCACGCCCGCCTGTTGCCGCGCAACCACACTTAACCTGCGTTAAGTTTCCCGAGGCAAAATTGTCGTATTTCAGCAGAAGAAGTGTCGCGTGACTGTCACGTTCCCCGCCTATCTGGGCCCCAATTCTCCCAGGGGCTCGACAGGGTATTCACATGAAACTGCGATACAAAACACTTCTCCTCACCACAGCGCTTGCCTCGGCCAGCCTGTGCCTTTCCGCACCGGCCAATGCTCAGGTTACGGAAGTTGACGCCGACGCGCGCCTCGACACCGTGCTCGTCGTCGGCCAGCGCGCCATGATGGAAAGCGCCATCGCGCGCCAGCGCGCCTCCGACACGATCCAGAGCGGCGTCACCCGTGATGCCATCGGCCAGTTCCCCGACCAGAACGTCGCCGAATCCACCCGCCGCCTCACCGGCATCAACATCCTGAACGACCAGGGCGAAGGCCGTTTCATCTCCGTGCGCGGGCTTGACCCGTCCCTGAACGCAGCTTCGCTCAATGGCGTCCGCCTGCCGTCGCCGGAGTCTGATACGCGCGCCGTCGCACTCGACGTTGTGGCCTCGGAACTCGTCGAATCCATCGAGGTAAAGAAGACACTGATCCCGGAAATGGACGCCGACACGATTGGCGCCTCGATCGAGATCAACACGACCAAGGCCTTCGACCGCGAAGACCTCTATGTCAGCACCGTTCTGGAAGGCTCCTACAATGACCTGAACGGCGAGACATCGCCCAAGGGCTCGATCGACTTCTCGATCCCGGTCTCCGACACGTTCGGCATTGCCGGCGGCCTGTCCTACTATGATCGCAAGACGTCCACCGACAATATGGAAATGGACGGCTGGGACGAAGATGACGGCCAGGTCTACGCCGACACGGTCGAGTATCGCGACTATGATGTCGAGCGCGAGCGCCTCGGCGCTTCGCTCTCCTTCGACTGGAAGGCCACTGACGCGACCACGCTTTTTGCCCGCGGCATATACAGCCAGTTCGACGACACCGAACAGCGCGGCCGGCTCACCTTTGAAATGGACGAAGCGCCCACCAGCGGCACCGCCACGACGGCCTTCTTCGACGATGCCGATGGCGAAATCACCGTCCAGCGCGATCTGAAAGACCGTTTCGAAAGCCAGAAAATCCAGTCCTATCAGATCGGTGGTGACACCCAGCTCGACAAGTGGTCGTTTGATTACCTGATCGCCTATTCGGAAGCCGAAGAACACGAAACCAATACGGTTGACCCGACCCGTTTCGAGCGCAAGTTCGAGGGCGACGGCCTCGGCGTAACATTCGACTATGCCAATATCGAAACCACGAAATACATGATCACCAGCGGTCAGGACCTGTTCCTCGACCCGTCGGAATATGAATTCGACAAGATCGAAAGCATCGATGGCATGTCGACTGACAAGGAATGGTCAGGCAAATTTGATGCGGCGCGTCGGTTTGCGCTTGCCTCGGGCGACTTCGAACTGAAGGCCGGTGTGAAGGCCCGCCTGCGCGAGAAGGACTACAACCTGACCGACCTGGTCTATGACGGCTTTGACGGCGCCGACGACTACACGCTCGCCGATGTTGCCGGCGGCCAGAGCTACGGTCTCGCCGACCTTGGTCCGCTGCCGGACCTCGGCCAGGTGCGTGCCTTCTTTGCGGCCAACCGGGACCTGTTCGAACTCAACGCTTTCGACTCCGAGTATGAAACGGCGGCGGCCTTCTACGACGTCAAGGAAGACATCTACGCCGCTTATCTCCAGGGCCGTTACGAGACGGGCGACCTGACGGTCATCGGCGGTGTGCGTGTCGAGCAGACCAAGGACGATCTGAACGGCAACACGCTCGAAACCTATGAAGAGGGCGCCACCCTCAACGGCGAAGTGCTCGACGAAGACACCAATGTCATCACGCCCTTCTCGACCTCGAAGGACTATACTGACTGGCTGCCAAGCGTCAGCGTCAAGTATCAGGTCAGCGACGAAATCATCCTGCGCGGTGGTGTATTCGCGAGTATCGTGCGCCCCGGCATCGGCAAACTGGCACCCCGCTTCCTGATCGAGCAGAACGATGATGACGAGCGCGAAGGCGAATTCGGCAACCCCGATCTGGATCCCTACCACGCCTGGAACGCCGACATCAGCGCCGAATACTATTTCGCTCCCGGCGGTGTCATCCAGATCGGTGCATTCTACAAGGACATCGAAGATTTCATCGTCGACCAGAACCTTGACGTGCCCGGCGTCTATCGCGGCATTGCCTATGACGAAGCCACCATCGCCATCAATGGCGACACGGCCAAGGTCAAGGGCGTCGAGTTCAACTATCAGCAGGCGCTGGACTTCCTGCCCGGCCTGCTTGACGGCACCCTTGTCGGCTTCAACTACACCTACACGGACGCCGAAGGCGACGTGCCGGACGGTGACGGCGGCCAACGCTCCATCAACCTGCCTGCCGCAGCCAAGAACACCTGGAACGCGATGCTAGGCTACGAGAAGGAAGGCCTGTCCCTGCGCGTCACCGCCGCCTACCGCGACGAGTATCTCGACGAACTCGGCGGCGATCCTGAAAGCGACCGCTATATCAGGGACCACCTCCAGATCGACGCTTCGGCCAAGTATCGCTTCAACGATCACGTCCAGGGTTTTGTTGAATGGGTGAACCTCAATGACGAGCCCTACCTGGCCTTCCAGAAAGGTCCGGGCGCCGATCGTCTCCTGCAGTACGAAACCTACTCGTGGACTGCCAAGGCGGGCATCCGCCTGACCTACTAGGTAAGACACCTCCAGCGGCCTTCCCCCACCTCACACTTTGGGGGAAGGCCGTCGATTGGGGCACAGGCTTGCCGCAATCCTATCGGAAAATGGCCTCGAACACGTACCGGGCCTGCCTGAAACTCCCACCTTTCCTGCCTTATTCGGGGCGCAGCTTCCAATCATTGCAAACACGCAATGAAAGGAGCCCCCCATGTTCGCCGCCGTCAGGATCCGTGCCCGTGTCTCAGACTGGAGTCCCCTGTTCTCCCGTTCAGGTCAGTGGCTCGGCGCGGCCCTGACAGCGGCGGCATTTGCGGCCGGCGCCGCCTGGGCCGATCAGGAACCCCGCCTCGTCACGCCGAATGATGCCACCACTGGCACGTTGCTCTTCAAGTCCTCCACCCCCGGAAAATACGTTCAGGCCCCGTCCCTGTTGACGGACGTGCAGATCGACATTTCCGGCCCCATCGCCCGCACCCGCGTCACCCAGCGGTTCGAGAACACTTCGGACGGCTGGGTCGAAGGCGTCTATGTCTTCCCCCTGCCCGACGAAAGCGCCGTCGATACGCTCCGCATGCAAATCGGTGACCGCTTCATCGAAGGCATGATCGAGGAAAAGAAGAAGGCCAAAGCCATCTACGAACAGGCCAAGGCCGACGGCAAGAAGACCGCTCTATTAGAACAGGAACGGCCAAACCTCTTCACCAATTCCGTCGCCAATATCGGCCCCGGCGAGACGATCATCGTCCAGATCGAGTATCAGGAAACCGTCCACCTCGCCGACGACACATTCTCCCTCCGCTTCCCGATGGTCGTCGCCCCGCGCTACATGCCCGCCCCTGAAATCCTCACCGCCTCCCTCGGCGAAGAGGGCTGGGCCGTCGTCGACCCTGTGCCGGATCGTGACCGCATCTCCCCGCCCGTCCTCAACCCCGAACTTGGCAATGCCAACCCGCTCACCTTGAACGTCTCCCTCGACGCCGGCTTCCCGGTCGGTAAACTGGAGTCGACCTACCATCCAATGGACACGGAATGGTCCGGCGTGGGCACGGCCAGTCTCACCCTGTCCTCTGGCAGTACCTATGCCAATCGCGACTTCGAACTCACCTGGACCCCCAAGGCCTCGAAGGCCCCCAGCGCCGCGCTTTTCACTGAAACTATTGCAGGAGAGCCCTATTACCTCCTCATGGTCACGCCCCCGGTCGCCGCCCAGTCCGCCCCGCCCCCACCCCGCGAAATCACCTTCATCATCGACACATCCGGCTCCATGGGCGGCGAGTCGATTCGGCAGGCCCGCGACAGCCTCGCCCTCGCCATTGCCCGTCTGAAACCGGAGGACCGTTTCAACGTCATCGAGTTCAATTCCGTGACCCACGCCCTCTTCGATCATCCCCTTGAGGCCAGCCAAACCAACCGCGCCCGCGCCACGCGCTGGGTGGGCAATCTGGAAGCCAATGGCGGCACCGAAATGCTGCCCGCTCTGCGTGAAGCCCTTGCTGACCATGGCACCGGCGACGGCCGCCTGCGGCAGGTCATCTTCCTCACAGACGGCGCCATCGGCAACGAGCAGCAGCTGTTCGAAACCATCACCGAATACCGCGCCGACGCCCGCATTTTCACCGTCGGTATCGGCTCTGCGCCCAACAGCTTCTTCATGTCCCGCGCCGCCGAACTCGGCCAGGGCAGCTACACCTATATCGGCGATGTGGATGAAGTCGCCGCCCGCATGGGCGCCCTCTTCACCCGGCTTGAAAGCCCCGCCATCACGAGCCTCGCCGCCACATGGCCAGACGGCACGAAGGTCGAAGCCTGGCCGTCGCCGCTGCCGGATGTCTATTCAGGCGAGACACTCGTCATCGCCGCCCACGCCGCCGCGAAGGATGGCTTGGTCTGGGTCTCCGGTGTGAACGGAGAGCAACCCTGGAAAGTCGGCTTGCCACTGAAACAGGCCGCGAAACGCAAAGGCATTTCGAAACTCTGGGCCCGCAAGAAAATCGCCTCGCTGGAACTCGACCGCGCCCGCGCCGACACGCTGCCGGACCTGATCGACGACCAGATTCTCAGCGTCGCCCTCGCCCACCATCTCGTTTCGCGCCTCACCAGCCTCGTCGCCGTGGACGTGACGCCGAGCCGCCCGGACGGGGCAGATTTGGGCAGCGCGCAGGTGCCGCTCAACCTCCCCGCAGGCTGGGATTTCGGCAAGGTCTTCGGCCATGAGGGCATCCGCTCCGACGCCCCGATGATCCCCGTCGACGCCCTCGCCATCCGCAAGCCAGATGCGCAAAAGATGAACGCCCCCATGCAGGTCGACCGCGGCGTCCCGCTGCCCAATACAGGCACGCTGTCAGACCTGAAACTCCTCGCCGGCATCATCCTTGTCCTCCTGGGCTTCATGATGAAACTCGTCTTCAGCCGCATTCGGTTGCGCCATGCAATGTGACGCAGCCACCAAGAATCCTCCCCCCACATGGGAGAGGTGGCCCCGCCGGGGCCGGAGGAGGGCCTTCAGCCTCACCGCTGCCCTCCTCCTTTCCGGCGCGCTCCTGATAGGCAACGGCGGCTACCTGAAGGCCAAGGCCGGTCTCTCTCAGGTGCTGCTTGCCAACGCATGGGAGAAGACGCTCCAAGGCGAAGAAGGCGTACGTCCGTGGCTTTGGGCCGACGTGACGCCCGCCGCCAAACTGGAACTCCCCCGCCTTCATGCCTCTGCTGTGGTGCTCACTGGCGTCAGCGGCGAGGCCCTCGCCTTCGGCCCCGGGCTGATGGACGGTTCAGCAGCGCCCGGCCAGCCCGGCCTGACGCTGCTCGCCGGCCATCGCGACAGCCATTTCGCCTTTTTGCAGCATGCCCGCGTGGGTGACGCGATCACGCTCACCGGCCCTGACGGCACGCCCCACACCTACACGCTGACCGAGACCCGTATCGTTGACGAGGATGCAAGCATGCTCACGCCCGGCGGCACCGGCACGCCGACGCTCGCCCTGACCACATGCTATCCCTTTGGGGGCCTCACGCCGACGCGGCAGCGCTATGTTGCCATCGCCCAAATGGAAGACCCGCCAGCCGGAGGGGCTGACGGGTCCGGTCCTGTTGCCGAGGCGAAGGCGCGATCAGGCGCCGTCGCGATCCCAGAAGCGCAGGCTGGCAAGTTCTGAAACGAAGCTCTTGATACTGGCGGGTTTGCCCAGTTCGATACAGCCGCCATCCATATGGTCGGCCATGCCGATAGCCTCGAAAAGCTTCATCGAGTCAGGCGTGTAGCCGATATATTTGTAGTGCGCGAAGGCGTCGTTGAGGAAGTCCTTGGCGGGCGGCTTCTTTGCCATGTCATCGGCACATTCTTCGGTCAGCATCAGCGCCACGGCATCGAAAAGCACAGACGGCCCGCCATCGATCTTTTCATCGGCGGCAACATGGGTGTCATCATCCATATCGACGCCATTGATGGTCGGCGCCACGACGGCGACCATTCCGCCCGCCTTTTCGACAGCCGCCTTCAGCGCATTGAACGCTTCAGACGAGGCGCCGTCGCACAGGAACACGCCAAGCTTTCGGCCGGCAAAGCTTTTCGGCGGGTTTTTCAAAATGCTGAGCGCATCGGAGGCTTTCAGGTCTTGCAGCGTCGGCCGTGCGGCCTTCATGGCCATCGGGGTCTTGATGCCGAGGCCTTCGGCGACCGTATCGGCGAGGCCCTTGTCGATATTGACGAGGTGGGCCACCATCCGCTCACGGATTTCGGCTTTCTCCACCTTGCTCAGCTCGAATACGAGCGCGTCGCCCATATGGGTCTGCTCGACCTCGGTCTGGCTGATATAGAATTGCCGCGCCTGGCTGTAATGATCGGCGAAGGATTCCGGCCGCAGGGCCTCCTTCTTGCCGTCTATGGGCTGGGCGAAGTGCTGGTAGCCATTGTCAGGGTCTTCGCGCGGGCCGCCATCCTTTGTGCCCCAGCTGTTGGGCTCGTAATTGGCGCGGCCGACAGGGTTCTTCATGGCCATGTGGCCATCCTGCTGGAAGGTGCGCATGGGGCATTTCGGGGCATTGATGGGGATATGCGTGAAGTTCGGCCCGCCGAGGCGTTTCACCTGCGTGTCGAGATAGGAGAAGTTGCGCCCCTGCAGCAGCGGGTCATCGGAAAAGCCGATGCCCGGCACCACGTTTTGCGTGCAGAAGGCGACCTGCTCGGTTTCGGCGAAGAAATTGTCGACGCGGCGGTCGAGCACCATGCGCCCGATGATGCGGACAGGGATGTCCTCTTCCGGGATCAGCTTGGTGGCGTCGCGCACATCGAAGGCGAACTTGTCGGCAAACTTGTCGTCGAAAATCTGGACGCCGAGTTCCCATTCCGGGAAGTCGCCCATCTCGATGGCGTTCCAGAGGTCGCGGCGGTGGAAATCCGGGTCAGCGCCATTGATCTTGACGGCCTCGTTCCAGACGACCGACTGCATGCCCATCTTGGGCTTCCAGTGGAATTTCACGAAGGATGATTTGCCCTTGGCATTGATCAGGCGGAACGTGTGGACGCCGAACCCTTCCATGAAGCGCAGCGAACGCGGGATGGTGCGGTCGGACATGATCCACATGACCATGTGCATCGCTTCGGGCGAGAGGGAGATGAAGTCCCAGAAATTGTCGTGCGCCGTCTGGGCCTGCGGAAAGCCGCGATCCGGCTCTGCCTTGGCAGAGTGGATGAGGTCCGGGAATTTCATTGCGTCCTGGATGAAGAAGACCGGGATATTGTTGCCGACGAGATCCCAGTTGCCTTCATCTGTGTAGAATTTCACCGCGAAGCCCCGCACGTCGCGCGCAAGGTCCGGCGAGCCCTTGTTGCCGGCGACGGTGGAGAAGCGGGTAAACAGCGGCACTTTCTTGCCCACTTCCGTCAGCACCTTGGCGCTGGTGAATTCTTCAAGACTGTCGGTCAGCTCGAAAAAGCCATGGGCCGCATAGCCGCGTGCATGAACCACGCGCTCCGGGATGCGCTCATGGTCGAAGTGGAACATCTTTTCGCGGAAATGGAAGTCGTCCATCAGCATCGGGCCGGGCGTGCCAGCCTTCAAATGGTTCTGGTCGTCGCGGACTGGCACACCCTGCTGGGTCGTCATGGCCTCATAGCCGTCCTTGGTGGTCTGATGGGGCGCACCGCCCTTGTCGAGGGGGGCTCCGGGCTTCATCGGCATGGGGAAATCCTTTCGCTGGAACAAGCGGCGCAGGAGGCTGCCGCTTTTCCAGCTACGTCGCCGCAAGGCTTTCGTTGCACGCTTTATGGGAAAATCGCGAAAGTCATAACTTAAGTTAAAACAAAGGCTTCAGCGGCGCCATTCATTGCCGGGTTGTAATGAAACGGGGACGATTCTGGAGCGGGTACACGGGATCGAACCGAGATAGCTAGCTTGGAAGGCTAGTGCATTACCATTATGCTATACCCGCGCCTGACGCGTCTCTCGACCATAACACAAACAGTGGTGGAGGGGACAGGATTCGAACCTGTGTACGCTATGCGGGCAGATTTACAGTCTGCTGCCTTTAACCACTCGGCCACCCCTCCAAGGGCTGCCTGCGACTTACGATAATTGACGCCGTCGCCCCGAACCGCCTAAAGGCACGTCAATTACGTGCCCTCATCCGCTTCAGGAGACGGCCTTATAGGGACGAAAGAAATGGCGCGCAACCATCCAAAACGCCGAAACACACAAGCGCCTGCCGGAGCGGACGGATCGCCGCGTCCACGGCAGGACCGCCCGCGTGAGCGCAGCGGCGGCGGAGACGGCGAAGGCTGGCTGTGGGGCACCCATGCGGTGACCGCCGCGCTGGCCAATCCGTCGCGCACGCTGCACAAGCTGCTGGCGACCGAAAACGCGGCGGCGCGGCTGGGTGCAGCCCGAATCACGCCGGAAATCATCCTCGGCAAGGATCTGGACAACCGCCTGCCCGCTGGCGCGGTGCATCAGGGCCTCGCGCTAAAGGCGGCGCCGCTGAACCCGGCGAGCCTGGAAGACCTGATCGACCGTGGCATCAGCCATATCTGCGTGCTGGACCAGGTGTCAGACCCTCATAATCTGGGCGCGATCTACCGGTCTGCGGCCGCTTTCGGGTTTCAGGGCCTTGTCCTGCAGACCCGCCATGCCCCGCCGGTGACCGGTGTAGTGGCCAAAAGCGCCGCCGGGGCGGTGGAAACCGTGGCTGAAGCGCGGGTGGTCAACATTGCCCGGGCGCTGGAGCAACTGGCCGACGCGGGCTACCATACTGTGGGCCTTGCCGGGGAAGGCCGCCGCAGCCTCGCGGATGCCGTGGCGGGCACGGCAAAGCTTGCCATCGTGATGGGGGCCGAGGGTTCGGGCCTGCGACCAGCCGTGGCCAAGGCGTGCGTGGAGCTTGCCCGCATCCCGATTGCGCCGGAAATGGAAAGCCTGAACGTGTCCAATGCTGCCGCAATTGCATTTTACGAAGCGAGTCGGGATCGTTTCCCAGCCGCGTGACACTCTGCTAGGGTTAACGCGATGAATCGCCAATCGGGAGCGCGCGATGCTTAGACTTATCTCCTTACTCCTTCTGCTGGGTGGCATAGCGGCAGCCGTGTTTGGCGGCGCAGCGGTCATGGACAGTTATGGCCCGCCTCCGAGCATGGACATGGCGACCGAAAGCGCGCCCCCCACGATGGAGGAGATGGCCGAGGCCCCGATGCCGGAGGCTGTCCAAGCGGCGCCGGAAACCGAGATGGCCATGGAAGAAGCGCCGATGGCATCGGCCGCTGCGCCGGAAGCCAGCATGGAAGCGGTGCCTGCGCCTGAAGCCCGCTCAATGAAGTCCCGTTCGCTGTCGCCCTCTGAATTTGCTGATGACGAGACGGCCAGTGTCGCGTCTGTTCAGGACGCATTCGATGACGCAGGCGATGTGGCAGAGGATGCTTTCGCCGACATAGGGGATGCGGCCGATGCGGTGGCTGAAGCGGCTGGCGTTGCGGCCCCTCCGCCGCCTTCGAAATCCCATGCCGAGGCTTTCATGGAGAGCCTTCAGACCGTTCCGGTGGCACATGAGACCCCCAAGACGGCCGAATACAAGCGCGCCTTCGACGTGACCCTCGCGATTGATGCAACGGGCGACGACACGGCGGTGGATGCCCTGCCGAACCGGGGCGGCAATATCGTGACCGGCGAGGCGAAAGTGTCCGAGCGCGTGGAAGCGCGCGTGAGCGGGGCCAATTTCGAGATTGTCGAACTGTCGCCCGGCATCCAGAAACTGTCGCCGCTGACCGAGAATGTCTGGCGCTGGTCGGTGATGCCGCTGTCGGCAGGCGACCATGACCTCGTGTTCGAGATCTATGCCATCGACCAGGATTCGGTCGTGCCGCTGCGCACGTTCCGCGACACGGTGACGGTGCAGGTGTCGGGCCTCAACCGGGCGATTGCCTTCGCCGATCAGGCCAACCCGCTCTTCGTGCTGCTGGGCGGCCTCGGCTCAGCCATTGCAGGTCTGCTCGGCGCAGTGAAATTCTTCGGGCGGCGCTAGGCGCTCAGCACTTGCCTGCGAGGCATTGCTGAAGATCAGCCGCGCAGCCGCGGGCGCCTTTTTCCTGTGCATCCGTCATGCCGTCCTGCACGCGCACGACGACCGCATCCCCGGAGCGCCACTCAACGGCATAGAGATGGCTAATGGTGCGGGCCTTGAGGCAGGCCGTGGCCGTGTGAGCGCATTCATCGCCTGACAGGATGCGGCAGACACCGGGCGGCGTGATGACATTATGATTGGCGGCTGGCACAGGGCTGGTGAGCGGCGCAGGCGCTGGCTCTACGACCTTGGACGTTTCCGACGCGGGAATGAGCACCCTGTCCGTGCTTGTGGCAGCCGGTTGCGCAATGGCCGGCAACATGGCCAAGCCAAGGCTGGCCACGCTTGCCAGGATCATGCCCGTTGCGCGAATCTGCATCTACACTTGCCCCTGTAATGGCACATTACTGATACGACATATTGTTTTCATGTACCACACCAGACGGACAATCTTGCGGGGAATAGCATTCAATGCCTTGCTGAAATGCAGGGCTCGTCTGACGGGCACCTGCTTTGACATCGGTCTCAAAGGAGGCTTTGTGCTGATCCCATGACGAATGCAACCGAGACACCGCTTACACTCGCCGCGGCGCAGGACTTTTTGCGCGCCCAATCGGCCCGCATCGCCGTTGATCCGATGACCAATTCGGTCTTCGCGCTGGCCCAGTCGCTGTTCCAGGATGTGGAGGCAGGGCGCACCAGTATCAGCGAGCTGTCGCGCTTTGCCGGCGACCTGCACCTGACGCTGATCAGCGAGCGCGCCGACCGGTTTCGCGAGCAGCATTATGACGCCGACGCCAAAGCGGCCTGGGCCGATGTACGCGGCATGCTGGAAGTGCTGGCCCAAGAAGGCTTCGACGCGTTCAAGGCCAGCGTTGAGCAGAATACGGGCGGCATCGTGTTTACCGCCCACCCGACCTTTGCCCTTTCCCGGGCCCTTCGGCAGGCATTCACGGCGCATGTGACGCGGCCCAACAAGTCCACCCGCGCGGCGTTGCTGAAACATATCCGCGAGGATAGCCGGGAATGGAACAAGGGCATCAACCTCAACGGCGAGCATGACGAGGTTCAGGAGGCGCTGCTGAACGCCGCCGGGGCGCAGCAGGTTTATGCCAGCGTCATTCTTGACGTCGCCCGCAAGGCATTCCCGGACCAGTGGCGCGAGCTGCGGCCCTTCCTGCCGACGCTGGCAAGCTGGGTCGGCTATGACCTGGACGGACGCACCGACATTCACTGGTCGCAATCGCTGACCTTCCGCCTGCGCGAGAAGGCTGACCAACTCGCCCGTTATGGCGAGCGGCTGGAAGCCATGTCGGGCAGCGCGAAGATCGCGGCGCTGGCCCGCCTGATCGTGCGCCTGCGCGGCGCGGCCAAGGAGACGGCCGGAGACGCCAAACTGTTTGCCCAGGACCTGACCGATCCGGAGAAGCTGGTCGCGGCGGCCAATGCGCTGAGCAATCACAGCAAGCGCATGATCATTGATGCGACCGAGATCACCGCTGTTCTGGATGGCGTTATCCCCGAGGCGGACGATGCACTGGCCGCAAGCCTGATCGCCTTCCGGGCAGAAGTGGAGTCGCTGCAGCTCGGCACGGCGCGCATCCACCTGCGGGTCAATGCTGCGCAGGTGCGCACGGTGATCAACCGCGACCTTGGGCTTGAGACCGAGGACCGCCAGCTGGGGCGCCTCGCGCTCGCGCAGCTGTCGCAGAAGGCGCGCAACTCCAAGCCTGTGGACGTGAACTTCGCCGACCTCTTCCTTGAGCAGTCGACCGCGCGGCGCCAGTTCATGATGTGCGCGCAGATTTTGAAACATATCGATTCCGGTTCGGTGATCCGCTTCCTGATCGCCGAGAGCGAGAACCCGGCCACCGTGATGGGCGCGCTTTACCTCGCCCGGCAATATGGCGTGGCCGACAAGCTTGACATCTCGCCGCTGTTCGAAACGCCCGAAGCGCTGGAAACCGGCGGCCGCTTCATTGAGCGCCTGCTCGAAGAACCTGAATTCCTGCGCTATGTGAAGGAGCGCGGTTATCTCTCGATCCAGCTCGGTTTCTCCGATGCCGGGCGCTTTATCGGACAGGTCGCTGCCGACATGGCGATCGAGCGCATCCACAACCTGATCGCCCGCGCGCTGGCGGCGAAGAAGGCCGACGTCGCGCTTCTGATCTTCAACACGCATGGCGAGTCCATGGGACGCGGCGCGTGGCCCGGCAGTTTCGGCCAGCGCTTCGACCATGCACTGACCCCGTGGACGCGCAATGGCGCAGCGGCGCGCAAGCTGCCGCTGATGCATGAGGTAAGCTTCCAGGGCGGGGACGGCTTCCTGCACTTTGCCAATCCGGTAATGGCCGAAACGACCTATGCGGCCTGGTGCCGCCGCTCGCTGTCGCTGCCGCCGGACACGTCAAAGGACCCTTTCTATACGCGCACCGATCTCGTGTGGGATTTCTATCGCTCCCTCCGGGCTTGGCATGAGCGCCTGTTCGTTAATCCTGACTATGGCCGCCTTCTGGGCGACTTTGCCGCCGGGCTGGTGGTGAAAGCCGGGTCACGCCAGAAGCGGCGCACGGGCGGCCCGACCGGCCCCCGCGCGCTGCGGGCGATCTCGCACAATGCGACGCTGCAGCAGCTTGGCATTCCGGCGAACACGGCGGCGGGCATCGGCTCGTCGCTGCAACGCGAGAATGACCGGCTGGTCGAGCTGATCAATACGAGCCCGCGCATGCACGCGCTGATCCTGCTGGCGCTGAACGCGCGCGTGGTGACCAGCCTGCCGGCGCTGCGGGCCTATGCCAATGTGTTCGACCCGAGCGTGTGGATTGCCAATTCGCGCATGGTTGATCCTGAGCGGGCCGGTGCCTATCGCGCCGTCTATTACGGCCTGCGCGATGATGAGACGGCGATCTCGATCAATCGGATTGCCAACCTGCTGTCGATCGACCTTGGCCGTTTCGACCGCCTTCTGGCCCAGCTCGATGATGCGCCCTCTGCCGAGGAGCGCCATGAAGGCCGGCTCGACCTGCATGCGCTGCATGCCATACGACAGGCGCTGATGATGCATGCATTCGTTCTCGTGGGACAGTTGCCGCGCATTTCCGAGCGCCATGATACCAATACGCGTGACCTGCTGCGCATGGTTCTGGACATGCAGATCAGTGACGCCGTGGACATGCTGGTCAAGATTTTCCCGCGTGGCCGCGATGATGACACGCCGTTCAAGGAGCTGACCGAGGCGGGCAGCGAGGCGAAGTCAAATGCCTATGGCTATGACCGCATCCATCGCAACATCATCGGCCCGCTCAGCGAGATCGACCGTGCACTGCACGGAATCAGCCTGGCGATTACCCATGCGTACCGGGCGTTTGGTTAGGACCACATTAAACTCTCGTCATTGTACAGATGTTGGCGACGGAGGCAAAGGCGTCGTTCGTTAGAGGTGTGTTGTATCGTACAGGAGACACGCCATGGCCCCCACCCTCATCCTCAAAGCCGCCTTTCTCGGTGCCTTGGCGCTCGGGGCGGGCGCCACGGCGTCTGCCGGGGACTGGCGCCTCAATCCGAAACTCTGCCCGGATATCGTGAAGGACCGGCTCGACGAGCGCGTGTCTTCTGCCCGTCCGGCCAAGGCGGATGACATTCACCACATGCGGCAGGTGAATTGCCCGGCTTCGGCCTGGACCTACACGCCCGCGAAGGACGAGAAGTTCAAGGACGGGCCGCGCATCTATACCGGCTCGTCGATCGTCTATGTCGGCTTTGGCGGCTATTACCAGATACCGCCATCGCAGGCCGGGAACAGCCATGCCCAGCCTGCCCGCATCAAGACGCTGTCCCGTTAGGGGACACTCCCGAAATCGCCGCCTGCGTTTCCTCCCTCCAAGGCGGCGAGGACCCGTCACGTCCGGATGGTCCCTGGACGTGACGGGTCCACCCTGACGCTGCGGCGCAGCGCGACATCTGCACACCCTCTCCTAACGTCATCCCTTCCATTGACGCTTACGTGCGCGTAAACCTGCGCCAAGCAATCAACAGTGATGCGAACCCGGGAGAAACCCTCATGGCTGAAGCCTATATTATCGACGCCTGCCGCACACCGCGCGGCATTGGCAAAGTTGGCAAGGGCGCCCTTGCCCATATCCACCCGCAGCAACTGGCAGCCACCGTGCTGAAAGCCCTCGCCGAGCGCAACAAGCTCGACACGGCCACCGTTGACGACATCATCTGGGGCACATCGAGCCAGCGCGGCGCACAGGGCGCTGACCTTGGCCGCATGGCTGCGCTTGATGCCGGTTATGACGTGAAAGCCTCGGGCGTCACGCTTGACCGTTTCTGCGGCTCGGGCATCACGTCTGTCTCGCTGGCCGCTGCGCAGGTCATGTCGGGCATGGAAGACTGCGTCATCGCAGGCGGCACCGAGATGATGAGCTACACGGCTGCCTCGGCTGACCCGAAGACACCTCCGATGATGGATGCGGGCAACCTTCGCCTGCGCGCCCGTCACCCGCAGTCGCAGCAGGGCGTTTGCGCCGATGCGATCGCCACGCTGGAAGGCATCGACCGCGAAGCAGTAGACCGCCTCGCCTATACGAGCCAGCAGCGCGCTGCCCGTGCCATCGAAGAAGGCCGTTTCGACAAGTCTGTCGTGCCGGTTTACAATGAAGACGGCACGCTGGCCCTCGACCACGAGGAATTCCCGCGCCCGTCCACGACGATGGAAACGCTGGCGGGCCTGAAGACCGTGTTCGGCATGTACATGGACATCCCCGTCGACGACAAGGGCAACACGTATGGCTCTATGGTCACGTCGAAATATCCGCAGCTCGAAGGCAAGATGAACCACGTTCACCATGCCGGTAACTCGTCCGGCGTTGTCGACGGTGCAGCCTGCCTGCTGATCACGTCGAAAGACTATGCCGACAAGCACGGCCTGAAGCCACGCGCCCGCATCGTCGCCACGGCGAACATGGGCGACGACCCGACACTGATGCTGAACGCACCCGTGCCTGCGGCGAAGAAAGTGCTCGAAAAAGCCGGTCTGACGACGAAGGATATCGACGTCTACGAAATCAACGAGGCCTTCTCGGTGGTTGCCGAGAAGTTCATCCGCGATCTCGACCTTGACCGCGAGAAAGTGAACATCAATGGCGGCGCCATGGCTCTTGGCCACCCGATTGGCGCGACGGGCTCGATCCTCATCGGCACCGCGCTGGACGAACTTGAGCGTTCCGGCGGCCGGTATGGCCTGATCACGATGTGTGCCGCTGGCGGCATGGCACCGGCCATCATCATCGAACGCATCTAGGCTTTTACGCCTGACTGAATTCAGCCCGCTCCCGGCCACCGGGGGCGGGCTTTTTCGTAAACGCAGATTGCGCGAGGCAATTGCCATTGGGGCAGTCACCTGCCACAATTCGGGTCTCCAGCTGCAGGTCCGTCAATGTCTGAATCCTTTCCCGCCCTGCAACCGCGCTGCGCGGGGTACCAGACATGGGAAGCGGAGCCGGCGGCCGGGCTCAGCGCGCTGATGACGACCGATCCGCAGGCGCCTGCGCTCGACACCTTCTACACAGCCTATGACGCGGCCTTCGTGCTGCCCTCGGAAAAGGAAGACCTGGAAGGATTTCGCGACTGCCTGGCGCTGAATGGGGGAGCAGCTTATACGCGCCTCGAAAAGCGCTATGGCCCGTACCGCGAGCTGGTCATCCTGCTGAGCCTTGCGGACGGCGCGGTGATCGGGGGGGCGAACTTCATTGCGCTCGGCGGACCTGCCGCGATCACGGTGAACCTGAATTACATCTTTATTGCCAGGGACGCGCGGGGCGCCGGGCATTTTCGGCGACTGATGGCGCTGGTGGAGCGCGAGGCACGGGCGGCCTTCGTGACGCCCGCATCCTTTCCGGTGCTCATCTTCATCGAGCAGAATGACCCGCTTCGCCTCGACCCGGAGAGCTATGCGCTCGACAGCGCACATTCGGGCCTCGACCAGTATGACCGCCTGCGCATCTGGCGCCATCTCGGCGCGCGGCTCGTGGACCTGGACTACCTGCAACCGGCTCTTTCGGCGGGCCAGGAGCCGGACACGGGCCTGCTCTATGGCGTGCTTGGCGCATCGGGCAACAGCCTGCCGGCCTGCCTGCTGGCGCGGCACTTGAGACAGTTTTTCGGCATTTCTGTCCTGAAGGGCCGCAAGATTGAAGATGACGCCGACGCCCTTCGACAGGTGTCGGCGCTCGATGCCCGTTGCCAGCGCGGCGAACGTATCGCGCTGATCGATCCCGGCGCAGCCCTTGCGCAGGGCGCGCCAGGGCGGACCGACCAGTCCTTCCTTGACCTTGCCCGCCGGGCGGCCGCCTCGGCCACGAGCCAACGATGACGACGATCTCGCTTGGACAGATGCCGAAGGGCTACCAGGCGAACGAGCCGCAATCGGTCTACTGGACGCTGTCGCTCTATGTCGACCGCGACAACCTGAAGGACATCCTGGGATTTCATCCGCAGCCCGAGCATTACCGCGCCGTGCAGATGGCCTCCAGCGACAGCCTGGAACTGCGCAACGCGATGGAGCCGCTGTTCAATGACATAGCCGACCGCGAACGCGAGGGCCGGGTTGATGACATCCTCCTTGCAGCTTCGACGCCGCGCCAGGGGGAAACAATTGCGATCACGGCGCCAGGCCAGATCGAATGGGAAACGGAGGGCAGTGTCTTCTGCGCCTCGCCGCCCGGCCTCGACACGCCGCGGGCGGTGGATTTCCGGCGCTTCTGGTACAGCCATCTCGATGGGGCGGTGAGCTATCACCTTTCCTTCCGCATCGCCTATGAGCATACACCAGCCGACTTCTACTTCCTCTCCCTGCTGCAAAAGGCAGCAGCGCCCAAGGAATTCTCCCGCAACAATGCCCATTCGCTGGAGAACGGAAAGGCCCGCAGCCGGCGCCCCACCGATGCGCGCCTGACGGGCGTCCAGCCACTCGACGAAATGCTGGTCAGCGATGCGGACGTCAAGGACGCCCGCTTCTGGCACTTCGTCAAACGGCGTTTCGAAGCTGACGCGCGCGCGCTGATACCCCGCCTGCACCGCGCCGGACACGGCCAGTCCGTCGAGCCGGACCCGGCGCACGCGCCGTCTTTCTGGGACAAATACCTGAACCCGTCCCTGAGCCTTGAATCCATCCAGTTCGAGACGCTGGTGGTTCACAGCCCTTTCATAGAAGTGCCGGGACTGGAAATGCCGCTGGCGCGCTTCATGTTCTTCTTCAATGACGAGACGCTTTTCGAACGCCTGATGCCGCCGCTTGCCGAAGGGGAGACAACCCGCGCACCCCGTTCGCTGATGTGTCAGGAGCGGTGTTATGTGCGCTATCCCGCCAAGATCGAGGAACTTGTCGAAAAGGGCCGCCACCACAATCCACCGCGCGTCGACATGGACAGGGACTACTGGGAATGGCTGGCCAGCGACAAGTACACGGATGAAGAGTTCAATCGGTTGAAGGCGACACGTCCTGCCATGCAGGACAAGGCCCGGACTGACTGCCTGCATTATCTTTTCATGGCCGGCTTCTGCCAGAACATCATCGACTTCATGAACCAGGATGCGTCCGAAGTGCAGGACAGCCTGGACCCGGTCTACCCCACGAATGACCGCCAGGACGAAGAGAGCTTCTTCGTGCGCTTTGCCAATCCCCGCGCGCTGGTAACGTTCGTCAAACGCTCGCGCAGTCTCGACACGGGCAATGACTATATCGGCACCTGTCCTTACGCCTTCCTCATTCACGTCGCGGCGCTGCACAATGAATATCTTGCGCGACAATACGAAATGTCGACGTTCAGCCTGATCAAGAATGTCCAGAAGCTGAATAGCAAACGACGCCTGAAGAAGGCGGCCGATACATTCTACCGGTTCCGGACGGGGCCTTTCGCCAATTATGGCCGGTTCCGCTATCGCAATATTTTCCGATACGACACCGAAGGCGATGTGTTCGAGGCGTTGGACAAGCGACGCGGAACGGTGCGGCGCGATGAATACCTTGAGGGCCTTGTCGCGAACATGGAGAGCCAGACACGCGACCTGGAGGCCCGCATCACCAAGGAGGATGAGGGCCGGGTGAACCTTGCGCTTGGCGCCCTCGGCTTTTTCGGCCTGCTGCAGCTTGTGTTCAGCGTGGCGGATATTTTCACGCCTTCCGGCGAAACCCCGGCGCGATTCAGTGTGGATGGCATGCTGCCGTTCCTTCACGCGGCCCAGTCCGAACACACACTGGGGGACCAGCTGACCTATCTGGGCCTTTACCTGTCGGCGCTGGCAACGGTGGGCCTGATCGTGTTCGTGTGCGTTATTCTGGTGTTCCGGATTCTGCGGCGGTAGCCGGGCTTGCTGATTCTACCGCGCAGCCTAGTGTGCCGCAAAGCCAAAGGGGACTGCCATGAAGACAATGATCCGGACAACCGCCGTATCGCTGAGCGCGCTGATGCTTGTTGCTGCCTGTACGAGCACGCCGACGATCGCTTCTGATCCGGCGCCCGCCTTCGATGCGGATTTTCCGCCTTCGCTCGTGGAGCTGAATTTCGAGAGCCATGGTGACCGGATGAACGGGCACGCCTATCTGGCCGACGGGCCGGGGCCGCACCCGACCGTGGTGCTGCTGCACGGCTTTCCGGGCAATGAACGCAACCTGGACCTGGCGCAGGACCTGCGCAGTGACGGGTTCAATGTCTTGTTCTTCCACTATCGTGGCGCCTGGGGCAGCGAAGGCACGTACAGCTTCACGCATATGATCGAGGATGTTGCGGCGGCGACCGATTACCTGCGCGCCAATGCCGAAGCCCTGCGCACCGATCCGGACAAGCTGATCCTTGTGGGCCATTCCATGGGCGGCTTTGCAGCGCTGGAAGCCGCCGCGCGGGACGAGACCATTGCCTGCGTGGCAGGCATCGCGCCGGCCAATATGGGGCCGCTGGCGGATGCGCCGACGGAGCAGACGGACGGCTTTGCCGCCTATGCCGACACAATGCAGATGCTGGCGGGCCTGACGGGCGAGAATGCGATTGCCGAGATCAAGGCGAACCGCGAAGCCTTCGACACGCGCCTGCTGGCGCCGAAACTTGTCGGGAAATCGGTGCTGATCATTGGCGGTGACAAGGACACGTCCGTGACAGTCGAGCGCGTGATCGAACCGCTGGTCGCCGCCTATGAGGCCGAGCCGGGCATCGACCTGACGGCCAAGGTGTTGTCGGGCGACCACTCGTTTTCGTGGTCACGCCAGGAACTGATTGATGAAGTGATCGAGTGGGCGGAGGGGTGCCACTAGGCCCTAGTTCGGGTATTTCTCGTCTTCGTGGCCGCCCCAGAAGCGTTTAATGCGGCCGAGGAAGCCTTCGCTTTCGGGGTGGCAGTCGGCGCCGGAGCAGTCGCAGAATTCGCGCAGGATTTCTTTCTGGCGGGCTGACAGGTTCTGCGGCGTCTCGACGAACATTTCGACATAGAGATCGCCGGTCTGGCCGGATGAGCGCACCGAGGGCATGCCCTTGTTGCGCAGGCGCAGCTTGCGGCCCGTCTGGGCGCCTTCGGGGATGGCGACGCGGGCGCGGCCACCGTCAATGGTCGGGATTTCGATTTCGCCGCCGAGGGCCGCCGTGGCCATGGGCACAGGCGCGCGGCAATAGAGGTTTGGCCCGTCGCGCTCAAAGATGTCGTGCTCGACCACATCAACGAAGATGTAGAGATCGCCCTTGCCGCCGCCAGCCGTGCCAGCCTCGCCTTCGCCCGAGAGGCGGATACGCATGCCGCTTTCGACGCCTGCGGGGATTTTTACCGAGAGCTGGCGCTCTTCGCGGACCTGGCCTGCGCCGCCGCATTCCTTGCAGGGCTTGCGGATGATCTTGCCCTTGCCGGAGCAGCGCGGGCACGTGCGCTCCATGGTGAAGAAGCCCTGCTGCGCGCGGACGCGGCCGTGGCCATCACACATGTCGCATTGCTCGGGCGTGCTGCCCTGCGCGGCACCGGTGCCCGAACAGGGCTTGCACGGCACGGCCTGGGGCACGTGAATGGTTTCGTCCTTGCCAAAATAGGCTTCGGCCAGCGTGATCTCGAGATCATAGCGCAGGTCTGCGCCGCGCTGCGGGCCCCCGCGACGGCGCCCGCCGCCGAAGCCGCCTGCGCCGAAAACCTGGCTGAACAGGTCCTGGAAAATGTCTTCAGGATTGCCACCGCCCTGGCCGAACGGGTTTCCGCCCGCGCCGCCATTCTCGAAGGCGGCATGGCCGTAGCGGTCATAGGCGGCGCGCTTGTTGGCATCGCACAGGATGCCATAGGCCTCGCCGACTTCCTTGAACTGGGCTTCCGCTTCCGGATTCCCCTGATTCTGGTCAGGGTGGTACTTCATCGCGAGCTTGCGATAGGCGGATTTCAGCTGTTTTTCGTCTGCGTCGCGCGCAACGCCGAGTACTTCATAATAGTCACGTTTACCCATGATCTACTGCCGTCTTCCCAAATTCCGTGTCGTGCGCAGTCATGTGGGGCGAAGTGGCCCTGCCCGCAAGGGATAGCTGCAGATTGTGCGTAGCTTAGCTGGACCCCGGGCCGAAGGCCGTGATGCCTTTTTCCACAACAGAAGGGCCGGATGCATTGATCTGCATCACAGCGAGGCCGCGCTGGGACGTCCCGTCGATACGGAAGCGGAAGAGGCCGTTGACCCCCATGAAGCCGTCGGGATCGGTGACGCCATTGTAGCGAATGTTGTCATCCGTCGCGAGGCGGACCGAGAGCGCAGCAGCGTCATAGGCGACGGCAGCAAGGTCAGTGGGGTTGCGGCCATAGATGCGCTTGTAGGTCTGCTTGAAGCCGACAAGGTTTTCCGGGTCTGGCGCGGCATAGACACCGCCCGAAAGGGTCGGTTCGCGCCAGATGCTGGAATCGTCCCAGAGGCTGGTGCCCATGAGCATGACATTCTGCATCGGGGCGCCATTGTAAGGCAGCAGCGGGGCCACGGAGAGCAGCTTCACGCCGCGTTCAGGGATCATCACGGCGACCTTGCCGCGACCGGCTTCTGATTTCAGCACGCTGGCAATCTGGCGCGCCTCGGCGCCTGCGCCGCCTGACGGATCATAGAAGGCGGAGGACGCCATAACGCCGCCCTGCTGGGCCGCCTGATAGCGCATGGCGGCTTCGACCTGACGGCCATAATCGGTGTTCGGGCCGAGGAAAGCGAAGGTGCGCACGCCGCGCGAGGCGGCATATTCCATGACGCGCGTGACTTCTTCTTCCGGCGAGATCGAGGCGAGATAGGCCCCGCCGCCAGCTGCGCTGCGGTCATTCGAGAAAGCGATGATGGGCACTTGCTGCTTGCTGGCAACCGGCTTGATGGCCTTCACATTGGCGCCGAAGAGCGGGCCGAGAACAATATCGGCACCTTCTTTCAGGGACTCATCGAGGCGGGCCTCGGTGACCGATTGCTTGCCGGCCGTGTCTTTCGGCATGATCAGGAAATTGTTGCCGGCATATTCAAACAGAGCGAGTTCGATGCCGGCCAGCATGCTTTCGGCCTCGGCGCGGACCTGAGCATTCGGATGCGAGAAGGGCAGCAGCACGGCAGCGCGTTTGACATCGCGGCCTTCCATGAAGGGCGGTGTGAGGCCACCATCGCCGCGAACGGACTTCGGCGGATTGAGTTCATTGACGCGGGCTTCGTCGATCTCGCGGGGCGTCATCGGCTCGCCGGTGACCGGATCGACGCGCGGTTCGCCGGTGCCGATCTGGACTGGCGGGCGGGCGGGCGCTGTGGCACAGGCCGTAGCGAGCAGAAGGGAAGCCAGAACAAGGCTTGGCGCTTTGAGCTTCCTGAGCAATGGTTGAAGCAATGTCATCTCCTGATCCTTCTGAGCCCGAAGCGATTCACGCCTCAGGCGACTCTACGGGCAGCCACCGCGCCGGGCAACCGGCGCAGACACTTCAACCCGGCCTTTATGTTGTCTCCACCCCTATCGGCAACCTGCGTGACATCACGCTGAGGGCGCTGGATGTCCTGTCTGCTGTCGAGGAAGTGCTGGCCGAAGACACGCGTGTGGCCGGAAAACTGATGTCTGCCTATGGGCTTAGGGTGAAGCTGAGCCCCTACCATGACCATAATGGGGCGGAACGGCGACCGGGCCTGATTTCCCGCATGCAGGCGGGCGCGAAGATTGCGCTGATTTCCGATGCGGGCACCCCGCTTGTCTCCGATCCGGGCTGGAAACTGGCACATGATGCGCTGGAACAGGGCGTGCGGGTGTTCCCGATCCCGGGCGCGTCGGCCATGCTGGCGGGGCTTGTGGCGAGTGGCCTGCCGAGCGACCAGTTCCTGTTTGCGGGCTTTCTGCCACCCAAGAGCGGGGCACGACGGGCTGCGGCGGAGGCTTTGAAGACCGTTCCGGGGACATTGATCTTCTATGAAAGCGGGCCGCGCCTCGCCGCTTCGCTGGAAGACCTGGCCATGGCGCTGGGCGGTAACCGGCAGGCGGCTGTGGCGCGCGAGCTGACCAAGCTGTTTGAGGAGACCCGCCGGGGCACACTGGCCGAACTGGCCGCGCATTATGCCGAAGCGGGGCCGCCGAGGGGCGAGATCGTGCTGCTGGTTGGTCCGCCACTGGACACGGAGGTCACGCAGGAGAACCTCGACGCGGCCCTGCTGGACGCACTGAGGGACCAGCCAACCAAGGCCGCCGCCAATGCCGTGGCCGATGCGCTGGGTCTGCCCAAGCGCGATGTCTACCAGCGCGCGCTGCAGCTGAAAGCCAATGGCTGAGGGCGCACGACAGCGGGCTGAACGGCGCGGACGCGCCGCCGAAACACGTGCGGCGCTGTGGTTGCGCCTCAAGGGCTATCGCATTCTGGAAACGCGGTTGCGCACGCCGGTCGGCGAAGTGGACCTGATCGCCACGAAGGGCAAGGTGGTTGCTTTCATTGAAGTAAAGGCGCGGGCGAACCGCGACGCGGCGCTTGGCGCGGTGACCGTTGCCAGCTGGCAGCGCATCGCGCGCGCGGCGGATGTGTGGATGGCTCGCCGGCCACGCTATGCCGAGCATGGCTGGCGCTATGACCTGATCGCGCTGCAGCCGGGCCGCCTGCCCGTGCATGTGCGCGATGCGTGGCGACCGGGGATGGCGTAGAGCCTATTCCGGCGCGGGTTCTGCCTTTGGCGGTTCTTCCTGGATTGAGACGATGTAGGCGAGCACGACTTCGGCGCCGAGCGGGCCGAAGACGAAGTCGGGCATCATCTCGTGGCCGACATGGATGCCGTTCTGGAAATCCCGGGACAGCGTGTCGGGATTGTATTGCGCGAGTAGGTAGCGCAGCGGCGGCGGGTCTTCCGGGCGGATCTTGGCGTCCTGATCGAGGGCGTGGCAATTGGCGCATTGCGCCTCGGCGATCTTGCGCCCGTCAGCAATCGACTGGGCATCTGTCTTTATGACCATGGGCGCGGGTGCGTCTTCGTGCGCGGCGTTACAGGCCCCTGCCATGAGGGGCAAAAGCAGCGTTAACGCGATGGAACGGCGGAAAGGTCCTGACATGGACAAGGCACTCCTCAGTTGTGCCAGATGGGCCTGTCAAAACAGCAGCCTCCCCGGCGTTTGATGGAAATACGCGTCCGCACATTAGGCCAGCCCCGGCGCGCCACCATACGCATATGCCCTTAGCTGCAGTACCAGATGAACAATGCCTTCACCCTGCCGTAATCAAATTTCATGTAGACTTTCGCTCATGATTCGATCCACAGGCTGACATGGCTAGATCCCCTGCCCCCAATGGGCCGCGCACGATAAAGGTGCCGCGCCCCCCGATTTTCACGCTGCCCACGACCGTGCGCGGCTGGATCATCCTTGTCGTGCTGGGTGTGTTGCTGCTCGTCGGCGGTTTTGCCTTCTATAAGTGGCAGTCCCTTTACTTTGGCATGCCCAAGCTGCCCGACACGGCGGAGCTGTGGGAAGTTCACCGTGAACCGGCGATGGAATTCGTGGACCGGGATGGGAATACGGTGGCTGTTCGCGGACCACGTTATGGCCGGGCCACCAATGTCGCCGCCCTGCCCGCCTATGTGCCGCAGGCCTTCATTGCCGCCGAGGACAAGCGCTTTTACGAGCATGACGGGGCCGATGATGCTGCGATTGCGCGCGCGGCCTTCTCGAACCTGCGCGCCGGGGAGACGGTTTCGGGCGCCTCGACCATCACGCAGCAGCTGATCAAGAACCTGGTGCTCGACAATCGCCAGACGCTGAAACGCAAGGCGCAGGAAATGAAGCTCGCCCGCGAGCTGGAGAAACAGCTGAGCAAGGACGAGATCCTGTCGTTGTACCTGAACCGCGTCTATTTCGGCGCGGGCCTCTATGGCATCGATGCGGCGGCACGCAATTATTTCGGCAAGCCGCCTGAAAAGCTGGAAATCCAGGAAGCGGCCCTGCTGGCAACGCTGCCCAAGGCGCCCTCGAAGCTGAACCTGCGCGAAAACCTCGCCGGGGCCCGCGAGCGCCAGCTTTATGTGCTGTCGGAAATGGTCGACCAGGGCTTCATCACCAAGGAACAGGCCAAGGTGGCGCGCGAAGCCGATGTGAAGATCATCGACGCGCCGACCTATGATGCGCAAATGGGCTATGTGATCGACGCCTCCGCCGAGCGGGTGAAGGCCATGCTGCCCAAGCTGCCGGGCGACCTTGTGGTGACCGTTTCCATCGACACGAAGATGCAGGAAGCCATCGAGAAGCTGCTGATCACGCGCATGGCCAAGGATGGCAAGGCGCAGGGCGCAAGCCAGGTTGGCGCGCTGGTGATGGGCAAGGATGGCCGCGTGATCGCGATGGTGGGCGGCACGGATTATGCCACATCGGAATTCAACCGCGTGACACAGGCGAAACGCCAGCCGGGATCAAGCTTCAAGCCATTCGTCTATGCTGCCGCGCTGGAAGACGGCTTCTCGCCCTATGACGTGATGGTGGACAAGCCGGTCACGATCGACAAGTGGCAGCCAACCAATTACGGGGGCGGCTATCTTGGACCCATGACGCTGAGCGAGGCGCTGGCGCGTTCGACCAATACGGTCGCGGCGCAGCTGGCGCAGGAGAGCAGCGAAGAGCGCGTGATTGCGCTGGCCAAGAAATTTGGCATGACCAGCGACATGGAGCCCTTCCCGTCGATCGCGCTGGGCAGCCAGGCGGTGACCATGTGGGAACTGGTGCGGGCCTTTGGGGCCTTCGAGTCCGGTGGGCTGCGCATGGACCCCTACCTGATCGACAAGATTGAGGACTCCCGCGGCATGGTGCTCTACCAGCGCCCGGAATATGAGCGCGAGCGCGTGTACCCCTATGACCTCGCCGAGGACATGAACGCCATGATGGCCCGCGTGGTGAACGCGCCCATCGGCACGGGCGGGCGCGCACGGATCAAGAACTGGACCGTGGCGGGCAAGACGGGCACGTCGCAGGACTGGCGCGATGCCTGGTTTGTCGGCTTCACGGCGGCCTATGTTGGCGCGGTCTGGGTGGGCAATGATGATGACAGCCCGATGAAGCGTGTGACCGGCGGCGGCCTGCCAGCAGACCTCTGGTCGGACATGATGGAAGTGGTGCATGCCGGCAAGCCACCCGAAAGCCTGATCGGCGCCGAAAGCGGCATGGTGATCAGCGAGGCGGCCGAGCAGCGCATCTCCTTCTATCGCGGCCTGAGCCAGGCGTTCAGCGTGGCGGCGGCCAATAGGGCAGCGGGCGTGTCAGCGCCGCAGTAAGTGCGGGCTTTTCAGGGCGCTCCATTCCGCCTAACAGGCTGAGGGATGGATACTGATGTTCTCGAAACCCTGAAGCTCGCCCTTGATGGCGGTGGTGTAACCGTGCCGGAGACAGGAGATGTTCTGTTCCTGCGGGCCGAACCGGGCCCGGCCATTCCGCTGTTGCCGAAAGACCGGCTGACCTGCCAGCAGACGTTCAAGCCGCCTTACGAGGCGCTGGCCGCTATGGGCCTGACCCTGTTGCCGGCAGGAACCGAGACATTCACGCCCGCTGAGCTGACGCTGATCCTGCCGCCGCGCCAGAAGGATGAGGCGCGCGGGCTATATGCGCGCGCGATGCTGTCGGCGCCGGAGGGCGGCGTTGTGCTGGCCTGCCTGCCGAACACGCTGGGCGCGAAGACCGCCGAGAAGACGCTGGGCGAAATTGCAGGCGAGACCGAGAGCCTGAGCAAGCACAAGTGCCGGGCCTTCTGGGCGCGCAAGGATAGCGCGACCTTCAACAAGGCGCTCGCCGAAGCCTGGGTCGCAGCCGACCAGCCGCAGCCGGTGGCCGATGGCGCGATGTGGAGCCGGCCGGGCCTGTTCTCATGGGACCGCGTGGACGCAGGGTCTGAACTGCTGGCCGAGTGCATTCCGGAAGACATTAAGGGCATGGGCGCCGACTTTGGCGCGGGCCAGGGGTATCTCTCCAAGGAAGTGCTGTCGCATTGTCCGAAGGTGACGCATCTTGATCTTTACGAGGCCGAGCACCGCGCGATCGCCTGCGCCGAGAAGACGCTCGAAGGCTTCGAGAATATCACGATCAGCTGGGCGGATGTGACACGCGACGTGTCTGAAACGCGCTATGATTTCGTGATGATGAACCCGCCCTTCCATGTCGGCCGGGCCGATGCGGCAAACCTTGGCCAGTCATTCATTCAGGCGGCGGCGCGGGCATTGAAGCCGGGCGGCAGCCTTTACATGGTGGCCAACCGTCACCTGCCTTATGAGGCGACGATCAAGGCATGCTTCAAGCAGTTCGAGATCATAGAGGATGCCGGCGGCTACAAGATCATCCGGGCAGACCGACCCAAGCGGCAGAAATGAAAGACCTCCGTGCGCTGACAAAGTATCTCGCCGGCCTTGGCTATGGCAGCCGCAAGGACGTGGAGAACGCTGTGCGGCGCGGGCGCATAGGGGGCATTGAAGCGGGCGGCAAAAATCTTGCCCCGCCTTTCGACGGCGTGACCTTTGATGGAGAACCGCTGGACCCGCCGCCCGGCATGGTGATCCTGATGAACAAGCCGGCGGGCTATACATGCTCGCGCGCCGATGGCGGGCAGCTGATCTATGAGCTGTTGCCGCCGCGCTATCTGGCACGCTCCCCGGCGCTGTCGACCGTGGGCCGGCTGGACGCGGCAACAACTGGCCTGCTGATATTCACCGATGACGGACAATTACTGCACAAGCTGATCTCGCCGAAATCGGAGACGCAGAAAGTGTATGAGGCAACGCTCGCCCGTCCGCTTGAGGGACATGAGGGCGAAGCCTTTGCCAGCGGCACCCTGGTGCTGCGCGGCGAAGACAAGCCGCTGAAGCCGGCACAGCTGGACGTGACTGGCGAGCGCACCGCGCGCCTCACCCTCACCGAAGGCCGCTACCACCAGGTGCGCCGCATGTTCGCCGCCGTCGGCAACCATGTCGAAGCGCTACACCGCGCCCGGTTCGGCCCACTATCGCTCGACGGCCTCGCCGAGGGCGAATGGCGGATTTTGGAGGCGGAAGAGATCGCTCGGCTAGCTTGAACCCGGCGTATCCGGATCGCGAAGCCTACGCGCACCCAGGCTCGAGTCCCCAGTGACGCGAGTGATCAGGCCCCCATGTTTCAGCTTAGGCGAAACATGGTCCGGAGATGGAAAATTGCCGCTGTCTGACCAAAGAAACCCGCTTTTCATAAAACTGTGACGGTGCTTATATACAACTTAAGGGAGTGGGGCTCCAAAACTCCTTAAATTCGCTGCCAGGCTTTTCGAGGCCTGCCAAAGGCGCTCTGGCGTCGATACCGCTTGCCCGAAAAGGGCAAGTTACAGGAATAGAAAATGTCGCCGCTTTATAAAAATCTTCGCGCGTTCAGCAGATCAGCTGGTGCAATTGCCATCGTCTCATGTGCAGTTCTTCTTACAGCGTGCGGAGGGGGCGGTTCGTCGGACCCCGCCCCGGCGCCAGTCCCCCTCCCACCACCTCCGCCGCCACCGCCTCCTCCGCCTCCGCCTCCACCGGCCGGCATCAGTTTCGACCTGAACGGTACGGCGACCAAAGGCCTGATATTCGGCGGCACTGTTCGCGTGTTTGATATAAACGACCCTACGGTTGAACTCGCGACAGGCCTGACATCGACCGTCAACGGCAGCTTCGACCTGGCAATTGGTAGCAGCAAGGCATTTGAAGGCGGCGTTGTGAAAGTCATCGTTACTGGCGGCACCGGAGCGACGATGGTGTGCGACGTAGCGGATGGCTGCGGGAGCACAGCATTTGGAGACAGCTTTTTAATTGATGACGATTTCGTATTGTCAGCGCTCATCGAAGCGCCGGCTGATGAAGGCATACTGACGGTAAACGTCAGCGCCATCACCACACTGGCAGCCGCGCTCGCAGAGGCGAATGCGGATGGAGGCAAACCAGACGCGGAAGATATTGCGGCCGCCAATCAGGAGGTTGCCACGCTTTTTGGTCTGATCGAAACGGATCTAACGCATTTGCCGGGTCTAGATGTCGCACATGAGCGGATTGGCGTAGAACCAACCATCGACGAACTGCGCGCGGCGTTCATCAATGCGGGAGTCCTTGGGGCGATGCTGGAAGGCAACGGCACCATTGGGCAGCGCCTGGACCGGCTGGTGACAGATTTCGCCGAAAACGATGGTAAGCTCATACTCAATGAGGCGGCGGATGATTTCAACATAATCAGCGTTGAAGATATCATCGCTGCAGCGATCGATACGGCAGACGAAAGCCCGCTCGGACGGGACAACCGCTATAAGGCGGAAGGCGGACTGGAGCTGGACCTCCTAGCCATCGCCAAGTCGACACCTGGCGCGCGTGCTGGGCAACTTCCCGAAAGGCCGATTCTGACAGCATCTGTTTCTGAACTGTCTTTCTCGAGCATTACTGGCGGTTTGGTGACCGGCATTCCTATCGAGCTCGTCGGTGAAGGCATTACGTGGAATATTGGCACGGCCTCAAGCTGGCTTAATGTCGACCAACGATTTGGCGTCGGGGACGCGACAATCCTAGTCTATCCGGAATCATTGCGCGCGCCTGTAGGCATCAATCACGGGACTTTACTGATTGAGAATACGATGTCTCGGGATGTCATCACGGTGGATGTCGAATACACCGTCGGCGACGTACTCGGACTTTCGCCAAATACAACCATCACTTTGCAAAGCATCTTTGCTGATACAGACACCATAGATCAAAAAATAAATGTGACCGGTGAGAATGTTTCCTGGGAAGCCGCTTCGGATCAGGCGTGGGCAAGCCTTACGCCAACCACGGGCATATCCCCTTCCCAGCTTACTGTCACAGTCGATCCGGCGGGTCTGTCGGTCGGCAGCCACACCGCCAACATCACGGTATCGGACAAGGATTTCAATCAGAAGCGCACGACGAAGGTTAAAATCCTGATCGAGCCACGGCTTATTAATGTCGCGGAGACGGGCGTCAGTTTTTCGAGCTTTCCGTCCACCGCAATATTGAGCCGGGAAATCGACGTGTCGGAAAACCTGGGCAAGCCGGTCGACTGGTCGGCAACCAGTAACGCGGGCTGGCTGACGGTCAGTTCGTCCGGGAAGACAGGCGATGCGCTGATGCTTCAGGCCAACTCCACCGGGCTTGCGGCAAATGATTTGTATTCAGCGCAAGTGACTATAAGTAGCGACGACAACACGATCGAGAATGTCGAGCAGATCAATGTGTCTCTCTGGGTGGGCGATACAGACCCGGATGCGCGCACGGAATTCGTCATTCCCGCCGAGAACATTGTTGCAGACCCCGTAAAGCCATATTTGTATGTCAATCGCGGGAGCTATACAGAGACAGATACAACAGTATATCCCTATGTTACCACGCCCGTGGATCCGGATATTGAAATCATAAATGTCTACACGGGCGAATCTGTCGGACGGATAGAAAACAGCACGCCTCAGAGTGGCGTCATGGCAGTCGATCCGGACGGCCAAACGCTCTACGTTTATGATGCTGTGAATTTTAAAATAGTGCCGGTGGATCTATCCACCTTTACGGCTCGACCCGGCTGGGACTCGGTCTCGAGCATGGATTCCATGGTCGTGAAAAGAATCAATGGCAAAGAAATCCTCTTTACCGGATCTGGCCAAGCCTACGATACGGAAACGGGCATTGAGCTCGTCTCCAGCTACGGCACCTATTATTACTCGACAAACAACTCCGTTGCCGTCAGCAAGAATGGCAAAGTCATGTGCACCATGAACCGGGGACTAAGCCCATACTCTCTCTACTGCTATGACATGTCTTATTCGTACGTAGACGATCAACTCTCATTGAATTATCACGGAAATGTTGCCCATGGCTCGGGTTCGAATGGTCGAGACTTGGCACTCTCGGACGATGGGACGAAGGTTTATGCAGCGTCGGGTTCACCCTATAACTTCAATGTCTTTAACACCACGACAATGGCACTCGTTCAGACACTTGCCGCTGAAGCCTATCCCAATGCTGCGGAAGTAGGTCCGCACGGAATTTTTTATGGCGGCATCGATGGATATGGCACCCCAGCCGATGTCTGGGCCTATGATCAGGGTGGCAACCAAATAGCTAATTACAGTTTCGGCAGCCTGCGGCCTAGGCAACTGGTTGTCTCCGGCGATGGCAGCAGGCTTATGGGCGCAATCGGAGTAGACCCACTTCGTGTCGTGTTTCTGTCAACCGAATGAGCCCCTTCAAGCCAGATCGGGAGCGAACACCCAAAATGCCAAAAAGATTGCCCATGATTTCCCCGGCTTCAGTCTGACGATTCCGCCTTCGCCAGCCGGCGGACTGTAGCTTTGCTGGCGCCGGGGCCGGGGCGGGTTTCGATCTCGGCACGGGTGAGGCGTTGGCCGTCTCGGGATATGGGGGCGAGCGGCTGGAGGGGTTTGCCTGTTGCGCGCTCCAGCAGGAGGCAGGGCTCGTTGCCGGGGCCATAGACGTGTTCATTGCCCCATTGGTGCAGCGCGAGAAGCACGGGGTGGAGCGACTCGCCCTTGGCCGTCAGGCGGTAGGCATAGCGCGTGCCGTTTTCGCCCACGTCTTCGCGCACAAGGATGCCCTCATTGACGAGCACGTCCAAGCGGTCGCTCAGCACATTTTTTGCGATGCCCGTGTTGCGCTGGATCTCGCTGAAGCGCGTGGCGCCGTAGAAGGCTTCGCGGATGACGAGCCATGTCCAGTTGTCACCGAAAATGTTCAGGACACCCGCGATGGGGCATGTGTGCGTGTGGCGTTTGGCCATGGTCGGCTCCCTTTATTCGGTCATAATATATTGGTTGCAAATTAAAACCAAATGAATAATGGTCTTATTTAGAAACCAAATAAAAAGGGAGGATGCTGCATGGCCGACAAGTCTGCCTGTCTCGTGATCGGTGCCGGGGATGATACCGGCGCGGCAATAGGCCGGGCCTTTGCCCGTGAGGGCATTACCGCCTGCCTTGTGCGCCGGCCGCGCCATGCTGATGCGCTGGAAGCGCTGGCGCAGAGCATTCGCGATGACGGGCATGAGGCGGTGGCGATGCCCACGGATGCGCGCGATGAAGAGGCGATGATTGCACTGGTCGAGCGGATCGAGGCGGACGTGGCGCCCATCGACGTCGCTGTGTTCAATATTGGCGCGAATGTACGCTTCCCGATCACCGAGACGACAGCGCGCGTGTACCACAAGGTGTGGGAAATGGCGTGTTTCTCCGGCTTCCTGATGGGACGCGAAGTGGCGAAGAAGATGCTGACGCGCGGGCATGGCACGATCATCTTCACAGGTGCCACGGCCAGCACGCGCGGACGCGAGCATCTGGCCGCGTTTGCGGGGGCCAAGGCGGCGCTACGGGCGCTGGCGCAATCCATGGCGCGCGAGCTCGGACCGAAGAACATCCATGTGGCGCACACGATTATCGATGGCGCGATTGATTCCAATTTCATTCGCGAGAATGTGCCTAATGTCGACGCCCTGCGGGATGAAGACGCTGTTCTGAACCCGGACCATATCGCGCAGAATTACGTGATGCTGCACAAGCAGCCCCGCACCGCCTGGACGCACGAGCTGGACCTGCGGCCCTGGAAAGAAACCTGGTAGGAGGAAGCCCCCATGAGCAAGACCATCGACTTCATTTTCGACTTTGGCAGCCCGAATGCCTATCTCGCGCACAAGGCCCTGCCCGGCCTGGTGGCGCGCACAGGGGCGAGCGTGAACTACATCCCGTGCCTGCTGGGCGGCATCTTCAAGGCGACCGGCAACCAGTCGCCCGTGATGGCCTTCGGCAATGTGAAAGGCAAGCTCGCCTATGACAATCTGGAGATGATGCGCTTCGTGAAAAAGCATGGCCTGTCGAAATTCAGAATGAACCCGCACTTTCCGGTCAACACGCTGATACTGATGCGCGGCGCGGTGGCGGCCGAGATGCGCGGAGAGCTGGCGGCCTATATCGAGGCGGGCCTGAAAGCCATGTGGGAAGACGGGCTGAAGATGGACGACCCGGCCGTCTATGTGGAAGCGCTGACTGCGGCAGGCCTCGACGGCGCGGCGCTGCTGGAAGCGACGCAGGACCCGGACGTGAAGGCGAAACTGGTCGCCAATACCGAAGCCGCTGTCGCCCGCGGCGCCTTCGGCATACCGACCTTCTACGTCGGCGAAGAAATGTTCTTCGGCAAGGACAGGTTGGGACAGGTTGAGGAAGAGGTGGCGACAAGCTAGCGCGAGAAAATTGCGTGATATGTTTTGAAGTCACAACCCTGACAGGCTTTAGCTTCTCACGGCATCGACAGCCATCATATCAGGCCCAACATCATGCAGACACAAAAACCGACATTCATACTGTGTATGTGTTACGCGACGAACGTGCAGGGGGAAGAAGCAGCAATTTTCCCGTTGTGATGCGAGCCTCCATGTCCGCGTGAGCGCGCGCCGCTTCCGAGAGCGGATAAGTACCGCCAATGGTGACATGAATATCCCTGGTCTTTATCCACTGAAACAGACGCGCTGCCTTCTCCCGAAGGCGCTGTGGCGTAAGTATATGGTCTGAAAACACAGCGTATCCGATCTTGATGCTTTTCGGCAGGCTCATGATATCGATGGGTCCTGGCCCGCCAAGAACCGGTCCGTACCAACAAAAAGTTCCACTTGCTCTAAGGGAAGCAATAGACCCCTCAAATGTCTTGGGACCCGATCCATCGTAGACTACGTGGACACCCACACCGTTCGTCAGCTCAAGTACTTCTCGGGCAAAATTCCCGTCTTGGTCTATGATGACATGATCAGCACCGGCCTCTTTGACAAGCGGCGCCTTCTCGGCACGTGAAACCCGCCCAATGACTTGGCCGCCATGAAGCTTGATTATTTGGGTCAGCAGTAAGCCAAGTCCGCCAGCCGCAGCGTGCACCAGTGCGAAATCGCCCGGCCGGACTTGATAGAAATCCGTCGCAAAGTGGCTGGCAGTCAAGCCTTGCATCATTATGGATGCGGCCGTGAAGTCATCGATCTCGTCCGGAACCGGAACAAGCATATCTGCCGGTATGATGACCTGCTCTGAATAGCTTCCCGGCGCATAGGCCCAAGCGACCCTGTCACCCTCATTGAAATGCGTGACGTCCTCAGCCACCTCGATAACACGGCCGGCGCCCTCTACGCCGAGCACCTTCGGATCAGGCACGTCGGTCCATGCAAGTCCCCTTCGAACGCCTATATCCATGAAGTTCACACCAGCAGCAGAAACTTCGACCAATACCTGGCCAGCCGCTAGTGGCGGCAATTGCCGGTCTGCCATTTGAATGACGTCCGGACCGCCCGTACCTGTCATCACCATCGCTTTCATAATCAATTCCTTTTTTGACTAATCGTTCCAATATTGAGCAAATAAAAAGTGCTATTCCAGCGCTCTCAGCGCGAGCGAGCCCAATGCGCGCAGTGTCTCCGGGTCTGCGCCGCCTCGTGCGGCGATACGGATCCCGGCAAATGACGACTGGAGAAAGGAAGACGCATGCTCCGGGACAATGTCAGGAGACATATCTCCTTCAGATTGCGCGTCCTGGATTCGTCTTATCATTGCGGCGCTCAGCATACTTCCTGCAGCCGCGTGAATCTTGTTCAACTCCGCATGTGACTGACCAAATTCGCACACGGAGTTCACACCCAGACAAGGAAGCGTAGCGGTTGCGACAACACGATCCATCATAGCCTGTATGCCCTCAATCGCACGGCGCCCACCGCCAAGCACTTCCAGGTGAGCCTGCCTCTCCTGAACGGCATAATTCTGCACGGACGCACAATATAACTTCCACTTATCGCCATAGGTGTCGTACAGACTTTGGCGACCAATCTTCATCGATTTCACAAGCATATCTGTAGATGTTCCATCGAACCCATGTTCACGGAATACTTCTGTGGCGCCATCTAGCGCTTTCTGAAAATCGAATTCCTTGTTTCTAGCCATAGAGCACAATTAGACATTCTGGACTGTATAGTCAAGAATAAATTCTCCGCCCGGTTCGCAGGAGCGCACGAACCACCCAGCCCCCGCGCACACGCCCCCTTCCCCTTGTCCCCCGCACACGCTATCTGGCGCGGATGGCTCAACCTCCCCTGATTTCATTGTCCGATGTGCGTCTGTCGCTTGGCGCGAAGCCCCTGTTCGAGGGGGTGACGCTTAGCCTGTCCAAGGGCGAGCGGGCGGCACTGGTGGGGCGCAACGGGGCGGGCAAGTCCACGCTGATGCGCATCATCTCGGAGCAACTCGAAGCTGACAGCGGCCAGGTGTGGCGCCAGCCGGGCACGACCTATGCCACCGTTGTGCAGGAGCCGCGCTTTGACGGCTATGACACGGTGCTGGCCTATGTCAGCGACGGGCTGGAATATGACTACATGGCCGAGGCCGAGCTGATGGAATTCGGCGTCGATGGCAGCGTTGATCCAAAAACGCTTTCCGGTGGCCAGCAACGGCGCGTGGCGCTGGCGAAGGCCTTTGCGGCCGAGCCGGACGTCATCCTGCTGGACGAGCCGACCAACCACCTCGATGTGCCGATGATCGAATACCTCGAAGGGCGCCTGAAGGCGTTCAATGGCGTTGTTCTGGTGGTGAGCCACGACAGGCGCTTCCTGGAGAATATCTCGACCAATACGCTGTGGCTGCGCCAGGGCGTCGTGCTGAAATCGCCCGATGGCTATGTGAAGTTTGATGAGTGGGCCGAGGCCATCGAGGTGGAGGAAGAACGCCAACTTAAGCGCGTGACCACGCAGCTGAAGGCCGAGCAGCACTGGCTGGCGCGCGGCGTGACCGGGCGGCGCAAGCGTAACCAGGGCCGCCTCGCCAAGCTGCACGACATGCGCGCCCAGCATGGCGCCATGCGCGCGGCGCTGAACGATCGCAAGAACACCGCCGAGTTCAGCGCCGGCGTCGGCGACTCGATGAGCAAGAAGGTGATCGAGGTCAAAGACCTGTCGAAGACATTCGATACGCCGAACGGGCCGCTGGTGATTGCCGATGGCCTGTCGATCAAGATCCTGCGCGGCGACCGGATCGGCATTATCGGGCCGAATGGCGCGGGCAAGACGACGCTGGTGCGCCTGCTGCTCGGCGAGATCGAACCGGACGCGGGCAGCGTGCGCCACGCCAAGACGCTGGACGTGACCTATCTTGACCAGACGCGCGACACGCTGGACCCCACGGATACGATCTGGGAGGCGCTGGCGCCATCCGGCGGGGACTCCCTGATGGTACAGGGGCAGCAGCGCCACATTGCGGCCTATGCGAAGGACTTCCTGTTCAAGACAGAACAGCTGCGCCAGCCCGTCGGGGCGCTGTCGGGCGGGGAACGCAACCGGCTGGCGCTGGCCATTGGCCTTGCCAAGCCGTCCACCCTGCTGGTGATGGATGAACCGACCAACGACCTCGACCTGCAGACGCTGGACCTGCTCGAAGACATGCTGCTGGCCTATGAGGGCACGCTGCTGCTGGTGAGCCACGACCGGGCTTTTCTCGACTCGACGGTGACGAGCTGCCTCTGCCCGCTGGGCAATGGCAAATGGGTGCAGACGGCTGGTGGCTGGACCGATGCGCAGGACCAGCTGGCGCAGGCGCGCCGCAATGGCGAGGATGAGGCGCGTTCCGCCAAGGCCAAGCCTGCTGAAGCACCGAAACCCAAGCCGCAAAACAAACTGTCGTTCAAGGACGAGCACCGCCAAAAGGAAATCGACGCGCTGATCCCCAAACTGCATGCGGAGATTGCGAAGCTGGAGAAGGAACTCGCCGATCCCGCGCTCTATTCCCGTGATCCGAAAGCGTTCAACGCCAAGTCTGAACGTATCGGCACGGCGCGGGCCGAGGCTGAGGCCGCCGAGATGGAATGGCTGGAAATCGAGGAAAAGCGCGAGGCGTTGACCAGCTGAGCGTAAAAGCTTCCTTAACCGGCGCGGCCTAGCCTTTGAGGCCTGAGACTGGGGAGCGATACCGATGCGCCACATTAAACTGCTTGCACTGGCCGCCTGCCTTGCGATGCCCGCCATTGCCGAAGCGCCCATGTCGCTGAAGGCAGACGCCGTGGCTGAACCGGCGCCCGTCGGCTATGAACAGGGATACTACCGCTTTGGCGCAACCTATAGCGTGATGCCATCGGACGATGCGCTCAGCTGCCAGAGCGCCTGCGCCGATAATGATATGTGCAAGGCCTGGAGCTTTGTCGCGATCGTGGGTGAGACGCCTGCACGCTGCGAGCTGAAACGCGGCGGTGGACGTCTGGAACGCAATCCGGCGGCCACGTCCGGCTTCTCACCCACGCATGAGGCCTTCTTCTCGCCCGCGCTTGTAGCGCCCGTTGACGAACTGATGGGCGATGACAGCCCGTCCACAGATGACCATTTGCGGTCCATCACGGTCGAGCGCGAAAAGGTCGTCGACTAGAGCGAGCGCTCCTTGGTGGCCGTGAAACGGATCGACGGATTCTTTTCCTGCGCATATCCGACATCCCAGGCATTCTTCGCCAGATAGACAGGTGCGCCATCAAGGTCCGTGCCGGACGCTGATTTATTCCGATCAAGGAACTCTTCCAGCTTGTCCGGATCATCGCAAGCCATCCAGCGGGCGACGTTATAGGGCGCCATCTCGAACACGACTTCGAGGCCGTATTCAGCCGCCACACGCTCGATCATGACCTCGAACTGCAACTGGCCGACAGCGCCAACGATCATGTCTGAACCGATAGCGGGCTTGAACAACTGGGTGACGCCTTCCTCGGCGAGGCTTTCGAGCGCCTTGCGCAAGTGTTTGGCTTTCATCGGGTCCTTCACGCGGGCGCGGCGCAGGAGTTCCGGAGCGAAGTTCGGGATGCCCGCAAACTGGATCTCGCCGCTTTCGGACAGGCTGTCGCCGACGCGCAGCTGGCCATGGTTTGGCACGCCGATCACGTCTCCCGCATAGGCCGTTTCGGCGATCTCGCGATCCTGCGCCAGGAACATCAGAGGGTTGTGGATGTTCAGTTGCTTGCCGGTCGCGCTCTTCAGCTTCATGCCTCGCCTGAACTCGCCGGAGCAGAGGCGAAGGAAGGCCACCCGGTCGCGGTGGTTCGGGTCCATGTTCGCCTGAATCTTGAAGACGAAACCGGAGACATTATTGTCAGAGGGCTGAACGCTTATCACCTGCCCCTTGCGCTCGGCTTTCTGGATGCGCGGCGGCGGCGCAAAGTCGCGCAATGTGTTGAGCAGTTCCGCAACGCCGAAATGGCGCAGGGCTGAACCGAACACGACGGGCGTCATGTTGCCTGCCTTGAAGGCCTCTTCATCAAATTTCGGCAGGAGGCCTGTGACCATCTCGACGCCCTCGACAAGCTCCGCATGGACATGATCGTCCAGCTTGCCATGCAGGTCTGCGTCACTACCGGGAATGCGCGTAGCCGGGCCGATATGCGGTGGCTCGCCGGGGCGGCGGTCGAACTGGCAGAACTCGCCAGTGGTAAGATCTTTCATGCCGGCAAAGCGCTGGCCGGAGGCGGCCGGCCAGTAGAGCGGCGCGGTATCAAGCTGGAGCTTGTCCTGCACCTCGTCGAGCAGTTCGATCGGCTCAAGCGCCTCACGATCCATCTTGTTGATGAAGGTGATGATCGGAATGTCGCGCATGCGGCAGACTTCGAACAGTTTCAACGTTTGTGGCTCGATACCCTTGGCGGCGTCGAGCACCATGACGGCGCAGTCGGCCGCTGTCAGCGTGCGGTAGGTGTCTTCGGAAAAGTCTTCGTGGCCTGGCGTATCGAGCAGGTTGAAGACGAGATCGCTGTATTCAAATGTCATCACCGAGGCCGAAACCGAGATGCCCCGGTCGCGTTCGATCTTCATCCAGTCAGACCGTGTGCGACGCTGCGCGCCGCGCGCCGCAACCTCGCCCGCCGCACGGATGGCGCCGCCTGCAAGCAGCAGGTTTTCGGTCAGCGTCGTCTTGCCTGCATCCGGGTGCGAGATGATGGCAAAGGTGCGCCGGCGGGCGGCTTCGGCGATATGGGACATGGTATTTCCGGACAATTCTGTTTCAGCCGCCAGCCACTAGCCGATTTGCATGCAGGAATGAAGGGGCTGAAGGCGGCTTTGCACGTCGCGATTGCGTTGTATAAACCAGACGGGGGACAAACCGTCATGAACAAGGGGACGCTTTTCATGCACAATCCACGTATATTTCTCGCCAGCTGCGCCGCTGCAGCCCTGCTTGTTTCGGCCTGTGGCAAGAGCAAGTCGCCTGATGCCGAAGTGCCGCAAGCACTGGCGTCAGAGACTGAGACACAAGCAGCTACAGCAGGTTCCGCGCCCGTCGCGACCGCAGAACTGGCCTCACTGGACAGCGAAAGCGGCGCCGAGCCCATCGCTGTGAGCCTTGAAGCCCCCGCCAAGCCGGAAGATGCGGTCGTGGAAACGCCCAAAGGCCCCATGAAAGTCATGGTCGTCATGGACTCCTCAGGCTCGATGTGGGGCCAGATCGACGGCAAGTCGAAGCGCGACATTGCCCGCGAGGCCGTGCGCAGCATGGTGGCCAGCAATCCGGATATCGGATCTGCCGGCCTGATCGCCTATGGTCACCGCCGCAAGGGCGACTGCAAGGACATTGAACTGCTGCGCAGTCCGGGCGCGACAACGCCCCTGCCCGATGTCGTCGACAAGCTTGTGCCGGTCGGCAAGACGCCGCTGACGGCAGCTGTGGAGACGGCGGCCAATGCCATGAAGATCGAGGAGACGCGGGCGACGGTTATCCTCGTCACGGATGGCATCGAGACCTGTGACGCAGACCCCTGCGCAGCGGGCGCCTCGTTGGAAGCGCGCGGCGTGGACTTTACCGCCCATGTGATTGGCTTTGGCCTCAGCGCGGATGAAGGCCGGCAGGTCGCCTGCCTCGCCGAGCAGACGGGCGGGAAATATATCGAAGCCTCAAACGCAGGCGAACTGGCAGACGCCCTGAGCACGGTGGCCGAGACGGTCGAATCCGGCCCGCCGGAAGCGGCGACCGCGACGGCCACGATAAGCGGCCCGGAAACGGTCGAGATCGGCGCCATGTTTGATGTGGCGTGGGACGGCCCGGGCGGGAAAGAGGACTATGTCGACCTCGTGCCACCGGGCTACACCAAGACCCATGGCGAGCTGTCCTATGGCTACACAGAGGATGGCAATCCGGTGTCCATGCGGGCACCGGGTACACCGGGCGATTATGAGCTGCGCTATGTCTGGAACGCGCCGCAGGGGCGCACCGTGATTGCAAATGCAGCCATCAAGGTCGTCGATGCAGCTGTCGCGATTGTGGCCGAGCCTGCCATTGGCATTGGCCAGCTCCTTTCCGTCACATGGCGCGGGCCCAATAATGATGGCGACTATGTCGACCTCGTGCCCGAAGGCTACAAGCTGACGAGCGGGGAGAAGTCCTATGCCTATACCAAGGATGGCGAAACGCTGAAGCTGCACGCGCCCGGTACACCGGGAGCCTATGAGCTGCGCTACGTGACCGAGGCGAGTGACGGACGCAAAGTGCTGAAGACTGTGCCGCTGGAGGTGACAGATGCCCGCATTGAGCTGGCCTTCAACCCGTCCGTGGCGCTCGGCAAGTCACTGGTGGTCGACTGGACGGGGCCGGGCACGGACGGCGACTATGTTGACATAGTCCCGCGCGGCTACAAGCAGACAAGCGGGGAGAAGTCCTATGCCTATGTCTCTGACGGCAATCCGGTTGAGCTGAAACTGCCGGGGGAGCCGGGCGATTATGATGTGCGCTATGTGTTGCAATCGGCCGATGGGCGCACGGTGCTGAAAACCGTCCCGCTGACGCTCAGCGATGTTCCCTTCAGCGTGAAGCCTGCCAAAGCCAGTGCGGTCGTGGGCGAAACCTTCGGCGTCGAATGGACGGGACCCGCCAATGATGGCGACTATGTCGACATCGTTCCTCGCGGCTACAAGCTGACGAGCGGCGAGAAGGCCTACACCTATGTGAAGGCTGACAACCCCCTGCAGATCCGGGCTCCTGGCGAACCGGGCGCGTATGACGTACGTTACATCTTCACGTCATCGACAGGACGCGCCATCAAGGCCGTCACGCCGCTGACGCTGACAGCCGCGAAAGCGACGCTGGACGCGCCGGCAAGCGTGGACAAGGGCGCAAGCTTTGCCGTGAATTGGACAGGACCAGCCTATAATGGCGACTATGTCGACCTCGTGCCCGAAGGCTACACGCGCACGAGCGGCGAACTGTCCTATGGCTATACGACCGATGGACCGACGGTAACGCTCAAGGCACCGGACAAGGCGGGGGCATATGCGCTCCGCTACGTGCTGCAAGCGCAGGGCGGACGCACGGTCGTCGTGACCAAGCCTATTTCGGTGAAGTAGGCGCCTCAGGCCGCCAGCGGCCAGATCTCGGCAATATTGGGCGGCGTGCCTTCCTGTTCGGTACGCTGCTTCAATGCCCGGAGGATGGCTTCCGGCAGGATGGTCAGGCGAGGCTCCCTGACCGTGGACTCAAATACGGGAAACAGGGCCGCATTGGCGCCGGTTTTGGCGATGATCAGTGAGCCGAGGTCCTGGATCAGGATTTCGTCCATCGGCATGTGCTCGCGCACATGGTCCGAGACGACACGGGTGACGAATTCCAGCGCCTCGCGCGCCCGCATCCCGTGCGGGTCGCCGCAGCCGAGGCTTTTCCAGCGCTTGGATAGGTGGATCTCCGGGATATCTATCTCGGCGATCGTATCGTTGAGTAGAAATAACATGGTCTGCACGCCCCCGGCAGTGGATTTAGACCGAGGCTGCCTTGGTCGGGTTAACAGCCGGTTTACCTGAACGGGCTTGCCGCGAAATCACGCTATAAGGGGCAAAACTAGTCTTCAATATCCTCAGTGAGGAAATGACGGCCCTCGCGGTCTTCAATCTCGACCACCCAGAGGTCACTGTCGCGGTCACGGGCACGCCTTATATAGGCATCCACACTGGCCTCATCCGGCCCGACACCCTGTGAGAGCAGATTGCGGAAGACGCGCTCGCCCTCAAGATTGGTACTGGGCGTGTAGGCAACGGCGGTGCCATCGAGGCGGGCCACCTTGATCAGCGTGTCGCCACGTTCGGCATCGCCCTTTTGCACGATGAACGCAGACGAGCCAGCAACCTCAACGGTGCGGATAAGGGCCTCGACCCAGAGTTTGGACGGCAGACGGACCATGAGTGGACCTTTGTGTGAATTGCGGCTGACCACAAGCCGCCACGCTGCGCCTATTGGGCGGCATCCTCAAGGGGTGCGATATCGGCGGGGTCAGCGAGCGGCAGTGTCACCTCGGCGCGCGTGCCCTTGCCGGGACGCGATGTGAGGTTGAGCAGGCCGCCATGCAGCTCCGCGAAACTGCGCACGACGGCGAGGCCGAGGCCGGTGCCAGCGCGGCCCCGCGCGTTTCCGCCTTGGGCGAATGGCTCGGTGACCTTCTTCAGGTCATCTTCCGTCATGCCTGCGCCCCGGTCGATAACACTGATCACTGCTGCGCCACCGGCTTCGAACGCGTCGAGCGTCACCGTGCCGCCGCGCTCTGAATACTTGATCGCGTTGGAGACCAGGTTCTGCCAGATCTGGCGCACGGCGCGGGCATCGGCTTCCGCCCAGACTTCGCTGTCGGATTTCATCTTCAGCTTCACACCGGCACGCTCAGCCTGGTTATCGAGCTGGCGGATGATGGACTGAGCGGAGGCGACGAGGTCCACCGGTTCCGGCTCAAGACGCTGGCGGTCTGCATTGGCCTTGGCGAGATCGAGAATGTCGTCGACCAGAAGGAGCAGGTCCTGTCCGCTTTCGTGGATAATGTCCGGATAGTCCTTGTAGGCATCCGGAAGCGGGCCGCGGATCTGCGCGCGCATCATGTCGGCATAACCGAGGATGGCGTTCAGCGGTGTCTTGAGGTCATGGCCAAGCGAGGCAAAGAAGGCGGTGCGGTCCTGAAGTTTGCTCGCAGCCGTTTCGAGGGCGCGGGAGGCCTCTTCGCTCTGACGCTGCGCCGCGCTGATATCGTGTAGCAGCAGATGCGTGCCGCCATCATGGGCCTCGGCCGTGTAGGCGGCGAGGCGGCCATCGGCCAGCACGATCTCGCCCTGCGCGAGCCCGCTTTCAGGTCGCAGCGCGGCCACATCGGCCTCCGGGCCAAACAGGCTGGTCAGCGCTGCGCCGGTCTTCAGCGATGCGAGGCCGAGCCGGTCACCCGATAGCGTGCGCACGCGGCCCTCTAGCGCGATGTCGAGCAGCAGGAGGCCCGATGCCGTGGGGAAGACAGGCAGATGTGCAGGCGGCGTCTCCGGGACGATTTCAGCCTCTGGCCGTGCCTGTACGGCTACGCCATTGGCATAACGGTCCCGCACGAGGACCCAGACCAGCAGACCTGCCAAGGCGAGGCCGGCGAAGGCAACCGCAACGGTCAGCGGCAGGTGCTCTGCCATGGCAGGCGGGAGGAGACCGAAGCGCCCCATGATGAGCACGGCGAAATAGGCGATGACGCCAAAGATGGCCGCCTCGGCCGCCATGTCCGTATCTGAAAGGTTCAGCGCGACGAGTGGGGCCAGCGCAAACAATATGGTTAAGGGAGAGGACGGTCCGCCGGTCAGCGCAACGCCCAGCACGGCGAGCAGCGTCCAGCAGATGACAAGGAGCGGCGGCGCAAAGTTGGATGCTTCCCGACCCGGCCGGAGGAAGACAAGACCCACGCAAGCTGGGAGAATCGCAATCGCACAACCGATTAGCAGCGGGATGATTCCCACTCCGCGCAGCACAGCAATCAGTGCAGCTGCCGCAATAAGCGCCAACCATGTAACATTAACCAAGTTTAATCGGCGATGCGTCATGCTGGGGGACTCGTTAACATCCCATAGAGATTCATTAGGCATTCTGAAGCTGGTTCCCATCCCTTGCTGTATTTGTAATGCTTTCGACAGGCAAGGTGAGGTTCCCCCGGTGGGGAAGATGGGGCAAGACTATCGCGTATCGCGTGAGGGAGAGTTGAGACCATGAAAACCATCAGAATGATCGGGGCGGCATTTGTCGGATTGGGACTGGCAGCAGGCGCAAATGCGCAGGCAACCGACCCGATTTCGGATACAGCCGCAGTATATGCCACGTACCAGTCGGACGTCACAGATGTGAAAGACAAACCACTGTCTTCAGCTGGGGACATCGACCATGCCCTCACTTCGCTGGGCGGCCATAATCCCGACCAGCTGTCAAAAGGCTGGATCGCGTATTCCGCGCTGATCGCTTCGCAAAACCCGGAATACCGTGCCGCCGTGCACGACATTGAAAGCTTCTACGGACGTGACGCGCTGGAAAGCGGCATGCGTAACGACGTGCGTTATGCCCGCACACTCAGCGGCGGCGACAATGCCGTCAGCTCTGCGCTCGCCGCTACAGAAGCTGATAGCCGCCGCCTCAACAGCGCCGCCGCCTACGTCAAGGAGCAAGCCTATTCCCTGCAGGCTTCTGGCTGGGCCAAGGCCAAGATCGGTAATTCAGGCGCCAAGGCCCGCGGTCTTAATTCCAGCCAGTCGGCCGGCATTCCTGCCAAGCTGGGCCTCGTGACCGCCATGAACGACACGAGCTTTGACTCTGTTCTCGTTCAGGCGGGCAGCACGGGCGCCCCTTCGCTGTGGGATAACGTGTCGGGCGCAGCCAGTGCCATCAAGTTCCCGGCTGCTGTCACATCCGGACTGACCGGTAACCGCAAGCGCGTAAAGTTCGGCAAGGAACCTGTTGCCGACCAGATCGCCACGCTGGCTGCCTATCGCGTGCTGGGTGCCAGCACCGAGAAGAACTCAAGCCAGATCAACTCGGCCATGGCAGAGCGTGAGACCAAAGGCTGCCTCAACATGGCAAACCTGAACCTTCAGCAATGCGTTGCTGCTGCGAACCAGCAGTACGAAGTGCCGTTCTGCATCGGCGAGCATGCCCTCTCGGATGTCGGCAAGTGCATCGGCGGCGTCTACCAGTAGGCCCGAACACCCCTCGAGAATACCAGACCCCCGGTGACCGTCATGATGCCGGGGGTTTTCTTTTGCCGCGCGATGCCCCATTTCACGCGCATGAGCATTGAATCCGCCGCCGCAGAGATCCGTGAAGAGTTTTCCTGGCTGGAAGACTGGGAGGCGCGATACGCCCACATTATTGATTTGGGCAAGGCCAACCCGGCGCTCGCACCCGGCGAAAAATCAGAAGACACGATTGTGCGGGGCTGCGCCTCGCAGGTCTGGATGGTGACGCATATGGAAGAGGACCGGCTGATCGTGCGGGCCGAATCCGACGCGATGATCGTATCCGGCCTGATCGCACTGCTCGTACGACTCTATTCCGGCGCCAAACCTGCCGAGGCCGAGGCATTTGATGCCAAGGCCCTGCTCGACGAGATCGGCGTATCTGGCGCACTGACAGCCCAGCGCTCCAACGGCCTTGCCTCCATGCTGGAGCGTATTCGCAACGACGCCCACGCGGCCCTCACCGCCTGAGCGAAGCGGAACAGGCCAGTTGCGGCGCAATGCCCAGTAGCACCACGCTCGACAGTCCCAGGGACAGCTGATCGAGCCAGTCATCGAAATCCGCATCATCGCGCTTGTCTTCCACAAGGTGGCAGGCATAGGCAACGGTTGAGCGGTCGCGGTCAAACGCACGGGCCACCCGGGCAAGGCTCATGCCCAGCGCCACATGCGTGAGATACATCGCGATATGTCGGGCGCGCGCCTCTATCGGTCTGCCCCGCTCCGGCGAGAGTACCGCCTCCAGCTTCAGGCCAAGCGCAAAGGCCGTCAGTGCCGCCGCAAGGTAGGCGCGGTCCTCGTCTTTCTGTGGATCGAATTTCGCCATCACTGTCTCCTTCTGGTTGGCAGGCAGAAGACTACCCGGCTCCGGAAGGTGTAGGATAACTTTCCCAATTATATACGTGACAAAGCACGTATCAGAGGATAATGATTCTATGCGTGACAGGCCGGGACTTGAAGAATCATCAACTGGGGTTAGGAGGTGTCCATCCGATAGTGGTGAGGAATGTGTCGAGGCCGCCAATCGTTTCGTGGCAGACTTGGCGCATCTGGATGAGCGCTGGAAACAGGCTCGCCTTCTCGATCACGCCACGCTCATTGAGCAGTATCTCTGCGGACGGCTTTCCATAGCTCTCTATTTTGAGCCCGCCGTTCCCGACGCTAATCATGTTGCAGACGCCTCCAGCATTTATACTGCCAGAGATGTTAGCGAACCGATTGCCGCGATTATCAACAGCGCTGATGCCGGAAACGGTGTGGACGGAAAGAACGGGCAGCAACAGTCGGTGTTTGTCACGCTGGCTGAGCCGGTTCAGTACCCACAGCGGATTGTCCGCTCCTTTATACGGCCTCACCGTGTCGAGAAAAAATTCTGCAATCCCACCCACGGCGAGCTCTATCGCAGCGTTCCTGCCCTTGCCTTTGGTGCGGCCAGCGATCACCTCAGGCTCGGTCCGGAAGGAATCTTCGAGTTCCTCCCTGCTTTCGCTCATAGGGAAGCTGAGCCGTGTATCTTTCCAGCCGAGGACTTCGTTGACGGCGTGGTCCAAGGAGCAACGCAAGTTGTGGACGCAATCCCCAAGCAGGAGCGGAAAGTCTGGCCAAAGCCCCTCCATGGAAACGACATGCAGTTCCTGGCTGCCGTCAGGTTGATCCTTCACGACAAGTTTGCAGAAATCCGTTTGGATAAAGGCGTTCCATGCGGACTGAAGCTCGCTAATGTGTTTGTCGGCCCACTGAAGCTTTAGTTTGGCTTGAAAAAACCTAGGGATATCTTGGCTCATGAGCGACTCCAAAGAAGACAAACAGTTCAACGAAACCCTCAAGCGGATGATGGAGAAAGATCCAAAGCCGCACGAGGAAATGAAGAAGGGGCGTGAGCCAAAACCCGCGCCTAAGAACACTAGTGACGAGGCTTCTTAGCGGATGCCAAAGCTTGAGTTGCGCACCTCTGCACTAGTTTCGCAAAGTCCTCCGCTCGCTCTGAGGGAACTGCATAAGCCTGTCGCGTTCCGTGCCCATTCACTTGAAACAATGCAACTACGTGATTGCCCCCTTCCGATACTTGTGCGTGTTCCCCATAGGATTTTAAGGCGCTCATCGCTTGAGTATCAATGGATCCGATTTGGGCAGATTGAACTTGATATTGAAGGTCCGTGAGTTGTCCCATTAAACTGGCAAACTGCATCGCAGACAATTCCACCCGAACTTTGTTTCCGTCTTTCTCCCCGATTTCAAACCAAAGTGCGCTTCCGTCATCCTCGAAGAATCCTTTCAGCAGTTCGGCATTTTTTAGTACTGCAATCATTGTGACCTCGCATAGCAACGAGGCAATTGACCGCGAGACCCGAATCTATATCTTGGGCATGTGATCACGACCAACCGCACTCCGGTTGAACACATGCCCCCGGACTCCTGCCAGAGTCGCGGGGGCAATCTATTTAGAGGTGATTCTTTTCGCGGAGTCGATCCGCGCGCCATCTTTTGAAGCGTCTCACTCGCTGCTTATGCGAGACGGGCTTCACCAGTCCGCCGATAAGTCAGGCGCTTGCCACCGATCATCTGGAGCAACTGGTTGTGGCGTTCCGTATCATCGACGCCCAGCTTCGTGCGGCGATTATAACGGAAGTCAAACTCGGTCAGGTAGCGTTGCAGGTGGGCTTCGCCGCAATGCTGGTACACGCCAATCATGCCGCGCTTGAAGATGGAGAACACGTTCTCGATTGAGTTCGAGTTCACATCGCCACGGGCATACTCGCCAGCGGAGTGATTGGTGGTCTGGTGACGGGCAAACTCAGCGCCCGTTGTGGTGTACAGGCGGGACTCGTCAGTGTGCAGGCGCGACTTGCGGTCTGCATTCTTCACGAGTATTTCGCGAACGGTTTTCTTGGTGGCCACGTTGACGTGGAAGGTGCGGGTCTGGCCACCGCGTTCGACAAGGCCGACGATGACGCGCTTCTGTGCGCCACCTGATTTGCCGGACTTGGTGTAAGGCGTTCTGCGGTTTGGCGACTTGTAAGGCACGTCACGCTTGCCGTGATACATTTCGTCAGCCTCGACAACCTTGCCTTCGCCGCCGAGCGGGCCAGTCTTGGCAGTGTCTTCTTTCATGGCCTCGCGGATGCGATGAAACATGAACCACGCCGTCTTGTAGGTGACACCAATCGTGCGGTGAAGCTGGTGGGCAGACATGCCCTTCTTGGAAGAGGTCAGCAGGTAGGTGGCCAGAAGCCACTTGTTCAGCGGAACCTTGGAGCGTTCAAACACGGTGCCGACAGTGACAGTGAACTGCTTGCGGCATCCGTTGCACTGGTACAGGCCCTTGCGCTCCACGCCATCAGGGTGGGCAGCGGATGGGCGAGAGAAAGCGCCCTTGATGGCCGTGACATGATCCTCGCCAACGCATCCGCAGTGTGGACACACAGCGCCATGGGGCCAACGCTGAGCCTCAAGGTGCTCGCGGGCCGCGTCGGCGTTCTGGAAGATTGGGTTGGTCAGGTTCGTCATGTCGTTCTCCGTTGAGAACAATATGCTTTTTCGTCACTGCTTTGTCAAGTATATAATTAGGATAACTTTCCTATGTCATCAAGACGACATCAGGCTATGCAGGCGATTCAGGCGGCCGCGCGCGGGGAAGAAGTGTGGACAGAGTCCTTGCTTGGCAGGATCAGGCGGCGGCTGGGCAACATCTCGTCATGGCAAAGCACCATGGTCAGCTCGCCGTTGGAATCCAGCAGCGGCAAACGCAGCCACGCATGCATCCCGTTGGACTGCTCGATGACGCCGCCAACAGGCGCACGCCGCTCAAGTGCGACAGACAGACCGAGCGCAAAAGCATCGCCATGCTCGCCGATGACATCGGCAACCCGGCGACCGCGCGCCTCCATGCCGAAAATGTCCCGCAGGCGGGAACCAGCTATCCGGAACCGGCCATCACCGGACTCGTCGAACTGGACGATGGAAATACTGGCCAGCATGCTGCGAAGCGCGCCGGGATCAATCGCCTCGCGCCGGACGCAACCGGCGTCATCGCGCAGCTGCTTCCAGTAATCTATCAAGGCTTGTTGGGCGATTGTTACGCCCTGGAATACTGGTTTTTTAGGCATCGTAGGCCACCCCCAAGGTGATTCGACAGAATCACCTATCGCGCGAGTGGAGTCTCAGATCAAGAGTCAACTACAGGATTTGTTAACCAGTCTTACAAATTTATTTCGTTGCGACATCGTAACGAACAGTATTCGCGATCAACAACTAGGCTTTCTCGCCTTTGCCTAGGCCCATCTTTTTGGCCAGCATTGAACGATGCTTGGAGTAACCTGGCGCGACCATCGGATAGTCTGCTGGCAGGTTCCACTTCTCCCGGTATTCATCGGGCGACATGTCATACTTCGTCCGCAGATGGCGCTTCAGCGATTTGAATTTCTTGCCATCCTCAAGGCAGACAAGAAAATCCTCGCCGAGCGAGCGCTTCACCGATACAGCCGGTTTTTGCCGGCTCTGGTCGGTTTCTGTTGTGCCAAGTGCGGAAAGAGAGGCATGGACGCTTCGGATAAGATCTGGCAGCTCAGCTGCCGAAACTGAATTGTTCCGAACGTAAGCGGCTACAATCTCGCTCGTAAGTTCGATGACCACACTATCCCGTGCAGTATTCTTTGGAGCATCAGTCATCAGCATCTCCCCAGCCAGACTATATTCTGGCGTATCTGAAGAACACTAATAGTAAATATTAAAAATGCAGCCCTGACGCGCTAACGACAACTTTGCATTTATCTACAGGCACTTGCGATGCCAATAGATACCTAGCCGACTGTTACAAACGCAAGCAGAAGCACAAGCCCCAGCAACGCTGCCGTCCAGATCGCCATCGCACCCGTCAGGCCGCCACGCGCCAGTTCGCCGCGTGGACTGAAAGCCGCCTCGATCCGGTTATACGCCCGTCCCGTGATCCCGAAGAACACAGCCGTCATGGCCGGGCCAACCTTGCCCCAGACCGTGCCGAGCCACTTGGCCATGCCGAAGCCAACCTTGCGATAGGCCCAGTCCGTATCGAGGATGGTGCCGGGCTTTTCGGGCGGGTAGAGGCCGAAACGCTTAAGCACGACGAAGGCGAACGTGGCGAGCACAAGCAGCTGCATCTGCGTCAGGATATGGTCGAAGGTGAACGGCTGGTACGACATCGCCTCTTCGCGATACGGCAGCAGGTTGTAGAGCCACTCATAGCCCAGGCCCGGAACGATGGCCGGAATGCCGATGGCGATACAAATGAACGCCGCCATTCCCATGGCAAGCAACATGTTGAACGGTGCTTCTTTCACCCGGCGTCCGCTGTCATGCCCGAAGAAGGCAAAGTACGGGATCTTGATGCCCGAGTGCTCAAGCACACCCGCCGAAGCAAACATGAGCATCAGCCAGATGATCGGCAGGCCGGCATGGGCCACGGCACTGAGGATCATGGATTTGGTGACGAAGGCCGAGAAGAGCGGCATGGCCGAGATCGACACGGCCCCGACGAGGCAGAACACGGTCGTCCAGGGCATGGAGCGGTAAAGGCCGCCCAGTTCGGAGGCCTTGGTCGTGCCCGTCCGGTAGAGGACGGCGCCCATCGACATGAACAGGAGGCCCTTGAACATGATGTCAGCAAAGGCGTGGGCCACTGCGCCGTTCAGCGCCAGCGGTGTGCCAACGCCGATCGCGCAGATCATGAAGCCGATCTGGTTGTTCGTCGAATAGGCCAGAACCTTGCGCAGGTCGTTTTCGAGCACGGCAAAGAAGACCGGGAAACAGGTCATGACGGCGCCGATCCAGATCAGCGCATCCTGGCCCGGGAACATGCGGGCGCAGGCATAAACGGCAAGCTTCGTTGTGAAGGCCGAGAGAACCACAGCCCCGACCACGGAAGCTTTCGGATAGGAATCCTGCAACCAGTTGTGCAGGAAGGGGAAAGCCGCCTTGATGCCGAAAGCGATGAAGATGAGCAGTGCGCCCGGTTCGGCGAGGTTTTCGAATACTTTCAGGCTGATACCGCCCGTATCCTTGTAGACATAGGCGATGCCCGCCAACAGCAGCACGCCCGAAAGGATCTGGACGCCAAGATAGCGCATGGAGGCGAAATAGGACGCACGCGTCCCTGCCCCGAGCACCATGAAGACTGAGGTGACAGCCGTGATTTCCCAGAAGATGAACAGGGTCATCAGGTCGCCGCAGAAGGCTGCCGCAACGGCCGCGCCCCCATAGGCCAGCGCCATACCGTCCTGTACGCGGTCATCTGTGTGCCAGGCATAGATGGCGTTCAGAAGCGCAGCGATCAGGAAGGCGAGGCCGAACACGAAGCTGAGCCCGTCCACGCGGTAGAGCACGAGGTCCATGCCCATGACACTCGCCGTCAGGTGGTTCACATTCTGATCGGCCATCGCCAGAAGCGCGATGCCAATCAGCGGGGCAGCGATGGCAATGCCCTGACGCACGCGGCGCATGGGCAGGAAAATGGCCACGACGCCTGCAAGGATCAGCAGCCAGCCGGGATTCAGGGCAGTCAGGAAGGCCGGCATCAGTCGTCTCCCTCATAAGTCGGATGCGCATTTTCAGGCGGCAGGGGCCTGTCCGGGTCAACGTCGGCGGGCGGGCCGCCTGCATCGCCGTAATAGTTCTCGCCACGGCGCAGAAGGTTGCCCAGTGGCCAGCCCATCAGCACGACGAAGGCGAAGCAGGCAAAGCCGTAAAGGCCGTAGAAACCGGTCGAATTGGCGAAGGTGAAATAGTCATGCCGGTGCACGAAAACGTCGGCCACGATCAAGACAGCGCCGAGAATGCCGAGGCCCCAGAACATGATGGCGCCGATATTCTTGGCTTCCGTCCAGCCGAACAGGATCTTTGCCATCGGGTGGACACCCTCGTCGGAAACGGTGTGCAGGTCGTGCGCCTTTTCGGCAGCACGGCTGAGGAAACGGCCGGACTTGTCGCGGGTTTCAGGCGTGTCATTGCTCATGGCTGGACTCCTGTGACGTTGGCTGCAGTGCTGCCGCCAACGGAGGGCGCGAGGAAATCAGCCAGCGGCCCCATGAGGAAGAAGAGAATGATGCACAGCGCCGCGGTGAAGACGGGCGCCGCCACGGTCAGCGCAGGCGCGCCGCCGGGCCGCTTGAACGCCTTCGGCTCAGGCGAGCCGGGTGGAGGCATAAGCGCCAGGATCGGGATGGGCAGCAGGTAGGCGATGTTTAGCAGCGAAGAACCGATCAGGATCCACGGCACATAGGTGTCGCCGGTATTGATGGCGCCCTGCATCAGCTCATACTTCGCCCAGGCGCCCGCCATTGGCGGAATGCCGATAATCGAAAGCGAGGCGATGAAAAACGCGATGAAGACCATGGGCATGCGACGGCCAAGGCCCCGCATCTGGGAAACGTTGGTCGCGCCGGTGGCGACATAAATCGCACCCGCACACATGAAGAGGGTCATCTTTCCAACAGCATGCGCCGCGATCTGGATGCTGCCACCCAGGAAACCGGCCTGGTTGGCAATCATCGCACCGGCGGTCACATAGGCGAGCTGGGCAATCGTCGAATAGGCGAGCCTTGCCTTCAAATTGTCCTTGGTCATCGCGACAAGCGAGCCAACAATCATGGTGAAGCAGGCGACCCCGAGAATGAATTCGCGCCCCGGCGTGGCCTGGAGCAGGTCTTCGCCGAAGATGAAGATGGACACTTTCATCACGGTGAACACACCGGCCTTCACAACCGCCACCGCGTGCAGCAGAGCCGACACAGGCGTTGGGGCAACCATGGCGTTGGGCAGCCAGAAATGCACAGGCATCAGCGCCGCCTTGCCGATACCAAATGCGAAGAGCAGGAGCAGCGCAGTCGAAACAGCCGGGCTGATGTTCAGGCCGGCCAGCAAGCCGCCCTGCACGAAGTCGAGGTTCTGACCGGCGAGCGTCCATGTCCACATCACGGCGGTAAGGAACAGGCCGATGGATGTGCCGAGGAGCGTCAGCAGGTAAATGCGTCCGCCGCGCTTGGCCGCTGCATCGCCCTTATGCGCGACCAGCGGATAGGTCGACAGGGTCAGCACTTCGTAGAACACGAACAGCGTGAACAGGTTCCCCGACATGGCAACGCCGAGCGCGCCGAAAATGGCGAAGGCAAAGCAGATGTAGAAGCGCGTCTGGTTACGCTCGCGGTTGCCACGCATGTAGCCGATCGAATAGAATGAATTGACGATCCAGAGGCCGCTCGCAACCAGCGCAAATAGCGCGCCGAGCGGTTCAAGCTTGAACGTGAAGGACAGGCCCGGGGCCGCGGCACCAAGATCAAGATAAGGTGTCTGACCGTTCGACACGGCGACGGCCAGCGCGATCACCACGCCGAGCAGGATCACGGAGCCGACAAGGGTCACGCCCTCGCGTACGTTCGGGAAGCGCCCCGCAGCGGCAATGCCCGCAGCAATCAGCAGCGGAAGGCAAAGGGCAGCAAGGATCAGCATGTCAGGGCTCATCGGAATGCCTCCAGTCCGAACGCCGCAGCGGCTGCATCACGGGCGAGGCCGAGCGGGATCTCGGTCGTGATACCGAAATAGATGTTGGCCAGCGCCAGTATCCAGAGTGGCACGAGCAGCACGATGGGCGCTTCCTTATGCGTCTTGCGCGGATTAACCGGCGGCTGGAAGAAAACGGCTTCGAGGATGCGGCCGACATAGATCACGGCAAGGAAGCTCGAGAACACGACAAGGATAACAGCCCACCACCAGCCATGCTCGAACAAGGCATAGCCAAGCTGCAGCTTGGACTGGAAGCCTGCCGTCAGCGGTACGCCGATCAGCGAGAGGCCGGCAATCGCGAAGGCCGTCATCGTCCAGGGAGCTGAGCGGCCAAGGCCGGCAAAGTCACGGATATTGGTGCCCTTGTACGTCAGAACGACACCGGCAACCGCCATGAAGAGCGCGCCCTTGATCATGGCATGGTTCAAGAGGTGGAAGAGGCCCGCACTAAGGCCCGCTGCCGTGCCGACCGATATGCCGAGGATCATGTAGCCGACCTGCGCGACCGACGAATAGGCCAGCACACGGCGCACGTCCGTCTGGAATACGGCCTGGAAGCTGCACGCCACCATGGCCGCAATACCGACCGGCATCAGCAGCGCCGTAAAGGCAGCATGCTCGAAGGCGAAGGTCGGGCTGAACACGAAGAACAGGAAACGGATAAGCGCATAGAGCGCCACCTTGGTCGCCGTGGCCGACAGGAACATGGTGACGAAGCTGGGGCTGTAGGAATAGGCGTTCGGCAGCCACTGGTGCAGCGGCCACATGGCGGCTTTAAGGCCGAGGCCCACCACGATGAAGGCAAAGCCTGCCTGCACTGTGCGGCTGCCCTGCAGGGCTGGCAGTTTCGAGGCGATATCGACCATGTTGAGCGTGCCGGTCGCGGCATAAAGGAAGCCAACGCCGATGATGAAGAAGGTCGCGCCAATTGTACCCATGATCAGGTAGTTGAAGGCCGCATGAAGGGCGCGGCGGTCCCGCGAGGCGCCCAAGGCCACAAGCACATAAGTCGAGATCGAACTGACTTCGAGGAAGACGAAGAGGTTGAACGCATCCCCCGTGCTCGCCACGCCGCAAAGGCCGGCGAAACAGGCAAGGAACGCGGAGTAGAAGAGCGCCGTCTTCTCCTTGCGAACTTCGGCCAGAACCGTTGGGTAAGACATGATCGACGCCAGCAGGCCAATGGTCGTGACCAGGACAAGGATCATCGCATTCAGCGCATCTATCCGGAACTCGATGCCAAGCGGTGGCAGCCAGTTGCCCATGGCATAGCGGATCGCGCCGCCCGACTCAGGCGACTGGACGATGCCCAGCAGGATAAGCGCAAAGACCAGCGATATCGCGGTCGCGGCAACACTGACCAGCCAGGCCACGCGGCCGCTCGGCACAAGCGCCAGCAGCGGCGCCAGCATCAGCGGCACCATCACGAGCAGCGGCGCGGCATGCGTCAGCGCCCATTGCGGCGCGGAACTCAACAGTATTTCGATCATGCGCCCGCCTCATGGAGCCATTGGTCAATCTCGGCTTCCTGCGCGAGCGCCGTCTCAAGGTCGATCTCACGGACTTCGTCGCTCTCGATCGAGCCATAGGCTTCACGGATGCGAACGATCAGGGCGAGGCCAACCGACAGCGTGGCCACGCCAACAACGATAGCCGTCAGCATCAGGACGTGAGGAAGCACGTTGGAATAGGTGTGGACGAGTTCCACCGGCGCGCTGGCATTGCCGAGCGCATGGCCCCCAGCGACTTCCGTCGCATGGTGCGCAGCTTCAGCGCCATGCCCGCCGCCATGCTCGACGGCGTCTTCGCCGTAGAGGATCGGCGCTGTACCACCGGCGACCTTGCCCAGCGTCACATAGAACAGGCAAACCGAGGTCTGGAACAGGGACAGGCCGACAAGGCGCTTGATCAGGTTTCCACTGGCAAACGTGATGTAGAGCCCGATCATCATAAGTCCGATGATGGCCCAGTAGTTTGCCCGTTCGAGAATGAATTCCAGCATGGCTTACCAGTCTTTGTCGCGGATTTCGGCAACGCGGCCGGCGAAGGCATAGAAGATGGTCAACATGGCACCAGACACGCCGCAGAGGACGCCGATCTCGATTATCATGATGCCAATATGCTGGCCGTGATGCTCGCCCGGCGGCTCGTTGAAGAGCGCCTGATATTCGAGGAAATGACCGCCCTTGAAGAGCGCCCAATAGCCGACACCCGCATAGATCATGACGCCAATAGCGGCGAGCGAACGGGTGAACGCTGGTGGCACGGCGCGCATGGCGGCCGGAACACCTGCGACGAGCGCATACAGGATGACCGCAACAGCGACGATAACGCCAGCCTGGAAACCCCCACCGGGGCCGAAATCACCGTGGAATTGCGTATAGAACGCAAACATCACGATGATCGGTATGAGCATCTTCGACACGACCCGAAGAATGACGTGATGATCACTGTTCACGAAGCGTCCTCCTCTTTGCCGGTTTCAGAAGCGGACTTGCCGTTACTTCCCGGCAATTTGCCTTCCCGCTTGATCGATTCCGCAAGCGACCGCTCCCCGAACCCGAGCAGCAGCGCGACGGCGAGACCGGCCAGGAACACAACGGTTGTTTCGCCGAGCGTATCGAATCCCCGGTAGCTGGCCAGAACAGAGGTCACGACGTTCGGGATACCCGTGTCGGCCCAGTTGATCTGCATGTAGGTGAGGCCAACGCCCTGGTTCACGGGCGAGTTCGGGTCGCCCAGCGCCGGCAGGTCGACTGTGGCATAGATCAGCATCACACCTGTCGCGATGACAACGAGAAGCGGCCCGAGACGGGCAAATTTCTTGTCCGGCTTGGCGGTGCGCGAGGTCAGCAGCATGGCGCCCAGCAGCACGACGGTGGACATGCCGGCGCCAACAGCCGCCTCGGTAAAAGCCACATCGACAGCATCGACCACGACATACCATGTCGCCGAAACAAGCGAATAGATACCGGACAGCATGACGATGGCGAACAGGTTGCGCAGGCGCGCAATCGATATCGCGACCACGAACAAGACGGACAGAAGCAGGATATTGACCAATGCGATACCGATATCGCCCTCAAGCACGCCGGTCATGCTGCGCCCTCCTCGTCATCGGCCTTCTTGCCGATCCGGCCAATCAGCGGCTGGAGGCCCGCCGTATGCGCCGCGTTGACGACAGCGTGCGATGCTGCCGGACTGGTCAGAAACAGGAGCCAGAAAATCGTGCCCAGCTTGGCGACGATCAGCCAGCCCGGCGCCATCAGCGCCATGCCGATCAGGATGACCGTTGCGCCGGATGTGTCGGTGATACTGGCCGCATGCATGCGCGTATAGAAATCGGGAAAGCGCATCACGCCGATCGTGCCGATGACGCATAGAATGGCGCCGCCGAGGCACAGGGCGGATCCGGCTGGATAGCGCACCATCTCGAAGAATTGCACCATATTGGCGAGCAGGTCAGACATCAGCGCTTGCCTCCCTGAGTACCACCACGGCGCACGAGCGGCACCTGGAAGGAACGGTAACGGAAGAATTTGAGGATCGCGATTGTCGAGACGAAGTTGATCATGGCGTATAGGATCGCGATGTCGAGAAACTCAGGGCGCCCCATGACATAACCCAGCAGGCCGAGCGCAAGCACCGTCTTCGTGCCGAATGAGTTCACCGCGAGCACGCGGTCATAAAGCGTCGGTCCGATCAGCGTGCGAATAAGCAGGAGGATCATGCCAAGAAGGATGGCGATCAAGGCGACGGCGGTCATGCGGCGGCTCCCTTGCCGTCAATGGCGCGCGCCGAACGGCGGTCCATCTCAGTGAAGGCTTCCGGCTGGGAATCCTGTTCGTAGAGACCGTGCACGAGCAGCTTGTCGCCATCGATCTCGACCGTAACGGTGCCGGGCGTGAGCGTGATGGAATTGGCGAACGTCACCTTGGCGAGGTCGGACGCGCAGATCGTCTTCAGCTTCACAAGCGTCGGCGCGATATCAAGATCGGCACGCAGGCAGGCCCGGATGACCGTCCAGTTGGCCTTGACGATTTCCTTCATCAGCCAGGGAAAATACATCGCAAAGCCGATGATGCGCACATAAGGCGCGCCTTCGCGATCAAGGATATCAAGCCGGTAAGCGAGGATCATCGTGAGAACCAGCGATACAACGCCAAGTCCCAGCAGGAGGGGTTCGAAATGGCCGGACATGCCGATCCAGAACGCAACCAGCGCAAACAAAAGCCCTAGAAAGTACGCCACTATGCGTCTCAGCTCCCGTATCAACCCAATCCACGAGTGCCTGACCTAAATGGCTGGAGGCCCCTTGGGAAGCCTCTTTGATGCTTTTTCGCAGACTAGCTACCAAAAACCAGTCGAGCCGTGCGCTGGGACGTCGAGAACGCCGCTTCTTCGTTCGCCGGGACACCCGATGCCTGCGCTTCGCGCAATGCCTGCGGCGAGAAGGCCGACGACAGTGACCAGTTCCAGTAACGCAAGGTGGTCTGGGCCTTGGCGACGGTCAAAATCTCGTAGGTTTCCGCGACAATGGCAAACTGCGGATGCATCTCGTCATTGTCGATTTCCAGCGGCCGACGCAGCGATGCCCAGAGAACAGGCAGGAAGTCGCGCTTCACGCCGGTCGCCTTGCATAGCACGGCGAGGCCCTCGCCGCCCTTGTCGGAGAGGATTTTGGCAATCGTCACCGGTTTGATGCCGCAGAGATAGCCGATTTCCTGAGCCAGTTCGGCGTTCATACCCTCCAGCCCGGCTGAATTAATCGCGCTTTCAAGGCTATCGAAAGGGCTCCGCTCAATGGCTGCACGATTGCGCTGGCGACGCTCGATCAGCTGCAGTGCCTTGCGCGCAACAGGGTCAGCCCATTTCTCGGCCGCCATCATTTCGAACACGTCCTTGCAGGTCTCGATGACTTCAAGGCGATCAGCAGCGTGGCGCTGGAGTATCTTTCGGCGCGTGCCGCCATCCGACCACCAGAACATCGCCATGGCCTGCGACGGACGCAACTCAAGCCGCTCGACCAGCAACGCGCAAAGTTGTCCCTCGTCACGCGATCGCGTGAGCAGCTTGTCGACGGCGGATTCAGGCAGCGCAGACCCCGGGTTTGCCACCAGCTCGCGCACCACATGCGGCTCGCCATGTTCGGCCAGCGTCGCGCTGACGCCTGGCGCCACAACCTTGCGGCGGGCAATGGCCATACGGTGTTCGGTCGATGTCGACTCGACAATCTCGCTCAGGTCGCAGGCGTCGAATGCCTCATTCTGTTCCAGCAGCGGCTGGGCAATCTGAAAGGAACACTGGGCGAGATAGCGCAAAAGACGGCGCGGGGCCTCGCGGCTCGTCGCCAGCCGACTGGCGCAAAGGCTGCGCTCCTCTGTCGTGGCGTGAAACAGCATGTCCAGCAGGATATCGCCCACCATGTTCCGGTCCTGGTGGGCAAGACGGGACGCAGGCATGGCAACAAGGTCCAGGAGCCGCCTGAACAAGGCGTCCCGGGCACGCCCTCCTTTAGGCGAATTCATCTGCGCTTCCATATCGTCCATCGGCTTGCCTGCGTCGCAACCCCGTTAGATTGAACGCAAACCGTTAACGACCCGTACAGGCGCAGATATCAATTCATGAGGTCACTCGGGCCGTCCGGGATGCACCACCAGCACAAGCAGACTGGAGACCAGCATGATGATCGCCAGCATGAAAAGCATGCCGCCGTCCGTCGCGGTCTCGCCCGGTGCCAGTGAAAGCGGAATTTCTCGTCCAAGCCAGGGCGACAGGTGAAATGCCACGGCGGCGCCCAGAATGGTCGCCGAGATGATCGCGCCAAACCGCCTTGTGAACGGGAAAAGCAGGAACAGCGCCGCAACGAGTTCCAGAATACCGGTAAGAATGCGCCCTGCAGGCTCGAACAGCGTCTGGCCAGAACGCTCGGCGAGGGTCTGGAAAACGATATTGGTGCCTGGTGAATCAAAGAATTTTACTGAGCCCTCAGGCGGGTTCGGCAGCGGATAGATCGTCGCCTGCACGAACATGACAATCAGAAACAGGGCGAGCGCCCAACTAACGAGGTGCCTGAACAGTCTCATGATACTCCACCCTTGGCATCTGCTTGAGGCAACGCGCCGTCTCGAAGGCTACAAACACTCAGGCGGCAAGGCAACTCACCCTTAACCGCCCTGATCGTCCGCACCGCATCTGCTAATGTAATGAGCGGGCAAAAGAAGAGGTGCTGCAGGCAGGCGCTGCGCAGGCCGGGGAACAAACAGCTGCATCACAAGTTGATCACGGATGGCTAAAAATTATGAGGTGCACTCCAGCGCATGCAACCCTGGACAGGCGAACCAATGCCCCGAAAAAAGATAGATCATCATATCTCTAAGGGTAACTGGCCCCGAAACCAGAACGCGCCAGCCGTGGACGACGCCTCTGTATCCAATTCTGTCGCAACATATGCAGGCATTAGCCGATCTGATTCTTCTGCGGTGCCGGTCCAGGCACTGTCAGACGCCGCGGCTCATCTCCTGCCTCAATTCCGCGCGATAACGAGTTTCCTGAACCGATCCGGCAGACCTGAGGACGAACTTATCTCACAATTTCTGGAATCAGTGATTTCCGCCAGCCCGGCGAACATGCGCGTAGGCATGGTTGAGCTTGAAACCCGATTCTTTCAGTTCCTGGATGCAACAAAACACAACAACTTACACGCGATCCACCTCAGTAGCGGCGTGGAAACGAAGGTCATCACGCATATGACGCTGCACGATTTATCCAAAATACTGAAAGTAGATCCGAAAACACATCCTTCAGACACCGGACAATAATGCTTTGTACTCAATAACCTGCGCACAGGCAAAGCATGCAATGCTTTTTGTATATTTTATTACTTATCATTCCACAATGCAGACAATGAATATTCAAATTCTCCGAAAGGCGAGTTGAGTAATCGCAACCCTGCCGTTAAAGGACTGCCGGGGATGAATAGACACACATGGCGCAGAAGTGAGCAACGATCAGGACAAAACCCCAAAGCGAGGCGGAGTTGCTCCGTTCCACGCGGATGGCAGCGCCATGTCCAAGCGACTCAGGGACGCCCTGCGTGAGCGCTATCAGGAAACGCTCAACGAACCGGTTCCTGACAAGTTGCAAAGCCTTATTGACCGCATAAAGGCCGCGGAGAAAAAAAAAGGCTGAGCCTGCATCAGCTGGCAAGCGTTGCAGGCTGATTTACATTCCCCCAGCCTAGGCCGTAGATACAGTCGCCATGATCCACGGGAGCGGCAATGAGCGACAGGATCGAAGAACTCGTTGACGATATGGCCGAGGGTGCAGCCGGCGACGTGACCTCCCCCGTCAGCGGCGTCAGCGAAGCGCTGGGTGCAGGCGCCTCACTCCTGTCCACGGCAACACACTGGCGCGCAAAACAGCTGCGCCGCGGCGTGAAGATCGAACTGCCCGCCTACCTGATGGTCCAGTGCAGCTGGTTCATGGCCTTCGGCCTGCAGATGGTTCTGTTCCCCTATCTGATCACCGGCCGCGACCATCTCCATCTTGACGGACTGGCCCTCGGGCTCGCCAATATGGCACTGTCTGGCCCTTCGGTGATCTTCCTGCTGATCGGCGGCGTGGTGGCCGAGCGGGCAGATGGCCGCCGCCTGCTGATCATCCTACATCTTCTTGCGGCCATCCCTGCCCTTTTCCTGGCGGTCGCCGTGGCGCGCGGCCAGCTTACCTATATCGGCATGATCATCTATGGCCTGACCATCGGCACGGTCGGCGCCTTCATGATGCCGGCCCGGGATTCCATCGTGAACGAAGTGGTCGAGCGGCGCATGCGCGTGGGTTCCGGCGTCACCCTCCAGCTCGGTGTGACACTCGCCACAATGGCCCAATTCCTGGCCCAGATCGCAGGGCTGATCCTCGCCGGCTATGCCGACAAGATGACCCGCATGCCGCAATGGATGGGCGGCTTCGGTGTCGGCCCCATCGCCGCCGAGAAACTGTTGCTGGCGCAAGGCATTGTCCTCGCCGTCGGCACCCTCTTTGCACTAAACCTCGCGAGAGGCCGTCAGGTGCGAACTGGCCGCACCGGCATCAGCGCCACGTTCGGCGACATTGCCGAAGGCTTCCGCGCCGTGCGCGCTGACGGCAAGCTCTGGGCCATGACGGCCCTCATGTTCGGCGTCGGCATCTTCGTGATCGGCGCCTTTCTCGTTGTCCTGCCAATCGTCAATCGCGACGTCTACCATCTCGGCTCCGACGGTATCCGGGACATGTTCGTGACGTTCTGGATGGGTGCGTTCGTCTCTTCCGTCGTCCTGTCGATCTTCCGACGCATCAAACGCCAGGGCCGGCTGTTGCTGATTGCGCAATTCCTCGGCTCCAGCAGCATTCTTGCGATGATGTGGGATATTCCGCACTGGGGCTTTCTCACCATCGTCTTCGTCTGGGGCCTTGCCGCCGGCATTTCGATCGCGATGAGCCGGTCAATCGTTCAGGATGCCGCCCCGAAGGAAAAGCTCGCCCGCGTGCTCTCCATCTACCAGCTCGGCTTCATGGCCGGCGCACCATTCGGGGCAGCGCTGATGGGTGCGCTGGTCGACATATTCGGTCCCCAGAAGATCGCGATCGTACCCGCCGGCGGCATGACACTGATCATTCTCTGGATGGTCTTTTTCACGCCCGTATGGAACATGAAGGGCGAAGCTTGGAAAGAGCACGCCGCCAGGAAGTGACTCCGGCGGCGAAGCATTTTAAATCGCAGGTATGAGCCAGCTGCCCCGCGCCACGATTCATTTGTCGAACATCGTCGCCAACTGGCGGGCGCTTGATGCCTTGCATCCCGGCGCGACAACGTCCGCAGTCGTCAAGGCGGATGGCTACGGTCTCGGCGCCGGGCCCGTCTCGCGCGCCCTGATGCGCGCCGGCTGTTCCAGCTTCTTCGTCGCCTATCTCGAAGAGGGCCTCGCGCTGCGCAAGACGCTGGGCCTCGGCCCGCGCATTTTCGTGCTCAACGGGCCAACGCGCAAGGAAATGTCGGCCTATGTAACGGCTGGCCTGACGGCCGTCCTCTCCTCGCCGGACCATGTGAAAGCCTGGACCAATGCGCCCAAGGGCACCGCCGCCCTGCATTTCGACACCGGTATGAACCGCCTCGGCCTGAAGCCATCCCTGCTGGCAACCGCCCTGCCCGCACTTCACAAGCTGCAACCCGTTCTGGTGATGAGCCATCTCGCCTGTGCTGACTACAAAGCTAGCCCTATGAACGCCGCCCAGCAAAAGGCCTTCAGCGCCATAAGCGACGTCTTCCCCGATACGCCGGCGAGCCTCTGCAATTCCGATGGCTGCTATCTCGGCAAGGCCTATGGCTATGACCTTATCCGCCCAGGATTGGCGCTCTATGGTGGCACCCGCCCTCCCAAGGGCCTGCGGATCAGCACCGGCCTGACCCTGGACGCGGCGATACTCAGCGTTTTCGACGCGGAAATGGGCGAAAGTGTCGGCTATGGCGCGACGCATACGCTGGCACAGGACGCCGTGCTGGCGACAGTCGGCATCGGCTATGCAGACGGCCTGTTGCGCGGCGGCACCAACACGCTGATAGCCTATCTCGACGGTATTGCCTGCCCCGTGCTGGGCAGGATTTCGATGGACCTTGTCACCATTGATGTTTCAAAGGCACAGGATAAGGCAAAAGCAGGCGCGCGCGTTGAATTCATCGGCGAGCATGCCAAACTCGAAGACCAGGCCGCCCGCGCGGGCACGCTTGGTTATGAACTCCTGACGGGACTGAGCAATCGTGTCGAACGTGTCTACGCATAAAAGCGGCTTCCCCAATCCCTTGCGCTGGATCGGCGCAGGCGTGCTCGGCACCTTTGCCGAAATCGGCCGCCTCTCGACCTTCGCCGGGCGCATGGCTTTCGCAGCCGTCACCCCGCGCTGGTTCTTCGGCCAGATCTGGCGCCAGATGATCCAGATCGGTTTCTATTCCTTTCCAGTCGTAGGAATGTCGGCGGTCTTTATCGGCGCCGCGCTCGCCCTCAACATTTATAGTGGCGGCAGCCGTTTTGGCGCCGAACAGTTCGTGCCGAACATTGTTGTGCTCGGCATCACGCGGGAGCTTGGCGCCGTGATCACCGGGCTCATGCTGGCCGGGCGCGTCTCCGCAGGCATCTCCGCCGAGATCGGCGCCATGCGCGTCACCGAACAGATCGACGCGCTGGAAACCCTGTCCGCCTCTCCCTTCCGCTACCTTTATGCACCGCGTCTTCTGGCCGCCATCATCTCGCTGCCCATCCTTGTGGCGGCGTCAGACATTATCGGCGTGATGGGCGGCTGGCTGGTCAGCGTTTTCAGCCTCGACTTTGATTCGGCCACTTACCTGCGCAACACGCTCGATTTTGTGACAACGGACGACATCATCGTTGGTCTCACCAAGGCCGTCGTCTTCGGCGCCGTGATCGCCATCATGGGCTGCTATCAGGGCGACCGGTCCCAGGCAGGCGCCACAGGCGTCGGCCGCGCAGCAACGCTCTCCATGGTGGGCGCCGCCGTTCTGGTTCTGGCGACCAACTATATCATGTCCAACCTGTTTGCGGAGCTGGGCCTGTGAGCGAGCCGATCCTGAAACTCGAAAACGTGGTCAAAACATTCGGCCGCAACGAAGTGCTGCGCGGCGTCGATCTCGATGTGGCCCCGGGCCAAAGCCTTGTCGTCATTGGCGGGTCGGGCTCGGGCAAGTCGGTCATGCTGAAGAATGCGCTCGGCCTGATGACACCGGATTCCGGCAAGGTCTTCTTCGACGGACATGACGTAACCCAGTCCACCGGCAAACCGCGCGAAATGATGCGCGCACGCGTCGGCATGCTGTTCCAGTCCGGCGCGCTGTTCGACAGTCTGACGGTGTGGGAAAATGTCGCCTTCCGCCTCATCCACAAGGAACGCCTGAAGCGCAGCGACGCGAAGGAACGCGCCATCGCCACGCTGAAAAAGGTGCGCCTTGGCTCCGAAGTCGCCGGGCTTTACCCCGCCGAGATTTCCGGCGGCATGCAGAAGCGCGTCTCGCTCGCCCGCTCGATCATTTCCGAACCGGACCTCATCTTCTTCGACGAACCAACGACCGGCCTCGACCCGATCACCGCCGATGCCATCAATGACCTGATCCTTGAACAGGTGCGCGAGCTCGGCGCGGCCGCTGTCTCGATCACGCATGACATGCCGTCGGCCCGCAAGATCGCCGACGAGATCGCCATGCTGTTCGAAGGCAAGATCATCTGGCGCGGCAAGGCCGCCGATGTCGATCACAGCGGCAATGAATATGTCGACCAGTTCGTCCACGGCCGCGCAAGCGGCCCGATCCAGCCGGCGATGTAGCGACCATGTATATCAAGTCGACACGGTGGCTGATCTACGGGATTCTCTCCCTAATGATCGGTATTTTCGGCTTTCTCGCGCTTGTTCTGAGCCGGATGTCTGGCGCTTCGAGTGAGATTAATCCGCTCCTTCTCCTGCCATCGATGATCATCTCGGCCGGGATGTTCTCGTTCTGCTGCACCAGAGCCATCGGAAAGCGCGCGTAAGCTTTCCTCCATTCCGGCACACACCATATCGGTCTATGAGTCTGCGGCCCCTTCCGGAGATTCCCAATGCCCAACCTGCTATCGTGGTCCGCACTCGCGCCCATCGGGCTCCTGCTCGCGTCCAACGTCTTCATGACTTTCGCCTGGTACGGCCACCTCAAGCATACCGACAAGGCCCTCTGGCTGGTCGTGCTTGTCAGCTGGTCCATCGCCTTCTTCGAATACTGCCTCGCGGTGCCCGCCAACCGGATCGGTCATGCGGTCTGGTCGACGGCCCAGCTGAAGACCATGCAGGAAGTCATCACGCTGGTCGTCTTCGCCGTGTTCTCCGTGCTCTATCTGAAGGAGGCCTTCACGCTGAACCATGCCATCGGCTTCGGCCTGATAGCAGCTGGCGCCTACTTTGTGTTCGCTGGCCCGTTCCGTTGACGGCCAAACACCGCTAGGTCTGCGTCATGGCCAAAGCTCCCACCTCCGCCTTCATTTGCCAGTCCTGCGGCGAGGTCCATTCCAAGTGGACCGGCAAGTGCAATGGCTGCGGCGAGTGGAACACGCTCGTCGAGGAAGCCGTCGCGGCAGTGCCCGGCGGGCTCGCCCCGGCCAAGGCTGGCACCAAGCGTTCCGGCAAAACCGACTTCGTCGCCCTCAATGACAAGACCGAAGCGCCTGCGCGCATCGTGATGGGCGTGGAAGAACTCGACCGCGCCTTTGGCGGCGGGCTCGTTCCCTCCTCCGCAACATTGATCGGGGGCGATCCGGGCATCGGCAAGTCCACACTGCTCCTGCAAGTGGCCGCACGACTGGCACGGAACGGACTCAAAACGGTCTACGTGTCGGGCGAGGAAGCCGCCGCCCAGATCCAGGAACGGGCCGTACGGCTCAAGGTGGCCGAAAGCCCCGTCCAGCTCGCCACCGAGACCGACCTGCGCAAGATCCTGTCAGCGCTAAAGGCCGCCGAGCCTGATTTCGTCGTCATCGATTCCATCCAGACCATGTGGTCCGACAGCCTCGAAGCCGCGCCCGGCTCGGTCAGCCAGGTCCGTGCCTGCGCGCAGGAGCTCACCCGATGGGCCAAGAAGTCCGGCGCCGCACTCGTCCTGGTTGGCCACGTCACCAAGGAAGGCACGATCGCCGGCCCCCGCGTTGTCGAGCACATGGTCGACACCGTCTTCTATTTCGAAGGCGAGCGCGGCCACCAGTTCCGCATCCTGCGCGCCGTGAAGAACCGCTTCGGCCCGACCGACGAGATCGGCATTTTCGAGATGCACCAATACGGTCTCGCCCCCGCCAAGGAGCCCTCGGCCCTGTTCCTCTCGGCTGATGGCGGCGCAGAAGGCGGCGCCGCTGTGTTCGCCGCCATGGAAGGCTCGCGCCCAGTGCTGGCCGAAGTACAGGCCCTCGTCGCCAAGAGCGCCTATGGCACACCCCGTCGCAGCGTCGTCGGCTGGGACACAGGCCGCCTCGCCATGCTGCTCGCCGTGCTGGAAGCGCGCTGCGGCATCGGCTTTGCGGGCATGGACGTCTACCTCTCCGTCGCCGGCGGCTACCGTATCGGCGAACCGGCTGGCGACCTTGCCGCCGCTGCCGCGCTGCTGACGTCCCTCTCAGACAATGCCGCACCGGAACGCTCCGTCTTCTTTGGCGAAGTGTCCCTTTCTGGGGCAATCCGGCCCGTCGCCCGCATCGAGCAGCGCCTGAAAGAGGCTGCGCGGCTCGGTTTCGCCCGCGCCTATGTGCCCGAAGGCAGCCCTGCGGCAGTCGATGGCTTGACGATCATACCGATTAAGAGGCTTATCGAACTCGTAGAGTTGCTCGCCCCGGACGCCCTTAATGCTTGATTCTGTTACAGCTTTCGACGCCATCGCCGTCGCTGTCATCGTCATTTCCGCGATCATGGCGTTTGCCCGCGGTTTCCTGCGCGAAATCGCGACAATGGGATCTTTCATCGGCGCACTCACAGCAGCCATTTACGCGCGCAAGTTTTTCAGCGCCCCTTTAACGGCCATGCTGCCGGAAAACCTGGCCCAGCTTGATCTCGGCATATTCACCATCCCCTTGGCAGATGCCGTGCTGATTGTGACCGCTTTCATCGGCGTCTATGTCCTGGTGGCCTGGTTTGGGCAGCGCCTGTCGAAAAACATTCAGGGCGCCGAGGGCATTGGCCTGTTCGACCATTTCGCTGGTCTGGCTTTTGGCATCGCGCGCGGCGCTATAGCCCTTGTATTCTTCGTGGTCCTTCTCCACCTCGCCCTCGATGAGAGCCGGGTGCCCGGCTTCATTCAGAACGCAGCCTGCTACCCCGTACTCAGCAGTGTTGCCGATTATGTGAACGAGAACGCCACGAAAGTCGGTCAGGATGTGCATTCGACCCTTCCCTCAAAGGCCGAAACAGGCCAATAGACGTCACGAACCTGTCACGCAAAAAGGAGGCTCCGGTCTCATATGATCCTGTTCGATCATGACGATGACAAACCCCGTGAAGAATGCGGCGTTTTCGGAATCTACGGTAACCCAGAAGCCAGTCTTTACGCCGCGCTGGGGCTCCACGCCCTCCAGCATCGCGGACAGGAAGCCTGCGGTATCACGACATATGACGGGAAGCGCTTCCCCTCGGAACGCCATATGGGCCTCGTCGGAGACCATTTCGGCGGCGACCTGCGCACCCGCTTGCCCGGCTATGCCGCGATCGGTCACAACCGGTACTCGACGCAGGGCCGGCCGATGCTCCGCAACATCCAGCCGATCTTTGCCGACCTGTCCTTCGGCGGCTTCGCTGTAGCGCATAACGGCAACCTGACCAATGCCCGCGAATTGCGCCACCAGCTGGTGCGCGATGGCGCGATCTTCCAGTCGACCATGGATACCGAGGTCATCCTTCACCTCGTCGCCCGCAGCCCCAAGCCGCGCTTCATGGACCGTCTTGTTGACGCCCTCCAGCAGATCGAAGGCGGCTATGCCCTTGTCGGCCTGACCGGCAAGAAGCTGATCGGCGCGCGCGACCCGATCGGCCTGCGCCCGCTCGTTATCGGCAAGCTTGGCACGGCCTATGTGCTCGCGTCTGAAACCTGCGCACTCGACATTATCGGCGCCCAATTCGTGCGCGAAGTCGAGAATGGCGAGATGGTCGTCATTACCGACGACGGCATTGAGTCGATCCGGGCCTTCCCGCCCCGCGCCGCTAGCCCCTGCATCTTCGAATATGTCTACTTTGCGCGCCCTGACAGTATTGTTCAGGGCCGTTCCATTTATGAAGTCCGCCGCCGCATGGGCCACCACCTCGCCGCGGAAACGCCGGCAGATGCCGATGTGATCGTGCCGGTGCCTGACAGTGGCGTGCCGGCCGCGCTCGGCTTCTCCGAAGCCTCGGGCATCCCGTTCGGCATGGGCATCATCCGCAACCACTATGTCGGACGTACCTTCATCCAGCCGACACAGATTGGCCGTCAGGCCGCGATTTCCAAGAAGCACAGCCCGAACCGCGCCGTGCTCGAAGGCAAGCGCGTAATCCTGGTCGACGATTCCATCGTGCGCGGCAACACGTCGAAAAAGATCGTCCAGATGGTCCGCGAAGCCGGCGCCAAGGAAGTTCACCTCCGTTCGGCCAGCCCACCCATCGTGAACCCGGATTTCTACGGCATCGACATGGCCGCCAAGTCCGAACTCTTCGCGGCGATCCACACGCACGAAGAAATGGTGGCGGAACTGAAGGTCGACAGCCTCGGCTTCCTCTCCGTACCTGGTCTCTACAAGGCCATCGGCGAGCCGGTGCGCAACAACATGCAGCCCCAGTTTGCCGACCATTGCTTCACGGGCGACTATCCGACCCCGCTGGTCGACCACCAGCATGACGAGTCGGACAAGGAACGCCAGCTCTCCCTGCTGGACGACACGTAGGGCCTGCGCTAAGGGCCCGGCATGACTGACCAACCCAGACTCGTTCTCGTCACCGGCGCCTCGCGCGGTATCGGCCGCGCCGCTGCGCTGCATCTTGCGCGCCGGGGCGACCTCGTCATCGCCATCGCCCGCTCCAAAGCGGCGCTGGAAAAGCTCGACGACGAAATCCGCGCCATGGGCAATGAGGCGATCCTCGTACCGATGGACCTGAAAGACGCAAAGGGCATCGACACGCTGGGTAAGGTGATCGCCGACAGGTTCGGCCGGCTCGACGGCTTCGTCGCCAATGCCGGTATCCTCGGCACGCTGGGTCCGTTGGAATCAGTTGGCCCGCGCAGCTTCGAGGAAACAATCGAGGTCAACCTGACCGCCAACTGGCGTCTCATCTCTGTGCTCTCGCCTTCGCTGCGCAAGTCGCCTGCGCCACGCGCCGTGTTTGTCACGTCTAGCGTTGCTGCCAAGCCGGTGGCCTTCTGGGGTCCTTACCAGGCCTCCAAGGCGGGCCTTGAAGCCATGGTCATGGGCTGGGCTGACGAGACCGAGAACATGGGCCTGAAGATCAACATCTTCGATCCGGGCGGCACGCGCACCGACATGCGCGCCAAGGCCAAGCCGGGCGAAGACCCGATGACCCTGCCGTCACCGGACGAAGTGGCCGCCGAACTGGTCAAACTGGTCTCGCCGGATGAAACCCGCACCGGCCAGCGCATCGCCTACCGGCAACTGGTCGCTGCCCGCTCGTAAGGGAGTGCTCCCCTGTGAAAGTCCGGACCGCCACGCGTGGCGACCTCGAAACGCTGAAGGCCTTCGAACAGGGCATCATCGCTGCCGAACGCCCCTATGATCATACGATCAAGCCCGATCCGGTGAATTACTATGATATCGGCGAGCTGATCGATTCAGATGATGCGGAAGTCGCGGTGGTGGACGTGGATGGCCAGCTTGTCGCGTCGGGCTATGCCCGCACGAAAGAGTCGAGATCATACGTACAGGACACGCACCACGCCTATCTCGGCTTCATGTATGTGCACCCGGACTATCGCGGCCGGGGCCTCAACAAGCTGCTGATGGCCCACTTCTTTGACTGGGCGAAAGCCAAGGGCCTGCCGGAAGTGCGCCTCACCGTCTATGCCGGCAACACGCCCGCGATCAGCGCCTACGAGAAGGCCGGGTTTACCCAGCACATCGTGGAGATGAGGCTTAATCTCGATGAGTAGGAAGGATCAATTGTTCCTGCTGCAGCCAGGTTTTTCAGATCCCGCCTATCCTGGCGACGTCTTCTATTGCTGGCACTGCGCGCTGATGGAAGGCGTGCTGGCATCTTTTCCCGAACTCGCTGTGCGTGTAGCCGTGCACCGCATTGGGTGGCCGCGCCCGCGCAACGAACTTCTAAGCTTGCTTGGGCCGGACAACCAATCATGCCCCGTCCTGATCCTTGCGGACGAAACGGAAGATGGACTGGATATAAAACACCACGGTAACATCGCCTTCATTGACGACAAGGATGCCATCCTGCGTGCCCTATCCGACCGTCACGGTATCCCGATCCCGCATCCTTGAAGCGTACTAGTTGACCGACAGGGTCACGTCGGAGGCCAGCACCGTCAGTTGCGAAATATCGGCCATGAGCGCGTCCTGCGGGGCAGCGCTAGGATAGGCTTCCGCCAGCGCTGCGATGGCGTTGCCAATGGAGGCAGCCGCCTCCGGGTTACTCGCCGCAATCTCGTCCTTCGCCGCAGCAAACTGTGTCTCGGCCACTTTGTGAAAGCCATAGCCGTCGAGATATGGCTCATATACGCCGCTCGCTGCAGCGCTCCGATACATGGCAACTGCCCGTTCGATCATGTCGGCGATGACATGCATCTTAACCTCGGCGGGGGCAGTGCCGTTATCGGGAGCCTTGAGGGCTGCGGCGCGCAGGGCAGCAATGATCGCATCAGTGCGAGCCGAAATCTGCTCCGGCGTCTCGCCAGCAGATGCCGCAATCGACGCATCCGTCAGCAGGCCATCGAACAGCGTCACACCGCGCGCTTCAAGCACAGGCTCCATGTCGAACAGGACTTCACTCACCGGATGAGCAAACATTTCTGCCGCCGCTTCGGTCTCGCCATCGGCATAGGCGTCGCGGGCCGCCAGGATGTGTGCCTCGGTGACAGCCAGCGCGATATTGAACACGACCGGGTCTGTCGCGGCCTGCTCGATGGCCACGCCGCCCTCGCCTTCGCCACCAACTGAGCCGACGGGCGCAGGATCGGCGGCGAGTGCTTCAGCGGCGACAGCTGGCGCCTCAACCGCCGCCGGTTCAGCCGCAGGCGTCGGTGTTGAGGCCGACTGGCCGCAACCGGCAAGCGCCGTCGTGCCCATCAGGGCGCCCAGTCCAAGACGTGTCCAGCTGTGATAGATGTGTGGCATTTGCGACCCTTACCCGTGTCCTCGTAATGGGCTACACGCCTTACAGAAATGAAACTCATTCGCAAGTAGGAAGAACATGTTCCTCACCCTTTCGGGCGTTCTTGACGCAGGCCAGCTGGCCACTGCCACCGAACTCGCCGCCACGCTGCGCTGGGTGGACGGCGCCGCGACGGCTGGCCCTGCCGCTCGCACCGTGAAGCATAATGAGCAGGCAGACCTCTCCTCCCGCACCGGCGCGAAGCTGCGCGACATGCTGGGCGAAGCCATCCGCGCGCATCCCGTGCTGGCTGCCGCCGCCCAGCCACGCCGTTTCTCGCCCCTGCTCGTCAGCCGCACGCAGGATGGCGGCACCTATGGCCTCCACGTCGATAATCCGTTCATGGGCACGGGCGAGGCGCGCCTGCGCACAGACCTCTCCTTCACGCTCTTCCTTTCCGAGCCGGACAGCTACGAAGGCGGCGAACTCGAGATCCACCATGCCGGCAACACGCACCATGCCAAGGCCGCCGCGGGAGATCTGGTCCTTTACCCCTCAACCAGCCTGCACCAGGTCCGCCCCGTCACATCCGGCCAGCGCATTGTTTGCGTCGGCTGGGTCGAGAGCAGCATCCGGGATGCCGCCGCGCGCGAAATCCTGTTCGATCTGGAAAACCTGCGCGCCACGCTCGGCCAGACCCACGATGTCCGCTCGCCGGAATACCTCACCCTGTCGAAATCCATCGCCAACCTGATGCGGCTTTGGGGCGAAGCCTAAAGCGCGAAATGCTTCGACAGTTTCAGGCCCTGACCCTGATAGTTCGAACCCTTGCCGCCATAGAGACCTGACGGTTTCGCCGCCATCGGCTCGTAGATCAGTTTGGCGACCGGCTGGCCGTGCTCAAGAATGAACGGCACATCCCGCGAACGCACCTCAAGAACGGCCCGGCTACCGCCCTTGTTCACCCCAAAGCCCGGGTCGAAAAAGCCCGCATAATGGGCCCGGAACTCCCCCAACTCGGGCGCGATGGGGGCCATCTCGGCCGCTTCCATGGGCGCCACTTTGACCGTCTCGCGGCTGACAAGGATGTAGAAGTCTTCAGGGTTGAGCACGATACGGCCATGGCGCGGATAGACCGGCTCCCAGAACTGGCCCGCCTCATGTGCGCCAATCCCGCGCAAATCGACCACACCGGAATGGAGCTTGGCGCGGTAACCCGCTGGTTGGCCCTCAGGCGGCTCAAGATCAATCGAGACGACGCGTTCCTTCAGCGCATCAGGCCGCTTGCGCTTGAACCGCACCTGCGCCAGCCGGTCACCCGGCCGCACCATGATCGGGAAGGTGCGCGGGCTCACTTCGAGATACAGCGGCCCGGAATAGCCGGTCGGCACATCGTCAAACGCCCGCCCCCGGTTCGTCACCAGTCGCGTGAACACGTCGATCCGGCCGGTCGAACTTTTGGGGTTCGCCCGCGCAGAAATGCCGGCAGGCAAGCGAAGATGCTCCTGCAGCGGCACGAGATAGACGCAGCCGGTTTCCAGAACAGCGCCTTTTTCCGTCAGGTCGATGCGGTGCATGTGCACGCCCGGTTCCTGCAGCATCTCGGCCACGGTCCGGTCCTTGCCCGGCAGGAAGCTTGCGCGCAGGCGGTAGGCATCCTGCGCAAGGCGCAGGTCCAGGCTCGCCGGCTGCACCTGTCCCGCCTCAAGCGCCAGGTCGCTGCGGATCGCCCCTTCGGCGACCAGCGCCTCGATTTCATGGTCGGGTAAAACGCCCGTTTCCTGCACCATCACTTGCACCCCTTGAGCTCTCAGGCATAAGACCCGGTACAGGAAAGACAAGGACTATACTACAATGGCAAACGGGTCAGACTCATCAGGCAAGGCCAACTGGAAAGCCGCGACCAAAGCGGTGCGCGGTGGCCTGATGCGTTCAGAGCATGGCGAGATCTCCGAGGCGCTCTACCTGACGTCCGGCTATGCCTATGACAGCGCTGAACAGGCGATGGCCCGCATGAAGGGCGAAGAGCCGGGTTTCGTCTATTCCCGCTATGGCAGCCCGACCTGCGAAATGCTGCAACAGCGCATCGCCCTGATCGAGAATGCAGAGACGTGCCGCGTCACAGCCAGCGGCATGGGCGCCATTTCCTCGGCGATTCTCGCGCCGCTCAAATCTGGCGACCGCGTTGTGGCCGCGACGGCCCTGTTCGGCTCGTGCCGCTGGATCATCGCCAACCTGATGCCGAAATACGGAATCGAGACCGTATTCGTCGACGGCGCAGACCTTGAGGCCTGGGAACGGGAAATCGCCAAGGGCTGCCAGCTGGTCCTGATTGAAAGCCCGGCCAACCCGCTACTCGACGGTGTCGATATCGAAGCCGTGTCAAAGCTTTGCAAGAAAGCGGGTGCCGTTCTGGTCGTGGACAATGTGTTTGCGACGCCCATCCTCCAGAAACCGCTGGAACTCGGCGCCGATGTTGTTGTCTATTCGGGCACCAAGCACATGGACGGCCAAGGCCGCGTCATGCTGGGCGCCATCCTGACCAGCGCCCAATATATGGAAGAAGTGTACGATCCGTACCTGCGCCATGTCGGCCCGGCCGCAGCGCCATTCAACGCCTGGGTCGTGCTTAAGGGCCTCGAAACCCTGAAATTACGCGTCGATGCGCAAAGCGCGAGCGCGGCCCGTATCGCTGACACTATCGGAGCCCATCCGAATGTCGCTGCCGTGCGCTACCCTCACCGCAAGGACCATCCGCACTACGACGTCCACAAACGCCAGATGACGAGCGGCGGCACGATGATCGCCCTGTCCGTCAAAGGCGGCCAGGAAGCGGCATTCAAGTTCCTGAATTCATTGGAGCTTGTCGATATCTGTAACAATCTCGGCGACACCAAGTCCCTCGCCTGCCATCCGTCCAGCACGACACACCGCGCGCTGACCGACGAAGAGCAGGCGGCCATGGGCCTTGACCGCAGCTGGATCCGTTTTTCGGTCGGCCTTGAAGATCCCGACGATCTTGAAGCGGATGTTGTTAACGCTCTTAACAGTGTGTGAAGGAATTCGGATCAATTTCGCATAATGGCCAGGCGACACGCTCCCCCCCTCTATGAACACACCACGCAAGGCGTGCGCATCCGCGTTCGCCCGAAGTTCATGCATGACGAATCCGAGCCCTCGCGCGGACGTTTCATGTGGTCCTATACGGTCGACGTGGAGAATGAGAGCGACCAGGCCTGGACCATCGTTCGCCGCCACTGGCAGATCGTCGATGCACAAGGCCGCATGCAGGCCGTCGATGGCGAAGGCGTGATCGGGCAGACGCCGACGCTGCAGCCCGGCGAACGTTTCAGCTACACATCCGGCGCGCCGCTTGCCGCCCCATCCGGCATGATGAGCGGCACATATGACCTGCAGGATGAAAGCGGCTTCGAGATCGTGGCGACCATTCCGGTCTTCTCGCTCGACAGCCCTTATGACACCTCGCTGCCGAGCTAAGGCTGCGCAGGCACAGGCTCTGCCGGCAGGGCCTCGCCCATATCGATGACGCGGAATTGCTTGGCCATCATCTCAGCCGAGAAGACGCCTGCCAGATCATCGGCTTTCAGCAGGCCGGGCCACTCGGCCAATTGCTCCGGCCCCGCCTCGGCAAACAGGATATTGGCCCCGGCCTGATCGCCGACAAAGGCGCCATAGGTCTGCAAGGCGCGGGCGATGATCTTGCCCGAAGGTGACAGGTCTGACTTTTCGACATTGAAATCCGGATCAAGCTGTATGCGTGCACCAAGCGGCAGGCCGGTCGTACTGGGCGTGAAACCGCTGCGCTGCAGGCGCGCCGTGCTTGCGGGGCGAACAAAAACGTCCGAGCGAATAGTCGGGCTGGCAATCATCAGCGCATGCGGTATGCGCCCACTCTTTATTTCCTCGACACGGATCAAGCCCGCGACAAGCGGAAAGCCTGACGGCAGCGCGCTGGCCGCCTCATTCGGCGTCTCCGCTTCATTCCAGGCCGGGTAAACGCCTTTGCCGCGCAAGCTGGAGACCACGCCGAAGCCGGTCATCCACTTGCCGTCTTCGCTCTTGCTTGCCTGGTTCAAGTCCCATTCGAGGGCGCTGTTCCTGTCGACAATTGCGATATAACCCGCGCTTGGTTTCTGCGTGGCCATATCTTCCGGGATCGGAATTTCACGCGGCATTTCGAAACCACGGCCATATTCGCCCGGATAATAATCATAGACGGTCTGCGTCGGCGTCTCGGACATGTCGATATAATAAACCGGCACAGACCATTGATCGATATTGATAAAAAGGCTGCCCGCCGCAGCAAGGCCCTCCATCAATTCAGCAGAATTGGTGTCTGCTACAGCATCGGCAGGGATCGGCGTGTTCCACGGACTATCATCGGTGAACGGACGCCAGGCGACAGGCGCCTCCGACACGTCTTGCGTCGGGGGGGCCTTGGAACAGGCCGCCAGAAGGGCGGTCATCGCGATCAATACGTGAAGCTTTGCCATACCCTATACCTCGCCTGCCATCTGCCTTCACTAAAGTTACGGGCGTCTATTTGCTCGGATTGATGAGATATTTCTCGCCGGTTGCGCGGCGATTATAAGCCTCGATCACGGGCAATTGCAGCGCCTCTGCCAGCGAGATTTCAGACGTATAATGGCTGGCGAACGTCGTCTTCAATTCCTTGCCCACTCGCGCGCGCAGCTTGGCGCGGCCTTCGGCGCCGACCTTCTGCAGGAACGGCGTCAGCAGGAAGCCACCCACGCCCCACGCCATGCCAACGCCTGGCGGCAGTGTGGTCGGGCTCATGTCGAGGCGGCCATAGATATAGACCTGCTTGTGGGTGGCCGAACCGTAGCGGCTGTATTCCTTGGCATTCATGTTCGCCGCCGCTTCCATCGCGACGAGGATCTGCCCGGCCAGTGGGCCACCGCCGATGGCATCAAAGCCAAGCGTCGCGCCCGTCGTGGCCAGCGCCTGGATCAGGTCGTTCATGAAGCCGAGCGAGGTCGAATTGACGACATGTTTCGCGCCGATATCGCGCAGGATTTTCTCCTGAGCGTCAGAGCGGACAATGTTCACGAGATCAATACCGTCAGCGATACAGATCTTGTTCAGCATCTGGCCAAGGTTCGACGCCGCCGCCGTGTGCAGCAGGGCCTTGTGACCCTCCATATGCATGACTTCCGTCATGGCCAGCGATGTCAGCGGGTTCACGAAGCACGAGGCGCCATCACGCGCGGTTGCGCCTTCCGGCAGCTCCATACACTGCGCCACGTTCAGCGTGCGATACTGGGAATACATCTCGCCGCCGAGGCCGGCGACCGTCTTGCCGAGCAGGGCCTGCGCCGCAGGGGACGACCCCGCCGCCACAACCGTGCCTGCGCCCTCATTGCCCACCGGCATGGACTCATCCACACGGGGCGCCATGGCGCGCATGCCGGCAGCGGGCACTTTGGCTGTGACAACAGGACGATCCGCCGTGCCGGATGCTTTCGCGCTACTCATGTCAGCCGCGCCGAGCAGGAGGCCAAGATCAGATGGGTTGATCGGTGTCGCTTCGACACGCACGATCACGTCGTCAGGGCCGGGTGCCGGAATATCGACCTCTACCAGCGAGAGCTCCAGCTCCCCGCCAGACTTTACGTGTGAGCGCAGTTGTAGCCCTTTAGCCGGAACATTCGTCGCCATGCATTTCTCCCTGATGTGTTGTCATATCTGCATTTCGCATATGACTACACGCAGGAATGGCTCCCGTCCAAGACTTGTATATTTGGCGGCTCGGCCTGGCAGGCGGCGACCAATCCCCAAAATGGCCCGTCTGCTATTCTTTTGACTTATAGCGCTTTGATGGGCGTTGCTGCGCAACCTTGTCGGCATAGGGATTCTTGCCCTGCCTCACGAACAGGCGGATCGGTACGCCGTTCATGTCGAAGGCTTCCCGCACACCATTAACGAGGTACCGCTTGTACTGATCCGGCATCTGCTCACCGCGCGAAGCGATCAGCACGAACGTCGGCGGGCGCGCCTTCATCTGGGCCATGTAACGCGGCTTGATCCGCTTGCCATGCACGGATGGTGGCGGGTGGCGTTCCACCGTATGGCGTAGCCAGCGATTCAGGTCGCCGGTCTTCACCCGCGCTGTCCAGTTGGCATAGACGCTCACGACGGCTGGCATTAGTTTCTCGATATTCCGACCGGTAAGGCCCGACAGGAACACGATTGGCGCGCCACCGGCATTCGGCATCAGGCGGCTAGACAGGTCGCGAATATGCTTCGCAGCGGCATCCGGGTCCTTCACCTTGTCCCACTTGGAGATCACCAGCACGATGCCACGGCCTTCGCGCAGAGCGAGGTCAGCAATCTGCAGATCCTGTTTCTCCATCGCTTCGTCGGCGTCCATCACCAGGGCGACGATGTCGGCATATTTGAGCGAGCGGATCGTCTCGCCCGTCGACATGCGCTCCAGCTTTTCCTGCACGCGCGCCTTACGGCGCAGGCCCGCCGTATCGACGAGGCGGATGCGGCGGCCTTCCCATTCCCAGTCAATGGAAATGGAATCGCGCGTGATCCCCGCTTCAGGGCCGGTCAGCAGGCGATCTGATTGCAGAAGCTGGTTGATCAGGGTCGACTTGCCCGCGTTCGGTCGGCCGACAATGGCCAGCTTGATGGGCTTGTCGGGCCGCACAGGCTCTGGCTCGATATCGACATCGGCTTCTTCAATCGCCGCGACGAGATCATCGTCTGACAGCGACATGTCATCAATGTCGATATGGGAGAGTTTCTCGAGAATGTCCTCGCCGCCAAAGCGCGTATAATCAGGTTCGGCCTCTTCCAGCGCGCGCTCGAACGCTTCCTCGCCGAGCGCCTGACGGATCGCCTCAAAGAGGTCGGCCATGCCCTCGCCATGCTCGGCCGAAAGGCCCACAGGCTCTCCAAAGCCGAGTTCCCAAGCCTCGTTCAGGCCATCGCGGCCCGCCTTGCCTTCGGCCTTGTTCGCCGCCAGCACGACCGGAATATTGGCCTTGCGCAGCAGCTGAGCAAAGCTCTGGTCCTCGATCGTGACGCCAACACGCGCGTCGATCAGGAACAGCGCCACTTCGGCCTCGGCAATCGCCGCTTCCGTCTGCTCGCGCATGCGCGACTGCAGGCTGTCGTCGTGCACGTTTTCATAGCCAGCCGTATCGACAAGGATCAGCGGCAGCGACGCAAGGCGCCCTTCGGCTTGTTTGCGGTCACGCGTAACGCCCGGCTGGTCATCGACCAGCGCGATTTTCTTGCCGGCAAGCCGGTTGAACAGCGTCGATTTTCCGACATTCGGCCGCCCGAGAATGGCGAGTTTCAGCGGCATAAGCCTGCCCGTTCACTAAGTTACGGGCGGGCTTTGGGGGCCGTGCGCCCTATTGGATGGCGATCAGCTTGGCCTCATCGGTGAGGATAAGCAATTTGTCCTGTACGGCGATGGGTTCGAGGTAGGCCGTCGATCCCAGCTTCACAGAGCCGGTCTGCTGCCCGGTTTGAGGCGAAAAGGCAAGCAGTTCTCCCAGCGACGAGACAATCACGATGCGCCCGGAGGCGATGATTGGCCCGGCATAGCTGATCCGGCCCTTCTTCTTTTTCTCTTTTTTGAACTTCCGCAGCGGGGTGACCCAATAGGCTTCGCCATTGGCCGGGTTGATCGCCGAGAGCGTATCATCGGTCCCGAGAAGGAACATGAACTCGCCCGCAAGGGCCGGGGCCTGTGTCGAACCGGTCGGGATCGACCAGATCCGCGTGCCGCTACGCCCGTCAATGGCGACCGTGACGCCCGACTGGCTGGATGCGAAAACGAGCCCGCCCGACAGGATCGGCCGCGAGCCAATATCGTTGATCTCGGAAATTGGCGTGAACCGGCCAGCCTGAGAGATGGCATCCGTCCAGAGGCGGCGACCGTTCGAGGCGAGATAGGCGATGATCTCGCCCGAAGAATAAGGTGCGATGATGAAGTCTTCGACGGCTGCGGGGCTGGAACTGCCAAGCACGCGGGCCGATTCCGATATCGCCTGATCGCTCCACTCGGTCTCGCCATTTGCCAGCGACATCGCGAAAATCTCGTTATTGTTCGAGGCGACAAAGATGCGGCCATCCTTGATGGTCGGGGCGCCCGTCATCGGTGCGCCCATCTCACGCTTCCACTTTTCCGTGCCATTCGCGGCATCAAGCGCCGAAACGAAGCCGTAGCCGCTGGCCACGATCAGCGTGTCTCCCGTCACGGCGAGACCACCGCCGAGCGCCTGCTTGTCGCGCTTGGTGAGGCCTTTCAGCTTTTTCTTCCAGACCTGTTTGCCGTTCGAAAGGTTCGTCGCAACAACGGTCTGGTCGGCGTCCATCGTGAACACGGTGGTTTCATTGGTCACCGGCGGCGTGGTGATGGCCGATTTCTTGTCGGACTTGGCGCCGACATCGGCTTTCCATGCAATCTTCAGATCCGCACCGGCGGCGACATTGCCCACCACTTTCGTGGCATTGGAGCCCGCCTCGGTCCACGCCTTGATGACCTGTGGCTCCGGCAGCTCGATGGCGACGTCTGCCAGTTCAGGGTTTGGCTTTACGGCCTCATCGGCCAGAACCATCGTGATCCTGCCAGCCTTGTCCTCCGCCGATTTTTCCTTGGCCTTGTTGCCCCCAAAGCTCGGGAAGCTGCTGCACGAAGCAAGCGACAGGGTCGCACCAAGGGCGATGGCGACAGCCAGTTTACGCGATGAGCTCATTGGCCAGTCTCCTCAGACTCTGCAGGGGCGGGCGCGGGAGCCGGCGCTTCGGTTACTGTATCAAGTGTTTCAGGCGCTGCTTCCGCAGGCGCCTCCAGCGTCTCGGCGGCGGCCGGAATGGCCGCCAGCGCAAGTTCGGCGCGGCGCTTGACGCCCTCCGGTGCGGCCGCATCGTAGCGGAGCCGGTTGAATTCGGTGCGGGCGCGGGCGTTGTCGCCGGTCGCAAACGCCTTGGCGGCAACCAGTTCACGCGCCAGGGCACCCAGCGGACCTTCGTCATCAACCAGGCTGCCCAGAGTGGCTTCCAGCTCGACCATGGACTGCCCGTCAGCCAGGAAATAGGCATTTTTCAGCAGGGCCAGGCGCTCATAAGGGCCGCCCTCGACTGTTCCGATCGCAGCCAGGGCATCCGCAGCCCCCTTGGCATCGCCGCCGCCCTCATAGAGCGTCTGGGCCAGATAGTTCGCTGCGAGCGGCGCCATCTTGCTGCCACCCTCGGCAAGGTCTGAAAACGCCGACTGGGCCTCAACATAGGAGCCATTGTGCAGCTCTGACAGGCCTTTTTCCAACTCCAGGGCGCGTGCGGCACGTGCCGCCTCGGTGCGCGGGATGAGCACAAACTCATTCACGGCCACCGCGACGAGTATGAGGCCAAAGGCGCCATACACGAAATACTGGTAGCGACCCCACCAGCCTTCCAGTTTATCCTGTCGAAGGCTTTCGTCGACTTCTCCGAAAATATCGCTCAATTCAGTCGCTCCGGTGGCTTTGGTGACTCGGTCAGGAACCTAGACGCGCTATTGGCAGGCTGCAACGTGTCAGCGCTGTTCCGGGTCAGGTTTTCGCAGGGCATAGGTCTCAGCGTCTCCGGGAAAGCGGCGCGTGCGGACATCGTCGGCATAGGCCGCTGCCGCTTCGCTGATCGTCTTGCTGAGATCGGCATAGCGGCGCACGAATTTCGGTGTCCAGTCAAACAGGCCGAGCATGTCATGCGTCACCAGCACCTGCCCGTCACAGGCCGCTGATGCACCAATACCGATGGTCGGGCAGCTCACTTCAGCCGTAATCTCGGCCGCGAGGTCTTCGGCGACGCCCTCAATCACAATGGCAAAGGCGCCCGCATCAGCAGAAGCGCGGGCTTCGGCAATCACCCGGTCGCGCTCGGCATTGGTGCGACCCTTGGCGCGGAAACCGCCGTCTACGTTCACCGCCTGTGGGCGCAGGCCGATATGGCCCATCACCGGCACGCCGCGCTCCACAAGGTGAGCGATCTGCCCAGCCGCATAGGTGCCGCTTTCGATCTTCACCGCCTGGCAGCCTGTTTCCTTCATGATACGCGCCGCATTCAGGAAGGCATCATCATTGTTCGTCTCGTACGAACCGAATGGCATATCCACCACGACAAGCGCCTGCTCAGCGCCGCGCATGACGGCCTGGCCATGCAGGATCATCATCTCCATCGTCACGCCGACAGTGGATGGCAGGCCGTGGACGACCATGCCCACGCTGTCGCCGACGAGAAGAAGGTCGGCATGCGGGTCCAGCAGGCTCGCCATGGGCGCATCATAGGCCGTGAGGCAGACAATCGGCGTCTTCCCCTTGGCAGCGGCGATGTCCTTGACGGTCTTGCGACGGGTCTGTGTTTGTTTCGACATGGGCCGCGACTTAGCCTGACCGCGCCCGGCGAGCAAGACAAGTCAACGCGCAGGGGCTTGTTCAGGCCTTTGCAGGTTCCGGTCCGAAACGGTTGGTTCCCGGCGTTCCCGGCTGACAGGCAAGGTAAATATTGTAGAGCGGGATCAGCACCATGATGCCGCTCTGCTCGATATCGTGCATCCGCCGGATGGCAATGCCGATGCCGGGCAGCAGCAAGGCCAGGCTGACAAGCAGGCTCAACAAGCTGAAAATCGCACCGAGATACGGGATCGCAGACAGGATGTTCAACGCGATCGAGATCATGAAGGCGATCGACACATAGTGCCAGAATTCCCGGCGGCTGGTCCTGCCCTCAAAGGCCGCATAGCGATTCATTACATTGTCGAGAAACACCGCAAGGGCATAATTGAAATCATAATTCATGGGTCACACTCCTGCAGGGGTTTACGCGGATAGTGAACCAAACCCGCCAAACAGACGGGTTCAGCCGGAAATATCAAACAATCGGTACGCCGATCAGGATTTGGTGCAGCCAAAGCACGAAAGCCACGTAGACCCCCGCCCCGATCAGCACAGACCCGACATCTGCCATCACCGAAGATGGCGCATCCCTGGCCGGGCCGAGGTCACCGCGCTTCTTGACTGCGATCCGGTCAATCACGGCATAGGCCAGGAAAACAGTGAACAGGATGACCGAGTTCAACTCGCCATTGGCCAGTAAATGCCCGAAGGCCCAGAGCTTCACGGCCACCAGCATCGGGTGCTTCGCCGCCTTCTTGATCGCCCCGGTCGGCAATTGCGAGGCCACCAGCAGGATCAGCGCCGGTAGCATCAACAGCATGTTCACATGCTTGCCCCAGCTGGGCGGCGTATAGAGGATGCCTGCCCCGCGCGATGCGCCATACCCGTAGCAGATCAGCACAAAACCGATAATCGAAACAAGGCTGTAAAGCCCCATATACGTCGGATAGCCAAGTTTGACCTTGATATCCTTGCTCGGCTCGCGCGACCTGAAAGTCGTGAACAGGTGCGCCCCGAAAAAGATGACCAGACCGAGTATCAGATAAAGCATGCCAACGCCCTCCCAAGGCTTTTGCAGAGCCTAGTCCGAATTGCAGGTTTGAGGAAGCCAATCGGCACGTAGTGCGCAAAGTCCCCTATCCGCCTCCGCCGGAAGAAGGACGAAGACCCCGCTACAGAATGATCCGTAATCGTGCTAGCCTCCTGAATGAGACCCGGACAACCGAGCGTGGGAGGGACACATGACACTTTCTGTTATCAGCGCCGGATTTGGCCGCACCGGCACAATGTCGCTCAAGCTGGCGCTTGAGGAACTGGGCCTCGGCCCGTGCCACCACATGATCGAAGTCATCCATAATGGCGAGGCACAAGTCCCGCTGTGGAACGCCGCGCTGGCCGGCAAGCCAGACTATGCGGCCATCTATGACGGCTACAAATCGGCTGTGGACTGGCCAACCGCCGCCTTCTGGCAGGACGTGGCCGAGACCTATCCGGAGGCCAAGATCATCCTCTCAACGCGCTCTGCCGAAAGCTGGTATACCAGCATCTCCGAGACCATCCTCGCCGCGGTCTGGGCGCCCGAGACATGGCCGCCACAGGCGACCGAATGGTTCAAAATGGTGTCGCAAGTCCTCGAGCGAAGCTTCGGCGACGCCAAGGAGAAGGACGAACTGATCGCCACCTTCCACGCGCACGAAGCAAACGTGAAGGCCACCGTGCCGCCCGAACGCCTGCTCGTTCACTCCGCCAAGGACGGCTGGGGCCCGCTTTGCGCCTTCCTCGAAGTCCCTGTTCCGCTCACCCCCTATCCGCGCACCAACAGCAAGGAAGAATTCTTCCAGCACATGAAGGACGCGGATGAGATGTAGCGATGAGGCCCTTTAGTAACTCTTCGGCAGACCCAAGACGCGTTCGGCGATGAAATTGAGGATCATCTCACGGCTGACGGGGGCGATGCGGGCGAGCATGGCTTCGCGCATCATGCGCTCGACATGGTATTCCTTGGCATAGCCCATGCCGCCATGCGTCAGCACAGCAGTCTCGCAAGCGGTGAAGCCCGCTTCCGTGCCTAGATATTTCGCGGCGTTGGCTTCGGCGCCGCAATCCTGGCCTGCGTCGTAGAGCGAGGCGGCCTTGTAAGCCATCAGTTCAGCCGCCGAGAGCTCAGCCCAGCTGCGCGCCAGCGGATGCTGGATGCCCTGGTTCTGGCCAATCGGCCGACCAAACACGACCCGCTCCTGTGCATAGCGCGCGGCGCGCTCCAGCGCGGCAAACCCAAGGCCAACGCTCTCCACGGCAAACAGAACGCGCTCAGGGTTCAGGCCCTGCAGCAGGTATTTAAAGCCCGCGCCTTCTTCGCCAATAAGGTGTTCCTTGGGCACTTCGAGCCCGTCGATGAAGAGCGTGTTGCACTCCACCGCCTTGCGGCCCATTTTCGGGATCGGATTGGCTTCGATCTTGCCCCGGTCAAGGTCGGTATAGAATAGCGACAGGCCAAGATGCGGCTTGGCGCACTGGTCCTTCGGCGTGGTGCGCGCAATGATCAGGATCTTGTCGGCGCGCTGCGCACCGGTCGTCCATATCTTCCGGCCATTGATGACATAGCCATTATTGGTGCGCTCGGCCTTGGTCTCCAGCGATGACGTATCGAGGCCGGAGTTCGGCTCGGTCACGGCAAAGCACATCTTCTCCTTGCCCGAGATGATCTTCGGCAGGTTTTCCTGCTTCTGTTCCTCGGTGCCGAATTTCTCCAGCGGCTTTGGCCCGAAAATATTGAGGTGGATTGCCGAGGCGCCCGAATAGCCTGCGCCAGATCGCGTCACCGTCTGCATCATCAGCGCCGCTTCGGTCAGGCCAAGTCCCGCGCCGCCATATTCCTCGGGGAACGCAATACCCAGCCAGCCGCCCTTGGCCATGGCATCGCAGAACTCTTCGGGCCATTTGCCGGTCTCGTCTGTCTTGCCCCAGTATTCGTCATCGAAGGGGGCGATCGTCTTGGCGACCGCATCCTTGATGGCCATCTGGTCTTCGCTCATGGGGGCGATCTGGTGCATGCGTTTCCTCCTGCTTGTCAGGAGACTTAGGCGCGGCAGGGGCCCCCGTCCAGCATGAGCGCGGCGTCAGGCGGTCGCAGCCGCAAAGCGGGCCGGGCTGAACGCCCCTGCCAGTTCGCTGGTTTTCCCATCGAGCATCGCATCCACCATGATCTTCGCGGTGACAGGGGCAAGCAGGATGCCATTGCGGTAGTGGCCTGAGGCCACGAACAGCCCATCGGCCCGCGTTTTCCCGAGCAGCGGCGCGTGATCCAGCGTGCCCGGCCGCACACCGGCCCATGTTTCGAGTTCGGGGGCATAGGCAATCGCCGGGCACAGCCGGGCCGCTTCCGCGCGCAGCTCGGCAATCGTGTCCTCGTCAGGTTCAAGCGTCGTCCTGCCCGGCTCCATCGTCGCCCCAATAATCACCCTGTCAGGCTTCGGCGCGATATAGATGGCGCCGCAGCGCAGTGTCATGGTCGGCAAGCCCGGCTCGCGCGCGACCGACAGCATCTGCCCGCCATAGCAATCGATCTCGTCGAGCGTTGTGTCCCAGTTCACGAGGCTGAAATCCTCGCCATTCTGGCGCACCTTGATCGCCGCCGTGTTCCACCCCGCTGCCGCGAGGATCATGTCATGCCCCTCGATGCAAAGTCGCCCGTCGCGGTCTTCCAGTGGGGCGGGAACGGTCACGAAACGGACAGCCTCGTGCTCGCCAAGGGCCGCTATGAGGGCCGAGACGATCGCGCGATTGTCCACCTGTCCGTCCGTTGGCAACCGCAGCGCGCCATGCACACCCCGCGAAACGGCAGGCTCGATGTCCCACACCGCCTCGGGCAGCAGCATCTCGCTTTCCACACCATGCCGCGTCAGGGCTGCTGAGAGACGGTGCAGGCCAGCCGCCTCGGCCCCGTCAAAAGCCAGCGCCAGCGACGGCCCCGGCGAAAAGCCAAGATCGCGCCCTGATGCCTGGCTGACGGAGGCGGCAAAGGCTGGCCACAGGGCCGCGCTTTCCATGCAAAGATCGAACAGGCGCGGATGCGCGCCGTCTTCGGCTGCGGCCTCAAAGGCAGGTGCCAGCATGCCGGCAGCGGCCCAGCTCGCGCCGCGCCCGGGTGTTTGCGTGTCATAGATCGTCACATGCGCGCCGCGCTGCACCAGTTCCCAGGCACAGGCGAGGCCAATAATGCCGGCGCCAAGAATGGCGACATGCGCAGAACGGGGGTTCGGGGTCATCCCGGCTCTCTAGGCGACTTGGCCGTGAAGCGAAACGCCTAGGCGGCGGCCGCCTGCATTTTCTGCTCTTCCCAGAAGCGAGCAAAGGCATCCGCCCATGTCCTGTCCTGAAAGATAAGTTTCTTGCTGATGCGGCCGTTCGGCTTGAAAGCCGTGTGCACCATCATGTCCGGGGCATCCCCACCCGCGGAATTATCGTTGGAACTCAGCATGTTGACGAAGAAGTCGACAGCCATTTCCCACAGTGCCTGTTCCTCTGGCGTCCCCAGATCCAGGTCTAATACGATGTCATTCATGTCCCACCACCCCTGTTATTCTGACCGGAGTTAATCCCTGATTTACCGAAGAAACCGCCATCCGCAGAGTCATTTCGGCTAAAAAACCATTTCCTGTACGACGCTGTGCAAGATTCGGGCAAAACGTCGCTACCTTCACTTGTTGCGATCCATTCTCAATTATGTTTGATAGGCCACAGCCAGACAAGGATCGTTCCATCTCATGAAGTTTCCCGTTCTATTCACCGCTATTGCTTTGTTCGCGGTCGCTTGCGGCAAACCGGCTGAACCTGCGGCAACAAATGCTGAACCCGTTGCCGCGCCTGCGGTTCCCAGCGCGGGCGTGCTGAATGTGTATTCCGCCCGCCATTATGATTCCGACAAGGTGATGTACGACACGTTCGAGAAGGAAACTGGCATCCATGTCCGTTTCCGCGAGTCCGGCGCGCCTGAACTGATCGAAACCATGAAGGCCGAAGGCGACAAAAGCCCGGCAGATGTCATCATTTCCTCTGATGTGGGCACGCTCTACCGCTTTCAGGAAGGCGGCTTTACGCAAGGCATTCATTCCGAGACACTCGAATCCCTGATCCCGCCGCATTTCCGCGAGCCCGATGGCAACTGGTTCGGCCTCGCCCGCCGCGCCCGGATCATCGTGTACGATCCGACCCGCCTGAAACCCGAGGACGTGGCCCATTATCAGGACCTTGCTGATGGCAAGCTGCACGGCGAAATCTGCATGCGCTCCAGCTCCAACGTCTACAATCTTTCGCTGATGGGCGAATTCATCGGTCGCTGGGGATCTGACAAGGCCGCTGAATGGGCCCGCAACGTGGTTGCCAACTTTGCCCGTCCACCCCAGGGCGGTGACACGACGCAGATCGAGTCCATCGCCGCAGGTGAATGTTCAGCGGCCCTGATCAACCATTATTACTGGGTGCGCATGGCAACCGGCACGGACGCAGAGAAAGCCGTCACGGCAAAGACCGCGCTTTCCTTTCCCGAGCAGGACGGCGTCGGCACGCACATCAACATTTCCGGCGCTGCCGTCGCTGCGCATGCGCCCAACAAGGAGAACGCCATCCGCTTCATCGAATGGCTGACCACCTCAGAGGGCCAGCAGATGCTGACCAGCGCCACCAAGGAATTCCCGATGGTCGCCGGCATGCCGCTGCCCGCTGGGCTTGAACAGCTTCCCGATTTCAAGCCGAGCGAATTCCCGCTGCAGGAACTTGGCGAGCACCAGGCCGAGGCGCAGGAAATCTACGACCGGGCCGGCTGGAACTAACCCACTTGGCCCGCGTCGCCCCCTTCCGAAACCTTGCCATTCGCGCAAGTGACGGGCCCGCCTTTCTGGCGGGCCTTGTCATTGCGGTGCCAGTCGCCGCCACGCTTGTGGCCGGTCTGGTCTTTGGTGGCGGCGACGCGTGGGACCATATTCGCACCACACTCCTGACGGGCTATCTACTCGGCACGATCGGCACACTCGCGCTGACAGGCCTGTTCATTCTCGCCTTCGCCGTTCCGGCTGCATGGCTCGTCACCATGTATCGCTTTCCGGGCCGCGCGATTTTCGAATGGCTACTGATCCTGCCCCTCGCTGCACCGGGCTATGTTCTGGCCTATGCCTATGGCGACCTGATGGGCGTCGGCGGGCCGATACAGGCGGCCCTGCGCTCGGCCACAGGTTGGCGCGCCCGCGACTACTGGTTTCCCGATATCCATTCCCTGCCCGGCCTCGCCTTCGTGCTGGCGCTGACACTCTACCCTTACGTCTACCTTACCGCCCGGGCGGCCTTCATCTCGCAATCGGTCTGCTCGCTGGAAGCGGCGCGCAGCCTTGGCGCCAGTGCTGCCCGCAGTTTCTGGCGCGTCGCCCTGCCCGCCGCGCGGCCCGCCATCGCCGCAGGCCTCTCCCTCTCGCTGATGGAGGCCACCGCAGATTACGGCGCCGCTGAATATCTCGGCGTGCCGACGCTGACCTATGGTATCGTGCGCGCCTGGACGAGCTTTGGCGAACCGGCCACTGCCGCCCGTCTTGCGCTCGTGCTCCTGTCCCTCGTGCTCAGCCTCGTCCTGTTCGAGCGCTGGAGTCGGGGGCGCCGGGGCAGCGAGCAGAATTCCCGCCGCTGGCGCGCCGTCGCCCGCGCGCCGCTTACGCCACTGGCCGCTGCCGGGGCAACCGCGCTCTGCATCGCCATCTTTCTGATGTCCTTTGGCCTGCCTGTCGGTCGCCTCATCTGGCGCAGCGTGGAAACGAGTGAAACGCTTGCTCCGATTGGCCCTGCGCTGATGAACACACTCATGCTCGCAGGCGCAGGCGCCGCGCTCGCCTTCGTGCTGGCCCTTGTGATCGCTCTTTCCCAGCGCGCTTCTGGCGTGCTGCCGCGCGTTGCCCGCCTTACCGCTTCGTCGGGCTATGCCATTCCCGGCGCCGTTCTCGCCATGGGCGCGCTCGTCGTGCTTGGGCTGCTACCATTCACGCTGACTGGCGCCTCGGCCCTGATTGCACTGGCCTGGGTCTATGCCAGCCGCTTCACCGCTGCCGGGGCAGAGCCCATGGTCGCCGCGCTCGCGCGTGCGCCGGCCTCCCTCAGCCAGGCCGCCGGCAGTCTCGGCGCCTCGCCGCTGCGCCGGGCCCGCGAGGTTGACCTGCCCATCGCCCTCTCAGGTGCAACCGCCGGCGCCCTCATCCTGTTCGTGGAATCGCTTAAGGAACTCCCCGCAACGCTCATGCTGCGCCCTTTCAACTGGGACACGCTGGCCGTACGCGCCAATGCCTATGCGACCGACGAGCGCCTTGCCGCCGCCGCTTTACCCGCCCTGCTGATCACGATGGCCGGGCTGCTGCCCGTCATCTTCCTGTCCTGGCGCCTGTCACGTGCGCGCCCCGGAGCCCCTGAATGACCCTCGCCCCAACCCCTCTCTCGGCGCAGGATGTCAGCCGCGTCTATGACGGCCTTGCGGTCGTATCCGGCGTGTCGCTCGACCTGCAGCCCGGCGCCATTACGGCCCTGCTCGGTGGGTCCGGCGCCGGCAAGTCCACCCTGCTGCGCCTGCTTGCGGGCCTTGAGCCAGTCGACACCGGCAAGGTCTGCCTCGGCGAGACCATACTTTCCGAACCCGGCCACACGCTAGCGCCCGAGAAACGTCGCATCGGCCTGATCTTCCAGGATTTTGCCCTGTTTCCCCATCTGACAGCCCTGCAGAATGTCGGCTTTGGCCTCGCCAACCTGCCAAAAGACGAGGCGCGCGCCATTGCCACCCAATGGCTCTCACGCCTCGGCCTTGGAGCCCGCAGCGGTGCCTATCCGCACGAACTCTCCGGCGGAGAGCAACAGCGTGTCGCCATCGCACGAGCCCTTGCCCCGCGCCCGGCGGCAATCCTGATGGACGAGCCATTCTCCGGCCTCGACCCGTCGCTTCGCGGAACGGTCCGCGAAGAAGCCCTCGATGCCATTCGCGCGGCCGGCGTGCCTGCGCTGCTGGTGACCCATGACCCCGCCGAAGCACTCGAAAGCGCCGATCATATCGCGATCATGAAATCAGGCCGCATCCTGCAACAGGGCAAGGCCGCCGATGTCTACCTTAAGCCTCAGGGCGCCGACATTGCCGCCGCGCTCGGCCCCGTGAACATTATCGCGGGTCATGACCTTCCCGCAGGCCTGCTGAAAGAGGCCATCGCCCCTGACGCCATCATTGTCATCCGACCCGAAGGCGTCATCCCCGATGCGACGTCTCCTGTAAGCGCCACTATTGTTTCCAGCCGACTGACCGGGCCCATGGCGCGCCTCGTCATGAATGTCGGCGACCTCCAGCTCACATCCCTTGTGCCGCGCGCCCTGTCCCTACCCGCCGGAACCGAGACAGGCATCCAGCTTGATCCGGCGCTTTCATTCATGTTCGCCTCAGGTAATTCCTGACATTACTGTCATGGATGTGCCTACCCCCTCGCCAATACTGGCGTAGCTGCTTAAGCTTGGGGTGTCTGGTTCCACGAAGAGGAGACGCCTGACATGGCGCGACAATTGCTGCGTCTTGCTGCTACGGCCCTTGCCGCTGCCGCCTTTGCCTTCACCGCATCGGCGCAGAGCCTGATCCGTGATGCCGAAATCGAGGAAACCCTGCGCGAATGGACCGACCCGATCCTCACCGTCGCGGGCCTCAACCCCAAGGATGTAGGCTTCTACATCATCAACGATCCCAGCCTGAACGCCTTCGTCGCCAACGGCCAGAACATCCACATCCATACCGGCCTGATTATCGCTGCCGACTCGCCTGACGAGATCAAGGGCGTCATCGCGCACGAAACCTGCCATATCGCGTGTGGCCACAGCGTCAGCCGCCAACGCGCCGCCGAAATCGCCTCGCGCCCCGCGCTCATCTCGATCGGCCTCGGCATCCTTGCCCTCGCCGCAGGCGAAGGCGGCGCCGGTGCAGCCCTGATCGGCAGTTCGCAGCAATTCGCCGCGCTGAACTTCTTCGTCCACACGCGCGCGGAGGAATCCATGGCCGACGCCGCTGCCGTGGAATACCTGAGCCAACTGCACGAATCGACGGGCGGCATCGTCCGCTTCTTCGACAAGTTCCGTTACCAGGAAGTCCTCTCGAATGCCCGCCGCTACCCCTATTTCCGATCCCACCCGCTGGCCTCTGATCGTATCCGCGCCGTGCGCCAGCTCGCCGAGCAATCCGGCCTGATGGACGAACCGCCGACCGAGCGCGAGAAGTATCAATATGACATGATGCGCGCGAAGCTGATCGGCTTCCTCGATACGGCCAACAAGGTACGCAACGAATATCCCGCGACCGATGACGGCGAGCCGGCGCACTATGCCCGCTCCATTGCAGCGCTGCAGGTCTCAGACATCGATGTTGCCCTTAAAGAGGTCGACATCCTTCTCGAGCGCGAACCCGACAATCCCTATTTCCACGAGCTGAAGGGCCAGATCCTGTTCGAGAGCGGTCGCACGGCCGAATCGGTTGCCCCGCACAAGCGCTCGCTGGAGCTGAAACCCGGCCAGCCGCTACTGCTCATCAACTATGCCCGCTCGCTCAATGCCCGCGATGAACCAGGCGATGTGGAAGCCGCCGAAGCCGCCCTGCGCGACGCACTGATTGCCGAGCCGGATAATGCCTTCGCGTGGGCCCAGCTCGCCATCACCCTGGACAAACAGGGTCGCCGCGCTGAGGCCCAGCTCGCCACGGCGGAATCCGCCTATGCAATCGGTGATATCGTGCGGGCTAATGCCTTCGCCCACCGCGCAGCCGACCAGCTTGAGCGTGGCACGCCAAACTTCCGCCGGGCGGACGACATCATGCTGATCACCGATCCAAACAATCCGGACAATCGCAGTTTCTATGACCGCGCCAACCGGGGCCCTCGCCTGTCCATCCAGAGCAGCGGTCGCGATATGCCTTTCGGCAATTTCGCAACCGACATCACGACTGACGGGCGCTGATCAACTTTCTGTCAGGAGTGATGGACGCTGACACCGCTGGCCGTATACAGGACGGTTAGCGACGACATTGTATCGAATACTGAAAAGGCCCACCCCATGATACGCAAACTGTTCACCGCAGCGGCGATGACCGCCATTGCCCTGACCCCAGCCTGCGCGCAGGGCAAGCCCACCAGCCAGATGACCAAGGCCGAGATCGAAGTGATCGTCCACGAATATATTGTCGAGCACCCTGAAGTCATCGAAGACGCCCTCGTGGCACTCGGTGAGAAACAGCGCGCCGAGGCGGCAGCCTCTCAGCAAGCAGCCATTTCGAGCCAGAAAGACAAGCTCTACAGCCTCGCCAGCGATCATTCGATCGGTCCTGCCGATGCGAAAGTGACGGTTGTCGAATTCTTTGATTACCGTTGCGGTTACTGCAAACGTTCGGTCGAGACCGTGCAGGGCCTGCCAGCCCAATATGATGGCAAGGTGCGTGTCGTCTTCAAGGAACTGCCGATCTTCGGCGGCATCAGCGAAACGGCCTCCCTTGCCGCGCTCGCCGCAGGCAAGCAGGACAAGTACAACAAGATGCACGTTGCCCTCATGGAGCTAAAGTCGAACGACGACCTCACCGACAAGCGCATCGATGCAATCGCCGAATCGCTCGGTATCGACGTGAACAAGATGCGCGCCGACATGAAGTCGATGGAAATCCAGAAACAGCTCTCCGACATGAAAGACCTGGGTCGCAAACTCGAAGTCGGCGGAACGCCAGGCTTCTTCGTTGGCGGCACGCATATCGAGGGCGCCGACATGGCAAAGCTGGATGCCGCCATCAAGGCCGAGCTGGAAAGCTAGTCCTCCGGCGTTACATCGCCTCGCAGCGACTTTATCTCGCCCCGGCGCTTCTTGGCCTTGATGCGCCGGCGCACGCTGCCAGCCGTCGGCCGTGTCGCAATGCGGCGCTTGGGGCGGATGGAAGCCTTCTGGATCATCTGGGCAAGACGCTTGCGAGCGGCCTCTCTGTTCATCGGCTGGCTGCGGTGTTCGCTGGCTTCGACAATGATGCGACCATCATTCGTCATCCGGCTGCCATAGAGCTTGGCGAACCGCGCCTTCACCTCGGCCGGAATGGACGACGCCTCGACAACCCAGGTCAGCTGAACAGCCGACGAAACCTTGTTGACGTTCTGCCCTCCGGGGCCCGAAGCGCGTACGAAGGCTTCGCTCAGTTCCCAGGCAGGAACCGTCAACTCGCCTGATACGTGAAGATCGCCAAAATCTGCCATGGCGGTTCCTTAACATGGTGTTCAGGCACAGTTCAGCCCGAAAGGCTTAATTCTTGCTTCAAGGTCGCGCAGGTGTGCGGCAACTTATCGGTGGTTCCGGCATTGGTCAGGACTACCGAACATCGGAGGCAAGAGTGCCATGAAACTGTTCAAGAATATTTCCCGTCTTGTAGCGGCAACTGCAGCGGTTGGGTTATTGATCGCCCCTATGGCTAACGCAGACCAGGGGCGCCGGGGCCATGATGACCGTGGAGGCAACTATTCACGCGGCAATGATCATCGAGGTTATGACCGGCGCGATGATCGCCGGGACGGCAGACGTGACCATCGCCGCGATGACCGTCGCGACTACCGCCACGATAATCGCCACAATAACTACAAAAACCATTACAGCGGCCCGCGCTATTACGGCCGCGCACCAGCACGCGTTTATTATACCCCGCCGCGTTACTACGCACCGCCCCCGCGCTATGTCCCACGCTATGCCGTTGGGGGTTATTACCGCCCCCATCCGCAGACCGTTTATATCCGCGACTATGGCCGTTATGGCCTCTACGACCCACCGCGTGGTTACTACTGGGCCCGCGATTATGACCGGGGCGATGCGATTCTCGCCTCCGTGGCGACCGGCGCGATCATCGGTCTCGCGATTGGTGTCATCGCCACAAACTAGCTAAGTGCCTGAAATTTCATCACTTGATTCACGCCCGGACATCACGTCCGGGCGTTTTTTCTTTTCAACCAAAAAGATCACGCAAAAAGCGCGTTCTTAACTTGGTGTTGGCGCAAATCATGCTTAACTTCGTCTTGTTCTGGATGGTCCGGGACAAAGTCCGTGCAAGCAGCACGTTTGAAAGGAGGTGATCCATGTCGAGTGAGAAACCAGGTGAGGCCGTTGGGTCTGTGTCCTATGGTGTCTGGCTGGAGCAGCCTCCAATCAACACCTAGAGACGCGGTAGGGCCGCTGTAACGCCGCCCGGACCTGACTAGCCCCATGGGCTCACGGAAGCCGCCCCTCGACAGGGCGGCTTCTTTGATTCCGGGACCTAGAATAGTTTTGGGAAACGCTCGCGCAGCTTCTCACCGAGGAGCACACTGCCGACTGTCGAGAAATGGGCATCATCACGATAGATGAGCTTGCCCTCAAAGAAGGCTTCGCATTCCGTTTCAGTGCACATCAGGTCTTCGAGCCAGACAACCGGTACGTCGTACTTTGAAGCCAAAGTCTCGATCAAATCGCGATCATCCGTTTTGTCCTTGCGATTAGCGCGCAAGAATTCTTCAAATCCCTCTGATTTGCCGAATTGTTCCAGCAGATCAGGCACGCTTTTGCGGAAGCGCGGCACCGGTGCCAGGATGATCACTTCCTGATCAATGCTGGCAAGATAGGCCAGCGTTCGATCAAGAGCGACTGCGTTACCAGCCCACCCCCTGCGCGGTACAAGGATCACCGCATCGACACCCTTTTGAGCTGGCAGGTACTCGTCAAATACATAAGAGAGCATGGGCTCGCACGTTGGACGGTTCTTGTTCGACATCCCCTTGATCGGCATGCATGCCGAACTGGTTGCCTGAAGGAAATTCACGTCAGGAAAGGCGAGATGAAGGCCGATGAACATGTGGGCTGCGAGGCTGTCGCCCAAGATAAGATAATTCTTCTGACCTACTTTCGGCTGGAGACACTCATCGAAATTCGTCACCGTGAGCGTTTCCAGTGTATCTTCCGGCTGAAGGAAGCACCGGTGTTCGCGATACTGGTACACCCGGCTTTCCGGCAACTCCGCAGCAGCCACCCGGATCGCAGCAGGGACGCGCCACGACATTCCTTGTGTTGCCCATGACGAGATTGAAAATCCTACAATTACGAGCGCCGCTGCTGCGCACACACTGCCGACGCCGCGAGCCGAACTGAGGAAAGATATTCCGGGATTACGGAACGGCTGCTCAATCAGATAATAGCTAATCCCGGCCAGAACCAGCGTTGCGACAATCAGCATGGCCTGCACGGTCGGGACAATTTCGCCATCCATTGCGTACTGCACGAAGACGAGCAGCGGCCAATGGATGAGGTAAGCCGAGTAAGACACGGCGCCAACCCAGACCATGGCGCGATTGGTGACGATGTGGCCCGAGAAACGCGGATTGCAGGCCGCAATCACCAGCATCGCACCGAAGCTTGGCACCAGCGATGACAATCCGGGAAACCGCATCTCGGACTTGAAAGTAAGTGCGGCGAAGAGGATCAGTCCCAGACCGCACAGGAAAAATGCTTCCTTCAAAAGGTTGGGAGCGCGTTGCAGGCTGGGCAACCATACGAGTATCGCACCGAGTGCGAATTCGCATACGCGGAAAGGGGTCAGATAGAAGGCTGCCTGAGGAGCGATGTTCAGGACATATTCTGCACCCGCAAGGCTCGCGAGCCCCAGAGCGCCGACGACCGCAAGCGAGACCATCCTGTTTCTGAATTTCGTCAGGCCAAAAATGAGAAGCGGCCAGACCATATAGAATTGCTCTTCAACGCCGAGCGACCATGTATGCAACAAGGGCTTCAATTCGCTCTGCAGGTCGAAATAGCCTGAGTTCAGCCAGAAGAAGATGTTCGATACCGACAGCACCGCAAAGATCGATGACATGGACAGATCCAGGAACTCGAACGTCGATAAGAGTATCATTCCGGCGCAAAGACACGCTGCCACAACAGCCAGAAGCGCCGGCGCGAGTCTGCGGACCCTGCGCATATAGAACCGGCGTGCCGAAAAGGTCCCCTCGCGTGCAGAGCGGTCGATGATGCCGGTGATCAGATAACCGCTGATAACGAAAAACACATCGACACCTACGAACCCACCTGGGATCCCGGAAATCTTGAAGTGGAAAAGGATAACCGTGAGAACTGCGATTGCTCGCAGGCCATCGATATCGCGCCGATACGCAAGGTGCTCACTCACTAGGCTGTCCCCTTGATATGAGCCATGCCCGCAGGCTCATATTCCTTCTACTTTAAGCTTATGTCGCGTTTTTCCGTCACGTCCAGCATACCGGGTTTCCAGTCGCCATCGACCGCTAGCGCGAGCGTTAGCGCGCCGGCCCACGACCGCTCGCGAAAGCCCTTGCCCAGCAACAGGCCGTCCCCGAGAATTGAGACCGGAAGCGGGTAGCTGTAGCCGCCCGCATACATCTCCGCCCATCGTCCGGCCTTGCCGTAAATGACGATTCGGAACGTTTGATCATCTCCGCCATGAACAAGCCGCACCTCCTCGCCTGTATCTCGCAAGATGACGGAGTAGTAGGCGTCCTTCTGGGAGACCGCCAAGCCATTTCCCAGGATCGGCATGGGCGGCGTATTTATAGTGTTGGATGTCGGTCCGGTGACGGGCGCAGCCGGGCGTCCCACGATTTCAAGGCTGAAGCACGCCCCCTCCGGAATGCCGGCCCTCATGTCATGGCGTTCACCGCCAGCGGTGGAAAACGTCCTGACGTCTTTCGGAACACGCGCCGCAGGAAATTCACCTGCGCAGCCGGCTCGCGAGACAAGCCCTTTGTGGGCAGGCCGCCAGAGGAAGGCTGTCGCGGGGACGGGGCCCGTCGGACGGGCATCGCCTACCGACGCACGCGTCTCGCCCGGCGCCATGACGACAAGGTGATCGCCCGCCGGGAATGCGACAGGAATGGCCTCGGGCAGTGCGTCATTACGCTTGATATAGTACACGAATGTCGGACGATCGCGCTCCAGGCCGACCATCTTGAGCCGTCGGGAATGATTCGCATTCCAGTACTCGTCGCCATGATCTCGGTAGGCATCGACAAATGGATCCTCGGTCGCCCATTTGTCGAAGCCGACAAGGCCGAGAAGGTCGTCGCGCCCCGCAAGCGCGCGGACATACCAGGTGCTCCAGTGGTTCAGGCCGCCCGTGGTGGTGCCTTCCCCCGTGCCGAGGAGGAATACGACCTGTGCATTCTGTGGCCAGAGCGCGGCGTCGCGATGGGCGATCTGACTCATCTGCTGATGCGTCGCCAGCGCCCTGCCATGTCTGAGATAAGCCGCATCCGAACGGATCGACATGTTCCAGGCAGAGGCCACCAGGAGAATAGCCGCAATCCCCATCAAGACACGCGGCGGCGTGCGGGGAAGCGACATAGACGCGAACGCGGCCAGGCCGAGGCTCGTGAAGAACACGACAGTCACCGAATAGCGGTCGAGAAAATTGGCGGCGAGCGCGGACGGCCCAAAGGCCAGCCCGCCGGCGATAGCGCACGCCAGGAAGACGAACAGCCTCATCCGGTCCGGCTCCGTCAGGGGCCCCTTGCGCGCGATGAAAGCCCGGCCAACCCGTATGGCGGAGATGGCCGATAGGCCGACCATGACGAATGCCAGCGCCGAATAGACCACGAACGCCGCACCGAATTGGCCTTTCAATCGCAGGAACGGCTGGGTCACGGCCTTGATGAGGTTTGTGAACACGCTCGCTTCTAGCGCCGAGCTCCAGTTGGAATTGCTCGTATAATGCGCTGTCTGGTAACCGAGCCATGCGAGCAGCACGCCGAGCAGGATCACCGGAACGCAATAGAAGATCAGGTATTTGCGACGGAGCTTTCCAACCAGAACGGCCGCCGCCGCCCATAACGCTGGCGCGATCGGCATCAGGAACATGGTTGGTGAGAAGCGAAAGGCGACGACGCTGATGATCACCGCGCCCACCAGCGCGGCATTGATCCTGCGTCCCGAATGGAGGCTTAGCGTTACCCATGCCAACGCGCCCATCACCATGGCCACACCCATCGTGGGATGCGCGCCCGTCAGGAAGTAGGGCTGGTCTACGGCAACGGGGAAAGTCGTGATAAAAAGTGCCACGCCAGCGCGCAGGAGGCGGCTGTCAATTAGAGGCTTCAGGACCAGATAGATGAACGCGGCACTCAGGCCAAAGAACACGAGCGTCAGCGACTTCACGAACGCTATGGACCCCGTCAACGACCCCAGCATGATCACGTAGAACTTCCCCGGAGAATCGCTGACCGTCTCGACCTGGTGGAAAATCCCGCGCGCAAGGTGCCGGTTGTCATCCTCGATCAGGAAGGTCGATAGAATGAAGTCGTGGTAGAACGCGAGGTAGGCAATCACCGTCACCAGAAACAGGATGGCGGGAATCGCAAAGCCCGGCAGATTCGAAAGGCGCAGCGATTGGCGGGTCATGCTTTCCTCCACGAACGCATGGCAATGATCACTCTGGCGACCGACCCGGTCACAAGCGTCACGACAAGACCAATCCCCTGTATCAGCACGGCAGCCATGAATCCTGTTTCAGGCCCAAAACCATAAAGCGCAAGCATTGCGATCATCGCCGCCTGGAAGCTACCAAGGTTTGCAGGCGCAACCGACAGGAACGCCGAGAGATTGACCGCAGCTACGCATCCCAGCGCCACGGCAAAAGATACCCCCCCGCCAAAGGCAGCATTCAGGACAACCCAGAACCCGAAGGCGAGGATAAGCCAGATGGCCACTGTGAGCCCCACGACCGTGCCATGAACCTTGGGAGAGTCCATGTACCGCAACGCATTGAGGAACCGCCCTGAGAGGTCGGCCCCAACCGGCAACTTCTCGCCCAGTCGTCCCAGCACAGGGCGCGCAACGAGCCAGAGCACGAAATACCCTGCGATCATGCTGCCCGCGACCAGCCATGCCCAGAGGCCAAGACCCGCAACGGCCGGGGCGGCAACGATGCCGATAAGCGCAAACGTCGCGAGCATGATCAGGTCTGTCCAGCGCTCTGCAAACCAGTAGCCGATGGCGTCGATGCTCGCACCGCCATGCTGCCGGATCCACACCGCGCGCAAGCCCTCGCCCAGACGCAGCGGTGTGATCGCACCGATCATGAACAGCCATGGAAAAGCCAGTGTGATCTCGCTCCAGGGCACGGGACTTGACAGGCGCAGCAGGTATCCAAATCGAAACGTCCTGAGCGCGGTGCAGACAAGGAAGCATGCGCCAAAGACGAGGCCGGCCGAAATCGCATCGCCATGCAGGAAGCGCCCCCATTGATCGAGCGACGGAAGCCGGTTCAGGGAGCGGACAAGGAAATAGATCAGCGCCGCCCAGCCCAGCGTGAGCAGGGCCAGTTTCCAGGCGCGTCCCTTTCCCCCGAACGTCATGACCGCATGATCCGCTCCCGGATATCCTGATGGTCGGCCATCCTGACAGGCGCGTCTCCGCATCGCTCGCACAATTCCACGAGGGCGGCATAAACCCGCGCCTCACGTGTAGGCAGGTCGTCGACAGGATCGGCCTGCGTGCGCAGGCGCAGGTCCAGTCGACTTTTCAGGTCGGCCTCAGCTGCGCCGCCGTCGGGCGCGCCCATGAAACGGCGCAACCGTGCAAACGCCGCGTCCTGCTGTTCGGCAAGGAAGAAGGCATCGAAATCGACCACATACAAAGGCGTGTCGCCCGGCAGGTCTGCGAAAAAGCCCTGGATATGGTAGAGCCAGTACTTGTGGCCGAACCAGCGCGGCAGGCCTTCGCGGCGCCGGATCGAACCGGCCACGGCGCCCGGATTGCGAAAGCTGAACACAACACTCTCGACTGCGCCAACGGCATCCCAGGCGCCAAGCGTCAGGCAGAAGCGCGGATCCTTGACGTAAGTCGCCGCATAGACTTGCGCCAACCGTCTCATCTCCGCCTCAAACTGGCGGCTGCGCTGCATGATCGCGCGCTTGCCCGGGAACAGGAAATACTTCCATTTCATCGACTTGAAGCTGTTGATCGCTCGCCCGAACAGGTCTTCCGGCGCATTCAGCCAGTTATCGATCTTTGCCGACTTGCCAAGGATGAGCTTGTTGTCGATGTCGATCAGCTCGACATTCTCGAAATAGCCAGCCTGGTTCCACTTGTCGGCCGGAAACAGGAGTGCCGGATCACCGAAGTCGGCGCCGAGCGACGATAGACACTGGCACACAAATGACGTGCCGCTGCGATGCATACCTGTGACAATGCGCATAAGTGTACCGATACCCTAATGTTCAGTGATCGATCTTTTGATCGACAATGGAAACCGGAAAACCCTTCTGGGCGTTGTAGATCATGCTGATATAGGCGCCGATGATCGACATCAGGAACGCGTTCATGATCATTGAAACGAGGATCAGGAAAGCGAGACTGGCGAAGCCGCTTGGCCAGGTCTGGCCGACCTGCACATATCTCCAGCCAAAGTAGACCAGTAACAGCATACTGATGATCGAGATAAAGATCGCGATGAAACCGGCAAGCCGCAATGGCAGGGTCGACTGGTGCAGCATGGCATCAATTGCGAATTTCACCAGCGGCACGAACCGGAACTTGCTCTCGCCGGCCAGTCGCTCGGACCGGTCATAGGGGATGCCGATCTGCGGGAAGCCGATCTCGCTGATCGTACCGCGGATATAGGGCACCGAACCTTTGATGTTTCCAAGAATATCGATCACGCGGCGCGAGATAAGGCGGAAGTCACCCGCGTCACGCGGCAGGGGATGATCGCTGATCTTGTCGAGGAACCAGTAGAAGAAGCGCCGACAGCCGGTAATGAAAGCGTTTTCCTTCCGTCGACGGCGTATACCGTAGACCACGTCGTATCCCTTCCGCCATGATGCAAGCATTTCCGGGATGAGTTCCGGTGGATCCTGCAGGTCCGCATCAAGCTGAATCGCCACTTCGCCCTTGGCCTTAAGCAGCCCGGTCAGGATTGATCGCTGGAAGCCGAAATTGCGCGAAAAGCGGAACACCCGGATACGCTTTTCCTCGGCGGCCGCAGAGGCGAGCAATTCAAAGGTCGTGTCCGAGGAACAATTGTCGGTAAAGACAAATTCGAACCTGTACTGGCCAACAAGCCCGTCAGCCACCTTCTGAATCGCGGGTATCAGTCGCGGTATGTTGGCGGCTTCGTTGAGAACGGGAATGATAATCGACACGAGCGGCAGCTCGTCGGCGACGGAGGTGCGCGGCAGGGGTGTATCAGTCATGCTGTATTCCGGTTCCAAGCGTGTGGGACACTAGCCGTTGAATGCCTGCCGAGATAGGCGTTTTCGGCGACCATCCGGTCAGATCCTTCAAACGCTGCGGATCCCCGGTGATCTCCATCGGCTCGTCACTGCGTTGCGGCAGGGCGCCAAATCGCAACAAGCCTGCATCCCCGCCAGCGGCCTCGGCGGCCGCCAGAACCAGCGCCTTCACAGGTACGCCAATCCCGCTGCAGACATTATAGACCGGATGTTCCGGCGCGGCGCTCCGCAGCGCCAGTTGCACGATCGCCTCCACCGCATCCTCAACGAACACGAAGTCCCGCTTCTGTTCGCCCGACGTTAGCTCCACCGGTTTTCCGGCTGCCAGCTGGCGAACGCAATACGGGATGAGGCGCGCCTCATGCTCGCCGGGCCCATAAATATTGAACAGCCGCGCCGAGACGAATTCGGTGCCGATCTGGCTCGCCCGCGCATGAGCGATCAGGTAGGCCGCTGCCTTGTGGGCGCCATACATGTTGCCACTCTCAAGGGGGTGCGCCTCATTGATCAAACTGCCTGTCGGCCCGGTTGGCGGCGCATACTCGCTCCAGCTTCCAAGCATGACAAAGCGTTTCGGTGCCTGCGCTGCCAGCGCATCGAAAAGGTGATGCACATAACTGATGCAGCCCTCGGACAGCACCTGCCACGTCCTGTCCGCAGGCCGGGTCCCGGGCGCCGCCGCATGAATGACAATGTCCGCCCCGATGCCCGCAAGTGCCGCCGCAAGGTCCTCCGGTTTGGCTGCAATCCGCTCCTCGTATCTGGCTGAACCCGGTAAAGGGGGCACCGACGGCGAGCGATTGAGCGCGATCACCGAATGGCCTGCGCCAAGCAGATTGGCCACCAGCGCACGACCGATAAATCCGGACGCCCCCGTTACCAGGATGCGCTGATCGCTCATGCCGCCGGGCGGCTACCGAGCAGGCCGCAATAGGTGTCGAGGTCTTGCTGCAACAGGCGCTCGGCGTCGCCGGGACGCTCGATAATCGCCTTGTAGAAATGCGTCGTCAGGTCCACCGTTTGCCGGAAACCCATGAGCGGCGTCCAGCCAAGCTCTTCACGGGCTTTCGTGATGTCGAGGCGCAGGAGGTTGGCCTCGTGGACCGTCGAGGAATCCGGATCAATCACGATCAGGTCCTGTCCCAATGTGTCCTGTATGGCTTCCGCGAGGCGGCCGACCTCGACAACGTTCTCGCTGTCAGGCCCGAAGTTCACGGCGGCAATGTCCGTCTTGCCTTCAGACAGCGCGATCGCCAGCTGGAAATATCCGCGCACCGCTTCCAGCACATGTTGCCACGGCCGAACGGCATTCGGGCGCCGTATCGTCACGTTATTGCCCGCGCGATAGGCGCGCGCGATGTCGGGGATCAGGCGGTCTTCAGCCCAGTCGCCGCCGCCAATGACATTCCCCGCCCGTCCGGTTGCTAGGCGCATGTCGGCCTCCTTGCCGCAATAGGACAGCCGGAAAGAGGTCGCGAGAATATCGGCGCAGGCCTTGGAAGATGAATAGATATCATGCCCGCCGAGCTGGTCGTTCTCCCGGTATCCCCAAACCCATTCGCGGTTCAGGTAGGCCTTGTCGCTCGTGATGTTCACGAGGATCTTCGTCCCGGCGGCATGCGCTGCCCGCAACACGTTCATTGTGCCCATGACATTCGTCGAATAGGTCATTTCCGGCTCGACATAAGACCGGCGCACGAGCGGCTGGGCGGCAAGGTGGAACACGATCTCGGGTTTCACGCGCGCAAGACAGGCAGCGATCGCCGCTTCGTCACGAATATCACCGATCTCGCTCGCCATACGCTCACCAAGGCGGGAGACGGTAAACAGATTTAGGTCCTGGCCTTCTTCCGGCGCGAGGGCAAAACCGTGCACATCGGCGCCGGCATGGATAAGCCACTGGCACATCCACGCGCCGGTGAAGCCGGTATGCCCGGTCACGAGCACGCGCTTGCCCTTGAAAAATGACGACGGATCCGGGTTCAGGAGGCGAGCCAAGGCGCGGTCCCTTTCTCCCAGAGTTCTTCCAGAACGGACTTGTCGCGCACCGTATCCATGGGCTGCCAAAATCCATCATGACGGTACGCCATCAGCTGGCCGTCCTCTGCAAGCTGGTGCAGCGGATCTTTCTCGAAGGGCTGGGAATCGCCATCGATGTAATCCAGCACGCCCGGCTCCAGCACAAAGAAGCCGCCATTGATCCAGCCTTCCTTGAGCGGGTTCTTTTCCTCAAATTCGGTGACTTGTTCGCCGTCGATAATGAGGCTGCCGAATCGCGCCGGCGGGCGAACCGCGGTAATAGTGGCCAGCTTGCCGTGGCTCTTGTGGAAGGCGACCAGTTTGCCGATGTCCACACTGGCGACGCCGTCGCCGTAAGTCGCCATGAAGGGCTCATTGCCAATATAGGATTTCAGCCGCTTGAGGCGCCCACCCGTCATCGTGTGGAGACCTGTATCGATCACCCAGACCTTCCAGTCGGACTTGGCCTCGCCCAGACGCGTGATCGTACCAGCGCCAACATCGACCATGAAATCCTGGTGACGCATCGGGAAACCCGAGAAGTATTCGCGTATATAATCGACCTTGTAACCGCCCGCGATCATGAACTCGTTGAAGCCGTGGCGCGAATACATGTTCATGATGTGCGTGATGATCGGCTGCCCGCCGATTTCGACCATGGGTTTGGGGCGCAGCCCCGTTTCCTCGGAAAGGCGGGTGCCAAAGCCCCCTGCGAAGATCACGGTTTTCATATTTGATTCCCCCGGGGCACTTCACCCGTTGTTCGTCGCTATGTCAGTCTTTCACAACAGTCCCACACAGGGCCTCACTGCCTCGCACAGGCATGGCGCAGTTTCAAGGCTGGCCAGCAAGCCAGAGCCCGGATTTGGGCAAAGGAAGCCGTTGCACAAGCCCATTATGCTGACAGGCATAGAAACAGGCTCACGAGGCTCCGAGTGCAAGGTCTGGCTTGCCCGACCGGGCCTTTGACTGGTAGCCAGATGCGCAACTGGCCGTCGGATCCTGTCCAGCGGCAGCCTAGTCAGGATCGGATACAAGATGACCGTACTTTCGCTCAAAGGGTCCGGCTGGACCATCGGCACCGGCAAACCGCTGGCGATCATTGCCGGTCTCAACGTTCTGGAGAGCAAGGATCTGGCACTGACAGTCGGCGCCGAGCTGAAGGCTATCTGTTCCGAGCTTGGCCTGCCCTATGTCTTCAAGGCGAGCTTCGACAAGGCCAACCGCTCCTCGATCCATTCCTATCGAGGCCCCGGTTTTGAGGAAGGCCTGAAGATCCTGAAAGCCGTCAAGGCCGAGCTGGACGTCCCGATTTGCACCGATCTTCACACCGCCGAACAGGCAGAGCCGGTCGCCGCCATTGCCGATATCGTCCAGATCCCGGCCTTCCTTTGCCGCCAGACTGACCTTGTGGTCGCCACAGCCCGCGCCACGGCCAAGGCCGGCGGCATCGTGCAGGTGAAGAAGGCCCAGTTCATTGCGCCTTGGGACACCAAGAACATTGTCACTAAGATCGGCGAAGCGGCCGATGTTGGCGTCATCCTTTGCGAGCGCGGTTCCAGCTTCGGTTACAATAATCTCGTGGTCGACATGCTCGGCATTCCCGAAATGCAGAAACTCGGCTGCCCGGTCACCATCGACGCAACCCACGCCGTCCAGCTGCCGGGCGCAGACCCCCGCACGGGCGGCGCGTCCACCGGCGGCCGCCGGGATGGCGTCGCGATCATTGCGAAAGCCGCTGTGGCCGCTGGCGCCGATGGCGTCTTCCTCGAATTCCACACAGACCCGGACAAGGCCCTTTGCGACGGGCCGAGTTGCCTGCCAGTCTCCGGTGCCCGCGCGCTGCTCGCTCAGCTGAAAACGATCCATGAGGTCATCCAGCAGGGATAGGCCGATGCCCCAACTGATCCTCTTCAACAAGCCCTTCGGTGTGTTGTCGCAATTCACTGATGCCGGCACCGCAGGTTCGCCGCGCAAAACGCTGTCTGACTTCATAACCGTACCCGGCGTCTATGCCGCTGGTCGGCTCGACCAGGATAGTGAGGGCCTCCTCGTCCTTACTGACGACGGCCAGCTGCAGAACCGCATCAGCGACCCGAAATTCAAGCAGCCGAAAACCTATTGGGTCCAGGTCGAAGGCGTGCCCGACGAGGCCGCTCTCAAGGCCCTCCGCACTGGCGTCATGCTGAAGGACGGCAAAACCGCCCCGGCCAAGGCCGGGGCCATTCCCGAGCCGGAAAACCTATGGCCCCGCGACCCGCCCATCCGCGTGCGCAAGTCGGTGCCCGACAGCTGGATCAGCCTGACCATCACCGAGGGCCGCAACCGGCAGGTGCGCCGCATGACGGCTGCGGTCGGCCACCCGACGCTTCGCCTCATCCGGGCGCAGGTCGGGGAATGGACTCTGAACGGACTCGGAACGGGCGAATGGCGGAAGGCCTAGTCTGCAAAAGCGGACTTTTCGTACACCGAAACATGCATTCCGCTCTCAGCAGTGAAGGGCTCGCGCTTCCAGCCGCCCCAGCGATACTTCAGTCTGAGCCCCGCGAGCTGCGCCATCAGGTCTATCTCGGCGGGCCACGCATAGCGCATCACAAGCGGCACCATGCGGATGCCATCCTGCGTGATACGCATGCGCTGGAAATCAATCCGCTGTCCGACACGATCATGAAGGGCTGCTTCGATCCATACTGAACTGAACCCCACTTTCATCGTGCGTACATTCTGGCCGCTCCGGGCCTTCTCTTCATCAGGCACGAATGTCTCGACAAGGAATGTGCCGCCCGGCTTGAGGCGCTGGGCCACATTGGCGAAACACCGCACCTGCGCTGCCTGCGTTGTCAGATTGAACAGCGTGTTGAAGACGAGAAACACATGGTCGAACGGGCCCTCTATGGCGACATCCGCAAAGTCGCCGATGACGACAGGCACCGCATCGCCGCCGGGTTTCTCACGCAACTTGGCCACCATCTCAGGGGAGCCTTCGATGCCGTGCACCTCCAGCCCCTGCGCCACCAGTGGCAGCGCCACGCGGCCGGTGCCGATGGCGAGTTCCAGCACGCGCCCGCCCGCGGCAATCTCGCTGATCAGCGCAACGGATTCGTCCGTCGTGCCCGGATCGTGGAGGACGTCATAATCCTCCGCATTCAGTTCGCCAAAAGTCTCCGGGCCGAACTTCACCTCACCCAGGCCCCCGGCGCATTCGTGCGATAGCCAAGCGCTTTATAGGCTGCGTCGATCAGCGGTTGGCCGCGATCATTCAGCAACAGACCGCCGCCCATCTGGTTCATCGTATAGCTGAAGGCCATGCCGCATTCCGGATCGGCAAAGCCGATGGAACCACCAGCGCCGACATGGCCGAATGCCTTGTCACCCATGATCGCGCTGGTGCCCGGGCCAAGGTTCAGCGCGCGGTTGTCCATCGACTTCATGAAGCCTGAGGCAAAGCGTGTGGGAATGAGCAGCGTCGCATCACGCTGAGTCGCAGTCGATACCATGCTCATATTGGCAACGCGGTCCTTCGAGACCAGGCTGCCATCATTGCAGGCGAGTGGCGTGTACATGGCCACCTGTCCGCGCGCATTGGAGAGGCCGCCACCTCCGCCGATCTCGGCGGCCTGGCTCTTGCGGTCATTGAAGTCCCATCCACCGCTGTTCATGAACGACTTGTGCTGGATCGAGTCCGGGTCCGTCATCAGCTTGATCGTGAACTCGGTGGGCACATCGCCGGGCTGCGGTGCATAAGTGTGGATGGGCGCAATATGCACGTCCTCGTCTTCCGGCAGACCGAGCCAGAATTTCGCGCCGGTCTTTGCCGCCACTTCATCACGGAAAAAGGTGCCTAGCGACTTGCCCGAAACGCGCCGGACGAGTTCGCCGACCGTCCATCCGAAATTGATCATGTGATAGCCGTTGCGTGTGCCCGGCTCCCAGAAAGCTTCCTCGTCTTCGAGGCGCTTGATCATGTAGTCCCAGTCCGAATAGCCGCCCGGCTTGACCGGATCGCGCAGCGTCGGCAGCGCGCTCTCATGGTTCAGCATCATCTGGACCGTGGTCTTCTCTTTGCCGTTCTTGGCAAATTCCGGCCAGTAGTCAGCGACAAGCGCAGCGGGGTTCAACTCGCCCCGGTCGATCAGGATATGGGCGCAGACGGAGGTCGCGGCCTTGGAGCACGAGAAGACGATCGAGATCGTATCTTCCTGCCAGTCCTCGCCGGTTTCCGGGTTGGCCTTGCCGCCCCAGAGGTCGACCAAAGTCTCGCCATTCACCGACAGGCAAACCGATGCGCCAACTTCGCCTCGCTCTTTAAAATTGCGTTCGAATTCTTCCTTCAGCGCGCCGAATTTCGAGTCGCACTTTCCTTTGACCATGCCAGCCATTTCGTCTCTCCCATTGCGCCGTTCTGCTCACGCCAGGAACGGCACGGCTGACGCTTGGGCATAATTAGAACCACGCGAACATCAATGTCCACGCCAATCAAACGCAATGCTGGAGACTTTACGCGCTATTTGAACCTGAAATTGGCGACGGAAAGCGCCGAAGGTTTTACGCCCTGCAAACGGATTACGTTTGCATCATCGCCAGTGATCTTGATCAGCGTGTCTGTACCGTCAGCGGTGATGGACAATTTTGCGAAAGCGGCTTCCGGCGTTTCCGTGTCGGACTGGAGACCCAGGCGCGCCATATCCAGACGTTCCTTGGATTCAAAATCCGTCATCACATCCATTCCCCAGCCTTTGGTGAAGCGATATGTGTCCTTCCCGGCACCACCTGTCAGCGTGTCGTTCCCTGCCCCGCCGATCAGAACGTCGTTGCCAGGCCCTCCATCCAGCGTGTCAGCGCCGCCCCCTCCGTTCAGGGTATCATTGCCGCCCAGACCATTTAACTTGTCTTTCCCGGCACCGCCTTCGATTGAGTCGCGCCCTTCTGTGCCGTCGAGCGTGTCATTCCCGTCGGTTCCGGCAATCGCATTGATTTCGGCAACAGGTTTTGCAGCGACAATCTCGGAAGGCGCAGCTTCGGGCGCATCCTTCGCCCCGCCCTTGTCACAGGCCGCCAATGACGTCAGGGCGAGCACAGCAATCAATATACGGTTCATTCAAACAATCCTTGCTTGGTAATTGGGAAGACGCCCAGCCGTTTGAGACGGGGGGCAATCGCGACATGCTTAGATTGGAAGTATGGAAACACAATGAGGTATTTCCATGCCCAAAACGCTCCAATTCAGTCGCAAATCAAAAGGGCCGCGCGGCATAGCGAGCGGCCCTTAATTCGTTTCAATTTTTGATGCCTATCAGGCGGGCTCTTCGGCATCGTCCTTCTTGGCGGAGCGCTTCTTGGCAGGCTCGGCGACGTATTTGAAAGCGAGCTTTTCCTCGTCCTTCTTGTCCACGTCGATCTTGACCACGCCGCCCTTCTGGAGCTTCCCGAACAGGAGCTCTTCGGCCATCGGTTTCTTGACGTGCTCCTGGATCGTTCGCGAGAGAGGCCGCGCGCCCATGTCGGGATCGAAGCCGCGCTTGGCCAGCCAGTCGCGAGCCGCTTTGGTGATCTCGATCGAGACGTTGCGATCTTCCAGCTGGACTTCCAGCTGGAGGATAAACTTCTCGACAACGCGGTCGATGATGGCCGGTGTCAGGCCACCAAACGTGATCGTCGCATCAAGACGGTTGCGGAATTCCGGCGTGAACAGGCGCTTGAGCGCCTCTTCCTGCTCATCGTCCTTCTTGCCGCGACCGAAACCGATCGAGTTCTTGGAGGCATCCGAAGCGCCCGCGTTCGTTGTCATGATCAGGATGACATTGCGGAAGTCGACCTTGCGTCCGTTGGCATCCGTCAATGCACCATTGTCCATGACCTGGAGCAGGATGTTGAACAGGTCCGGGTGGGCCTTCTCGATTTCGTCGAGCAGCAGTACGCAGTGCGGATGCTGGTCCACGCCGTCCGTCAGCAGGCCACCTTCATCATAACCGACATAGCCCGGAGGCGCACCGATCAAGCGGGAAACGGTGTGCCGCTCCATATATTCCGACATGTCGAAGCGCAGCATCTCGACACCCATGATGGAGGCGAGCTGTTTGGCCACTTCGGTCTTGCCGACGCCCGTCGGGCCGGTGAACAGGTACGAGCCGATGGGCTTGTTCGGTTCGCGCAGGCCCGCGCGTGCCAGCTTGATCGCAGCAGAGAGCGCCGTAATGGCCGCATCCTGGCCGAACACAACGCGCTGAAGGTCCGTCTCCAGGGATTTCAGCGCGATCATGTCGTCGCTGGACACCTGTTTCGGAGGAATGCGCGCGATCTTGGCGACCACGGCTTCCACGTCCTTGATGCCAACCTGCTTCTTGCGCTTGTTGGCAGGGAGCAGCCATTGCGCAGCACCGGCTTCATCAATCACGTCGATCGCCTTGTCCGGCAGTTTCCGATCCGTGATGTAGCGATCCGACAGCTCCACCGCCGCCTTGATGGCGTCATTGGTGTAGCGCAGGCCGTGGAAATCCTCGAAGCGGGATTTCAGGCCCGTCAGGATCTTGATGGCATCAGGTACAGTCGGCTCGACCACATCGATCTTGCGGAAGCGGCGGCTAAGCGCGCGGTCCTTTTCGAAGTGTTGCTTGTATTCCTTGAACGTCGTCGAACCCATGCAGCGCAGCCCGCCATTCTGAAGCGCGGGCTTCAGGAGGTTAGAGGCATCCATTGCACCGCCGGAGGTCGCACCAGCTCCGATGATCGTGTGGATCTCGTCGATGAACAGGATCGCTTTTTCCTGCTGCTCGAGTTCCTTCATCACGGACTTGAGGCGCTCCTCGAAGTCACCACGATAGCGCGTGCCAGCAAGCAATGCGCCCATGTCGAGCGACCAGATGATCGCTTCGTCGAGAATTTCCGGTGCTTCGCCGTCAACGATTTTCTTGGCTAAGCCTTCAGCAATCGCCGTCTTGCCCACGCCCGGATCGCCGACGAGGATCGGGTTGTTCTTGTTGCGGCGACATAGCACTTCGATGCAGCGGTTCACTTCGGCGTCGCGGCCGATCAGTGGATCGATCTTGCCGGCGCGCGCCTTGGCATTGAGGTTGACGCAATAGGCGTCGAGCGCCTCGTGGCCCTGCTTGACGGCTTCTTCTTCGCCGCCTTCCGCGCCGCGCGGGCTGGAGGGACGGGACATGCCAGGCTGCTTGGCAACGCCATGCGAGATGAAGTTGACGGCGTCATAGCGGGTCATGTCCTGCTCCTGCAGGAAGTAAGCAGCATGGCTTTCGCGCTCGGAGAAGATCGAGACCAGCACGTTCGCGCCTGTCACTTCATCACGGCCGGAGCTTTCGACATGAAGGATAGCGCGCTGGACGACGCGCTGGAATGCGGCCGTCGGCTGAACGCGGCCTTCGCTTTCTTCAAGAATGAGGCTGGAAAGCTCTTCATCGATGTAGCGAACGAGGTCGGCCGTCAGCGCTTCGATATCAACCTTGCAGGCTCCCATCACTTCGCGGGCATGCTCATCTTCCGTTAAGGCCAGGAGGAGGTGCTCGAGCGTGGCATACTCATGGTCGCGTTCGGACGCGAGGGTGAGCGCCTTTTCGAGAGCGGTTTCGAGAGAGTGGGACAATCGTGGCACGTGTCAGACCTTTCAGGTCGGGGGTGATAAAAACTAGTCTTCTTTCTCCATAACGCATTGGAGAGGGTGTTCATGGCGTTTGGCAAGGTCAAGCACCTGAGCGACTTTTGTTTCAGCCACTTCGTAAGTATAGACCCCACAGAGCCCCACGCCCTTCTGGTGGACATGCAGCATGATACGGGTCGCCTGCTCGCGTGAGCGATTGAAATATCGCTCGAGAATGTAGACGACGAATTCCATCGGCGTGTAGTCGTCGTTCAGCAATAGAACCCGGTAAAGCGAAGGCTTTTTCGTTTTGATTCGTGTCTGGGTGACGATATCAACACCGATGCCATCACCACCGCCCGGCGGCGTTCCAGCCGGGGGCCCCGGCAGGTTCGGATCGCTCATCCGGACGTGTTCAGACAATTCGCTCATGGCCATAAGATATACGTTCCTGCGTGAGTTTGAAGGGACGAAGCGAGGCAAAAGCATCTCATGCCTGCTTTTAGGGCATCGCAAGCGCACTGAGGAGTGCGTTCACCCGCTTCCCGTTTGTACCGAGATCCGAGTAACCCACCCGCGAACGGGAGTAGACAGCGAGCGTCGATTGCCCGTCATGTGCCTCCACCGGAAGCACCAGGATATCCACATCATCCTTGAACCTGAGGAGTTTTGTCACGGCGATGAAACTGATCCGTCCGGTCGAAGGGTCGGACGCCTTTATCTTCCAGTCGCTTCGCGCGGCGATCATCTCCATGACATCCTTGAACAGGGCGTCAGGCGTGCGGTCATACACAGGCGAGGATTCGTCTGGCGAGGCTGCGTCAATGAAGCCGTCGGGAGCAACGAGCCAGTTATTCGGCTTCGACGGGCGCTTGAATGTCTGGAAATCGATGAAATCGGTCATAAGAAACATGGTAATCTGCTTCAGGGCAGATGCCACACGAAAAACATGGGTCCCACAAACAAAGAACCGGACCAATCAGGTCCGGCTCTTCATTCTACTCACTCTACAGTCAGGCGGCGTGGACTCCGTCTGGATGTCAGGGAGTTATTTCGTAGCCCACACTTTCGTGAAAGGCTTGGCAGCGTCGCGCCATGCGAGCATGCAAAGCTCAGCCTGGGCGCTCATCTCGGATGTGTAAGCAGACATCATGGATTTTGCGAAACCGGTCTGGATTTCGACAACCTGGCGCGGGTCTTTCGCGCTGGTCATGGCCTGAGTTGCTTCCACACCCTGCTCAAGCGTGCGTGTGAAGAAATCCATGTTGCGGCTGCCGATCGTGCGCATCACTTCCGTCGAAGCGGAGGCGTGCTCAGCGATCTTCTTCATGCCATCTTCAGCGTAGGTGCCGAATTTGCTGGCCATATCGGAGACTTTTTCCATGCCGTCATCCAGCATCTTGGTCGCGGCTTCGGTCGCGTGCGCCTCGGCTTTGGCAGCTTTGGGAGCAGTTTTGGACTTTGGAGCTGAATTAGGTGACTTGGCCATGGGGCGAATCCTTTTTCCTCGTGTTCGCCTTATATAGTACATTTTATTCGCTCGCGCAACAAAAATTGTGCACCGCAACATAAGCATTCCTGCACGCTTTTTGCACAGCGACCCGGAGATTGCCAAAATTTGAGTGCTTCGCCTGTGTTAAGGTGTGGTCAACGCATTTTTGGGACTCTATCGTAAACCTTGGGCGGTTCGGGGTTCATACTTTCGCGGAGGTAGACCACAATGAGACAGCATACTTGGGGCTTGGCGATCCGAACGCTTGCCGTGGCGGCAATGCTCGTTGTGACCGGCTTCAGTGCGCCAGCGGCCTTCGCCGAGAAGTACGCCTCCATTGTGATCGACAAGGATACAAACGAAGTTCTCCACGCCCGAAATGCTGATGATCCGCGCTATCCGGCGTCCCTGACCAAGGTCATGACGCTCTACATGCTGTTCGATGCGATCAATGCCGGCGACGTCTCGCTCGACGAAAAACTGACCGTTTCGCGCTTCGCCGCAAGTCAGGCGCCGTCAAATCTCAAGCTCAAGCCCGGCTCGACCATCAGCGTCAGCGACGCCATTGGCGCGCTCGTCACAAAATCCGCCAATGACGTAGCCGTCGTTGTTGCCGAACGTCTCGGCGGCTCTGAAAGCCGCTTTGCCCAGTTGATGACTGTGAAAGCCAAAAGCCTTGGCATGCAGAACACGCGCTTTGTGAACGCATCCGGCCTGCCTGATGACCGCCAGATAACCACCGCCCGCGACTTGGCCATATTGGCTGAGGCCATGATCGACGACCATGGCGAGTCCTATCATCACTTCTCACGCCCTCGCTTCACCTGGGCCGGCAAGACCTATAAGAACCACAATGAACTGCTCGACACTGTCGACGGCGTGGACGGCATCAAGACCGGCTACACCCGCGCTTCGGGCTTCAACCTGATGACATCTGCCAAGCGCGACGGTCACCGTATCGTCGCCATCATGCTGGGGGGCAGCACGTCCAAATCGCGCAACGCCCATGTCGAGGCGCTCGTCGAAGCCGCTTTCAAGAGCTACGAGCTGCCGGCTGATCCAATGGATCCCAACCGCCGCCTCCAGATCGCCTTCTCCGAATTCAACACGACAACCGCCAATCCGAATGGTGCGGCCGTCCCAATGCTCAACGGCAAGCCGCTTGGCGCTCTCCAGCCCACCACGACGACACTGCGTGGCCTGACGGCCGTGCCGAAAACCCCTGAACCGAAAGTGGAACAGACGGTCGAGGTTGCCGAAGTCGATATGGAGCCGGATGAAGAAACGGCCGAAGATGCCAGCGAGATTCTGATGGCGGATGCCGGGCAGACGGCTGATGAAACGGTTGAGTTCGAGCAGGGTGATGCAACCCCGACAAGTTTTGTTGGCGCAACGGTTGTCATTCCCGCCGGTCGCCCCGCCTTTACGGTCGGCGAATACGAGGCTCGCCAGTTCGGCAACTAGGCTCACACGCAGCCGAACACACGACCAAGGCTTGACGAACCCTCCCAATCGGGCAGACGCCTGTGCGCAAAGCCTCTAGGGAGTCTTCCTTGAAAACCGAGTCAGAAATCGAACTTGCGCGCAATGTTATCCGCATCGAGCGGGACGCGCTGGAAAAGCTTGAGGCCGGCCTCGACGAGACCATCATCCGTGCGGCAGACCTGGTCATGGCGACGGATCGCTATGTGATTGTCGCCGGCGTCGGCAAGTCGGGCCACATTGGCCAGAAGATCGCCGCCAGCCTCGCCTCGACAGGCACACCGTCCTTCTTCCTCCACCCGACCGAAGCCAGCCACGGCGACCTTGGCATGATCGTGCCGGGCTCTGTCCTGCTGGCCATCTCCTATTCCGGCGAAAGCCGCGAAATGGTCGACCTCCTGCGCTATTGCCGTGGCAATTCCATCCCTGTTATCGGTATGACCCGCGCCCCCGATTCGACCCTTGGTCGCCTGTCGGACGTCGTCCTTCACATGCCAACGGTCGCTGAGGCCTGCCCGAATGGCCTCGCGCCCACCTCATCCACAACCATGGCCCTCGCCCTTGGCGATGCGCTGACCATCCTCCTGATGGACCGACGCGGCTTCAGCCGGGAAGATTTCGGTTCGCGCCACCCGGGCGGCAAGCTTGGGCGCTCCCTGCAAACAGCAGGCGACTATGTTACCGACCGCCCCGATGACATCCCCGTCATCGCCACGGATGCGAGTGTGCAGGAGGTCATCCTGGCCGTCTCGGAAGGCCGCAAGGGCTGCGTGGCTGTCCTCGGGCCCGATGGACGCATTGTCGGCATGGTCACCGATGGTGACCTTCGTCGCGCCATGCTCGCCGGCAAGCTGGATGGTGACGCAAGGTCCGTGATGACCCCCGATCCGCGCACAATCGCCCCCAAAGAACGCCTCGCAACGGTCATAAAGCGGCTCAGCGACAACCGCATCTCGAACGCCTTTGTCGTCGAGGACGGGCGCCCCATCGGCATCGTGGACATGAAGGACCTGCTGGCGGAAGGTTACGTTTAGACCTCAGCCTGAATCAAAAACGGCGGCTCCTTTAGGAACCGCCGTTGGTTTGAAAAAGCGATTGCTCGCCGCTTATTTCACAAGTTCGAACTGCACATTCACACGCGCCGTGTAGCCGACTTCGCCGCCCGAAATGGGGGTCGAGGCATCCATCGCCATTTCCTTGCCGCGGGCCATCATGGCCATTGGCTGGGGGCTATAGTCGCCACCTTCCGTCATGGTCACGATTCGGCCGACCTTCATGCCAGCTGCGGTCGCGTACAGCTCTGCTTTCGACAGCGCGTTGGTAACGGCCTTGCGGCGCGCTTCGGCGCGCACTTCGTCATCATTGTCGAGGGCAAAGCTGATGCCCGAGAACGTGTTGCCACCGGCCGACACAAGGCTGTCCATCGTGGCGCCCAGATTGTCGAGATCGCGAACCTTCACGGTCAATTGGTTGGACGCTGTATAGCCGTCGAGGCGCTGCTCGCCGCGTGTGCGGCCCTTGCCCTCGTCAACTTCGATATAGGTGTAGCGTGGCTGCAGTGAGAAGTTCGACGTCTGCATGTCCTTTTTCTCAACACCGGCCTTGGCGAGCGCTTCGAACACGCCGGTCATCGCATTGGCCTGCTGCTGCATGGCTTCCTGCGCGGTGGCGGCATCGGCCTGAACGCCTGCGGTGATGTAGGCAATGTCGGGGGCGCGCATGACTTCGCCTTCTGCACTGACATCCAGAGTGGTTTCGGGCTGGATCGAATTGTTGTTCATCATTGATGGCCCTGTGCTTGTCAGGGAGGCTCCCTTTGTCGTCGTTGGCATCTGCGCGCAGGCAACTGGCGCAAGCGCCAGTATGCAAACACTCATTGCAGCGATCATTTTGGTCTGTTTCAGCATGTCTGGATTTCCATTCTTGTTGATGGCCCTGTGTCCCAAAGGATTAAGGCCGCAAGACGGCGAAAGTTGCCTCAGACTGGAAAAACGACTGCGATATCAGGCCGTCTCGAAGCCATTGGGATTCTGGCTTTGCCAGGCCCACTGGTCGCGGCACATGTCGCTGATATCGTATTCAGCCTGCCATCCGAGCAGGGATTCCGCCTGACTTGGATCAGCCCAGAAAGCCGCGATGTCACCGCTGCGCCGGGGGGCAAAGTTGACGGGAACGTCCCTTCCGCTCGCCTCTTTGAACGCCTTGACCAGCTCGAGAACCGACGTGCCCTGCCCCGTGCCGAGATTAACTGTGATCGCGCCCGGTTCCCGTTCAAACCGTTGCAGCGCCAGGACATGCGCGCGGGCGAGGTCAACCACATGCAGGTAGTCCCGCACACCCGTCCCGTCGGGCGTATCATAATCATTGCCGAAGACGTTCAGTTCCGTTCGGCGACCGACCGCCACCTGCGCCACATAAGGCATCAGATTGTTCGGTACGCCGTGGGGGTCTTCGCCAATCTGGCCGCTGGCGTGGGCGCCAATCGGGTTGAAATAGCGCAGGATCGCCACATCCGTCATGCTGCCAGACGCCACCAGATCATTCAGCATCTGCTCGACGGCGAGCTTCGTCTGGCCATAGGGGCTCGTCGGGCTGAGCGGGTGGCTTTCGGTATAGGGCAGGAAGACTGGCTCGCCATAGACCGTGGCACTGGAGCTGAACACAAAACGCTTCGTACCGGCTTCCATCATGGCAGTCAGCAGGCTGTGCGAGCCCATCACGTTGGCGCTGTAATATTCCAGTGGTTTGGCGACGGAATCGCCCACCGCCTTCAGGCCGGCAAAATGGATGACCGACTCGCAATCATACTTTTTCAGAATCTCGATGATCTGCGCCGTGTCACGAATATCGGCTTCATAGGAAGGCAATTCATGGTTTGTCAGGCGCCGCACACGGTCCAGCGATGCCGGGCTGCTATTGCAGAAATTGTCCACGACAACGGGCGAATAGCCCTGGGCCATCAGCTCCACGCACGTATGCGTGCCTATATAGCCCGCGCCGCCTGTCACCAAAACCTGCTTCATAACCACACCCTCGCAGCCGAAATCGGCCAATTCAATACCAATCCGGCACGTAACGCCGTTTCGCTCGACCTATCATGCATCATCAATGCAAATACATGGCCAAAGAGGGTGATTTGCGCCATTGCCACAGGTTATCCGCGCGCTTAAACCGGGGGCTCAGTGGGGCCTGTAGCTCAGTTGGTTAGAGCGGACCGCTCATAACGGTTTGGTCGCAGGTTCGAGTCCTGCCGGGCCCACTGGTCAGCTCAGTCAGCTCATCGCCCGAATCTCATTCTCAAAATAGGCAATCGTGGGTTTCAGACCTTCGTCCAGCGACACCGTGGGCGCCCAGCCAAGCTTTTCCTGTGCAAGGGAAATATCTGGCTGGCGCTGCTTGGGGTCATCTTGCGGCAGCGGACGATGCACGAGCTTGGACTTCGCGCCCGTCAGCGCAATCACGCGCTCGGCCAGCTGACGGATGGTGAACTCGCCCGGATTGCCGATATTCACCGGGCCTACGAAATCGGGGCCTGATCCCATCAGCGACACCAGACCGGTCACCAGATCGGACACATAGCAAAAGCTGCGTGTCTGCTCGCCGTCGCCATAAAGCGTGATGTCCTCGCCCTTCAGCGCCTGCACGATAAAGTTGGAAACGACCCTGCCATCATTCGGATGCATGCGTGGACCGTAGGTATTGAAAATGCGGGCGACTTTGATCTCCACCTTGTGCTGGCGGTGATAGTCGAAAAACAGCGTTTCGGCGCAGCGCTTTCCCTCGTCATAGCATGAACGGATCCCGATCGGGTTCACATTGCCCCAATAGTCTTCGGTCTGGGGGTGGATCGCCGGATCGCCATAGACCTCAGATGTCGAGGCCTGAAGGATGCGCGCCCGTGTTCGCTTGGCGAGGCCCAGCATGTTGATGGCACCGTGCACGCTGGTCTTGGTCGTCTGGACCGGGTCGAACTGGTAGTGGATCGGGCTCGCCGGGCAGGCCAGATTGTAGATCTGGTCGACTTCCACAAAGAGCGGAAACGTCACATCGTGACGCATCACTTCGAACTTCGGATTATCGAGCAGGTGGGCGACATTGGTACGTCGGCCCGTGAAGAAATTGTCGACGCAGAGGACTTCCGCCCCTGTCTCGAGCAGGCGCTCGCACAGGAAGGAACCGATGAAGCCGGCGCCGCCGGTGACGAGAATGCGGGGAACATAATGCATCATAGCGGGGTGCGGGCTTTTTGCAGAACGGTCAAGAGGGCGTCAGCGCACGGCCTTCCGCTTGTGGAAATAGTCCAGTGTGCCGAGCGTAATTACTTCGTCGCCCGGCTCGATCTCATGGGCTTCAAGATCCGGGTTGCCTTTGACATCGCCGTACACGGTGCCGAAGTCCTTGTAGCAGGCCTCCAGCAGCGCCTCGAAACTGTCGATAACAAAATAGGTCTGCTGAAAATCATCGATGATGTATTTGGTCCGCATGATCCGGGCCAGATCAAAGCCGATCCGGTTCGGGCTGTCGTCTTCCAGCGCGAACACTGTCTCATTCGGGCTGGAAAGGATGCCGGCGCCATAGATGCGCAAGCCACCTGCTTCGCGGATCAGGCCGAATTCCACCGTGTACCAGTAAAGCCGCGCCAGATTGTGCAGCTGGCCAAGTTGCATCGCGCGCTGCCCACCCTTGCCATAGGCTTCCATGAAATCGGCGAACACAGGATTCGCCAGCATCGGCACATGGCCGAATATGTCATGGAAGATATCCGGTTCCTGCAGGTAGTCGAACTCCGCCTCGGGGCGGATGAAGGCGCCTGCGGGGAAGCGGCGATTGGCAAGATGATCGAAGAATATCTCGTCAGGAACAAGTTCAGCCACCGGTACGACGCGCCATCCCGTGATGGCCTCGAGCCTGTCTGACAGCTGCTCCATGTCAGGTATTCCCGATGCCGATAGCTCCAAGGCTGCCATGGCGTCCAGCGCCGTCTTGCTGGCCCGGTTGTATGTCACCTCCTGCTGGCGACGAAACAGTCTGTCCCACCTGTCGTGTTCGGCCGCAGAATAGGAAGCCCAGTCCTGGTCGATCGTGAAATCCGCTGCGCGAGGCGCACCCGCATAGCGGTTCTTGGGGGCATCTTTTGTATCAAGAGGCATTGCGTGCTCCGGTTCAGCTTTGGTGCCGTATCCAAAACACCCTTATGCGCCCAGATCTTGTGCTAATGAAGCACCTGAGGCAAAAAAGTTACAAATGAAACTTATTTTGCCTGCTGTTTATTCAGCCGTGCGCACGACGCGCCGCTCATCCGGCACGAGCATGGCCGGCTCCAGGTGGCCAGAATCATCCTGGGGCGGCTTCGGATAAAAATAGGCTTCCTTTTGTGCCCTCGACAGGCGGCGATGTTCATTATGGCCCCGATAAGTGCCGAGATATTGCATGAAGCGGAACCCAACGATGTCCGACATGTGCTTGAACAGGGAGCGCTCGCTCCAGGCCGCGCCCAGATCATGCAAGCTGCCAGCAATGAAATAGCGCAACGCATCAAAGGCAGACACATGCACTTCCGGCATGATCGTGCGCAGGGTCAACGCTTCGCGATAATAGCGCTTGCGGGTCTGGCCGAGGGTCTCGTCATGTATGTGCACAACCGGCGCAGACGCGACATATCCGATCTTGCCACCATCCATGACGATCTGGCGTGCCAGAACCATGTCCTCAAGGCCTGTGCATTCTTCGTCAAATCGGTAGCGCGCCCAGACATCTCTCCGGATCGCGGCGTTGGCATTGTTGCAAAAGAAGCCTTCCTGCGGAACGCGGTCGAAAGATGGAAAGTACTTCTCGAACAGGCGCTTCTCGGAAAAGTTGGAGCCCACATCACCAATCTGGCGGCCATAGGTATAATCGGCTTCACCATCGATCAGCGGCTGGAGCAGCGCTTGGAGCCATCCGTCATGCGTCGGGATGCAGTGCGCCGAAATGAAAACAAGGTACTGGCCGCCCGCTGCTTCGCAACCCCAGTTCAATGAGCGCCCGAAGGTGAATTCCGATTTACCAATGTGGCGGATATTGCAGCCCTGACGCTCGGCAATGCCAAGCGTGCCATCGGTCGAGCCACTATCGACCAGTATAATTTCCGACGTTAACGCATCCAGCTTCTGGGACTTACAAGCCTTGATCGCGTCTTCAAACCAACGCTCCTCATTGAGCGCCCGGAACACTATACTCACGTCAACCATCAGTCGGTCCCTTCAGCCTTTTCTGGCTGTTTTCGGCATTCCAAGCAATTTGCTCACCGAATGCGAAATATTATATTCTTGTCCTTGGGGAAAACTACCGCCCCGGAGAGTCGCCCGTCAAATGAATATGCACCATGTGCGACGGTTTTAAGGCATTGTGCGCACAGATTAAAATACGCGGCCACACACATTCAGGTTCCGCCGCAAAACTAGCAAGCACTGCGGATGCTCCATTCGGCTATCTGGTCTGGTTTTGTGTAGAAAACCAGCCATATGCGTCCGCCAGTCCTTCACGCATGCCAATGTGTGGCGCCCAGCCAAGGTCACGTATCTTGGCCCCGCTCATCAGTTTTCGCGGCGTTCCATCCGGCTTGGTCAGGTCCCGCTCCAGCCCACCTTCGAAACCGACCACATCCATTACGATTTCAGCGAGTTCAGCGATCGTAAGATCCTCGCCCGATCCCACATTGACGTGTTCATTTCCCGAATAGACCTTGAGAAGATGTACGAGGGCGTCGGCACAGTCATCGGCATGTAGAAACTCGCGCCGCGGGGTTCCGGTACCCCAAATCGTCATTGCCGCAGCACCTGCCAACTTGGCTTCATGTGCCTTCCTGATCAGGGCCGGAATGACATGGGAGTTCTGAGGATGGTAGTTATCGCCGGGGCCATAGAGATTGGTCGGCATGGCAGAGATATAGTCCACACCATATTGGCGCCGGTAGGCTTCGCAAAGCTTCAAACCGGCAATCTTGGCGATCGCATACCACTCATTTGTTGGCTCCAGGGGACCGCTCAAAAGCGAATCTTCCATGATCGGCTGGGGCGCAAACTTTGGGTATATGCAGGAGGATCCGAGAAAGAGCAGCTTTCCCACCTCCTCCCGGAATGCCGCCTCTATCACATTGGTTTCGATGACGAGGTTCTCGTAGAGAAAATCTGCCGGATAGGTGTCGTTTGCCACGATCCCGCCGACTTTTGCCGCCGCAAGGATCACGGCGTCCGGCTTCCGGTCTGCCATCCATGCCCGCACACCCGCCTGATCCAGCAGATTCAGTTCATCGCGACCGGCCGTGAGAATTTCGCAATCCTCGCGCTCGAGACGCCGGACCAGGGCACTCCCAACCATCCCGCGATGGCCGGCGACAAATACCCTCTTGTTATTGAGTTGAAACATGATGCGATACGATCCTGCGATTTGAACGATGTGGCTAGTCTGGGTGTATAGGGCGACGCCGTGGAGGTTGCGGCGGCAAGGACTAATCAGATGGCGCCTTGATAGTTGAACTTGCGCGCAACTGCGGTCCGTTCTTCCTCAGAAAAGAATGTCCTGAAATATTTCAGCGCAAAGCACTTCTCGAGATAGTCTGACCCCATCAGGTCAAGTGACTGTCCAATTTTCGCATATGTCTCCGAGTACCATTTGTCATGCGCCTCGTTCTGGCGGATCACCTTCACCTCCTTCTCTACGAACTCACTGACGATTTCAGATTTGCGCGCATCAGGCGAGTCCATCTTCAGGATCAGCACGTCAAAGCGATCATTGGACAGGATGAAGTGGTCCGAAGTCGGGTCAACTTTCGTGTCGAATACATCAATGCCAGTGGCGGGAATAAAATCCTTCTCGAACCAGAAATCAGGAACACCGGGCTTCATACCGCTGCAAACGCTCCAATATCTCGTCGAAGTCCTCGGCAAGGCGCTGTGGCAGGTTCTGGAAGACCGCCGAGATGTTCCGCATCACAGGTTCACGGATCAGACTGATGACACGGTTTTTCCTGAACCGTGCAAAATCGTTATGAACCTTGATCGAATTGATGATGTGATTGGGCACTGACTGGCGCTCGGGATTCTCGAATTCCCGTTCCAGCTGTGACAGAATCCTGCGCGGCGCGAGTGCGTGGATGTCGTATACGGGAAACTCGGCCTGTCGAAGCGACTGAGCCACGGCTGTAGAGGCGACTTTGCCCATAGTAAAGACAACAATGCTTGGGTTCAGATCCTTCGCCATCAGGCTATTCGCTCCGTCCGTTATGTGTGCAGTCCCGATCAGGCCGAAAGTGTGTGGCCATAAAGCGCCGCCGTCTGGCGCCGCTCTTCAAGCGAGTAGAACTTTTTGAAGTATCGGCAGTTGAGGCACTTCTCAACATATTCCGACCCGATCACGCCCAGATTGCCCATGACCTCGGAATAGGTTTCGCCATACCATTTGTCCGACGAATCGTTTTCACGTGTAATGGAAATCTTCGTCCCCAAAAAATTGCCTATAAGCGCTTCCTTGCGACGGTCTGCTGTCTGCGACTTGATGATCAACAGGTCGATCTTGCCATTTCGAAAGCGGAAGACATCCTTGGTCGGGTCGATATCCGCTTTGAAGAAATCGATGCCCATAGTCGGAATGAAGTCTGTCTCGAACCACACATCCGGCCAATGCGGGGGGTTGCTGCGCAGTCTCGCAAGGATCGCATCCTGGTCGCCGGCCAGCCGTTTGGGCAAGTTCTGAAATACCGACGACACATTGCGACTTACAGGCTCGCGAAGAAGAGAGATGACTTTCACTTCTTTGTTCAGCCGCAGCGAATTGTATGCCTGCAGCGACCGGATCATGTGCGGCGGGACAATCGGGAAATCATCATTCGCAAAGAAAGACTGCAACAGGCTGGTAATTCGATCCTGCGCCAAAAAATGCACGTCGTAGCAGCCAATGCCCGCATCAAGAATCGCATTTGAAACCGACGAGGACGCCACCTTGCCCATCGTGTACAAAATCAGCGGCGCAAACGTGGTTTGCATGTAGGTCTTCTTGAGGAAGTCCGGATCATCCATGTTGGCGTTCTGTCCTGTTTGCTGCTGCAGCGAGTGGGGTAGCCTTAAGCAGAGCGGTCCTTGCGCCAGGACTCCCGCTCGACAAGGGCAACATCGGCACGAACCATTTCGCTGACGAGATCTGCAAACTTGGTTGTATGAGTCCAGCCGAGCTTCTCCTTTGCCTTGGTCGGGTCGCCGATCAGGAGATCAACTTCCGTTGGGCGGAAATAGCGCGGATCGATCTTGACCAGCACGTCGCCGGTCTTGGCATCACGACCGATCTCGTCGACCCCTTTACCCTGCCATTCGATCGTACGGCCCAATTCGGCAAAGGCCAGTTCCACAAACTCTCGCACCGGATGCGTTTCGCCGGTCGCCAGCACCCAGTCGTCGGCGACATCATGCTGAACGATACGCCACATGCCTTCGACGTAATCGCGGGCGTGGCCCCAGTCGCGTTTTGCGTCCAGGTTGCCCAGGAACAGTGTTTGCTGGAGGCCTTTGTCGATGGCCGCCACGGCACGCGTGATCTTGCGCGTCACGAACGTCTCGCCGCGCGTTGGTCCTTCGTGATTGAAGAGGATGCCGTTGGAGGCGTGAATGCCGTAGGCTTCGCGGTAATTCACTGTGATCCAATAGGCATAAAGCTTGGCAGCGGCGTAGGGACTGCGGGGGTAAAATGGTGTTGTTTCAGACTGTGGAACTTCCTGCACCTTGCCATAGAGTTCCGACGTCGAGGCCTGATAGAAGCGCACCGCGTTGTCGAGACCGAGAATGCGGATCGCCTCAAGCAGGCGGAGTGTGCCAAGCGCATCCGCATTGCCGGTATATTCAGGTGTTTCGAAGCTGACCTGCACGTGGCTCTGCGCGGCCAGGTTGTAAATCTCGTCCGGTTTGCTCTCCTGCACCAGACGAATCAGGTTCGTCGAATCAGTCATGTCACCATAGTGAAGGTGGAATCGGGTATCGCGCTCATGCGGGTCGACATAGAGATCGTCGACGCGGGCTGTATTGAACGATGATGACCGTCGCTTTACGCCATGCACAATATAGCCCTTGTCGAGCAGCAGTCTTGCCAGGTACGCACCGTCCTGCCCTGTTATACCTGTAATAAGGGCTGTTTTTGTTGACATGCCAATTCCGTCTCTGCTTTGTCTGAGGGTCGGACGGCTTATGGCCTATAGTGTTTGCATTGCGCAAGTTCAGGTTTGCAGGAATACGATTTAAGGCGTCACAGAACGATTGGCGGTTGGTATGGCGTGCGCTAAAGCCAGAAATTATGCGTTGCCATGGACTCGCCAGAACGTTGATTTGGGTTTCGCAAACGGGGTCGCCCCTGAGTGCGATTGGCAAGGCCGCACTGTAAAGGTTTGTAAATGTTAGATGTTCTGCGAAAGACTGAATATTTTGAGCACCTCACTGAAGGTCACGCCGTCCGCAAGGACCACACGCTTAAAGGAATTCAGGACGGCTGGGTCATGGCCCAACTCGCAGGAACCAAAGGAAAGCGCCTGCTGGAAGTCGGCGGCGGCAATTCACGCGTCCTGCCGAATCTGAAGGACAACAAGCTCTGGAACGCAGAGAAATTCGAAGGCGTGGGCAATGGCCCAACGGCGCCCAAGGAACTGGACGGCGTTACCGTCATCCCGACATTCATGGGAGAGTTCCATCCCGATGTCCCGGAAGTCGATGTCGTCTTCTCGATCTCTGTGGTCGAGCATATTCCGTTCGAAAAATACAAGGATGCGTTCGCCGACATGGCGCGCTGCCTGGCGCCCGGTGGCACGATGTACCATGCTGTGGACTTGCCCCTCGGCGACGAGCCCCTTCCTGTAGCGCAGAAGCGTATTCGTCTCCTGATCTCTGCCATTGAGGACGCAGGCCTGAAATGGCGCGAGCCACCTGCCGTTGAGCCGGATTGTACGTTCAAATGCGACATGGCGAGCAATTCAGACCTGACCATGTGGATGTGGGCCCGCATTTCGGAAGCATCACGCCATGCAAGCCCGATCTACCAGATCGTGACGCTGAAACTGATCGCCGACAAACCGCTCTGAACGCCCCCACACCGCCTGGAGAAACAGTTTTGCGTCCAGGCAATACGTGTCTGCCTTTCATTTGCCCAAAATAGTATCGACTGGATGTAATATTGGAAAAGGCGTTACAGGTATTTTTCGCCGTGCCGGTGCTAATGACGGTAGCTTCACGCGGCCAAAAAGGCTTGAAAGTTCCGGGCGCATGCCCGCCGAGCGCGTCGCTCCGAAATTGGTTGCCACAAGGCCTTAAATCGAACCGGATAAGCTAGAACAGTGTCTCAGAAATTTTCCATCGTCACGCCATCGTATAATCAAGGGCAATTCCTGCCTTTCAATCTCGTTTCGGTTCGGGAGCAGACACACCCGGATATCGAACACATTGTTGTCGATCCAGGCTCAACCGATGGGAGCCGCGAAACAGCCGAAGCTGCCGATGGCATCATCCTGATTGCAGAACCCGACCGCGGCCAGTCTGACGGCATCACCAAAGGCTTCGCCCGGGCCACGGGCGACTATATGACGTGGTTGAACTCGGACGATTTCTATCCCGATCCGCACATTCTCGAGAAGGTTGCTGCCGCCTTCGAACAAAACCCTGATGCTGATATTATCTACGGCAAGGTCGATTTCGTGGATGAAGAAGGCAAGTTCCTTCGCAACGGCTACGTAAATCCAAACCAGGACGCGTTGCTCGACAGCTTTGCCTATCAGGTCGGCATCGTCCAACCTGGTGTATTCATGCGCCGATCCGTATTCGAGAAAATCGGCGGTCCATCCGAGCAGTACGAATACTGCATGGATTACGAATACTGGGTCCGCATGGCCACAAGCGGATTGAAATGGGTCTATCTCGACGAGACACTCGCTCACCATCGCTGGTGGGGCGGCATGAAGACGAGCAAAGGGCGCGATCAAAGCCTCGTCGAGCACATGCGCGTGTGCGCGAACTATTTTGGATACGTACACTGGAAGTGGCTGGACCGTTATGCCGAGTACCTGACGTCCAGTCTCGATGGCGTCGTGAATCACAATTACAAGCCTGACCCGCTCGCGAAATCAGATAACGCGCATCGCACCATCCGGCGCTTCGTCACCCAGGAAATGCTGCGCCTGCTGGAAGCTTCCGACAAACCGGAAGAGCGCGCGACCCTGAACTACGTGCACAAGCACGCACCCGATCTCGTCCGATACGCCTGGAACGCCGACGAGCTCGACGGCCTGGAAACAACCAGTCCCGAGCCCGACGCGCACAAGCGGCCAGCCTGGCACGTAATGGATGCAACAGACTCGAAGGGTTATCCCTACCGGTCCTATAACGTCACTGACAATTTCCACCGCTGCTTCGATGCCAACTGGTACCACGATGCAAAGGAGCGCGGCGTTCGCAAACTGGCCTCATTATCGAAATGGCGCCGCGATGTATGCGTCATTGTCGGTAATGGCCCAAGCCTGAACCAGACGGACCTGTCGCTCCTGAAAGACGCCGATGTCATCATCTCGAATTTCGCGACGCTGAACCCTCAGCTGTTCGAGCTGGCGACGATCCTGACAATCACGAACAATCTTGTCGCCCAGCAAGGCCGTGTCGATTTCAACAATGCACGCAAACCCAAGGTCTTTCCGATCTGGCTCTCGAACGACCTGAACGAAACGGACGAGACCGCATTCGTTGAGGCCGTCGTCCGTCCGATGTTCAATGAATCACTCGACGGCGTGTTCTCCTGGCGCTCGACCGTCAGCTTCTTCAACATGCAGCTCGCTTTCGCGCTCGGGTACAAGAAGGTCCTGCTCGTCGGCTTTGATCACTCGTATGTGCAGCCGCAGAGCGTGAAGGAAGGCGATCTGATCAAGCAGGACGAGGACGACGAGAACCACTTCGACCCCCGCTATTTCAAGGACAAGGTCTGGCAGGCAGCAGATACCGACAACATGGAGGCCATGTACGAGCTGGCACGCAAATCGTTCGACGCCGCTGGCCGCGAGATGGTCAACTGCACGGTCGGCGGACGCCTGGAGGTCTTCCGCCGCGGCGATCTCGCAACGGAAATAGCCGCGATGGCGCAAACGGCTCCTGATACCAAAGCGCTCGACGCAAACGACATCAAGACTCAGAAGAAACTCGACCGGCTCATAGCCAAGCTACCGCAAGACCTCCGTGATCCAATCTTTCTGCCAACCGCGCAAATCCCTCCTGCTGCACAGCTTGAAGGCCTCACCAAGGTCAAAGCCCTCTTCAATGGCGAACTCGACAAGATTTACCGGCCACGACTTCAAGCCCTCAAAGCTAAGCGCAAGGCGCGGCGCTGCTTCATCATCGGAAACGGCCCGAGCCTGAAGCATACCGACCTTTCGCTCCTGCGAGACGAGGTGACCTTCGCCATGAACGGCTTCTTCCTGAAGATGCCGGATCTCGACTGGGAGCCAACCTATTATGTGGTTGAAGACCATCTTGTCGCCGAGGACCGCGCCGACGAGATCAATGCCATGCACGGGCCGACAAAACTGTTCCCTGCGCACCTGCGTTACGTCCTCGAACCCGATGACAAGACTGTCTTCTTCGACCACCGCAAACGCGTCAGCTTCCCGCTCGGTTTTGATTTTTCTTTCAAGGCCGACGCGCATACCTACGCGGGCGGTACAGTCACCTTCACTTGCATGCAGTTGGCTGCCTATCTCGGGTTTGACGAGATTTATCTGATTGGCGTGGATGCAAGCTACCACATTCCAAAGGATGCCAAACTCGCAGGCGAAAGCCGGGTGAAGGAATTGGATATGGCGTCCGATGACCCAAACCATTTCCACCCGGACTATTTTGGCAAGGGAAAGCGCTGGCACGAACCGAATGTCGATATCATGCTGGAGGCTTACGAAGAGGCCCGGCAGGCCTGTGATGCGCGTGGCATCAAGATCATCAACGCGACTGTAGGCGGCAAGCTTGAAGTGTTTCCGCGCGCCAACTATGCCGACATCTTTTCCGATAAGGCCGATCTGCCACGCGTCCTGTTAATCGACATGACACGGATCGCTGATGGTTCGGCGACCGGGGAACTCAAGGCAACACTTTTCGCCGACTGGCCGGCAAACCGGCTGATGCAATTGCATATGAGTGGGGGCAGCAGTGTCGGTCTAACTTACAATGGGCGGACGACGGAATTTAGCGATCCGCTACGCTCCGACGGCCGCGCGATCGACGAGGCTGTCGAGGCCTTCGCGCCCGATCTCATCATTTACCGACCAACGCCCCGGACGGATATCCTGCACAAGAAGGCGATGCGCCTGATTGCCAAGTTCGACCTGCCGCTTGTGACGTGGATCATGGACGACTGGCCCGCCGCGCTTGAGCTTGATGACCCCGATGCGTTCAAACAGCTTGATGCCCAATGGCGGAGCCTGCTCGACCTTTCGTCGGTGCGCTTCTCAATCAGCGATGCCATGTCTGAAGCCTTCGCCGAGCGGTACGGATTCCGCTTCATCTCGGTGGCAAATGGTGTCGACGTAAGCGAATGGCCAAAACCTGTAATGCAAAAGTCTGACGTGCCCCTCAGCGTCCGTTATGCAGGCTCCCTCGCGGAAAACATGACATTGTCCTCAGTCCGGCTTGTCGCCGAAGCCGTTGAGCGGCTCGCGCAGGAAGGCATGGACATTACGTTTGAGATCAAGACGCGCGATCTCTGGAAACGAGTTGCGGCGCCGCATTTCAAGGGCCTCAAGCATACCAAATTCATTTTGGCCGACCTGGAACCGAAGGCCTACCGTGCTTGGCTATCGGCCGCTGACATCGTTGTTATTGGATACAATTTCGACACTGAGTCAAAATCCTACATACAGCATTCCGTTGCAAACAAGCTACCCGAGTGCCTCGCCAGCGGCGCTGTGCTGCTCGCCGTGGGGCCAGCGGATGTCGCGACTATATCGATTCTGAACGAACTTGATTGCGGCATCCGAGTCACGAACAACGACGCCGACGCGGTCGTCCGCGCCATCCGCGCGCTTGCTGTCTCCCCCGAAGAACGCTTCCGGCTCGGTACTGAGGCCCAGGAAATTGCCTTTGATAAATTCAACGTCGAGCATCTGCGCGATAAGTTTGAAGGCGCGCTTCGTATGGCTGTCGCACGCGACAGCCGGATGATAGGCAAGCCCCGCAGCGCGAGCGCACATGTCGATGAGACCGCTGTGGTGGCCCATATGTATCGGGATCGAAAGGGACCGACGCATACCATGCTGGACGTCGGCGCCCATGTCGGCACATCGGCTGCCTATTTCCACAAGCTCGGCTGGTCGATCCATTGTTTCGAACCTGACACAAAGAACCGCTCAAAATTGATGGAGCGGTTCGACGGGGTCGACAATGTCACGATTGATAAGCGGGCTGTCAGCAACGAGACAGCCGAAGGAATCAGCTTCTTCAGCTCACCGGAGAGCACCGGCATTTCCGGCCTACTCGCGTTCCGCGACACCCATGCGGAATCTGACCGTGTGGATGTCACCACGCTGACGGAAGTCATCAAATCCCGATCGATTAGCCAGGTCGACTTCCTGAAAATCGACGTCGAAGGTTATGACCTGAACGTCCTCAAAGGGGCGCCATGGGACACGGTATTACCTGATGTCATCGAGTGCGAGTTCGAAGATGCCAAGACCTTAAAGCTTGGTCATACCTGGAGAGACGTGGCTGAATTTCTCCGTGAACGGGGATATGCTGTTTACGTAAGTGAATGGCACCCGATTGTGCGATATGGAATCGGCCACGATTGGCGGCGAGTTGTTCCTTATAATGACCACAGCATGTCACCTAATGCGTGGGGCAATTTTCTGGCCTTCCGCGAAGACCCTGGCTACGAGGCTGTCGCAAACGCCTTTGATGAACTTGTCGCATTTCGGAATCCACCTGCGCCGCATCCAAAAGAAAAATCAGCATCAAGACCCGACAAAAACAAAAAAACGGAAAGTCGCCAACAAATGTTGAAGAAGCCTACTTCAAACACATTGCCGGTTGCGGAGGAAACGACCGCAAAGCCGCTCTGGTATCGCAATTTCGCGCAGCGAATTCATGAGATGTCTCCCCGCCTCTATAGCCTTCTGCGTTTTGCGCGCCGTGCCTCAGCTCATATAGTCTCGCGCCGCGTCCTTATGTTGCCGCTTTTGATTCTGGCGGCATTGTTTGTGACTGCGCTGATCTTGCCGTCACTGTCGGCCTATCGCCCCTGGATCGTAACAGCGACCGCCGGAGGGCTTCTGTCGGTGGTACTGGTTTATGTCGCCTTCCGGTCTCATGCCCATGCCGAATCGCTACATCTGGAAGTCAATGCACTGCGCCGCGAATCGAACCAGCTTCGCGAGCGTCTTTCGACCGCACAAACGCTGATGGCAAAGAGCGCCCTCACCGCCACGCAGGAGTTCGTGGACAGCGCAATGCGTGACACGATCATGCCGCGTATCGAGGCCGTGAGGGCAGCAGGCGTCGCCGAGCGCCGAAGGGTCGATAACCTGAAAAAAGCGGCTGACAGCGCTTCGGCGAAAGTTGATGGTGCGCTCGAAGAAATCGAACGCCTCAATTCCCTGCGCAAGCAGATGAACCAGCTTGTGGCCGCAATCGATGAGCGCGTCACAAATGGCGAGGCGTCAGTCGAGACGCTGACAGCCAATCTCGAGGCGCTCGATAATCGTGCTATCGGTCGCGCTGCGCTTGCCGCCGTTAATGACGCCCTGACCGAAAGGCTGACCACTCGGATAGTCTCGCTTGAGAATAATGTTTCCGAACTTGGAAAGTGGTCGCAATTCAACAACGCCACTTGGTACCAACGCTTCAATCGCCGTCTCTCGGCGGACCATATCAAACTGCTCGAATCAGAGTGGCGCAAGCGCCTGTCCGTGCCGATCAGCAATGCTGTCGTCGGTTACATGGCGAACCGCGCATGCGAGATCGAGCGCCAGCTTGACGGTCGCCTCGCGACGTCGATCGAGGATGTCATCCTGCGCTCCCTTGTGGCCCGTGCCGTCAAGGGCGAGCGTATTGATGTGCTCGAAATCGGGACCTTGTTCGGAACTGGCGCGGCGATCATGTTCGATTCGCTCGCCAATCATTATGAGCAAATCCACTTCACGCTGCTGGATCCTCTCGAAGGCTATTACAATGCCAGCCAGGCCGACATCCTGACAGGCCAGCCGATTGACGAGAACACGCTGCGCCGCAACCTGGCCCGCGTCGGCATGACGGAAGACCAATTCACGCTGGTCAAGCGCCTCAGCACGGAAACCGAAGCCATCCTAGATGCCGGCAAGCGTCAGTATGATGTCTTGGTGATCGACGCCGACCATTCCTATGCAGGGGTCAAGACGGACTTCGAGAATTACGCCCAGTTTGTGAAGCTTGGCGGCTATATCATTTTTGATGATTATGGTTCGCCGGACTGGCCGGATGTGCAGGAATATGTCGATTCAGAGCTGGCTGACGTGGAATACATCACGCGCGTGGGTGCAAGCTGGCGCACGTGCGTGTTCCGGGTTGTGAAGGCAGCGGCTGAAGCGCGCAAACCCGCCGCGACATCCAAGCCGCGCACGCGCAAGCCTGTGACAAAAGTCGAAACCGATCCGACAGCTGCTGACTAGATCCTCAGATCTCGATTGGAGAAACTTTTGTGATCTTCGCCGAGGCAAATGCTGCCTCGGCGATTTCGAGGGGTGATGTATCAAAATCACTCTCGCCGGTGCGTATAAGTTCTGCGAACTGCTGATACAGGCCTGCATACTCTCTGCTTTCAGCGCGCGAGATAGGCCCGTTGTTTATGCAAAGGGCCGCGCCACCTTCGGAGAGGTCCAGGGTTTCTCCACCGTCCGCCTCAAGGTGAATGGACCAGACCTCTTCCGCTGTCACACGGAAGTCCAACGCTGCCTCCATACGCGCTTCGCCTGCATGAAGCGTAAAGCACGCACTAAGTGGCATCTCGACATTTTCCGGCACGTCGAAATGGGAGCCTGAAACGCTCCATGGTAAAGGATACAGAGCGGTCAAAATCGACAGCGCGTTGATACCAGGGTCAAACACACCAAACCCGCCCTGCCGCCAGAGCCACTCCTGTCCCGGATGCCATTTGCGCGCATCTTCATGCCAATTTATCTGTCCTCGGCGGAGGGAATGTTTCTCGCTCCAAGCCATTGCCTGAGCGATCATCGGCGCAAACCTGGAGTGCCAGCTCGCAAAGATCGGCACACCGGCCTCATCTGCCATCCGTTTTAGTGCCAGGGCATCGCCAGCAGTCACAGCTGGCGGTTTCTCCAGCAGGATCGCGCAACCGTGCTCACTGGCTACGCGGCACTGCGCCAATCGAACGTCGGGCGGCGTACAGATGGCAACCGCGTCCAGATTGAGGCCTGCGGCAAAGGCTTCCTCAAGGCTGGTAAATGCAGGCAGGTCGCCGCCAGGGGGGCTCCGGCTGATGAGTGCGGTTAGCTCAAATGACGGATTGTTCCGGATGGCCGAAACATGCTGGTCACGCGCGATCTTTCCAAAGCCGACGATTCCAATCCTGATGGGTCGCTTTATCGTCATGGCTATCCTGATGATCGCAGACTTGCCGCTAGAGTTTCGGCTTTCGTTGCCACATGGCAAGGCCCGGCGTGAACCACGAAACATGCTCGAGATTGATCAAGTTTCCACCATGCTTTTCAAGGATCACGCCCAGGGCGCCGTTGACGCGCTGATCCTCGTGAGGCTCGGCAATCCTGTATGTATTGTCGAAAAGAACAATGGCGTCAGGTGTCAGATATGGCAGCAGGGTTTCAAACTCGAACATCACATCCTTCACGAGGTGTGATGCATCAAGAAAGGCGAATCTGACCTTGCCAAGGTCCTTCAGTGCAGGTCCAAACGTGTCATGCACACTGCCCTGATGCAGCGTGACGCGGTCGTCCACACCACCCAGTTCAAGATTTTGGCGCGCCTTGGCGATATTGGTCTCTTCGAGCTCGAACGTATGGACGTGCCCCTTCACGCCGGCATCCACGAGTGCTTGGGCAAGAATGATCGTCGTACAGCCCTCATTCGTCCCGGTTTCAATCAGGACCTCTTTCCTGTTCCGGTCCAGATGTGACAGCAGCAGATGATAGATGAAACCCCACCCGGGATAACCGATGGTCGCGCCAGTGCGCGGCCGGGCATCCTCGATACACGACACGCCGCGCTCAAGACTGGCCAGGTGAGCATTTGGCAAACGAGCAACATCGTAGCCAAACATTCGATGATAGACGGGTGGGTTCATGGCGCGATAGCTCTTTTAAATTGAATACCTTGGACGATGGGTCGGATCACGACAGTAAAGGGTTCTTGAAAAACAATCGGCCAATCAGCGGCGAGGGATAAGCCGTGCCACGCCAGGAGAGTGCTGGCCTGCATCAAGACGGGTCCATTTATGCGGTACAGTGACCACGCCCCAAGTGGGATGCCGCGCTGAAAGAATAACAAGGTCCGGATTGCCTCGCCGGAACAGGAATTCAGGTCCATCGACAATGGCAAGCATCGATTTTACAACTCCCGGATTTACAAAACCCGCCTCGACCTCGACCATAAGATCAACCTCATCACCTGCTTGAACATCAAATGTGTCCGAGGTGATCTGCGTCGACAGACCTGTCACATACTGCGTGGTAACGGCCCATACGGGTATGCCTATAATCAGATTGCGAATGTCGATAAGCGATTTGAACTTTATCCTGAGCTGCAGCTTCTCGTCGAAGCGAACGCTTTCAATCGCTTCCCCCTCGGCATTGCACCAAAAGTGCTCGACGTTCGAGATGACATTTGTGTTTTCGTATGTCGGCCCCATAGCTTTTTCAAGCTGAGGGGGCACATCCTTCGATGGCACGCCCTGGTCCAAAGCTTCATAGACCTCGATAGCCTCTGCTGGTGGACCTTCAAAATAAACGCGCCCCTTATGCAGCACAAATACCCGATCACAGAATTTCGCGACATCTCCCATAGAGTGAGAAACGAAGACAAACGCGCTCTTGGCGCGCATCTCCCTGACACGGGCAAGGCTCTTCTGACGGAAACGGAAATCACCAACCGCAAGTACTTCGTCGATGATCATAACTTCCGGCGCCACCATGGCCATGACCGAGAAAGCAAGCCGCATCTTCATCCCGGAAGAATAGCTGGCCAGCGGCGCATCAATCGCGTGTTCGAGTTCGGAAAAATCAATGATTTCCTGGACCCGAGCCGCCGTTTCGGAACGGCGGAAGCCAAGGGCAGCCGCACGAAGATATATGTTCTCCCGACCACTGGCCTTCGCCTGAAATCCGGCTTGCAGATCGATCATGGCGGCTGACGTTCCGCGGATCATGACCTCTCCCTGATCAGGAAGCAGCTGCCCCGCCAGGATACGCAGTAGCGTGGTTTTACCCGACCCGTTGAGCCCAATAATCCCGATCGCTTCGCCCCGCTTCAGATCGAACGAAACATCCTGTACAGCCCAGAATTCACTGCCCGATATCTGGGCTGTGCCAGGCTTCCCAATATTCCAGAAGGCGTTTCGCGCCATCCGGGACATACGCCGCCGCGTATCGCGCGGCTTGCGGGCGTAAAGCTTGCCAAGGCTCTTCACCTGCATCAACGGCAGTTCGGAATCGAAGGGCTCTGTCATACTCAGTCGATCCCTCTGATGCGGCGCTCCATCACGTAGAAGAAGCGCATCGAAATCATGAACACTATAAACGCAATACCGCCCCATATCAGCAGGACAATCGAATCCGAATGCCTGCCTGTGAACAAGAAGTCTCGAGATGATTTGATGACCGCAGCAAACGGGTTGATCTTTTCAAGAACAACCAGTCCGCCAAGCGACGTTAGCGGAAAGATCACGCCGCTCATGAAGATACCGTACTGCAGCAGGATCGTCACCACACGAGACGTATCCGGAATGATTACATTGAAAACCGCGAGGATAAGTCCAAGCGATAGGGAAAACACCATTCCTACGAGCAAGGCTCCGGCGAAACCGAATATATTGAGGTGCGGCCACTGCGCGAAATAGATCATCATGAGGAGCAGCAGGCCGAGCCGAACCAGCGTATCGAAACAGAGCTGTCCGAAGGATGCCGCGATCGACACGGAAATGGGCAGAGAAGTCTTCATGGACTCCTTGTTGCGGCTCTTAAGCACCTGGATCGGGCGGGTAATCATGCCCGTCATCAGGGACCATATCGTAACGTTGAAGCCAATAAAGATGGCCGGTGCCAGCCCGTCATGCCGCGGAAACACGCGTAGGTTGACGAGGAAGATATAGACGGTCAGCGGAACCAGCGGCAGGGCAAAGTTCCAGAAAATGCCAAACATCGTGCCACGATAACTACTGCGGAAATCGCTGCTGAACATGTTTGCGACATGTGAGCGATAGCCCCAGACTTCCTTGAAAAGCGCGCGGATCGCCTCATACGACGTGGCAGAAAAACGGGCGTCAGGAACATAGGTGCGCACAGCCGAATGACGCTCATCAATCCGCTCTGAACGATCTATTTTCATGTTTTCAGACCGTTCGCTAACGATTCAAGAGGCAGTCAATATTGTACTTCGGACGTGCCCGACCGGGTTGATCGTGTCAACAGATGCCGTCAGCACTCGGCCAGGCATCGCCACCCGCAAACAGCTTGCGCACATTGACGCCACAAGCGTAGCCGCGCAAAAGCAGGGCGACTCCAATTGTCCAAGGCAACCCATGGCTCCCGCACCCGATCGGACCCTTTTGGATATCAAGCCCGCGGGCACGCTCGTCATTCTGGGGAATGGTCCAAGTCTGCGCGGCTTCGACTTTGAACGACTGTCAGGTGTTGCTACCCTAGGCATGAACGCGGCGTACAGGCACTGGGACCGCATTGACTGGCGCCCGACCCATTACGCTTGCCTCGACGATGCGCTCATCGAAACACACAAGAGCGAAATTCTACGCCTGATCGCAGAAGACAGGATAAGCTCCTTTTTCCTTTCTGGCCGGATGCTTGAGCTTGAGCCCGGGCTCGCAAATCATCCAAAAGTGCGTTTTCTGGATGAATTCGTCCCTCATTGGCTGAAACGACGTGGACAAAATCACGGTCTGACCTTCATCGACAGCGATGCATTCCGGACCGGGCAGGACGCCTTCGTCACCACAGGTGCGTATTCGGTCCGCTACGCCGCCTGGCTCGGCTATGATCAGATCGTTCTTCTGGGTATAGATTTGACCTATCACGGCCTCCCGGAGTCGGAAGCTGTTGACGATCTCCGCTTGGTCATGACCGAAACGCCCAAGCACAATCCCAATTATTTTTTCGATGACTACCAGCGCCAGGGCGATGCGTTTCAGGTTCCCAATCCGGAGAGCCATGACCAGGAACTGCATATCGCCGCCTTCGAAGCAGTTCGCGACGATTTCCTGCGCGAGCAGGTGCCTGTCTCACTGATAAACGCGAACCGCTTATCGCGGTTGAATGCTGAAGCGATCCTGCCCTTCGCCGAACTGGGCAGTCTACTCAACGAGGCAAGCCTCGGTGCCATCATCGTCCCTCTCACAGCAGGTGAACAGGACCAGGCCCTCGATAACCTCTGGCTGTGGGCCCAGCCGGCCTTTTCGCCCTTCCTCGGCGCGGCCCCTAAACGCCGGCCGGATCTTGTATTCGTCTGCAACAATGCCGCTGCTGCGGCTTGTGAAAAGAGGGTTCGGGCTTTCCTCACCAATGAGCCAGTCCTTCGCGACTGCTTCGACCAGGTCCGGTTCGTGACGCTCGACCTGAGCGGAGATGCGGACATCTACCGCCGCGAAAATCACGGTCCTCGCACCAGCCAGGGCTTTCGTGCCGGACCCAACAACCTCTTCTTCGCGGCCATGGACGCCGTGCGCGGTCACTGGGGCCACGCACTATATATCGAGACCGATTGTGTCCCGATCCGTCCCGACTGGCTGGGACAGATCAACCGCCACCTGCAAGGTGCAGAACCCGCCTGGGTTACCGGCAGTATCTATCGTGGCTTCGACGCCCTCGGTCCGCGCGAGAAGCGCCATATCAATGGCAACGCCATCTACGCGACGAGCGATCCGGCCTTCCAGCAATTCATCGACACGGTCTGGCGGCCCAGATTGGCAGAACTGGTCGTCGAACATCCCGAGATGCCGTTCGACTGCGTAATTGAGGCCCTTTATGAAAAGGCCGACGGTCGGCAGGGTGACGATGATGCCGATTGGCGTCTGATGCGCGCCATCAGCCACAAATTCCGCTATTCGGCCCTCATTCCAAATCTCACCGGCGACACAGCGTCACTACACATGCTGGCTGACCAGCTTCAGGAACTGATCGGCGCTTCACCCGAGTCCTGCATCGTTCATGCACGCCGCCTCGCCGCCCTGATTGCCCCTTTACGCGACAGCGGATCGAAACCCTCAATCATTGAGTTGCTTGCGCTCCTGCGCGAGGCTGCCGACGGCCTGCCGCCGCGGACGCCCGCGTCCCAGCAACGGCGCAGGGGCCAGCATGCCTGGACCGTGGCCCGCGTCCGGCAGGGCCTTGCGCGCCGTCTGCCTCCCCTTCGCCGCTTTATGGATTGAGCCCTGTAACCCCGATTGCAGGGCGCCAACGTATGCCGTATTGGGCGTGGCGCTTCGTGCCCATGTCACCCGCCCTGACAGGAATGACCAGATGACCGACAATACCAAGATCACCGCCCTCCTGCCGATGAAGGCTCATAGCGCCCGTGTGAAATCCAAGAATTTCCGACTGATTGCGGGCAAGCCGCTCTTCCAGTGGATACTTGATGCGCTGCTCGCTGTGCCTGCAATCGACAAAGTCGTCATCAATACGGATGCGCGCCAGATCCTCGCCGATGAAGGCCTGATCGAATCAGATCGCGTCATGATTCGTGATCGCAAGCCGGAACTCTGCGGCGACTTCGTATCCATGAATCTTGTCCTTGGCGACGATATCGCCAACGTGCCGTCGGACCATTACCTGATGACCCACACGACCAATCCGCTGCTGCAGCCAGACATGATCGAAGGCCTGATTGGCACCTATCTCGGCGCGCTCAAGGCAGGCAAAGCCGACTCCCTGTTCACGGTCAACGAAATGCACACGCGGTTCTACACCGTCGAGGGCGCCCCCATAAACCACGATCCCGACAACCTGATCCGGACACAGGACCTGCCTGCCTATATGGAGGAGAATTCGGTCTGCTACCTGTTCACGCCTCAGAGCTTCGCGGCCACGAATGCCCGGATCGGCAAAACCCCCCTGCTCTATCCCACGCCCAAGCTTCAATCGGTCGATATCGACGAGATTTCCGACTGGTTCATCGCTGAATCCCTGCTGATGCGAGTCGCTGCGGGCGAAAAACTCCCTGAGGAAGCCTGATGTCCAAGCCCCGTATTCTTGTTACCTGCCCGCCCATGCTCGGCCTGTTCGCCGAGTTTGCAGATGATTTCGCCGCCCATGGCCTGGAGGGCGTGCCCGCGAAGACGTCACAAGTCCTCAGCGAAGACGAGTTGATTGCCCTGCTGCCCGGTTTCGACGGCTGGATCATCGGAGATGACCCGGCGAGCCGCCGCGTTGTGACATCGGCGAAGGAAGCTGGTCTCAAGGCGGCCGTCAAATGGGGCGTCGGCGTCGACAATGTCGACTTTGCGGCCTTTAAGGATCTCGGGCTGCCAGTAGAAAACACGCCCGGCGTTTTCGGTGGCGAAGTCGCTGATGTCGCCCTCACCTACACACTCGGCCTTGCCCGCGAGACCTATCGCATCGACCGCGAGATCCGTGAGAAGAACGCCTGGCCAAAGCCCAGCGGCATCAGCATGACGGGCCGCACCGTGGCGCTCGTCGGTTTCGGCGACATCGGACGTCAGACAGCCAAGCGCATCCTGGCCTGCGGCAGCAAAGTCGTCGTCTACGATCCCTTCTTCAAGCCCGCCGAAGGTCTCGACGTGGAAACGGCCCAATGGCCCGACCGCCTTGATGAAGCCGACTTCCTGATATTCACCTGCCCGCTGACGCCTGAAACGCGCGGCATGTTCAATGCAGACCTTCTGGGCAAGCTGCGCCCCGGCGTTCGCGTGGTCAATGTCGCCCGCGGCCCGGTGATCCAGGAGACTGCATTGCTCGAAGGCCTAAAGTCCGGCGTCGTCCACTCGGCCGCGCTCGACGTGTTTGAAGTCGAGCCCCTGCCGGCCGACTCACCCTTCCGGGCCTTCGACCAGTGCATTTTTGGATCGCACAATGGGTCTAATTCGGCGGATGCGGTGCGACGTGTCAGCCGTATTGCCATTCGCAAGATGGCCGGATTCCTCGGCACGGCCTGACATTTCCGGCCAGGAGGCCGCAAACTTGTCCGACCCAATCACGGGCATGGCACACTGCGGGAAACAGTCCCACGGAGTGCCACATGGATTCGACCTCTCGCCTTGCCCTGCCCTATATCCTGCCCAATCAGGCACAGAAACACGTCACCCTGAACGAGTCGCTGCAGGCACTCGATGTCATGACAAGCCTCGCTGTGCTGTCGCGGGTATTGGCTGAACAGCCGGCGAGCCCGGCAGAGGGTGATTGCTATATCCTCCCTGCTGAGGCCTCAGGCGCCGCCTGGTCCACCTTCGCGTCAGGCCACGTCGCCGCTTATGTCGATGGCAGCTGGATCACCGCCGCGCCGCCTGAGGGATGCCGCGCGTGGGTCAGGGATGAGAACCGTCTGCTCCTCTACATTGACGCTGCATGGACGCCGCTGGCCTTCGACAGTCTCGCGCGCATCGGCATCAATACGGGCGCAGACCTCACGAACCGTCTGGCCGTGAAATCTGACGCCATCCTTTTCTCGCATGACGATGTGACGCCCGGCAGCGGCGACGTGCGACAGGCCATCAACCGGGCGGCTTCCGCCGACACTGCATCCATCCTGTTTGAAACCGGCTACGAGTCTGGCGCCGAACTTGGCCTGATCGGCTCGGATGATTTCGAGATTCGGGTCAGCCCCGACGGAGAGACGTTTGCAACCGGCATGCAGGTCTCCGCGGCGGATGGCACCGTCAGCTTTCCAGCGGGCTTCGCCTCACCCGGCACAGTGCTCTCGTCGCTGGAACTGCGCGCTGCCCTCGGCTCGATTGCCGACGACACGGTCGCGACAGTGGACTTCGGAAAGGTTATCAACGGGTCCGTCATCATGGCCGTGCCGAATTCGCTCAGCTCAGCGCCTGTCGCCCTTTTCTTTGCCCGCATGGCGACCAGCCCTATCCTGACGACCCTGTTCTCCGACGGCGCTGCATTCACCACCCAGACAGGCGTCTTGTCCGGCACGACGGGTGAAGACGGCAAGATCAATTTCTCGGCAACCGATGACGGTCGCTTCATTATCGAGAACCGCCGCGGGATCTCTATCGGCTACACGCTTTATACGTTCCTGCGCTGAAGCCTCAGCGCCATGCCGCGCGCAGGAAGCGCACGGTTTGCTCCGGTGATGGCGAGAGGCTCAAAGCCAGCGTTTCGCCTGCCGGAAGTGGCCGGGCCAGCCGAATGTCGATCACGGAACCTCTTTGGCCGACAGCGTCCAGTTTGGCTGATCCCGCCACGCTCAGGCCCGTTGCCTCGCGGTCAAATGTAAGCGTCACGCCTGTCTTTGACTGCGGATCATAATGGGCAAGATGAAGCGTCGCATTCGGCTGGACCAGTCCATCGGCGCGGATGCCAAACACGCTGGGACCGCCGCGTCGCAGCCGCCGCCGCACGCGGTCCCGCAAGCTTGCAGGCCAAAGGCGGTCGGTGACAGCATGCACGATAAAAGCCCGGAATGTGCCCGAACGCGCGTCTTCCGGGGCATGGCGCTGGATGATGTCCCGCAGCTCATCACGCCGACGCTTGTTCAGCGACGCGGTCTTCGTGTCCTCGCCCCAAAGCACCATCGACATGGGCGCATCAAGGAAGTCGAACTTGGCGCCCACCTCGTACATCCGGATCCAGAGATCCCAGTCCATCGTGTAGTGAAGATTGACGTTTACCCCGCCAACACCCTCACAGGCCGACCTGCGGAACAAGCAGGAAGGCTGCGAAATGATGCCCGCCTGTAGCAGGCGCGGGCCGGGCGGCTCGACGTTGAAATGATAGCCGGTCATGGAACCCGTCTCGTCGATGATGCTGCTGTGACCATAGATAACGTCAAGATCGGGCGCTTCGGAAAGCCGCGCACGCACGCGGTCCAGCGCGCCCGGCATGAGAATATCGTCGGCATTCAGCCAGCCGAGCCAGTCACCTGGCACGTTTTTCCAGCCCTCGATAATCGCATCCGACTGGCCACCATCCGGCCCGTGACGGCGATAGGATAGCCAGTCATCATGTGCATGCGCCAGCGCCCGTACACGGGGATCGTCCGAAGCATCCAGCAGCGCCACGTTTACACCGGCGCCCTGCGCCTTCAGGCTGGCAAGGCTGGCCGGCAGAAAAGGGTGCCAGCTACCGATGGGAACACTGAAAGCAAATTCAGCCATGCGCACGATCGCCTGCCGATACCGGCGTATCCGGCGTCACAGTCCTCGGCGCCCGCAGCGGACGAATGACCGGTCGCCTGTCGAAAAGGCGTTTTGGGTTCCATGCCATTGCGTAGCAAAGATCGCCCAGGCTGACCGACCGCTCAGGTGGACCGAAGCGGTCGTCTTTCTTGAGGGCGCCCAGTCCCGCAAGCCCGGCCTTGATGCCACGCCATGTCGGTCCGGCCCGCCCCGTCATGAACCCGCGTAGGAAAATCGCCAGCGTCAGCGCCACATGGCCTGGCAGCGTAAGCCATAGCAACAGGCCGGGCGTATTCTTGGCATAGGTCCACATCCGGTTGCGCGTACCGTGGAAGATTGCAAACTCGCTCGCGCGCCCGGAAATGCCACTGCCTGCATGGCGGATTATCGCATCCGGCAGGAAGACGCAGCGCTCTCCCGCCAGCCGCATTCGGTAGCCAAGGTCGACATCCTCACAATAGCAGAAGAAGCGCTCGTCAAAGCCTCCATGCGCCTCGAAAACGGATCGCTTGAATACAGCCGAAGCCCCGCACGGTGAGAAGCACTCCCCCTCTGTCAGCGACTCTGCCGGCAAGCCGAAACCACCGCGCCATGGGATGCCGAACCCGAGATAGCAGTCGCCGGCGCCATCCATGATGGACGGGTCCTCCAGCGCATATTGCGCGCAGGCAAACATGGTCGTGTCCGGGTGGCGCTCGGTGGCTGCCATGACACGCTCGAGCCAATCGGGATTGGCCACTGCGTCTGGATTGAACAGCGCAAGCCAGGTGCCTGTGGCCACTTTGGCAGCCAGATTATTGCCACCAGCGAAGCCAAGATTCTCGGTCTGAGGCAGGAAACGATAGCCCGGCAAGCCCTCGGAATTCAGATTGTCAGCTGAACCATCGGAGGAAGCATTATCCACCAGTAGAACTTCGAAATTGCGGAAGCTCTGCGCGCGCAGCGAATCCAGCGCCTGCTGCAGGAACGCCTCGCCATTATAATTTACAATGATGACAGAGACGGCGACCATGCGAATGTGTTCTGGTTGACGCCACCTTGATTGTCAAACACCCATGGCGCAAGCCCACGTCGGATTGCGTAACGGACTGTGATTTGCCCCATCCGGGACAACGCCCTATCCGCTTGGCGCCAGAGACATGACCCCAGTATTGTGAGGATTTTCCCCAATGAGCCTTCCCTTCATCGACCTTCAGGCACAGCGCAAGCGGATCGAGACCGAGATCAACGCGGCCATCCAGGGTGTTGTTGAAAGCGGCCGATATGTGCTCGGCCCGGAAGTCACCGAACTGGAAAAACAGCTCGCGGCCTGGTGCGGCGCCAAGCACGCCGTCAGCTGTGCCAATGGGACGGATGCCCTCGCCCTTGCGCTGATGGCCTGGGAACTGAAGCCCGGCGACGCCGTGTTCTGCCCCAGCTTCACCTTTGTGGCGACGGCGCAGGTCGTTCCCTGGCTCGGCGCAACGCCCGTCTTCGTGGACATCGACGCGGCGACCTACAACATGGACCCGGCCAGCCTGCGTGCAGAGATCGCTTCCGTCAAAGCAGCCGGCAAGCTGAACCCGAAAGTGGTCATCGCGGTCGATCTGTTCGGGCAACCAGCGAACTACCCTGAAATCAAAGCGATTTGTGACGAGTTTGGCCTGAAGCTGATTGCCGACACGGCGCAAGGCTATGGCTGCACGCTGAACGGCAAGCACCCGTCCGACTGGGCCGATATTGCGACCACCAGCTTCTTTCCGGCCAAGCCGCTCGGCTGTTATGGCGATGGCGGCGCGATTGTCACGAACGACGGCGCGCTGGCCGAACGCATTGAATCCCTTCGGGTTTATGGAAAGGTGACGCCGACTGACGCGGCCACGCGCAACTTCCATCACGACCCGAAATATCTGAGCCTCCGGGTTGGCATGAACTCACGCCTCGACACCATCCAGGCGGCCATTCTGCTCGAAAAACTGAAGATCTTCGCGGACGAGATCGAGCGGCGCCAAGAGGTCGCCGACAGGTATTCCAAGGCCCTTCGTGGGGCCATCAGGACCGTTCCCGGGGTCATCGAGGGGGGCCGCTCGGTCTGGGCCCAGTATGTCATCGAGCATGACCAGCGCGACGGTCTGCAGGCCCACCTGACGGCGCAGGGCATCCCGAGCATGGTCTACTATCCGGTGCCGATCCACCAACAGGACTTCGCGCTCCGCTTTGCGCCAGCAGAAGGCCACCTCAAAGTGACGGAAACAGCCAGCCAGCACGTTCTGGCCCTGCCGATGCATCCGTATCTTGAGCCATCCGACCAGGACCGCGTGATCGACGCCGTGGTGGGATTTACCGGCTAGGCCGGCATCGCGATAATCATGTCACGCGGTTTTTTTTGATGCTTTCCAAAGCAACAACCTGGAGCCTTGGCGCCAGCCTGTTAGACGCCAGTAGAGTCCCAGCAAACTCACCACACGACGAAAATCCCTTTCGACGAGCTTGTTTCGGATAAGATATGGCAACGGGTCAGCGATACAGGCTATGGCCGCGCGCCGCGCATCCAGCCCCTCCAAAGCCGAGCTTAGCTCATCCAGTATTTCAGGCGCAGCAATTACTTCATCAAGTCCGTAGCGGCAACCCAGCATGCGGCTGAGAATGATCCGATCCATCGCACCGAGCGGGGCACCGGGAGCCTCGCGCGCGCCATACCGCACCGCACTGAGCGCCTCCGGCCAGAGCTTCTTGCGCGCAGCGACCGTCGCTTTCTGAAAATATGCTTGCCGCCGTTCCACAGCATCCTCCGGCTCCGAGGATGCCGATCTGCTAACAAGCTCGCCAAGCGTGACATCAGGCAGAAGCTCGCGGAGCAGTTCGGTGTCAGCGACGCTCCAACGCGCATTGCGAGTATCGGCCGCATAACGGATATCGGCGGGTCCGCGCGGCCCATCATGTTGGCGTTGAAAGAGCGTAACGCCTTCGACTCGGGCCGCATTCCACCGACGGGACAGAAGAAGCAACACAGCATAGTCTTCGGAAATGACTTTATCTTCCGGCAGAGGAAAGATGGCCTCATAGCACGAGCGGCGTACCAACATGCAAGGTTGGCCCGTGATGAAACAATCTTCCATGACGTGAATGAAAAAGGACCTTTCATCCTCGGGAGGATAGGGATGCGTATGCTCAAAGCGCATCGCGCCAGTCTCCGGATCTTCCCGGAACTTCTGCAGCGCCCCATAGCTAATTGCCGTTGATGGCTCAGTAATGAACGGAGACACGAGCCTTTCAAGCGCATCTACCGGGGCAAGATCATCATCATCCATGATCCAGACAAGATCACCTCTCACCTGACGAAGACCTGTATTTATCGCGGCGTTCTTGCCGCCATTTTCCCGACGAATATAGCGGACACTGGTGCCGAATTTGGCGACGACTTCTGCAGTATTGTCGCTGGATCCGTCATCGACCACGACAATTTCCGCAATCGGATAAGACTGATTCAGTAATGTTTCAATACTGGCTGTAATCAGGCCGGACCGATTGTATGTCGGCAAGATCACCGAGACGCTTGGTGAGCTTTTGCTTGCAGAATTGGTCAACGGTTAGTCTTTCCTGTGCACTTTTTATCGTCTCTCCAAGCAAGAACAATGCCGAGTGAGCAAATATTGACAGGCATAAAACTTGCGAGGCAAACCAGAAAGCCGTTCAGTTTCTGGAGGATGCAAGTAGAATGACCCACGAATCCTTTGATCGTCAACCAACCGATGTCACCATCATCGTGGCGCCGCGCGAGCGGTTCGAGCAAGCCACGATGTCGCTGCAAGCCTGCTTTGACACCGCTGACCTGCCTTTCCGCATGATCTATGTCGATGGAGGCTCACCAAAAGCGATAGCTGACGAACTGAAGGATGAAGTTGAGAAGCGTGACCACATCTATATCCGCCGTCCGGGTTACATCACTCCGAACGATGCCCGCAACACCGCCCTTCCGCTGGTGGATACCAAGTATGTTGTCTTCATCGACAACGACGTCAGCTTCGCACCGGGGTGGTTGTCCGCCCTGGTAAAATGCGCCGAGGAAACCGGTGCCGGCTTGGTCACTCCCACAATTCTTGTCGGACCGGGGTCCCGCATGCCTGATCTGAAGGTTCATCATGCAGGCGGCATTCTTCAGCTGACTGACACAGGTGATGGTCGCAAAATGTACCGTCGCCACGGCTTTGAGCATGAGCGGTATCTGGAATGCAAAAGCGAGCTAGTCCGAAAGGAAACAGATTCTACAGAATTTCATGTCGTGCTCGCCCGGACCGAAATGCTGAAGCAGATTGGTCCGCTCGATCCCAAATTGGTAGGATTTACTGATGAGATCGACGTGGCCTTCAACGCCCATGAGCACGGATGGTCAATATGGTATGAGCCAACTTCCGTCATTGTCTATGACGTTGCCAAGAAATTCACCTGGCGGGAAATTCCCTATTTTTGCCTGCGCTGGAACACTGCACGCTGCATGAAAGCGGAGCGATACTTCTACAAGAAATGGAACCTTGTGCCAGAATTCGAGCGTCAAAGGAATTTTCTGCGCGACCATCGTCGTGATGTTTTCCCCTTCAAGAAAATGCAGTCGATAATAGGCTGGCGAGCCACTGTCACATTCACGAATTTAATGTGTGAAACGATCGCTCTTGCGACTTCAATCCGTTTCCTCAAGCCCGACCATTCGCCGCTTCCCATATCCTCCGCCGTCGCAAAGCGCGTATAGGAGCATTGCAGGAGATCCGAGCTTGAGACGGCCATTTCTCCCAGGGAAGCCTCAAAAAGGGCTGGGCGGGATCAGCGGGACCGACGATAATCTGCCGCTGCGAATGTAGGAACGTCTGCAAACCCGCCGTTCGCCAATTCGGCTTCGACCAGCGGCCAAGGCCCAAACCACACGCTACCCTCCATCGAAGGCGATCTGTCAGGGGCACGCCTTGGCACACCATCCCATTTAGACAGTCCTTATGTGCTGTTTATGCGGCGCTCCATGTCATATTTTTCTCGTTTTCCCATACCTCGTGCAGGCATGCGCGTTGCCTTCGGCTGCGCGTCATGCTAGCTCACGCATAAACATATAAAGGAACATTGATATGGCCAACGACTATCATGTCGCCGACATCAAACTGGCTGAATATGGCAACAAGGAAATCGCGATTGCCGAAACGGAAATGCCGGGGCTGATGGCCGCGCGCGAAGAGTTCGGCCCGACGCAGCCGCTTAAAGGCGCGCGTATCTGTGGTTCGCTCCACATGACGATCCAGACCGCCGTTCTGATCCAGACTCTCGAAGCCCTTGGCGCCCAGGTGCGCTGGGTTTCGTGCAACATCTATTCGACGCAGGACCATGCTGCAGCCGCCATCGCGGCCAACGGCACGCCGGTCTTCGCCTACAAGGGCGAAACGCTGGAAGAATACTGGGACTACACAGACCGTATGTTCCAGTGGCCAAATGGCGAAGGCCCGAACCTGATCCTCGACGATGGCGGCGACGCCACGATGTACCTTATCCTCGGTGAACGCGCCGAAAACGATCCGGCCTTCCTCGAGAAGCCAGGCTCGGAAGAAGAGAAATTCCTCTTCGCCCAGATCAAGAAGCGTATGAAAGCCTCGCCAGGCTGGTTCGCAAAAACAAAGGCCGGCATCCGTGGCGTTTCCGAAGAAACGACGACCGGCGTGAACCGTCTCTACCAACTCGAGAAGAAGGGCGAACTGCCTTTCCCTGCCATCAACGTCAACGACTCGGTCACCAAGTCCAAGTTCGACAACAAGTATGGCTGCAAGGAATCGCTCGTCGACGCGATCCGCCGCGGCACAGACGTGATGATGGCTGGCAAGAAAGCCTTCGTCGCCGGCTATGGCGATGTCGGCAAAGGCTCTGCTGCCTCGCTCTCCGGTTCCGGCGCCCGTGTCTCCGTCTCCGAAGTCGACCCGATCTGCGCCCTGCAGGCCGCGATGGACGGCTATGACGTCCTCACAATGGAAGAAGCTGCGCCCAAGTTCGACATCTTCGTCACCGCGACCGGCAACAAGGACATCCTCACCGTCGACCACATGCGCGCGATGAAGGACATGGCCATCGTCTGCAACATTGGCCACTTCGACAACGAGATCCAGGTCGAAGGCCTGCGCAATTTCGAATGGACGAACATCAAGCCGCAAGTCGACATGATCACGTTCCCTGATGGCAAGCGCATCCTGCTGCTCTCCGAAGGCCGCCTCGTGAACCTTGGTAACGCCACGGGTCACCCCAGCTTCGTGATGTCCGCCTCGTTCACCAACCAGACGCTGGCCCAGATCGAACTTCACTTGCGCGCCGACGAATACGAGAACAAGGTCTACACGCTGCCCAAGCACCTCGACGAGAAAGTGGCCATGCTGCACCTCGACAAGCTCGGCGCACAGCTGACCAAGCTCTCGGAAGGTCAGGCCGACTATATCGGCGTGACGACCGAAGGCCCGTTCAAGCCAGAACACTACCGCTACTAGGCCGGAGCGGCGCAAGGCATTGAGTCAGGAGCATATCCTCACGCTTTCCTGCCCTGACAGGGTGGGTCTGGTCGCCACACTCGCGCGGCTGATGGAACGGCATGGCTGTTTCATCGCCTCGTCACGCACGTTTGGTGATCCCGATACTGGCCGATTCTTTGCCCGCCTCGTCTTCCAGTCGGAAGGCGGGGATGACGTGCCCACTGGCCTGAAGGCCGACCTTGAGAATGCCGCCGGGGAGCTTTCCGCCACCTGGGGCATCCACACGGTCGGCCAGCCGGTCAAGACGCTGCTGCTGGTCTCCAAATCCGACCATTGCGCCAACACACTGCTCTACGGCGCCCGGCGCGGCGAGCTGCCAATCGAACCGGTTGGCATCCTGTCAAACCATCGCACGCTGGAAGAGGGTTTCTCGCACTGGGGCCTGCCTTTCTTCCACGTGCCCGTCACGGCGGAAACCAAGGCCGATGCCGAGGCCCGCATGTTCGAGCTGATCGAAGAGACGGGCGCCGAACTCATCGTGCTCGCGCGCTACATGCAGGTGCTCAGCAATGAGGCCTGCATCCGGCTTGCCGGACGGTGCATCAATATCCACCACTCCTTCCTGCCGAGCTTCAAGGGCGCGAAGCCTTATCATCAGGCCCATGCACGCGGCGTGAAGGTGATTGGCGCCTCGGCCCATTATGTGACGCCTGATCTCGACGAGGGCCCAATCATCACTCAGGCCACAGAGGGCATAGACCATACATATAGCCCGGCCGACATGATCGAACTTGGCCGCCACCTTGAAGGCACGGCCCTGCTTCGCGCCGTCAAGGCCCATGCCGAACACAGAATATTCATCAACGCTGGCAAGACGGTTGTCTTTGCCCGATAGTCCCAAACGCGACGCTTGCGAGGAAACAGAAAATGAAAATGAACGACTTTGAATTCACCAGCGAAAGCGTTGCCGAAGGCCACCCGGACAAGGTTGCCGACCAGATCTCCGACGCCATAGTCGACCTGTTCCTGACCAAGGACCCGTCCTCGAAAGTTGCCGTTGAAACCCTGACGACAACCAACCGCGTCGTCCTAGCCGGCGAAGTGCGCACCAATAATGGCGCGGTCGTCACCCATGACGAGATGATCCAGGCCGCGCGTGATGTCGTGAAAAAGATCGGCTACGAGCAGGACGGCTTCCATTGGGAAAAGATGGATGTCAGCTGTTACGTCCACGGACAATCTGCCGAGATCGCGCAAGGTGTTGAAGAGGGCCAGGGCCTCTACGCCGAAGAAGGCGCTGGCGACCAGGGCATCATGTTCGGTTATGCTGCTGACGAGACGCCTGAACTGATGCCTGCCACGCTCGTTTACTCCCACCAGATCCTGCAGAAGATGGCCGCCCTGCGCCATTCCGGCGAACGCCCGGAATTCGAGCCCGACGCCAAGAGCCAGGTCACGCTGCGCTATGTCGACGAAAAACCTGTCGGCGTGAACGCCATCGTCGTCTCGACCCAGCACAAGGAGAGCGCGACGCTCGAAGAGCTGCGCGAACTCGTCCGCCCGATCGTGCAGGACGTGCTCCCCGAGGGCTGGTTCCCGCCGGAAGACAAGTTCTACGTCAACCCGACCGGCAAGTTCGTCATCGGCGGCCCTGACGGCGATGCCGGCCTTACCGGCCGCAAGATCATCGTGGACACCTATGGCGGCGCAGCGCCCCATGGCGGCGGCGCCTTCTCCGGCAAGGACCCGTCCAAGGTGGACCGCTCAGCCGCTTATGCCACGCGCTACCTCGCCAAGAACGTCGTTGCCTCGGGCCTCGCCAAGCGCTGCACGATCCAGGTCTCCTACGCCATCGGCGTGTCGCAGCCTCTGTCCGTCTATGTCGACACGCACGGCACAGGCCTGGCTGACGAAGCCCGCATCGCCAAGACGCTGCGCGAACTGTTTGACCTGTCGCCAAAAGGCATCCGCACCCACCTGAAGCTGAACAACCCGATCTATGCCGGCACGGCCGCTTACGGCCATTTCGGCCGCACACCCGGCGCCGATGGCACGTTCACCTGGGAAAAGACGGACCTGATCGACGAGCTGAAGCGCCTGATCAACTAGGCCGCAGGACGAGAGCCCTCCACACCCGATCCGAGCAAGGCCTGCGCCGTCACCCGTGACTTGGCAGGCCTTGTCTCCGCTCCTGGAGAGCGTGTCTTTGACCAGACTGAATTATGCTATGAACCGGCTCTGAGGCGGCCCGCATTGTCTCGCGATCTCGGCGCAGGAAAGGCTCCGGGCTGCGCCCGTAATGCCTCGGACACGCGCACGACTTCGCCAATCGCCGCCATGTAATGATAGAATGTACTCGCCTGCGCGGGCGCCGGCGTCGCGGCGCCATCAGCATCATAGGCATCGCGCCATATGCCGGGGACGGGCGTATTGAGATACGTATCCAGCAGGGCGTTTATGATGAAGGCCGCCTGGCCCAGCGCGGTCTCATGCCCCTCTTCTGCGAGCACGAGGGCGGCCTTGAGGTATTCCGTCTGCGGCCAGGACCGGCGCGCGCCACACCCGAACGTGCCGTCCGAGCGCACTTCGTCGATCAACAGGCCGCTCGCCGCATCCGTGCCGATCTCGCGCGCCTTGTCATAAAGACCGCGGACATAGGTGCCATAGTCACGCCCGCACCGCTTTCCGAAATTGTGGATGAGCCAGGCCCACTCCATCATGTGCCCCGGTTCGATCAGCTCTTTCAATTGAGGATCGGGTCGCCAGTCCTGCGTGAAATATTCGGTGACGCAGAATGTCTTGGCGTCGAAGAAATGCGCTTCGAACAGATCGAACATGCGCTGGGCAAGGTTCAGGTATTTGGTCTGGCCCGAGATCTGATGCAGCGCCAGAAAGGCCTCGAACAGATGCATATGCGGGTTCTGGCGACGCGGCAGATGCGCCGAAAGAGATTCGATATATCCACCATGGGGCGAAGCCATCTCCCGCTCGAGAAAGCCAATGTGGCGGTCAGCCGCTTCAAGCCAGGCCGCATCGCCGGTCACCCGGTAGCGCCAGGCGAGAGCCAGCAGGTAGAAGGACTGGGTGTAGAGGTCGCGCGTCTCGTCCGCGACCCTGCCATCCGGCTCCAGCAATAGCGCACAGCCATGCTCCCGGCTGGTATCGTCGTGGAAAAAACTGTCGGCGAGGGCGCGCTGCATGCCCCTGTCCGCCACTTTCTTCAGACCGCTCCCGAGACCCAGGACATGGGCATGATCAAATGCGTAGACCTGGCGGAATTGCACCCGAACGCGGCGCCTGACATCAATTTCGGCAAGGCCTTGCGCCGAAGCGCACTCAATGAAGCGCCCTTTTGCATCGACGCCCTTGCTTGCCCAGAAAGGCAGTGCGGCATCGCGGCACCAGGCCAGCAACCGATCAGATGCATCAAGAAACTCTACTTGCATTTCCGGTTCCGACTTCAGGATCACGTTCCCGACATCAACCGGGGTCCCATATGCGGCTCGCAAGGTCAACCAACAGTTTACCGAAGCGGTTAACCAACGCAGCGGGGTCATCAGACAGCCGTATGCCGGCTAGAATAACGCTTTCAAAAGGCCCAACAGGCTACAGCTCCGCGACCTTTGCTATGCCTCACATGACGACCTGTATCCTGTCGATTCGGGCGACCTCCCTGCCGCCGCAGGTCAGACTTATGGCCGTCGGCATGTCATCGCTGACAGGTTCACGATAACCTGCATTTCCGACCACCGCAGGGCCTCCGGGTGACAGCGCCAGTGAACGCACAGCCGGATCAGCCGAGGGCTCCGGTGTCAGCTGCCAGGACCGCTCGTCGTCGAGCTTAACCGCCACAATCATCTTGTGCGGGCCGGTGCCGACCTTTGGCATATGGTCAACCCAGGCCGAGGCGCGAAGGATGACAGGACAATCGGCGACGGCTGTATCGGGCGTCATCATGCCTTGCCACGCCGCGCATGCGCCCAGCGGCGCAAGCAGCAACGCGCCAAGGCCCGCGCGCCTTACCACTTTGTCCCGAGCGCCAGCCACACGACGTTTTCCGCCTCCGCACCGCTGATATGGTTGGGTGAGGTCGAAAGCGCCGCTGACACGTCACCCGTCCAATTGTCGGACAGGCGGAACCGGTAGCGGGTTTCATAGTCAATTTCCCGCCCGCTAGGCGTCAGGCCTGCCTCGATTTCATCGCGCAGCAGCACGCCGCTGTCATCAATGGCGGTCGGCGCAAGGAAGCGGATCGTTCCAGTCTCGGCGCGGCGCGGCTGGGCCACCACGAAACTGAATTGCCCCGGCCCGGCCGGATGGCTCGCCCCCACAGACCAGCGACTGGTCCAGATACCCTGCCCGTCAACGCCGGGAAGATCGACACTGGCCATTTCGAATCCGGATGACAGCGTGAGCCGACCGAACGGGCTCCATTCACCTTCAAGCGAATAGGCTGTCATGCTCGCCTGATCCGTTTCACCGAAACGGTCCTGAAGGCTGCCGCCCAAGGCCGTCCGGTCATCCGAGGCAGACGATAGGCCCGCCCGGAAGGACCAGAATCGCGCATCGCGGCCAACACTGACGCCGCTCAGTGAGCGCGCGTCATCAGTGGCGGTGAAAAGGTCCATGGTGAAGCCCATGCCCATATCGCGGCTGAGCTTGGCCCAGTTGCCGCCCGTCGCATACGCATTGCCAATGCCTGGTTCGTTGAACAGGGTCACTTCCGGTGCAAGGCGTTGCAGCCCGCCGCCCTGCCCGAATTCGACCTCGCCCCCCTGGAAGCGATAGGACGCCTGATAATTGGTGACCGGCTCTTCCTGGTAAGGTGCCAGACGGTCTTCCTGCACGCGCGGTGTGGACCATGCAAAGGAGAGATCGCCCACAGCAACAGCCCGCGAGTCGCTCGCGGCCCAGTCTGCCCGTGTGTTCATGTTTACGACGCGCGAAGTCGGCTGCAATTGTGTCGGCAAGGACTTTCCCGCCTTGTCGGCATCAAGCCGGAAACCGCGTCCATAGTTATCCGTGAAGACAATGCCGTTAAAAGCGCCGGACGCGGTCGCCCAGTCGCCGAACGCACCGCCCGAAGGCGCCAGCGTCTGCGCCACGCTCATCTCCTGCCCGGAAATCGACAGGCTTTGCTGGCCCTGCGGCCGGAACGCTTCCACCAGGTTGATAATGCCGACACCCGACACCGAATCCGTGCCGACACCGGCTATCTCGCCCGTTATCGCATCTGGCGTGTTGTCGACATAATCATCTGCCGTATCAAGCAGGATCTGAAGCGCCAGCTCGGGATTGTCCTGCAGGTTCGGGAACGCATCCAGCAGCAGCGCCAGAGCGCCGGCGACGTATGGCGCCGAAAAAGAGGTGCCGCTGACACGATAATAATCACCGATGGAGTCCGCATCATTACAGGATGCTGTCTGCACGCCGACGCAAGTTACGCCGTCCGGATTCCCGACATCGTCATCAAGCCCCGTCGTTACAATGTCTTCACCGGGAGCGAGGAGATAATAGTCCTGCGTTGCCGTTCCAGCCCGGTTCGAGAAGTCGGACATCACACGGTCAAGCGTGATTGAACCCACCGCGACGACCCGGCCGCGCGAAGCGGCCTCACCCGCAATATAGGCTGGCTCAGACGGGATCTGCCCCATCGCCTCCACGGGATTTCCCATGTCGTCAGTGCCTGCCGGTTCGGCGTCATTGCCCGCCGATATGACGACAAGGACGCCCGCAGCTGCTGCGCGGCGCACGGCATTCTCAAGCGATTGGTCTGCATCAATGTCGCCACCCAGCGACATGTTTATCACGTTGGCCCCCTGGGCCACGGCGTAGTCGATGGCCTGAACCAAAGTATTGTCGGAAAATGTACAGCCTTCGTCCTCGCCCGTCCGGGCGCAGCTTCCAGGCGAATCCGCCCTGATGTCAATCACCGACGCTTCATAGGCAATGCCCTGTATATTGACGCCGTTGTTTCCTTCATCAACAGGCGTCGCATAATTGTCCTGCCGGACGGCAGCCACCACGCCTGTCACCAGCGTTCCGTGGCCTTCGGTGTCGATGTCACCCGGCTGACGCACCTGAACGACGCTATCGCCATTCGAATCATATCCCGAGCAGGCATTGGCCGCGCAAACATCATAAGTGCGGATATCCGCCGCTGCGAGGTCCGGATGGTCCCTCAGGACACCCGTGTCGATGATGGCAACGGTGATGCCATCGCCTGTCGCGCCTAACGCATAGGCCGAGGAGGCCCCGATAACCGGCAGGCCGCCCGTGCGATTATACTCGTAAGTCTCGAACGCGCTCGCCGGAGCGATCGTCGATGGAAAGGGCGCCGGGGGCGGCGGGGGTGGTGGCGCAGGAGGCGGCGGAGGTGGAGGGGGCGGCGGAGGCAAAGGCGTAACGGCCGACCCACCGCCACCGCCGCCACCAGCACATGCGCCGAGCACAAGGGATGACGGCACAAGCAGCGCAGCAGTGATGACAAACGGGATCGAGGCCTGGCGGCCCTTGCTGTTTCGGGACAATGGATACTCCTGACTTTGAGATCTCCTACGGGCACGCGTCTGCATTGGATGTCCCGAAAGCGCTTTAATAGCAGCGTGGCGCCTTGCCCACTCACCTGTCAAGCGAGCGCCGCAGGGGCCCCATGCGCGGCTGAAGGCTAGCCTTGCAGCCTCGCGTCTGAAATAAGCATCGACTGCGCGAGTCAGGCTCGCAAGCACACCAATAACCCCCAAAGGAGCAGCACAGCGCATGACCATATACCCCGTCATCATGTGCGGCGGATCGGGAACCCGCCTCTGGCCGGTATCCACATCGCGCACCCCGAAACAGTTCGTTAACCTGGTTTCCGGGGAATCCCTGTTCCGGCAAACCGCGCGACGCGTGGCACAGGCCGATGACGGCCTCAGCCTCGCTGACCCGGTCATCATCAGCAATGCGCGCTATCTTGATCTCGTCGAGCGCCAGCTTGCCGATGCAGGCATTACGCCGCTCGCCATCCTGCTGGAGCCTTGCGCCCGCAACACGGCTGCTGTGGCCGCCATCGCCGCCGAATATATCAGCCGGATTGATCCTGACGGCCTGGTCCTGCTGCTGCCAGCCGACCACTTCATCGGAATGCCCGCCGCATTTCGAAAGGCTGTCGCGGATGCTGCCGGGATTGCCAAAGACCGCCGTATCGTCACTTTCGGCATTTCTCCGAACAGCCCTGAAACCGGCTTCGGTTACATCAAGGCCGGTGAACCCATCGGCGCGTCAGGCTTCACCGTCGCCGCCTTCCGCGAAAAGCCGGACATGGAGACGGCCGTGACCTATCTCGCTGACGACACATATTCGTGGAATGCGGGCATCTTCCTCTTCCCCGCCAGCCTGATGAAGGCCGAACTCGGCGCTCATGCAGCGGATGTGCTGGAAGGCGCTGCGGCGGCGCTTGATGCCACGGATACGACGACCACAATCATGCGGCTGGATGAGACCCTGTTCTCGAAAATCCGCTCCATCTCGATTGACTATGCCGTCATGGAGCACACGCAGAAGGCGGCTGTCGTCGGGCCCGTCTCCTGCGCCTGGAGTGATGTCGGCACATGGCCTGCCTGGGGCGACTTGCAGGAAACCACGCCTGACTCAGGCCCTGTCATGATCGACAGCAAGAACTGCACAATTCATGCAGACCCAGGCACACTCGTCGCGGCGCTTGGGATCGAGGACATGGTGATCGCCGTACAGGATGGCGCCGTGCTGGTGATGCCGAAATCGCGATCGCAGGATGTCAGCCTTGTCATCGCGGCGCTGAAGGCGCGCGGGCGTACAGACCTGGTCTGAGACGCTTCAGGTAAATTCGACCCGCTCTTGCGAAAAGTAGAATAGCGACCGCGTCTCGTCGTCGATATCATCGCTCGATGCCTGAAGCAGTGTCTGCATCGCGTGCTTGCGGTCCTTGAGTGCATGGTCGAAATCCGCTTCAATCAGGCGGTCCACGCCGGTCGATGTCATTGCGTCGCGCACTTCCATGTAAAGCGTCAGCGAGCCACCGAGGAACATGGATTCATAGGCGATCTTGCTCGCGATCTTGTCATGAATGTCCGTATAGTGAAACTGTTGCAGCATCGTCGACTTGCGCTTGGTGATGAAGTCGATCTCGTGCCGGTATTGCGGGTGGCGCAGGTAATAGTTCTTCAGCGCAATCATGTCCGCATCGATCTTGCGCTGGATCGTATCAGGCAAGTCTTCATTCAGTATAATGACGATATCGATATCGGATCCCTTGACCATCTCGCCTGACACAAGGTGCTCGCGCGGTTCATTGTGGGCGAGGAAATAGGCAAGGTCGCCGGCAATGAAGGCGCACATGGACGAGCGGATTTCCCGCGGCAGATCGAGGAAAAGCGACTTCATCACCTGCTGTGCCAGCGCGATCTTCTCCCGGCTGATCTCGCGGTGCATGTTGGACAACGTGCCCTGCCGCTCGATCATCTGGTCGCGCTGGCCCGGCAGGCCGAACAGCGAGAAGGACAGGAAGTCCCGCAAGATGGACGGGCTCAGTCGCACCTGGTCTTCACGGGTAATGTCAAACCGAAGGTAATAGCTGGCAAAGTGCGAAACCTGCAGCGCCCGGCTCTGGTAGCAGGCCTGCCACAGGGCGAGCTTCGGAATGTCCGGCAGCTTCTCGGACAATTGCTTGCCAATCAGCGGGCCGTGCATGTTCAGCAGCGCGATGACATGGGATTCGACTTCAGCGATATTGGGAACGGGCATGGCGGGCCTTCCGGAAACTACCGTTCCTTATTGGGCGGATTTGTCCAGCAAGGCCAGTAGGTAGGCCTTGTAATCATTATTGTACGCCATCGCCAGAGCCTCGAGTGTGGCGGCATTGATGAAGCCCTTGCGCCACGCAATCTCCTCAAGGCACGCGATCTTCAGGCCCTGGCGCTTCTCGAGCGCCTGCACGAAATGCGAGGCCTCCAGCAGACTGTCGAACGTGCCGGCATCCAGCCAGGTCGATCCGCGCGGCAGCTTGGTCACGGCGAGATCGCCCCGCTCGAGGTAGGCCCGGTTCACGCACGTGATCTCGACCTCGCCCCGGCTCGACGGCTTGACCGCCTTGGCAATTTCCACGACGTCGGCATCATAGAAGTAGAGCCCCGTGATCGCCTGATTGCTGCGTGGCTCGGCCGGCTTTTCCTCGATCGAGATTGGCTTGCCTTCCGGTGACAGTTCGACGATCCCGAACCGGTGCGGGTCTTGGACCTGGTGCGCGAAAACGCGCGCGCCCTTCTGCAAGGCGGCTGCTTCAAGCAATTGTCCCGAGAGCCCGGCGCCATAGAAAATATTGTCGCCCAGCGCCAGTGCCGACCTGCCGCCATTGATGAAGCGCTCGCCCAATATGAACGCCTCGGCCAGCCCGCGTGGCTCGTCCTGAACCGCATACTCGAACGCGACGCCCCATTGAGACCCATTGCCGAGAAGCGCCTTGTAGGCATCGGCATGTTCACTCGTTGTGATGATCAGCATCTCGCGGATGCCAGCCAGCATCAGCGTGGAAATCGGATAGTAGATCAGCGGCTTGTCATACACCGGAAGCAGGTGTTTCGACACGCCACGGGTGACGGGATACAGCCGCGAGCCGAGGCCGCCTGCCAGCACGATACCTTTCATGATGTCGTCATCTCCTGGATCAGTGCCGGGACCGTCGCGGCAAGGCCGTCCTCCCAGTCTGGCAGCCGGACGCCGAATACATCGCGCGTGCGTGTCATGTCGAGCCGCGCATTCAGCGGCCGGGTCGCAGGCGTCGGATAGGCCGATGTCAGGACATCGTCGACTTCGGCGACGGGGCCGTGATGCCGGGCGCTTTCGGCGAAGATGTTGCGCGCAAGGCTTGCCCGGTCCGTCTCGCCTGCCCCGGCCAGATGATATGTGCCCCAGTCGGAAAACCCGGACGCAGCCGTCTGCCTACCCATCTCCAGCAATCCGGCCGCCAATGCAGGCGCATAGGTCGGGCAGCCAACCTGATCCGACACGACCGACACACGCTCCCGCGTCTGCGCGAGCTTCAGCATCGTCCGCACGAAATTGTGCCCGAAGGGCGAGAATATCCACGATACCCGTACAACCAGATGCTTCTGGTAGGCGTCGGCCACAGCCAGTTCGCCATCCAGCTTGGTCTGGCCATAGGTGCAGATCGGCGCCGGATCATCGTCCGGCCGGTAGGCGCGCGGCATCGCGCCATCGAACACACAGTCGGTTGAAAGATGGATCAGCGGAACACCACCGGCCTTGCATGCCAAGGCCAGCGCAGCCGGTCCATCCACGTTCAGTATCCGCGCTTCGTCCGGTTCCGCTTCAGCCTGATCGACCAGCGTGAAGCCACCGGCGTTGATGACGGCGACTGGCTTGTGCTGGTCGATTGCGAGCGCCAGTGTTTCGGGCCGCTTCAGATCTGCATCAGGTCGGCCGAGGCATATCACGGACGCGCCGCCAACATGCGCCAGTGCCTGCGCGACTTGGCCCGTCCGGCCAATCACAAGGATCTTGCCGTCCGCCATGTCTCAGGCTCCGACCTTGCCGAGCCGCTCGCCGGCATAAACCGTCTCACGCAAAGGGCCCCACCACGCTTCATTGGCAATGTACCAGTCGACCGTATCGGCAAGCCCCTGCACGAAATCGCGCGACGGCGCCCAGCCCAACTCACGATCTATCTTGCTCGCATCAATGGCGTAGCGGAGGTCATGCCCGGGCCGGTCAGCCACAAATGTCATCAGGTCGCCATGGGGTGCGCGCTCCGGGCGCCGCTCGTCCAGCAGCTGGCAGACAAGCCCGACAATCTCGAGATTGGTCTTCTCGCTATTGCCGCCCACCGTGTAGCTCTCGCCCGGCACACCCGCCTCGGCGATGCGAACCAGTGCGTCGGCATGGTCTTCAACATGCAGCCAGTCGCGCACATTCGATCCGTCGCCATAGATCGGCAGCTTGAGCCCCTCCAGCGCATTGAGCACCATCAACGGGATCAGCTTTTCCGGAAACTGGCGTGGCCCGTAATTGTTCGAGCAATTGGAAACCATCACCGGCAACCCATAAGTGCGGTGCCATGCCCGCGCGAGATGGTCTGCGCCTGCCTTGGTCGCCGAATAGGGAGAAGACGGGTCATAGGCCGTCGTCTCTTCGAAACGCCCTTCCGGCCCCAACGAGCCGAACACTTCATCGGTCGACACATGCACAAAGCGAACGCCCGCCCCACCCTTGCGCTCATGCAGGGCCCGCGCAACCTGAAGCATCGCGAACGTCCCGATCAGGTTCGTCTGCACGAACGCATCCGCCCCATCAATCGAGCGGTCAACATGCGTCTCGGCGGCAAGGTGGAAAACCACGTCCGGCGCATCCGCCAGCATCAGGTCCATCATACGTGCCTGATCACAGATATCGGCCTTCACGAGGCAAAACCGGTCCTCTCCCTCAAAAGGCGCCAGCGAGGCCGGATTGGCCGCATAGGTCATCTTGTCCACAACCGTGACCTGCGCGTCCGGCTCCGCCATCAGCCTGTTGCACAGCGCCGAGCCTATGAAGCCGGCCCCGCCTGTCACCAGATACTTCATCGGGCGGCTCCCGCCGTCTCGGCCGGGAACACGTCGCCAAGATCTGACAACCGCGGATGCCCCCTGTCACGGTCCGACAAGACCAGCGACTGGTCCGGGAATGGCCATTGAATACCCAGGGAAGGGTCATCAAAGGCCAGCCCGCGGTCAGCCTTTGGGGCGTAATAGGCTGTCACCTTGTAGGCAATCTCACAATCGGGCTCCAGCGTGCAGAACCCGTGCGCAAAGCCCACCGGCACGTAAACCTGCTCGCCTTTCTCAGCTGAAAGCTCCACGCGGGTGTGGTGGCCGAACGTCGGCGAGCCCTGCCGTATGTCCACGATCACATCGAGAATCCGCCCCCGCGTACAGCGAACCAGCTTGGCCTGCGCATGCGGCGGCAACTGGAAATGCAGCCCGCGCAATGTGCCCATGGCTTCGGAGCGGGATTCATTATCCTGGACGAAATCATCCGGAATCCCCGACTCGGCATAGTGCCGCGCATTGAAGGTTTCGGAAAACCAGCCCCTTGCATCCCCGATACGGGCAGGCTTGATCAGGATCACATCCTTCAGGACAGGATCAGGTCTGAACTCAGGCTTCATAAGCGCGCTCTTCAGCAATTGCAGCAGGCGTCTGCCTCGGGCGAGGGCTATACCATGAACCGCCCTGCCCGCAACGCGCGAACCTCACTCAACCGTGACGGACTTGGCGAGGTTGCGCGGCTGATCCACATCCGTCCCCTTCGCCACAGCGACGAAATAAGCCAGCAATTGCAGGGGTATGGCTGTGAGAATCGGCAGGGCGATCTCGTCGGCATCCGGCAGGCGGATGACGTGATCGGCCCGGTTTCCGGCCAGTTTGATGCCCTTGTCATCGGAGATCAGGATGATCCGGCCGCCGCGCGCCCGCACCTCTTCCACGTTCGACAATGTCTTCTCGAACAGGTCGTCATAAGGGGCAACAACGACAATCGGCAGGTCCTGTTCGATCAGCGCGATCGGCCCATGCTTCAGCTCGCCGGCGGCATAGCCTTCAGCGTGGATATAGGAGACTTCCTTCAGCTTCAGCGCGCCTTCCAGCGCCAGCGGGAAATAGCGCCCCCGGCCGAGGAATAGCACGTCCTTCGCCTTGGTCAGCGTCTGCGCAATCGCCTTGATCTCGGGCTGCACTTCCAGCGCTTCGGACACTTTGCGCGGCAGCGACAGCAGGCTCTTCACGTATTTGGCCTCGTCACCGGCCTTGAGATGTCCGCGCGCCTTGGCGGCTGACAGGGCCAGCACTGCCAGCACAGCGAGCTGCGCCGTAAAGGCCTTGGTCGAGGCCACGCCAATCTCAGGCCCGGCATGCGTCGGCACAATCGCCTTGGCCTCCCGCGCAATCGAGCTTTCCGGCACGTTCACAACCGCAATCGCAGGCGACTTGTTCTCGCGGCAGTAGCGCAGCGCGGCCAGCGTATCGGCCGTCTCACCCGACTGGCTGACGAACAGGGCCGGTCCGGTCACCGGCAGGACAGGCTTGCGATAACGGAATTCTGACGCGATGTCAGTTTCCACCGCCAGCTTCGCGATCTGCTCGAACCAGTATTTCGCCGTATGGGCGGCATAATAGGCCGTGCCGCATGCGATCGCGACCGCGCGGTCGGCACCGGCGAAGATATCGCTCGCCGTGTCACCCGCCTGAATCGTCTGGCTCGCCTGATCGATATAAGGCAGGATCGAGCGCGCCAGCGATTCCGGCTGCTCGTGGATTTCCTTCAGCATGAAGTGGTCATATTCGCCGCGCTCGATCAGCGCGTCATTGACCGCAGACGTGACGCGCGGACGGTTCACCCGGTCGCCGCGCGCATTGCGAATGTCGGCGCCATCGGGCCGCAGAACGGCCCAGTCGCCTTCTTCCAGATAAGTCACGTCACGCGTCAGCGGCGCCAGCGCAATGGCATCCGAACCGAGGAACATTTCGCCTTCGCCATAGCCAAGCACAAGCGGGCTGCCCCGGCGGGCGCCCATCAGGACGCTCTCCTCTCCGGCAAAGATCACCGCCAGCGCAAAGGCGCCCGTCAGCTGCCCAAGCGTTGCCTCGAACGCATCCACGGCGCTGAGCCCCTCGTCCATCTTCTGGGCGATCAGCTGGGCGATGACTTCGCTGTCAGTCTCGGACTCGAACACGCGGCCAGCCGCTTCCAGCTCGCTACGCAGGTCCCGGAAATTCTCGATGATGCCATTATGCACGATAGCCACATTGCCCGACATGTGGGGGTGGGCATTCGTCTCATTGGGCTTCCCGTGGGTCGCCCAGCGCGTGTGGGCAATGCCGGTCAGGCCGTCCATCGGCTCTTCTTCAAGGCGGGCCTGCAGGTTGACGATCTTGCCCTTGGCGCGGCGTCGCTCGACCTTGCCACGCGATGAGATGGCAATGCCCGCACTGTCATAGCCACGGTATTCCAGCCGCTTCAGCCCGTCGATCAGACGGTTCGCAACAGGTTCAGAGCCCGTAATCGCTACAATGCCACACATAATCTACCTCCAGGGAATCAGAGAGCGTAGATAGACCCGACCATTCAGTCTGAATAATGACAGATTGTTGGAAATTGCGACAATCTCGGGGTATTCCCAGCGTTAACGGGCGATCCTGCCGGCCAGCCTGACTGTATAGAACTGCTTACAAGTGCGTTTCCTGTAAATGGCGCCCTTCCCTACCCATTATAAGGCGACTAGGACGACACAAAACAGACTGAAGGATGTTACGAACCTTGGCCAAGATGACCCATCTCGACCGGCTTGAAGCTGAGAGCCTGCATATCATGCGGGAAGTGGCTTCGGAGTGCGAAAACCCTGTCATGCTCTATTCGGTGGGCAAGGATTCCGCCGTGATGCTCCACCTGGCGATGAAGGCTTTCTATCCATCGCGCCCGCCATTCCCCCTGATGCATGTCGATACGACCTGGAAGTTCAAGGAGATGATCGCCTTCCGCGACCGCAAGGCCGCCGAAATGGGCATGGACCTGCTCGTACACATCAATGAAGACGGCGTGCGCGATGGCGTCGGCCCGTTCACGCATGGCTCGGCCATGCATACCGACATCATGAAGACGGCGGCCCTGAAACAGGCGCTCGACAAGTACAAGTTCGATGCAGCCTTTGGCGGCGCCCGCCGCGACGAAGAGAAATCCCGCGCTAAGGAACGCGTCTTCTCGTTCCGCTCGGCCGAGCATCGCTGGGACCCCAAGAAACAGCGCCCGGAGCCCTGGAACCTCTACAATACCCGCATTCATCCGGGCGAAAGTATCCGCGTCTTCCCGCTCTCCAACTGGACCGAGCTGGATATCTGGCAATATATCCGCCGCGAGCAGATCGAGATCGTGCCGCTCTATTTTGCCGCTGAACGCCCGGTCGTCACATGGAACGGCGTCGATATCATGGTCGATGACGACCGGATGCCGGAAGAACTCGCCAAGACCGCCGTGATGAAGTCCGTCCGCTTCCGCACGCTCGGCTGCTACCCGCTGACCGGCGCTGTCGAAAGCACCGCGTCCACGCTTGAAGATATCATCCAGGAAATGCTGCTGACCACGACGTCAGAGCGCCAAGGCCGCGTCATCGACGCCGACCAGGCCGCGTCCATGGAGAAGAAGAAACAGGAAGGCTATTTCTGATGCGCCTCACCGACGACCTAATCGCCTCAGACATCGGCGCCTACCTGCAAAAGCACGAGCATAAATCTCTCTTGCGCTTCATCACATGCGGCAGCGTGGATGATGGCAAGTCGACCCTCATCGGCCGCCTGCTCTATGATTCCAAGATGATCTTCGAGGACCAACTGGCGTCGCTGGAGGCAGACTCCAAACGCGTTGGTACGCAGGGCGAGAATATCGACTTCGCGCTGCTCGTCGACGGCCTCGCCGCCGAGCGCGAACAAGGCATCACGATCGATGTCGCCTATCGCTTCTTTGCGACTGACAAGCGCAAGTTCATCGTCGCCGACACGCCCGGCCACGAACAATATACCCGCAACATGGCAACCGGCGCCTCCACCGCCGATGTCGCCATCCTGATGATCGACGCGCGCAAGGGCATCCTGACCCAGACCCGCCGCCACAGCTTCATCACAACGTTGCTCGGCATCCGTCGCCTCGTGCTCGCCGTGAACAAGATGGACCTCGTCGATTACAGCGAGCAGGTCTTCAACGACATTGTCGAAGACTTCTATGATTTTGCAGACGAGCTGGCGACCGACCTCGAAATCCAGCCCATCCCGATGTCAGCCCTCGCCGGGATCAACATTACCGAGAATTCGCGCGAAACGGACTGGTATGACGGCCCGAGCCTCATGGACTATCTGGAAACCGTGCCGATCGGCGACAAGCGCCTCCATGCGCCGTTCCGCATGCCGGTGCAGTGGGTCAACCGTCCGAACCTCGACTTTCGCGGCTTCTCAGGCCAGATCGCGGCCGGAACCGTCAAGCCTGGCGACCGGATCAAGACGCTGCCTTCGGGGCGCCAGTCCACCATCACCCGCATCGTCACCGCCACGGGCGATCTGGACGAGGCCGTCGCTGGCCAGTCGATAACGCTGACGCTCGCCGATGAAGTCGACAGCTCGCGCGGCGACGTTATCGTTTCAGCCGACAACCCGGCTGAAGTGTCCGACCAGTTCCAGGTTCGCGTTCTCTGGATGAGCGATACGCCCCTCCTGCCCGGCCGGCGCTACCTCTTGAAGATCGGCGCCAAGACCGTGACGGCCACGATCAATGCACCGAAATACGGCATCGACATCAACACGCTGAACGACATGCCGGCCAAGACGCTGGAACTGAACCAGATCGGCGTCACCACCCTGTCGCTCGACCAGGCCATCGCGTTCGACCCCTATGACGAAAATCGCGAAATGGGTGGCTTCATCCTGATCGACCGCCAGACCAATGACACGGTCGGTCTCGGCATGATCGACTTTGCCCTGCGCCGCGCCTCCAATATCCACTGGCAGGCCATCGATATCGACCGCGCCACGCTGGCCGAGCAGAAAGGCCAGAAACCGGCCGTGCTCTGGTTCACGGGCCTCTCGGGTTCGGGCAAGTCGACCATCGCCAACGCCCTGCAGAAGCGCCTGTTCGCGCTCGGCAAGCACACGTTCATCCTTGATGGTGACAATGTCCGCCACGGCCTCAACCGTGACCTCGGCTTCACCGATGTCGACCGCGTCGAGAACGTGCGCCGCGTCTCGAACGTTGCACGCCTGATGAGTGATGCCGGCCTGATCACGCTCGTCTCGTTCATCTCGCCATTCCGAGACGAGCGCCAGATGGCCCGTAATCTTATGGCCGATGGCGAGTTCGTGGAGATCCACGTCGATACGCCGCTCAATGTCGCAGAGCAGCGCGACGTAAAGGGTCTCTACAAGAAGGCCCGTGCAGGCGAGATCAAGAACTTCACCGGCATCGACAGCCCCTACGAGGCTCCGCTCACCCCGGAACTGCGGATCAACACGGTCGGACAATCCCCTGAAGATGCCGCCGAAACGATCCTGGACTACCTCAAGGAAAAGGGTTTCCTCTCGCACTAGGCGCAATACCGGGTTTCCCCAACGTCCCATCTCGAAATCGCTCTGCGGGCGCGCTAAGCCCGTCCGCAGAGCATATTTTGAGATATCAGGGAGACTAATATGGCCAAGGGAGACATGCCCGTCCTCGTCGGTGTGGGACAAAGCCTCAGCCAGTGGGACGGCACAAACGGTCCTGACGGCGCACCTTCGCCCCTATCTCTCATGGTTGATGCCTCGAAGGCCGCCCTTGCCGATGCCGGCGCGGCTGGTATTGCCGGCGCGATAGATACGCTCGCCGTCGTCCGTATCTTCGAGGACTCGGTCGGTCGCGCGCCGCACCCTCACGGCCACAACACAAACCTGCCCGGCACGCTCGCCCGCGATATCGGCGCCAAGCCTGCCAACCTCATCTATGAGACCGTCGGCGGTCAGAGCGCGCAGGCGCTGGTCAACGAGATGGCCGCCCGCATTTTCGCTGGCGAAGCCGAAGTCGCCCTCATTTCCGGTTCGGAAGCCAACCGCGCCTCCAAGGGCGCCCGGCGCCACAATGTCGAGATCAACTGGGCCGATGGCGATGACGCCGCCTACGAAGATCGCGGCATGGGCCCGATGATGCTGACCCGCGAAGAGATCAAGCACGGCCTGATCGCCCCGGCCTATTTCTACGGCCTGTTCGAGAACGCCATCGCCGCCCGCGAAGGCCGCACGCGCAGCGAGCATCGCCGCGCCATGGCCGAGCTCTTCCAGCCCTTCTCTGCGGTTGCCGCCAAGAACGAATATTCACAATTCCCGGTCGAACACAGCGTCGACTTCCTCTCGACGCCGTCGCGCGAGAATTACGAATATGCCGACCCGTTTCTGAAATGGTTTATCGCACAGGACGCTGTGAACCAAGGCGCCGCCGCCATCCTGATGAGCGAGAGCAAGGCTGATGAACTCGGCATTCCCAAGGACAAACGCGTCTATCTCCACGGCGGTGGCGAGGCAGGCGACAACCATATCTCCGTGCGGCCGAAGCTCGATGGTTCATGGGCGATGGAACAGGCGACGTCGCGTGCGCTGACACAGGCAGGGGTCACCGCGGACGACATTGATCATTTCGACCTTTATTCCTGTTTCCCCTGCGCGGTTTTCTCATCAACCGCCGCTATGGGCATGGATTGGAAAACCGATCCCCGCCCCCTCACACTGACGGGCGGCCTGCCCTTCTTCGGCGGCCCCGGAAACAATTACTCCCTCCACGGCATTGCCGAGATGGCGCACACGCTCCGCGCGGCGCCCGGTGACCTCGGCCTTGTCCTCGCCAATGGTGGCTGGATGACCAAGGAAGCAGCCGGCGTCTACTCGACAGAGAAGCCGAAGGCGTTCCGCCCTGTGGCCCCTGCTGCCAAGGCGAAGACAGAAGTGGAAATCCATCAGGCAGACGGCGAAGGCACGCTCGAAACCTTCACCGTCACGCACGGCAAGGCAGGCCCAGAGACCGGCATCATTTTCGCCCGTCTCGCCGACGGCCGCCGCACGATTGCCAAGGCCAGCCCGGCCGCCCTCGCTGTTCTGCGCGAAGAGGCCAGCCCCGTCGGCCGCAAGGTGAAGATCACCGTCGAAGACGAAGTCGGGACATTCGACTTCGCCTAGGCTGCACCGCAGTCTGGTATCCTTTAGGATATTTCAAAGTCGGCTTGGGATTTCCCTGGTTTTGACATGGTTTCCAACAGTGCCTATCGGTCCTCAGTCATCTGACAGGAACGAAGCCCTGACAGATGCGTTCGTGCAGTAGCAGCAGGGCATTTGGGAGATTCCATGACAGAGTTCAAAGGGCGCGCGATCGTCACCTATGGCCGCAGCCTGATGGCCGTCGTGATCGCACATTCGCTTTCAAAACAGGGTATTGAAGTCATTACTTGTGACAGCGTCGGCATGACGGCGGCCTCATTCTCGCGCTTCACCGAAGGCAATTTCGTACATGCCGATCAGGCAGATGATCCGCGCCGCTATCTTGCCGACATGGTCGCTCATGTCCGTGAACTGAAGCCCAAGGACGACCGGCCATATATCCTGATCCCGACATTCAGGGACGGGAAATTCCTGTCCGAACACCGCGAGAAATTTGAGGGCCTGGTCACGCTCGCCGCGGCCAATTTCGCATCCATCGACCAGGTCGACCCAAAGCAGCATCTCGTCGAAACACTGAATCCCTTGGATATCGCCGCACCGAAAACCTTCACGCCCACCACAGAGGAAGAGGTTAAATCGGCGGTGGCCGAGCTTTCCATGCCGGCCCTCATCAAGGCCGTCGATGAAGTTGGCGGGCGGGGCATCGAGTTCTTTCAGGACAAGGACAAGCTCCTCAAGCGCGCCATCGAACGCGTTGCGAAGGAAAATCCGCCGCCCCTGATTCAGCAAGCTGCCGATGGCGAGGATTATTGCCTCGGGGTGCTCTACGAGAACGGCGAACTACGCGCCCACATGGCCTATCACAACCTTCAGAACATGCCCTCCGAAGGCGGCGCTGGCGCCATGCGCGAGACCATCGACGACGCGCCCTTCATACGCGCCGCCAACACGCTCATGAAAGCTGTCGGCTGGAACGGTGTCGCCGAGATCGACTTCATGTGGAGCGGGAAGCCGGAAGACGAACCGGTCATTATCGAGGTAAACCCTCGCTTTTGGGCGGGCCTCTTCCAGAGCGTCGAATCCGGCGTCGATTTCCCCTGGCTTCTCTATCAGCTGTTCGCAAACGGAACCGTGGAGGAATCCAGGGACGCTGTTATCGGCACCAAAACCCGCATCCCCGTCGCATGGGCAGCGGGCGCCATCAAGGATGCGCTGTCGGCGGATATAGACACCGAAGGTGCCAAGGCGGCCGTTCGCGATATGATGGATCATGTGGAAAAGGGCGAGCTTCGCAGTGCGTTCAGCGCCCTGAAGACAGCGTTCGGCAAGGCCACCAATCTCGAGGAAGGCATCGCGCTCCTGCGCAAACAGGCACGTAATGCAAAAAGCGCCAAATCAGAGCTGATGTTCGATGATGATCCGATGACCTCGCTCGGCATCTTTTTCATCCTCAGCTCCCTCGCCCGCCACGGCAAACTCCCGCCGGAAGTGACGGACTAGACAGTATGACGGACAGACCCATCGTCGGCATCACGAAGCCCGAACATGGCGATAATCTCGCCTATGCCGCCATCGCGCTCGCCGTGCGGCTGGCCGGCGGAACGCCCGAAACACTCACCACTGGCATGTCATGGCGAGAGGCGCCGATTGACGCGCTGGTCATTGGCGGCGGCTCGGATGTGTTCCCGGCGCACTATGATCAGGAAGCCATCGAAGACGCCCATTATGATCGCGGCCGCGACGAAATGGAAATGTACTGGGCCCGCACCGCACGCAATACGGACCTGCCCACCCTCGCCATATGCCGCGGCGCACAGGTCATGAACGTGGCTGGCGGCGGCACATTGCATCAGGAACTGGAAGGCGTGTTCGAGGACGTGGATTATCCCTCCACCCTTCCGGGCCATATCCTGTATCGAAAGGAAATCGACACCACGGACGGCAGTCTCATCCGCGATATTCTTGGCAAGGCGACAGTAAGGGTCAACTCGATCCACAAGCAGGCCATCGCAAAGATCGGCAAGAACCTTGTCATCACCGCGCAAGAGGCCAATGGGGTCGTGCAGGCTATCGAAGACCCCAGCAAGACCTTCTATCTCGGCGTCCAGTTCCATCCGGAATTCATGACCTATCGGGCCAAGTTTCGCAGGATATTCGCGCGCCTCGTGGAAGCCGCCTATGAGGCCCGAACAACCAGCGCGCAACCGCAGTCTTGAGCTTGCTCCAGCCCGCAACTTCGATAAGTCTCCGGCCATGACCCAGGCTTTCAAGACATTCGGTGTAATCGGCGGCGGCGCATGGGGCACAGCCATTGCGCAGATGCTATGCCGCGACGGGCAGGACGTGACCCTCTGGTGCCTTGAGGCTGAAGTCGCGGACGCCATCAACACTGTTCACGAGAACACGGTTTTCCTCTCCGGCGTGCCGCTGAAACCCGCCCTGCGGGCCACCACCAACCTGGCCGATCTCTACAATCTCGATGCCCTGTTCGCAGTCGCCCCCGCCCAGCATACCCGCAGCACACTGGCCGCCCTGAAGGGCCATATCGCGCCCGGCACGCCCGTCGTCCTCTGTTCGAAAGGCATCGAGCTTTCCTCGGGAAAGTTCATGACCCAGGTGCTCGCCGACGCCTTGCCGGAAGCGAGCCCTGCCGTCATGTCCGGCCCCAGCTTTGCCATCGACGTCGCCAAGGGCCTGCCAACTGCCGTGACGCTCGCTGTGGAAGATGAATCCATCGGCAGCGAACTCATCCAGGCTATCTCCACGCCAACCTTCAGGCCCTACCTCGCCACCGACCTGCTAGGCGCCGAGATTGGCGGCGCGGTCAAGAACGTGCTCGCCATTGCCTGCGGCATTGCCCTCGGAAAGGGCCTTGGACGGTCCGCCCATGCCGCCCTCATTGCCCGGGGAAGCGCCGAAATGACCCGTCTTGCCCTCGCGCTGGGCGCAGACCGCGAGACCATGTCGGGCCTCTCCGGTCTTGGCGATCTTGTCCTGACCTGCAGTTCCGAAACCAGCCGCAACATGAGCTGCGGCCTCGCCCTCGGGCGCGGCGAAAGCCTTGAAAGCATCATGGGCGCCCGCAACGCAGTCACGGAAGGGGTCGCCACCGCCCCCGTGCTACGCCGTCTGGCCAGCGAACACGGCGTCGACATGCCCATCTGCGACGCCGTTGCCGCCGTCATTGAAGGCGAGATCAGCGTGGATGATGCCATCACAACCCTGCTCATGCGCCCCAACAAGGCCGAAAGCGTGCTGGCCTGAGCCTCTCGCGAGGTCACATCTGGCCAGCTAGCTGACCCGTGCTAGTCTCCCGCGAAATCGAGGAGACGCCCCATGTTGCAGAAAACCTATGAAGCCTTCACCGTCACGATCGAGGACAAGGTCGCGCATATCCAGATGAGCCGCCCCGAGGCGATGAACACGATGAACAAGGCGTTCTGGAACGAATTGCCTGCCATCATTCGTGATATCGACATGAACGTGCGCGCGCGCTGCATCGTGATCTCATCGACAGGCAAGCATTTCTCCGCCGGAATGGACCTCGCCGTATTCGGCTCAGGCGAAGGCAGCGGCAAGGTCGATCGCTATGTCGCGGCTGAGGCGTTCCGCTCCAATATCCGCCAGATCCAGTCGAGCTTCAACGTGCTGGAAGAGGCGCGCGTCCCCGTTCTCTTCGCCCTCCATGGCGGCGTCATCGGCGGTGCCATCGACATGATCTCCGCCGGCGACATCCGCTGGTGCACAAAGGATGCTTTCTTCACGATCATGGAAACCAATATCGCCATGACAGCAGATGTTGGCACCTTCCCGCGCCTGCAACGCTACATCCCGGAAGGCTGGGTCAAGGAAATGGCCTATACCGGCCGCCGCATCGATTCCGCCACAGCCAAGGATATAGGCCTGGTCAATGATGTCTTCGAGACGCACGAAGCCTGCGTTGCCCACGCGCTCGCAACAGCCAGGGAAATCGCGTCGAAAGACCCGCTGACGGTCACAGGCTGCAAGACTTTGATCAATTACGCTCGTGACCACAACACGGCCGACACGCTGGATTATATCGGCGTCTGGAACGCCGCCATGCTGCCCCCCTCGCACATGCAGGAAGCCTTCGCCGCCCGCGCAGAGAAGCGCGATCCGGACTATCCGGACCTTCTCAAACTACGCGATACGCCGATGTAGGCTTAGGCCGAAACAATCCTGTAAACTGCTGTCGCCGTCATCACGACCGTGTCGCCGCAGGATGCCGCACCGCCTGTGAACAGCACGGTGCGTGTCTTGCGGTCAACGCGGGCCTTGAACACTGGCTCGCCAGTCACGTCGGCGCCGGTCACGTCGATAGTGACCGAGACGAGTTCCACGGCGTCTGGTGCACAGACAGTCTCTGCATCGGCGCGGATGGCAGCCATCAGGTCGAGCGCAAACCGCTCGTCCGCGCGCAGTCCGTTCAGTGTTCGCATGTCTGTTCCTCGATCAGCAGGGCTGGTCACGCTGTAACGACACATCTGGCGAAAGAAAAGAGCCAGTCCCGCCTGGAAAGGGGCAGCGGGCTGGCTCTTCCGGCGCAAGACCGAGCGGGAGGGCTCCAAGTATCAGTCATCGCAGCCTGTTCTTGTTACGTGATGGATCGCCAAGCGGATCAGCTGGAATCAAAAAAGCCGCCCTTTTGGGGCGGCCTTGTTTGGAAGCATCGATTGATCCTGCAGAGATCAGGCGGCTTTTGCGGCCTTGAGTTCGGCATCCAGATCATGGCCGATCAGGTCGCCCAGATGTCCGAAGCCTGTCATCTCGCAATGCTCTTCCATGAATGTCGAAATCGACGGCAGAAGATGGCCAATGGCCTTGTGGTCCAGCCCGATCTTGTGAAGCGATCCGATCATGGTCTGCGCGACAACGCGCTTGCCGCCGGGCGTCTGCTCGATCAGGCGAGCAATAATGCCGGTGGCTGCGCCGAACTCCGACCCTGTGCGAGCGGCGAGCGCACGAGCGCCAGGGATGGCCTTGAACATCGCCGGTGCGAAGGGAGAAGCCTGTCGCTCAGCTGAATTCAATACAATCCCCAGCGCCTTAGTAGCGGTAGGTTCCGAGAGTCCATTGATTGTAGCGATGTGCGCAATGAGAACATTCAGCATTAGCGTGGCACTCCTAGGATTAATGGCTCCGGAACCCCCATTAACCTCCCACATGCTTTCCGCTTCCTTTACACGGCCCCGCAGATTCCAACTCATTTGCCACACTCCGTTAAGCGCTGTTAGGACGGGGTAAACAACGGGCTCGTTTTTGTTTACGTCCTGTCCACAGGCCAAGCGAAGGTCTCATGAAAACAAGGCATCTCACATGATCAGGATCGGCATTCTCGGCGCAGCGAAAATTGCACCCAAAGCAGTCATCGCTCCGGCCAGCGCGCGGACCGACTGCGAAGTGATCGCCATGGCCGCACGCGATGCCGATCGCGCGCGAGCCTATGCCGAGGAACATGGCATCCCGCACGTCGCCGACTCCTACGAAGACCTGCTCGCCCGCGACGACATCGACCTTATCTACAATGCCCTACCCCCGCATCGCCATGCTGACCTGACAATCGCTGCACTTGAGGCCGGAAAGGCCGTGCTGTGCGAGAAGCCCTTTGCGATGAATGCAGTCGAAGCCGCGCAGATGGTCGAGGCCTCGACCCGCACCGGCAAGCCCCTCATCGAAGCCTTCCATTATCGCTTCCACCCAGCCTTCCAGCGGGTGTTCGATATTGTGCGCAGCGGCCAGCTCGGCGTCGTGCACCGCATCGAGGCGGCCTTTGACGTCACTATCCCATACCGCCCCGGCGAACTGCGCCACACACTGACCGTGGGCGGCGGCGCGTTGATGGACCTTGGCTGCTACCCCCTGCACGCCGTGCGCACCCTGATCGGCGCGGAACCGACCGTGGTTTCCGCCACAGCGCAGTGCGAACACCCCGGTGTTGACCTGAAAACGGTCGCTGAAGTCACCTTCCCCGGCGGGGAGACGGCATCAATCCATACCAGCATGGCGCCTGACACGCCCTTCAATGCCTGGATCAGGGTCGTAGGATCGGACGGCCACCTAGAGATCACCAACCCCATCCATCCCCATCGCGGCCACAGCATCGCGACCACGATCAAGGGGAAGGCCGAGACCTTCAAGGTCGACGGACAGGCCACTTACGACCACCAGCTTGCCCATGTGATGGATGTAATGGCCGGGCGCACTGCGCCGCTGACAGGTGGCAAGGATGCCGTTGGCAACATGATGGCCATCGACGCAATCTACCGCGCCGCCGGGCTGAATCCACGCGGCTTCTGATCAGGCGGCGCTGGCCTGCGCCATGCTAATCCAGCCTTCAACCTCGTCTTCCTCGAAATTGGCATCTTCCCACAGCACCCGCTCGCCCTGAGGCGAGGTCAGGAAGTCCATGGACGCGAGGAATACATCGCGCGCCGAGGCCGCTGCCAGTTCAGCCGCCGTCCGGATGCCCGCCCCGACAAGGATTTGCGCATCATGCACGCGCAGGCCCGGCACATCCATCATGAGCCGGGTCTGGTCCTGCCAGTCGATCAGCGTATCGGCATCAATATGCTGCACAGCGAGCAGGCTGGCGGTTTCCTCTGGATCGCAGTCCATCAGATCGCCGACCGTTGTAATGCCGGCACGGCCCAGCCGCTTGGCCGTTTTCCGGCCGATCGAAGGGGCATCCACGACAGGCGACTCACGCGTCAGGCGCCCACGTCCACCAATCTCCGTAACATCTGCAGGTTCAGGTGCAGCCTCGGCGACTGGTTCCGGCGCGGGCTGGGGCTTTGGCGCTGGCTTGGGTATTTCCTTCACGGCTTCCGGTTGGGGCGTTGGCTTCGGCTCTACTTTCGCAATAGGCGCCGGGGCGGGCTTGGGCTCAGCCTTGGCAACTGGTTTCGGCGTCGGAGCTTCCGCCTTCGGTGCCTCGACAGGCGCCTTCTTCAGTGCGCTGCCCAGCGGCGCCAGTTCCTGCGCATCGAGCTGTTTCAGCGGTACGCGCAACACCTGTTTCGCGTGAAGTTTGCGAATAGCCTTGTCATCGTCCGGCAGGGTCTTCACTACCTTCCCGGTCTTCTGGAATTCGGCATACATGCGCTCAACCTGGCGGCGGTCACCCGCATCGGCCAGCTTCTTCGAAATCATGCGCAGCGGAATATCCAGCGTTTCGATATAGCCTTGAATAGTCAGGTTCACCTTCGGCGGCGCTACGGCGGCCTCTGCGATCGCGCGCGACATCAGCACGGCCATGCCAGCTGTGGCATAGGCCACAAGGTCAGCCACGATTTCCAGCATGGTTTCGTCGAGGCCAGCCGGTGGATCCTTCACGCCGACATCAAGGTCATAATGGTCGATGAATGTGTGGTAGTGCGGGTGCGAGCGCTCGGCCCCGGCGCGCACCATGTCTGACACAAAGCCCACGCCCTTAGGTACATCAACCTCAGGATAACCAAGCGTTTCGATCCGGAAGGCAATCTCAGCCTGCGACTTGGCGATACTCCACTCCACTGCGCGGTGGATGGCGCCTTCTTCCTCGGTTTGGCCGGTGTGGAAGGGCTGCAGCGGGTCAGCATAATAGTGGCTCAGCACGCCGAGCGCATAGGCGGCTTCGCTCCACTTCTTGCGTGCCAGCAAGTCGACGGCTTTGGCATACCACTCTGTCGCCTTGTCACGCGCCCCGCCCCATTCCCCTTCGGAAATGTGCAGGACATGATTGCGGAAATCCTTGAAGGTCGTGTCCGGCGCCTTGGCGCCTTTCAGCAAGTGCTCGTGATGCACAAGGAACAGCGACTTCCAGCGCTCGGCCTCGTCGCCCTCGATCAGGTCCAGCGCATTGAACGCAATATGGTGATGTGTCGACGTACAACGGTGCGCCCGGATAACCCGTTCCAGCAGGGACATGCCATGCCTCCAGTCAGTTAATAAAATCAACTGAACCATTTACCTTTTAGGGTTACCGCCGGATTAACCGCAGCGCGCTCCGGGCCGGAAAGCACCCACTCAAGTGCTTACTGCATCGCGCCTGCGACGGATAAGAAAGATAATGAAGCCCATCATGACAACCAAGGCAGGCGTCAGAATGACGGCAGCCGCGATCGCCCCGCTCCGCCCGCCGTCAGGTTAAAGCGATACCGATTCCGGCGCGTCCATATTGACGTAAAGCGTGAATTCGCGACCTGCCGGCCAGTCGTCCAGCGCATCCAGTGCGACGTCCCTGTCAGCATCAACAAACACGTCACGCCGCGTTTCATAAACACGGCCATGGAATTCATAACGCGCATCCGCCTGAATGGCCCATTCTGGCGTACCCATCCGGATGGATGCGATATTTGCCGACTGGACAGAGGCCTGCACGGGCTGCCAGTGCCTTGGAAGAACCGCGTCTACCAGGACCCCAACGATTATCATCGCACCGACAAACACTGCCAGCACAAGCGCCATCTGCTTAAGCCGTTTGAACATGGTGTGTAAGTTCCCGCGCGAGCTGGAGCCTGCGCGGGATCATACTACGGTGCTACCGAACGGCAAAATCCGTCGGTTCGGTGCTCTTGCCCTTGGCATCTTTTTCGCCCTTGGGCTGGCCGTGCTTTTGCGCGCCCATGAAGCCGAAGATGTGTCCGGCAACCTTGCGCATCTGGATCTCCTCGGAGCCTTCGGTGATGCGATAGCGGCGGTGGTGGCGATAGATGTGCTCGAACGGTGTGTGGCGTGAATAACCCATGCCGCCATGGATCTGCATCGCCCGGTCGGCCGCGTTGCAGCAGAGCCGGTTTGCCCGGTAGTTGCACATCGACACCTTGTCAGAGAGCTTGATCGCGACTTCGGGCTTGGACATCTGGTCCATTTCCCACGCCGTCTTGAAGATCAGCAGACGCAGCATCTCGGCTTCCGACATGAGTTCCACAATCGGGAACTGGATCGCCTGATTGGTCGACAGTTTCTTGCCGAACGGTGCGCGCGTGTTGGCGTAATCGATTGAACTGTCGATACAGAACATCGCCGCACCAACCGAGCTGGCTGCCTGGCGAATACGGTTCTCGTGCACGAAGTGCTGGGCCAGCGCGAGGCCGCCTTCCGGCGGGCCGAACACCGCGCTTTCGGGCACCCACACATCCTTGATGGTAAGGCGCGGGTGATCGGTCGGCATGTTGAACGTCCACATGTACTCGAGGATCTCGATGCCAGGATCATCTGCCGGTACGAGCAGGCAGGTAATGCCGCGCGCGTCACCGTCCTCGCCGCTTGTACGGGCAAAACACATCATGTGGCTGGCATGGTGCATGCCGGTGATCCACATCTTCTCGCCATTGATCAGCCAGCCATCCTTGCCGTCTTTCTTGTGACGGACGGCGCGGGTTTCCATGTGCGTGGCATCAGAGCCGTGGTTTGGCTCTGTCAGGCCGAACGTTGCGCGGAACTTGCCTTCAAGGGCCGCTGTCGCGAGGTGTTTCTGGTCTTCGCGGGCAAAGTCGCGCAGCATCAGGATCTGCGGCATGTTGCCGACGATGGAATGCTCGTTCTGCAGGTCATTGTGCAGTCCAAGCCCCTTGCGGGCCAGATGCTCACGGATGATTGCCATTGCGAGGTTCGACCCGTTCTGGCCGCCATATTCCTTCGGCAGGCCGTAGCGCAGGTGTCCCGCCTCGTCCGCAAGGCGTCTCGCCTCGCCAAGCAGCGCTTCCCATTCCTTGCGAGGCAGGCCCTGATTCTCGAAATCCGTCCGGGCCCATTCGCGGCGATGGTCGAAGAAACGGATATTGTCGTCCTTCTGCTCCAGCGGCTTTATCTTGTCTTCGATGAACTGATCGAGAACGACCAGATAGTCGGCGATATCCTGCGGAATGCTGAAGTCCATTATGTATCTCTCCCTGGCGCGTGGCCTTGTTCTTTAGGTCACTCTAACCCACGCACAGGCAGGAGCAATTTGTGTCGTAGGGGCAACCTGCCCGTCCCATTGCTTCCCTAGGGAGACCGCAAAATTCTACTCGCTGAACGCTTGACGAATTATTCAGCGTTTGATAGTCATTATACCGAAGGGGAAAACTCCCTTTGTCCACCGCGTTGCACGCACCCATCATGAACCCCGAACAAAGGCAGCCTCCCATGCTCCGTTCTGCAATTCTCGGCGCCGCCGCACTGGCGCTCACCGCTCCCGCTTTCGCCGCAAACTTCGTTTTCGAAACGGCGCAGCCTGTCACTGAAAAGCATGTCATCGCCGAGAGCGTGGTCTGGACATGCGAAGGCACCACCTGCGTCGGCGATCTCGACCGCAAGAAAGCCTCTGTCCGCATCTGCAAGAAAATCGCCAAGGAAGTCGGCGTCGTTACGGCCCTGCGCAACGATAATTCCGAACTGACGGCTGAAGAACTCGAAGCCTGCAAGGCCTCGGCCAAGAGCTAAGCTCTCCAAGTATCGACAATCTCTCCTCGGGCCGCCACGGGACAACCGCGGCGGCCGCTTTTTATGCGCGTCATTCAGCCGGCGGCTCGACGGGTTGCCACAACTCCACCTTGCGCCCGTCCGGGTCCATGATCCAGACAAAGTGGCCATAGGGCTCGTTCAACGGCTCGCCTTCCAGTTCGACGCCCTCCGCCTCGAGCCGGGCAATCATGCCCGGCATGTCGTCGACCATCAGGTTCATCATGAAGTCGCTGTCTGACGGTTTGAAATAATCGCTGTCGCCCTTGAACGGCGACCACACGGTCTGCGCGCCTCTCGGGAATACACTTGCCGCCGCAGCGTGGCTGAACATGCTGCCGCCAAATTCCTCGATCTTTATGCCGAGGACACGCGCATACCAGGCGCGCGTCGCCTCAGCATCCTTGCAAAGGAAGAACAGCCCTCCCAGGCCAATCACTTTCGCCATTCAAATCCCCTCCAGGTATTTATATGGCCGCGATCGCCTCTGCGAGAAGATCGCGGACCTCTCCCGCCACGCGCTTGAGATCATCATTGTCGATTGACTGCATCGATGCAACGGGATCAACCGCGCTGACTTCGACATCGTCGCCAACCTGTCTCAGGATCACATTGCATGGCAGCATTGCGCCGACACGCGGCTCCATGCTGATTGCCTGATACGCCATGCCCGGATTGCAGGCCCCCAGAATAAGATATGGCATCATGTCGACACCCAGCTTCTTCTTCATGGTGGCAGCGACGTCAATTTCTGTAAGAACGCCGAACCCTTTGCCGGCAAGCGCTTTACGCGTGCGTTGACCAACGACGTCGAAGTCTGCCCCCGCAATTGCCCGGTTGATTGTGTACGACATGGCACGCTCCGCAATATGTCCGGGTCTGCCGGCACAGCCGCATCCGTGTGGACGCAATGCCATGCTAACATATTCCCCAGGCACCCATATGCGGGGTTTTACGAAGGGCTGCCTGTTGGCATTCCCCCATGCCTAACGCATGGTGCACGGGCAAACCCACCACGGAGGCAGCGCTATGCCCATAGAAGCCAAACGCACGCCTGACGACCGGTTCGAGAACCTGCCCGGCTATGGTTTTGCGCCCCATTATATCGAAGATCTCCCTGGCTATGAGGGCCTGCGCGTCCATTATGTTGACGAGGGTCCGCAGGATGCCGTGCGCACTTATCTTTGCCTGCACGGCGAACCTTCATGGGCCTACCTCTATCGCAAGATGATCCCCGTGTTCCTCGACAGTGGCGCGCGCGTGATCGCGCCGGACTGGCTTGGCTTCGGCCGCTCCGACAAACCCGTCGACGACAATGTCTACACGTTCACGTTTCACCGCGAGATGATGCTGGCCCTGTTAGAGCGCCTTAACCTGAAGAACGTCACACTCGTCTGCCAGGACTGGGGCGGCCTCCTTGGGCTCACGCTGCCCATGGACATGCCACAACGGTTCGAGCGCCTCATCGTCATGAACACCACGATTGCGACAGGCCAGTCGCCAAGTGAGGGTTTCGACAATTGGAAAGCCTATATGCGCACGCAGGCAGACGTGGATGTCGCTGCACTGATGAAACGCGGTACGCCCATTCTGTCCGATGCCGAGGCCGCCGCCTATGGCGCGCCTTTTCCGGATGCCAGCTACAAGGCCGGGGTGCGACGCTTCCCTGAGCTTGTCATGACGGCGCCAGGTATGGACGGCGTCGATATTTCCAGGCGCGCCGCCCAATGGTGGACCAATAAATGGTCTGGCGACAGCTTCATGGCCATCGGCGCACAAGACCCGGTGCTCGGCACCGCCACCATGGAACAGCTGCGCAAGACCATTCGGGGATGCCCTCCCCCCATGATCGTCGCGGATGGCGGCCACTTCGTTCAGGAATGGGGCGAACCTATAGCGTTGGCCGCGCTGAAGCATTTCGGTGAACTCTGATGGACGCCCGACCGGAAGCCGGCTGCGGCGCAGCCATATTTGATGAGAATGGACGCCTCCTCCTGATCCAGCGGCTGACCGAACCGGAAGCTGGCGCCTGGGGACTGCCCGGTGGCAAGATTGATTTTGGCGAGCCCGCGCGAGAAACGGCGCGCCGGGAGATCGCTGAAGAGCTAGGAATCGAAATTGAGGTCGGAAAACTTGCGTGCATTTCCGAAATCATTAACGCGGGAGATGGGCGCCACTGGGTGTCGCCCATCTTCTTCGCACGCCTCGTTGCGGGCGAGCCACGTCTTATGGAGCCTGCAAAACATGGCGGTTTTGGCTGGTATAGTCTCGATGCCCTGCCAGCCTCCATTACGACACCCACAAAGGCTCTCATGAACGCACTTTGATGCGCACCTGAAGCCTCGCGCACGGTCCGAAACCTGCTAAGATTCGGGCATGAAAAAACTGCGAATCCTGCTGATCCGTCTCCTGTTGGCAGATTTGCTTGCCACGTTGCTCTTTTTCGGGCTGACGCGTTTTGTCGACCAGACCGGCCAGATTACTGACGGCGCAGGCGTGGTCTTCTATTCGAGCTCGCCCCGAGAAGCCGCCGCCCGGATTGACAAGGGCATTGCTCTTCTGAAAGCCGGGAAGGTCGACCGACTGGTCATGGTCGGTGGCCACCGCCCCCAAGAAGGCATCGTCGGCAGTCAGGAAATGGCCCTCAGTGCGATACGCAAATCGGGCTATGGCGCGCGCATTTCCGCAGATGTCACCTCCCGCGATACGATATCAGGCCTGCAGAATCTGGCTGACCAGCCTGGCCTCACGGGCGCGCGGCAACTTGTGTTTGTATCCAATTGCATGCACCTTATGCGCGCAAAAACAATCTACCACTCAGTCGCGCATGGTGGCCCGCCCGCACGCTCCGCGTGTGCTAAATCGAGCCTCAATCCGATAGATATCTGGAAGCGCGCTCATTACGAGGCTGCGGCGTGGGTGCTGTATATTTTGCCCGCCAAATGGCGCGACAGCATTCTCGATCGCCTTCGCGGACAGGGATCTACAGCGACCCAGGCATTGTAGACCCAATAAATTCAACGCATTAGGCGGCATAACCTCCCCTTAGGGAAAGCCGCGCCCGATTTCGTTAATTTATCCTATTCAATACAATATACTCAAAATAAACTTCTGAAAGAATATTCTCCGAGAATTAGATTTACCGGGCCTGCGAGATGGATCGAAGATATCCGCCGCGAGGTTGATCCGGAACAACGGAGGAGTACTCAATGCCCAACTTGAAAATCACAGTCGCAGCCCTGGGAACGATCCTGGCGCTCACCGCATGCAACTCATCGGGAAGCACGCGTTATGCCAGCATCGGCAAAACGGGTCCGCAAGGCGTTGCCGGTCCCGCAGGCAAAGCTGGCGAGAACGGAGCGACCGGTGCAACCGGTGCAACCGGCGAGACCGGCGCAACAGGAGCAACAGGAGCAACAGGGGCAATGGGCGCCCAAGGCATGCCAGGCATGGTCGGCCCACAAGGTCCGGCTGGCGAGCCAGGCGGCAACTTTGCCCTTGGTGACACAGGCATGATCGCAACAGGCGGGCTTGTCGGTGCCGAAGGTGTCGCTGGAACAGGCCTGTTCGCCAACCTTGGTGACCCGTCCGCGTCCATTCCGGTCGTCTCGGAAACATCGGCTGGCGGCGGCACCGCGATCGCATCGCTGGGCGGTGGCCTTGACGATATTATCGACCAGGTTGACCAGACCGGCACACTTTCGACAGTCACCTCACCGGTTACGGAAACCGTCAGTAATGTGGGCACGGCTCTTACGTCATTCGGTACAGATGGTGCACCGCTTGTCGATGGACTGACATCATCCGTGGCACCGATCCTGACGGCTAGCGTCGGTGGCGGTACGGCCCTTGGCGACTCATCCGGCACGTCTGTGCTGGGCGTGAGCGTCCTGTCCCCTGACCAGACCAGCGGCTCGCTCGCAGAAGTCGGCGTCGCCAGCAATGACACGCTGCTTAATGTCGACCTGGCAACTTCGAGCGATACCGGGGTGTCCCTCGGTGGGCTCGCAAGTGTCGATCTCGGACCGGTCACAGCAGGCCTGAACGATCTCGGTGGTGCTTCGGACCTCACAGGCACGCTGGATGGAGGCCTGACGGATACGGTTGGCGACGCGCTGACGAGTACTGTTGGCGATGTCCTCTCGGGTGATCTGGCTCCGGCCGATCCTGCCGACACGCCTGTTGGCTCCGCCGTCTCAGGCCTGCTCGGTGGCCTCGGACTGAACTAGCCAGTCCGGCTCTCCCGACCCTTGAAGACTGAAGAGGCAATCATGAAGCATCGCATGCAAGCTGCAAAACCATGGCTACTTGGTGCGGTGCTTCTCTCTTCTTCAAATCTGGCTCATTCGGGAGAACCCATCCAGCCGCCCGATGACCACCTGGATCCCGGGTACGCCAAAGAGGGCCTTAACGTTCCGCGCACTGCCCCCGACATAGAAAATGCTGTCACGAGTGTCGCGTCGGACGCCAACGAGACAACCCCGATTGTCGGCATACAATTCAAGGGCGCCGAAGTGCCCGGCCGCGTCGCAAAGGCGACCGAGGCCTTTCTCGGCCAGCCCGCCAACACCGAAACGCTCAAGCAACTCGCCGCCGCCATGACGGCAGCCTATTCGAAATCCGACGTCGCACTCTTTACGATCGCCATTCCCCAACAGGATCTGTCCGACGGCGTCGTCGACGTCTTCATCGCGGAAGGCCGGGTTGCCGACATCGTCGCCCTCCGCTCTGGCGAACAGATCGTGGCCCCGCGCCTGCGCGGCTATCTCGAACCCATTCTAGAAGAGACACCCTCAACGCGCGCTACCTATGAGCGCGGTGTCTCCCTTGCCCGTCGCGCTGAAGGCACCAAGGTCACACCGCGCCTGCAGATGGCGCCGGAACCGGGCGCCATCAATCTCCTCCTGGATGTCGAGGAAAAGAAAAACAGTTTCGCCATCGGCTATGACAGCCGGGAGTCGCGCATTGTCGATTCCGGACGCCTCAGTGCCAGTGCATTTGGCTACAGTCTCCTGCGCGAAGGCGACGTTCTGCGCGGTCGGCTCGCCGCGACGCCCGACGGCGAGCAATCGCAGACTGCCAGCCTACAGTATGCCACGCCGATTGGCGTCGAAGGCCTCAAGCTTGATGTCGCAGCGGTCTACCAAGCCTCCCATCCCTCATCTGTTCCAATTGATGGCACCGCAACCTTCCTCTCGGCAGGCCTGAGCTATCCTCTCCTTCTCGATTTCCACCGCGAAATCACGCTCTCCGCCGTCGTGGATCACACCGAGAGCCGCAACAGCGCCCTCGGCTCTGTCTTCGCAAATGAGCGGGTCGACGCCGCACGGTTTGGCATTCGCGCCGGCCTCATCCAGGAAAACCGCTCCCTCAATGGCAGCCTGACATATTCGCGAGGACTGGATCTGGAGAATGCGGAATCCGCAGTGATGGGCGCCGAGACGGGCTTCAACAAGATCAACGCGACCGCCGGTGTCGTCCAGAAATTGTCGAAGAAACTTTTCCTCCGCCTGCGTGCATCTGGCCAGTGGTCTGACGATATATTGCCTGCCAACGAGCGCCTCATGTATGGCGGCATTGAATATGGACGCGGCTTCGACAATGGCGTGATCAGTTTCGACAAGGGGTATGAAGCCGTCTTCGAGCCAGCATGGCGCCCGATCTCTGATGGCAACCTCGCCAAGAGCGAACTCTACCTTTTCGCGGATTATGCCGAAGGCCGCATCAGCCTCACGCCATCCATAGCCCGTGACTTTAATCTCGGATCGGCAGGAATCGGCGCCCGCCTGGGATATAAAGACTTTGCCACCCTTGGTGTGGAATATGCCGAACCATGGGATGTTCCTGTGACCGGCTTCAACGACGACTCGGTCGTGACGGTCAGTTGGGCCTTCAAGTACCAGCCCTGAAATGAGACATCGGAAGCGGTTACCTGCCCCAAGCACGGGTGTGCTTTGGGGCAAAACAGACCATTTGCAGTTATGTTAGCGCTAAAAGTGTTTCAAATCTTCCCGCGGGCAGGCATGAATGTTGCAGATTTTTGGTACGGGCCAACACTGGCCCAATCAATTTTGCCATAGAGCCGAAGTCAAAGTCCGAGGAAATAATGAGCGATCAAGTAGCAATTCTCGCCGAGCTGGGCGTACGCCCGAAATCTCTCCGCAAGAACTGGAAAGAGGCGCGACTGTACGAAACATCACTCGCCAATGGTGAGGCGCGCGTCGCCAGTGGCGGGGCACTCGTTGTCGAAACGGGCCAGCACACGGGTCGCTCGGCCAAGGACAAGTTCACGGTTCGTGACGCCACGACCGAAAAGACCGTCTGGTGGGACAATAACGCCTCCATGACGCCAGAGCATTTCGATGTCCTTCTCGAAGATTTCAAAACCCACCTCGCAGGTCAGGACATCTTCGCCCAGGAACTGTTTGGCGGCGCCGATCTTGACCATCGCCTGCCCGTCACGGTTATCAACGAACTTGCCTGGCATTCGCTTTTCATCCGCCACCTGCTCCGTGTGCCAACAGATTCGGAGTATGCGAGCTTCAAATCCGAATTCACGATCATCAACTGCCCGACCTTCCGCGCCGACCCGGCCCGTCACGGCACCCGGTCTGAAACGGTCATCGCCGTGAACTTTGCAAAGCGCATGGTTCTTATTGGTGGCACGTCCTATGCGGGCGAAACCAAGAAGTCCGTGTTCACAGCGCTCAACTATTACCTGCCGACGCAGGGCGTCATGCCGATGCACTGCTCGGTCAACACGTCCGACAAGGATGACGCAGCCATTTTCTTCGGTCTGTCCGGCACCGGCAAGACGACGCTCTCGGCCGATGCCTCGCGCATCCTGATTGGCGACGACGAGCACGGCTGGTCCGAGAATGGTCTCTTCAACTTCGAAGGCGGCTGCTACGCCAAGATGATCAAGCTGTCGGCTGAAGCCGAGCCGGAAATCTTTGCCACGACAAAGCAGTGGGGCACGGTCCTCGAAAACGTCGTGATGGATCCCGAAACGCGCGAGCTTGATCTCGACGATGCAACGCTCGCCGAAAACTCCCGCGGCGCCTATCCGATCTCGGCCATTCCGAACGCGTCAGAATCAGGGCGCTGCGGTCAGCCGAAAAACCTCATTATGCTGACGGCTGATGCTTTTGGCGTCATGCCGCCCATCGCCAAGCTGACACCAGCCCAGGCCATGTACCACTTCCTCTCCGGCTACACGGCCAAAGTGGCCGGCACGGAGAAAGGCGTCACCGAACCGACCGCCACGTTCTCCACCTGCTTTGGCGGCCCCTTCATGCCGCGCCACCCTTCCGAATACGGCAACCTGCTGCGCGACCTGATCGGCAAATATGATGTCGACTGCTGGCTGGTTTCCACCGGCTGGACAGGCGGCCCCTATGGCCAGGGCAACCGCATGCCCATCAAGGCAACACGCGCCCTGCTCAACGCCGCACTTGATGGCTCACTGAACAATGTGAATTTCCGCAAGGATGACACGTTCGGCTTCATGGTGCCCGAGGCTGTCCCCGGTGTGGATTCAAAAATCCTCAATCCGCGCTCAACTTGGGCCGATACGGCCGCCTATGACAAGCAGGCTGCCAAACTGGCCGACATGTTCGTGGCAAACTTTGCCAAGTTCGAACCTTATGTTGACGAAACTGTCCGTGCCAGCGCGCCTAAGGCGAAAACGCCTGCCTGACACTGCGATTTCCTGACGCTGACGTTAAAGGAAGGCTGGCGCCAGTGGCGTCAGCCCGTTAGTGTGCGCCGCAACAAGCCCGCAAAACCGGAGGAATATCCATGCGTGAAGCCGTAATCGTCTCAACTGCCCGTACGGGCATGGGCAAAACTGGCCGTGGTTCGCTCAACGACACCCACGGCATCACGATGGCTGGCCACGCCATCAAGCACGCGCTGGAGCGCGCTGGCGTTGAAGCCGCTGCTGTCGAAGACGTGTTCCTCGGCTCCGCCCAGCCAGAAGGCGCAACCGGTCACAACGTCGCCCGCAACGCAGCCCTCTGGGCCGGCTGCCCGGCCACAACATCCGGCGCAACGATCAACCGCTTCTGTTCGTCGGGCCTTCAAGCCATCGCCAATGCCTCGCACACGATCATCAATGAAGGCGCTTCGGTCACCGTCGGTGGCGGCGTCGAGAGCCTCTCGCTTGTCTCGCGCTCGGGGCACATGAACCTCTTCCGCTACACCGAAGAAGAGTTGATGAAGACCTGGCCTGCCATCTGGATGAGCATGATCGAAACGGCTGAAATCGTTGCCGACCGCTACGGCGTCTCGCGCGAAGCCCAGGACATGTATTCCGCAGAGAGCCAGCGCCGCACGGCCGAATTCCAGAAAAAAGGCTACATGGCCGAGGAAATCGCTCCGCTGAAAACCCGCATGAAGCTCTTCAACAAGGAAACCGGTGAAGAGAGCTACCAGGACGTTGTCGTCGACAAGGACGAGTGCAACCGCCCCGGAACGACCTATGAGACGCTTGCGGGCCTGAAGCCTGTCTTCTCCGGCGGCATGGTCGTCAAGGAAGGCAAGTACGTCACCGCCGGTAACGCTTCCCAGCTGTCCGATGGCGCCGCTGCCGTGGTCGTCATGGAAGCCAAGGAAGCCGCCAAGCGCGGTATCGAACCGCTCGGCCGTTTCGCCGGCTTCAACGTTGCAGGTTGCGACCCGGACGAAATGGGCATCGGCCCCGTCTTCGCTGTTCCGCGCCTGCTTGAGCGTCACGGCCTGACGGTTGACGATATCGACCTTTGGGAACTCAACGAAGCCTTCGCCTCGCAGTGCCTCTACAGCCGCGACCGCCTCGGCATCGATCCTGAGAAGTACAACGTGAACGGCGGCTCGATCTCGATCGGCCACCCGTTCGGCATGACCGGCGCACGCTGCACCGGCTCCATCCTGCTCGAAGGTAAGCGCCGCGGCGCCAAATGGGGCGTTGTCACCATGTGTATCGGTGGCGGCATGGGCGCAGCTGGTCTCTTCGAAATCTATAGCTAAGCTCTCTTAAATATCCGCTCCGGCGGCCATAGAATGCCCTGGTCATTACAGACCGGGGCATTTTTTGTGTCCAACGCCTGGATACAATTTAGCGTATCTAATGTGACTATTTTACGAATCCGTCACACAATTGAAATGCAAGTGTCACGAAACTCACATACAGCCCACGCTCAGTATCCAGACAAGGGCGTCAAATGGGCAAGTTCAACATCTGTTGCGGCACGTCGGCACTCGTTATCGCCGCATTATCTTCAGCCCTCACCGCCTCGGCAGAGACACCATGGAATCTCAAACTCTCCGGCCGCCTTCTCTACGATTATACGCAGGCTGACGCGGACACCGCCGATTTTGAAATCGACGACACCGAACTGCGCAGCGCCCGCCTCGCGGTCTCGGGCAAGACGGACGTGATCGACTTCAAGGTCGAGCTTGAAACCGACGAAGGCGGCGAAATCATTGCAACAGACGCCTATGCAGACTTCTCGCCGAAAGGCACGTCCTGGAAAATCCGCGTTGGCCAGTTCAAGACCCCGAACTCGCTGGAAGAACAGACGTCCGGCCGCTTCACAACCTTTGCTGAGCGTGCCGAATTTACCGACGCTTTCGAGTTCGACCGCCGCGTCGGCATAGCGGCCCACACAAAGGGCAAGGACTGGACCTTCATGGCCGGAGCCTTTGGCGGCGACCTCAATGACACGCCCTCCGAAGAAGGCTTCGCCCTGGCCGCGCGCGCCACCTACACGCCCATCCACACAGACGCCATGCTCGTGCATCTCGGCGCCTCCGTGCGCTATCGCGAGATTGGCGACAGGCAATCCAACCTGCGTTATCGCCAGCGCCCGTTCGCCCACCTGCCTGGCCGCATGATCTCGACCGGCTCCATCGCCGAAAGCGACACGCTGATCGGGCTGGAAGCCGCTGTGCTTCGCGGGCCATTCTGGGCCAGCCTGGAATATGCGGATGTCAGGTCAGACCTCGCCGCAGGCGGCACGGGCAACTTTACCGGCAGCGGCTTCGAGACAGGCTATTTCTTCGGCGGCGAGCGGACCTACAAGGATGGCAAGTTCGACCGCCCGAAAGTGAACCATCCCGTCACCGAACGCGGTCTCGGTGCCCTTTCCATATCAGCGGCCTATGACACGCTGGACCTGACAGATGCCGGCGTCGACGGCGGCGCGATGAGCACCGCCCTTATCGGCCTCTCATGGTATCCGACCTCCAAGACCCGCGTTGGCCTCAGCATCTTCCAGTCCGACGCCAATCTCGGCACGTCCACCTCTGGCCTCGATCCCGCCTTCGCAGATGCCGTCCGCGCTGGTGTCAGCGACGACACCGTCACCGGCGCGACGCTTCGCCTGCAAGCAGACTTCTAGACAAAACAAAGGCCCCCAACCTTTCAGTCGGGGGCCTCGCCCGGTTTTGGAAAGCGCAGCCTAGAAGCGAACCGTCAGGGTCGCCTGGAAAGTCCGCGGGTTGAGCGGGCGGAAGAAAGCAGAACCGGCGAACACAAACGCAGTTGGCACTTCCTCGTCAAGCAGGTTGTCCACGTTGAACCGCAGGCTGACATTTTCCGGAATACCGAAGTCATTCGGCCCGCCAAGGTCAAGATAGCCGCTCAGAACGGCGTAGCTATCCATCTCATACGCTTCTGTATAGTCGGCAAAGCGCTTGCCGGTATACTTGCCCGAGATATTGGCAACAAGCCATTCGGTCGGCTCATAGGTGACCCCGCCCGTAACCAGCCATTCCGGGCTGTCCGCCAGGATAAAGCCGGATTCATCTTCGGCGTGATTATAAGTCAAATTGCCGTCGAAATAGACCTTGTCGTTCAGGAAAGCGGGCTGGAAGACGCCCGAAAGCTCAAAGCCGTAGGACTCTGTCTTCCCGGCGTTGATGTAGAACGCCTCCGGTTGCTCAGTAGCTGGGTTGATAACACTGCCGGCCACGAGACGGTTGTCGAATGTGGTGTAGAACAGCGCCGCAGAGCCGTAGAATTGTGACCGGTTTGTCCGTACCCCGATTTCGTAGTTTTCCGACTCTTCGCCCTTCGGTGAAGGGAGTGGTTCGGTCGAGGCGTCAGTAGAGGCAATCGAGAAAATGTCATCCGCGCCGCGCGGCAGGGCATAGTTCTGCGAGTAGGACGCAAAGACCTGATCCGTATCGTTCATGTCATAGACAGCACCGACCATTGGCAGGAAGCTATCCTCATATTTTTCGCCAACACTCTGTGGCCCAAAGACTTCGTAGTCGTTGTAATCGCGATAGCCTTTCAGGGTGTAGTCCACGCTAAGGGTCTTGACGCCAATCTCGAGATTCAGACGGTCCTCCAGAAGGCTCATGGTGTCCTTCAGGTAGAACTGCGTAGTCTTGCGGTTCGAAGTGTACTTGCGGCGATAATAGGCCACCTCGTCCCAGATCACATCGCCATCGGCAGAGCCATTGGTCTTGTTCAGACGCTGCTGGGTACGGTTATAATCTTCGTCTTCATACCAGGCGCCGACTTCAACCTTGTGACTGGCAAGTTGCCATTCGAGGCCAGCAACGGCGCCCTTCCGCTTTCCGCCAACGCCGGAGAGGCCGTATTGCACACCGCGTGGGTGGACGACATCGAGACCTGCTGCGACCTGTCGGTTGTAGATGCCCAGCGAGTTCGAATAGCTGTCTGGCGACACACCGAAACCGTCCTTGTCTTCCTGATAGGCTGTCGCCTTGAATATCAGGTTCGGCGTAATGTCAGTCTGGAAACCCAGGGAGTAGAGAGAGTCGTCGCGGATATTGACCCGGTCTTCATAATAGCTGGTACATGTTCCGCCCGTGAAGATCGGGGTAAAGTCGGCACTGTCGGCAACCCCGTCGCCATTATAGTCATAGACGCCCGGTAGCGGGTTGATACAGCCGGTTTCCGGAATAGCCGCCTCATAGCCATAATAATAGTCGTTGTCGAACGTCGACTCCGGAGCGGACGGAGAGTCATAGTCAAAGAAGTCGTTATGAACATAGCCGAACTTGATGAATGTATCGGCATCGAACTCATACTTGATCTTGCCCTCGATATGCTCGCGGTCGATCGTGCCGGGGCCGCGCCACAGGTCGCTGTCGGTCTTTGAACGGCTGACATAGGCGGACAGGCCATTGATATTGCCGGTCTCAAGCTTGATGAAGCTACGCTCGAGATTGTCGTCGCCCATCGTGTAGGAAATCAGGCCCCCCGGCGTGTCTGACGTATCGACCGTATTGTACGAGACAATCGGCCCAAGCGAAGCATAGCTCGGCAACGAAACGTCCCCGGCCCCCGGCGAGGCGACGACCGAGCCAAGGTTTTCATTGTCCACATAGCGGAAGATCGGGCTGCCGCCGAACGCATCCGAGCGGCCCATCGGCACGCCATCCAGAACAAAGCCGATCTGTTGAAGGTTAAAGGCACGCACCGTCACGGAGTTGCCGAATTCATAAAGGCCAAGTGCCCCATCAGTCTGCACGTTGAAGCCCGGCAGGGATTCAAGCATCTTGAGGCCGGAAATACCGCCTGGCGCTGAGAGAAGCTCAGCACGCGTCACAGCAACCGTATTCGTCGCTTCGTTCAGGCCGATGGCAGTGTCGGCGGTCGAAACGCGGCGCCCCTCTACAACCACAGTCTCTTGGCGCGCTTCGCTTTCGCCCTCGGCCTCTTGTGCATTCGCCGAAGTGACCAGGCTGGCGGCGCCCAATAGCACACAGGCTGCCAGCGAAACGCGCCGTCTCTGTCGCAAACTGACTAATCTCATAAATACTCTCCCGCATTGATCCGTCGTTGGATGCGAACAGGATTGATCCGTTGGCAGATACGGTGAACATCAAAAGGGTGAGACGGGCTCACTTTATAGCGATTGATCGCTTTTGATGCACTTGTGCCCCTGACCGATTAATCCGCACCCACGGCGGATACGCCGCTACTCAGGGGCAACTCTGCGGCGGTCAGAGTTTACGAAAACTCATCATCTCAATCAGTTGTTGATGTTATCGCAGGACACTAGATCACAGCCCAAGACTACAATGGCCATCACAAAAGGGCGCGCATATCCATCATGTCTTTGGCTGTGCCGACCCCACCTGTCCCCACCCGGAGGGCACCATCCATGTTCCGACAACTCATTCTTGCTGCTGCAGTGCTTGTGCTTGCTGCCTGCTCGCCTGACAAGGCAGCCGCGCCAGAGCCAGCTGCAACCAATTTCATTACGGCAAATGTTGCTCCGCCAGCCACCGCAGCCGACACCAAGGGTGACGGAGTCCTGCGCGATGCCGACAATCGGCCCTATGGTTATGCCCTGCTCGGCGAAAAATTCCCGGAATTCACCGCAAAAATGGCCGATGGCCAGACATTCGATTCCGCTGTTCTAAATCGCTGGATGGTCATTGATGTCTGGGGCATCTGGTGTGGCGACTGTATGCGCGATGCGCCCTATGTCGCCGCACTGGCGACCGCCATCGAACAGGATCCGGACCTCTATTTCCTGTCCATCCATGTCCCCGCCAATGCCAGTCGCACCAGCGATGAGGAACTCTATGGCAAGTATGGCTCCGTCGAGGCCTATTTTGCCGAGAAAGGCTACAGCTACCCCACAGTGCTCGATACGGACACGAGCATCCGCGAAAAGCTGAAAATCAGCTGGACGCCCAGCTACCTTCTCATTTCACCAGATGGCATTATCCGCGCCTTCCGGACTGACCTGTCCGTTGCGGGCGGCGAGCCGGTGAAAGACTTCCTGAAAGATGTCGCCCGTGTGAAATCCGAAGTCCGCAAAGCCGAATTTGGCGGCACGCCCCTGCCCGCCAGTATCGGCCCGGAGGGCACGATGGGCTTGAAAGGCACCACGCCCTTCACGTTGGACGCCATGAAAGCCGCCTTCCCGGGTCACGAAATCCTCACTGACCGGGCCTATGCTGGCGAACAAACCTACCCGGTCTTCCTGATCCAGACGCTCCCGGCGGATGGAGAGGCCGGCCGTCTTGTCTATGTGGTCGAGCCGGACTGGACGCTCGGCAATGTCGGCGCGGTGGTCACCCGCAATCCTGACATTGTCGGGCCTGATGGCAGCAAGGTGGGTCAGACGAAGCTGAAAGCCCTCAGCCCTGAGGCCCGCGGCCTCTGTAAACTAGAAACCGGCCCCATGGATTCCCTCTTCATCTGCCCTGACAGCGCGGAAAATCCCCGCTTTATCGGGGCTTTCGGTGCCGGCGGTGATTTCGACGGCAAACTCATCGATGCAGCGCCTGACTATCAGGAAGAAGCGGTGCTGCTGGAGATGAAATACGTCCCCCCATCGCCCGCCGCGGCCCAGTAAAGCCTGCCTGTCTTCCCGACTCCCGCGTCCTAATCTGCCCGAATAAACCACATTTCATGCAGAACCGGGGAAGCACAGTTTGAATGTTCGCCTGTCAGCCGCTATTGGGTAGACTTGATCCAGGACAGATCGGGAAAGGCTACGCACAATGCTGCATCCTTCGACAAAACGGCTGATCGACAAGCTGAGCGAAATGACGCGCAAGCAGCGCGTCGCCTGGTCCGAGGGCGAAGACGGCACGATCACCCATGACACCGAGGGCTACCGCGTTGTCCTGACGCCTGAGCCCCATGCCGTTTTGCTCACGGATGCGCTCGGCAAGGAAATCGAGTCCTGCATGCCGGAACAATTTGTCGACGAGCTGGATGCAGACGGCCGACCCTATGCCAGCTTCGTGGCAGAACTTTATCGCGAGGCGCACCGTCACGCGCGCGGCGCCGAAAAGGCTATCAACACGGTCCTCAAAGGCCTGGAAAGCATCGACGCCGAGCCCGAGGAAGCTCCCGAACCTGCGCTCGATCCCGCCGAACTGGTTGAGGATCCGGGCGACGATACAGATGCGTTCCCGGAAGCCTATCCGGAACTCGAAGGCCAGAACGACATGGCCCGCGCCGTCGCCAGCATGGCCGATGAAGTCAATGGCGGCTTCCGGTCAACAGAGCCTGAAGCTGAGTCCAGGCCAGAGATTGAGCCGGAGCCTGAAGACGAGCCAAAAGAAGAGGCTGTGACGGCAATCGATGAGCCCGAAACTGAGGCGCTCACGCAAACCGAGCCGGAAACGCCCGAAGAACCCGAAATGATCGCCTCGAGCGACCCGGAAAACGGCATCGAAGCCGCCGGGGATACGCCAGACGAGGCCACATCTGACGCACATGAAGACTTCGAATACACGCCAGCCTTCGCCGCCGCAGCGCCGGAACCCGCCCCCGAACCTGTCGAGCCCGAAACGCCCCTCTGGCCAGAAGATGACAATAATCCCGCGATAGAGACAGCACCGGAACCCGTCCTATCCGAACCGGAAGCTGAGCCCGAACCTGAACCATCTGTCGCGCCAACAGCCACCATGGCCTCTCCTTTTGGTCGCGGCTATTTTGGATCCGGCACAGGCGGCCTGTCACAATACATGTCAACCACCCCGGCGGCGACAGAGCCCGAAGCCGCGCCCGAACCTGCCCCTCAGGCAGACGAGCCCATCGCGCCCGAGGTGGAATATGCTGCTGACGTTGCGCCAGCAGCTCCTGAAATCGACCTGCCCGAAGACGCGCCGGTGACAGCTGAAGTGCCCCCCGCACAGCCCGAGCCCCAGCGCTTCAGCCTGTCAGGCATGTCCTCCGGCTTCGGCCTTGGTGCCGCCGGGCGCGCGAGCAACCCCCAGCAGGATGCCTACGCATCATCCGAGGCGCCTGTTATGGATAGCCCGCGCATGGTCATCGACGGAACGGTCGACCTGCCCGATGATATAGACCTGTCGGAATTCAACGCTGGCCCAGACACACCCGCCTATACCGACCCGGTCACGGAAGCCGAGTCCGCGCCCTTCACATTCAGCGATCAGGCCGAGACACCGCCGGAGCCAGCCGAGCCTTCCCGTCCTGAAGAAGCCGCCTTCGAAGTGCCCGCCGAAACGGTCGAGCCAGGCACATCTGAGCCGGAACCGGAAGAAGCACCTCCTCCGCCCAAGCCGCCGACGCGCTTCAATCCCTGGAACTGAACGCCGCCGCGTCGCCCGGCACCCGAGAAAAACTTACCTCTCGTTGTAGGAGAGCCGCATTCATGTTGCGGCGCAGCAACACGCGCGAGCCCATGGATACAAAACCATCAAAACCGTGACACATATCATTCCCGGAACGGACAAAATGTGAGACATGCCGAGGCATAAGATCCCGCGCCAAGACGGGCTGTCTTCCATGCCACTCAGGATGCCTTTCCATGACATACAGACCTGCCCTTCGCTCGCTCCTTCTCGGCTCGAGCCTCTTGATTGCGATCAGCCTGCCCGCCGCCGCACAGGAAACTGAGGCTGAAGCCCGCCTTCCCTCCGTCACGGTGACGGCCCAAAAGGTAGAAGAGAATATCCAGGACGTGCCGATCTCGATCACCACGATCGCCGACGAAAAGCTCGACGTCCTCAAGTCCTCCGGCGCCGATGTCCGCTTCCTCTCAGCCCGCGTGCCCAGCGTCATAGCCGAAAGCTCGTTCGGCCGGGCCTTCCCACGCTTCTACATCCGCGGCATCGGCAACACCGATTTCGATCTGAACGCGTCCCAGCCTGTTTCCCTCGTCTATGACGACGTGCCCTATGAGAGCCCCATCCTGAAAGGCTTCCCGGTCTTCGACCTCGACAGTATCGAAGTCCTGCGCGGGCCCCAGGGCACACTGTTCGGCCGCAACACGCCGGGCGGCATCATCAAGTTTGACTCCGCCAAACCAACCAATGAACTGGAAGGCTATGGCCGCGTCTCCTACGGCAATTACAACACGCGCGAGCTTGAAGGCGCCGTGAACCTTCCCGTCTTCACTGACGAGCTGTCGGTGCGCCTCTCCGGTCTCTACCAGGAACGCGACCCGTATGTGGACAATGCCTATACCGGCGAGAAAGACCGCTACGAAGGCTTCAAGGAACTCGCCGGCCGTGCGCAGATCCTGTTTACACCACGGGGCACCGATTTCTCCGCTCTTCTCAACGTCCATGGCCGTTCCAATGATGGCGATGCGCGCCTCTTCCGCGCCAATATCATTGATGTCGGCTCCAATGGCGTCGGCGCAGGCTTTGACCGCGACACCGTCTATTTCGACGGCGACAACTTTCTCGAACAGGACAGCCATGGTGTCACGCTTAAGCTCGAAAAAGGTCTGACCGACGCAATCAAGGTCACCTATGTGTTCGGTAACGAACAGGCGACCATCGAAAGCCGCGGCGACATTGATGGCGGCTTCGGTGCGGCCTTCCTCGGCGCGGGCAATTTTGGCCCGGGCTTCATTCCGTTCGCCTCGGAAAGCTCCGGCGCCGTTGATGCCCTGCACCAGACAACCAACGAGCTTCGCTTCGCCTTTGACGATGGCGGCCCGCTGCGCGCGCAGGCCGGCGTCTTCGTGTTCGACGAAAAGGTGGCGATCACGTCGAAAAGCTTCGACACACTGTCGCCCGGCCGCCCGGTCAACGGCATCGCCACCCGCCAGAACCAGACCGACAGCACTGGCATCTTCGCCTCGCTGGCCTATGACGTCACCGACAAGCTCACCCTGTCGGGCGGCGCCCGCTGGACTGACGAATCCAAGGACTTCGTTGTCGAACGCACACTTGGTCCCTTCGGCTCAGGTCCCTTCGGCCCCGTGTCAGGTTCGGTTTCGGATAATCAGGTCAGCTGGGATGTCTCGGCCACCTATCAGGCAACGGACGACCTGAACCTCTACGCACGCGTCGCCAAGGGCTTCCGTGGTCCCTCGACGCAAGGCCGCCTCGTCTTCGCAAATGATGTCTCCAGTGCCGACACGGAAACCGTTCTCTCCTACGAGACCGGCATCAAGTCGGAACTGTTCGACAATCGCGTCCGCCTCAATGCCGATGTCTTCTTCTACGAGTTCAACGACCAGCAGCTGACAATTGTTGGTGGCCTGAACAATACGGTTGCCCTCTTCAATGCTGACAAGAGCGAAGGCTACGGGTTCGAAGCAGACGTGGAAGCTGCGCCAATCGAGAACCTCTTCCTCACGGCTGGCCTTTCCTACAACAAGACCGAGTTCAAGGATGATGTCCTGCTGGCGCCCGGCTGTGGCGGCGGCTGCACCATGCTTGACCCGGCCGTCTATGCCGCAGACGGCGTGACCTTGCTCGGCTATAACATCTCCGGCAACTCGTTCCCGAATGCGCCGGAGTGGATCGCCAACGCGACGGCACGTTACGCCATTCCGCTCGCGACCGGCGAGCTCTATGGTTACACCGACTGGGCCTACAAGGGCGACACGAACTTCTTCCTCTATGAGAGCGCAGAGTTCGGCCAGGACGGCTATTGGGAAGGCGGCCTGAAGCTCGGCTACAAGGCGGATGCCGGCTACGACGTCTCCGCCTTCGTGCGCAACATCACGGACGAAGAGGCCCTTGAAGGCGCCATCGACTTCAACAACCTGACCGGCTTCGTCAACGAACCGCGCACCTATGGCGTCCAGCTCCGCTGGGATTTCTAGACGCCCGTAAAAAACCAGACAATAAAAGCCGGGCCACAAATGTGTGCCCGGCTTTTTTGTTCAGGCCTCCGCGATCAGGCCGGGATAATTATTGCGCACATTGCCCACCTCCGGCCCGACCGGCCAGGCCTGCATGTCTTCCGCAGGAAAGGATTCAAAAAGGTGCGAGGGGTCGCCCGCATCAGGGTCTAGCCAGAGGGAATAATCCTCCGGCGCCACGATCACCGGCATGCGCGTATGCAGGCCCGCCATCAGGTCATTCGGCTTCGTCGTCAGGATCGTGAATGTATGGATCTCAGACCCGTCAATCAGCGCCGAATCCCAGAGCCCCGCCATGCAGAACCAGCGCCTGTTGCGCAGACTGATGGCGAACGGCATCTTCGCCCCTTTCGCGCCCGTCCATTCGTAAAAGCCGGACACAGGCACAAGGCACCGATGGTGACGGTACGCGCCGCGAAACACGGGCTTTTCCGCCGCCGTTTCTGCCTGCGCATTGAACGTCGTGAACTTCATCTCCGACAGTGGCTTGGTCCACCAGGACGGCACCAGCCCCCAGCGCGCCGGCGCCACCTCGCGGTGCGTCCCATGTTCGGCCTGCCGCACAATCGGCTGGATCGTTGTCGGCGCCGCATTGTAGGTTGCCTCAGGCGGCTCAACATCCTCGTAGGGGATTATGCTCAGCGCCGCATGATATTCGGCCCAGGTCACGTCATGCCTGAAATAACGTCCGCACATGCTCGCCTCTCCACTTCCGGAAACTCACGTCCCGGATACCAGAATTCGGCCGCCTTGCGCGAACGGATTACAGGCTGGAGACGTCAGTCACCTTATAGGTCAGCGGCTCTTCGCCAAAGCTCGCCACCGTCACGTATTCGCCTTCCTTGAAGACATGCTGGCCGAGGCGATAGCCCGCCTCGTCATCGCCTTCGTCATCCTCGTCATAATGGAAGAACCAGTGATCCCCGCGATGCGTCAGCCTACCGTCCGCGTGTTCCTCCTCTGCTGGAGAAAACCGCACAACCCGGCAAGCCTTGCGGTTTTCCCGCCAGGCGTCGACATCGAGATGCGCGTCAGGTGTCAGCGGCGCAACCAGCGTATAGCCCCGTGCCGGGTCCCCAGCTGGCAGGCCCGGATTACGGGCCAATTGGAGTGTAATTCGGCTAAGAGTCATCATAGTCTCCATTATTGTCTCAAAGGGAAAGCGCTCAGCGCGCGAGGGCCAGCGCCGGGGCATCCTTGGCCGACAGCAGGTGCCGCGTCGTACCGCCGAACAGGCGTTCGCCCAGTCGCGAGTGCCCGTAGGCCCCCGCCACGATCATCGCCCCGCCGCTACCCTTGGCCAGCGCCAGAAGGCCGCCAGCCACATCGCCCTCGATGCCAGCAACCTTTACGCTCACACCATGGCGCTTCAGCCAGTCTTCCAGCGTGCCGGGTTCCGCCACAGGCCGCGCTGCATCGCGCTCCAGGTCCTTCGGCGCCTGTGCAATGATCACATCGCCAAACGCGCGGATGAGCGGCAGGTGAAACCGCACGGCCCGCGACGCGCCATTGCTGCCATCCCACGCAATGATCACCGGCCCGGTCGGAATACTGTCCGTACCCGCCAGAACCAGCGGAAGGCGCGCTTCCATCATCACATGCTCGAACGCCATGTAGAGCGGTTCGGCAGATGTTGCAGCCGAGCGCGGAAACACGACCGCATCGGCCAGCGTGGCGGCATTCGCGCTGGCGCGTTCCACCGTGTTCACTTCATGGAAGAAGTCGCAGTCCAGCCCGTGCGCGCCTGTGCCGGTCGCGTCATGGAAGGTGGCCTTGGCGATCTCCGTCATCTTCGCCTGCATGTCGATCACGCTCTGCGTCGCAGCGGGCGAGACCGATGCCATTTCCGGTGAGGTCGACACCAGCAACACCGCCATCGGATCAGGCAGCGCGAACAGGCCGGTAACGGGCGTGTTCAGGCGCCGCGCAATCTCAATTGCGGCAAGTGTGGTCTGGCGATCTTCGGCTTCGGTACCCTGTAATACGGCAACAACGGACATGGTGCATATACCTCCTGGCGGATTGCTCCTGTGAGATAATGTACCATCCAGTCACCGCCGCGCGAACTACGCACAAACCCCTAGCGGGCGGCGACAATCCGTTCACGCGCAATCCGGTCCGCAACCTGATTGGTCGGCTTGTCGCCTGACAGCGCCTCATCCAGCACATCGCCCAGCGTCTCGACCAGCTTGACCAGTTTCGCATCCACCCACTCGCGCGAGTAATTGCCGGAAATCTCGGCGGCCACATTGATGATGCCGCCGCCATTGATCACATAGTCCGGCGCATAGAGAATGCCCTTGCGGCGCAGCAACTCGCCCATCTCCGGCATGACCAGCTGGTTGTTCGCGCCCCCGGCAATCGCCTTCACCCTGAAGTGGCCGAGCGTCTGCTCGTTGATGATCGCGCCCAGCGCGCACGGCGAGAAAATATCCGCCTCGACATCATAGATCTCGTCCGGCCCCACAATCCGCGCACCCGTGCGCGCCGACACGGCCTGGAGTGCCGCCTGGTCGATATCGGTGATGATCAGGTTGGCGCCGGCCTCGGCCAGATGATCGCACGTATGCGCGCCGACAGAGCCCACCCCCTGCACCGCCACAGTCCGCCCCTTCAGGTCTCCGCTGCCCAGCGCGCGCTTCGCCGTCTCCACGATACCGAGGAACACGCCCCGCGCCGTAATCGGCGACGGGTCGCCGCTCGCCGCCTCGCCCTTGTCGAGCCCGGCCACATAGGCTGTCTCCTGCCGCACGATCTCCATGTCCGCGACGTCGATGCCGACATCCTCGGCCGTGTAGTATCGCCCCTGCAGGCTTTCCACAGCCCGGCCAAAGGCGCGGAACAGTTCGGGCGACTTGTCGGTCTTCGCATTGCCCCAGATCACGGCCTTGCCACCGCCGAGGGGCAGGTCAGCCATCGCGTTCTTGTAGCTCATGCCCTGGCTGAGGCGCAGCACATCGCGCAACATGGCCTCGCCATTGGCGAAATCCCACATCCGCGTGCCCCCGGCGGCCGGGCCGCGCGCGGTCGAATGGATCGCAATGATCGCTTTCAGCCCGCTCGCTTCGTCCTGGAAGAGGTGCACGCCCTCATGGGCGTCATAGGAAGGGTGATCGAACATGGGAGGATAGCCATTGGTTGCAGATGAAACGGTATGGGGGCTTTAAGATCTAAGTTCCGCAGGGTCAATCAACACGGCCCCGCGACACAGCCGCCTATGGCCCAATCCTTGCCTGATTGCTACCCAGACCTGCCCGCCCCAGTGCCGCCCTGGCACCTGCCTTTGGAAACCTGTTGTTAACCTTAAGAAAATTGACGTCTTCGCAGGATTTGAAGCGTATCGTCCGCGCGTAAAATGCAGCTACGTCCCATCTTCCTCGCCATCGGCATCATGACCATCCTCCTCGGCGTGGCGATGATCCCGTGCGCACTGATGGATTTCGCCGACAAACGCCCGGAATCACACGTTTTTGTCGTGTCGGCCTTTGGCTCCATTTTCATCGGCGCCTGCCTTTGGATCATGGCACGCAGCGGCGACCAGTCCACAGGCCAGCGCGAAGCCTTCCTGCTCACCGTTCTCGTATGGGTGTTCCTGCCCGCCATCGCCTCAATCCCGTTCATGGCATCGGGCATGTCGATCACGGATTCCTATTTCGAATGCGTTTCCGGCCTCACCACAACCGGCGCGACGGTCATTACGGGCCTCGATGACATGCCGCGCGGCCTGCTCCTCTGGCGCGCCATCCTGCAATGGTTCGGGGGGATCGGCATCATCGTGACGGCCATCGCCATCCTTCCCCAGCTCCGGGTCGGTGGTATGCAACTCTTCGAGCTCGAAAGCTCTGATCTCTCCGGCAAGTTCCTGCCGCGTGTGACCGATATCGCCGCCTATCTCGGCTTTACCTACCTGCTTATCTCGATGCTCTGCGCCCTTTGCTACTTTCTCGCAGGGATGAGCTGGTTCGATGCGATTACGCATTCGATGACCACCATGTCGGCGGGAGGCTACTCCACGCACGACCTGTCCTTCGGTTACTTCAACGATACAAACGCACCCTACGTCGCGACCTTCTTCATGTTTGTGGCAGGCCTGCCGCAGAGCCTTCTGGCCATGTTGCTGTTGCAAGGGCGCATCTCGCCCCTGATCCGCGACCCGCAGCCCCGCGTCTACCTGTCGATCGCGGTCCTCCTGTCCCTCGTGATCGTCGCCTATCACGAAGCCGTGGTTGATCCGCGCATCTTTGAAACGGCGGCACACGCGTTCAAGGATGCCCTCTTCAACATCATCTCGATCATGACGGGCACGGGATATGCCTCTGCTCCCTATGACACGTGGGGATCGCCGGTCATGGCGATTTTCCTTGTCGCGACCTTCGTCGGTGGCTGCGCCGGCTCGGCCGCATGCGGCCTGAAAATGTTCCGCCTCGAAATCACCGCCAAGGCCCTCATCGCCTATTCGCGACGCATGACCATGCCGCACCGTCGTACGCCGGTGCGTTATGGCAACAAGGTCGTTGATGAAGAAACGCTGCAATCCGTCATGGTCTTCGTTTTCCTGTATCTCGTCACCTTCCTCGTCGCCGCGGCACTGCTCGCGCTATGCGGACTGGATGCCATGACCGCCATATCCGGCTCTGCCACAAGCGTGTCCAATGTCGGCCCCGGCCTCGGTCCTGTTATCGGCCCATCGTCAACCTTCCAGACACTGCCCGATGCCGCCAAATGGATCTGCGCGATCGCCATGCTGCTCGGGCGTCTCGAGTTCATCTCGGTTTTCGTCGTCCTCACCCGCCGCTTCTGGCAGGGTTGATCCTTCCCGGCGCTCGGTCTGGACAACTGGCACAATCACTGCAAAAACAACTCACATGAGAGCGCACCAATCGCGCCCGTGGGAGGAATAGCAAAATGTGGAAAAGCCTGACGCTCGCCAGCACGGCGCTCGCGCTTGTCGCCTGTAGCGGAAACAAGACCGAACCAGCCCCCGTCGAAGAGGCCGCCGCACCGCAGGTCGCCGTGCCCGAAGGCGCAACGCCCGGCTATAACGAAGACCGCAACGCCTATTTCGGCGACATGCACATCCACACGCGCAACAGTTTCGACGCCTACATCTTTAATGTGCGGCGCACGGCCGATGATGCCTACCGCTTCGCCAAGGGCGAGACGATCAAGCATCCCTCCGGCTTCGACATGACCGTCGCCGGCGGCCCGCTCGACTTCTACACAGTCACCGATCATGCCGAATATCTCGGCATCCTGCCGGCCATGAACACCAAGGGTACCGCCCTGTCCGAACTGCCGCGCGCCAAGCAAATGTTCTCCACTGATCCCGCCAAGATCCAGGAAGCCTTCCAGGGCGTCGGCGCCTCGGTTCGCTCGGGCGAGAAGATCGAGGACATGTATGACGAGCCGACGATCAAATCCGTCTGGCAGGAAAACATCGACGCCGCCGAAAAATATAACGAGCCCGGCGTCTTCACGACTTTCTCGGCCTATGAGTTTACCTCCGTCACCACCCAGAGCGATGAAGGCGGCTTTGGCGGCGGCAACCTCCACCGCAACGTTTTCTTCCGCGGCGAAGCCCCCGAGCGCGCCTTCTCCACGCTCGATTCCACCAATCCGGAAGACCTCTGGGACTGGATGGACCAGCAGCGCGCCGAAGGCCGCGAATCCATTGCCATCCCGCACAATTCCAACGTCTCCGACGGCCAGATGTTCAGGCTGGAAACCTATAATGGCGACCCGATCGATGCCGCTTATGCCGAGCAGCGCATGCGCAACGAGCCACTGGTCGAGGTTACCCAGGTCAAGGGCACATCCGAAACGCATCCTGATCTGTCGCCGAACGATGAATGGGCCAATTTCGAAATCTATGACGAGCTGCTTGGCAGCTACAATGTCTCGAAAACCAACGGCTCCTATGTCCGCGAAGCCTATCGCAACGGACTGAAATTGCAGGAAGAAAAGGGCTTCGACCCCTTCCATTTCGGTCTCACTGCTGCCTCTGACAGCCACGTCGCCGGCGGCTCCTATTCCGAGAACGATTACTGGTCGAAAATCGGCATCGTCGACGGCCTGCCCTTCCAGCGCGGCTCCGTGCCCATGCCCGGCATCACTGACTGGGCCGATCAACCCGACAACCAGACGACCAAGAATGCGAAGAACTGGTTCTCGCGCTGGTCCGCCTCCGGCCTCACCGGTGTCTGGGCCGAAGAGAACACACGCGATTCCATTTTTGATGCCTTCCGCCGCAAGGAAACCTTCGCCACGACGGGCCCCCGCATGAAGGTCCGCTTCTTCGGCGGCTTCAATTATACCGACGCCATGCTGACCAGCCCGGACCTCGCCAAACAGGCCTATGCCGGCGGCGTGCCAATGGGCGGCGACCTTGTCGGCGCAGGCGATGCGCCACACTTCATCGCCTGGGCCATGCAGGATTCCAATTCTGCCCCGCTCCAGCGGGTCCAGGTCGTCAAGGTCACCAGCGGCGGCGAAGCCGTCTATGACGCGGCCTGCTCCGGCGGCGCCGTGCCCGATGCCAATCATCGCTGCCCCGACAATGGGGCCAGCGTCGACATCGCGACCTGCGAAACCAGCCCCGGCACAGGCGCAGGCGAACTGAAAGCCCTCTGGACCGATCCGGACTTCGATCCCGCCCAGCGCGCCACCTATTATGTTCGCGTGCTCGAAAACCCGACCTGCCGCTGGTCGACATGGGAAGCCAACCGCAACGGCACGCCGCCTAACCCGGACTTGCCCACAACCATCCAGGAACGCGCCTACACATCGCCGATCTGGTACATTCCGCCGGCCTAGATGCGCGCTCTGCTCCGCGAACCCCTCGTCCATTTTGTCCTCGTCGCAGCTCTGGTCTTTGCCGGCCATGCGGCGTGGACGGCCCATGCCGCCACGCGTGACGGAACCATCACCGTCACCGAAGAAGACATGGAGCGCATGGCTGCGCTCTATGCCTCCGAATCCGGCGCCCTGCCCTCACCCGAGGACATGGCCGCAATGGTCACCGATCAGGTCCGCGACGAGGCCCTCGCCCGCGAAGCCCGGCGGCTCGGCCTCGATGTCGGCGACACGATCATCGAGCGCCGCCTTGCCCAGAAGATGAGCTTCATGGTCTCGGACCTTGCCGACACGCCAGCGCCCGACGAAGCCACCCTGCGCAAGTGGTACGAAGACCACAAGGCAAGCTACACGCTGCCCCCGAGCATCACCTTCGAACACGTCTATCTGAACCCGGAACGGTCCGGGAATACCCCGGGAATGGACTCGGAATCCCTCCTGAAGTCCCTCAACGGCCCCACTCCGGTGGACTGGCGTACCCTCGGAGATCCCTTCATGCTCCAGCGGACCTATGGTGATCTCCCGATACGCGAAACCGTTCGCCTGTTCGGTGCAGACTTCGCCAAGGCTCTCTTTTCCCTCAAACCTGGGCCCGAATGGCAAGGCCCCGTCTCCTCGGCATTCGGCCAGCATCTTGTGCACATCGTGGCGCTCGAAGAGGGCCGTCTCCCGCCCTTTGAAGACGTCCGTGCCGAGGTCGAATCCGACTGGCATGACGAGGCATTGCGCGCCGCCAATGACATGGCCATTGCCGACATCATCGAGCGCTATAAGGTCCGTATTGAAGGCGCCGAATGAGACGGCTTGTCCTCGCCTTTCTGGCGCTTGTCTGCATCGCGCTACCGGCCGCCGCGCATGAAGTGCGCCCGGCCTATCTCGAAGTGACTGAAACAGATCCCGGCCAGTTCGCCGTCACCTGGAAACAGCCCGTGCTCGATGGCCGCCGCCTCAAGCTCGACCCCGTCTTTCCCGATGAGTGCACCCGCTCCCGCGAGCGCAGCGAAATCGCCGCCGGCACCCTCATCCAGCGCTGGGACATGGAATGCGATCTCTCCACGGGCCATATCGAGATTGCGGGCCTTGAACGCACGCTCACAGATGCTTTCGTGCGCGTGAACCGTCTGACAGGCGACGATCTCTCCACGGTCCTGCGCCCCCGCGCGCTGCAACTCGACCTCTCCTCGCCCACCGGCGCGCCAACCGCCACCTATTTCCGTATCGGCGTTGAACACATCATATTCGGCTACGACCACCTCCTCTTCGTCCTCGGCCTCATTCTCCTCGTCCGCCCCCGTCAATTACTGCCCACCGTCACCGCCTTTACCGTCGCCCATTCCATTACGCTTGCTGCAGCAGCGCTTGGGGGTATCACGCTGCCCGGCCCCCCCGTCGAGATCACGATCGCCATGAGCATCGCCCTCCTGGGCGCCGAAGCCATCTACCGCGTGCGCGGCCGCGAGACGCTCAGCCAGCGCAAGCCATGGCTGATCGCCTTTGGTTTCGGGCTTATCCATGGTTTCGGCTTTGCCGGGGCGCTGTCGGAAATCGGCCTGCCCAAGGGCGCCGAAGTGCTGGCACTGCTGCTATTCAACCTCGGCGTCGAGGCCGGACAGGTCCTCTTCGTGGGCACAGTTCTGGGGGCCGTTTTCCTCGCCAGACGCTTCGCCCGCATGCCGGATGCGCCAGTCCGCTTTCTGGCGGCCTACTGTATCGGCATTGTCGGTTCTTACTGGGCCATCGAACGCATCATCGGCGTTCTCACCGCCTAGAACCCGAGCGCCTTGTAAAGCATCCGCGCCGCTACCAGCGCCAGCAGCACTGCGAACAGGCGCTTCAGCAAGACGGCATCCAGACTGTGCGCCAGCTTCGCCCCGACCGGCGCCATCGTCACGGTAAACACAGAGATCAGCGCAAAGGCCGCGAGGTTCACATAGCCGAGCGAAAATGGCGGCAGGCCCTCATGCCCCCAGCCAATGAATACGGCCACAATCGCCGATGGCAGGCCAATCGCCACGCCCCAACCTGCAGCCGTCGCAACAGCCCGGTGGATCGGCCGGCCATAAAGGGTCATCAGGCTGACCCCGAACGTGCCACCGCCAATGCCCATCAGGGCCGATAGCGCCCCGATGCCGGTGCCTAGGCCCAGCCGCGTCACGCCTTTCGGCATCTCTTCCGCCAGCCGCCATGTGGGGCGGCCAAAGAAGAGCTGCGCTGACAGGAGAAAGCCCATTGAACCAAATATGCCAAGCAGCGCCCGCTTCGACAGGAAGCCGCTTAGCCCCATGCCTATCAGCGCGCCCAACACGATCCACGGCGCCCATGACTTGATGATATCCCAATCGACCGCGCCATGGCCATTATGGGCCATCACGCTGCGAATGGAGGTCAGGATGATCGTCGCCAGCGAGGTCGACACCGCGACATGCATCGCCGTCTCGCCATAACCCATGCCGTCAAACAGGAAGAAAAGCACAGGCACGATCACTGCGCCGCCACCAATGCCGAACATGCCGGCCGCAAGGCCCGCTGCAGCGCCCGCCACGGCGAGACTAAGAAGGAGCGGCCAGTATTGCAGGAAAAGATCGGTCATGCGTCCGCTTAGCGGGCAGCACTAACCTTGTCGATGGGATCGTTCGCAGCGGCGCCTACCAGACGCCCGCCTGTTTCAGCGCCGCATCGAGGTCGGGCGGAATATCCAGCGCCGCCTCGCCGGTCTTCAGGTCACGCGGCGCATCGGTTGGCTTCAGGTAACGCCAGCCTTGGAAAGGGCGTTTAGCCTGCGCATAGGTGCGCACAAGGTTTGGATCGAACACCAGCTCGCACATATCGCGGCCTGTCTCATCCGCGACCGCCCGGATGTCGATAATGCGCTGGCGCACCCGGATCGCCCGCTTGATGACCCAATAGATCGAGCCCCCATCGAGCATTTCCTCGGCGCGCTTGGGGCTCATGCGGGTATGGTGGACAGGGTTGTCGAGGCGCTGCATCTGGCGCGTCTGCCAGTCTGCCAGGTCCTCGACCGTCTCGGCGCCTACGCTCAGTTTCACCATGTGAATCGTCATGGCGAAGAGTCTAGCGTGCCGGGCCGCTCAATCCAGTCATCAATTGCGGTTTGGCTGCGCGGTCGTCTTCAAACGCCTTCTGCGCCTCGGCGCTCGCGAAGAAGAAGTCGACTTTCACGATATTGGCCGAATAGCGCCGTTCGATTTTCCGGAAAGCTGCGCGCGCCTCCAACTCGATGGAGAAGCCCGAGACATAGCTCATGCCCCAGCGCGGTTCTGTGCGCAGGAAATAGCTCTGATTATACTTGGTCAGCGTGCCGCCTTCAGGTCCGGCAACGGGCTTTGGCAACATGTAATCGATCCTGAGGAAGCGCTCGCCCACGGGGTCAAGCCACGCCGTCGCCTGCAGGCGCTGCGCGGCCCAGACATCAAACTCGCCATCATTCTTCGAGGGCGTATGTCGGAACGATATCTGCCAGGCATGACCCTCATCATTCACTTGCACGCTGCGCCCAAGGCTCGCACGCAAATCATCGGGAAACAACCGACCGTCGGGCGCCGATTCCGCGGCCCAGTTGGCCGCCACCTCTTCCAGTTCGTCATCCTCGCCCTGCCAGTCGACGACCTGCCAGCGCTCAGCGCCTGTCTTGCGGGGGTCGAAGGCATACACGCGGCGGGCATTGTCGCTGCGCAATTCCACAGTGAAGGCCGCCCGCAAAGTCTTCGGCGCTTCGGTCGCCGACAGGGCCTCGTCCATAGGACCCGACCCCGTCACCATCGTAAGCGCCATCAGCAGTGCAAGCCACATAGATCAAACCATCCCAATTCAACTTATGTCCCTATTTGCGGCAACCATGCGGCAAACGGGTCAAAAAGCCTCGCAAGCAGCCATCCTAACCTGCGAAGGATTTATGGGAGTTGAACAGACAGTCAGGGCTTCACATAGGCCAGCGGGCGTTCGCGCTCGTCGAGTTTGAGATAGCGGTCCCGCAATTCGCTCTGCCGCGTCACCATGGATTGCACCACGCCGTCGATCATCACGATATCCGGATTTGAAGTGACTTCCAGCGGGTCGCCGTCCCACACAACGATATCCGCGTGCGATCCCGGGCCGATCACACCCAGCCCCTGCAGGCCGAATATGGACGCTGGCGACGTCGTCAGCGCCTCCATCGCATCCTCGTGCGACAGGCCGTTGGCAACCGCATTGCCGGCGATCTGCATGGCGAGACGCGCATTATGCGTGCTGTCGCTGATTGCCGCGATGGCCACCGTGACACCCGCCGCCCGCAGGCGCGCCGCATTCTCACCCGTCGCGCCAAGCCGTTCGAAACTGGCTGGCAGGTTCGAATAGGAATCGACGATTACCGGAATGCCCGCCTTGGCGAGGCGCGGCGCAACCCGCCAGCCCTCGTCTGCGCCGACAATGGCAATGTCGAGATCCTTGTTGGCTTCGGCGAAATCCATGATGGCGTTCAGGTCGCTCGCCTTGTTGGCCTCGATCAGAATCAGCTGCTCGCCCTTGGCGGCAGGCACCAGCGCAGCCGCGTCCACGCGGTCCAGCGCTGTGCCTTCATTGCTGGCAAGGTAGCGGGCCGGATAGACCCTTGCATCGTCCAGCGCAGCGCGCAGCTGTGCCCACGCTGCAGGCCGTGATCCGCCTGCCAGCGACGCCCCGTGTTCGCCCATTGAAACGAGCAGGAAGGCCTTGCGGTCAATCTCCGTATCCACAGAGCCGCTCGTATCTGCAACGAAGCCCTGCCCTGCAAACAGGTTTGAGCTGGCTTCCGGCGCAACAACAATCCGCGTGATGCCTTCAACCCGCGTCACGGCAATCGCCGTCGTGTCCGGATTGAAGCCGTCAGCGGCATCGAGCGCGACGGAATAATCGGACTCGCCGGCAGACGTGTCATCGGTCGTATTCTCGGCATCGACTTCAACAATCCCGATCCGCGAAAAGGCCGAGATGATTCCCGGCGTCACCCATTTGCCACCGGCATCAATGACCGTTGCTTCCAGCGGCACGGGTGAGCCTGCCTTGTCGACAGACACGACACGGCCCTTGTCGATGACGATAACGCCGCTGGGAACCGTGCCCTGGCGCGTGCCGGTCCAGACCTTGCCGCCAACAATCGCAACGGGTTCGGCCGTGACCGGAAGCGTCAGACTCGCAACAATAGCGATGAGGCTGGCTATCTTGCGCGCGCTCATTTCAGGTCTCCTTCACCGGGTTGGCCAAGCTCGAAATCCGATACCGGGCGATGCGCCGCGTCGCTGCGATCATACATGAGGGCGCCATCGATATAGACTTGGTCGGCCTTGCTGTAGACGCTGAACGGATTGGCGGACCAGAGCACCACATCGGCCATCTTGCCGGGCACGAGGCTGCCGGTCTTGGTGTCGATACCGAGCGACTTGGCCGGGTTGAGCGACAACCATTGCCAGGCTTCCTCTTCCGGAATGTTGATTCCGATCTTCTTGCCATCGGCCCAAGCCTTGGCCGCCTCCTGATTGAGGCGCTGGATGCCGACCTCGCTGTCGGAGTGAACGATGGCGCAGGCACCGGCCTTGTGCACCAGCGGGATGTTCTCCTTGATGCCGTCATAGGCTTCCATCTTGAAGCCCCACCAGTCGGCCCACATGGACGAACAGGCGCCATAGTCCGCCAGCTTGTCGGCAATCTTGTAGGCCTCAACCGCATGGTGGAAAGCCATGACCTTGTAGCCAAATTCCTTCGAAATATCCATCACCTGCGCCATCTCGTCGGCGCGGTAGCAGTGCATGTGAACGAGAATATCGCCATCCAGCACGCCCTTCAGCGTGTCGAGTTCAAGGTCGCGCGTCGGGGCATCACCGCCTTCTGCTTCGTACTTGTCCCACTTGCGTTTGTAGTCGGTCGCCTGGATCCAGGCCGCGCGATAGCCCGCAACATTTCCCATGCGCGAATAAGGCGCGCCGCCCGGATAGCGCCCGCCGCCATAGCCGTAAACGCGCTTCGGATTCTCGCCGCACGCCATCTTCAATGTGTAAGGCGCACCGGGAAACTTCATGCCCTGCACTGTGCGGCTCGGCACGTTCTTCAAAATGACACCGCGACCGCCAAACAGGTTGGCACTGCCCGGCAGGATCTGCAGTGACGTGATACCGCCCGCCAGAGCGCGCGTGAATCCGGGGTCTTGCGGCCATACACTGTGCTCGACCCAGACTTCAGCCGTCACCGGTGCCGAAATCTCGTTGCCATCGCTCAGCGAGCTGACGCCAGGCGAAGGATAGGCGCCAAGGTGACTGTGATTGTCGATGATGCCGGGGGTCACCCACCGGCCGGACGCGTCGATCTTCTTGGCATCAGCCGGCGCTTCAAGGTCCTTGCCAATGGCCGATATCTTCCCGTCCACAATGAGCAGGCTGCCCTTCTCGATGAGCGCGCCCTCGCCATCAATGATGGTAGCATTGGAGATAAATACCGGCTCGTTCGGATAGGCCGCATAGGTCGACGGGAACGGGTCCTTCGGAACCGTGATCCTGTCTGCCTTATCTGCCTCTTTTTTCCCGCCGCATGCAGCCAGTACAAGGGCCATGCAAAGCACGCCCGCCAGGGAAACTCGGTTCATTTGCTTCAGCCCCGCTTACAGCAATCAATTCTGGGGCAATTGTCCCCAGATTTGCCTGAGGGGCAAGGGCCTATGCCTTACGCGAGGCTTTCCTGGGTGTAACTTTCTTCTCCCGCCCAAAAACCAGCTTCATCAGCCAGTTTGGCGCGAACCGCTCGACCTGCGGATGGCGCAAAAGCACGCCTTCCATCCAGCGATGACCCCAGACCGAGTTGCGCCCCAACAGGATCACGCCGAGGATGCCGAAAGGCAGGCCGATGGGGATCAGCGGCGTCATGATGCCAATCGGAATCGACAGGGCAATCATGAACAGGCCGATCAGCGCCAGCAGCTGGCGGAGTGCGGTGTTGAAACCGGTACGCAATGCAAGGACCGGCTTGGCGGCCGGCAGGGAGGATGTTTCGGTCATGTCGGTCGCTTCGTCGTCAGCCATTCGCGGATGATATGGGGTTTAATTTCGGTCCAGCCAACGAAATCATCAGGATGTGTTCAAACTCTGGCAACACCGTTACCCGATTGCTACAAACATGAGAATTCTTGCTGTCTTTTGCGGCAACCGGGCATGAGGACGGCATGAAACTACAGTCCATCCAGATCCTGCGCGGCATCGCGGCACTGCTGGTTGTGATTTATCATATCCGCGCGCAGGAAATGCTCGGCATTGGTGGTAATGGTCTTAGCGAAATGCCGTTCCTCAACGGCTTCGTGAATAATGGCTTTGCCGGCGTCGACCTGTTCTTCGTCATCTCCGGCTTCATCATGGTTGTGGTCACAGACGGCGACAAGCCGGGCGTGCGCACGGCGGCGGACTTTCTGTTCGGCCGACTGACGCGCATCTATCCTATCTGGTGGTTCTTTGCAGGAATCCTGACGATCTATCTGGTCGGCTTCAATGGAACCATCGGCGTAGGGGAGCGGTGGCGGTCCTTTGTGCACTCTGAAACCTTCGCGCCGTATCTCATCAAGTCTTTCCTGCTCTTTCCGCAACACGATGACCCCGTCCTGGGTGTTGGCTGGACCCTTGTGCACGAGGTCTATTTCTACCTCGTTTTCACATTGATCCTGCTGGCCAAGCGGAGCTGGCTTCCGTTCTTCCTGCTGGCTTGGGGCCTGCTCGTGATTGGCGGCTGGTCCCTCGGTCTGTCCGGGCCTCGCCCCGTCGACCTGCCGGCCCTCGTCTTCTTCCCGATGACAATGGAATTCATCATGGGGGCCGCGACGGGGATGCTCGTCTGTTCAGGCCTTGCATGGCGGTCTGGCACTATCACGCTTCTGGCTGTCATGGCCCTTGGCGCATCGCTGTGCATCCAGGGAGTCATAACAACTCACACGCTGCAATGGGGGCGCGTGATGCTGTATGGCTTTCCAAGTGCTGCCCTTATCTATGGCGTGGTCACGCTTGAGCGGACGCGCCGTCTGTCCTGGCTCATTCCGGCGGCTGTCATGTTTCTGGTGACCCTCCTTGTCTACCAGCTCTACGGCACGGTGGAGGACAGCCCTTTCCCATTGCGGCTCGGCGGCACAATTGTCGCCAGCTCGGTAGGCACCCTCGCGATGCTGGCGACCTTCTGGGCCGGCTGGTATGGCGGCCAGACATATCCGGATGCCATTCGCGCCCTGGTGCCGTCGCTGCGCCGTATCATGCGGGCGTTCGTGCGTCTCGGTGATGCATCCTACTCGCTCTACCTGTCGCACACGCTCTTCATCGCCGCGATGAGGATCGCGTTCAATGCCCTCGGCGGGATAGAACCGCTGGCGCCGCTGTTTAGCCTCGGGCAGCCCGGACGCCTGGACAATGTCATCTTTGTCGCCGTCTGCGTTGCCGTCTCGATTACCGGGTCGTTGGTCAGCTACCGCTTCATCGAGCGCCCGATGACACGTGGGTTCAGGCACCTCCGGTCCCGGCTCTTTGACCAGCCAGGACCAGCAGCAGGCGCGCCCTGAGGCCTACTCTGCCGCGACGGTATCAGACGCCGGCGCCGTCCACTTCAGGATCGGCTTGCGCGCCGCCCGCGTCTCATCAAGCCGCTTGGCCGGGGCAAGATAAGGCGCGCCTTTCAACGTCTCGTCACCCTGCGCGGCGCGGCGGGCAATCGATTCCAGCGAGGCGCAGAACTGGTCCAGCGTCGCCTTGCTCTCGGTCTCGGTCGGCTCGATCAGCATCGCGCCATGCACCACCAGCGGGAAGTACATGGTCATCGGGTGATAGCCTTCGTCGATCAGCGCCTTGGCGATATCGAGCGTCTCAATCCCGTCCGCCGTGAACGCATCCGAGAAGAGCGCCTCGTGCATGCAATAGCCCTCGAAGGCCGGCGTCATGACGTGCTTCAGCTTCGCCGCGATATAGTTCGCGTTCAGCACGGCGTCCTCGGCGACCTGCTTGAGGCCATCGGCACCGTGGCTGAGAATGTAGGCCAGCGCCCGCACGAACATGCCCATCTGGCCATGGAAGGCGACCATACGGCCAAAGCTCTCGCTCGCCTCGCCGTCCATGTCCTCGACCAGAGAATAGACGCCGTCTTCGTTCTTCACCACGAAGGGCACCGGCGCATAAGGCGCCAGCGCTTCTGACAGCACAGTCGGGCCAGAGCCCGGTCCGCCGCCGCCATGCGGGGTGGAGAAGGTCTTGTGCAGGTTGATATGCATCGCGTCGACGCCAAGGTCGCCGGGGCGCACGCGGCCCACAATGGCGTTGAAGTTCGCGCCGTCGCAATAGAAGTAGCCGCCCGCCGCGTGGATCAGGTCGGCGATCTCCTTGATGTCTGTTTCAAACAGGCCGCACGTATTCGGATTAGTCAGCATGATTCCGGCCACGTCATCGGTGCGTTCCAGCTTCGCCCGCAGCATGTCCATGTCGACGCGGCCGCGCGCATTCGCCTTGATCTCGTCAACCTCGAAGCCGCACTGCACAGCCGTCGCCGGGTTCGTACCATGCGCCGACATGGGCACCAGAACCCGCTTGCGTGTCTCGCCTTCGCCTCGCGCAATCAGCGCCTGACGGATCGCCAGCATGCCCGCCAGTTCGCCATGTGCGCCCGCCTTCGGGCTCATCGCCACGAAAGACATGTTCGTCAGCGTCTTCAGCCAGGTGGCCAGCTCGTCGATCAGTTCCAGCGCGCCCTGCACGGTCGCCTGCGGTTGCATCGGGTGGATGTCGCCAAAGCCCGGCAGGCGCGCCATCTTTTCGTTGAGGCGCGGATTGTGTTTCATCGTACAGCTGCCCAGCGGGAAGAAGCCGAGGTCGATGGCATAATTGCGCTGCGACAGGCGCATGTAGTGACGCACCATTTCCGGCTCCGACAGGCCCGGCAGCCCGGTCGGCACTTTCCGCGCCACGCCGCCAAGACGGCCCGTCCGGTTCTTCGGCGCAGGCAGGTCAACGCCCGTCGTTTCACTGGTCCCGATCTCGAAGATCAGCCCCTCAGCCTGCAACAGGCCCCGCGAGCCGGAAACGGTCTCGATGGCAGATACGGAAGTCGTTGTCGGCGCCGTCGGGCGACCTTGCGTGTTCATGGTCATGATGCATCTCCAAAACGCTTGCCGTAAAACGACTCATCGAGAACGGATTGATTCAGTGGCTCTGCTCCTAGCCGCAGACGAAGTTTCCCCATCCCAAAAATCTCTGACCCTTCAATTTCTGACGGCACAGCTCTCAGTGCCAGCTCCAGTGCCTGGTAGGCATCGTACCCGACCACGCTGGCCGTCCGCCGGAAGCCCGGCCAGGCAATCTCGAACCGGCAAGTCCAGTCGACCTCGTTCTTCTCAGGCTGGTAGACGTGAATGTGTCCCGGCTCCCACGTATCCCCGTTGAGACATTCAATTTCGCGTGAAGCGACCAATGGCTGCATCAGACAATCTCCTTCAGCGCAGCTGCATAGGCCGCAATATCTTCCGGTGTCGTGCACTCTGTCGCGGCGCAGATGATCACGTCGCCCATATGCTCTGCCGGGAACAAGCGGCTCGCCCGCACGCCGCCGACGACACCCGCTTCGTCCAGCATGGCCAGAACGGCTTCGGCATTCATCGGTGTCCGGAATGCGAACTCGTTGAAGAAGCGCGGCGTCAGGACTTCCACGCCCGGCACAGCCTCAAGCGCATCGGCCAGGTCACACGCGGCCTCATGGTTCAAGAGCGCCAGATCCTTCAGCCCCTTGTCGCCCAGCAGCGTCATGTGCGCCGTGAAGGCCAGCGCGCAGAGCCCGGAATTGGTACAGATATTCGACGTCGCCTTGTCGCGGCGGATATGCTGCTCGCGCGTCGACAGGGTCAGCACGAAGCCGCGTTTGCCGTCGGCATCCACGGTCTCACCGCAGAGGCGCCCCGGCATCTGGCGCACCAGTTTCTCCGTACACGCAAAGAGGCCCACATAGGGCCCGCCAAAACCGAGCGGCACGCCGATCGACTGGCCTTCGCCCACGGCAATATCCGCGCCCATTTCGCCCGGAGGCGTCACCAGGCCAAGGCTTACCGCCTCGGTGAACACCGACACGAACAACGCCTTTTTCTCATGGGCCGCATCGGCCACAGCAGACAGGTCTGTCACGGTGCCGAAAATGTTCGGGCTCTGGCCGATTACGCAGGCGGTCAGGTCATCCGCCGCCTTCGCCAATGCCATCTCGCCATCAACCGCCACAGGCAGCTGCACAACTTCCAGCCCCTGCGCTTCGCACAGCAGCTTTGTCGCCGCCGCATAATGCGGATGCAGGCCGCCGGAAAGGATCACCTTCTTCCGGCGCGTCACACGGCAGGCCATCACGGCCGCCTCGGCACAAGCCGTCGAGCCGTCATACATGGAGGCGTTCGCGACATCCATCGCCGTCAGCGCCGCCACCTGCGTCTGGAATTCGAACAGGGTCTGCAGTGTGCCCTGCGCGATTTCCGGCTGGTAAGGCGTATAGGTCGTCAGGAATTCAGACCGCTGGATCACCATGTCCACGCTGGCCGGAATGTGGTGCTTGTAGGCACCTGCCCCGACAAAGAACGGCCCCGACGAAGCCGACCGGTTCTTCGCCGCAAGTTTCGAGAGATGGCGTTCAACAGCCAGCTCCCCCTGATGGTCCGGCAGGCCGCCCACCTTGCCGCCAAGGCGAGCCGATTCCGGCACGTCGCCATAGAAGTCATCCGCGCTTTTGGCGCCGATCACTTTCAGCATGGCCTTGCGGTCGTCATCAGTCAGGGGAAGATAGCGCATGGATTACAGGCCTTTGCAGAATTCGAAATAGGCGTCCTTGTCCATAAGGCCGGACAGTTCTTCGCCATGCGACAGGCGGATCACGCAGAACCAGCCTTCGGTCTCGGGGTGCTCGTTCACCGTCTCCGGCTTGTCAGCCAGCACGGCGTTCGCGTCGACGACTTCGCCACTGACCGGTGCGTATACGTCCGATGCCGCCTTGACGCTCTCGACGACGGCCATGTCGTCGCCCTTCTTCACCACTTTGCCGACTTCCGGTGTCTCGACGAACACGACGTCGCCCAGCTGGTCGGCCGCAAATTTCGTGATGCCCACGGTGCCGAGTTCGCCATGCACGGTCACCCATTCATGTTCCTCGGTATAGAACGTCACCTGTTCGGTCAGTTTCGTGCTCATAATCTCTGCCCTATCGCTTGTAATTGTGTGGTACAAACGGCAGGGCGACCACTTCGCCCGGCCGTGCCTTGCCTCTGACCATCAGGTCGATTTTCGTGCCCGGCGCCGCATGGGCGACCGCGACGTATCCCATGGCCACCGGATGATCGACTGTCGGCCCAAAGCCGCCGGACGTCACCACGCCCACAACCTTGCCGTCGATCTCGATCGCCGTGCCTTCGCGGGCCGGTGCGCGCTCAAGCGGGCGGATGCCCACGCGCTTCTCGGCCACGCCGTCCTGTATGCTCGCCAGGATGCGTGCAGCGCCGGGGAAGTCGCCCCCCTCGCGGCGTCTGCGCTGAATTACCCAGCCAAGGTCTGCCTCAATCGGGTCGCGCGACGGGTCCATGTCATGCCCGTAGAGGCAGAGACCCGCCTCAAGCCGCAGCGAGTCCCGCGCGCCAAGGCCGATCATCTCGACCCGCTCATCCGTCAGCATCTCGTCGATCAGCGGCAGGCCGGCCGCCGGGCTCACCAATACTTCGAACCCGTCCTCGCCCGTATAGCCGCAGCGCGATACGATGCAGCGCGTCCCGTTCAGCTCGAACGGCATGTGGTGCATGAATTTCAGCTCTTCACAGCCGGGGAAGAAATCGCTCATGACGTCGACGGCTTCCGGCCCCTGCAGCGCAAACAGGATGCGGTCATCGGCGCGCGTCAGCACGGCCTTGCCCGCAAGCGCTTTCTCGAAAATCGCCCAGTCCTGTTCCTTCACCGCGCCATTGACGACGATGTAGAGGCTGCCCTGCGCCTCATCGCCCAGCGGGCGCGTGATGATCAGGTCATCAAGGATACCGCCCTCTTCATTCAGTAGAACGGTCAGGCGCGCCTGGCCCTGCTTCAAGCCGGCAATGTCGCTCGGCACCAATGTCTCGACCAGCGCGGCGATCTTGGCATGCGCCTCATCGCCGCCGCCAATGCCTTCTTCCAGCGACAGGAAGCATGGGCCCATGTGGCTGACATCGAACAAGCCCGCATGCGTGCGCGTCCATTTGTGCTCGTCCATCACGCCCATCGGATATTGAACGGGCATCTCATAGCCCGCGAATGGCACGAGCTTGGCGCCCAGCTTTTCATGCAGGTCATAAAGCGGGGTGCGCTTCAGGTCGTCGTGTGTGTCATCAGCCATGGCGCCATCAATCCAAAGGGTGACGGATCGGCCCATGGCCGAAATACCGTCGCCCCCGCTGTCCTGGGCGCCTGAGAGATTCCGCCCGGCTAACGGGCTTGCTCCTTCGGCGAGGCCCCGAAGGCCTCTTTCCAGCGTGTTGGCCCTGTCCGGTCCTTTTGCCTGAGCGTTTCCGGGGCGGTTGCGCCTTCGGCGGCAGCCTCGAAGGCTGCTCTCTCCCGGGACAGGGTTTGAATTGATTCCGGAACTAGACCGAATTCAGGCGCCCGGCAAGTCGGGACTCTGCCAGCCAGCGCCCTATCCACAATGTGCCCGCTATTCAATCACCTGCTTCGCGACACCCGCCATGATTAATCGGGTTTTAGGGGTTATGAGGTAACATGTCTGCCAGATAGACGGCTTTGGCAGATATTGGTGACCATGCTCACAACAACGCAATCACCGGCAGCCGACAAGGGCTATGCGCTTTTCTCGCGCAACGCTCTCCTGTTCGCGCTCTTCGCAGTCGTCATCCCGAACGTGCTGTTCCTGCTCGTCGCGCCCTTCTATATCGCGTCGCGACTGATCTCTCCTCTTCTCTTCCTCGCGGCAGGCATCGCCGGCCTCTTCCTGCCCGCCCGCCTGACCTTCATTCTGTTCCTGCTCGCGGCACTCATCGACCTGACCCTGATGGTCATGATGGCCTTCCATCTGCCCTTTGATGTGGCGCTGGATTCGCTCAAATACTCGGCCTCGATCAATCCGGCCAAGTCAGCGCTCTATGTGTGCATTGTGCTTGCTGTCACAGCCACGTCGGCGCTGTCGGCCTGGCTGATCAGCCGGAACCGGGCGGAGCTGCGCCAGGCCTCGCTGGTCCCCGCCCTGCTGCTGGCCGCCGCCCTTTCCGGCGCGGACCTTGCGTGGACACAGCCTTACTTCAACAAGCCCGACGTCCCCTTCCAGAGCGCCCGCACAATGTCCGGCCTCAGCGCGGACGCAATCATCGCTGAGCACGCCAATCTGCTGATCGTCGTGGTTGAGGGCATGGGCGCTTATGCCGACCCGAAAGAACGCCAACTCCTGAAATCGGTCCTGACCAAGAACCTGCCCGAAGGCCGCTTCAGCGTCGAGGACGGCCAGACCTATTATTCCGGTTCCACCACCGGCGCCGCGTCGCGCGAGCTCTGCAACCGCTGGGGCGACTATATCGACTATCTCACCGGTGCACCGACCGATGATTGCCTGCCGAACCAGCTTGCCGCGGCCGACTATGAAACGATCGCGTTCCATGGCTTCACGATGGACATGTTCCAGAGAGACAAATGGTACCCGCGCGTTGGCTTCCAGAAAATGGAATTCATGGACCAGCTCGAAGTCGAACAGCCGCAACACTTCGTGCAGCGCTGCGGCAGCGTGTTCAATGGCCTCTGTGATGCAGATGTCGGCAAGGCCGTGCACGCGACACTAAAGACCGAACCGGATAAGCCCAAATTCATCTACTGGCTGACACTCAACAGCCACATCCCCTATGTCGACAGCCCGGAAGATACGATGGGCTGCCGGTCCGACACACCGCAAATCCGCAACAAGACAGTCTGCGAACTGACAAACCTCTGGGCGATCGTGTTTGAACAGGTCAATGAGATCGCGTCTGACCCGGATCTCGCCAGCACGGACATCCTGATTGTTGGCGACCACCATACGCCCCTTTGGGAGCGCGCCGCGAAGGATGATTTCGTGCTCGGCAAGGTCGACTGGATTCTACTGCGCCACACCGACTGACGTAAGGTTCATCCTTACATCCGCTCAGGCACCTCAATACCAAGAATGCCGAGGCCCGCTTCGAGCTGCTTCAGCACGGCGCTCGCCAACGCCAACCGGCTTGCCCGCAGCGCAGGGTCGCTTTCATTGGCGATCGGCAGCGCGCCATAGAACGCACTGAACGCCTGGCTAAGGCCATAGACATGCTCGCAGAGAATATGCGGCATCCGCTTTTCGCGCGCGCCCAGCAGGGCCGCACCGAAACCATCCAGCGCCAGCACCAGGGCCCGCTCTGCATCATCGCCCACGGCAATCTTGCCCGGCGCATTGCCAGCGGCTTCCGCCCGCCGCAGTAGCGACTTGATACGCACAGCGGCATACATCAGGTAGGGGCCTGTCTTGCCTTCAAAGCTCGTGAAGCGGTCGAGATCGAACACGTAATTCGTCGTGCGCGTGTTCTGCAGGTCGGCAAAGCGCAGGGCCGCAACCGCCACCAGCCGCGCAACATTCGCCCGCTCGTCGGTGCCCATGTCCTCCGGCAGGTTCGCGGCGCCAAGCTTGCGGTCGGCCTCCTCAAACGCCATCGCATTGAGGTCCGCGAGGCGCAGCACGCCGCCTTCGCGCGTCTTGAACGGCTTGCCGTCCGGCCCGTTCACCGTGCCGAAACCGATATGTTCCATATGGCCTTCATCGATCAGACCCACGAGTTCTGCCGCGCGGAACACCTGTTCGAAATGCAGCGCCTGGCGCTGGTCCACTACGTAGAGCATGCGCTCCGGCACCGGATGCATATTGCTCATCCGGTCCTCGATCGTCGCAAGATCGGTCGTGTGATAACCCGTGCCGCCGCGCGAATTCAGCAGCATGACCGGCGGCATCTCTTTTTTGTCGCTCTCCTTGGCGACATGAACGATCAGCGCGCCGTCGCTTTCCTCGGCGAGGCCAGCGGTCCGGAACTGTTCGATCAGGCCGGGGATCAGGTGGTCGACATCGCTCTCCCCCTTCCAGAGATCGAACGAGACGTTCAGGAACGCATAGTCGACCTTCAGCGCCGCCACCGACACATCGATGAAATGCTTCAGCAACGCGCGATAGCCGGGCCGTCCGGCCTGAAGCTCGGCCACGGCATTCTGCGAGCGCTGGTTGCGCGCCGGGTCTTCCTTGGCCTTGTTGCTGGCCGCCGGATAGAGCCGCCCAAGGTCCTCGATCGTGACAGGCGGCTCCTCCGGGTAAGGCCCGGAATAATTGGCATCGAAATAGATCAGGTCCGGCTGCTCGCCATGAAGCTCTGTCACGAGGTGGCCCATTTGCAGACCCCAGTCGCCAAGATGGGTGTCAGACGTCACCCGGTCGCCAAGAAAGCGCAGGAGGCGCTGCAACGTGTCACCGATCACCGCCGAGCGCAGATGGCCGACATGCATGGGCTTCGCCACATTCGGCCCGCCAAAGTCGATGACAGTCACCTGCGCGTCCGGCGCCATCTCGGCGCCCGCCAGCTCATCGGCCAGCACTTCAGCTGCGCGGCCCGACAGGGCCGCATCCGATACGCGAATATTGATAAAGCCTGGCCCCGCAACCTCCGCCGAAAGCACCAGCGGATAGGCCTTCAGCGCCTCGGCAACGGCGGCGGCAATCTCGCGCGGGTTCTTGCCGGCTGCCTTGGCCGCGCCCATCGCGCCATTGCACTGGAAGTCAGCCAGTTCCGGCTTGTCGGAGCGGCGCACAGCGCCCCAGCGTTCCTCCAGCCCCATGGCGGAGAAAGCGGCGCCCGCGGCCGCCGTCAGGTCTCTCGTCAGGCTGGCCATGGTCTACTTTTCGGCGTTGAGCAGGAAGCGCTTGCCCGCGCGGTTGAACTCAAGCTGGTCCGCCGACAGGTCGAATCCGACAACGATCTCGAAGTTCGTTCCGGCAATCGATTCATCCAGGCGCGGGATCAGGATCTTGCTGAAGGATTCCGTCTTCCCGTCCAGCTTCTTGCCGTTGAAGTCGGCGTCCACATTGTAATATTCCTTGGCCAGAACCTTGCCGTTCCGGCGCGTGACCGCGACGAAATACGGGTAGGTGTGACCATCCCTGTCGGCCGCAGGGCCCTTGCCGAAGGCGAAGTCGACTTCCAGCTGGACATCCAGCGGGTCCTTGCCGGCATAGCGGCAGAAACTGCGTACATCGGTGATTTCGGCCGTATAGGCGATCTTGTTATAGGTCTCGTCCGCAGGATCGGCGAACTGGACGTAGCGCGATACATCATAGAGCGAACCCACGGGCGGGCAGGGTCCTGCATTCTGGCGCGTATCAAACGCTTCGGCCACCTTGGACTGGCAACCGACAAGGAGGACAACAGCGATAAGAGGTAAAAGTTTGCGCATGCGTCGGCGTGTCCTTACTTGGCCTGTAGAAAGGGCCTGTCCATCTGTAGCTGGAGATGTGTTAAAGGGCTCGGCGCCTTGGCGCAACGCTGCAGAGGCAGGAGATGATTAAATGAGCGACAGACCCGCCCTGACCATTCGCCTTGCCGCCCCCCGCGGTTTCTGCGCCGGCGTGGACCGTGCGATCCAAATTGTCGAGGAAGCGCTGAAGAAATGGGGCGCGCCCGTCTATGTGCGCCACGAGATCGTTCACAATGCCCATGTGGTTAGCCGGCTTGAGGCCATGGGCGCTGTATTCGTTGAAGAACTGGACGAATGCCCCACCGATCGCCCGGTCATCTTTTCGGCCCATGGCGTGCCGAAATCCGTGCCCGCCGAGGCCGCCTCGCGCCAGATGATCTATGTCGACGCCACCTGCCCGCTCGTCTCCAAGGTCCATGTCGAGGCCGAACGCCACAGCAATGAGGGCCGAGAAATTGTCCTGATCGGCCATGCCGGCCACCCGGAAGTCATCGGCACGATGGGCCAGCTGCCAAATGGTGCCATTACGCTGATCGAGACCGTCGACGATGCGGAACGATTCGTACCCAAAGACCCGAACAATCTCGCCTTCGTCACGCAAACCACGCTGTCTGTCGACGATACCGCCGATATCGTCGCCGCACTGCAAAGCCGCTTCCCGGCCATGTCGGCGCCTCACAAGGAAGACATCTGCTACGCCACGACCAACCGGCAGGATGCCGTGAAGGTCCTCGCACCCGGTGCAGGTCTCGTCCTCGTCATTGGCGCCCGGTCCAGTTCCAATTCCGTTCGCCTCGTCGAGGTCGCCCTGCGGGCAGGCGCCGCCCGCGCAGAACTCATCGCCAGCGCCGAGAACATTGACTGGTCCTGGTTCGAGGGTGTCTCCACACTCGGCCTCACCGCAGGTGCCAGCGCCCCGGAAGACCTCGTCCAGGGCGTCATCGATGCCTGCCGCGCCCGCTTTGATGTCACCATGGACAGCATTGAGACCGCCAAGGAAACGGTGACCTTCAAGCTCCCCCGCGTGCTCGCAGACTAGACTCCCCGCACCATCCGGGCGATGCAGCCTGCAAACCCGGACATAAACTATCCGGCCTGCGCTAATGAATACGTATGGTTTCTAGTGCATTACTGCCAGACCACGCCGGACCAAGAGACACGACCCCATGGCCTTCGACAAAACCCAAGCTGTAGAAAACCTCGACACATGGCGCCGGCAGGCCCGCGTCTTCTTCAAACGCCTTGGCCGCAAGATCGACCATAAAGCCGTCGTCGACCACGCCTGCGAAGAAGGCCAGATTTCCGGCCGCTACGCTTTCATGGCCGTCATGTCCTGCGCCATCGCCACGCTTGGCCTGCTGCTCTCCTCGCCAGCCGTCATTATCGGCGCCATGTTGATCTCGCCCCTGATGGGCCCGATCATGCTGATGGGCTTCTCCCTCAGCATCCTCGATCTTGCCGCCCTGCGCCGCGCCATTTTCACCATGGCCCTCGGCGTCGTCGCCGCTGTCACCATCTCGTTCCTGATTGTCCGCCTGTCACCGCTGACCGAGATCACGCCCGAAATCATCGCGCGCACACGGCCGAACTTCTTCGATCTCCTCGTCGCCATCTTCTCGGGCCTTGCCGGCGGCTATGCCGTCATCCAGCGCAAGGGCGAAACCATTGTCGGCGTCGCCATCGCCACCGCCCTGATGCCGCCGCTCGCGGTCACCGGCTACGGCCTCGCTGTCGGTTCCATGGCTGTTGCTGGCGGCTCCTTCTTCCTCTTCATGACCAACCTTCTGGCCATCGCCCTCTCCGTCACGGTCCTATCGCGCCTCTATGGATTCGGCGCCGATCATGGCTCGCGCAGCACGATGTTCCAGAGCGCCATGGTCCTCACTGTGTTCGCCGCCCTCTCCCTACCGCTCGGCATTGCCCTGCGCGACATTGCCTATGAGGCCACAGCCATCAACACGGTGAAGGACGCCCTGCTCGACCCGTTCGACGACAACGAGGCCCGCATATCGGACGTCTCGGTCCAGTTTCCAAAGCGCGAAGACATCCGCGTCGACGCCACCATCCTGACGCGCACCCGCGTGCCGGATGCCGCAGCGCAGCTCACAGCAGAGCTGACCAAACGCCTCGGCCGCCCGGTCGACATCAATCTCGGCCAGGTCCTGATCAACGAGGACAAGACGCTCGAAGCCGAAGCCTTCCTGCGCATGGCAGACACGTCCATCGCCGCCCCGCTGCGCGCCGAGATCTCGCGCCTGCAGACCTTCGGCGAGCTGCGCCAGACCGAAACAGAGCTGCGCGCCGCCATCCCGTTCGAACTCGCCGCCGCCGATATCAATGCCGATGCGAAAACCGCCACCCTCATGGCCGCGCCGCATGACGGTCTGTCGATCTCGGCTTATCGCACGATGGAAACCGGCCTGCAGACGAATTTCCCCGAATGGAAGATCCGCCTCGTGCCGCCCGTCAGCGAGCTCCCGCTGATCAATTTCGACAATGGCGAAGCAGTGCTCTCGCCGGAAGGTGAAGCCGTTCTGGGCAACAGTATCTGGGCACTCCAGCACTGGTCCGTCACCCATGTCGAAACGGTCGGTTACGCCTCCACGGCGGGCGAGTTGCGCCGCTTCGACAACCAGACGCTCGCCTATCGCCGCGCCGCCGCCGTCGCAGAGCGCCTGACCCAGGCGGGCATCACCGCCACGCCCATCGGCGAGTACCGGGCCTACCGCCAGACCGCCGACGAGAAACAGCTCGGCTACCAGCGCTTCCAGACCGTCCTCATACGCCCCGGCTCCTAAGCGCCTGCAAAGGCCGCAAACCCGGTCACGAAATCGCTCAGCCGCTTGCGGGTTTCGTCATCCGTCAGGTTGCCTTCGCTATCGAACAGGCCGCTCGCTCGCGACACCATCAACCGCCCTTCGAACCAGGGCCGCATGCCCAGCGTGCGGATCACCGGCAGCCAGTGATTCTGCGACAGGATCGTTCCGAACCCGCCCAGCGACGCGCCGATAATGGCCACCGGCTTGCCGCCGAAAATCTCGCCAATCTCCGAGGCCGGCCGCGAGGCCCAGTCCACAGCATTCTTGAACACGCCCGGAATCCCGTTGTTGTATTCCGGCGTGACCAGCAGAATGCCATCCGCTGCCCGCATCGCATCCTTCAGTGCCGTCACCGCCGCCGGAATGCCCTCCGCCGCCTCCAGATCCCCGTTATAAAGTGGAATGCCATGCAGTGTCGTTCCCGTAACGGTCACGCCCTCCAGCGCGAGCGCTTCAGCCGCCCGTACCAGTCCTGAATTATAAGACGCCTTCCGCAGGCTGCCCGAAATGGCAAGGATATGGGTCATGGGCAGGTCTCCTGTTTGATCGCCTACCCTTACCTCGGAAACCGTCCCTCAGCCCAGCCCCAAGTCCCCTCCGCAGGCGAGGAGGGACAGGAACTTATCCCACTCCAATCGACCCTGGCGTATAATGGCGTCGATGCCGGATTTCAGCCTCTTCCGCCCCATGCAGGGCCTGCCATGGTACTTGGTGCCGATCTGGCCGCTGATCTTCCTGCGCATTCAGCGCTTACGGACCTGGTTCAGGGCCAATGGCGGCCCCGGCTCACAAATGCTCTGGGGTCTCAGCAAGACCGGCCACGCCGTGCTGATCCGGGTATCAGACGACCTGTCCGGGCATCGTTCGGGCTGTTTTCGGGCACCCGTGTCGGAGAGGCTTGCACTCGCTCTGGCCGACGAAACAATCACTCCGTGTCCCCTGCGCAGGCAGGGGCGGCGAATCAAGGACAGTCGCACGCCCGCGCCCCTGCCTGCGCAGGGGACACGGGCTTACTTGCTGCCGCTGCCGCATACCTGACCGGAAATCCCTCCCGAAAACCTAAAACCCACCCCCAAGCGCCCTCACAGGCGTCATACGTGCAGCCCCTTATTCAAATTCCCGCCGCGATCTGCCATAAGCGGCAGCCATGACCTTCAAAGTTGCCGCCTTCTACAAATTCTTCGCCCTGCCGGACTTCGATTCCCGCCGCGCGCCCCTGGCCGAAACGCTGGACACGGCGGGCGTCAAAGGCACGGTCTTGCTCGCCACCGAAGGCGTCAACGGCACTATCGCCGGCACGCCTGAAGCCATCGACACGGCCCTCACCGCCCTGCGCGCCCTGCCCGGATGCGAGACACTGCAGGCCAAGTTCGCCGAGGCCGACGAGATGCCCTTCCTGCGCCTCAAGGTGCGCCTGAAGCGGGAAATCGTCTCCATGGGTGTGCCCGGCACAAACCCGAACGCCATTGTCGGCACCTATGTCGCCCCCGACGCCTGGAACGCCCTGATCTCCGATCCGGACACCGTCCTGATCGACACGCGCAACGATTATGAAGTCTCCATCGGCACATTCGAAGGCGCCATCGACCCGAACACGAAAACTTTCCGCGAATTCCCGGACTGGTTCCGCACCTTCCGCGCCAAACTCGAATCCGAAGGCCGCACCCCAAAGGTCGCGATGTTCTGCACCGGCGGCATCCGCTGCGAAAAGGCGACCAGTTTCGTCAAGGCCGAAGGCATCGACGATGTCTTCCACCTCGAAGGCGGCATCCTCAAATATCTCGAAACCGTGCCCGAGCAGGACAGCAAATGGCAGGGTGAATGTTTCGTCTTCGACGAGCGCGTCTCCGTCCGCCACGATCTCACGCCCGGCTCCTATGATATGTGCCATGCCTGCAAGCGCCCGATCACCGAGGCCGACAAACAGCATGCCGCCTTTGAGGCCGGCGTTTCCTGCCCTCACTGCATCAGCGAGATGAGCGACGAGCAGCGCGCCCGCTTTGCCGAACGCCAGAAGCAAATCGACCTCGCCAAGGCCCGAGGCGAAAAACACATGGGCCCGGAGGCACGCCGGAGCGAGGACGCATGAGCCTGCCCGTCCTCTATTCCTTCCGCCGTTGTCCCTATGCCATGCGCGCTCGCCTCGCCCTCGCAATCAGCGGCCTGGACATCCGCATCCGCGAAATCGTACTGCGCGACAAGCCCGCCGCCATGCTGGCCGCCAGCCCCAAGGGCACAGTCCCGGTCCTCGTCCTGCCGGATGGGACCGTGATCGATGAAAGCCTCGATGTGATGAAATGGGCCCTCGCCCAGAACGACCCTGAAAACTGGTGTGGCGTCGAAAGCGCCGAGACCGAAGCTCTCATCGTCCAGAGCGACGGCCCCTTCAAACACGCGCTCGACCGCTACAAATATCCCACCCGCTATGACGGCGTGAACCCGGAGGTGCAGCGCGCCAATGGCCTTGTCATCCTAACCGAGTGGAACGCCCGCATCGCGGCTTCCGGTGGTCAGCTGCTTGGTCCCAAGCGCAGTCTCGCGGACATGGCTCTCTTCCCCTTCGTGCGCCAGTTCGCCGCCACGGACCGCGACTGGTTCGCCGCCCAATCGCTGCCTGCATTGCAGGACTGGCTCGCGGGCCACCTTGCCAGCCCGCTCTTCAAATCGATCATGACCAAGCACTCCCAGTGGCAACCGGGCGCCGAAGAACCCCTGCTCGCACCGGCCAGCTGACCCCCTTGAAAAATCCTGCGGCAGGCGTAAATACGCCGCTCTTCGGTTCGGAGTGTGGCTCAGCCTGGTAGAGCACTGCCTTCGGGAGGCAGGGGTCGGAGGTTCAAATCCTCTCACTCCGACCATTCATCGCAATCCGGCAACGCCGGAATTTTTGATCCAATTGATCAATAATAGCGATGAAATGCCCAAGCATAAGCGCCGGGCCGTCCACAAAAGAGTTCTTACCCCGCCAGCGCCGCCTTGACCGCCGCGATGGCCTCGTCCGCTTTGCTGGCATCCGGGCCGCCGGCCTGCGCCATGTCCGGTCGGCCACCGCCGCCCTGACCGCCAAGTGCAGCCGCCGCGACCTTGACCAGATCAACCGCCGAGAACTTGGACGTCAGGTCTGCCGTCACGCCAATCGCCACGCCCGCCTTGCCGTCAGCCACGCCAACGAACGCCACAACGCCAGACCCGATCTTGGCCTTGGCCTCGTCGACCAGCGCGCGCAAGTCCTTGCCGCCAACGCCTTCGGCGACACGCGCGATAAGGTTCACGCCATTGATCACTTCCGGTCCGGCTGGCGCACTGCCGCCGCCGCCCATGGCGAGCTTGCGCTTGGCCTCGGCCAGATCCTTCTCCAGCGAGCGGCGCTCATCGGTCAGCGCGCTGACCTTGCGCGGCACATCCTTCAGCGGCACTTTCAGGCTTTCGGCGAGGTCCTCGGCAATGCGCGCGCGGCCCTTCAGATAGGCCAGCGCCTCGGCGCCCGTTGCGGCCTCGATACGGCGTACACCCGCTGATACACCGCCCTCGGACGTGATTACGAATACGGCGATATCGCCTGTGCGCTCGACATGAATGCCGCCACAAAGCTCAACCGAATAGGCCTTGCCTTCGCCCTTGCCCATGGAGAGGACACGAACCTCGTCGCCATATTTCTCGCCGAACAAGGCAAGCGCTCCAGCCTCAATGGCCTTCTCCGGCGTGGTGACCTTGATCTCCGCTGCCGTATTCTGGCGGATCACGGCATTCACCTGCTCTTCGATTGCCTCGATCTGCGCGGCCGTCACCGGCGCGCCGTGCGAGAAGTCGAACCGCAGGCGATCGGCTTCCACGAGCGAACCTTTCTGCGTCACATGCTCGCCGAGCACATTGCGCAGGGCTGCATGCAACAGGTGCGTGGCCGAGTGATTGGCCATCACGGCCTTGCGGCGCACAGCATCGACATGCAGCTTCGCAACTGCGCCCAGCTTGGCCGAGCCGCTGACGAGCTCGCCGACATGCACGTGCACATCGCCTGCGCGCTTCTGCACGTCGCGCACGATGAAGCGCGCGCCGCCATCGAATGTGATTTCGCCATGGTCGCCAGCCTGGCCGCCGCTTTCGGCATAGAAAGGCGTTGCGTCGAACACGAGTTCAGCAGCGCCGGGCTCCAGCGTATCGACGAGTGCGCCGCCAGCCGCGATGGCGACAAGCTTGCCTTGACCTTCGGTTGCAGCATAACCGCCGAATTTAGAGGCACCGGATGTGTCGCGTACGGCAAACCAGATGTCATCCGTCGCCGTATCGCCAGAGGTAAAGCCTGCGCTCCGCGAGCCCTCGCGCTGGACGTCCATGGCCGCATCAAAGGCATCGGTATCGACCGACATGCCGCGCGAACGCAGGATGTCCTGCGTCAGGTCTAGCGGGAAGCCGAACGTGTCGTAGAGACGGAAGGCCGTTTCACCAGGCAGCGCGTCACCCGCGCCGAGGCCGGTCGTTGCCTCATCCAGCAACGAGAGGCCGCGGCCCAGCGTACGCTGGAAACGGCCCTCTTCCTGTTCAAGAGCGGATTCGATCGCGGCCTTGGCGCGGCCGAGCTCGGGATAGGCCTTGCCCATCTCACCGATCAGGGCCGGTGTCAGACGATGCATCATCGGCTCACGCGCCCCGAGCAGGTGCCCGTGGCGCATGGCGCGGCGCATGATGCGGCGCAGGACATAACCGCGCCCCTCGTTCGAGGGCAGCACGCCATCCGCGATCAGGAAGGCGGATGTGCGCAAATGGTCCGCAATGACGCGGAACGAGGCGAGATGATCGCCTGCTGCCTTGGCGCCATAAAGGTCTTCCTCGGCCTTGATCAGGTTGGCAAAGAGATCGATCTCGTAATTGTTGTGGACGCCTTGTAGGACAGCCGCAATGCGCTCCAGGCCCATGCCCGTATCGATGGACGGCTTCGGCAACAAGGTCCGCGACCCGTCGGCTGATTGCTCGAACTGCATGAAGACCAGGTTCCAGATCTCGATGAAACGGTCACCATCCTCGTCCGGACTGCCGGGAGGGCCGCCTGGGATCTTGTCGCCATGATCGTAGAAGATTTCAGAGCACGGGCCGCAGGGCCCGGTATCGCCCATGGACCAGAAATTGTCCGACGTGGCGATGCGGATAATCCGGTCGTCCGGCAGGCCGGCAATCTTTTTCCAGAGGGCGGCCGCCTCGTCATCCTCGGCATAAACCGTGACGAGCAGGCGTTTCGGATCAAGGCCGAACTCTTTCGTGACCAGGTTCCAGCCATACTGGATCGCCTGTTCCTTGAAATAATCGCCAAAAGAGAAGTTGCCGAGCATCTCGAAGAATGTGTGGTGACGCGCAGTATAGCCGACATTGTCGAGGTCATTATGCTTGCCGCCGGCCCGGACGCATTTCTGCGAGGTCGTTGCACGCGGGGCAAAAGGCGTCTCGGCCCCCGTGAAAATGTTCTTGAATGGCACCATGCCGGCATTGACGAACAGCAGGGTCGGATCGTTCTGGGGCACGAGCGGCGCCGAAGCGCGACGTGTGTGGCCCTGCTTCTCGAAGAAGGAGAGGAAGGATTCGCGGATATCGTTCACGCCAGTCATGGGCAGGGTCCTAGCCGTATATATTCATGTGCGGCGAGGGTTGTCCCACACCGGCTCCAACCGGCGATATAAAGGTCCCTTTGCGGCGCGCCAAGCCGGGTGCGCCACAAAGGGACAAGTTCAGGTACAAGACTTGGCTGCAAACAGGAGCGGAAAAGCCCGAATTCGGCCGTTCAGATGCCAATTGGCGGGCAAGTATCAGCCTTCGGCGGCATCCGGCTCGATATCGTCATCCTTGTCGGCTTCCATACCGGCCGTGAGGAGTTCATCAGCCAGAAGGCCAGCATTGCGGCGAATCGAATCCTCGATCTCGTCAGCAATGGCCGGGTTTTCCTTCAGGAAGGTCCGCGTCTTCTCGCGGCCCTGACCCATCCGTTCGCCCTTGTAGGAATACCAGGACCCGGCCTTCTCGACGACTTCGGCCTTGACGCCGAGATCGATAAGCTCGCCGGTCTTGGAGATGCCTTCGCCATAGATGATGTCGAATTCGACCTGCCGGAAAGGCGGCGCCACCTTGTTCTTGACGACCTTGACGCGGGTCTGGTTGCCGATGACCTCGTCGCGTTCCTTGATCTGGCCAATACGGCGGATGTCGAGGCGGACGGAGGCATAGAATTTCAGGGCGTTGCCACCGGATGTGGTTTCCGGGCTGCCGAACATGACGCCGATCTTCATGCGGATCTGGTTGATGAAGATGACAGTACATTTCGATTTGGAGATCGAGCCGGTCAGCTTGCGCAGCGCCTGGCTCATCAGGCGGGCTTGCAGACCAGGAAGCGAATCGCCCATCTCGCCTTCAAGTTCGGCGCGCGGTGTCAGCGCAGCGACGGAGTCGATGACGAGGAGCTCAACAGCGCCCGAGCGGACCAGCGTGTCGGCAATTTCCAGCGCCTGTTCGCCGGTATCCGGCTGCGAGATCAGCAGATCGTCGAGATCGACGCCCAGCTTGCCAGCATAGACCGGATCAAGCGCATGTTCAGCGTCGACAAAGGCACACACGCCGCCATTCTTCTGTGCTTCAGCTACGCAGTGCAGGGCCAGCGTCGTTTTACCGGAGCTTTCCGGACCATAGACCTCGATGATCCGCCCGCGCGGGATGCCGCCAATGCCGAGCGCAATGTCGAGTCCCAGCGAACCGGTCGAGACCGCTTCAATATCCATCACCTTCCGGTCGCCCAGTCGCATGACCGAGCCTTTGCCGAAAGAGCGCTCAATATTGCTTAGAGCCGTTTCAAGAGCCTTTTGCTTATCCACACCGGATTCCTTGTCCACAAGTTGTAGCGCTGGTTTGGCCATGAGTCGTCTCCTTAGGTCCACTATGGGGGTCAGTTTGGCAAGGCCCCCTATTGCCTTCCATGTTTTGGATGTACCATATTTGTTCTCAGGAACAAAGCGGAAACTTTCTGTTGTCCGCACCTTTTCTTTTCTGCCCGGATCAGGCATGATTACAGAATGCTGACACGATCCAACCGCCAAGCGGGCGAAGCACGGCTTCGCTATCTCGATGCCGATGTCCAGGTGCTTGCACCCGGTGATTTTGTTGTGTGCGCCGTCACCGGGCGCAAAATTCCGCTGCAGGCGCTGCGCTATTGGAGCGTTGACCGGCAGGAGCCCTATTGGGACGCCGCCGCCGCCGGCACGCGCATGATTCCCGCCAAGGGATGATGCTGCGGGAGATCCTGCTCACACTTGTCATCTGCACGGGCGCGTGCGCGCAGGTGCCCGGTGAAGATCCTGTTGCCGTATCCCAGCCCGCTACAAGCGTCTGCGATGGCGCCCTGACGCAGGGCGGCCTCGTAATATGCCATGGAACCCCGGGCGAAACATTCACGGTTGCCGGCGTCAAACAGGAGGCTGATGCCGCGGGCTCTGCCCAATTTGGCATCAGCCCCAAGGCACCCGCCGTCATCGGCTGGTCGACCTCTGATGGCGCCTATGGCGATCTCGACATTGCCGAACGCCATGATGAATTCCGCACCATCAAGGGCTTTGACTGCGACAAGGTCGATGCCCGCTCGCCCGAGCAGAAGGCACACGCCGCCCGCTCCTGGCAGATCAAGCAGGACGCGTTTGCGACGTTCCATCCCGGCGCCGGCGCGCTCCATGGTTTCATCAAGCCGGCCGATGCACCCGCCTCCTCGCCTTTCGGGCCGACGCGGAAATATATCGGTGTGTCGAAAGTCACCGGCAAGCCGTGCGAATCCACCTCTGTCCATCAGGGCTACGACATGGCGGCGCCCATTGGCACGCCGGTAGTCGCGCCCGCCGACGGTACGATCATCCTTGCCGATCCTGACCTCTATTATGAAGGCGGCGCGATCTTCCTCGATCATGGCCACGGGCTGACGTCTGTCTTCATGCACCTCTCGGAAGTGGACGTTAAACCGGGCGATCTGGTGAAGCGCGGCGACCTGATCGCAAAGACGGGTAATTCCGGCCGCACGACTGGCCCGCACCTGCATTGGGCCGTCAAATGGCGCAATTCGCAGAGCGATGCGCGCGGCGGGGACTTCTATATCGACCCGGCGCTGCTGCTGGACTTGCCGGTGAGCGATCCGCGATGACAGCCTATGTGGCGCTCCTGCGGGCCGTGAATGTCGGCGGCACGGGCAAGCTGGCAATGACAGAACTGGCCGCCATGTGTGCGGATGCGGGGTTCACCAACGTTAAAACCTATATTGCCAGCGGCAATGTCGTGTTCCGGTCAGACCTGCCAGAAGCGAAAGTCCGGGCGGCTTTGGACCAGCGGCTGGAAGCCTATGCCGGCAAGCCTGTCGGCGTCTTCGTGCGCACGGCCAAGGAAATGGCGGCGGTGCGCGACAATAATCCTTTCGCCAATGAGCCAGGCAATCGGGTCGTCGCGATCTTCCTTGAAGCCGCGCCCCATGCCGATGCCCTGGAGGGCCTGAAGCACCAGACCACGGAAGTGCTGAAAGCTGGCAAGCGGGAACTCTATGTCTTCTATCCGGATGGCCAAGGCCAATCGAAACTCCAGATCCCGTCAGCCAAATCCGGTACAGCGCGGAACATGAACACGGTGGCGAAACTCGCGGACATGACCGCAGCGCTCAAGACGTGAGCCAGACCACGTCAGTTGCTCCCACAAAGCGGGCCATGCGGGCCAGCTCTGCATCCATTTTCGCCTGACGCGCATCGGTCCATTTCACGCCGGGCTCCACCCATAGCCGGTGGACGCTGAGTTGGCCCTTGTCCCGGTCTGACTTCACTTCGATGCGGCCCACGAAGCGGTCGCCCTCCAGCAGCGGATAGACGTAATAGCCCCACTGGCGCTTCTCGGCCGGCACGAAAATCTCGATGCGGTAGTCAAAGCCGAAGAGGCGCGTCAGGCGATTGCGGTCGCGGATCACGGGATCGAACGGGTTGAGGATGCGCAGACGCGATGTGGGTGCGGGCGCCGTACTCAAGCGGGTCTCGATGTCAGCCGGAGCGAGCGCGGGTGTCCACTGGCCGTCCGCACATTCCACCCCGACCGGCACAAGCTCCTCAGCATTGGCGAGGGCCCAGTCCTTCACTTCGGCCATATCCGCTGCGGCCCAGAAGCGCTGAATGTCGCCCACAGTTCCAAACGCCAGCCGGGCGAGCGCCTCGCGGCAGAGCCAGTCCAGTTGGATCTCGTCCTCATGGGCCACCTCCCGCAGGTGTTGCGGGATCACGCGGGTGGTCAGGTCATAATGCTTGGTGAAATTTTCGCGGTGCGAGGTCGAGAGGTCGCCGACATACCACATGTAATCCAGCGCCAGCTTGTGCGGCGGCCTGCGCCACATCTCGCGGGGGCCTTCAATCTTCGTATCGAACGCCTTGGTGCTGAGTGGGCCCTCGGCTTCGATCCGGGCCCTGATGTCTTCGCGCCCAGCTGCGTCCGGCATGGTACGATACCATTGCGAGCGTTCAAGGCGCGCTTCCATGCGCCGGAACTGGCGGCGCCACATGGGATAAAAATCCATCGGGATCAGCGAGGCGTCGTGCGTGAAATGCTCGAATACATGCCGGTCGCGGGCGAGGCACTTTTCCAGCATGGGCTCACGATAGTTCTGGTTTCGGCTCCACAGGATATGATCGTGCGCGCGGGCGACGACGCGGATCGTGTCGAGTTGGACAAAACCAAGGCGGCGAATGATGCCGGGAAGGTACAGGGGGCCCGTCGGCGCGGCGGACAGGCCCTGAGCCTCCAGCCACAGCCGCCGTGCATCCCAGTTGGAAATCCTCAGCGCCACGGATTTAAGCCTAGGGAATGAGAACCGTCGCGCCCGTCGTCTTGCCGCTTTCGAGCGCGCGATGGGCGTCAGCGACATCCACGAGCGGGAAGCGCTGACCGATTTCGGCCTTGATTGTTCCTGCCTGAAGCGCAGCAAAGAGCAGCTTTGCGCCGCGTGCCAAGGCCTCCGGCGTATCGATGAAGTGAAACAGACCGGGCCGCGTCATGACCAGCGAACCGCCAGCTGAGAGGCGCGCTGGCGGGATAGGATCAACCGGGCCTGACGCGTTGCCATATGATACAAACCAGCCGCGCTTCTTGAGGCTCGATAGCGAGGCGTCTGCGCTTATCTTGCCAACACTGTCGAGGGCCATGTCGACGCCCTTGCCATCGGTCAGCCCTTTCACCTGTTTGGCGACATTGTCATAGCCGACGATCACATCGCTGGCGCCAGAGGCGCGGGCGAGCTCAGCCTTCTTCTCGGACGAGGTGACGGCGATGACGCGCGCGCCAAGACTGGCCGCCCATGGCACGAGCAGGCTGCCAACGCCGCCGACGGGCGCCCAGACGAGCAGTGTGTCGCCTTTCTGAACGGGGCGGATTTCGAACAGCAGCATCCAGGCGGTCAGGCCTTTCAGCATGACCGCAGCTGCATCCTCATCTGAAATGCCATCGGGCAGTTTGAAGAGGCTGCCAGCTGGCGCAGTCAAGTGCGTGGCATAGGCGCCCGAGGCCACATAGCCGACCCGGTCTCCGACCTTTACATTGGTTACGCCTTCGCCCACGGCCTCGACCAGACCAGCGCCTTCGCCGCCCGGCGTGAAGGGAAACTTCGCAGGATAGAGGCCGGTGCGATAATAGGTGTCGATGAAGTTGAGGCCGACGGCCGTCTGGCGCACCAAAGCCTGGCCGGGGCCTGGCTGTTTAGGCTCGAACGCTTCCTTCTTCAGGACGTCGGGTCCGCCAGTTTCATGGATGCGGATTGCATAGGGCTCTGACATTCAATGATCTCCCGATTTTGGCGCGCTTTTCCGCACCTGTATGTTGAGCAGTTCAACCGCCAGCGAAAAGGCGATGGCAAAATAGAGGTAGCCCCGTGGTATGTGGAAGCCGAGGCCATCGGCCACAAGGGCAACGCCAACCAGCAGGATGAAGGACAGGGCGAGCATCTTGGTTGTCGGATGCACTGCAATGAATTTCGCAAGAGGGTCAGCCGCTATGGCCATGACGACGGTCGACAGGACGACAGCGCTGATCATCACGACGAGGTCATCCGTCATGCCGACGGCGGTAATCACGCTGTCGAGCGAGAAAACGAAGTTAATGACGAAGAGCTGGATGATAACGGCCGTAAAGCCGCTCTTGGCGTCTGTCTCTTCATGGCCGGTGCCCTCGACCGCCGAGTGAATTTCCTGCGTACCTTTCCAGAGCAGGAACAGCCCGCCGGCAAGCAGGATCAGGTCCTTTATCGTCACGTCCTCGACATGATGCATCAGGGCCTCGTCACCGCCGGATACCATGACCGCGATGGCGTGGGGCAGTTGGAACAGGGCATTCTTGTCGAGCCCGATGATGACGAATATGAGCCCCAGCATGGCAATCCGCAGGAACATGGCCCCCCAGATGCCGATGCGAGTGGCCTGTTGTTTCTGCTTTCCCTGCAGCTTGCCTGTGGCGATGGAGATGAAGAGCAGATTGTCGATGCCGAGCACGACCTCCAGGAAGGTCAGTGTGGCGAGACTGCCCCAGAAGGCGGGAGAGGCGAGGAATTCAGACATAGCGGAGGAGTTCCTCATGGGATGCAGGAGAGACTGCAATGAATAGGAGCGCGGGGTGGATAGCAAGGCCGACTCGCGCTGGACTCATCCGATGCGCACAATGACCCTTCTGACCTGCGGAGTCGACGAAGCTGGCCGGGGCCCCTGGGCCGGGCCGGTGACGGCCGGCGCCGTGGTGCTGGACCCAGCGCGCCCAATTGAAGGCCTCACCGATTCTAAGGCCCTGAAGGAATCCCAGCGCGACGCGCTGGCACCGCTGATCCGCGACCGGGCGGCCGCTTTCTGTGTGGCGCATGCCAGTGTTGAAGAAATTGACCGTCTCAATATTCGCGAGGCGACCTTCCTTGCCATGTCGCGCGCCATCGAGGGCGTTGCCCGGCAATGCCGGCTGGAGATGATCCTGATTGATGGCAACGCCTTGCCGAAGGACCTGCCCTGCGCGGCGCGCGCGATCATCAAGGGCGATCTCACCGAACCGGCGATTTCAGCCGCCTCGATCCTCGCCAAGACAGAGCGTGATGCACTGATGAAAGATATGGACGCGGCGTATCCGGGTTACGGCTTTGCCCGCCACAAGGGCTATGGCACTGCTGCCCATGCCGAGGCGCTCCATCGGCTCGGCCCGTGCCCGCATCACCGCACCAGCTTCCGGCCCATACGTGAGATGATCGCGAGCGGTGCCGCGCAATTCACGCGGTGAGCAGCTCCACCGCGACAGACTGATTGATCAGGTCGCAACTGCCCGATGTCGTGAGAAAAGCAATGTCGGCGGCATCGCGGCCAGTCGCAACGCGCACAAGATTTTCGACCGGTACAAGCCGCGTGGCGTCAACCAGCCACCATACGCTGTCCAGATAGACTTCGAACACGGCGTGGAAATCCGGCGGGTCGAGCTGCCAGGCATAGGCGCTGACGGCGCGGGCCGGCACATTCAGGGCACGGCATATACTGATACCAAGATGCGTGAAGTCGCGGCAAATGCCGGCGCGATCAACGAACGTGTTCTCGGCTGTGGTGCCGCCATGGCTGGAGCCCGGCACATAATCGACATGATTATAGATCCAGTCGAGCACAGCGAGCACCTGCGTGCCACCCGGGGCGAGGTCGCCGAACTCACGATGCGCAAAGGACATGAACTTGTCGGACGGGCAGTAGCGGCTCGGCAGCAGGTATTCGAGTACAGGTGGTGGCAGCTCCAGCCAGGCTTCGAGCCTTGCGTTCGGCGAAAGGAGCCGGGGCTTGGCATTATCAATGGTGGCTTCGTAGACAATGCTGGTCTCGCCTTCGAAGGCCGCACGGAAACGGCGCTCGCCATGATGGTCGGCCATGTCTTGCAGGATCGGACCGTCCGGCGAAATGACGAGGCTTTCTGACAGGATCGCCTGGTCAGGCGTTCGCGCGACATGGATCGCGACGATGGCCTGAGTATCCTGCGGAAAAGCGTAGACGAGTTCAGACCTGACGCGGAGTTTCAATGATGTATCCTGACCTTATGGGTTCAGGAGCGGTACGCGCAGCCTGTGGGGCGGTTCCTGTCACGCCCGGCTGTGCGGCGCCAGTGATCATTGTCAGGAAGTGCCGAGAGATGGCGCGCATGACACGCCCGCGATCGCGCCAGGAGAGATCGACCGCGGGGCCGGTATCGGTCTTGTTGACATCGACGACATAAATTTCGCCCGACGCGACATCGCGGAGCACATCGAGCGCGGCCCAGTCGAGGGCCATCGCTTCGGCAAAACGGGTGATCATGTCGATCTCGGCGGACGTGAACACTTCAGCGAGCTCGCGGTAGACCACGGTGTCATTGTGCATCGAAAAGCGGTTGCTGGCGGGCTTGGTCTTGACCAGAACGAAACGCGGGGTACGACCGATAATGGTGGTGCGATAGTCAAAGGCAGTCGTGCCGTCAGAGGAGTCGATCAGGCGTTGATAGGTCTTGCCGGGCGCGGGTTGGCGCGGGCAGTGGACGATGCGGCCATCATGTAGGCCGTTGGCTTCGCTCTTCTCAACCGCGGGGCCTTGGTGGATCGTCGGGTCAAGCCGGAGGGCATAGCCCGATACGTCCTTAAACACATCCGCGACGCGGCTTTTTGAAATGTCGGTGCAGGCCGCATTCAGTTGGATGAGGTTGCCTGCAGCAGACGGATCACCCTTCGTGGTGTCCTCGAAATAGAAAGCGACGTTGGCCGTGTCCGCTGTCCTGGCGAAGCGAACGCCCGAGAGGGTCATGGCCGACCAGAGGATGTACCAGGGGCGCGGCCTGTCTGGTGCAAACCAGACCACGAGATGGCTGGGGCGTGTAATGCGGACGTAAAGCCCCTTCACCAGCACGACCGAGAAATAGAGGCAGAATTTGATGAATTCCATCGGCGTGATTTCGGCAAGGCCGATGCGCCGACCTGTTTTCTTCACAATCAGGCCGCGCCGCGTAAGCCGCAGATCGGAAAACCAGTTGGTCCGCGCAATGTGGGGCTGGGTGTCGCAAACTGGCTGCTTGGGGCCGGGCATCAATCGATCCTGTACTGGATGGGCTTGTAAGTGAAATTGTTCGATTGGCCTGCCGAGCAAGCGGTGAGCGCAATGATAAGATCCATCTGCGCCTCGAACCGCGTCAGATCGCCTGCCTTGCTGAGCGGTGGCAGGACCTTGATCTCACCGGTCTCGCCATTCGTATCGACATGCATGAAGACATTGAAGGCAATCGGAATTTCGTCAGGACCGATACTATAGGGTGCGAGCGCCATTTCGAGATTGCCCTGGCAGCCGTGATGAGGATTCTTGTCGCCATAGATGATGCGGAACGTGTCCTTCGAGCAGGGCGTCAGCGTGAAATCGTGGCGGCCAACCTGATCCTCGCCGATCACCAGCATGGGGTTGCTGCGATTGGAATAGAGGATGTCGCCCGTCGTCAGGAACAGGCGGCTGGCATAGTCGATCGACCGACCGGACGAGATCACTTCATTCGTGTCACGCGCATTATAGGCCAGCATGTCTGAGACTTGCTGGCCTTCGGGATCGATCACTGTCAGCGTCTGGCCCTTTGCGAGGCGGAACGCGACTCCTGTGCGCGGCGCGATCGTGTGGACTACGCCTGTTTCGGATCCTTGAACTTGAATGGACATTCCCAGTCGTCTCCCACCTGGCGGCCACTATATTGTGCGGCCTGATTGCGTTGCCCATGCGTACCGATCATGGGGTTGATTGATCCGTTTGCGTCAATGTCCTTTTCCCGGATGACCTTTTGCAGCGCTTGGTAGCGACCATCGGCACGCAGCTGCTCGAACTGGTCATGGGAATTGAACACGAGGGCGGGCCGGCAAAACCGGCGCGCCGCACGCGAAGCACCCGGGTGCAAGCCTATCACGAAATAGGCGACGCCATTCACGCTGACGCCAAAATTGGGCGAGGCCGGATCATGCGAAACATTCTCGGCCCATTCCACCCCGCGCTGACGGTCAATCTCGTGCAGGCGCTGCAACCGGTCCCAGAGCGCGGTTTCGAAAGACCTCTCGTCCATGACAGACGCACGGTCAAAAGCGCAGACAAATGTCTTGAAAGGCATGGTTTCCGGGTCAAGCTCATTGCCGAAGCGGCTTAGCTGCTCATGGATGAAGGCGTCGCCTTCCTCGGACAGGAAATTGCCCGCTTCGACACTGCTAAGCTGATCCAGGCCAAGCGCGCTCTTGGCCCCGACACAGGGGAAGCGGTCAGATTGGATGAAGGCTGCCAAATCTGCGCTCAGCTCCGCATCACGTGCAGGTTGGGCTGGCACAAAGGGCATGAGGGGATTCTTGTAAGCCATAGCCGTAAGAACTTCCGGACCGGGCGCGAGTTCCGGTTGAAAGACATCACGCACATTTCCCGGCGGCAAAGCGTTAATCCTGCATTAACCACGAATGTCTCAGGTTGCCGCTTTGGGGACGGAGACGAATCGCATGCTGTTTTTGTTTGGCTGGCACACATGGCTGGGCGAATCCGGCCGCCCGTATCGCTTCAAGATCACGCTGACGCCAAAGGGCCTGCCCGAAGGCGGCGGCATCTATATCTTCGTCCAGCGCCGTTTCGCCTTCTTCCTGTTCCCGCTTTACATCGGCAAGGCGACGAACTTCCGCTCGCGCCTGATCGGGCATGAGCGCTGGTGGGAGGCCTGGTGGAAACGCGGGGCCACCGAGCGCCATGTGCTCGTCATCAAGAAGGGCGCCGACCGCGCCCGCGTGGAAGAAGACCTGATCCGCCGCTACCAGCCCCGCATGAACGACGTTCTCGTGCCGCGAAACGCCAATGACGGCCCGAACAATGTGCGCCTGCGCCGCTGGTGGAAATTCAAGCGGATGTTCCGGATCCCGTTTTTCGGCTGATCCCTGCGGATGCGCCAGCGACGCCTGTGAGGGCGCTTGGGAGGTATAGTCTCTGTTTTTGAGAGTGGGGTCCGGGTCAGGTGTCCGGAATGACGGCACCAAGTCCGTATTCCCGGCGCACGCCGGGATCTCTTGCAGTTTGTTCGGAAGCCACCCCATGAGGCCCCGGCGTGCGCCGGGGACACGGATGTGGGGTGGAATTTATTTCGCCCGCCAGCGCCGTGCTGAAATTGGGGGATAGCGGGATCGGAACCCATGGATGTTTCGGGGTCGCACACATGTCATCGGAGAGACGGATCAGGTCCACGCGGCCATGGCGGGTGACAGCCCAGTGCATCTCGGATTCCGGCCCGCAATTGGCGTAGAACCATCCCTGCAGGCGCCGGATCTGAAGATAGATAAGCGGCCAGATCGGTACGAGGTACCAGGGCAGGCCCTGTATGGGCGAGAAGAGGCTGAAGGGCGGCATCGGCGCCATTATACGCCGGGGTGGTTTGGGGTGGGATAAGGGGCGCAGCACTGCGCGATTGATTCCGGGCCCCGTCCCGTGGCAAAGCTGGCCGCCATGGCCGATACGATCCCTCCCCTTGCCCCGCCCTTGTTTGCCGATGCGCCCAGCTCGGTGAACTTCAAGAAGCTGCGCAAGCGGCTTGTGCGCGGCGCGCTGAAAGCCGTGGACGATTTCGGCATGGTCGACCGCCGGGCCGTGGACGCAGGCGAGAAGCCGCGTCCGAAATGGCTGGTCTGCCTGTCGGGCGGCAAGGATTCCTATGGCCTGCTGGCGGTGCTGATGGATTTGCAATGGCAGGGCGCGCTGCCGGTGGACCTGATTGCCTGCAACCTGGACCAGGGCCAGCCGGGCTTTCCGAAACATGTGTTGCCGGACTGGCTGGATATAACGGGCGTCAAATACCGGATCGAAACCGAGGACACCTATTCCATCGTGACCGAAAAGGTGGAGGCGGGGCGGACCTATTGCTCCATGTGCTCGCGCCTGCGCCGGGGCATTCTCTATCGCATTGCGCGGGAGGAAGGCTGCGAGGCCATTGTGCTGGGCCATCACCGGGACGATGCGCTGGAGACGTTCATGATGAACTTCATCCATGGCGGACGGATGGCGGCGATGCCGCCCAAGCTGCTGAACGATGAAGGCGACTGTTTCGTGCTGCGCCCGCTGATCACGGCGGCAGAGGACGATCTTGCGAAATTCGCAGAGGCGATGAATTTCCCGATCATTCCGTGCAACCTGTGTGGCAGCCAGGACGGGCTTCAGCGCTTGGCGATGAAACAGATGCTCGACGAATGGGAGCGCAAGAAGCCGGGCGTGCGGCAGGTCATGGCGCATGCCCTCGCCACTGTACGGCCCAGCCATCTGCACGACCCGCGCGTGTTCGACTTTGCCGGGCTCGAAATCGGCGGCATGGGCGAAACCGACCCGAACGTGCCGTTCTAGGCCTCCGGCGCCTGCCGTGCGCCGGGCCGATTTGCGCAAAATTTTTGCAACAGAATCCTCCGGCGCTCAAACAAGGCGCTAGGGAGGCTTTATAACGCCCCCAACTCTCTCGCGCCTCGCGCCTGGCTGCAACGTCTGTGACAAGCAGCCAAGAAAAAACGCGCCGAAAACTATCCGGCGGTGGGGGAGGATCACCTTTGTTGCGTATAGCCCTTGCGGCCGGATTGGCCTTGTCCGGTGCGGCAGCCGGATTTGCCGATGAACAGGCCCCCCGCGATTTCCAGACCTACAAGCCGACCGTCAGACCGACACGGATCGACAAGGCCGAGGCACCGCGGATCGACGGCAAGCTGGACGATACCGTCTGGGCAAAGGCAGCCGAGATTTTCGAATTCTACGAGGTTGAGCCGACCGTTGGCCCGCCGAGTGTGGAGACGCGTGTCTACATGGCCTATGATGAGGACGCGCTCTATGTGGCCATTCATGCCTATGATGATGAACCTGAGAAGATTTTTGCGACCATTCTGGAGCGCGACGGGGATGTCTGGCGTGACGACATGGTGCGCTTCTATATCGACCCGTTCGACACGGGGCTGAGCGGCTTTGGCTTTGATGTGAACGCGCTTGGCGTGCGGGCCGAGCGCCTGATCCAGGCCAACCGGCGCCCGGTCGATGAATGGGACACGATCTGGGATGCGGCGGGCGGGATAACCGATGATGGGTGGACAGCCGAATTCGTCATCCCCTTCCGTTCGCTGAGTTTCGAGCCCGGCGGCGACGGATGGGGCCTGATGATCACCCGCGAACGATCGCATGCCAGCGAGGAGATCCGCTGGGCCGCTATCGACCCGTCCGTGAACAAGTTCGGCTTTTCGCGGGCAGGCCGGCTTGTCGGCATTCACGATATCAATCAGGGCCACGGCCTGGAGGTGCAGCTGCAGGCTGGCCTCAACGCCTCGCGCGACTGGGACCGCCCGCGCGACGATGACCTGTCGATCGAGCCGAGCGCAAACATTTCCTACAAGATCACGCCCTCGCTGACGGGGCTGTTGACGCTGAACACGGATTTCTCGGACACGCCGCTGGACGACCGGCAGATCAATACGAGCCGCTTCTCGCTCTTCTTCCCGGAAACGCGGGACTTCTTCCTGCAGGATGCGGCCTTTTTCGAGTTTGCCGGACAGACTTTCGGCACCTCATCCAACAGTATCTCGGCCAATTCCAATACGCCGAACGGGCAGCCCTTCTTTTCCCGCCGCATCGGCATCGTCAACGGCCAGCGCGTGACAGTGAAGGGCGGGGCCAAACTGAGCGGTGAAGTGGGCGGTGTGCAGGTCGGCATGCTGTCGGCGCAGACGGGCGAGGCGGCGGGCATCGACTCCCAGAACCTGTCAGTGGCGCGCGCGGCGATGGATGTGTTCGGCGGCTCCCGTATCGGCGTCATCGCCACCAATGGCGACCCGACCGGCAGATCAGACAATTCACTGGCGGGAATCGACTATCTCTACCAGACGCCATCATTCCTCGGCGGGGGACGGTTGCAGGCCGACATGTTCTACCAGCGTTCGTTCTCGTCACTCGTGGAGGATGATGATTCCTATGGCGTGCGGGTGGACTATCCAAATGATGCTTTCTCGTGGGTCGTCGAGGCACGTGAGATCGGGCAGGATTTCACGCCTGCCCTCGGCTTCGTGAACCGGCCCGGCACGCGCGACTTTTCGGCCAGCTGGAACCGGCGGCTGCGCCAGTCGGGCGGCTGGATGCGCTGGTGGCAGTTTGGCACGCGGCACGAATTCATCACCGATCTGGATGGCAATGAGGAGACGCAGACCAATGAGATCGCGCTCGGCCTGCAGACGAAGTGGACGGACGACATCTCGTTTTTCCTGACCAACAATGAGGAGACAATCACCGCGCCGTTCAACCTGCCGGGCGGACTGGTCGTGCCGGTTGGGCAATACAATAATGACGGGGTCCGGGCGAAGCTGCAGTCCTCGCTGGCGCGGCCCTATGGCACGGTGGCGGAGATACGCCATCGCAACTTCTATGGCGGCACGTCGACGAAATATGCGCTGGCGCTGAACATGCGTCCCAATGCGCGCGTGGACGTGCGGGCCTCCTATTCGCGTGAGGATATTTCCGTGCCGGGCGGTGAAGTGAGCGTGCAGATCGGGTCGATGGATACGGTGTTCAATTTCTCGCCGACGCTCTCGATGTCGACGCAGACGCAGTATGACAATATCTCCAACAGCCTGTCCTTCTTCGGACGACTGCAATGGGAAGTGCGCCCGGAGACGGAAGTGTTTCTCGCCCTCGGCCATGGCGCCATCATCGAAGGAGACGATTTCCGCGAGAATTTCCGCTCGGTGCAGACAAGCGCAATCCTGCGCTTCGGCAATACGTTCCGGTTCTGAGGCCACATTAAAAAAGGCGCGCAGGTTGCCCCGCGCGCCTCTTCTGATTTGTGATCCCTGAGGACCTATTTGCGCCAGACGGCAGCCAGGGCCGGATCTTCTTCCTCGCCGGTATACTTGGCGAGTTCGGCGCGGCCGACGACCATGTGGTGCACTTCGTCCGGACCGTCAGCGAGGCGCAGCGTGCGCTGGCTCGTGTACATCTGGGCGAGCGGTGTCCATTGCGAAACGCCAGCGGCGCCGTGCATCTGGATAGCCTGGTCGATGATCTGGCAGACGCGTTCCGGCACCATGGCCTTGACCATGGAAATCCAGACGCGGGCTTCGCGGTTGCCCAGCACGTCCATGGCTTTCGCCGCTTTCAGGACCATCATGCGCATGGCTTCGATCTCGATACGGGCACGCGAGATGATCTCGGTGTTGCCGCCGAGCTTGACCAGCGGCTTGCCGAAGGCAGTGCGGGTCATGCCGCGAACGCACATCAGGTCGAGCGCGCGTTCGGCCTGGCCGATGGAGCGCATGCAGTGGTGGATGCGGCCTGGGCCGAGGCGGAGTTGCGAAATCTCGAAGCCGCGACCTTCGCCGAGCAGCATGTTTTCCTTCGGAACGCGGACGTTCTCGAAGCGCAGGTGCATGTGGCCGTGTGGCGCATCGGGATCACCGAAGACGTGCATCGGGCCGACAATCGTGACGCCGGGATGTGGCAGCGGGACCAGTATCTGGCTCTGCTGCTTGTTGGGCTCGGCGTTCGGGCTGGTCTTGACCATGGTGATCATGATCTTGCAGCGCGGGTCGCCTGCGCCGGAGATGTAGAATTTCTCGCCATTCAGAACCCATTCGTCGCCTTCAAGCACGGCGGTCATGGACACGTTCTTGGCGTCGGACGATGGCAGGCCCGGCTCGGTCATCGCGAAAGCCGAACGGATCTTGCCTTCGAGCAGCGGCTTCAGCCATTGTTCCTTCTGGGCGGGCGTACCGACGCGCTCAAGCACTTCCATGTTGCCGGTGTCTGGCGCCGAGCAGTTCATGGATTCTGATGCCATCGGGTTCTTGCCGAGTTCAGCCGCGATATAGGCATAGTCGAGGTTCGACAGGCCTTCGCCGGTTTCCGCGTCAGGCAGGAAGAAGTTCCAGAGGCCTTGCTTCTTGGCTTCGTCCTTGGCCTTTTCGAGGCATTCCAGCTGGCCGGGCGCGTAAGACCAGATGTCTTTCTTGCCTTCGCCAAGACGATGGAATTCCTCGCTCATCGGGTTGACGGTTTCCTTGATGAACTTGCGGACGTGGTCGTAAAGCGGACGCGCCGCTTCGGACATCCGAAGGTCGTTCATGTCCGCACTGGCGTCCATTGTATGTTGGGTGTCTGGCATGATGTGTCTCTCTTCCTCTTTTCTAGTCTTTGATCTGTCTTACCATCCGGGGGCGTCTGCCGTCGACCGGATAAGCGGTTGATGTCCGCGGTTTCATATTAGCGCAGGCTTCTGGCCTTGCGATGCAAACCGGGATAGTGCGCAGGTCATGAGCCTGATGACTGCCCTGATCATTCTCGTGACCGTTCTCGTCACGACATTTATCTCGGGCATATTCGGCATGGCCGGCGGCATTATTTTCATGGGCGTGCTGGCGGCGCTGCTGCCGGTGGCAACCGCCATGATCGTGCATGGAACGATCCAGATATTCTCGAACGGCTACCGCGCCTTTCTGTGGCGGGCGCATATCAACTGGATGATCTTCGGTCGTTATTCCCTCGGCTCGCTTGTCGCCGTCGGCCTCTTGTTCGCGCTGTCCTGGCGCCCGGACCATCAGACGGTTTATGTGATGCTGGGCCTGACGACGACGCTGGTCTGGCTGCCGAAATCCATTGTCGATCTCGATATCCAGAAGCGCTTCCAAGCGGAAGGTGCCGGCTTCGTCGTGCAGGCGCTCAACACGGTAGCGGGCGTTGCCGGGCCGCTGCTGGACCTGTTCTTCGTGCGCACCGACATGACGCGCCACCAGATCGTGGCGACCAAAGCGGTGACGCAGGTCCTGGCGCATTTCGTGAAGGTCGTGTTCTGGAGCGTGCCGGTCATCATGGCCGCCGGCGCGGACGCCCTGCCCCCGCCCTGGCTGATCCTCGCGGCCATTCCGCTGTCCATGCTGGGCACGACGCTGGGCGGCAAGGTGCTGGAGCGGATGACCGATGTGAACTTCAAGAAGGGCATGAAATATCTCGTCACCGCGATCGGCGCCGTGATGCTGATGAAGGCCGCAGGCTGGCTCTGAGGCTGCACGCCCTAAAGCGTCTGTCAGCGTCATCGCGGCGCGCATTGGGTAAACTCCACTCATATGAGGATGTACCTGCCGCATTGTGGACTATTCGGCAACTTTATCTTATGAAGCCTAATCATCATCAATAGTGATATTAGGCTCAGCCGCCATGAACCTGCGCACCATCGACCTGAACCTGCTGCCCGTGCTGGAGGCCGTCTATACCGAGCGTAGCCTGACGCGAGCGAGCGAGACGCTGCGCATCACCCAGCCGGCCGTCAGCAATGCGCTGGCTCGCCTGCGGATGCATTTCGAGGACCCGCTCTTCGTGCGCGAGGGGCGCGGCGTGAAGCCGACAGCCATGGCCGAGGCGCTGATGCCAGCCGTGCGCGACGCGCTGGACAGGCTGCGCGCGGGCCTTGAATCCCGCTCGGTGTTCGAGCCCGCGCACTCAACGCGCGTGTTCAATATCTCGGCGCGCGATGCAGGCGCCTTCCTGATGGCCCCGGCGCTGGCCAAGCGGATGGAAACCGAGGCACCGGGCGTGCGCATCTCGTGGAGCCAGGTGAACCGGACGGCCATCTCGACCGAGCTGGCCTCAGGCCGCCTGGACCTCGCCATCGAGATTGACGGCCTGCGCGGCGCAGACCTTGAGCGCCAGCACCTGCTGGCGACGCCCTATGCCTGCGCCATCGCGAATGACCACCCAATGGCCGATCAGCCGATGACGCAGGCGCGCTTCCTGGAGCTGCGCCATATTGCCGTGTCCAGCCGACGCGAGGGGCGCTCCTATGTCGAGGAAATCGTGCGGGCTGCCGGGCACCGGATCACGCCCGTGCTGCGCCTGCCGCATTATATGCCCGCCATCGAGATCGTGCGGCAGACGCATCTTGCAGTCACGGCGCCGCTGCCGCTGGTCGAGCATGCGGGCGTGAAAGTGTTCGCCCTGCCCTTCGACTATCGCCCGCTCGACAGCGTGCTCTACTGGCGCCGCGAGAATGCCGAGGACCCGGCGCTGACCTGGCTGAAGGGCCTGCTGACCGAGATCGCGGGAACAGCCGAACAGGCTTGAACGCGCGCTCGCCGTGAGTTAGGGAGCCTCTGTCAATTGGGGAGTAGCCAGCCGGTGCGTGCACCGGGCCTCCATGTCAACATACTCGGCTGAGAGGCCGTGGTGTGGAGGGAGCGGGTCACCGTTCGGGCGAGACCAATGACGTCGCATTCCTGTCCGGGCCGGGCATGGGGTGCTGCGTCATTGCGTCATCAAGTGCCCGGCCCGGAGACAATGCAATGGAAGCCCTCTTCACCTCTACCGCCGTCGTCGCGCTGGCCGAAATCGGCGACAAGACACAGTTGCTCGCAATCCTGCTGGCCACGCGCTTCAAGGCGCCATGGTCCATCGTGGCGGGTATCTTCGTCGCGACGATTGCCAATCATTTCCTTGCCGCACTGGTCGGCTCGCAGGCTGCCGCCCTGCTGGATGGTCAATGGTTCCGCTACCTGATCGCTGCCTCGTTCATCGCCATGGCCCTGTGGACGCTGGTCCCGGACAAGGTGGACGATCTGGACGACAAGCCAGCCCGCTTCGGCGCCTTCGTCACCACTGTCATTGCCTTCTTCCTAGTCGAGATGGGCGACAAGACTCAGATCGCGACGATTGCCCTCGGCGCCCGTTTCGAGAACCTTGTCCTCGTCACCATGGGCACCACGCTCGGCATGATGATCGCCAATGTGCCGGCTGTGTTCCTGGGCCATGAACTGATCAAGCGCGTACCGATGAACGTGGTCCGCATGATTGCGGCGCTACTTTTCCTGGTTATCGGGCTCTGGGTGCTGGCGCAGACCGCCGGGGTGGTTTGACACGGCGAAGGATCACGGCGTGCTCTCCCCTTCGAACAACGTTTTCAGCCCGTACACCCTTATCGTCGATTCAAGGTCGAACATCCTGCCTGACATCTGAGCGTTGCGCAGTTTCAGGGCTCTTGCGACCTCGGGGTCACTCCGAAGCGCCAGAACGCCCTCTGCCATCTCGTTCGTCCCCGGCATATGTGGCGAGGCTTGCTGCATAGGTATCGAGCTTTGCCGAGACCTGCCCGATATATATTGTGTAGAGATGCTGGGTGATTGCGGCATTGGAGGCGAGCGCGATGATTTGCGTGTTTCCGCAAATCCCTTCCGGTGTTATTATCCGGTATTGGTCCATGCCGCTCACTTTCGCCACGCCGGGACTGAGCTGCAGGCCCTCCTCGCTGGTCAGGCTCAGGCCTGCTGCGCCGTAGGCGGCCTGCTCGGCATCCTGTTTGATCCGGATGTAGCGCTGCCACTGGCGATCCACGAAAGTCATCTGATCGGCCATGTCGCGCACACCGTCGCGTATCTCAGGTGACTTGATCAGGGAGAGCCGGCCTGTCTCCAGCGCTTCATTGGCAGAGGCGAGGGAAAACCGGGGCGGCGTAAAGTTACCGACACCCAGGATCAGGCGCTTCATCTCGTCATCCATCACGAGACAACCCGCCTTGTCGTTCAGGCGCACGACCAGGCGTTTGGCATCGTGCAGGATGAGGGTGTGGAGGGCCAGGTAATCCCCCATCTCCCTACGTGCATCTTCGGCCTCGACGACCATGCGCGACAGCAGGTCTGCTTCATCTGCCCGCATCACGCGCGCGGCGTTCCAGTTGTTCACCTGCAGGCCAAGAAATACCCCCAGCACAACGATCAGCGTTTCCACCGCAACGGTGAACCAGTCCTGCTTGCGGAAGGCGTCGGTGAGGCGGCGGAGGATCATCGCCCTTCTCCCCCCGCATTGTCGCCGAGATACTCCGCCAGCGCCTGGTGCACGGCCTGCAGCTCATTATTGGCCCTTCGGTGATACTGCAGCACGGTAGAGAAGATGAAGGTAGTGGTTCCAAGCGACCGTACGGCAGCGGTATTGTCCGATATTTCGTCGAAGCTGCTGACCAGGCGGCGGTTCTCACCCTTCCAGTCGTAGTCGATCTCACGATACATCTCCTGCATCGCCTGCATGTGCACGCCTCCGAGATTGGCTATCGATGTGTCTGTGCCTTCGAGATCATCGTGAAACTGCAGGATGATGCGTTTGATCTCCTCGTCGCGGACAAGCGCGATGCGCCCGGCGTGCAGGTCGTCCAGGGTCGACCGGATTATGCAGAGATCCGTCCACGGGCCAATCTGCGCGAACTGCTGGCGAAAGGCGGCCTCGCCACCTTCGCCCGGTTCGCCGGAGCGCAGGCTCTCGTATGTGTCGCGTGCATCGGTGAAGTACTGTTCCATCCGCTCCACGCAGGTCTGCTCCTGCGCCAGTGACAGGGTGAGTTCCTCATGGAGGCGCTGGACAAGTTGCTCGCCGGTCTGCCGCTCCATCCGCGCCGCGTTCCAGTTGTTGACCTGCAGGCCCAGAAACACGCCGAGCACGACGATCAGCGTTTCCACCGCGACGGTGAACCAATCCTGATTTCGAAATGCGTCCGTGATGCGGCGCAGTATCATCCTGTCCCCCGACATGCCTGTGCGGAAAGGCTAGTCGGTTTTCAAGGGACTGAACAGCGCCAATCGCGAACCGGGCTAGCGCGCCACGGTTGGCGCGATGGCGTCCACGAACGGTTTGCGCAGGATTTTCTTGTTCCCGGCGAGGGCGGCCGCAGGCAGGGCTTTCAGCCGCTCGGCCTCGGCCATCGCTTCGGCCAGAACCTGATCCGGCGCAACGGCCTTGTCGAGATAGCCGACCGTTACGGCGTCTTCCGGTGTGAACAGCGTGCCCATGATGACGGACTCGGTGAGATAGAGCGGATTCAGCCGCGCCTTGCACAGCTCCAGCGCGAACACCGGCAGCACCATGCCGATCTGCGTCTCGTTGGCGCCGATCTTGTAGGGCCCCGTCGCGCCGATACGCTTGTCACAGCCGAGCAGGATGAAACAGCCCATGGCGATGCCGTGGCCCGTGCACGCCGCCACGACCGGCATGGGCAGGGTAAACAGGCGCAGGGCCAGCGCGCCGCCGCCATTGACCAGGCTGCGCACTTCGTCGGGCGATGAGCCCATGATGGTCTTCAGATCAAACCCTGCGGAGAACCTGTCCGGGCGCCCGGTGATGACAACCGCCTTGGCCTCTTTCTCGGCCTGGTCGAGCGCAGTGTTCAGCGCCTCCAGCATGGCCGGGCTGATGGCATTGGCCTTGCCGTCATCCATGGTGATGATGGCGATGTCGTTCTCGATTTTGATCGTGGCGGTCATGAAGGTCTCCCTGTTTGCGACAGCTTAGGCCCGCCCTGCCCTAGCGGGAAGCAAGCCTGACGCAAGGGTGCCTTTCAAAATTGCCCCTATGCCCGCCGCGCGCGGAAGAAATCCTTCAGCAAGGCGCTCGCCGTCTCACCCGCCGCCTCGTCCTGCGCGACCTCTGGCCGCCAGTGGCAGGTCGGCTGCTCGAAGAAGCGCGCGCCGTGGATGACCGCCCCGCCTTTCGGGTCGCAGGCCGCAAAGACCAGCTTGCCGATGCGGGCAAGGCTGATCGCTCCGGCGCACATGGCGCAGGGTTCAAGCGTCACATACATATGCAGGTCGGTCAGGCGGTAATTGCCGAGCTTTGCCGCAGCGGCACGCAGGGCCACGATTTCCGCATGCGCCGTCGGGTCATGGCCTGCGATGGGGGCATTCGCACCTTCGGCGACAATCTCACCGGTGGCTGGGTCAACAATCACCGCACCGACCGGCACTTCGCCTGCCTCTGCGGCCATTGTCGCGAGTTCAAGGGCACGCGCCATCGGGGAGAGGGTAATTGTCATGACCTGAGATCGCCCTGAAAGCGCAGGAAGTAAACCCGAAAGCGTACGATACTGCCTAACGGCTTATCTAGCCATCAAAATGCGGCCCGGCGACGACATCATGAAAAGAAATAGAGCGAGCATGACCCCAAAAACAAACACGGCGGGATTGAAGAATGAATTCCCAAGCACTGCTTGGATATAATCTTCCCCGAACTTGCCCTCAGCTCTGCGAAGCGCTGCGCTGTTGCGGGGGCCGCTGATCATTTGGGAGCGATTCAGGGCGATGATGACGAAACGAGCTGATCGAAACCATTTCAGGTATTTCGCCATCAGAAAGTGGATACCCAAGACTGCTGCGACAACACACAGACCAACTCCAATAATCGCAGGCCAGCCACCGAAAAAAGCTGCCATCTTATATGCCGACGTCACGCAGAAGACGGAAACCCACATTGCCAGCCAGGAGCCAAATCCCGCCATCATATGTTCAGGGGAAAGCATTCTTTCGCGAGTCAGCCATTCTGCAGCAATGATGTCGGCCACATCTTCAGGTATTCCAGCGCTGATGAGTGCGAGTCTTACTTTCGGCTGGTTTTTCAGATAGCTGGCGAACACTCAGGATTCTCCTACCAACTCCCAGATCGACTCAAGAATGCGCATCATCGCCGGACAATACAAGGGCCGCCCCATCGCGGCGCCGAAAGGCCAGTCGACCCGGCCCACGGGCGACCGGGCGCGCGAAGCCGTGTTCAATCTCATCGCCCATGCGGCCTGGGCGCCGCCAATTGATGGCGCCCGTGTGATCGACCTCTTTGCAGGCTCTGGTGCGCTCGGGCTGGAAGCCATGTCGCGCGGCGCGGCCTTCTGCGTGTTCGTGGAAACCGATGCGGGCGCGCGCGGCACGATCCGCACCAATTGCGAGACGCTAGGCCTGTTCGGCACGACCAGCATCCAGCGGCGTTCGGCAACCGACCTCGGCCCCATCCCGGCTGGCGTCGGCGCGCCGTTCACAATCGCCTTCCTTGACCCGCCCTATAACAAGGGCCTCGCCGAACCGGCGCTGGACCAGCTCGCCAAGGGTGGCTGGCTCACCGAGGATGCCATCGCGATTGTCGAAACGGCGGCAGACGAAATGCTGCCTTTTGCCGGATGGGAAATACTTGACGCGCGCACCTATGGCGCGGCCAAGGTCAGCTTCCTGCGGCGCGCCTAGATATCCAGGAACTCTTTCCTGAGGTCGATATTCGACGTCTTACCGCCGACAAGATGCGCGTCATCTGTCAGCCATGCGCTGGCAGCGGCCCGGCCAAGGTCACGCAGCTTCGTCAGGAAATCCCAGTTCGTGTCATACTTGCTGCTCAGATCAAACACGAGCAGGTCCTTGCCTCCCCGAATGGCATGAACGTTCAGACGGCGATATTTCTTGATGAAGGTTTCCTTCAGCATGCCGCCGTCGATGAGGTGCTGCACGAATGCGATGGCGCGTAATTCGCCGATCAGAGATGCGTTGAAGCTGATCTCGTTGATCCGTTCGGAAATCTCCCCCGCGCGCTTTGGTACGCCTGGCCGCGCCAGCGGATTGAGCATGACGAGCAAGACATCGCGCGGCGCACCGGAATAGATCAGCGGGAAGAGGCTGGGATTGCCCATATAGCCGCCATCCCAATACGGGCTGCCATCCACTTCGACTGCCTGGAAAACCTGCGGCAGGCAGGCCGAGGCAAGCACCGTGTCGGCGGTGATCATGGTGCGGTCGAACACTTTCACCCGGCCGCTTTCCACATTGGTGGCCGACAGGAAGAGCTTGATGCCAGATGCGTGGATGGCCTCGAAATCGATCTCGGCCTCGATGATCTGGCGCAGCGGGTTCAGGTTGAACGGATTGAGGTCATAGGGGCTGGCGAGGCTCTGCAGCGCGCTGGCATAGGCAAAGGCCATCGCGCCCCATGTGCCGAACGGCGCCATGCCGGAGCCGGAGCGCGACACGCTGCGCCAGACCGATTCAAGGCTCGCTTTCGCGCCATCTGCGCCATCCCTGGCGAAACCCGACGCCCAGGCCACGGCATTGACCGCCCCAGCCGATGTCGCCGAAATGCCCGCCAGGTCAAGATCGGCCTCCTCGGTCAGACGGTCGAGCACGCCCCAGGTATAAGCCCCGTGCGAACCGCCGCCCTGAAGGGCGAGACTGATGGACCGTCGCTTTGGTGGCTTTGCCATATGGAAATCCTTGCTAAGAGTTCGACCTAACCCGCAAAGGTATAGGATTGATGACCCCTGACAGCCGTTCCCCCGTCATGCGCCCCGTCCCTGCTGTCGGGACAGCCTGTTTTCGCGGCGATGACGTGCTTTTGATCAGGCGCGGTACCAAGCCCCTGGCCGGCGACTGGTCCATTCCCGGCGGAAAGCTGGAATTCGGCGAAAGCCTGGCGGACGGTGCCCTGCGCGAACTGCACGAAGAAACCGGCGTCACCGCACGTATTATCGGGCTGGTCGACGTCGTCGATGCCGTATTCACGTCCCGGCGCAGCGGCGAGACAGCCCGGCATTATGTCCTGTTCGACTATGCCGCTGTCTGGGAGGCGGGTGAGCCGCTGGCAGGCGATGATGCCGCCCATGCCGAATGGATCTCGCCGGACCGGCTGGATGCGCTTGGCCTCTGGGATGAGACAAGGCGTATCATCGACGCCGCAAGGGCACGCGTCGGGAATAGCTCAATTATCGCTTGACCCTCCGCAGGGTCAGCTATGTGTTGTCGCCAAAACAATCCCTGAGGAGACACCCATGACCTATGCACCCTTCGACCTGACCGGAAAAACCTGCCTTGTGACGGGCGGCAACAGGGGCATCGGGCTTGGCATGGCCGAGGCCCTCGCGGCCTCGAATGCCGATGTTGCCATCTGGGGCCGCAAGGCGGACGCCAACAAGGAAGCCGTCGCGAAGCTGGAGAAACTGGGCACAGGCCGTGTCGCGGCATGGGAAGTGGATGTCGGCGAAGAAGATCAGGTTGTGAAGGCCATGGCCGACACCGAAGCCCATTTCGGCCGCATCGACACCTGTATTGCCAATGCCGGTGTCGGCCGCGGCGCCAGCAGTTTCGAGGAAATGACGCTGGACACCTGGCGCTTCAATCACCGGATCAACATGGAAGGCGCCTTCTTCACACTGCGTGAAGCGGCGAAATCCATGGTCAAGCGTGCCAAGGCGGGCGATCCGGGCGGCTCACTGGTCGGCACGGCGTCGCTGGCAGGCATCGAAGGCGCTGGCCGTAACCAGGCCTATGCCTCAACCAAGGGCGGCCTGATCGCCATGATGAAAGCCATTGCGGTGGAATATGGCCGCTACAATATCCGCAGCAACTCGATCCTGCCGGGCTGGATCGCCACCGACATGACCGAAGCGGCGCAGGACAATGACACGTTCACGACCAAGGTCATCTCGCGCGTCCCGATTCGCCGCTGGGGCGAGCCTGAGGATTTCGGCGGCATGGCCGTCTACTTGGCCTCCGATGCGTCCGCCTACCATTCCGGCACGACACTGATCATCGACGGCGGCTATTCGGTCTTCTAGGCCCGGCAACAGGCAAACATGAAAAAAGGGCCGCTCCGGAAACGGAACGGCCCTTGTTCAGCTCGGCTGGTGCCGAAACCTATTCTTGTGGCTCTTCGGTAGCTTCTTCAGTCGCTTCAGCGACATCGTCAGCGGCTTCGTCGAGCGATTCAGCAGCGTCGTCGAGAGCTTCGTCTGCAGCTTCCATCGAATCAGAAGCAACTTCGGCGGTGGCGTCAGCAGCGGATTCTGTCGCGTCAGCAGCAGCTTCAACAGCTTCCGAAGCGGATTCGACAGCAGCTTCAGCGGCAGGTGCGGCTTCTTCTTTTGGTGTGCATGCGGCGAGTGCCAGCGCAGCAGCGCCGATGATCATGATGTTCTTCATTGTGTTACCCCTGTTGTTGGTCAGATGACCGGGGAGGCCCATAGCACTTCTCGGTCATTACTAAAAGTTCATTTTATCACTCAGTCGTGTCGTTCCGACTGTTGATTCCTTATAAAGGAAAAAGCCCTCTCCCGGTAGGGAGAGGGCAAATTCCGACAGAACGGTCGTTATTCAGCATCCGGTGTGGATACTTCAACGTCGACTTCGGTGTCAGCGTCGCCGTCATGAGCAGCTTCTGCATCAGCTTCTGCATCAGCTTCGACTTCTGCTTCTGCTTCTGCATCAGCTTCGTCTTCTACAACAACTTCGCCTTCGGCGTCGCCTTGAGCTTCGACAGTAACTTCAGCGTCGTCATCAACCACAACTTCTGCAGTCGTGTCAGCGTCTTCAACAACAGTGACATCAACGTCAGGCGTAACGGTGACTTCTTCTGTTGGGCCCATAGCAAAGGCACCACCAGCGAACAGAGCTGCAACGGCAGCGCTTGCAAAAAGTTTCGTCATAGGAGCTTCCCCTCATCTTGACTTATTCACGCCGAGTGGACGATTCCCTCGGCTTGAGGTGGTATTTGACTGCAGATCGCGGCGGGAATGGGGCAGACTGTAGGCGATTGTGTCCATGCGGAAGCAGAATTGCCCCTCTTGCGTTGACGCGGGGGCGGCCATTTAGCGTCCACAATACAAAATCCATTACAGAAAGGACGCCTTCCCGATGGCCCTGAAAACCGCACTGACAGAACTGCTGAAAGTTGAACATCCGATCATGCTGGCAGGCATGGGCGGCGTCTCCTATGCCGAAGTCTGCGCCGCCATGTGCAATGCAGGCGGATACGGGGTGCTAGGTATGGCCGGCACCGGACCGGACTTCATCGCCGGACAGATGAAGCGCGTGCGGGAGCTGACTGACAAGCCGTTCGGCGTCGACCTCCTGGCGGCCAGCCCGGAAAGTCTTGAGGAATCCGTCGATGTCATCATCAAGGGCGGCGCTGATTCCTTCGTCGCCGGTCTTGGCGTACCAATGCCAATCATGAAGCGCCTCAAGGATGCCGGCGTGAAGGTCATGGTTGTTGGCGGCGCCGTGAAGCACGCTATCAAGGCTGAGCAGGCGGGCTGTGATGCCGTCATCCTCCAGGGTGGCGAAGGCGGTGGCCATACCGGCCTCGTCGGAACGATGCCGCTCGTCGCGCAGGCCGTGGAAGCGGTAAAGATCCCGGTCATTGCCGCTGGCGGCATTTATGACGGCCGTGGCCTCGCCGCCGCCCTCGCGCTCGGCGCCTGCGGCGTCTGGATGGGAACGCGCTTCATCGCTTCCGAAGAGGCTCACGCCGCCAACATGTACAAGCAGGCCGTGGTCGGCGCAGGCGATACGGACACGACCCGCACGCGCTGCTATTCCGGCAAGCCAATGCGTTGCCGCACGAACGACTACATCAATGACTGGGAATCACGCCCGGAAGACATCCAGCCCTTCCCGCACCAGGCCATCCACTCCACGAAAACCGGTGTGATCGGCGGTATTGGCGGCATTGTCGACGAAGCAAAACTCAATCAGGACACGTCCTGTTTCGCCATGGGCCAGTCGGCTGGAGGCGTGCACGAAGTCAAGCCGGTCGCGGGAATCGTGGCCGACATCATGCGCGATGCCGAGGCCGCCATCGCGCGGATGTCCGGCATGCGCACCAAAACAAGCGCCTGATTAAATGGCCGGCCAGACACGCATGCGTCTGGCCGGCCATTTGCTCTATTCAGCTGGCGTTAGCCTCAGCAGGCGCCCGCCTTCGCCATCCTCCAGCACATAGATCGCGCCATCGGGCCCTTGTTCAGGCTCGCGAATGCGCTTGCCCCATTCATAACGGGCCGCTTCCGAGGCCTCGGGTGCTCCGTCGCCATCGCCTGAAGCGGGCTCAAACGAAACACGCACCAGCGCTTGGGATGAGAGGCCTCCAATAAAGGCGTCGCCCTTCCAGTCTGCAAATGCGTCGCCATTATAAAACATCAGGCCTGCAGGGCTGATGGCTGGCACCCAGGCAACCGCCGGGGCCTCGAAGATCGGCATGCTCGCATGGCTCGGAATCTTCGTTCCATTATAATGTTCGCCTTCGGAGACAAACGGATAGCCATAATTCTTTGACCGGATGATCAGGTTCAGCTCGTCACCGCCCTTCGGCCCCATCTCCTGTTCCCACAGGCGCCCTTCGCTGTCGAATGCAATGCCGAGCGGATTGCGATGGCCAAGCGTCCAGACCTGGTCTGCCGCCGCGCCGTTGCCATAGAACGGATTATCCTCCGGCACGCTGCCATCCTGATTGATGCGGATGATCTTGCCGAGATTCATGGCCATGTTCTGGGCCGGATTGAATTTCTGCCGCTCGCCTGAACTGATGAACAGATGCCCATCAGGCGAGACAGCGAGCCTGTGGCCATAATGGCCATTGCCCTCCACCTTGGGCGACTGACGCCAGATGACTTCGCGGTCCGACAGCGCCCCGCCTGTCTCCGTCACAGTCAGGGTCGCACGCTCCACAGCTGCGCCGCTCAGATTGTCATCATCTGCGTCGCGTTCGACATAGGAGAGGAACACCGTGCCATTCTCGGCGAAATCAGGATGCAGGATGAAGTCACCCATCCCGCCCTGCCCGCGCGGATCAACTGCCGGCGCATTGGAGAGTTTACCGAGCTTCTTTCCCTCGGTTGAGAGCAGCCAGATGTCGCCTTTCTTCTCTGTGACGACAGCGCGGCCATCCGGCAGAAACGTCATTGCCCATGCACTCCCGAATGTTTCCAGAGGCTTTGCCGACAGTTTCATGCCATCCGTGCCCGTAATAACTTGCGCGGCCGCATCCTGTGCCTGTGTGCCGCCCTGCGCCGAAGCGCAATGGCAGAGGACGAGCGTGGAAGCGATTGCGCCGAGCGCGCGCGTGAAGTGATGGGACATGGTTTCTCCTTTTAACCTGGTTACGCGCCTCTTTTCCGGGCGCCTCGCAGGAAGGGGTCCTGCGCCTGCAGCATGATTATCATCGTCGAAAGCGGGCTGCCTGTCGGAACAAGTCCTGCGCCTGCCGGTTGTTCCGACATAGTCCAATCACAGGAGACATCCATGCCCAGCCAAAAAGAAATTGAACAGAAACTCTGGTCCGAACTCAAGTCAGACCGCACCCTCATGCTTGGTCTTGAAAGCGGGGCCGGCGGCGCAACCCAGCCGATGACGGCGATCCTCGAAGACGATGACCGCGGCCCGGTCTGGATCTTTTCCTCAAGTGACGTGGATCTTGTTCAGGCCCTTGGCGTCGGCCCATCGGCGGCCGTCGCGCAATTTGTCTCCAAAGGGCACGGTCTCTTTGCCTCGCTCCATGGTCAGCTCCAGCTCCAGAACGATCGGGCCACCATTGACCGCCTCTGGAATCCGTTCATCGCCGCCTGGTTTGACGGTAAGGACGATCCGAAGATCCGGCTCATGCGGCTTGACCTCGACCATGCCCATGTCTGGCTCAACGAGAACAGCATGTTTGCAGGCATCAAGATGCTGTTCGGCAGCGATCCGAAGAAAGACTACAAGGACAAGACGGCCGATATCGCCCTTTAGGCCTCAGGCAAACTCAGACTTGTCGATCAGATGCTTCAGCGGTTCGCCGTTGAAGTATCTGTGCAGGTTTTCAATAAATGTGTCGTCGGCGCCGATGACTGTCCCGTGCGTTTGCGGGCTGTCATGCGGCGTCAGCGTTATTTTGGGATGCGTCCAGAGCGGATTGTCCTCCGGCAGGGGCTCTTCCGACGCCACATCCAGCGCCGCATGGCCAGGTCGACCCGCATCCAGCGCGGCCAGCAGATCAGGCTCGTTCACCAGTGCCCCGCGCCCAAGGTTCATGAACAGTGCATCGGGTTTCATCGCGGCGAAAAAGTCCGCATTGGCCATCCCTTCTGTCTCAGGTGTGTGCGGGACGCAGACAAGAACCACATCGGCATCGGGCAATTCTTCCATCACCGCATCAGGGTGCACGATCCTGTCAGCGCCTTCGACCAGACCCTGAGAGCGTTTCACCCCCGTCACCTGACCGCCCAGCGCCATCACGCGCCGCCCGGTTGACGATCCAATCGACCCAAACCCCACAATCAGCCATTTCGACCCGCGAATCTCACGCGAATCGAGCCGATCCCACACGCCCGCCGCCTGCTGCGCCCGGTGCTTCGGCCCGTGCCGGAAATAGTCCAGCGCCTGCCACAGGGCCCATTCGGACATGGCCTCTGATTGCGTATGATTGGTCGTGTACTTGTTGGCCGCCTTGCCAATCATCACGAGCGCCGGATTTTCGATACCCGCTGCCGCTGACTGGAACCAGTCAAGCCGCCCGCCACCAACAACAGCCATCATGAATGTGCGCACATGCGGCCCCCAGAAGGCGTCGGCCGTGCCAAAGACAATTTCGGGTTTCGGCTCTGTCACAACCTCACCCGTGCATGCCTTGGAGAAGACACCATTATCGTCCATGACGATCATATTGAGTTTGTCTTCAAGGCCCTTGAGCCGTGGAGCGATGCGCGCGAAGGTCTTCGCATGAACAAGACAGTCTTTCATGGCGCCCTGCTTAGCGCGCTACTGCTTGCGGGCGCAAGCAATGCCTCGGCCCAGTCGGGCATTCCCTTGCGTGGCCCTGACTATTTCCGCGATGCATCAGAGCTCGCGGCAACGCTCGGCTCGGCCCACGCCATCCGCGTGCGCTGCAATGGCCGCGAGGATCAGTACTGGCGCCGCTACATGGCCGACTTGCTGCGCTATGAAGCGCCTGAGAAGGGCAATTTGCGCTCCTCCCTCGTACAGGGCTTCAATAATGCCTACACTCGCACAAGCGCCCAGTACCTCTCGTGCGACAACCGCGCGATCGAGGCTGAGGCCCGCTTTGCGCGTGACGGACAGGACATTTCCGGGCGCATGGCGACCCACTATTTTCCCAAGGACACCCGCAAGCGAGGACCGAACTGATGATGAAATGGCTGATGGCAGGCGCAGCAGCGCTGCTGGCAAGTTCATGCACCGCGCTGACACCTGCCCCGCTGGAGGATGATGCGGCCCCCTTTGTTGCCGCCGCCAAACCGGGCCCCGGTGATCGTATGCCCTCCGGGCGCGCGCTGGGCGTGCGTTCGGCTGTGGTCGCGCCGCATGCCGCGGCTGCAACGGCCCACCCGCTCGCCACCCAGACAGCGCTTGATGTGATGAAGGCCGGCGGCAATGCCATGGACGCCGCCATCGCTGCAAACGCCATGCTTGGCCTCGTTGAGCCCACAGCCAACGGCATTGGTGGCGATCTCTTCGCAATTGTCTGGGACCCTCAGACCAAGCAGCTCTATGGCTATAATGGCTCCGGCCGCTCGGCCATGGGCGCAACCCTCGCCGACATGCAGGCCAAGGCCGACAAATATATGGACGGCAAGGAAATCCCGCCCTTCGGCACGGCGCCCGTCACGGTGCCCGGCACGGTCGACGCCTGGTATGCGCTGCACGAGAAATTCGGCAGCCGCCCGATGCTGGCAAACCTTGAGCCCGCCATCCGCTATGCTCGTGACGGCGCGCCGATCCCGGAAGTCATCTCCTATTACTGGAGCTTCGGCCCGAAACGCTTCGAACCCGCTCACGAAAGCGGCATGCTCGAAGAATACGACAATGCGAAGAAAACCTATTTCTCGCCCCAGCCCCATGAAGGCAGCCTGTTCACCAACCCGGACCTTGCCGACACGCTGGAGCGTATCGGCCAGAAGGGCCGCGACGAGTTCTACAAGGGCGAAACCGCCAAGACGATGGATGCCTATTTCAAGCGCATCGGCGGCCCGCTGCGCTATGAGGATTTCGCCAGCCATACCGGCGAATTCGTCGAGCCGGTCTGCGTCACCTATCGCGCCGACTACAAGGTCTGCGAACTGCCCCCCGCCACGCAGGGCATCACTGCGCTGCAAATGCTGAAAATGCTGGAGAAGTTCGATCTGAAAGCCATGGGCTATGGCTCGGCCGATTCCCTGATGGCCCAGATCGAGGCCAAACGCATCGCCTTTGCCGACCGCGCCCATTATTTCGCTGACCCGAAATTCTCCCGCATCAAGGAAGACGCCTTCCTGAAAGCCAACAGGCTCGACCGGCAAGCCGCGAGCATCAAGCTCGACAGAGCGATGGACCGCGTCCCGAACTTCCCCTTCGGCGATGTCGAGGCCTCCATCACGCCAGAAGCCGCCGCCGCTGCCGATGCAAAGCTGAAACAGGGCGACACGACCTACCTGACCGTCACTGACAATGACGGCATGATGGTCTCGCTGATCCAGTCGAACTATCGCGGCATGGGCTCGGGTCTCGTCGCGGACGGGCTCGGCTTCATGTTCCAGGATCGCGGCCAACTCTTCAGCCTCGACCCGAACCATCCCAACGTGTTCGAGCCCGGCAAGCGCCCCTTCCACACGATCATCCCGGCCTTCGCGTTCAAGAAGGACAAGCCGTCCTGCCAGACGCGCGCCATGCCCATCGATCAGGCCTGCCCGTTCGAACCCTGGCTCAGCTTCGGCCTGATGGGCGGCGGGATGCAGCCTCAGGGTCATGTTCAGATCATCCTGAACCTCGTCGATTTCGACATGGGCCTGCAGGAAGCCGGCGACGCGGCCCGCTGGGAACATGTCGGCGGATGTGAGCCGACCAATGCCTATAGCGGAGACCCATGCGAAGCAGATAAAGGCGTTGTCCAACTCGAAAGCGGCATACCGTCTGCCGCCCGCGCCGAACTCGAACGCCGTGGCCAAACCGTCGAATGCTGCAAGGCGAACGCTGGCGGCTACCAGGCCATCATGCGTGACTTCGACAGTGGCGCCTGGATCGCCGCCACCGAAATGCGCAAGGATGGCGTTGCTGATGGCTACTAAAGGGGCGGAATTCCCACCCGAAGCCCCCCGCGACTGCCCGCTATGCCCCCGTCTCGTGACCTACCGCGAGGCCGTGGCAGCGCGCGAACCCAGCTGGTTCAATGGCGCGGTGCCAAGCTTCGGAGACGAAACGGCCCGTCTCCTTGTCGTCGGCCTTGCCCCCGGCGTGACCGGAGCCAACCGCACAGGCCGCCCCTTCACGGGCGACTGGGCGGGCGATCTCCTCTATGCGACTTTGGAAAAATTCGGTTTTTCTTCAGGGACTTACGCGGCAGACCCCGAAGACGGCCTCAAGCTCAATAAGGCCATGATCACCAATGCGGTACGCTGCGTACCACCTGAGAACAAGCCGGTCGGTGCCGAGATAAACACCTGCCGCCCCTTCCTTCAGTCGCGCATCAAGGCCCTGCCCCATCTCAAGGTCCTGCTCTGCCTCGGCAAGATCAGCCACGACTCCACGGTCCGCACGCTGGGCCTGAAACTCGCCGCCCACCCGTTCGGCCACAATACCCGCTATGAGGTAGAGTTCGAGGGTCGTCCCCTCACCTTGCTCTCCAGCTACCATTGCAGCCGCTACAACACGAATACCGGCCGCCTGACGGCCGAAATGTTCGAAGACGTGTTCTCCGTGGCGCGTGAAGTCATCGGCTAAGCCCACGCGACCCTCGCTTGCACGATATGCAACCACCTATAAGGTAGCTTACACTATCTTATAGAGGGCGCCATGGATATCCAATCGCTAACGGCCATCGAGTCGCTCGGCTTCACCGGCGGCCGCGACAGCTTCAAGGCTTTCTGCGCAACCGTCTTTTCCGGCGACACGCCCCGCTTCCTGCGCAACGCGGCGAATGAACTGGTGATCTATCGCCACGAAGACTTGCGGGCCTTCGGCGCCATGCCCGAAGTCGGGGCGCTGCCGTCCGGCCGCATGTTCCCCGGCCTGCACGACCTTCCCGCTGATGCCCCCTTGCCTCCCGGCGGCGGCATTGGCGGCGTGATTTCGAACCAGATCTTCACGGCCAATCCGCCCGTCCACGGTCCCGTCCGCATGACGCTCTGGCGCCAGTTCAATCCGAAAAAAGTCGCCGAAATGGAAGACACGGCGCACCTCGTTGTGCGCGGCATCCTCCACGATATCCGCACACGCAGCGAGATCGACTTCATCGAGCATGTGGCCGAACAGCTGACAGCGCGCTTCTGGGGCCAGATGATCGGCATGAAGCGGGATGAAATCGCCGCAGCGACCGTCGCCGTGCGCGACATGACATCCATGTTCTACATCCAGATGACGATGGACGACCTTCAGGTGGCCGACACAGCCACCGCTGCCTACGGCAAGCTTGTCGAAACCGCTGCGCTGCGCAGCCTTGCCGCAGGCAATCATCCCCTGATCAATGACCTCGCCAAAGACCTCGCCGCAATAGACCTCGCCGACGATCCTGCCGAAGCGGGCATTGTCGCCAAGAATGTCGGCAAGCTTCTGGCCGGCAATCTCGTCGACGGTTTCCATACCGCCGCGATCGCCGCAGCCAACACGGTTTTCGCCTTGCTGCAAAACCCTGATGCGATGGACGAGCTGCGCGCCCATCCCGACAAGATCGGCGCCGCCGTGATGGAGGCGCTACGCTGCGAGCCGCCCGTTATTGCGCTCAAACGCTATGTCCTGCGCGACATGACCTATGCCGGCGCCACCATTCCAAAGGGCACGACGGTCATGATGCTCTGGGCGGCTGGCAATCACGATCCCGACGTGTTCGACCAGCCGGGCGAATTCCGCCCCGACCGCGACCTGCGCGGCGTCACCACGTTCGGCGGCGGCGCGCATATCTGCGTCGGCCGCATCGTGGCCACCATGCTCATCCGCGTCTTGCTTGAAGAACTGCACGCTAAGGATATCCGCGTCACACTGGCCGGCGACGATTATCCCTGGATCGACAACCACCTCATGTCCCAGATGCGGCACATGCCGCTAAGCGTGCAGGCAGGCTAAGGGCGCAGCCCCTCACCCCTCCTTCAGGATGCGCGCCTTCTGGCGCTGCCAGTCGCGCTTGGCCTCAACCTCGCGCTTGTCATGCGCCTTGCGGCCCGTCGCGGTCCCGATCAGCAGTTTCGCGATGCCCCGGTCGTTGAAATAGAGTTTCAGCGGCACGATCGTGCGCCCGGCCCGCTCCACTTCCTGCGACAGCTTTGCCAGCTCCCGCTTGGAGACCAGCAGCTTCCGCTTGCGCTTCGGTTCATGGTTGAACCGGTTGGCGGCATTATAAATCGGGATGTCGCAATTGATCAGGTAGAGCCCGCCATCCTCGACGCTGGCATAGCTTTCGGCGATGTTCGCCTTGCCCTGCCGCAGCGATTTGACCTCGGAGCCGACCAGCATGATGCCGGCCTCCAGCGTGTCTTCCACGGCGTATTCGCGCCGGGAACGCCGGTTCTCTGCAACGAGGCCATCGCCCCTGCCCTTGGTCTGCTGTGTCTTTGACATGGCGTCTATTTAGGCATGGATGCCGGCAAGTGCCAGAGCGGCGTCAATCGTCTCGCGCGCAGCGGCGTCCGGCTGCGTGATCGGCAGGCGCACATCCGGCTCGCATAGGCCAAGACGCGACAGCGCATATTTGGCCGGGCCCGGCGACGGCGCGCAGAACAGCGCCTTGTGCAGCGCGATCAGCTTGCGCTCGATGGCCTGCGCCCCGGCAAGATCGCCCGCATGGAAAGCAGCATGCATGGCGGCGCACATGTCCGGCGCCACATTGGCCGTGACCGAGATGCAGCCCTTGCCACCCATCGCGAGATAGCCGAGCGCATTTGGATCCTCACCCGACAATTGCACGAATTGCGCAGAGCCGATCAGGGCCGCATGCTGGCTAACACGGGCCACGTCGCCCGACGCATCCTTGATGCCCACGATGTTCGGCAGCTGGGCAAGCCGCGCGACGGTTTCCGGCAGAAGATCCACAACGGTTCGGCTCGGCACATTGTAAAGCAAGACAGGCAGGGCAACAGCGTCATTGATCGCCCTGAAATGGGCCTCCAGACCGTCCTGGTTCGGCTTGTTGTAATAGGGGCAGACCACCAGCGCCGCGTCCGCGCCAACCGCCTTGGCATGTTCGACAAGGTCAATCGCCTCGTCGGTGGCATTCGAGCCTGCGCCCGCAATCACGGGCACGCGTCCTGCAGCGACTTCTACACAAAGCGTCACAACATCCTTATGTTCTTCGGTGGTCAGCGTCGAAGTTTCACCCGTCGTGCCGACGGGCACGAGCGCACTGGACCCACCGGCGATCTGGCGCTCGACAAGCGCCGCAAACGCCTTGCGGTCGACAGCCCCGTTCCTGAAGGGTGTGACCAGTGCTGGGATTGAACCATGAAACATCGTATTGTTGCCGTGATTAGGGAGTTGGTGGGAATTGTAGCGTAATATTTAACAATGCCTTCTCATGCTTTGGCGTAGAAATAAACTCCATGACAGCTCCATTACACCGCCCTTTCGCCGTTTCGATTTTATTGGGCCTCGCCGCCCTCAGCGCTTCCGCGTCTGGCCTGCCGGATGCGCCGAGCCTGAAGCCGCAGCGCGTCTATGCCTCGCAGACGACTGACGCGAAGAATGCGGAAATCCTGCACAAGGCGCTCGACGCCGCAGGCCGCTATGACTGGAGCGAAGTCGCAGACCTTCAGGCACGGGCCAGCGACCCTGCCGTACGCAACCTGATCCTGTGGATGCGCGCCAGCGAAGGCGTGCCGGGCATGAGCTTCGATGAAGTCAAAAATGCCATGGATACGCTGCCGACCTGGCCGAAGACGGGCGCCATGCGCAAGCGCGCCGAGGAGATCATCGATCTTTCCTCCCTCAGCCATGGCGACCGCATTCTCTGGCTCACGCAATCCGGTCCGCGCACGGGCGCCGGCAAGATCGCCCTCGCCCGCAGCTACAAGGCCGTTGGCCAACCCGCCAAGGCCGAGGCCCTCGTCCGCGATGCCTGGCACAATAATTCCATGGAGCGCGATCTCGAGCGCATCGTGCTGGCCACCTATGGCGGCCTGCTCACCGAGGCCGACCACCGCGCCCGTATCGAATTCCTGCTCTGGACCAACCAGCGCACCGCCGCGTCAAACCTCAAGCCGCTCGTCAGCTCCGACTATCGCAAGCTGGTCGACGCGCGCATCGGTCTCGCCGGGCGTGGCCGCAATGTCGACAAGCTGGTCGAAGCCGTGCCCGCGTCCCTTCAGGACAATCCGGGCCTGCTCTACGACCGCGCCCGCTGGCGCCGCACACGCGGCAACCAGGAAGGCGCAACGCCGCTCCTCGTCAGCATCAACGCAAATGATGTTCCTGAAGCCGGCCGTTCCAAACTCTGGGACGAGCGCAATGTCGCCATGCGCGATGACCTCAAGAACCGCAAATGGTCGCGCGCCTATCAGCTCGTCGCCCCGCACGGCATGACCGAAGGCTCTGACTATGCCGACGCCGAATGGGCCGCTGGGTGGATTGCCCTGCGCCTCAACAACAATCCCGAGCGCAGCCTGAAACACTTCCAGGACATGACCGCCAGCGTCGGCACGCCCATCAGCCTCGCCCGGGGTGAATACTGGGCCGGCCGCGCTGAAGATGCGCTCGGCCAGACCGATGCCGCCGTGGAATCCTATGCCGCCGCAGCCAAGTATAATTTCGTCTATTATGGACAGCTTGCCGCCGAGCGGCTCGGCCAGAAGAAGCTGACATTTGCCACCTCCGCTGAGCCAACGCCTGAACAGGTCGCCGCCTTCAATGCGCGCCCCATGGTCAAGGCCCTGCGCCTGCTCGGGGAAGCCGGTGAAGAACGCATGTTCCGTGAGTTCGCCTACCACATTGATGACCAGCTCGAGAACGAGGCCGACTTCATCCTGCTCGCTCAGCTCGCCAATCAATACCACGTGCCCGATATCGGCGTACGCGGCGCCAAGGCCGGTCTCGCCAAGGGCATCGTCGCAACAGATGCCGCCTATCCGGTTGTGAGCTATCCGATGCTGCGTGAACCACAGGTCGAGCGCCCCCTGATGCTCGCCTTGTCGCGTCAGGAAAGCGAAATGAACCCCAATGCCGTCAGCCATGCCGGCGCGCGCGGCCTGATGCAGTTCATGCCCGCCACGGCCCAGCGCGAAGCGCGCATGCAGGGCCTTCCCTTCCGCACGTCCTGGCTGACCGATGACCCGGGCTACAACATGACGCTTGGCGGCCAGCACCTCGACACGCTGCTCTCTCAGTTCAAAGGCAGCTACATCATGACCGCTGCCGCCTATAATGCAGGCCCGAGCCGGCCCAAGCAGTGGATCGAGGACTATGGCGATCCGCGCACCGGCCAGGTCGACCCGGTCGACTGGGTGGAGTTCATCCCGTTCGGTGAGACGCGCAACTATGTCCAGCGCGTGCTCGAGAACACGCAGGTCTACCGTCAGCGCCTCGCCGGAACGCCTGTGGATATCGAGCTTTCGGAAGATCTCGAGCGCGGCAAGAACTAGCCTGCTGTGGCCCGCCCGCCACTTGGCAGGGCGCCAAACTCCGTTAGGGTCCGCCTGAACCGTTTCAGGAGTACCCGCCTATGTTCCGTCCAGCCGCCTTGACCGCCCTCGCCCTCGTTCTGGTTGCCTGCGGAGGCCCCGGCAAGGACAAGGGCGCTGAAGCCAAGGCAGACGGCAAGGGACCGACCGTCCTGACGACCCCGAATGGTCAAGGAACGGACTCCGTTGTCCCCGCGAGTGCCCCGGCAACGCCCCTTCCAACCGCCGACCCGTCCCTTGTTGAGCTCTACAAACGCCTCCATGCGGCGCCTGAACTTTCCTTCGGGGAAGCCAATACATCCGCCATCCTGGCCACCGAACTGCAGGGCCTCGGCTTTGAAGTCACCACGGGCCTCGGCCAGGACTGGGTGGTCGACAAGTCGATGAAAGACAATGGCCGCGTCATCGACGGTGTCGGCGGCTATGGCATCGTTGGCGTGTTCCGCAATGGCAATGGCCCGACCGTGCTGATCCGTACCGACATGGACGCGCTGCCCGTGCCGGAACAGACCGATTTTCCCTTTGCCTCCAAGGTCGAAGCGACAACATGGACCGGCGTTGAAAGCAATGTCATGCACGCCTGCGGCCATGATGTGCACATGACAACATGGGTCGGCACGGCGCGCGATCTGATCGCCAACAAGAAGAAATGGAAGGGCACGCTGGTCATGATCGCCCAGCCCGCCGAGGAGATCGGCCTTGGCGCCGAAGCCATGCTGGCCGACGGCCTTTTCACGCGCTTCCCAAAGCCTGACTACAATATCGCCCTGCACGTCTCGGCCGGCGCGCCCGCCGGAACGGTCGAATATTCCACCGGCTTCGCCCTCGCCAATGTCGATAGCGTCGACGTGGTCGTCAAAGGCGTCGGCGGCCATGGCGCCTACCCGCACACGACCAAAGACCCGATCCTCGTCGCCTCGAACATCGTCGTCGCGCTGCAAAGCCTCGTTTCGCGCAATACCGATCCACAGGACAGCGCCGTCGTCACGGTCGGCTCGTTCAAGGCCGGCGCCAAGCACAATATCATCCCGGATGACGCGACGCTGCTGATCACCGTACGCTCCTATGACGACAAGACCCGCCAGATGCTGCTCGACGGCATCAAGCGCATCGCCAAGGGCGAAGCCGAAGCCTTCGGCGCGCCGGAGCCGGAAGTCACAGTCGAGAGCGACTACACGCCCGCCACCTATAACGATCCCGACACAACTGCCCGCACGATGAAAGCCGTCGGCAAGGCCATCGGCACCACGAACGTCAAAGAGGTCAAACCCGTCATGGGCGGCGAGGATTTCAGCCAGTACGCCCGCACCGCAGAGAAAATCCCGAGCGTTATCTTCTGGCTCGGCGCCGTCGAGCCTGCCAAATATGCCGAGTCCAAAAATGGCGGCGCGTCCCTGCCCTCGCTCCACTCGTCGGGCTTTGCGCCAGATTATGACCCGACCATTGCGACGGGCGTGGAAGCCATGTCAGCGGCGGCCATTGAGCTTTTCAAAGACTAGGGTCGCCCCCCAAGACCTAACTTTCAACTTCCCAATGAAGTTAACAAATGGTTAAGGTTCCCCACGTGTGGAGTGGGGATGCCAATGCTGGCTGTATTGAACGTGGAATGGCGGCCGGGCTGGCCGCGATGGAGCGGACTGGTCAAGGAAGACCTCTGGTTGGGGGTCTGGGCCCTCGGCTTTGCAGCACTCGGCGCCCTTGCCGTCGCCCTGACCGATCTTCAGAATACCGAGGCCGTCTCTGGCTGGCTCGCCTGGAGCCTCATCATCGCTTTACCGCTTGCCGCCTATGTTGCGCTCAGCCTGTTCATGATACGCAACCGCTGGGATGCCACCCACAAGGACGACGCCCCCGGCACCGAAGAACAGCCCGCGTTTCACACAGCCTTCATCTTCCTGTTCCTGCTTCTCTCACTGCTGGCCTGGATCGCCTTTGGACCGAATGTGCCCTTCGGTGCGTGGCCATGGCCGGTCGACCTGTCACATCCGGTTCAGCGCAGCATCTATCTCGCCGCCATCGGCGTAGGCTTCCTCCCCCTCCTCTACGGCTTTCACCTCGTTGCCACAGAAGCGGGCGGCAAGGACCACCGTAATTATCTCAAACACCCCGAAGGCCCGGTCAGCATGGCCACGCTGCTGGGGGGCCTCGCCCTGATCGGCGCCATTGGCACAGGCGCATGGGCCGCTGGCGAACAGGTCTTCTCGATGGAGCAGAATTTCGGCCTCGTCATCATGGCGCTGGTCGTGATGGGTTTTCTCGCCTTCATCTTCCTGCCCCATCTCTCCAGCCTGATCGGAGAGCGCGAAGACACTGACAAACCTGAGGTCGCTCACGCGGGCTTCGCCATGCATCCGGGCTATCTCGTCAGCGGTCTCGACGCGGCCATGGTGCGCCTGCTCGCTCCGCTTTCGGGCGCAACGCAGGGCGGCTTGATGGTGCCGCAACTGATCCTCCTGCTCATCATGTTGCCGCTCTCGGCCATGGGCTATGCCCTGCCCCATCCCTGGGGCCTTGCGCCGATTGCGATTGCCAGCCTGATCATCTTCGGCCTCGGCCGCCGATGGGCATGGGTCGAGGATGACCGCGAGAAAGCCTTGCGCATCCAGACCACAAGGTCAGACCAGTTCCGCATCGGTTTTGCCAATGACCTGCGCGACGAGGCCCTGATGGGCTATGCGTGGCTGTTCGTGCTGGTGCCCCTGGCCCTGCGTCAGATCCAGATGCATTTCGACCTGTTCGAGCCGGTCGACCCGATGATCCTGACCGGCGCGGCCCAATCCACCGGCCTCATTGAATGGCTGAAATTTTTCGGCACCGAACTCGCCAAGGGTGTGCCCATTGTCGACTGGGTCGACATCTATGACGTGACGCAGGAAGAGCCCTTCGTTCCGAAAGGCGCGGCCGCCCGCCACATCGTGTTCATTTCACGCCTGCTCGTGGATGTCGTCCTGATCGCTGCCCTGCTGCAAGCCTTCGGCATCATGCAACGCAACAAGGCCCAGAAGCGCCTGTTCGAAGCCGGGCAGATCGACTTTTTCGATCCCTTCATGGAGCGCCGCATCCTTCGGGAATCCTACCGTAAGCCCGGCGAAGACGGAATCCCGGTGAAAGCGCGTGCCCTCAACTTCTTCAGGGCACATCTCGAGAAGAGTCAGGAACTCGACCGGGGCGATTATTACTACAATACCCGCCGCCTGAATGAGCTTTACACCGACAAGGACGAGCGCGTGCGTTCCGTCGCGCAATGGCTCGCGCGCGATCTCGTCGTAGGCTCCGTCACCGAGCGAATGGCCAAGCTGGCCGACATGTTCAGCAATACGCCTCAGGATAAACGCGAGGAAGCCGATTGGGCCCGCAAATTCTATCGCTATGTCGACGATGTCATCGCCGATGCCCGAGCGCCAGGTTCGCCAAGATGGTCTTTGGAAGATTCAAAGCGTCTGTCGCGGCTGTTGAACCTCATCTCGGAAGATCGCGAGTTCGATCATGTCCGCGCCCGCGCCTTTGCCCTTCTGGGCAAGCAGAATTCCCTGCACGCAGCAAAGGCGCTTGCCGCGCGGCTCGTACGTCCCGAGCACGCCACAAGCCTGCCGGAGATCAGCCCGACCACTGCCCCTGAATGGTATTTCCGGCGACAGCGGCGGCAATCGGAGCGCGTGCTGGCGGCAGAGCAATTGCTCAGGATCCGCATGAACATCGAGGACCGCCAGAATGGGACTGGCAGCGCCACCCTCGCCTTCATCGATGCCGTCATTGCCTATGTCCGCAATGAAGGCGGCAAGGGCGAGCAGTTCGGAGTTTAGCGCAGCTGATCTGGCATTTACGTGCCCCTACTTGCCAGCCGGTCGCCTCGCCTATAGAAACCCTTTTGCTCATAGTGCGTATAACTATCGCAGAAGCTTTGCACTTGAGCCCTGATCCCGGCCGTTTGAAGGATACCCTTGAAACGGAAGCTTTCAGGCCCATATTATACTCACATCGAGCATAAGTGCGCGATGCAAGGAGGAACACATGGCCCGTCTGATCGATTCAGCTCCCGGATGCCCCACCCCGACGCCCCTTCGTGGCGCCTCTGCCGCCGAAGCGCGCGGCCTGTCCTATGACGCGACCGTCAAGGCCGAAACCGACCATCTCTATCCTCTGGTCGCCGATTTTGTGACGCCCATGGAGTGGCCTGCCGTCGCGCCCCTCGTGGCAGCCATCAACCGCCTCAAGAAACAGAAGAACGCGGTCATCCTGGCGCACAATTACATGACGCCGGATATTTTCAGCCTGGTCGGCGATTTCCGCGGTGACAGCCTCCAGCTCGCCCGCGAAGCCTCTGCAACGAACGCTGACGTCATCGTACAGGCCGGTGTGCACTTCATGGCCGAAACCTCGAAAATCCTCGCGCCGGACAAGACCGTCCTCATCCCGGACATGCGCGCGGGCTGCTCGCTCGCGGCCTCCATCACGGGCGCCGATGTGCGCCTGATCAAGCAGAAATATCCGGACTATCCGATCGTCACCTATGTAAACTGCACCGCCGAAGTGAAGGCCGAGTGCCACATCACCTGCACCAGCTCCAACGCGGCGCAGGTTGTTGAGGCCGTCGCGAAAGAATGGAACTCTGACACGGTCATCATGGTGCCGGACCAGTATCTGGCCAAGAACGTGGCCGCCCAGACCGATATCCGTATCCTGACATGGCCCGGCGCCTGCGAAGTGCACGAGCTGTTCTCGGCCGACGATGTGAACCAGCTGCGCGAGGCCCATCCGGGCGTCGTCATCCTGGCCCACCCGGAATGTCCGCCAGACGTGCTGGAAGCGGCTGATTTCGCTGGCTCCACCTCGGCACTGGCCAATTACGTGTCGGAAAACAGCCCGAGCAAGGTCGTGCTGCTGACGGAATGTTCGATGAGCGACAATGTCGCCGCCGTGAACCCGAACGTGAACTTCATCCGGCCGTGCAATCTTTGCCCGCATATGAAGCGGATCACGCTGGAAAACATCTATGACTGCCTGGTGACGGGCAAGTATGAGGTAAAAATCCCCGAGGACGTCCGCGTGCGGGCCAAACAGGCGCTCGATGCCATGATGGCCCTGCCGAAGATGGAACGTCCTCTGGCCTTCGAAACCGGCCTCAAGCCGCTGGAAGTCGAAATGGTCATGTAAGGCAGCCGCGCAGTTGTGCGCTGGCGCGGGGTGGGATTATGGTTGTGACGGGCGTTTTGGCAAAGGCACAGAGGAGTTCCGCATGTTTCCGGTCAGGTTCCGTCTCGCGGCGGCAGCTGCGCTGTCCCTGCTCGCCTGCTTCCCGGCTTCGGCGGGGAACGACAAGGACACCGACAAGACGGATGTGCTTGGCACCTGGAGCTTCCAGACGCGCCCCTATCGCAATGGCGAATGCGTCATGACCGGCACGATGAACCTCTCCCCCCATCCGGACAAGGGCAAGTATGCGTGCGAACTGACGGCGGTTGAGATGTGCACCTTCTGGGGCCGTTCGGTCGTGCGCCAGTCCTGTCAGGCCAGCCGTTATGGCGATCAGGTCTCCATCCGGTCCCAGATCGAGGAAATGCTGGAGTCCAAGGTCGAGGGCCTGATCTACATGCCCGACAATTTCACGCTGACAATCGAATCCGCTGACCGCATGTTCGGCGCGCTCGTCTCTGCGGTCACGGCACCGGCCGAATTCCGCCGAGCCAATGACGGGATATCCTGATCCAGTGACCGGGGGGAACATACAAACCATTACCGCGCCAGCAGCGGCCGCGAGCGACGTACTCATCGTCGGTGCAGGCCTTGCCGGCCTCTTCCTCGCGCTTGAGCTTGCGCCGCGCCGCTGCCTGGTGATCTCGCCTGCCCCGCTCGGCCAGGCCGCCTCGTCAGCTTGGGCCCAGGGCGGTCTCGCCGCTGCGCTCGACCCGCTCGACAGCGCAGAGCAGCACGCCCGCGACACGATCAATGCAGGCGCAGGTCTCGTCGACCCTATCATTGCCCGCCTCATTGCCGAGGAAGGTCCCGCCCGCGTCCGCGACCTTATCTCGCTCGGTGTCCCGTTTGACCGCACGCCTGACGGCGCACTCGCTTTGTCGCTGGAAGCCGCCCACAGCCGCCCCCGCGTCGCCCGTGTGGCAGGCGATCTTGCCGGCAAGGCCATCATGGATGCGCTCGTCGCAGCGGTCGCCGCCTCAACCCACATTACAGTCATTGAAGGCGTGCGCGCTGTCGGCCTGCTTCAAGACGACACGAACCGCGTTGCGGGGGTTGTCCTGCGCGATGCTGCCGGCAATATCACCACCCAGACGGCCTGCCAGACCGTGCTTTGCACAGGCGGCACCGGCGGCCTTTTCCAGGTCACCACCAATCCGCGCGAAGCCAGGGGCGACGCCATCGCCATGGCCTATGAGGCAGGCGCCCTCATCGCCGATGTCGAGTTCGTGCAGTTCCACCCCACTGCCATCGATATCGGCCGCGACCCTGCCCCGCTTGCCACCGAAGCCCTGCGCGGCGAAGGCGCCACGCTGCGCAACCGCGATGGCAAGCGTTTCATGGCCAATTACCATACGCTGGAAGAACTCGCCCCGCGCGATGAAGTCGCCCGCGCGATCCATTCAGAACGCGCCGCAGGCCGGGGCGCCTTCCTCGACTGCCGCACAGCCGTCGGCACGCATTTCCCGGAACATTTCCCCACGGTCTTTGGGGCCTGCAAGAGCGCCGGCATTGATCCACGCTTCGACATGATCCCGATTGCACCAGCAGCGCACTATCACATGGGTGGCATCGTGGCCGATTTCTGGGGCCGCTCAACCCTGAACGGATTGTCCGTTTGCGGCGAATGCACCTCGACCGGCGCCCACGGGGCCAACCGGCTCGCGTCAAACTCCCTGCTCGAAGCCGTCGTTTTCTCCCATCGCATCGCCGCGCATCTTCGCGAGGCAGACCTTGATCAGCCCGGCGCCTCGACGGCCACCATTCCGGCCTCCTTGCCGCATGACGCCCTCCAGACCCTGCGCGGCGAAATGTCGGCCAAATGCGGCGTCGTGCGTGACGCATCGGGCCTGACTGATCTTATCGACACCATCGAGACGCTTCGCGACCAGCATGGACCGGCGCGGCCATTGGTCACCGCGGGCCTGATGGCGCGCGCCGCCCTTGCCCGCGAAGAAAGCCGCGGCGGGCATTATCGCAGCGATTTCCCGGACACCGGCGCGCCTGAACGCCAGTTCCTGCTGCGCGAATTCAAAGAGACAGCTGAAGAGATTGCCTGATACATGAGCCCCGTTCCCCCGCCCCTGCCTGCCATTATCCTTGATCCCATTGTGCGCCTCGCGCTCGCAGAGGATCTTGGCCGCGCAGGCGACCTGACCACCGACGCGACCATTTCGCCCGAAACGAAAATGAGCGTTGTCATTGCGGCGCGCCAATCGGGCGTGATTGCGGGCCTTGATGCCGCCACCCACGCGCTGCACCTCATCGACCCCGCGATGCAGCTCACAATCGAGAAGCCGGACGGCAGCGCCATCGTGCCCGGCGACGTGGTCGGCCGCCTCGACGGTACGGCCCGCTCGATCCTGACGGCCGAACGCACAATGCTGAATTTCATCGGCCGCCTCTCCGGCGTTGCCACGCTGACACGCAAGTTCGTCGACACTGTCGCGCACACGGATGCGCGCATCGTCTGCACACGCAAGACCACGCCCGGCCATCGCGCCCTCGAAAAGCGTGCCGTACGTTGCGGTGGCGGCACCGCTCACCGTTACGGCCTCGATGACGCGATCCTCATCAAGGACAATCATATCGCCGCCTGCGGATCAATTGCCGAGGCCATGACCCGCGCAAAGGCCTATGCCGGCCACCTGCGCATGATCGAGATCGAGGTCGACACGCTCGACCAGCTGGAAGAAGCGCTGAAGTTAGGCCCCCATGCGGTCTTGCTCGACAATATGGATACGGACATGTTGCGCCGCGCTGTCGGCATGATCGATGGTCGCGTCACGGCTGAGGCCTCAGGCGGCGTCAACCTCTCCACCGTGGCAGCGATTGCCGAAACCGGCGTTGATTTCATCTCCGTCGGGGCCCTCACCCATTCCGCACCAAACCTTGACGTGGGACTGGATGTCGTCTGACACTCTGAGTTGATGACACAACTTCTCGCATGAAGGACAGGGCATGACCCGATCGGGCGGACGCAAGAGCATATTCATCACCGGCGCAGCCTCCGGCATCGGCGCCGAAACGGCCCGCTACTTCTTCAAACGCGGCTGGTATTGCGGCCTATATGATGTGAATTCCGCCAGCCTCGCCCAGGTCGCTGACGAGATCGGCATCCAGAACTGCCATGTCGCCACACTCGACGTGCGCAAGCGGCCTGACTGGACGGCCGCCGTGAAAGGCTTCGGCGAGGCCACCGAAGGCGCCATGAATGTGCTCTTCAACAATGCCGGCATTGGCCGCCATGGCTGGTTCGAGGATGTCGCGCCTGAAGACAATGACTCCGTCATCGACGTGAACCTCAAGGGCGTCATCAACGGTGTCCATGCCTGCCTGCCCCTGTTGAAAGCGACGCCTGCCTCGCGCATCGTCAACACGGCCTCCACGGCCGGCATTGTCGGTTCGCCGCAGCTCGCCGTCTATTCGGCCACCAAGTTTGCCGTGCGCGGCCTGACGGAGGCCCTCGACGCCGAATTCCGCGATCTCGATATCCGTGTCACCAGCCTGATGCCCTGGTTTGTCGATACACCCATTCTCGACATGGGCGCCACCGAAGGCGCCAATGTGAAAATGTCGGACCAGTTGCGCGAGAACGGCATGACCGTCTATCCCGTCTCCATGGCCGCCGAACGCGCCTGGGACGCCGCTCATGGCAAGGAAACGCACTACATGGTCGGCAAGGACGCCGAGCGCGCGCGCTTCATGACCCGCTGGCTGCCGGGCGCCATTCGCAAGCGTGTGAGAGCCAGCGTTCCCCCGCGCAGCTAGACGCGCTTGCGGGCCATCGCCAGACCGTCATGGCCCTTGCGGCCCACCTGCTGCAGCACAATCGACTCAAATTGCGCATGCGATGACAGGCGCCGATTGAACGCGCCCGCCCCGCGCGCCATTACATCGCCCTCGGGCGGGTCGATCACTGCGCCCTTGCGGATGACATTATCGGCCAGCAGGAGGCCTCCGGGCACCAGCAGACGGGCCGCCTCTTCCAGGTAATCCGGGTATTGATCCTTGTTGGCATCAAGGAAGACGAGGTCGAAAGGGCCTTGCAGTGCCCGAAGGCTCTCCAGTGCCGGCCCTTCGATCACATGACAAACCTCTTCCAGACCGGCCAGCCGGAACGTCTCGCGCGCAAAGACGGCATGGGCCGGGTCCAGTTCGAGCGTTGTCATGTGTCCACCCTCCGGCAGGGCCCGCGCCATCCAGACGGTCGAATAGCCCCCGAGTGTGCCGACCTCCAGCATGCGGGCCGCGCCCGTCAGCTTGCCCATCAGATAGAGGAACTTGCCCTGCCCTGCCGATACTTCGATCTCGGGCAGGCCCGCCGCGCGCGCCCGGTCCCGGATGGTCTCGAGGATCATATCCTCGGATGCAAAAAGACCGTCGATATAGGCATCGACGGTCTCAAAGATCTTGTCCTGCATCAGGCCCGCCTACTGAAGCGCCGAGCCATTCAAGTCATTGCTGGCAACCGTGATGCCGGTCTGTTTGGCCATATAGGCGGCAACCTTGTCGGCATTGCTTGGCGTGTTCAGTTCAGGCTCAACATAGTCGACCGACTTGATCGTGGTCAGGCGCGGGGCGCCGTTCGTGATTGTGCGGTCAGAGGTCGTGACAGTCGCCGGGGCGATCGTGGGGGCCTCAACGGTCTGGATATAGGAGGTGGCCGCGCCATCAACCGGCGTAATCACTTCATCCGCGCTGAGCGAAGCCATACGCACTTCAGCGCGCTTGGCTTCATAGCCCTTGCGAACGCTGGCCCATTCGGAGCCTCGCGGGAAGCGATAGAACACGTGCATGCCGATCTTGTCGGTCTTCACGAGGCCTGCGCTCCAGATCGGATCGACATAGGTGGCGTGGTAGTGCGTTGCGCCGCCCGTATTGTCGACGCTGAGATTCATCATGACATGCGCGGCGATCGTCTTGGCGCGTTCCCAGTTACGGCCCATCGGAGGCGTGTTGAGCGCCCCGTCACAGGTGAACGTGAACTGGCAGCCCGTTGTGCGGGTCGCACCCTGGAACACGACGCCACAGGCAGTGTCAGGATAGCGGTGATCGCGCATGCGGTTGGCGATGACTTCGGCAACGGCCATCTGGCCATCGAGCGGCTCATGGGCCGATTCATAATACACGGCCTGCGCCATGCACTTCTGTTCCGCGCTGATCGCCTCGGCGCGCTTGATATGTTCAGGGCGGAAGCTGACCAGCGAGCTCAGCGCAGCGCCATCACGGTCGCGCATCGCAAAACGGCTCATCGAGGAACCGGTGTCGCGCTCAAGCGTATATTCAACGGTGCGCATCCACGGCGTATCGAGCAGAGCAGGCGCATAAGCTGCCGTACGTACGCTCACACCACCGTCTTCCATGCTGGCAAGGCGCACGGCCTGCTCGCGGAAATCGGCGTCAGCCCGCTTTTCGGCCTGAATCTGGCCGACCATGGGCAAAGTCACAGTCGCAGCTACGGCGCAGACGGCAATCGTTGCCCCGCGGACAAAAATATCTCGCTGTTCGTCGTCTGTCATCGTCATCCACCAACGCTTGAGCTTCTCTCGGAGCCCACTCATTGGCGTCAGAGTCGCCCGTCGTGGTTTAAGAACCCTTAACAACATCACCGCTCCCCAATCCCCGGCAGACGATATGACTTCGTCATTTTGACCCGGGCGTATTTGGTTTGACTAAAATTCAGAGACCGTTTCGGCCCCGCTTCTAGGCGGGAAGTAGGCGGCCAGCCCCCTTCCTAGCAAGAACTCAGCCAGTTCCGTCAGTGACATTTCCGAAAGGTGAATCCGGCATATGCGTATGACATTCGCGTAATGTACGAAAACACGCGCGCACTCTGTTGAATTTCATAAGAATTTATGACCCGCCCCGGCGGGGCAGGTCATTGGCACTCAAAGCACGTGTGACAAAACTACAACACCGTTTTGCCATCGAAACGAGCGGCATGCTGTCTATTTAAGCGATTCTTTGAGGGCAGCGTGTGCCGCAGCAAGACGCGCAATCGGCACCCGGTAGGGTGAGCAGGACACATAATCGAGACCTGACCGATGGCAGAAAGCCACCGAAGCCGGGTCACCGCCATGCTCGCCACATATCCCAAGTTTAATGTTCGGACGGGTCTGGCGGCCCCGTTCAGCAGCGATTTTCACCAGTTCTCCCACGCCAACCTGGTCCAGCGTCACAAAGGGGTCTTTCTCGTAAATGCCCTTATCCTCGTAGATCTTGAGGAAGCGGCCAGCATCGTCACGCGAAATGCCCAGTGTCGTCTGCGTCAGGTCATTGGTACCGAACGAGAAGAACTCGGCGGAATTGGCAATGTCGCCGGCCTGCAGCGCAGCGCGCGGCAGCTCGATCATCGTGCCGACCATGTATTCCAGCGTGGTTCCGGTCTCGGCGAACACGGCCTGAGCCGCCTCATCGACAACCTTCTTGAGGATCGACAACTCCTTGTGGGTAGCCACAAGCGGGATCATCACTTCCGGAATCGGCTGGCGGCCCGTCTCTTTCGACACATTCACCGCAGCTTCGAAGATGGCACGCGCCTGCATCTCGTAGATTTCAGGATATGTAATGCCGAGGCGGCAACCGCGGTGTCCCAGCATGGGATTGCTCTCATGCAGGTCAGCGGCGCGGCGCTTCAGCTCGTCCACCGAGACGCCAGACGCCTTGGCCACTTCGTCCATATCGGCATCGGAATGCGGCAGGAACTCATGCAGGGGCGGGTCGAGCAGACGGATCGTCACCGGCATTTCGCCAAGAATGCGGAACAGTTCCTCGAAATCGCTGCGCTGCATCGGCAGCAGTTTCGCAAGCGACTCGCGGCGGCCCTTCTCGTCATTCGAGAGGATCATCGCGCGCACTTCCGGAATGCGTGTCGCATCAAAGAACATGTGCTCGGTGCGGCAAAGGCCAATGCCTTCGGCGCCGAAATCAACCGCCGTGCGGGCATCGAGCGCCGTTTCGGCGTTCGCGCGCACTTTCAGGCGGCGGGCCTTGTCAGCCCACTCCATCAGCGTGCCGAAATCCCCCGACAAGTCAGGCTGCATCATCTCGACAGCGCCCAGCATCACCTGGCCGGCAGCACCGTCCACCGTGATGACTTCTCCCTTTTTAACTTCGCGGCCCATGATGCGGAACACGCCCTTGGCCATATCGATCTGCAGGCCACCGGCGCCGCAGACGCAAGGCCGGCCCATGCCGCGCGCCACAACGGCTGCGTGGCTGGTCATGCCGCCGCGCGCCGTCACGATGGCGCGAGCCGCGTGCATGCCCTTGATGTCTTCCGGGCTGGTCTCGACACGAACGAGGATGACGTCTTCGCCCTTCTCGGCCAACGCAAAGGCTTCCTCGCTGTCGAACACGACCTTGCCCACGGCGGCGCCGGGGCTGGCTGGCAAGCCGGTCACGATCACGTCGCGCACCGCATTGTCGGCAATGGTCGGGTGCAGCAGCTGGTCGAGCTGCGATGGCTCAAGGCGCAGCACGGCCTCGTTCTCGGTGATCAGGCCCTCGCGCGCCATGTCGACCGCGATTTTCAGCGCGGCGGCGGCGGTGCGTTTCCCGTTACGGGTCTGCAGCATGTAGAGACGGTCATTCTCGACCGTGAACTCCAGGTCCTGCATGTCTTTATAGTGGCGCTCCAGCGTGTTCGCGACATCGCGCAGCTGGGCATAGACGGCCGGCATGGCCTCTTCGAGTGGCGCGTCGGCTGAACCCAGCGTATCTGCCCGCTCGCGCGAGATCGGCGCCGGTGTGCGGATGCCCGCCACAACGTCTTCGCCCTGCGCATTGATCAGGTATTCGCCATAGAAGATCGGCTCGCCATTCGACGGATCGCGCGTAAAGGCAACGCCCGTGGCGGAGGTTTCGCCGAGGTTGCCGAACACCATGGACTGCACGGTCACGGCTGTGCCCCACTCGGCGGGAATATCATTCAGCTTGCGATAGGTGATCGCGCGGTCGTTCATCCACGAGCCGAACACGGCCGAGATGGCGCCCCAGAGCTGTTCCTTCGGATCATCCGGGAAGGGCTTGCCGAGCGCCTTTTCGACAGCTTCCTTGTAGGAAACGATGACCGCTTTCCAGTCTTCGGCCTGCATCTCGGTGTCGAGTTCAAAGCCCTGGCGCTCTTTATAATCGTCAAGGATATGCTCGAACGTGTCATGGCGCAGGCCCAGCACCACATTGGAATACATCTGGATGAAACGGCGATAGCTGTCATAGGCAAAACGGTCGCCGGCCAGAATCGCAAGGCCCTTCACGGAAGCCTCGTTCAGGCCGAGGTTCAGCACTGTGTCCATCATGCCCGGCATCGAGGCGCGTGCGCCCGAGCGCACGGAGACGAGCAGCGGGTTTTCCGGATCGCCAAAGCCCTTGCCGGATTCCTTCTCCAGCGCGATCAGCGCAGCGTCCACCTGCGGCGCGAGCGTGGAAGGATAATCGCGGCCCAGCTCGTAATAAGCGGTGCAAACAGCGGTCGAGATGGTGAAGCCGGGGGGCACAGGCAGGCCGAGCTTGGCCATTTCGGCAAGGTTAGCGCCCTTGCCACCGAGCAGGTTCTTCATCGACGCATCGCCGTCGGCCGTCCCGCCGCCGAACCCGTAAACCCAGGTCTGTTCTGCGTGTTTCAAAGCCGGTTCACCCATGTACTTCACCCTTTTATCGACCGTGTGGATCAGATTCCTGCCACAAAACCTGCAATTCCTATGCTGCATTGCAACCGGTATTGCCAGACCCTGACGTGCGTGAAATCGCCCATCGCGCTAGTTTTCTGTACGACCCCACCCGGAGTCAAACATGCGTGGCTCATATGCCACGCATTGGTAAACGCCTTGCCTCCGCAATCGTTCAGAATTGGGGCAGTCAGCCCTCAATCAGCGAAAAATCGGCAACCTTGTGCAGGTTAGCGCGAACATCGCTGAGCAGCGCCAGGCGATTGGCCCGCACGGCCGGGTCGTCATCATTCACCATGACACCCTCGAAGAAGGCATCGACCGGCCCGCGCAGCCTGGCCAATTCGCCCATCGCCCCGGCAAAATCCTCGGCCTCAAGCGGCGCCACAATCGCCTCGCCGACATTGAACAGTGCAGCATAAAGCGCCTGCTCTTCCTTGGGGCCTTTTTTGATGAGGTCGGCATCCACCGCAAGCCCGGTTCCGGCCCCTGCCTGCGCAGGGGACCCGGAATCCCTAGGCCGTGTCCCCTGCGCAGGCAGGGGCGCGGCCGTGGGCGCCGATTTCGCCAGAATATTGGAAGCCCGCTTGTACAGCGCCAGCAGGTCTTTCCCGTCTTCCGTATCGAGGAAAGCGCCAAGCGCCTCAACCCTGCGCGTGATCAGCACAAGATCATCCTCGCCGAGGGCGAAGACGGCGTCGATCAGGTCATGCTGCTGACCCTGGTCGCGCAGGACCTGTTTCAGGCGATCCGCGAAGAAGGAGAGGATGTCGTCGGAAAGCCGATTGAGGTTTGCGAACTCCAAAACCACAGTGTCATTGAAGTCAGTGATTGCTGTCTCAGGCAAAATGCCAGGCACAGTCCAAATCCCATTGCTAACAACAAACCTGCCACCTGAAACGTATTCCGTCTCATATTTGTCCCGAATGCCCGTGTAGAGCGTATGGTCAAGTATTTCGTACCCCACACCCTCTTCCTCGGTTCCATCGTTCACGTCGCGAATAGTGCCTGTGGTCTTTTCACTTACCCAGTAAACCGTACCCAAACGCCAAGCGTCACGAAGCTGCAATTTCAACGCCGCATCTGTTGTGTTTAACAGTCCCAATCGAACGTCATTCTCCAAAACAATCCGCACCACGCCCAGCGCCGCACGGCGCAGAGCAAACGGGTCCTTCGATCCGGTCGGCTTCTCGTCAATCGCCCAGAAGCCCACAAGCGTATCCAGCTTGTCGGCCAGCGCCACGGCCACGCTCACCGGATCGGTCGGCACGGCGTCTGACGGGCCCTGCGGCTTGTAATGGTCGCGGATCGCATCGGCGACTGACGCAGGCTCCCCCGCCTCCAGCGCATAATACCGCCCCATCACGCCCTGCAATTCCGGGAATTCGCCGACCATTTCGGAGACCAGATCGGCCTTGCACAGCCGGGCAGCGCGTTCGGCGAGGTCTGCATCCGCGCCCACGGCCGGTGCCAGTTCGCGCGCCAGTGCCGCCACGCGCTCCACCTTGTCGCCCAGCGATCCCAGCTCTTCCTTGAACGCAATCGTCGACAGCTTCTTCGCCATATCGTCCAGCGGCGTCGCCTTGTCCTTCTCCCAGAAGAAGCGCGCATCCGAAAGGCGCGCCGAGAGAACCCGCGCATTGCCCGCCGCGATCTGTTTACCACCATCAGGCGCGTCGATATTGGCGACGACGATGAAGTGCGGCGCCAGCTTGCCACTCTTGGCATCGTTCACCGCGAAATATTTCTGGTGTGTGCGCATCGACAGCGTGATCACTTCCGGCGGCAGGTCCAGGAAGTCCGGGTCCATGTCGCCCAGCACCACGACCGGCCAATCGGCCAGGCCCGTCACTTCTTCCAGAAGCCCAGCGTCTTCGACCCAGCTCAGCCCCGCTTTGGCGCACACGTCGGCAATGCCCTTGACGATCACATCGCGCCGCGCATCGCGCGTCAGCCGCACATGGCCTTCACCTTCCAGCTGTTTCGCATAATCCGCCCAGCCCGTCACCGTGAATGGCCCGCGCCCGTGCACACGGTGGCCCTCGGTCTCATTGCCGCTGGCGAGGCCATCAATCTCAAACGGCACAATCGCGCCATCCAGCACGCAAACAATGCGCTGCAGCGGGCGCACCCAGCGCAGCTCGCCCGTGCCCCAGCGCATGCTCTTCGGCCAATGGAAGCCGCGAATGATCGCAGGCACAGCCTCGGCCACAACGTCGGCTGTCAGGCGGCCCGGCTTGTCCAGCATGGCGACATAGAAGTCGCCCTTCTTGGGATCGCTGCGCACTTCGGCCTGATCAATCGAGGTCAGCCCGGCGCCCTTCAGGAAGCCCGCAATCGCCTGCTCCGGCGAGCCAACCTTCGGCCCCTTGCGCTCTTCGGCGACATCGGCCGATTTCACCGGCAGGCCCGTCACATGCACGCTCATGCGGCGCGGCCCGCTGGCCGTCTCCAGCGCGTCAAAACCGAGGCCCGCCGCCTTCAGCGCATCGCCCAGCGCCTTGCCGAGATCGGCCTCGGCCTTGGCCTGCATGCGCGCAGGGATTTCCTCGCAAAAGATCTCGAGCAGAAGGTCAGCCATGGGGAGTCCAGCCGTTGGAAAGTGAGACTGCACGGCATAGACGCGCCTGCGCCGGGGTCAAGACTTGCGCGCCAGATCACATGGCCTGGGGCAATCTAAACGCCGCACGTTCCGCTAAAGGGCACGGCGGTCCCGTTTTCAGGTTCAGTCACCTGGATCGTGCCCTCATAGCTCTTGTACTCGAACCCGTCGCCGACCTCGGTTACCTCCAGCTGGACCATCAGGCCCCGCGCCTCATTGGCATAAAGCCATGTGCTGGTGCCTTCAGTGTCGGTCTTGGAGACTTCCTTCAGCGCCACGGGTTCGCCCTCAAGGCCAATGGCTGCGGGGGCTGGCACGCCGGCAATCTCGGTCATGAACAGCAGCGGGCCCGGCTCGCTCTCGGCGTTCACCGCATGGAAGCTGCAATAGATTTCATTGGTGGCGGGCGTGAAGTCCGTCAGCTCCCAGGCCGAAGCCTCGTCCGCCTTTTCGATCGGCACAGGCTCCTGCGTCACCGTCGGCATGTCAGCAGCCTCCGTTTCGGTCACGGTGGCATCAGGCGAAGGCGCCTCTGTTTGCGGGCCGCACGCGGCAAGCCCGGCAGCGAGCGCAAGGGCGGATAGGGCAGATACGAATTTCATGGGCAGGTCTCCTCTGCCCACACCTACGCCTAGACGGCCAATCCGTTTCAATCAGGAAGCGCGCCCTTCTTCCTGCTCGGCCACGTCCCGTCTCGCTAGCAATTGCCTGAACTGTCGGGGTTCCACACATCCGATTCTATCTCGAACTGCGCCGGAGCGTAGACATAGCCAACACCCTTGGTCTGCCCGGGTGAGATATAATGCCTGCCTTCGAAACTGTGTCCGCTCGTCGAGGCATTCGGGGCGAGGGTCAGACCAAGGCAGATCGGATATGTATTGTTGTTCTGCGCCCAGAAGTTCCAATAGCGGGAACCATCGAAATCCTCTTCAAAGTCACTGTAAATGTAGAGGTTCTGGTCGTTGTATATTGTCTCGCGCTCGAGAAGCGTAGACTCGTACATGGTCTCGCAGCCGCCAAGGGAGAGCAGGGCTAACGCGGCGACGAAAAGGCTGGTTTTCATGAAGGTCTCCGAAGAACAAGCCTGCAATTCTACTGGCCGCTTCAGGCTTTGCAATCTGGGCAAAATCGCTTTTTTGTCCGATTAGCTGCGCGCTTCTTCCTGTTCTGCCCATTGCGCAGCCGCGCCGCGTGCAAGGTCGCGCACGCGGGCGATATAGGCCTGCCGCTCGGTCGGGCTGATGGCGCCGCGCGCATCGATCAGGTTGAACGTGTGGCTGGCTTTCAGCGCATAGTCATAGGCCGGCAACGGCTTGCCTGCATCGCGCAGGGCGTTCGACTGGCTCTCGCAATCGGCAAACCAGCGTTTCAGCATCTCGACATCGGAATGTTCGAAATTGAACGCGCTCTGCTGGCGCTCATTCTCGAGGAACACGTCGCCATAGGTCAGCGGCACGGCGCTGTCCGGATCGTTGAAGGGCAAGTCGTACACATTGTCGACGCCGAAGACGTACATGGCGAGACGCTCAAGCCCATAGGTCAGCTCGCCTGACACTGGGAATACGTCCAGCCCCCCGACCTGCTGGAAATAGGTGTACTGGCTGACTTCCATCCCGTCGCACCAGACTTCCCAGCCGAGGCCCCACGCGCCGACGGTCGGGTTCTCCCAATCGTCTTCCACAAAGCGGATATCGTGCACCATCGGGTCGATGCCGATCTTGTAGAGGCTGGTCAGGTAAAGGTCCTGCAGGTTTGCCGGGTTCGGCTTCAGGATGACCTGGAACTGGTAATAATGACCCAGCCGGTTCGGGTTCTCGCCATAGCGTCCGTCCTTCGGCCGCCGCGACGGCTGCACATAGGCGGCCCGCCAGTTCTTCGGCCCCAGCGCCCGCAACACCGTGCCCGGATGCAGCGTGCCCGCGCCGACTTCCATGTCATAGGGCTGCAGGATCGCGCAGCCCTGCTCGGACCAATAGGCCTGCAGCGTCAGGATCAGGTCCTGGAAGGATTTCGGTTTCGGCTGGGCTTTGGGCGCTGGCATTGAAACTGTCCGGAAATTGTGTGTGGCCCGGACCTACAGGGCAGCGCCGCAGCGCGCAAGCGTCAGAGGCCTTTGGAGTCCGCATGGTCGGCCGAGCCGCTCTTGCGACCGGTCAGCGCGCGGTAAAATGCCGGATGCCCGAGCATCGCGATGCCGAGCCCGAAAAAGACAGATCCAAAGAGGAGAACGCCGAACATCATGCAACGAGCCTTTCCTGCGCCTTCATCCTCTACCTGAGGTGGGCGGATGGCAAGCGTTTGCAAGTTGAATTCACCTGATGGGTCCGGGAATGGACTCCGAATACCCATCGAGTTCACCCTACCAGGCGATCGAATGCCCTTCCATGAGCCGTCGACCGGCCTCGGAAGGGCTAGCCAAGGGCGTCAGTGTTCATTGCGCCGCGGGGACCTCAGCGTCGACCTGACCGACCTGCGCACGCGCATCTGCCAGGGCGATCTCCAGAAAATCACGCTGCTTCGCACTCGGCTCTGCAGCAAGTCCTACGAGGCTGACATCGATGATCCCGTTGAGATGTGAATAGATCGCCGCCGTGCGCCTATCCCGATCCCTCAGGACGTTCCGGGCCATGCCGACCAGCTGGTTATCCACCTTCGTTTTCTCTACCGCCGCCGCAACCAGACCCCGATCGGCCGCCTGCCCGAAAACGGCCGACACCGCCTTCAGGTGTTCATACCTGCCGCCGAAGAAGGGTTTATAGCTCCCCGCCTTGAAGATTTCACCGAATGCCACCGCCTGTACATTTGCAGGCAGGCAATCATCCCGCATGCAATCGCCTACCTGGTACAGGCCCTGCGGAGACCCGAGCAGGGCGGCCTGGGCGAAGTAGGCCATGCCCCTGCTTTTCTGGTCCGCACCAAAAGCCTCCTTGCTCCAGCACAACCAGCCGAGATTGGTGGCCGCTGCGGCGCCGCGCCAGGTGACATCGGAATAGGCCGGGCAGCGATAGGTGTCCGCGCAATTACCGGCCGCGTCTTGCAGGGCCTTCAGGGCCGATGCGTCACCGGCAAGCGCCTTGTCGCCCAGCGCATTCATTTCCTTTCGGGCGGCGGAATAGCCATCCGCAAACTTGTCGGCCTGCGCCACCTGCGGCAGGCCCATGGCCGCGATCATGCCGAATGACACCAATATCCGTTTCATCATCTGCGCGCCTCTTCGATCCCACAGGATCAATAAGGATAGAGCGACATGATTCAAAAGTAAAAATCCGGCCTAAAAGGCTCAGAAAGGGCTGCGGTTACGGCGCTGCCGCTCAGAGCCCCGCCTGCGTTTCATTATCTGCCCTGAGGCGGCCGGATGCCCCATTATGGCGACCCAGCAACCCATCATGATCATCAGCCAGAACAGGATAGTAAGCATCGCAGCCTCCCAATTGGCGCGTCGATGGAACCGGGCCAATGTAGCACAAGGCTGCGCGGCGTCCTACCAGTCGATTGCCTCACCCCGGCGAATAGCTTCCAGCGCGGGGCTGGCGGTGCCATCCTGCAGGTGCGTCACCAGCGGCGTAAGCAGGCGCACAGGCCCACGTTTCAGGCCCTTGCGCCCGCGCACCAGCACCCGCCGTGCCTCCTCGCCCGGCTTGGATGCGACAGGCAACACGGTGATGTCGCCTGTCTGACGGTCGAAGCCGGTCAGAATGCGGGCCAGCTCAGCAGCGCGATGAATCATGACGATCGGCGCGCGGGGTTTGGCGGCGAACACCATGGCCTTGATCCAGCCAGTCAGATCGAGGGACTCAAGATAGGCCTGTGTCTTGCCCTCACCGGGAGCCGAGATCCGGCCCGGCTCGAAATACGGTGGGTTAGCAAAGACGAGATCGAACCGGTTCTCATGGGTTTTCACCCAGTCGGAAGCTTCAGCAGCCTCAACAGAAACACGATCTTCAAAACCATTAGCCGCGACACCCGCCTGCGCCAGCTCTGCCATCTGCGCGTCGATTTCCACACCCGTGAGGCGGATATCGGGCAACCGAAACGCAACCGGCAACAGTGCCCCCCCACAGCCACATCCCAGCTCCAGCGCTTCTCCGCTGTCCCTGTCCTGCAAAGCTGCCGCGAGCAGCAGCGAGTCGCTGCCGGCCCGGAATCCTTTTAGTGGCTGAACCAGTTTCACGCGGCCCTGATAGACCGTGTCCTGCGTCGTCGCGGTCACCCGCGATCAACTCCGGACAAAGCATTCTCGGCCGCCCTCAGCACGTCGTCACGCACCATCACGCGGCGCGGAAAAGCGCCGATATTGCCTTCAATGGCCGACATGTGCTGGTCGGCCACGAAATATTCGATGCCCGCTTCCTGCAGCAAATGCTCAATGTACGAGAGTTTCACCAGATCATTGGTGCGGAAGACTTCCTCCATCAGGGCGCATTGCCCCGGAGGTTAATGTCGACCGAACGCGCGTCATAGACGGAGGAACGATCAGGCTTTTCGCCCTTGCCCGTAATGATATCGATCACTGTGGTGATATTCGGACCGCTTGAACCAAGGGGGAGGCCAATGCCGACCCCCATGCCCACACCGCTACCATAGGAGCCGCTTGACCCACCGACGCTTACAGACGAGCGACTGCCGGAGCGGCCAGTTTCTTGATCAGTGTAACCGCCGGTGACCTCGAACCAGTCACCGCCTTCCTGGAGGGTGATTTCGGCAGCGCGAAGCAAGGCCATGTCATGCGAGCGACCAGCATCGGAATCTGTATAGGATACGCGATAGCGCCCCTGTTCGATTTTCTGGGAAGCATAGCCCGCAGCTCCATCGGAACGTGCAGGTCCATAAGGCGTATGGCTTGCACAAGCGGCAAGCAGGACGAGTGAGGAGGCGGCGATGAGGGTTTTCATAAGGGATATAAAGCCCAGAACCGGCATCTGTTCCAGCCCCACGCACACAGCGCCTATGGCGACATGCGCAAACCTGCGCCATATAGCTGCGGCCCGGTGCCGCGTCGTCCTTGGCGCTTGCATCGCATAAGCCTAAATAACAGCTTAGGCTGATCCAACAGGAGTAACTTCTTGACCCTCGCGCCGAGACCCAGATCCAAGGCGGCCATCGGCTCGATCGTCGAACGCATGCAGGCGCTTGTCGCAGACGACCTCGCCGCCGTGGAAGTGCTGCTGGCCGAACGCGCCGCCAGTCCTGTTGCCGTCATCCCTGATCTTTCCGGCTATATCGTGTCGGCCGGCGGCAAACGGCTGCGGCCGATGATCACGCTGATTTCAGCGCAGGCCGTCGGCAAGACCAGCCGCGCTACCCATGCGCTGGCTGCAGCTGTCGAATTCATCCATACCGCGACGCTCCTCCACGATGATGTCGTCGACGAGAGCGACCTGCGCCGCGGCAAGCCCGCTGCCAAGGCGATCTGGGGCAACAAGGCGTCCATCCTCGTGGGCGACTTCCTGTTTGCCCGCGCTTTCAACCTGCTTGTTGAAACCAACAGTCTCGACATCCTGAACCGGCTCGCGACCGCGTCGACCACGATTGCAGAAGGCGAAGTACGCCAGCTCGCAGCCATGAAGGCGCGCGACCTGCCCACCGAAGACTATCTCGCCATTGTCGAAGCCAAGACTGGCGCCCTATTCGAAGCGGCCGCGGAAACCGGCGCCATGTCGACAGGTAGCAATGAACACGCTGCGGCGCTCGCCACATATGGCAAGAATCTGGGCCTCGCCTTCCAGATCATTGATGACGTACTCGATTATGGCGGCACCACGACGGTTATCGGCAAGTCTGTCGGCGACGATTTCCGGGAGTGCAAGATCACCCTGCCTGTCATCATTGCCCGCCGTCGCGGTTCAGATGAGGACCGCACATTCTGGGAACGCGCGCTGAATCCGGATACACAGGCGGAGCAGGATCTGGCCCACGCCGTCCACCTGATCCGGGCGACCGGCGCGGCTGAGGCCACGGTGCAGGAAGCGGAAGCCTATGCGGCGCTCGCCAAGGGCGCGCTGCGCAGCCTGCCCCAGAGCGTCTATCGTGATGCCCTCGAAGACCTGGCCGATTTCTGCGTGGAACGCGCCTACTAGCGCCCTTCGTCGGCCAGCTTTCGGCCTAGCGTTCGCCTCTGCCAGACCCACAGGCCAATACCTGCGGCGCCAAGGATAATTATGATACGCGCGCCGATAATGGGACCGAGGCCCAGTAGGCCCGCGCCGCAAGCGAAGCTCATCGCCGCCCACAGGGCCGAGACCTTCCAGTGCGGCCAACCGTCCCGTAACAATAGCTGATACGCATGATCGCGATGCGCTTCGAACAGGTGCTTGCCGGCGCGGGCGCGCCAAATCAGCGTCAGGAAAACGTCCACCAGGAAGGGCAGTATCAGGGTCGCTGGCTCCCAGACCGTCATTCGGCAGGCCACCATGAGTCCGGCCGCGCCAAGCAAGGCACCCATACCGAGGGCGCCTGTATCGCCGGCAAACAGCTTGCCCGCCATATTCCAGACGAGGAAGCCGAGGATGGCCGCAGCGGCGAGCGCCGCAAGATGGCTCATGATGGCTTCGTCATCGGTATCGGGGTCGGTTATATCCAGCAATTTCAGCAGGATGGCGAAGGCGATAAGCATGATGGCGGCACTGCCCATGGCGAGGCCATTGGCGCCGTCCATGAAGTTCGTCGCGTTCATCAGCACGAACAACCAGAGCCCGACACCGAGCACTGAAAACCAGACGGGCAGCGCATAGCCGGCATCCGGCCCGAACGGCATGTGGAAATGGCCCAGCCGCGGACCGAACGCCGCCGCCAGAAGCGAAATGGCCCCCAGCAGCACAAGCTTGCGCTTTGAATCCAGGCCTCGGATATCGTCATAAACCCCAATGATTACAGCCATCAGGATGAACATCAGGAGCGCAGCCAGCTCTGTGCTGTAGATAGCAACCAGATCGCCCGTCAGGCCCAGGCCGAAGGCGACTGTGGCGAAGATGGCAATACCGCCGGACGTCGGCACGGGGGCTTTCTGGGTCTTTCGTCCACCGTCCGGCGCATCCGTCACGCCGAGCCGGATCACCAGCCAGCAAAACAGGGCCGAGATGATCGGCATGCCCAGAAGCACCAGAGTCATGACAGGTTCGCGCCTCCCAACAGCGTCGCGCGCACCCATGCTTCGGGCTGCTGCGCCTTCAGGAATTCGGCAGATTCCCTCGCCGCATCAAGGGTAGCGTAGAGGCATACAAAGGTCGCGCCTGAGCCACTCATGCGGGTCATCAGGGGACTTTTCGGACCATTCACGGACCATTCCGGGGACTTCAGGGCGCCATGTAGGGTCAGTGCGGGGGCTTCAAGGTCATTTCGCTGGCCAGCCAGCCACTCAATCAATTCGCCAGGATCGGCAAAGTCCGGCAATGGCCCGCATTCGGTAAATTCGGGGCCGCCATCGGCGGCATCGAAGGCGGCAAAGACCGGCCCGGTCGGACAGGCAATGCCCGGATTGAAAAGGACCGCCGGGATGGGCGCAGGCAGGCGGACAGGTTCAACCCGCTCCCCTTCCCCGCGCATGAAAGCGGGCTCGCCAAGGAGTGCGACCGGCACGTCTCCGCCGAGCTGCGGCGCGACGGTACGGGCATGCCGAGGGTTAATGTCCCAGAGGCGGGTGAGCAGGCGAAGGGCCGCTGCCGCATCCGCCGATCCACCACCAATGCCGGCAGCAACCGGCAGGCTCTTCTCCAGATGCAGCGCCGCGCCGTGCTTGACGCCTGCTTCAGCCTTCAGCGCACGCGCGGCCTTGAGGACGAGATTGTCGCCGCCGGTGCCAGCCTCGGTCGCGCCGGGGCCGGTGACCGACAGCGTCAGGATATCGGAGGGTTCGACCGTCAGCCGGTCGGCCGCTTCCGGCCCGGCGAAGACGACCAGCGAGTCGAGGTCATGGCGCCCACTGGGTTTGGCCGGGCCGACATGCAGGAAGAGGTTCACCTTGGCCGGCGCGAATGTGCTGAATGAGGTCGGCATTGGCTCGGATCAGTTCTGGCGGGCGACGGCCAGCGCTGTAGATGTATCAGACTCAGCCTTCTTCAGCAGAACCGCTTCGGGGCCAGAGGTCATCTTGGCCTCGATACGGGCCTTGTCTTCGGGGCTCGGGTCAAGCTTGAGGGCCCGTTGCCACTGGAAGCGCGCTTCTGTCTTGCGGCCCAACTGCCAATAGGCATCGCCGAGATGATCGTTGAGGAGCGAAACGCCGGGCGATAGCTCAACGGCCCGTTCGAGGAAGCGGGTGGCCAGCTCGTAGCGGCCCATCCGGTAGTGCGCCCAGCCGAGGCTGTCGACGATATAACCGGATTGGGGCTCCAGCTCGACGGCGCGGCTGATCATGTTCAGCGCGGCGTCATAATTGAGGCCCCGGTCGATATAGGCATAGCCGAGATAGTTCAGGATCGAGGCATTCTCGGGCTGGAGGGCAAGCGCGGTCTTGAGATCGGCTTCCGCCTGTGGCCAGCGATCCGTCTGTTCCAGCGTCGTGCCGCGCGCATAGATGACGCGCCAGTCCTGACGGCCTGCGCTGGCATCTTCGGCGATAACCTCGCTGAGCAAGTGTTCGGCTTCGTCATCCCGGTCGAGCGAGCGGAAAAGATCGGCCAGCTGGATCTTGAGGCCCCGGTCGGGGGAATGCTGCAGCGCTTCGCCCGCGATGGCGATAGCTTCCTGATTGCGCCCTTCCCGGCGCAGGGCCCAGGCCATCTGGCCGCGCGCGGTGGCGTAGAATTCCGACTTCTCAGGGATACGCGAGAGGACGGCAACAGCCTCCTCGCGGCGGCCGGCATTGTCGAGCGACTGGCCCCAGAGCGACCGGGCGACCTGCAGGTTCGGATCAAGCGCTAGGGCGAGCACGAAATAGACGCCGGAAAGGTCGTCATCGGTCTGCATCATCAGCGCTGCCGCCGGCACATAGACGGCGAGCGCCGCGCCTTCGCGCGTGGTCAACCGTGTCGGCTTGATCTTGCGACCGGCAAGGATATCGGCGCGGAGGGCATCAAGGCCCGCATTCTGGCCGATGTCGTCGCGAAATGTCTGGAGGATTTCAAGCGCATGGTCGCGCTGGCCACCGGCGACCAGAAGCTGCGCATGGGCATACACGCCCACGGCCAGCCGTGCGCCGGAGTCCCAGAGCGTTTCAAACGTGGCGAGGGCCGCCGCGTCATCCTTATCGGCCATCTGCAACAGGCCCATCATGTAGAGCGTGGCGCTGTCGAGGTTCGCATCGCCGGAGAGGCCGCTGCGCAGATAGGTCTCGGCGGCATCCGCGCCGTCCTTGTCAGCGATGCGCCAGGCTGAGAGGCCGCGCGCGATCACCTGATTGAACGGGCCGTATTTGGTTTCATCGAGATAGGGTGTCGCCTCATCTTCCTTGCCCCGCACCATGGCATCGACGCCGAGCGTTAGACGCACCAGCGTCGCCTCGCTGCCAACCTGGCTGGCGCGCTCGGCAAGGCCCACGGCGGTTTCATAGTCGCCTGCCAGCAGGGCCGAAAACACCGCCCGTTCAGCAATGCCGGACTTTTCCGGGGCTGTGTCGATGGCGGCGGCGTAATATTCAGCTGCCGTTTCGGGATCGTTGGTCATCGCGGCAAAGCGGGCGACGAGAAAGTCGCCATAGGCCTGCGCCTCGGCTGGACGGCCATTGGAGAAGAGCGCGTTGCGCAAATCGTCGCCCGACGGCGCACTGACGCACGACCCGGCCAGCAGGATGGCGGAGAGCGCTGACAGGGGCCGGAAAAGTTTCATATGAACAATCTTTCAGCAACTGCGCCTCGCGGCAAGGGTCAAAGGCCACAGGAGAGCCCGCTATTTAGTCAGATGCGACAAGGACTTCCTGCCTGTCGAAGAACTTGTCGATACCGCGTTTGACAGCCTGCATGGATTTTTCGCGTCCGGAGGACGATTGCAGCCGCTTGGCATCCGCCGCATTGGTGAGGAAGCCCATCTCAAGCAGGACGGCCGGGACATCCGGCGCCAGCAGGACATAGAAGCCTGCATTGCGGTGCGTACTGCGCAGGACAGGGCCGGCGGCCTTCAGTTCGGGCAGCAAATCCTCGGCAAAAGCGGCCGAATGGCTCTTGGTCTCGCGTTTGACGAGATCTTCCAGAATGCTGCCCACGACCTTGGACCCGCTGGTCTCGATCGGGATTTTCCAGTCATTCTTGGAGGCTTCCTTGTCGATCCGGCGCTCGCCGCGCTCGGAGATCGTGTAAACGGAGGCGCCGGAGACGTCGGGCGAGCCTGCCGCATCGGCATGCAGCGAGATGAAAAGGTCCGCGCCCCATTTACGGGCGAGTGTGACCCGGTCTTCCAGTTCGATGAAATGGTCATCCTCGCGCGTGAGGCGAACTGTGTAGCGCGGGTCCTTGTCCAGCAATTGCTCCAGATAGAGCGCCGCTTTCAGGGTCACCTCGCGCTCCAGCAGGCCCTTGGCCGACTGGGTGCCGGGATCCTTGCCGCCATGGCCCGCATCCACCACGATGACATATTGGCCGTGGCCCTTGCGATTGCGCGGGCTGAGCGGCTCTGCCGGGGCAATTTCGGCCGAGGCGAGCGTCATACTGGCCTGACGGGCATCGGATTCGGCGCGTGCGAGCCGCTGCATGTCGCGTTTGGCGATGCTGGCAAAGCGGGCTGTTGAGACGGTTTCAAGGTCAATAATGATGCGCCAGGCCTTTTCCTTGCCGGTCGGCGGCAGGGACAGGACCCGGGAAACCACCAGCGGGCGGTCAAGCAGGAAGCTGAGGCGGCCTCCGGACAGGGCCCAGTTGGCCACCCCACCCATGCCATTGCCGGCGCGGGACTGCGTTTCACCCTGAAGCGGCAAGACCAGGCTGCGTTGACCGCCCGATTCGGCCAGGAAAGCCTGCGCATCCTGAGAAATATCGCTCCAGACCGTAATCCGCGTCGGCGCGCCGTCTCCGACCACGCGGACGTCACTGATATCGGCCTCGGCATAAAAACCGAGGACAATACAGGTGCATAGCAGGATGAGAGAGCGAAAAAGGGTCATTTGGTCTGTCTGGCCGGACAAGCCGCTGATGAAGGGGGATGGTTTACACTCTCCCTAGCAGACCGAAGATTAACCCAGCATTGACTGCACATGCGTCATGTTAATGCCGCTGACGGATATTCACCCTTTCAATTCCCCCTGAAATTGGGCAGTATCCTGAAAGTAGCCGCATATCAGGCTACCCAACAAGTTTCCCAATGACGCGTCAGCGATCGCGCTTCACCGAAAAGGCAAGCGGGCGCCGCGCTCCGGAAAGCAGAGCAATATGTGCACGGGTGCCGTGGCCATCGTCAATTCTACCATGCCGCCTTTGGGTGCATGGGACAGGCATGGCTGGACCCTTTCCCAACAAACACAGACCGGCCTGACCGCTCGCACGAGGCGCCTTGCGCCCATGGCGGCGTCGCCGGATCATAAGGTTATGTTCCATGAGCAAACTCATGCTAATCGACGCCGCCCACCCGGAAGAGACCCGTGTGGCCATCGTCAATGGCGGCCAAGTCGATGATTTCGACTTCGAAACAACCGGTAACGAACAGCTTCGCGGCAATATCTACCTCGCAAAGGTAACCCGGGTAGAGCCATCGCTGCAGGCCGCTTTCGTTGAATATGGCGGCAACCGCCACGGTTTCCTCGCCTTCAGCGAGATCCACCCCGACTATTACCAGCTTCCGGCCGAAGACCGTGAAGCCCTCCTGAAGGAAGCCGCCGAAGAGGCCGCTGCCCAGATCGAGGATGAAGACGACGACGATATCGAGGGCGACGACGACGCCCATGCCGACGCTGATGACAGCGACGACAGCGATGACGACGCCTCCGATGATGACGAGGATGACAGCGACGACGAGAGCGAAGACGGCGAGGCAAAGGCCTCGGCCAAGCCCGCCCGCGGCCGCCGCCCGGCCCGCAAGGAATCGCCGCGTTCGTCAATCTCCAAGCGCTACAAGATCCAGGAAGTGATCCGGCGCCGGCAGGTGATGCTGGTGCAGGTCGTCAAGGAAGAGCGCGGCAACAAGGGCGCGGCGCTGACCACGTTCCTGTCGCTGGCAGGCCGCTATTCGGTTCTGATGCCCAACACCCCACGAGGTGGCGGCATTTCCCGCAAGATCGTCAATGGCGCTGACCGCAAGCGCCTGAAGTCCATCGTTGCCGAGCTGGATGTGCCGGATGGCATGGGCCTGATCGTGCGCACGGCCGGCGCCAAGCGCACCAAGGCCGAAATCAAGCGCGACTATGAATACCTCTCGAAACTCTGGGAAACCATTGTCGAGAAGACGCTGACCTCCGAAGCGCCGATGCTGATCAATGCCGAAGGCGGCCTTGTGCACCGGGCGATGCGCGACATGTTCGACAAGGAGATCGAGGAAGTCTGGGTTCAGGGCGACGAGGCCTATCGTGAAGCCAAAGACCTCGCCAAGCTGATCATGCCGAGCCAGGCCAAGAAGGTTCAGCAATGGAAGGAAGGCGATCCGCTGTTCGTCTCCGAAGCGGTCGAAGACCAGCTTGATTCCATCTATTCCCCGACCGTTCAGCTGAAATCCGGCGGCTATCTGGTGATCAACCAGACCGAGGCGCTGGTCGCGATCGACGTGAACTCCGGCAAGTCGACCAAGGAACGCAATATCGAGCAGACCGCCGTGCGCACAAACCTGGAAGCTGCTGAAGAAGCCTGCCGCCAGATGCGCCTGCGCGACCTGGCCGGCCTCGTTGTGATCGACTTCATCGACATGGACGAGAACAAGAACAATCGCGCCGTCGAGAAGAAGCTGAAGGAATGCCTCAAGGTTGACCGCGCCCGCGTCCAGCATGGCCGCATCTCGCAGTTCGGCCTGATGGAAATCTCGCGCCAGCGTCGCCGCCAGGGCGTGCTGCAGGCAACGTCCGACCCGTGTGAAGCGTGTAACGGCACAGGCCGTCGCCGCTCCATCCCGTCGGCGGCGCTGCAACTGATCCGCGCCATCGAGGCCCGCGCCTCGACCGGCGGGCTGAAAAGCATTTCGGTGAAAGCGCCAACAGATGTGGCGCTCTATATCCTTAACCAGAAACGCGAAGCACTGATCGAGATCGAACGGATGGCGGGCTTTGCCGTGTCGATCCATTCGTCCGAAGACCTGCTGCCCGGCGACTTCATGATCGATGCCGAGCGCGACCCGAACTCGAAACCGAAGAAGAAATCGCCGCCGCGTTCGCTGTCGAAATCCACGAAACCCGCCGTCTCCGATGAGGATGATGACGAGGATATCGAGGACGAGGATGACGAGGCCGTCGCCGAAACGGATGACGAAGCCGAAGACAAGGCTGAAGACACGCAAGGCAAGCCGCGCAAGCGTCGCCGTCGCCGGGGTGGCCGCGGCCGCAACCGCGATGCCCGGGATACGGGCCTTGAAGTGATTGATGGCGAGACCGCACAAGCTGTCGCATCTTCGGATGATGACAGCGACGATGACGAGGATGAAGACGGCGAAGCCGGCGCGACGCCGGAAGCCCGCTCGGACGACAGCGAAGAAGCCGGCCGCAAGCGCCGCCGTCGCGGTCGCCGGGGTGGACGTCGCCGTCGCCGTTCGGGCGGTGAGGATCGCGCCGAGGGTTCGGAAGAAAGTGCGCCCACAGATGGCGGTGCCTATCTCGACGGCCTGTCGGCCAGCGCACCGGACATGCTGGACGCGGAAGCGCCAAGTGAAGCCAAGCCTGACGAAACGCCTGCCCCAGCGCCAGAACCTGCCAAAGCCGACGCACCTGAAAAGGCCGAAGCGGACGCTGAGGAGCCTGTGAAGGCCGAGAAGCCGAAACGCGCCCGTCGTTCGCGCGCCAAGCCGAAGCCGGAGGCCGAGGCCGCTGCAGCAGAGGCAGCGCCGGAACCAGTCGAAACCAAGGCCGCGCCAGAACCAAAGGCTGAGCCAAAACCTGCCCCAGACGTCACGCCTGCGCCTGTGGTCGAAGCGGTCAAGGAAACCGTCGCAGCGGAAGCCGCCCCGGCGCCTGAAGCAAAGCCAGAGCCCAAGCCCGAACCAGCCAAGGCAGAGGCCAAGGACACCGGTTCAAAGCGCAAGGGCTGGTGGGCCCGCGCCAAGGGCGAATAAGGCCCTATAAACAAGCAGAAACAAAAAGGCCGGAGCAGCGATGCTCCGGCCTTTTCTTGTATGGTCCGTGGGTGATCCTTGATCAGGAACCGGCGTCAGCGTCCGCGCCGGCAACCGCCTTGAACTGCGGGTCCTTGACGACTTCACCAATCAGCTGCTGCACGGCAGGCGTGAATGCATCAATGACATTCTGGCAGGCCTTGATGGCGCTATAGCTGGTCTTGAAGGAATAGTGTGTTGCCACCGTGTAGCCTTCGGGATCGGCCGACGAAGACACTTTAAGGGCAATATCCCATGAACCTGTACCGAACGAGTTGAACTGCAGGGTTTCAATTTCGCCATTGATGACTTGACCATTCTTCTGGTCGTAGACACCTGCTGCGAACAGCTCGTCGCGCATGGCACCTTCAATGAACTCGCCCGTCGACTTACCGGGAGCAACTTCCAGCGCACCAAGGGCACGGCACGATAGGGATTCATCGACACCTTCAGCAAACGTGAAGTCAGCAACCTGGACCTTAGTCTCGCTATCATTCAGCGAACTTTGGAAGGCCATGATGTTTTCAGTGGAAACCGTGTAGGGTCGGCTAGAAGTTGTTTCACAAGCAGTCAACGCGACACATGCTGTGGCCAGAGCAAGATATTTTATCAAAGGAATCTCCCAATATTTGTTACAAGATGCGTCCCTCCGTAGGCCGCAACATTACAGACTTGTTATTTTTATTGAGGTCAACCCTGAATAGATAAACGGCCGGGGATTTCTCCCCGGCCGCCTGACCTCATTCGGTATTATAAATCTGCCTGGCGCCCTTAGGCGGCGGCTTTGGCTTTCTCGCCGCCGGGTGGGAAGCGGTCGTAGAAGCCTTCGCCCTTGGCCGCCATGTCGCGCAGCAGGTCGTTCGGACGGAAGCGGTCGCCATACTTGTCAGCGAGGCGGTCAGCCTCCTCGACGAATGGCTTGATGCCCCAGATCAGGTCCATGTAGCTGGCACAGCCGCCTGTATACGGCGCAAAGCCCCAGGCGAGGATCGAGCCGATGTCGGCATCGCGCGCGTCGGTGATGACGCCTTCTTCGAAGCAGCGGGCGACTTCAATGGCCTGACGCACGAGGAAGCGATGGGTCAGCTCGGTCTTCAGCGCAGGCGGGCACTCGTCGACCTTGACCTCGATCATCTTGTTGATGTCGGGCCACAGGCGTTCCGGCTTGCCCTTCTCGTTATAGTCGTAGAAGCCCTTGCCAGCCTTGCGGCCAACGCGGCCCTGGTCTTCGACCAGCCAGGCGAGGAATTGCGTGCGCTCGTCGCCCTGGACGTCAGCGCCCATGGCTTCCGCCGTGGCGCGCGTGACCTTGAGGGCCGTGTCGATGCCGACAGAGTCGGTCACTTCGAGGGCGCCCATCGGCATGCCGCACTGGCGGCCGACATTCTCGATGATCGCAGGCTTGATGCCTTCGGCCAGCATTTCCATGCCTTCGCGTGTGTATGTGCCGAAGCAACGCGAGGTGTAGAAGCCGCGGCTGTCATTGACGACGATTGGCGTCTTGCGGATGGCCAGCACGTAATCGATCGTCTTGGCGAGCGTCGCTTCGCTAGTTTCCTTGCCCGAGATGATCTCGACAAGGCCCATGCGCTCAACCGGCGAGAAGAAGTGGATGCCGATGAAGTTGGCAGGGCGCTTGGACGCCTTGGCCAGCCCGGTGATCGGCAGCGTCGACGTGTTGGAGCCCATGACGGCTTCCTCGCCAAGCTGTTCCTCGGCCATCTTCGTGATCTTGGCTTTCAGTTCTTCATTCTCGAACACAGCTTCGACGACGAGGTCGGCGCCTTTGACATGATCATAGGAATCCGTCGGCGTGATCAGCGCGAGCAGGGCATCGCCCTTCTCCTGCGTGAGCTTGCCGCGCGAGATATCCTTCTCGACGAGCTTGCGGGAATAGTCCTTGCCCTTCTCGGCATTCTCCATGGACACATCGACGAGCACGGTCGGGATGCCGGCCTTGGCCTGGACATAGGCAATGCCTGCGCCCATCAGGCCGGCGCCGATGACGGCGACCTTCTTCAGCTCATACTTGGGATAGCCCGCCGGACGGTTACCACCCTTGGAGAGCGCCTGTGTCGACAGGAAGAGCGAGCGGATCATGGCCTTCGCCTCAGGCCGCTGCTGCGTGTTGATGAAGTAGCGCGTCTCGATGCGCAGGCCTGCATCGATCGGCACCATGATGCCTTCATAGACGCAGGACAGGATGTTCAGCTGGGCCGGGTAATTGCCATAGGTCTTGGCGTGGAGCATGGCGTTGGCCATGGTCATCACCTGACCGGCGCCGGGGGCACGGTGTGGAACGCCGCCGGGCACTTTAAAGCCCTTCTCGTCCCAAGGTGCTTTCGCTTTCGGATTGGCCTTCACCCAGGCCTTGGCCTTGGCAACGGTTTCAGACGATGGCGCGAGTTCATTGACGACGCCCATGGCGAGGGCCTTCTCGGCATTGAAGCTTTCGCCCTGAAGGATCAACGGCAGGGCCGTCTGCACACCGACGAGACGTGGCAGGCGCTGTGTGCCGCCGGCGCCCGGCAGGAGGCCGATCTTGGCTTCCGGCAGGCCGAATTGCAGCTTCGGATTGTCATTGGCCGCGACGCGGTAATGACCCGCGAGCGCCACTTCGAGGCCACCGCCAAGCGCGAGGCCGTTCAGCGCAACCGCGACAGGCTTGCCGCATGTTTCGAGCTGGCGAAGCGTCTTGTTCAGCGAGAAGCCCGCGTCGAACTGGGCCTTCTTGATTTCGGCTTCGCTCTTGGGTTCGGACGATCCGCCGCTGCCGGCGCGGTCGCCCATTTCGCCGAGGTCAGCCCCGGCGCAGAAGCCGCTGGCCTTGCCCGAGGAAATCACAAGGCCCTTGATCGCGTCATTGGTCGCGACTTCCTGCGTGAAGGCGATGATGTCGGCGACGGCCTTGCCGGTCAGCGTGTTCATGCTGCGGCCCGGCACGTCGAAAACGGCATGCGCAATGCCGTCCGCGTCGATATCGAATGAGAATGTGTCGAGTTTCATGTCTGTCTTCCAGTAATTCGGGTAAGGATTAAACGCGCTCGATGATGGTCGCGGTGCCCATGCCGGCGCCGACGCAGAGCGTGATGAGAGCGGTTTCCTTACCGCTCCGCTCAAGCTCGTCGACCATGGTGCCCATCAGCATGCCGCCGGTCGCGCCGAGCGGGTGGCCCATGGCGATGGCGCCGCCGTTCACGTTCATCTTGTCGTGCGGAATGTTCAGCTTGTGCATCATCAGGAGGACGACCGACGCAAAGGCTTCGTTCAGTTCATAGAGATCGATGTCTTCCGGGTTCATGCCGGCCTTTTTCAGGGCCTTGAGGGACACGTCCGTCGGGCCGGTCAGCATGATGCCGGGCTCGGAACCGATGGAAGCCATGGCGCGGATACGGGCGCGCGGCTTCATGCCGAAACGCTCGCCCATTTCCTTCGTGCCGAAGAGGACAGCCGAAGCGCCATCCACGATGCCCGACGAGTTGCCGGCGTGGTGGACGTGGTTGATCTTTTCCAGTTCCGGGTAACGCTGCTTGATGACTTCATCAAAGCCCATGGCGCCCATGCCAAGGAAGGATGGCTGCAGCGCGGCGAGCGACTGCATGTCGGCTTCCGGGCGCATGTGCTCGTCATGGTCGAGGCGGATGCCGCCCATCTGGTCCTTGACGGGAACGATGGACTTGGCGAAACGGCCCTCTTTCCAGGCGCGCGCGGCGCGCTTCTGGCTCTCGACAGCGAAGGCATCAACGTCATCGCGCGAGAAGCCCCACTTGGTGGCGATCGTGTCAGCCCCAACGCCCTGCGGCGAGAAGTAGGACTTGATGGCGATTTGCGGGTCGCTCGACCAGGCACCGCCAGCAGCGCCCATCGGCACGCGGCTCATGCTTTCAACGCCGCCGCCGATGGCCATGTCGGCCTCGCCGGTCATGACTTTCGAGGCAGCCATGTTGCAGGCTTCGAGGCCGGAGGCGCAGAAGCGGTCGACCTGCACGCCGGCGGTCGTGTCGGCATAGTCGGCGTTCAGCACCGCGATGCGGGCAATGTCGCCGCCCTGCTCGCCAACCGGCGAGACGCAGCCGAAGACGACATCGTCGACCATGGCCGTATCAAGCTCGTTCCGGTCACGGATGGCCTGCAGGACTTGCGTGCCGAGGCTCAGCGCGGTGATTTCGTGGAGGGAGCCGGAGGACTTCCCTTTGCCGCGCGGGGTGCGGACGGCGTCATATACATAGGCTTCATTCATGGGAGAGGCTCCTTTAAAACGTGGGATCAGGGTGCCGGTGAATTCACCGGGTTGAGTGTGAGGCTCGCGGCGCAGCGGGCTGCTTCCTTGCCGCGGGAATCGAAAAGTTCGGCCTCGGCGAAAACCATCGCGCGGCCGATATTGCGCAGGCGTGCGACCACTTCGATAGCGCCGACACGCACGGGTCGCAGGAAATGCGTGTGGAGATCGACGGTGGACGGCAGGGCGCGCTTGCCCGCCTTCATGCCGGTCAACATGCCAATCGTATCATCCATCATGGCGACGAGATACCCGCCCTGGATCACGCCTGCGGGATTGGTGAATTCCTGACGGCCCTCAAAGCGCACACGCGTCTCCCACTTCTTCATGTCGAGCGACAGGAGCTTGAAGCCGAGCGACGTTGAGGACGGGCTCGGCTGAGGGAAGACTTCCGTGATGCGTTTGCTATCGGGCAAGGAATTGTTCCTCCGCTCGAATGACTGCGATCGGCACCTCAGCGCGGAGCGAGGGCATAACTGACATGAGGCAAGGTCCGGACGTTTGGCAGACAGGGACTATTTCATAGACGACTGCCCCACGCTGCGTTGTCAGCGAGCGCCCACGCACGATTTGTACGCCATTTCCGGCATCAAGTGCGATTTCCTGCACGTATTGTTCTGCACCGCCGACCAGCATCCAGTTCTGACCGAGCACAGGCTGCAAATCTCTCGACCAATCATTCACTGCGCGAACGAGATAACCGGAGGCGTCAATAATGGAGTATGCGGGCTTGGCGGCATCTAGTGATGACCATTCCACGACAAAATCGCCACAAGCCGCTTCTGAAGGTTCGATTCGGAGCACCTCCTCGGCAGCAACGACAGTTGTGGGAACAACCGGAAAGGTTTCGTTGCCCCGCTCCTCCACGAACTTCCCTGCTTCTGTTAGATAGCCAAGGAAGTCAAAATCTTCAGATCGAACGACAACCACTGGCTCAGTCATGACATTATAAAAGCAAATGGGCGCCCTGCCCTTTGCCGGGACATCTTCCGCGGATGCTGTGGCTACGCATCCCACGAAGATGAGGCAGAAGATCAGGGCATCTTTCAATTTATAGCGTCCTCGCGATCAGCATTTTCATCACTTCATTGGCGCCGCCATAGATGCGCTGGACGCGGGCGTCGGCATACATCTGGGCGATCGGATATTCGTCCATATAGCCGAAGCCGCCATGCAGCTGGAGGCACTCGTCGATGATCTTGCACTGGAGATCGGAGATCCAGTACTTCGACATGGAGGCCGTGGCTGCATCCAGTTCGCCCTTCAGCAGCAATTCCGTACAATGGTCTGCAAACACTTTTGCGACAGTCGCTTCGGTCTTGGCTTCGGCGAGCTTGAACTGCGTGTTCTGGAAATCGAAGATCGTCTTGCCGAACGCCTTGCGGCCTTTGACATATTCGACCGTTTCGTGGATCGCGCGCTCGATCATGCCAATGCCCTGAAGGCCGATGATATGGCGCTCCTGCGGCAGTTTCTGCATCAGCTGGATGAAGCCCTTGCCCTCTTCCTCGCTGAGCAGTGCAGACGCCGGCACACGCACATCATTGAAGAACAGCTCGGACGTGTCAGCCGCGTGCTGGCCGACTTTCTCAAGGTTGCGGCCACGCTCGAAGCCTTCAAGGCCGTCGGTCTCGACGCACAGGATCGAGATGCCCTTGGCGCCTTGTGTCGGGTCGGTCTTGCAGCACACGAGGATCAGGTTGGCCGTCTGGCCATTCGAGATGAAGGTCTTCGAGCCATTGATGATGTAACTGTCGCCGTCTTTCCTGGCGGTGGTCTTCATGCCCTGAAGGTCGGAGCCTGCACCCGGCTCGGTCATCGCGATGGCGGTGACGAGTTCGCCGGTGCAGATTTTCGGCAGCCAGCGCTGCTTCTGGTCTTCGGTGCCATAGGCCGTGATGTAGGGCGCGATGATCGCATTGTGCAGCGTGATGCCGAAGCCGTCGACGCCCTTCCACTGCTGCTGTTCGATGATGATGGCCTCGTGGCGGAAATCCCCGCCTGCCCCGCCATATTCTTCCGGCACCGATGCGCCGAGCAGGCCCATTTCGCCTGCCTTGGTCCAGATTTCGCGCGGCACGATGCCAGCCTTGCGCCAGGCAGGCACGTGCGGCGCACACTCCTTTTCGAAGAATTGCGCGACGGCATCGGAGAAAATGTCCATTTCCTCGTCATTGCGCCAATTCGACTTCGGCACATTCAATGGACTCTCGCGCATTCCTATTCCCTTCAAATTATAAGGCGGCACTTGCCGCTTACGTTCACGTAAACATGTAAGAAACAGAGCGCCGCTTGCACAGTGGTCACGCTGCGTCAGGGACATGCGCATAACTGCGCACGTCCCCGTCTGGATCAGAACTGGTCGGCCGACAGCGCCATCATCGACTTGGCACCCGTCTTCACCTTGGCCAGATGCGCGGCGGCATCCGGCAGCATGCGGTCGAGGAAATATTGGCCCGTCAGCAGCTTCTCGTCATAGAAAGGCTCGCCATCCGCCTTCTTCTCGATCGCCACCTTGGCCATGCGCGCCCACATATAGGCCAGCGCGGTGATGCCGAAGAGGTGGAGGTAATCATGGCTGGACGCGCCGGCATTGTTGAAGTCGGACATGCCGTTCTGCATTAGCCAGGTCGTGCCTTCCTGCAGCTGGGCCCGCGCGGTCGACAGGCCTTCGATGAAGGGCTTCAGCTCGGCATCGTCGCCCGCCGTACCGATGAAATCGTCGAGTTCGGCGAAGAAGCTGAACACGGCCCGGCCACCATTGCTGGCAAGCTTGCGACCGACAAGGTCGAGCGCCTGGATGCCGTTCGTGCCTTCATAAATCATCGTGATACGGCAATCGCGGACATATTGCTCAAGGCCCCACTCGCGGGTGAAGCCCGAACCGCCATGCACCTGCAGGCCGATATTGGCGCTCTCGAACCCCTTATGGGTCAGGTAGGCTTTAACCACTGGCGTCAGCAGGGCCATATAGTCCCCTGCCCGCTCGCGGACCTTCTCGTCATTGGACTTGTGCTGCAGGTCGCCCTGGAAGGCGGTCCAGTAGGCAAAGGCGCGGGCGCCCTCGATAAAGACCTTCTGGTCGAGCAGCATGCGGCGCACGTCCGGGTGCACGATGATCGGATCGGCCACCTTCTCCGGCGCCTTGGCACCGTTGAGCGAGCGGCCCTGAACGCGGTCCTTGGCGAAATCGACGGCATTCTGGTAGGCAATCTCGGCTTGCGAAAGACCCTGCAGGCCGACGCCGAGGCGCGCCTCGTTCATCATGACGAACATGGTGCGCATGCCCTTGTGTTCCTCACCGACGAGCCAGCCGGTCGCGCCGTCATAATTCATAACGCAGGTCGCGTTGCCGTGGATGCCCATCTTCTCTTCAAGGCCGCCGCAGGAACAGGCGTTGCGCTCGCCGAGCGAGCCGTCTTCCCTGACGATATATTTGGGCACTACGAAGAGCGAGATGCCCTTGATGCCTTCGGGGGCGCCGTCGATCCGGGCAAGCACAAGGTGAATGATGTTTTCGGTGAGGTCCTGCTCGCCGCCGGAAATCCAGATCTTCTGACCGGTGATCTTGTAGCTGCCATCGGCCTGCGGCGCGGCTTTCGTATTGATCAGGCCGAGATCTGTGCCGCACTGCGGCTCGGTCAGGTTCATCGTGCCGGCCCATTCGGCAGAGGCCATTTTCGGCCCGTATTTCTGCTTCTGCTCTTCCGAACCGCCCGCCATCAGCGCCTCATACGCGCCGCCGGTGAGGCCGGGATACATGCCGAAGGCCATGTTGGCGGAGGAAATCATCTCGCCCCAGGCCAGACCGACGACCTGCGGCAGACCCTGACCACCCATGGCGGTGTCCTTGGTCAGCAGCGGCCAGCCATTCTCGACCAGCATCTTGAACGCTTCCGGGAAACCGTCCGGCGTCTTCACGCTGGCGTCGTCATTGCGCTTGCAGCCCTGTACGTCGCCGACATGGTTCAGCGGAAACAGCACTTCCTTGGCGAACTTGCCGCCCTCTTCCAGGATCGCATCGATCAGGTCGGGTGTCGCGTCTTCAAAGCCGGGCAGGTTGGAATAATTCTGAAGCTGGAGCACTTCATGAAGAATGAATTGCATGTCGCGGACAGGGGCGTCGTAACGTGGCATGTGAGCTTCCTTGTAAACAAAAATGGCAACTGGCGATCAATCTAGAGCAATCGTCTAGAAAGGTCGTTCCAGTTGCCAGAACCTCGGATAAGGAGGTGGATCAGACTTCGTCGAGTTGGCGACGGGCGACCGCTTCATAGGCCGCGACCTGACGCTTGCCTTCTTCGTTCGGGCCGACCTTCTGGATGAGGTCCTCAAGCCAGAGGATACCCTTGCGCAGTTCGGTCAATGCCGTGTCGATGTCTTCGCGCTGGACTTCCAGCTCTTTGACCTGCTTCCGGAACTTGTCGAGCATCATGTACTTCTGAGCCCGTTCGCCGTCGTCCAGCACGTAAAGATCAAGGATTTCACGAATATCGGCCAATGGCAGGCCGAGACGCTTGAGGCGTACGATAATCGTGAGGCGAGCACGGTCCCGGTTCGAATAGACACGGGTCATGCCATCGCGCGCCGGATGCAACATGTCCTTGTCTTCATAGAAGCGAAGGGCACGTGGCGTCACACCATATTCCCGGGCAAGCTCGGAAATCGTGAAGGTGCGGCTATCGGCGGCGGAAATGTGTGATGTCTTGTGATGCATTTGGTCAGCTTAGACCACGGGTTACGCGAACGTCAACGTCAACTTTACGCGAACGTACAGGGAAACTTGCCCCTTGGTAAACGGAAACGGCCATCCATTACCAAATCGCAGGTAAATATTTACCTTTAACCTCGCTTTAAGACCAAGCCTGTCATCACGGTAAACGAGTGTGAACGAATCGGCCTCTAAAGTTAACTTCCAAGGCCGGGTGAGGGAGTATCGGGGATGAACCAGACAGGCCCCTGGAGTGTCAAAGGCATTGACCAACGCGCGCGCGATGCGGCGCGCGAAGCCGCCAGTGCGGAAGGCCTCACGCTTGGCGAATACCTCAACCGCCTTTTGATGTCTGACGATTACGACCTGCCGAACGAGATTTCCTCGCTCTACCGTCCGCAAGGCCGCAATCATTCCGAGATGGCGCCCCCGCCGCAGCCATCGACCGCCTCATCAACCCTGGACCGACTGACCCGGCGTATCGAAGCCGCCGAAGCGCGCTCGACCCTCGCCATCACAGGCATGGACCACACCGTGCTCGGCCTCGTCGCCAAGCTGGAACAGGCTGAAGGCAACAGCAACGCAGTTATCGGTCATGTCGAAAACCTGATCGACGAAATTCGCGGCACGCATGAAGCGCTACAATCCAAAGTGCGCCGGCTGGAAGAAGATGACTCTGCCCAGCAGAACCTGGACGCCCTGAAATCGCTGGAGGACGCGCTCGGCAAGCTGGCCACGCATGTCTACGAAGAAAGCGAAATGACGCAGAACGACACGCAGGCCATCAAGGGCCGTGTCGAATCCGGTTTCGCTGACCTCAATGACCGCGTCGAAGGCATGGAGACGAAAGTCCAGTCGACCCTTTCCGAGGCGGCTGCCCGTGTCGAGAAGGCCGTCCAGGACGCAGAGAAACAGTCCAAGGGCGCCGCCACGGAAGTGGCCGAGCGCCTGTCAGCCGTCGAGGCCGACGTCTCCGGCGCGCTGGAATCCATGGAAGGCACGCTGCTGCGCATCCAGGACCGGCTGAACCGCGCCGAGACAACTACGGATGCGGCGCTGAAGAGCCTGGAATCCACGTTCACAAGCCTCGACAGCCGTATAGAGGCAGTTGCTCAGGCCTCGGACCCGGAACTGGCGGACCGCCTGCGCGCCGAATTCGAAGCCAAGTTCGAGGATCTGACGAAATCGGTCCGGGAAACGGTGGATCAGGCCCGCCTTGAGCTGGCCGATGAAATTTCCCGCGCCGCCGAGGGGTATGACGGCACGGCCGTCACCACAATCAAATCCGAGCTGGGCGATGTCCAGAAGCGTCTCGCCGCCACCGAAGAGCGCCAGACGCGCGCGATGGAAACCGTGTCGAGCCAGGTCAACCGCATGTCGTCCAGCTTCGACGAACGCATCCGCGAAGTTGAAGCCCGCGACGACACGGCTGCCACCGAAGCCATGCGTGCCCAGTTCGAACGCCTCGGCGAGACGGTCAGCGCCCGGATCGATACGCTGGCAGAACGCGTCGACGAGCGCGTGACCGAAAGCGAAACCCGTAGCGCAGACGCCATCGAGCAGATCGGCGAACAGGTCGCCACGGTCGCCTCACGCTTGCAGAAGCGCCAGGACGATGCGGTCAAGGCGATCGCCACGCATATGGAAGAGAACCGCAAGCGCACCGATGCGCGCCTGTCGGATGCCCTGTCCAATGTGTCCGAGCGTCTCGAGCAGATGCAGAGCCAGTCGACCTCTGCCCTGTCGCCTGTGCAGCGCGCGATTGCATCGCTGGCGACGCGGCTTGAAAGCCTCGAGGAATTCACGTCCCCTCCCTATGCCGATCCCGGCGGCGCTGACACACTGCCTGACGCCCCTGACTTCTCTACGCCGCCCGTCACTGCGCATGTTCCGCCGCAAACTCAAGCAGCCGCCACCTTCATGCCCGGCCTGCCGGATGCGGAAGATGAAATTGGCGACGAGGACTTCTTCGCTGGCGAAGACGATGCCCTGAAAGCAGACACTTCAGATGTCTTTGGCGACATGTCCGACGCCTATGCCGAAGACGACGATGACGATGACGACGAGTTTTTTGAAGCCGGTATCCAGGGATGGAATGAGGCCCTGGAAACCGCCCGCAAGTCCGACACCACCAGCACGAGCGCACCGCATGATGCTGCGCCCCTTACAAAGGCGGAGATGGGGCCGGAAGCCTATTTCGATCCACTGTCCGAGCTGGACGGCATTGATGGCGTGCATGACAGTCACACCGAGGCCCGTGCCTCCGACATCTTTGACACTGATGATGACGAAGATGATGACTTTCTCGAAGCCCTCCTGCCGACTATCGCGCCTGCCCCTGCACAGGATGAAATGCTGGCAGACGAAGAGGCGCCGCTCGCCATCCGCGAAGACGACACGAGCGACTATATCGCCCGCGCCCGGCGCGCAGCGATCAGCGCAGCCGGCAGCCCTGCAACCGCCGCGCATCGCCGCGACCGGCGCAGCACGGACATGCCCGGCTACCGCACGCAAGGCTCCAGCAAGCTGCCACTCTATGCGGCGGCATCGGCCGTCGTGATCACTGGCGCTGCCGTGGGCGGCTATCTCTATATTCGCGGCAAGCAGGCTGCGCCCGTCATTGCTGCATCGGTCGACACTTATGTTGATCCGGGTGCGCCCGAAATCGTTGAAGCGCCTGTGTCGGCTGTCGAGGCCGCCTCTGAGGCGGCTGCACTGGCAGAGGCGACGGTGGACGACGCACCTATGCCGGAAGCCCTGCCGGCAGGCGCAACCGATGCTGACCTGTTTGATGCTGAAGACGCTGAGGCTGAACTCGCCGCCCCTGCACCAGCTCCCAACCCTGTGGAAGCGGCAGCGGTCGAGACCAAGGCTGCGCAAACGCCTGCCCCGGCTGCGGCACCCGCGCCGGAGCCCAAACCGCCCGCCAAAGTGGTCGCTGCAACCGCCAGCTTCCCGGCCATCTCACCTTTCGTCTCGGTCGAGAGCGCAGCGGCCTCGGGCAATCATATCGCCCAGTACCAGCTGGCGCAGGACCGTATCGCTGCCGGCGACTACGCTGCTGGCGCGTCGATGATGCGCAAGTCGGCCACAAAGGGGCTTCCGATTGCCCAATATGGCCTTGCCAAGCTGCACGAAAAGGGCATGGGCGTTCCGAAGGATCTGTTCCTCGCCCGCGACTGGACCCAGAAGGCCGCCGAGGGCGGCAACGTCAAAGCGATGCATGACCTGGCCGTCTATTTTGCCGAGGGCGAAGGCGGCACGCAGAGCTATGCAGGCGCCGTCGAGTGGTTCCGCAAGGCCGCAGAGTTCGGCATTGTCGACAGCCAGTACAATCTCGGCATTCTCTATGAGCAGGGTCTCGGCATCAGCCCGAACCTGACTGAAGCCCTCTTCTGGTTTGAAGTGGCTGCAAAGAGCGGGGATCCGGGCGCACCGGCAAAGGTCAAGGAGCTGAAGGCCCGCGTTTCTCCGGAAGCCGCCGAGCAGGCCCACAATCGCGCCGTTGCATGGGAAGCCTCACGCGACAATGCGATCAGCAATGGCCGCTTCGGCGCCCAGCCATGGAACACGGGCAACCCGCTGCAGGTGCAGGGCGTGCAGGTGGCGCTCTCCGCGCTCGGCTATCAGATTGGTACGCCGGACGGCGTCGTCGGCGGGTCCACGGCGCAGGCAATCCGCACCTATGAAGCGGCGAACGGCCTGCCCGTCACCGGCACGATTACCGGCGACCTGATCGACAGCCTGAATGCCCGCGCTGGCGAAGCCGCCAACGGCTGAGCCTCATGGGTTGCGGATGAGGCGTGACAGCCGCATGCGTTCTAGATATGTTCCATGAGAATCGTGGCAGGATATCTGAATGACACCTCTTATCACCATTGGCTCGATCGGCCTTGATGCCGTCCATGTATTCCTCCTGCTGGCCGCTATTGGCCTGGGCGGTTTCGCGTGGGCGCTGCGAGGCAGTACCGCGCTTATCCGCCGCGACCTGAAGCGGGCTGAAGAAGACCTCGCTGATACGAAGCAGGCCCTGCGTACGCAGCAGGAAGTCGCCCGGCAGGCCGAGCTTGCCCTCGCCGAAGCGCGCGCCCGCAGTGCAGAGGAAGAAACCAAGTTTGCCCAGCTGGCACAGGGCGTGCTGCAACGCGCGAACACCGCATTCCTTGAGCGGGCCGACGAGACGTTCAAACGCCACCGGGAAGGCGCGCAGGGCGAGCTGAAAGAGCTGATGAAGCCCATCGGCGAGAATTTCGACGCCTTCAAGAAGCGGGTCGACGACCTTGAGAAAGTGCGTACCGAGGACAAGTCGCTCCTGTCGGAACAGGTGAAATCCATTAGCGAGAGCCTGCTGCGCAACACCGCCGAGACCGGCAAGCTGGTCAACGCGCTGACCGCGCCAAAAGGCGGCGGACGCTGGGGCGAGATGACCCTGCGCAACGTGATGGAGCAGGCCGGGCTTTCGGCCCATTGCGACTTCAGCGAGCAGGTGCATGACGAAACCGAGGAAGGCCGCCAGAGGCCGGATGCGATCATCCGCCTGCCGGGCGACCGCCAGATCGTGATCGATTCCAAGGTGTCGCTCGCCTCCTACATGGCCGCCGTGGAAGCCGAAGACCCGGCCCAGAAGATCCTCCACCTGAAGGCCCACGCGACCAGCGTTCAGCGCCACGTCAACACGCTCGCTTCGAAGGACTATCAATCAAACCTCGGCAACCGGTTCGATTACATCGCCATGTTCATTCCGGGAGAGAATTTCTTTGCCGCTGCGCTGCAGGAAGCGCCGGACCTGATCGAACGGGCGATGTCCAAACAGGTGATTGTCACCACGCCGACAACATTGATCGCCCTCGCCAAGACCGTTGCGCATCTCTGGCGCCAGCATCACCAGAACGAGAATGCCATGGCGGCAGCCGAGCTTGGCGCTGAACTCTATGGACGGATGGGCGTCATGCTTGGCCATATCGAGAAGCTCGGCAAGGCGCTGAACGGCTCGGTCGACCATTTCAATTCGGCCATGGGATCGTTCGACAAGCGCGTGCTGCCGACGCTGCGCAAGTTCGAGGACATGGAAATCGCCCCGCCGCGCAAGCCACTGGCCGAGCCCAAACAGATCGAAAACCGGGCCAATACGCCCGAACCGATGGGCGAGCTGGACTTCGGGACGAAGAAAAAGGTCCTTCCGGCGGAATGAAACCGGGCAGTTGACCAAACGCCCTACCCTACATATCTGACTGTCATGGCTATTCGCGAGATCCTCACCGTACCCGACCCGCGCCTCAAGGAGGTGTCAAAACCCGTTGAAGGCGGCGTTACCGACGAGATTCGCGCGCTGATGGATGACATGCTGGAAACCATGTATGACGCGCCGGGCATTGGCCTGGCCGCGATCCAGATTGGCGTGCCGCTGCGCGTGATCGTCATGGACCTGGCCCGTGAGGACGAAGAGCCGAAGCCGCGCTATTTCGTTAACCCGGAAATCCTCGAAACCGTTGAAGAGACCCAGCCCTATGAAGAAGGCTGTCTCTCCGTGCCGGACATTTTCGACCAGGTGGAGCGCCCGGAGCGCTGCAGGATCAGCTATCTCGACTATAATGGCAACCAGATCGAGGAATGGGCCGAAGACCTCTATGCGGTCTGCATCCAGCACGAGATGGACCATCTCGAAGGCACACTGTTCATCGACTATCTCTCGCGCCTGAAGCGCCAGCGGGCCGTCGACAAGGTGAAGAAGGCCAAGCTGCGCAGCCTGCGCGAAGACGCCGCCTGAGCCTTCGGGGCCAATCTTCCCTTTATTGCCTGCGCCGGGCGCGCTAGACCCCCGCACGATGACCAGACCCCTCCGCCTTGCCTTCATGGGCAGCCCCCAGATTGCTGTTGATGTGCTCGCCGCGCTTGTTGCTGCGGGCCATGAGATTGCTTGCGTCTATTCCCAGCCGCCGCGCCCCTCGGGCCGGGGCAAGAAGCTGACGCCGACGCTGGTGCAGGCCTGGGCCGAAGAACACGGCCTTGAAGTGCGCACGCCGAAGAGCCTGAAGAAGGCGCCGGAGCAGGAGGCCTTCGCGGCCCTCAACCTGGATGCCGCCGTGGTCGTCGCCTATGGCCTGATCCTGCCGCAGGCCATTCTGGATGCGCCGCGCCTTGGCTGTCTCAACATGCACGCCTCGATCCTGCCGCGCTGGCGGGGCGCCGCGCCGATCCAGCGGGCGATCATGGCGGGCGACAGTGAGACGGGCATTGACGCGATGCTGATGGATGCCGGGCTCGATACCGGGCCCGTGCTGGCCTCCGCCCGCACGCCGATCACGCCAGCGACAACGGCGGGGACGCTGCACGACCGGCTGGCGGAGCTGGCCGGCGAGCTGGCGCCGCGCGCCCTGGCCGGGCTGGCGGATGGATCGCTGGTGCCGGTGGCGCAGCCGGAGGGCGGCGAGACCTATGCGAGCAAGCTGACATCGGCGGACCAGCCAATTGACTGGTCAAAGCCTGCCGCCGACGTCGACTGCCAGATACGGGGCCTCTCCCCCTTCCCCGGGGCCATCTGCCACTGGACGCCGGAGGGCGAGGCAGAGCCCGTGCGGCTGAAACTGCTGATGAGCGAGGCGACCGGCGCTTCCGGCGGGGCAGCGCCGGGCACGGTGTTGGACAACCGGCTGCTGGTGGCGTGCGGCGATGGCGGCGCTGTGCGGATCAGCCAGCTGCAGCGGCCCGGCAAGGGCCCGATGACGGCGGCGGTGTTCCTGAACGGTACGCCGATTGCGCCTGGCACGGTGCTGACCTGATGAGCGTGTGGATCCGCCCGGCCCATGATGACGAGATTGACGCGATCGCGGCGCTGAACACGGCGGCGTTCGGCCAATCGGCTGAGAGCAAGATCGTGCGCAGGCTGAAGCGCGATGGCGACAGCGTGCTGTCGCTGATAGCGCATGATGACAGCCAGATCGTCGGGCATGTACAGTTCTTCCGCATCCAGATCGACGGCGCGCCATTGGCCGTGGGCCTTGGGCCGATGTCTGTTCTGCCCGCACGCCAGAGGCAGGGCGTGGGCAGCGGGCTGGTGCGCACGGGCCTGCTGGCGCTGGAGGGCGCGGGCGAGACGCGCGTGTTCGTTCTGGGGCACCCGGATTATTATCCGCGCTTCGGGTTTTCTGCCGAGATGGCGTGCAATTTCGTGGCGCCATGGAACGGGCCAGCGTTCATGACGCGGGCGCTGAGCGATGCGGCGCCGGCTTCCGGCATGCTGACCTATCCCGCAGCGTTCGAGGCAGGTTGAGCATGGCGCGTTACAAGCTTCTCATCGAATATCATGGCGGGCCTTATCAGGGCTGGATGCGGCTGCCCGGCAAGCCGACGGTTCAGGGCGCGCTGGAAGAGGCCGCTGCCGCGCTGGATGGCGGGCCGGTCGAGATCTATGGCGCGGGGCGCACCGATAGCGGCGTGCACGCGATGGGACAGGTGGCGCATTGCGACTTTGCGATTGACCGGCCCGGCAAGGTGGCCGACGCGCTGAACGCGCATTTGCGGCCCCACCCGATTGCCGTGCTGAAGGCGGAGAAGGTGGACGAGGATTTCCACGCGCGGTTCAGCGCGAAGGCGCGCCACTATCGCTTTGTCATCATCAACCGGCGGGCCAATTTGACGGTGGAGAACGGGCTGGCGTGGCGCATCTCGCCGAAACTGGACGCCCGGAAAATGCACGAAGCGGCGCAGGTGCTGCTCGGCACGCATGATTTCACCACGTTCCGCGATGTGGAATGCCAGGCGAAGAGCCCGGTCAAGACGCTCGATAAGTTTGATGTCGCCCGCTATGGCGACCGCATTGAATGTACGCTGTCGGCGCAGAGCTTCCTGCACCGGCAGGTGCGCTCGATGGTCGGCTCGCTGGTGGAAGTGGGCCGCGGCAAGCGCGATGCGCGCTGGCTGACGCAGATACTGGAGGCGGCAGACCGCACGGCCTGTGGGCCGGTCTCACCGCCGGACGGGCTGTTCCTGGAAAAAGTGGATTACGACTGAGGCTGCACGTGCGGCGCCTGTGAGGGCGCTTGGGGGTGGTTTTGGGTTTTCGGGGACTGGATTCCGGGTCAGGTGTCCGGGATGGGCAGTGTTCGACCCAGCCCGGCGCTTGCGCTTGGGCCTGCTACGGGGCAATCGCGGTGCGATTGCTGATCCCTGCGCAGCTTTCGCCGGGGATACGGCGTTTCTGGAATTTCTGTTGAAAGCGCTGCCGCGAGGCGCGGCGAGACGGGCGCGCTGATGCTGCGCGGCCCCTGCCCCGGCGCATCGGAGATGGCATCCACATAAATCGTGCCGCAGCGATCCACGGAGATGAGCAGGCCCTGCCCGCTCTCTTTCATCCAGCGGTTCAGGTTCCACAATTGCAGCCACAGCCATGGCCAGAAGACGACATGGACGTGCGCATAAAGATGAGCGTGAGCCGGGTGCATGACGCGCAGTATACGCCCGGTGGGAGGGGGTGGGGAAAAGTGGGGGGATTTCCTACAATATGGGACGCGGTGCGACGCAGCCCTGCCGCGAGGTCATTCAAGTTTAGCCCCGCTAAACCAACACGATACGTTGCCATTGGCGGGCGCGGGCCCATCTTGCGTGGGTCGGCGCGGCTATTGTGTGCGCCTTTTGCAAATGATCAGACCAGCCACGAGGCCCACCATGACGACGACCGCTCCCCTGTTTGAAAAAATGACACTGGCCCATGGGCCCGCGTGGAAGAACCGGTTCATGCTGGCGCCGCTGACCAATACGCAGAGCCATCCCGACGGAACGCTGTCGGATGAGGAATACCACTGGCTGACCCTGCGGGCGACAGGCGGCTTTGGCCTGGTGATGACGGCGGCGTCGCATGTGCAGGCCGTGGGACAGGGCTTTCCCGGCCAGATCGGCGCGTTTGATGACAAGCATATTGAGGGCCTGACGCGGCTGGCCGCCGGGCTGAAGGCGGGCGGCGCGGTCTCGTCGCTGCAGCTGCACCATGCGGGCGACCGTTCGCCGGCTGATCTGGTCGGCGTGCCGGTTGGCCCGTCGGACGAGGCGGACAAGGGCGTGCGCGGCCTGACGCTGGCCGAAGTGGAACAGCTGCGCGATGATTTCATTGCGGCGGCCGTGCGCGCGAAGAAGGCCGGGTTTGACGGCGTGGAAGTGCACGGGGCGCATGGCTATATCATCGCGCAATTCCTGTCGGCGGAGATCAACAAGCGCGAGGACGCCTATGGCGGCAGCCTCGAGAACCGGGCGCGCCTGCTGTTCGAGATTGTGAATGGCATACGCGAAGCGACGGGGCCGGACTTCCAGCTGGGCCTGCGCTTGTCGGCGGAGCGCTTCGGCCTTGAGCTGGGCGAGATGCTGACCGTGACGAAGCGCGTGTTTGCCGAGCAGGTAATCGACTTTTTCGACCTGTCGGCCTGGGACGTGAACAAGGAGCCTTCGGACGAGGCCTTCAAGGGCCAGACGCTGGTGTCGCTGTTCACCGCGCTGGACCGGGGCCGGATACGCCTTGGCGCGGCGGGCAAGATCATGGATGCGGCGACGGCGGTGAGCGTGCTGGAAGCGGGATGCGATTTCGTGGTGATCGGGCGCGGGGCGATCCTGCGGCATGACTTCCCCGAGCGTGTGCGCCGGGACGCGGCCTATACGTCGCCGCCTTTGCCCGTGCCGGAAGCCTGGCTGAACGCACAGGGCCTGAGCACGCGGTTTGTCGATTATATGCGCGCCTGGCCGAATTATGTCGCCAAGGAGGGCGATGATACAAGCGCCTATGACGGCCTTGAGGTGACGCTGGCGGCAGAGACCGTCAGCTGACGCGGGCTGAGCGCTTGAACTGGCGACCGTGTTGGTGCGTTAAGCGGGGCAACCCGAGGAGAGACCAATGAGCGACGCGAGCCCTGCAGCCGTGGACCAGAAGACCTTGTGGAACGGCGCGGCGGGCGAAGCCTGGGTGCGCGGTCAGGACATGCTGGACGCGATGTTCCGGCCCTTCGAAGCGATGCTGGCCGAAGCAGCAGCGGGATGCCGGGGCCGCGTGCTGGACGTGGGCTGTGGCACGGGGGCGACGACGCTGGCCGTGGCGGAGGCCGCACCAAACGCCGAGTGCGCGGGCGTGGACATATCCGAGCCGATGATTGCCGCCGCTGTGGCCAAGGCGGCAGCGGCCGGATCGACGGCGCAATTCCTGTGCGCCGACGCGCAGGACCATGGCTTTGCCGATGCGAGCATCGAGATGATCGTGTCGCGCTTTGGCGTGATGTTCTTCTGCGACCCGGTGGCGGCGTTTGCCAACCTGCGCCGGGCGGCGACGGCGGGCGGGCGGCTGAACGTGATTGCGTGGCGCAGCGCGGACGAGAACCCGTTCATGACGACGGCGGAGCGGGCGGCGGTGAAGCTGATCCCCGATTTTCCGGTGCGCAAGGCCGAAGGGCCGGGTCAGTTCGCCTTTGCTGACGAGGCCCATGTGCGCGGCATTCTGGAAGCGGCCGGCTGGCGGGACGTGAGCTTCATGGCCGTGGATGTGGCCTGCGAAATGCCGGAGCCGGCCTTGCGCAATTACCTGATGCAGATGGGGCCGCTGGGCGTGGCGCTGAACAAGGCCGATGCCGAGACGCGCGAACGCCTGAGCACGGCGGTGCGCGCGGCCTTCAACCGCTATGTCGACGGCGACAGTGTGCGCTTTGATGCGGCCTGCTGGACGATCACGGCGCGGGCCTAGAGGCCGAAGCGGGCCTTGTTGCCGGCGATCAGCGCTTCGAGCTTGGGCAGGCCGGACTTGATGCCGCCAGCGAGCTGTTTGCTGACGAGGATGTTAAGGGGGAACATGGCGCTGGCGCGGCCTGTCCAGCGCAGTTCGCAGCCGCCGAGCACGTCAACGATTTCATAGTCCTCGACACCGGCGGAGATGGGCAGGCTGGACTTGTCGAAGCGGAAGGCCATGCGGCGGCCTTCTTCCCAGAGGAAGAAATATTCCTCGATGACCATGTCGCCGATCTCGACGGTGCGGGTCGTGCCGTCCCGGAAGGGCTTGGGGCTGGTCCAGGTGACCTTGGTGATGGGCAGCCATTCGGTCCAGGCTTCGGCGTCAAGCAGGGCGGCCCAGACGGCGCTGGCCGGGAACGGGAACTTGTGCGCGATGGTGCCCTTGGCGCCTTCGAGATAATGCTCCGCGACCGGTTTGTGCTGTTTCAATGCCTTGGCCATAAGTCATGCCCTCCCCTGCTTGGCGTTGGGAAAACTATGCTGGTGGAGCGGCGCGCTTGTCAAAGCCTCCGGGGCAATGCCGTGGCGTCAGCAGGCGGGAATGCCCATTTCGTCGCAATGCGCCTGATGCTCGGCACGGATACGGTCGAGCGCGCGGTGGATGATGTCGCGGGAAGGATCGTACATCAGCTCGATCGTGATACCGCGCAGGCTGAGGATCAGGATGCGGGCATGGACGATGCAGGCGGTCACGTCCTTTGCGCCGGCATCGGCCGCGATGGCCGCAATGTCGCGGTCGATCTCGATTTCGATGCGCTGGGCGATGGGCCTGAGTTCGGCGGCGAGGGCGTCATCCCAGCGGGCGGCGAGCAGGATTTCCGTGATGGCGGCGGATTCCGGAATGTTCTGCGTGTCCCAGAAGAGATCGCACATGGCGCGGTATTTGACGGCTGCGTCGCTGATCGATTCGTAGCGCGCCTGCGTGTCGGCGACCATGGCGCGCATGGCGGCATCGGCGGCGGCGGACATGAGCGCGAGGCGCGTGGGAAAGAGGTTCAGCACGGAGCCCCGGCTGACACCTGCAGCGGCCATGACGGTTTCCACCGATGTGGCGGCATAGCCGGTGCGGCTGAGGCAATCGACAGCGGCGGTGATCAGCGCGCGGCGGGTTTCCTCGCCCCGGCGGGTGCGGCGGCGACGTTCGGGCTGGGCCGGTTCAAGCGTCTTTGTCTGCGTGTCCATGACACACCTTAACCGGGTGAGCACAGGGGGCGTCAACCTTGAAAACAATTCCTATTAGTCAGTGTTGACTATTATGGCATTTGGGGTAGCGTTTCGGAAAGACGGCACCCGGCCCTTGGCCAAGCAAGCCCGTCGCAAGCGCCGGAAAACGGCCGATCAGGAGGAAACAGCTTTGCCCGACACAGCCACACAGGAACAGTCCGACACCGTGAACCGCGGCGGATTCCAGATATTCCGCACGGCCGATGCACCCTCGCTCGACGAGACGGCGCACATGGATGTGGCCGACATGACGCCCGAACTGGAAGCCGGCATTGGCGTGGCGCTGGAAGCGGGCTTTGCCGAGGGCAATGTGGTCAAGACGCTGTTCTCGCAACCGGGCTTCAGCCTGACCTATGCCTGGTTCAAGAGCGGCTTCCCGCTTCCTCTGCACACGCATGATGTGGATTGCCTCTATTATGTTGTCGCCGGCAGCCTGCAGCTCGGCACGGAAACGCTGAACGCGGGCGACGGCTTTTTCGTCGGCGCGAACAAGGCTTATCGTTACACGCCCGGCCCGCAAGGCGCCGAAGTTCTGGAGTTTCGCGGACAGGAAAATTTCGACATCAGGTTTCTCGCGAAAACCGTGCCTGCCTGGCAAAAGATTGCCGGCGCCGTGGCCGACCGCTGCCCCGATTGGGCCAATGAGTCTCCTCCCAGCGCCGCCAAGGCCTGAGCGGGGCAGCGGGACACATGACAATGAAAAGATTCGAGAACAAGGTTGCCGTCATCACTGGCGCAGCCTCCGGCATTGGCGCAGCAACGGCCCGCCTGATGGCACGCGAGGGCGCGCATGTCGTGCTGGCAGATATCGGCGACGAAGGCGGACGCTCACTGGCGCGCGACCTGGGGCCAACGGCACTTGCGGTAAAATGCGATGTGTCGAAACAGGCGGACGTGGACGCGCTGATCCGGGCAGCTGTGGACAGCCATGGCCGGATCGACATCCTGTTCAACAATGCCGGCATTGGCAGCTATGGCACCAGCGTGGAGATGGACGCGGCGACATGGGAAAACGTGATCGCGGTGGACCTGCACTCGGTGTTCTATGCCTGCCACGCCGCCATCCCGCATATGCCACAAGGCAGCGCCATTGTGAACACGGCGTCGATCTCGGGCCTCGGGGGGGACTATCGTTTCGCTGCCTATAATGCCGCCAAGGGCGCGGTCGTAAACTATACGCGGGCCCTCGCGGTGGATCATGCGCGCGATGGCATTCGCGTCAACGCGCTCTGCCCCGGTCTTGTCGACACGCCGATCACGGCGGGCGTTCACCAGATACCGGGCCTGAAGGAAGACTGGACGCAGCGCATTCCGATGCAGCGCGCCGCGCAGCCGGAAGAGATGGCGAATGTCGTCGCCTTCCTTGCCTCGGATGCGGCGTCCTACGTGACCGGCTCGATCATCGTGGCGGATGGCGGCGCAACGGCGCATACCGGACAGCCCGAGATTGCGCGCTTTGCCGAACTGCCGGCGGGCTGACAGATGCGCGCAGCGACCCTTCAGGGGCACCATTTTTCCATCCGCGAACTGGCTGACCCCACGCCCGCCCAAGGCCAGCTGCTTGTACGGCCGTTGTTCACCGGCATCTGCGGCAGCGATCTCAGCCTGCGCAAACAGATGGCGGCCGCCGCCGATGCGACACCGCCGGAAGCGCACAGCCAGTTGCCGGTGATCATTCCCGGCCATGAATTTTCCGCCGAACTGGTCGGCATTGCGCCCGGCACCGACACCGCGCTGAAGGTGGGCCAGATGGTTACTGCCCTGCCCTTCACGCATGGCCATGACGCGCCGCAAGCCATCGGCCTGTCGCCGGACCATGGCGGCGGGCTGGCTACGCTAAGCTGCGTGGATGCGGTGCGGGCCTTTGCCATTCCCGGCGATGTGCCAGCAGACCTTGGCGCGCTGACCGAACCAGTCTCCGTGGGCCTGCACGCGGCAAACCTTGCGAGCCGCAATGCGGGGCCAAACATGGTGATCGGCTGCGGGCCGGTGGGCCTGTCGGTGATCCTGGCGCTGCGCCTGCAAGGGCGCGGGCCGATCCTCGCGGCAGATTTCTCGCCGGAGCGGCGCGCGGTGGCGGCCTCGCTTGGCGCAGATATCGTGCTGGACCCGGCAACGGACTCGCCCTTCAGCCGCTGGACCGATTTTGCCTTCACCCCGCACCCCATGTCGCCGCTGCTGGAACGAGAGTTCCGCGGCCTGCCCCCGGGCATCAATGTGTTCGAATGCACGGGCGCGCCCGGCGTGATCGACCAGATCGTGAAGGCCGCCCCCGCGCACAGCCATATCATCGTTGTGGGCGTTTGCCCGCATGAGGAGAAGCTGACGCCACTGGAAGCCATCGTGCGGGAGCTGACGCTGGAGTTCAGCTTTGCCTACCGGCCGGAGGAGTTTGCGGCAGCGCTGGCGATGATCCGCGCGCATCCGGACGAGGCGACGCGGCTCATCACCAGCCGCCAGCCGCTGGAGCGAACGGAAGCGGCCTTTGACAGCCTGGCGAAGAACCCGAGCGAGATAAAGATCCTGATCGACCCGCAGGCCTAAGGCGCAAGGTTCTGATCGACAGCCCTGAACGCCACGACTAGATTCCTCCCATGATCAAGCTGACCTTCTGCCTTCGCCGCCTGCCGCATCTCAGCCGCGAGCAATTCCAGACCTATTGGCGCGAGAGCCACGCGCCGCTTGTGGCGAAGCATGCGAAGACACTGGGCGTGCTGCGCTATGTCCAGCTGCACACGGGGCATGATGCGCTGAACACCGGCATTGCAGGCTCACGCGGCGCACCGGAGGAATATGACGGTGTGGCTGAGCTCTGGTTCGAGAGCGAAGACGCCATGGCCGCCAATACAAGCGAGGCGGCAGCGGCCGCCGGGCGCGAATTGCTGGAAGACGAGAAGACGTTCATCGACCTCGCAAACTCGCCGCTCTGGTTCGGCGACGAGCATGTGATTGTTGGCTGAAGCCTGGCCCGCGCTGAGTTACCATATTTGAAACCCGTTTGACGTAGAGCCATATCTGGCAGGGGCGTGCACGCCCCTGATCGCGGAAATGTGGCCATGGTCGGCAGCGCCTTAGCTGCTATAGGATAGCGCATGAGTATGACGTCGAACCCTGCAAGCACCGGCCCCAGCCTTGTCGATACCCGTAATTCGCCGCTGCGCCGGCCGGGCCGCTGGCGGATTTCGAACATCATTGACGGGCGCGCCCTGCGCATCAAGCTGACGTCCGCCGCCCAGCAGCACGAAGGCGACCCGCAAGCGGCGCGCAAGATCGTGATCGACCATTTGCACGCCGCCCTCTTCCGGGGTCGCCTGATCGCGCAGGAACGCCTGCAACAGGGCGCCGACGGGCTGGACACCGCCCGCCTGCTTTGCGCCGTGCAGGATGAAGTCATCAGCGCGCTTTATGATTATACGACGACGCATGTGATCCGCGCGCGCAACCCCACAGAAGCCGAGCGTATCGCGGTCGTCGCCACAGGTGGCTATGGACGGGGCGTGATGGCGCCCTCCTCCGACACGGACCTCCTGTTCCTGCGTGCCTACAAGGTGAGCCCGCATACCGAGAGCGTGATCGAGTATATGCTCTATGCGATGTGGGACATGGGCCTGAAAGTGGGCCACGCCTTCCGCACGCCGCAGGATTGCGTGAAGCTCGCCGCAGAGGACGTGACGATCAAGACCTCGATGCTGGACGCGCGGTTCATCTGCGGCGACCAGACGTTGGCGACGGACATGTTCGAGCTGTTCCAGCGCGAAGCGGTAAGGGGCAAGGACGCGCAGTTCATTGCCGACAAGCTGGCCGAGCGCGATGCGCGCCATGCCCGCCATGGCGACGCGCGCTATGTGGTTGAGCCGAACCTCAAGGAAGGTAAGGGCGGACTGCGCGACCTGCAGACGCTCTACTGGATTACCAAGCACATGTATGGCGGGCGCACGCTGGAAGACGTGATGCAGAATGGCCCGTTCACGCCGCACGAATACAGTATCTTCATCCGCGCCGCGAAATTCCTCTGGACCGTGCGCTGCCATCTTCACTTCGTGACAGGGCGGCCGGAAGAACGGCTGGGCTTTGACCTGCAGCCGGAAATTGCCTCGCGCATGGGCTATCGCGACCGGGGCGAGCAGCAGGGCGTCGAGCGCTTCATGAAGCGCTATTTCCTGATCGCCAAGGATGTCGGCAGCCTGACGCGTATCCTGGCGGCGAAACTGGAAGCCGACCACAAGAAGAAGCCCGAGGGCCTGCGGCGCTTCCTGCCGATCCGCGCGCCACAGGCGCTGAAGGAAAACGGTTTCATTATCGACAATGGCCGTATCAACACGGTCGACGAGGACGTGATGGCGTCCGATCCGCTGAACATGCTGCGACTGTTCACGATTGCCCGGCGCGAAGGCAAGGACATCCACCCCGATGCCCTGACCGCGCTGACCCGTAACCTGCGCGCCATGAATGACAGCGTGCGCGAGACGCCGGAAGCACGCCAGCTGGTGCTGGAATCCATCATGGGCGGCGACCGGCCGGGCCAGGTACTGCGCTGGATGAACGAGTCGGGGCTGCTGGGCCGCGTGATGCCAGAATTTGGCGGTATCGTCGCTCAGACCCAGTTCAACATGTACCATCACTATACGGTGGACGAGCACACGATCCGCGCCGTGGAATATATCTCCGACATGGAGCACGGGCGCGGCGAGACGATCAAGCTGGTCAGCGAGCTGTTCCCGCTGCTGGAAAACCGCCGGGCGCTCTACATGGCGATGCTGTTGCACGATACGGGCAAGGGCAAGGGCGACCAGCAGATCGAAGGGATGAAGACATCGCTGCGCGCGTGCCAGCGCCTTGGCCTGCCGGAGGCCGAGAGCGAACTTGTGGCCTGGCTGGTGGGGCATCACCTCGAAATGAGCGAGACGGCGCAGAAGCGTGATATTTCCGATCCGCGCACAGTGGCGAAGTTTGCTGACCTTGTGGGGTCGCTGGAGCGGCTCCGCCTGCTCTATATTCTCACCGTTGCCGACATCAAAGCCGTGGGCCCGGCTGTGTGGAATGCGTGGAAGGGCCAGTTGCTGGCTGACCTTTACAATAATACCGCTGCTGCCCTGCGCGGCGGACGCACGGATGAGGCCGGTGTGCTGGCCGAACTGGAAGCGCGCGCCGAGCGCCGCCGCGAAGCACTGATCGACCGGGTTGGCAAAGTGCCGGCGCTGATGCTGGAAATGGAAACGGCCTATTGGACAGGCTTCGACCTCGACGATCTCGCCTGGCAGGCCCGTGTACTGAATGACGGACTGCAAGAGGTCGTGGCACACCGCTATCTTGCCGATGGCGGCGCGGTGGCGATGATCGTGTCGGGCGCTGACCGGACGGGCCTGTTCGCAGACCTCGCAGGAACGCTGGCCCGGCTGGGCGCCAACGTTGTCTCGGCGCAGGTGTTCACCAGCAACCGGGGCCGCATCGTCGATATCTTCATGCTGCAGGACGCCAGCAAGGGCGCCTTTGCTGCCGGAGATGCGCCGCGCATGGAGCGACTGGAAAAAGCCATGCGGGATGCCCTCGCCGACAATGCGATCAAGGGCGAAGTAAACGCACGGGCCGGACGGCGCGAGGCGGCCTTCCTGGTGCAGCCTTCGGTTCAGATCCGCGACGACTTGTCGGCCGACTATACGGTGATCGACATTGCCGGCCGCAACCGGCCGGGCCTGCTGCATGAAGTGGCGGATGTGCTGGCCGACATGAAACTGTCGATCCACTCGGCGCATGTCGGCTCCTACGGGGAGCGCGTGTTCGACGCCTTTTATGTACAGAATGCCCGCGGCCAGAAAATGGGTACAAAAGCCCGCAAAGATACACTCAAGGAACGTCTTCTTGCCGTATTAGGGCGCGAAGAACCGGATGCACCGCAAACCCCAGCCCGGAAACTGAAACGCTCCCGCGCCGTGGACAGCTTCTGAGAATTCACCCAAGGGAAATTGCATGAGCGTCGCGCGCAACACTCTCGTGCAATCGTCCCTGACGCTGGCCAGCCGCGTGCTGGGCATGGTGCGCGATATCCTTCTGGTCGCCACGATCGGCGCCGGCCCGGTGGGCGATGCCTGGGCGACGGCGCAGCAATTCCCGAACCTGTTCCGCCGCATCTTTGCCGAGGGGGCTTTTGCCTCCGCTTTCGTACCGACCTATGCGCGCACGCTGGAAGCCGAAGGACCGGAAGCGGCCCGCGCCGTGGCGCAAGAGGCGATGCGCGTGCTGTTTGCGGCGACGGCTGCGCTGACCATTCTGGCGCAGATTTTTATGCCTTGGGTGCTGCTGCTGATCCATGGCGGTCAGGCCGACGATCCGGAACACTATAATCTTGCCGTACTGCTGACGCGCGTGACGATGCCTTACCTGACCTTCATGGCGCTGGCCGCGCTGCTTTCGGGCGTGCTGAACTCATCCGAGCGGTTCATCCTGTCGGCGGGCGTGCCGACGCTGCTGAACCTTTGCCTGATTCCGGCGGCGCTGATCAGCGACGACCCGGTAACCACGGCCAAGGCCGCCTCGATTGCGTATTTCATCGCCGGCGTCCTGCAGGCCGGGGCACTCTGGTGGGGTGTCAGCCGCCAGAAAGTGCATCTCAGCCTGCTCGGCCTGCCGCGCCTGACCCCTGCGGTGAAGAAGGTGATGATGCTGGCCCTGCCCGGCACGTTTGCGGCCAGCGGTACGCAGATCAACATCATTGTCAGCCAGTCGCTCGCGAGTTTCGAAGTCGGCGCCAAGAGCTGGCTCTATGCGGCTGACCGCCTGTACCAGCTGCCGCTCGGCCTTGTCGGCGTGGCGGTGGGCGTTGCGATCCTGCCGCGCCTGTCACGGGCGGCGCGGGCGCTGGACGATGATTCCAGCCGGGCGACGATGGACGAGGGCATTGGCCTCGCCATGGCGCTGACGCTGCCGGCGGCGGCATCCCTGCTGATTGCGCCGGTCTTCCTGATTGATGCCTTCTTTGCGCGGGGCGAGTTTTCCAATTTCGATGCGCTGCAGTCGGGCAATGCCCTCTTCCATTTTGCGTGGGGCGTTCCGGCCTTCGTGCTGATCAAGGTTCTGGCGCCGGCTTTCTTCGCCCGCGAGGACACGAAAACGCCGATGCGCTATGCGCTCGTTTCCGTCTTCATCAATACCATACTGGGCGCCGGGCTGTTCTTCTGGATGAAGGCCAACGGGCAACAGGGCTTTATCGGGCTGGCAATTGCGACCAGCATTGCCGCGTGGGTCAATGTGGCCCTGCTGTGGACGACACTGGTGAAGCGCGACTGGTACAGGCCCGGGCCGAAACTGGCTTCGGGCGTGATACGGGCACTGCTGGCCACGGGGGTCATGTCGGCGGTGGTCTGGTATCTCCTGCGCATCCTGCCCACCGTGGAAGCGTATCTCTATGGCAGCAAGGCGCTTTCGGCTGGCGTGATCGTGCTGGCGGGGGGCTTGACCTATGCCGTAGCGGCCCTGATCACGGGCGCCGTGCGGATCAGCGACATCCGACGCACTATGCGGCGCTGATCAAACGCGCTATTGGCCCTGCGCATGACTGATACGACCCCTGCCTATACCGGCCCCGAGCGCGTTTTCTCCGGCATCCAGCCAACGGGAAACCTGCACCTTGGCAACTATCTCGGCGCACTGAAAAAGTTCGTCGACCTTCAGGACGCTGGCCACGACTGCATCTTTTCGGTCGTGAACATGCATGCAATCACCCTGCCTGTGGCCCGCGAGGCGCTGCTGGACCAGACGCGCCAGATTGCAGCGGCCTTCCTCGCGTGCGGCATCGACCCCGACAAATCGATCGTCTTTGCGCAATCGGCCGTGCCCGCGCACGCCGAACTCGCCTGGGTGTTCAACTGTGTCGCCCGCATGGGCTGGGTCGAACGGATGACCCAGTTCAAGGACAAGGCTGGTAAGGATTCCGAGCGCGCCTCCGTGGGCCTGTTCACCTATCCTGTGCTGCAGGCGGCTGACATCCTCGCCTACAAGGCCACACACGTGCCTGTCGGCGAAGACCAGAAACAGCACCTTGAGCTGAGCCGCGACATCGCCGACCGGTTCAACCGCGAATATGATGCGCCAGGCTTCTTCCCCCTGCCCGAACCCATGATCAAGGGCCCCGGCGCCCGGATCATGAGCCTGAAGGATGGCACGAAGAAGATGTCCAAGTCCGACCCGTCTGACCTGTCGCGCATCAACCTGGTTGATACATCCGACGAGATCTCCAAGAAGATCAAGAAGGCCAAGACGGACCTTGAAGGCGATATGCCGAGCGAAGTCGACGGCCTGAAGGGCCGTCCGGAAGTCGAAAACCTTGTCGGCATCTACAGCGCCCTGTCGGGCGAAAGCGTCGAGGCCGTTCTGCGCCAATATGGCGGCCAGGGCTTTGGCGTGTTCAAGCCAGCGCTGGCAGACGTGACGGTGGCGCACCTCGCGCCGATAACCGCCCGCTATCGCGAGATACTTGCCGACACGGCGAGCATCGACCGCGCGCTGTCGAAAGGTGCCGAAAAGGCCCGCGCGATTGCTGCGCCTATCATGGACGACGTGCGGGACATTATCGGTTTCTGGCGTGGCTGATGTGCCCCTGCGGCGGCATGCACCCTTTCCCGTCCCGGACTTCAGGCTTAGCGTTAGCGCAGAATTATTCCCCCGGAAGGATATCTCATGAAACGCCTCTCCCGCACCGCGACGCTGATTGGTTTTAGCCTGGTGGCTGCCTGTTCGAACCCTGTGCCTGAAGGCGAAAGCGCACTTGAAGTGTCAGGCGCCTATATCGTCATGCCAGCCGGTGGGCAGGGCATTGCCAGTGGCGGTCTGGTCGTGAAAGTGCGCGGCGTCGACGAGATGCTGGTCGGGGCCACAACGGATGCGGCCGACAGCGTCGAGATCCATACGATGTCGATGGATAATGGCGTGATGAGGATGCGGCAGGTGGAATCACTGCCGATAAGCGAAAAGGAGCCCCTCGTGCTGGAGCGCGGGGGCAACCACCTCATGCTGTTCGGCTTCGACAAAAGCCTCGCCGTGGGCGATTCGGCCGATCTCGTCCTCACTTTCAGCGATGGTCAGGGCAAAGAACAAATGATGGTCACAAAAGCCGAAATCATTGGACAGGCAGACTAACTGCCATTTTTTTGAGCACGCGTCGGCCAAAAAAACCAAAACACACCAAGGGCTTTGGCAGCTGACTTGCAATGAAGATTGCGGGTTGCCTAGATTTAACTGTTAAGGGACTGTTAATAGGCTTGAATTGCCCGCATAGTGTCGTGGGGGCAACAGTTTCAGCGTGTGGATGTAGAGTATGGCATTTGATAGTCGCCTGCCAGCGGCCTACCAGGAGGAAGGGCCCGTCGTGACCCGGATTGGTACCGATCATCTCGTGACTTTCGACTATGCCGAACCCAGTCCGATCATGTTGTTCTTCCAGCGCTGGTGGCGCCGCTCCATCCTGATGCTGAAGGTCGGCACGGTTGTTGGCGCCGTGCTCGCCTATCCGGTCATGACAGTAATGTCGCACAAGATCGACGACAGCGACGTTGTGCTCTCCTCGAACCAGGCCTGGGCCTCACCGGAAGCCGGCGTTGCGATCAACAAGATTGCCCGCGAGCTGGAAGGTACCGGCTGGGCCGGCGACCGCGCCAGCTGGCACCCGCAAGCCCGCCTCACCGCGATGCCCGCCTGGCAGAAGGCGACCGCCGATGCGCTGGCCGAGCATGCCCGCCTGCTGGCCGTGATGAGTCCGGTCAATGGTGAGCCCGACGCCGATCTCACCGCGGCCGCCCGCCTGCTGCACGGCATGCCGGGCGATGACATGCGCCCGCGCCTGACGTCGGCTGCAGAGGCGCTCAACCGTTTTGACACACGCTCTGCCCGCGGTCTGGCGACCCAGCCCGACCGGATGGAGCTATTGAAGGCTGAATCCCGTCTGTTCGCAGGCTGGTCTGAAACCGACCTCGCCGACCTTTCCGCGCAGATCAATGCTGAAACGGTCGAATGGCCCGCCAGCCGTCAGGACATCATTGCCTTCTACGGCGCCAAGGCCCGTGCCCATGTCGCCCGCGAGATGTTGCTGGCCTCTCAACGTGCCGATCCGCGCTTCAGCCGCATGCCAGACGTGCAGGCTGCCATGACCAAGGCCACGGAGGCCTGGGGCCATGCAGCGCATATGAAACCGCTGATCGTCTCAAACCAGCCCGGCGACGGCATGCTGATGGCCAATCACCTGGCCGGCATGGGATTCTACCTGTCCGAAGCTAAGGCCGCGACGCTGGAACTGGCCGATGCGATCGACGCCCTGCCCGCAGAAGACGTGGAATCCGTCGCCTCGCTGGACCCTGCCCTTGGCGTTGCGGCACCCTGAACGCGGCTTTCCCCTTGAACACATAGCATCTTCGGGCCATCTGGACCCCAGATAGCCATGTGAGAGGGGCCTGACGCCCATGTTCATCCAGACCGAACCGACCCCGAACCCGGATACCGTGAAATTCCTGCCCGGATTGCCCGTTGCGGGCGATCTCGGGCCTTTCGACTTCCCTGATATTGGCAGCGCCCGCATGAGCCTGCTCGCGCGCGCGCTGTTCCAGGTAGACGGCGTGGACCGCGTGTTCCTCGGCAGCGATTTCGTGTCGATCAACAAGGACCCGGCCCGCGACTGGAAACATGTGAAGCCCATGGTGCTGGCCGCGATCATGGACCATTTCATGGCTGGCTTGCCCGTTGTCGAAGATGGCGCCGTCGCAGCAAGCAGCGAAAGCGGCGATGACACGGTTTATGAAGGAGACGCAGCCGAAATCGTCGAGGAGATCAAGGAACTGATCGAGACGCGCGTGCGCCCGGCCGTTGCCCAGGATGGCGGCGATATCATCTTCCATCGCTTCGAACCGGACACAGGCATTGTGCACCTGTCGATGCGCGGCGCCTGTGCGGGTTGCCCCTCCTCGACAATGACCCTGAAGCAGGGCATCGAAAATATGCTCAAGACCTATGTGCCGGAAGTCACAGCCGTCGAAGCCGTCCTTTAGGACACTTATAAAATTATAGAAGGACACTCCGCCATGGCTCACCCGGTCAACGACCACGCCCTTGACGTCATCTTCCGCGATGCGCGCAGCCAGAACGGCTTTCTCGACAAATCGGTGCCCGAAGTACTGGTTCGCGCCGTTTATGACCTCGCGAAGATGGGCCCGACGAGCGCCAATTGCTGCCCGGCCCGCTTCGTCTGGATCACCAGCGACGAGGCCAAGGCGCGCCTGAAGCCCCATATGGGCGGCAACAATACCGACAAGACAATGAGCGCGCCCTATGTGTGCATCATCGCCTACGACCTGAAATTCCAGGAAAAAATCCCGAAACTCTTTCCCCACGCGCCCGGCGCGAAGGACTGGTTCAATTCCAATCGCGATGAGACCGCCTTTCGCAATGGCACGCTTCAGGGCGCCTATCTGATGATCGCAGCCCGCGCGCTCGGCCTCGATTGCGGTCCGATGTCCGGCTTTGACGCTGATGGCGTGAACAAGGAATTCTTCGAGAGCCAGGATGGCGAGATGCAGCATTGGCGCGCCAATTTCATCTGCAACATCGGCCATGGCGACAAATCCAAGCTTTTCGACCGCAGCCCGCGCCTCGACTTTGAAGAAGCCTGCCGGGTTCTCTGATCCCGCACAAAAATGCTGGTTCTCGCTCTCAACACCGCCTCTGCCGCCCTCGAAGCGGCACTGGTGCGTGACGGTGACATACTCGCCGACGCGCGCGAGGATATGGCACGTGGGCAGGACCGACAACTGCCAGGCTTCGTGGAGCGCCTGCTGGAAGAAGCCGGTGTCATACTGCAGGATGTTGACCGGATAGCGGTCGTCACCGGGCCAGGCAGCTTCACAGGCATCCGGATCGGCGTTGCCTATGCGCGCGGCTTGGCGCTTGTGACGGGCGCACCCTGCATTGGCGTGACCAGTCTGGAAGCGGCCATTCCGGCTGGCATGGAGGGCAACACGCTGGGCGCGCTGCAGGCCCAGAAACGCCCGCCGGACCAGACCTGGTGGGTGCAGGGCCTTGAGGGCGACGAAGGCATATCGACGCCTGTGGAAGTCGGTCTTGACGCGCTGAAAACCATGCTGGAAGGCTTCAAGGTGCCCATCTTCATGGATGGCGCCGAGGCGCTTGGCTCACTGGCAGAAGCGCTCGACATACGCCCGATGCGGCCCTCGGCGATTACGGCCGCGCTCAAGGCGCCAAGCTTTGAAGCAAGCAACCACTCCCCTGCCCCCGTTTATGCCCGCGAGCCCGACGCAACCCTGCCCGGACAAAAACCATGACGCAGCCCGTCATTGTCCTCCGACCCGACGATGCCGGACGCGTAGCGATGCTGCATGCGACCGGTTTTGCCGATCCGTGGAGCCCGGCAGCCTTTCGCGACCTCCTGTCTGAGAGTACGACGTTCGGCCTTGGCGCAGAGCGATCTGGCACGCTCGCAGGTTTCATTCTGGTGCAGACAGTGGTGGGCGAAGCGGACATCCTGACGATTGCCACAGCGCCGGATTTCAAGCGAATGGGCATCGCCGCACACTTATTGAAAAGCATGATCACCCGACTGGGCGAACGCGGCATTTCCCGCATCATGCTGGACGTGGCTGAGGACAACCTTCCTGCCCGGAGCCTCTATGACGGGCTCGGCTTCAGTGAGGATGGCCGCCGCCCCGGTTATTACACGACCGGACGCGATATCCCGGTCGCCGCCGTGCTCATGTCGCGGTCGCTCGCGTTATGAGCGCTGCCATCTGGACTTCCCGCGCCACTGGGGGCAGATAAGTGAAATGGACAGACTAGAAAAACTCTGCGCTGAAAAAGGCCTCCGCATGACGGAGCCACGGCGCGTGATCGCGCGCATCCTGTCGATGTCGGATGACCACCCCGATGCCGAAGAGCTGCATCGCCGCGCCAATACGATGGATTCGTCGATTTCGCTGGCAACCGTCTACCGGACCGTGAAACTGTTCGAGGATGCCGGCATCATCGAACGCCATGACTTCCGTGACGGGCGCGCCCGCTACGAGGAAGTGCCCGACGAGCACCATGACCACCTGATCGACATCAAGACCGGCGGCGTCGTGGAATTCCATTCGGAAGAAATCGAGGCCCTGCAGGTCGAGATCGCCCGCAAGCTCGGCTACAAGCTGGTCGATCACCGGCTGGAGCTTTACGGGATACCGCTCAAGGACGGCGAGTAGCCCGGCCGCCTCCCCCGTCGGGGAGAGGCAGCCAAGCGATAAAGCCTAGTTTTTCAGGAAGCCGCCGAGGCGCTTGTTGATGATCTCTTCGGCCTCGGCCATGATCCGGTCGATCAGTTCCTTACAGGTCGGGATATCGTGGATGAGGCCGGCGACCATGCCGCAGCTCCATGCGCCGGCATCCATTTCGCCATCCATCATGATGCGCGGATAGACGCCTGCCACTTCTTCGGCAATGTCCTTGAACTCCAGCTTCGAGCCGAGTTCCTTTTCCTTCTTCAGAAGCCGTTCGACAGCCACATTGGTTAGCACGCGTTCGGTGTTGCGCAGCGGGCGCATGACAAGGCGTGTGTCGAGCTCGCTGGCGGCGACGATCGCGTCCTTCACGTTCTGGTGCACGGGGGCTTCTTTCGTGGCGATGAAGCGCGTGCCCATGTTCATGCCTTCAGCGCCCATGGCGAGCGAGGCCACGAGGCTGCGCCCGTCGGCCTGACCGCCAGAGGCGACGAACGGGATATCCAGCTCGTCAGCCGCGCGTGGCAGCAGGATCATGTTCGGGATGTCGTCTTCACCCGGGTGGCCGCCGCATTCGAAGCCGTCGACGCTGACCGCGTCACAGCCAATCGACTGGGCCTTCAGCGCGTGGCGCACGGCGGTACATTTGTGGATGACCTTGATGCCGTGTTCCTTGAGGATCGGCAGGACCTGAACGGGGTTGTTACCGGCAGTCTCGACGGCCTTCACGCCGCCATCGATGATGGCTTTGACATAGCCTGGATAATCCGGTGCGTTGACGACCGGCAGGAAGGTAAGGTTCACGCCGATTGGCTTGTCCGTCATGTCGCGGCACCGGGCGATCTCGTTGGCGAGATCTGCCGGTGTGCGCTGCGTAAGGGCCGTGATAATCCCGAGACCGCCAGCGTTTGATACAGCGGCAGCCATCTCAGCAAATCCGACAAAGTGCATGCCGCCCTGGATGATCGGGTGCTCGATGCCGAACATTTCGGTGATACGGGTTTTCATGGGTCGCCTCCAAATACGATTTTGCGCCATCCTTGAACAAGGACGGCGCAAGTCGCAAGGCTTACGATGGGTAAAGGGCTAGCAGCCCTGTACCCTTCCCTAGCTGGACGCGGGCGACCAGGAACCACGGCTGCGGGCCGCTGCAGGTGTTGCGCCGCCGCCATTGCCGGAACGCTGGCCACCGGGCTTGCCGCCCTGTTTGCGGCCACCATTGGCGCCGCCGCCGGATTTCGGCTTACCGCCTTGTCCGTGCGCACGTGGCTTGCCGCCACCACCCCCACCGCTGCGGGCATGGCCACGACCGCCACCACCACCGCCTGGACGGCTGCGACCGCCATTGCGTTGCTGCTTGTGCGGGCCCTCTTCTTCCGGCTGCGACAGGTCAAGCGCCGTGCCAGCTGGCGGGTCAAGACGCGGGATGGACTTGCCAGTGAGCTTTTCAATATCGCGCAGGTAGGCGCGCTCATCATTGCCGACGAGCGAGATGGCGATACCGGTCTTGCCGGCGCGCGCCGTACGGCCGATGCGGTGGACATAGGATTCCGAGATGTTCGGCATGTCGAAGTTGATGACATGGCTGACACCGTCAACATCAATGCCGCGTGCGGCGATATCGGTTGCAACCAGGATCGGCGCCTTGCCGCTTTTGAAAGCGTCGAGCGCGCGGATGCGCTGGTTCTGGCTCTTGTTGCCATGGATGGCTTCGGCATAGAGGCCGTCATTGGCGAGGTTTTTCACGACCTTGTCGGCGCCATGCTTTGTGCGCGTGAAGACGATGGCGCGGTCCATGTCGTCAGCCGAGAGCAGCTCCGACAGGAAGGCGGGCTTCGCCTGGCCCTTGATCATGTAGACGGCCTGTTCGATGCGCTCGACCGGCTTGGATTCCGGCGTCACGGCGATTTCGACCGGGTCGCGAAGGAAATCGTCAGCAAGGGCGCGGATCGGCTTTGGCATCGTCGCCGAGAAGAGCAGCGTCTGGCGCTTCATTGGCACGGCAGCCATAACCTTGCGGATGGCTGGCATGAAGCCGAGGTCCATCATCTGGTCGGCTTCGTCGAGAACGACAGCCGTTGTGTCAGCGAGGCTGATGGCTTTCGTGTCCATATGGTCTAGCAGGCGGCCGGGCGTGGCGATCAGGAAATCGACACCGCGCGACATGGCCTTGATCTGTGCGCCAGGCTTCACGCCGCCGACAACGACAGCAACGCTCGGGCGCATGTGGCTGCCATAGGCGCGCACGCTGTCCGCAATCTGGGCAGCCAGTTCGCGGGTGGGCGCGAGGATGAGGACGCGGGCCGTGCGAGGCGCAGGCCGCGATGGCTTGGTGGCGAGCAGGCTCAGCAGCGGCAGCACGAAAGCCGCAGTCTTGCCGGTGCCCGTCTGGGCAATGCCGACAACGTCCTGGCCCTTGAGCAAAACGGGAATGGCTTGCGCCTGAATTGGGGTCGGCGTGGTGTAGCCCTCAGCTGTAATGGCTTTGAGGACGGGCTCGGCCAGGCCGAGTTCGGTAAATTGGGTCAAAATGACTCTTTCATGTTCGTGCGCACAAAACAGGGCACAATGCCCCGGCGCGCGGATGGCTCTAATTGTAAAGGAAGCCTTTGGTGATCGGCATCCCGGTTCGTTTGCGCACTCGACGCGAAACCGGATAGGCTTACGATCAATGCGAGAGCAGCGGCACGCCTTTAAGGGGCGCTGTCCCTGCTGAGGCAGCCTATTGCACGCTTTGCTGCGCCGCACAAACGAATTTGTGAGTGAAAGGGTTAACGCGGAATGAGATATGAATGGATACGACGCTCCGCGTTGGCGCTGGCCTTGCTGGGTGGTGCCTGCAATGTGACACCGCAAAAGGCGGCCGAGACAGCCTCCGACACTGCGCCGCCCTCTGTAATGTTCGGCGATCTCTATGTTGATGCGGCCAAGGCCCGTATTCATCCCGACACGAAGACACTGGCCGATGCCGTGCCACTACGCGCGCCAGCCGAGATCATGGCTGACTATGACAGGCAGAAGCCTATGTCAGAGACAGGGCTGCGCAATTTCTTCGATGCTAATTTCCGCGTGGACCCACCCTTAGAGACCGTTGCTCCTCCTGAAGGCATGTCCCTGCGTGATCACATCGCCGCGCTGTGGCCGCTGCTGACGCGCACGACGACCGAGGCCGCGCCCGGAAGCTCCCGCCTGCCCCTACCGGAGCCTTATGTCGTCCCCGGTGGGAGGTTCACCGAGATTTATTACTGGGATTCCTATTTCACCATGCTGGGTCTCGGCCCTGATCAGGCAAGCCTGCGCCGCAGCATGGTCGATGATTTCGCCTATATGATCCGCACTTATGGCCATGTGCCGAATGGCAGCCGGACCTATTATCTCAGCCGCTCACAACCGCCCTTCTTTTATCTCATGGTCTCGCTGCTCTCCCCCGACGACCCGGCAAAGGCCTGGGCCGAGTACTTGCCCGAACTGAAAGCCGAGCATGATTTCTGGATGGCGGGCGAGATGGATGCAGAACCGGGTTTGCCATCGCTGCGCGTGGTGAATCTGGCCGATGGCAGTGTGCTGAACCGCTATTATGACGGACGCGATGTGCCGCGCGATGAATCCTATGGCGAGGATCTTGCCGTTGCGGTGGGGACCGACCGCCCTGCCCCTGAAGTCTACCGCGACATCAGAGCGGCTGCCGAGAGCGGTTGGGATTTCTCCTCACGATGGTTCGTGGACGGTAAATCCCTTGCAACAATCCATACGACGGATGTGGTGCCACCGGACCTGAACAGTCTGCTCTATGGCCTTGAAAAGGCAATCGCTGCTGGCTGTGTGGCGGCGGATGATCCGGCCTGCGCCATTGCCTATGCAGCCAGAGCCGACAAGCGCCGCGCCGCGATCAATGCCCTGCTCTGGAATACGGACACCGGCCTCTATGACGATCTCGACTGGGAGACAGGCAAGCTGCTGGGCCATGTCACGGCCGCCGGGCTCTACCCGCTTTTCACGGGCGCAGCAGACGAAGCCAAGGCGTCAGAGGTCGCAAGGGCTACCCGTGCACAGCTCCTGCAACAGGGCGGTATCGTCACCTCCATGATCGACACGGGCCAGCAATGGGATGCGCCGAATGGCTGGGCGCCGTTGCAATGGGTGTCGGTCACGGGGCTCTGCCGTTATGGCGACAGTGCGCTTGCGGGCGACATTGCCACGCGCTGGGTGGCAACCGTCTCGCGCGTGTATGATGATACAGGGCGGCTGCTGGAAAAATACAATGTCATGGACGCGGTGCCGGGCGGCGGCGGCGAATATGCTTTGCAGGACGGGTTCGGCTGGACCAATGGCGTCACAATCGCCCTGATGGATGCGATAGCGGAGCCAGCCGATGCGAGCGTCGCCTTCACCTGCTCTACCGTCACAGCCCCCTGACGCAGCGGCATTGCGGCGTCTTCGCCCTTAAGGGATTTTCCGGAGTGTACAGGCCCGCTCGTTTGCGCTTCCATGCGCGGAAGATGGCGGGCCTCATGCAAGGCACCGCACCAGAGGGACGGAAACGAAGACAATGGCAGACACACAGACACTCGAAAACCGCTCAAGCAGCACAGACACCGAGCATTTCGATGTCCTGATCGCGGGCGCCGGCATTTCCGGGATCGGCGCGGCCTATCACCTGAAGACACAGACGCCGGGCAAGAGCTTCGTCATCCTCGAAGCGCAGGAAAGCTTTGGCGGCACATGGCTGACGCACAAATATCCGGGCATCCGTTCCGACAGCGACCTTTATACGTTCGGCTATCGCTTCAAGCCCTGGACCGGCCAACCCATCGCGGCGGCTGACAAGATCCTGACCTATATGCGTGAGGTCATCGACGAGAACGATATCACGCCGCACATCCGCTACAGTCACAAAATCCTGTCGGCGAGCTGGTCGTCGCAGGACAAGCAATGGACCGTCGAGGCCAGGCGATCCGACACAGGCGAGATCGTGCGCGTCACAGCGAACTTCCTCTGGATGTGCCAAGGCTATTACGACCATTCCAAGGGCTTCACGCCGGAATGGGAGGGCATGGACGATTTCAAAGGCCAGATCGTGCACCCGCAGACCTGGCCGGAAGACCTCGACTATAAAGGCAAGCGCGTCATCGTCATCGGGTCCGGCGCAACGGCCGCGACCGTCGTTCCCGCCATCGCTGGCGACTGCAAACACGTCACCCTGCTACAACGCTCGCCCACCTATTTCATTCCGGGGCGTAACGAGAATGAGCTGGCCGACGAGTTGCGCAAGCTGCAGATCGACGAAACATGGATCCACGAGATCGTGCGCCGCAAAGTGCTGTTCGATCAGAACGAGTTCACCCGGCGCGCGACCGAAGAATCCGATGTGGTGAAGGAAGAACTGCTTGCGGGCGTGCGCGAATTCCTTGGGCCGGACTTTGACGTGGAGAAGCACTTCACGCCCGCTTACCGGCCTTGGCAGCAGCGCATTGCCTTCGTACCGGATGGGGACCTCTTCCAGGGCATCGCCAGCGGCAAGGCCAGTGTCGTGACAGACCATATCGAGCGCTTCACGGAAAAAGGCATATTGCTGAAATCCGGCGAGGAACTGGAAGCCGACATCATCGTCACCGCAACGGGTTTCAACCTTTCCGTCCTCGGCGGCATTCCGTTCACGGTCGACAACAAGCCAGTCGATTTTGCCGAGACGGTCACATATCGCGGCATGATGTTCACCGGCGTGCCGAACATGGCGTGGGTGTTCGGCTATTTCCGCGCCAGCTGGACCTTGCGCGTGGACCTGATGGGCGACTTTATCGCCCGGCTGCTGAACCATATGGACGAGAAACATGTCCGCCAGGTCGAGGTGGCGCTGCCGCCCGAAGATGAAGACATGGAACGCCAGCCCTGGATTGATGCCAGCAATTTCAATCCGAACTACCTGATGCGGTCGATGCACCTGATGCCGAAACGGGGCACGAAGCCCCAGTGGCAACACAATCAGGACTATTGGTCGGAGAAGGACGACTTCCCGAAGATCGACCTGGAAGCCCCGGAATTCATCTATTCCTGAGGAAGGCGCGCCGCCGGCCTAAAGGTCGTGCGGCGCCTGGATGCTCTCGATATAGGTCAGCAGCGAGTCGATATGTTCCGGCTCGAACTCGAAGATCGGCATGTCCGGATGGCCAACCATGATGCCTTCGGCCAGCGGCTCGGCAAGGTCCTCGATCGGATAATGCTTTGACAGGTCGCGGAACGGGATGGCGTCGGCGTGCGGGCTGTCGCCTTCGGTGCCCACGGCATGGCAGGTCGCGCAGATGGTCTCGGCAATCTCGCGCCCCTGCCCCAGCTTCTCCTCCGGCGTATTGGCAAACGACGCATCGGGGCGCTCGACTGGTTCGGGAACGGGAAGGGATGGCTCAATCGGCTCGACGGCCTCGCGTTCAGGTGCGGGGGCCGGTTCAGGCGATGGGGCCTTGTTGCAGGCAGCAAGCAGGCAGGCCGCAGCCAAAGCCGGCGCGAGGAAAGTATGTCTGCGAATCATCATGGGGTCTCCTGCAGTCTCAGCAGACCCTAGCCCGGCCAGTCCGCTAGGGACAGGGCGTCAGGCCGCGACAGCACCTTTGGCCTCATCGCGCTTCACAGCACGGCGCAGCACATCGAGATAGCCATGCGAGATACAGTCATGGTCGCGGTAATAGCCGCGTGACGAGAGCAGCTTGTGCAGGCGTGGCAGGTTGTAGCCCGGCACGGCGGCGAAGTGGTGATGCTCGAGATGGTAGTTCACCTGGTTCGGCGCGATCAGCAGCCGCTCCCACCAGGAGGCGAGCGTCGTGCTTGTATTGTCGCGCGGGTCGAGGCTGTCACGGTTGAGCGCTACGCCATGCTCGCCGATCTGGCGCACGCGCGTCAGCACGGGATAAACGAAAATCTCCGCCGCCCACCACATCAGATAGGCCCATGGCGCACCCACAGCCGTCAGCACAACTAGCAGGCCGATATGGAAGGCGAGCCAGGGATAATGCTTCTTCAGCTTGAAACCCTTGAGCTTCATCATCGTGTCGCGAAAGCCCGTGCGGCCCGTCACATCGCGGATCAGCTTACGCTTCAGGCTGTCTTTCGACACCGGGTAATTCTTCACGAAAATCTTGTCCGGGTCCTGGTCGGTGCCGGCATATTTGTGATGCTTAAGATGATAGGTGCGATAGGCATAGACCGAGATGTTCATCGGCGCGCCGCACAGCCAGTGGCCGATAAAGTCATTGCCTTTCTTGCTGCTCACGAAGGCATGGTGGGCACAATCATGGTTAAGAATGCCGAGGCCCAACTGGCGTCCGCCGAGGAAGAGGATCGCCGCAAGTATTGTCAGCGGATTGGTCCAGAGGATCGGCACGGCAAAGGCCGCCACGATCAGCGCCCAGTTGAACACCAGCGAAGCGATGGCCTTCACGTCCGAAGGCGTTGACAGGTCGCGCAATTCTTCCTTCGTCAGGGCCTCTGACAGGCGTACAGCTTCGGTCATGCTTGGGTCTCTTCCCTTCGGCTTCTTTATCTTTTTGTCTTTGTAACATAAATATGCACAATACGTCAAATGCCGTTACGTTTTAAACCTACGAAAGCTGAAGACGTCTCCGCACGTACGCTTGTCCTGTCGCTAATGAGCGTGCCGGGGCGGCGTCCGCAGACGCTGGCCTATCTCTCCCGCGCGGGCGTCCTTTTCGGCATGGAACCGACGGCGATCCGCATGGCAGTGACGCGCCTGGTAAAGGAGGGACTGCTCGAAAGCGTCGACCGGGGCGTCTATGCGACAGGCCCGAAAGCGGCCGCCTTCACCGCCGAGATCAGCGACTGGCGAAATGCCCCCGCCCGCACCCGCGCGTGGACTGGCGGCTGGACTGGCGTGCTGACCAACCATCTTGGCCGCACGGACCGCAAGGACCTCCGCGCCCGCATGCGCGCCCTCCGCCTCTATGGCTTTGCACAGGCCGAGGCGGGCCTCTGGGTGCGGCCAGATAATCTGCGCCTGTCACTCGATAAGTTGCGCGCAGCGCTGACAGGTATCGGCCTGCAGGAAGACGCGCTCCTGCTCACGATCAGCGCCACGGCCCTGCCCGATGGCACGGACTGGCAGGGCCTCTGGTCCACAGCCGACCTCAAGGCGACCTATGAAGGGGCCATCTGCGCCATGCAGGCGAGCCGCCAGGCCGCCGCTAAACTGCCCGCCGACGACGCCGCCCGCGAGACACTGCTGATTGGCCAATCGGTCATCCGCACCATCAACCTCGACCCGCTCCTGCCGGAAGATATTGGCGACGCCGCCCTCTTTCGCGAGATGGTATCGGAAATGGATGCCTACGATGCCTTCGGCCGCACCTTTTGGGACCAGCTTGCCTAGTTTTACCGGGCAGTGCTTCCCGGAACGACATCCGGCGCATGCATACGCCACCAGAGCGCGAAATCCTTGCGCCCGGCTGCGGGTTGTGGCTCACTCTTGAGAGGAACAGATAACCGGGCTCGGGGGAGCAAGACACATGATCCTGTTCGTGCATGGCGTGCCAGACACACCCTTTCTCTGGCAGCCCCTGATCAAGGCGCTCGCCCTCAAACCCGACCAGTGGCTTGCGCCAGCCCTTCCGGGCTTTGGCTGCCCCGTGCCGGATGGCTTCAAGTGCACAAAGGATGCCTATGCTGACTGGCTGATCGGTCAGATGGAAGCCCTGGGCGAACCTGTGAACATAGTCGGCCATGACTGGGGCGCGCTTCTCACTTTGCGGGCCTGCTCGCTGCGGCCGGATCTGGTCGAGAGCTGGTGCGTCACCAATGCCGTGATCGACAGCCATTATTCCGGGCATCGCATGGCCCGCATGTGGGCAACGCCCCTGCTCGGTGAACTGGTCATGATGGGCATGCGCGACACGGAAAAGCTTGAAGCTGCGCTGGTCGAAGGCGGCCTGCCAGCGCACATCGCTGCCCATGAAGCACCACTGGTCGACAAGACCATGCGCCAATCGATTTTAAAGCTCTATCGCTCAGCCCGTGGCTTGCGCTTTTCCGGACAGTGGGAGGAGGATCTCGCCAACCTGCCCTCAAAGGGCCAGCTTTACTGGGGCGAGAACGATCCGTTCGTGAACCTTTCCGTCGCCCAGCGGTTTGCGCAGAACTGGAGCGTGCCGCTGCATGTTGAGCCCGATGCCGGCCATTGGGCCTGCGCCGAACATCCCGGCAGCTTCGCCCTCGTCCTCAAGGAATTCTGGGCAACGAAACGGATGATGTGAGGCCCCAAGGCCGTTCAGGATCAGGCCGCTTCGGCTTTCGGATTACCCAATTCCATCTTCACGCGCTCGGCCAGCTGGCGGGACGTGAACGGCTTGGCCAGGAACGAGACTGCACGGTCATCGTCCAGTTGCTTGGCAAGGTCGCGCTCGGCATAGCCGGAGATGAAAATCACGCGGGCATGGCCCAGCAATTCCTTCGCTTCACGGATCAGCGTCGGGCCGTCCATGCCTGGCATGACAACGTCGGAGATAACGAGATCAAACGCGCCCGGATTGTCTTCGAGCACTTCCATCGCCTCTTCGCCATCACAGGCCTCCGACACTTCATAGCCGCGCTTGCGCAACTGTGTCGCCGTGATGGCGCGCACGCCGTCTTCGTCCTCGATCAACAGGATGCGGCCGCGACCGGAAATGTCGACTGGACGGTGGGACTGCTTCTCGGCCTGGGTCATCTCGACCGGGGCCGGAATGTCTTCGGCCTTGAGCGCGGGCAGGTAGATCTGGAATGTAGTGCCCTTGCCGACGGTGGACAGCGGGCAGATATAGCCGCCCGACTGTTTGATAATGCCGTAAACCGTGGCGAGGCCAAGGCCCGTGCCGACGCCGGCCTCCTTCGTCGTGAAGAAGGGCTGGAAAATCTTGTCCATCACTTCGCGCGGCATGCCGTGGCCCGTGTCTTCCATTTCGATCAGCATGTAATCGCCATCTTCGACATAGCCAAAGCCCTTGGCCTGCGCATCCTTGCCTGTGGCGCGGGCGGTACGGATCGTCAGCTTGCCGCCATTATTATGGCTGATCATGGCGTCGCGCGCATTGGTAGCGAGGTTGATGATCGCGGTTTCGAGCTGGTTCTTGTCGGCCTTGATATGCGGCACATCACGGCCGTGCTTCACGTCGATCTCGACGCGCTCGTCGAGGATCTGGCGCAACAGGATGGAGAATTCCGACAGGAAATCCGTGACGTTGAAGATCTCGCGCTTGAAGGTCTGCTGGCGCGCATAGGCGAGCAGCATGCGGACAAGGTCTTTCGCACGGATCGAGAATTCGTGGATGGATTTCAGGTTATTGTAGGACGGATCCCCCACCGGGTGGGTCGTCATCAGATCCTCATTGTTGAGGATGATGCCCTGCAGCACATTGTTGAAATCATGCGCCACGCCGCCAGCGAGCTGGCCGATGGCCTGCATCTTCTCGCCATGCGCGAGGCGCAGTTCCAGCTCGCGCTGTTCGGTAATGTCGATGACATAGGCAACCGACGGACGGCCATTATTGTCGAGCGTGACGAAGACGTTGACATGACGCGGCTCACGGCCAGCAAGCTTCAGGCCGACCGGCTTGTCGATGGCATCAATCAGCAGGCCATTGAGCGATTCCTGGCCGTCTTCCGCGACGAAGAGGTTCGAGAAGCGGCCACCGGGTGTTGCTTCACCGCCGGTCATTTCCATCAGCGCGCGGTTGGCATCGAGGATGATGGCCCCGTCCACACCGTCGCCCTGAAGGCGGACGGCACCAAAGGGTGCATCGTCAAACATCGGGTCGCCATCCAGGCGCGGCGGGCGCGAGGAGGAGGCAAAGTTCAGGCGCTCTTCCTGACCGTTCAGCACCTGCTGGTTGGCAAGGATGATCGTGCGACCAGCGGCTTCAGAGCCACGGCCTGCCCAGGTCGTGATCGCCTGCACCGGCACTTCAACGCCGTCACGGGCGCGCAGCTGGATATCGGCCCGACCCGGCGCACCGGACTTGCGGTCACGCGCCAGCATTTTCACGAATTCGGGACGCATGATGTCGTCAATACGGATGTTCTTGGCCGATTCCGGCAGGCCCAGCATTTCGCGCAGCCAGCTGTTGGCATAGGTGATCGTGCCGTCCGGACGGGCAGCGAAGAAGCCCATGGGCGCATCTTCGACGTAGAGGGATTTCAGGTCCGAAGCGCCAGTCGCTTCCTGCTGTCCGGCGATGCGGCGGATGCGCCAGAGCACGCGCTGGCGCGGCAGTGGCGAGACACCGATCTCAAACTGGGCGGGCACCTGCTCTGCGCCAATCGTGATAGGCGGCAGGACTTCGCGGCGGGCCTGACCGGCCTTCGCGGCCTTGGAGAGGCGGTAGACCGGAGCCGCAAGGCCCGGATTGGCGCCGAACAGGCGATCAACCGTCACGGCGCCGCCTTCGGGCTGGCCGACCATTAGCGCGAGTTGGCTGAGCTCGGTATAGGATTCATTGGCTGCTACAGGCGCGCCGCCCTGATCGGTGATCAGCACGGATTCGTCGAGCGCCTCGATCCAGCCGAAACGGGGAATATTGGTCTGGACGGCGCGTGCCGCAGATCCGCGCTCCGGGAAGAGACCGAGGAAGCGCCCTGCCCCGCGCACGCTCCACAGCAGGAAAACCAGACCGCCGGACGCCATGGAAATCAACAGGATTGGTCCGGGCGCGCCCGACGCCTTCGGCCATGCCAGCGCAACACTGGCCGCCGCGATCGAAATCAGCAGGCAACCCCAGAACAGGAGCTGCATGATGTCGAACCGTCCACCCATTGCGGCGAAACCTTCGCCGCCGATGGTTTCGCCATCATCGCCAGAATTGGTCGCCTGCGTCAGTTCCAGGGAATCCATCGTGTTACGTCTCCTGCACCGACAGCACAAAATCACATGCCGGATCACTCTACACTGATTCCACGGCGAGGGGCCGACTCAGCCGAAGCGGAATCCTAGTCCACATACTTTGACACTGCAAAGGTTAACGAAAGCGAAAAAAGCGTTAAGAGTCACAGTGGAAATTGCATAAACCTCATCAGATTCCGGAGTTTCACATGATGCGTACTGCCACTGCCATCGCAGCTGTTTTGCTGCTCGCCGCGTGCACCAGCCCGACCCAATCGGGAGTGCCCGAAACCGAAGCGCTGACCGTAACCGACCTCACCGTGGACGAGAGCGCCCGGCTAAATGATTGGTTTGAAGTCAAATTTCAGGAAATGGTCGCGCGTAGCCCGATGCAGCAGACCTATCTCGGCATCAAGGACGACTATGGCCAGTGGGACGACGTCACAGAGGCCCACGCACTCGGTGACCTTGAACTGCAGCGCGCCGCCGTTGCGGAAATGAAGGAGTCCTTTGAGTACGAAAAGCTCGACCCGCAGGCGAAACTCTCGTGGCGGCTGGCGGAATATGAATTGGCCGATGCCGAGGCCCAGTTCCCCTTCCGCGACCACGAATACCTCTTCAATCAGATGCACGGGGTGCAATCGGGCATTCCGGCCTTTCTGGTAAATCAGCATAAGGTGAGCAGCCTGTCGGATGCCGAGGCCTATGTCTCGCGCCTGAACGGCATTCCGGAATACCTGGGCCAGAACGTCGCCAATTCACGTGAGGCCGCCGCCAAAGGCATCATGCCGCCGCGCTTCGTCTACGACTATGTCATTTCGGACTCCCGGAGCATCATTACGGGCTATCCCTTCACATCGGATGTCGCTGACGGTACAGCCGACAGCCCGCTGATGAAGGATTTCCGTGGCAAGGTCAGCGCGCTGGTTGCGGACAGCACGATCGCGCAGGCCGAAGCCGATACGCTTCTTGCGGATGCCGCGACCGCTCTGGTCGAGAAAGTGGGCCCGGCCTACGAGGCGGCCATCGTCGAGATGCAGGCGCAAGCTGAAGTGGCCACGACAGATGATGGTGTCTGGAAGCTGCCTGACGCGGATGCCTATTATGCCATGCGCCTGAAGCACATCACGACGACCGACATGAGCGCCGACGAGATCCACAATCTCGGCCTCGCGGAAGTTGCCCGCATTCAGGACGAGATGCGCGGCATCATGGCCAAGGTCGGCTTCGAAGGCACGCTGAAGGAATTCTTCGAATTCATGCGGACCGATCCGCAATTCTTCAAACCCAATACGGCGGAAGGCAAAGCCGAATACCTGGCCGAAGCCACCGCAGCGATTGACCAGATGCGCGGCGACCTGCCCAAAGTGTTCAAGACATTCCCGAAGGCAGAGCTGATCGTGAAGGCCGTCGAACCGTTCCGCGAAAAGTCCGCCGGCAAGGCGTTCTATTCCCGCCCTGCTCCGGATGGCAGCCGTCCCGGCACCTATTACGCCAATCTCTATCGCATGCAGGACATGCCGACCTACCAGATGCAGGCGCTGGCCTTCCATGAGGGCATTCCGGGTCACCATATGCAGATCGCGCTGGCGCAGGAACTCGAAGGCATCCCGAGCTTCCGCAAGTATGGCGGCTACACGGCCTATACCGAAGGCTGGGGGCTGTATTCAGAGCTGCTGCCAAAGGAAATGGGCTATTACTCTGATCCGTATGATGATTTTGGCCGTCTCGCGATGGAAATCTGGCGTGCTGCCCGGCTCGTGGTCGATACCGGCATCCATGACAAGCACTGGACCCGCGAACAGGCCATCCAGTATCTGCTCGACAATACGCCAAACCCTGAGGGCGACTGCAAGAAGGCCATCGAGCGCTATATCGTGATGCCGGGACAGGCCACGGCTTACAAGATCGGGATGCTGAAAATCGTCGAACTGCGGGAGAAGGCCAAGACCACCTTGGGCGACCAGTTTGACATTCGCGACTTCCATGACGTGGTGTTGCGGGACGGCGCCGTGCCGCTGGCCGTACTCGAACAGAATGTCGACGCATGGGTCGCGGAAACCAAACAGGCTGAATAACGACGTGGCGGCCCTGGCAGGGTGTTTCCTTACTTGAGGGAACCCTGCTGGGGCCGATGCGCTGTCTAACCTGATGCGATCAGGAGTCAGCAACAGGGGGGGCGCAGACATGCTCGGCGACATCATCAACGAAGTATTCTCGACATCTGGGCTGTTTACGCTCCTGATGCTTCTGCTGCTGCAGGCCGTGCTTGGCTTCGACAACCTGCTTTACATCTCCATCGAGTCCAAGCGTGTCGGCGAGGAGAAAGCCCCGATGGTGCGGCGCTGGGGCATCGGCCTCGCTGTGATCTTCCGCGTGGTCCTTCTGTTCATCATTGTCGGCCTGTTCGATGCCATCGCCGAGCCATTGTTCGGCGTGCATCTCTCCAAATTCATCAGCGGCGAATTCACCTTTCAGGCCCTTGTGACGATGGCAGGCGGCGCCTTCATCATCTACACGGCCATAAAGGAAATCTCGCACCTCCTTACCGTTGAATTCATTGAACATACTGACGGAGCACAGCCTAAATCGATTACGCAGGCCATCGTCAAGATTGTGGCGATGAACCTTGTTTTCTCCTTCGACTCGATCCTTTCGGCCATGGCGATTGCCAATATCAAGACGCTGGATGCCGCCGGCCACCCTGTCATTCATTATCAGGTCTGGCTGATGACAATCGCGATCGTCGTGTCGGGTATCGCAATGGCGTTGATGGCCGATCCGGTCGCGAATTTCCTCAAGAAAAACAGGATGTATGAAGTCCTGGGCTTGTTCATTCTCTTCCTGGTCGGCGTGCTGCTGGTCACCGAGGGCGCGCACCTCGGGCACCTCACCCTCTTCACCTACGCTATCGAGGCGATGAGCAAGTCCAGCTTCTATCTTGTCATCTTCGTGCTGGTGGTGACCGACATCATCTCGACCAATTACCAGAAACGGCTCTGGGCCCAGAAGGAGGCCGAACTGTTTGGTGATGGTTCGGAACAGGCCTCACGCGATGGCGCGGATGCACACATCAATCGCAAACAGCTGAAAACCTAACGCAGGGCTGGGCCGCGCTTGGTGATACGCAGGGCCATGTGAGCGCCCTTGCGACCGATCTGGGCTTCAGCGGCGACAGGGCCATTGCGGCCGCCCGAGAGAAGCTCAACGGGCTGGTCAGCCGGCAGGCCCAGAAGCAGCGTGGATCCGGCTTTCAGGTCTGTCAGGCGTGACAGGGGCACGGAGAGGCTGGCAATGCGCGCGGTCAGCACGGCGGTCACAAGGGTCGCAGACGGGGTATTTACGGGTGCAGCTGTGACCATTCCCTGCCCCTTCCCGGGCACTGCTCGGGTATCGAACAGGTCGTCACTCGCCAGTATCAGGCGCGCCGGCATCCGCGACTGTTCGAAACGCACATCCAGATCAATGACATCAACCGCGCCGGGCCGCGCGAGGGCGGCGGCGAACTCGGCATCGGTTTCGATGCGCGCGAAGCTGAGCGAAGAGGATATGCCGGCGCCGAGGGGACGCACGAGGCCTTCCAGCAAGGCAGCGTCGACGGGCGTCAGCTCGCGCGGCGTATAGGCGCCGGGCTTGCCGCCACAGGCGCTTTCGATGAGGGCATTGGCGAGTTCCGCGCTGAGGCTGAGCATGGCGACGATCTCGCCATTGGGCACTGCGAAACAGGCAATCGCCTGCCCCGTTTCCATGGTCGACGTGCTCAGTGCAGACGCAAACGTGCCATCGGAGACGGCTTTAACGGTCGCGGCCGCGCGCAGGCCGCAGCCCTGGCGCAGGGCCAGCGAGAGGCGCGCAGCAACGCGCAGGGCATCTTCCGGCACATCCGTGCGCGGGGTGAGCACTGCGGGTGTATCGAGATCCGGGATCGCGCGCTCAACAACCGTGGTGGGAGGCGCGGGAGCAGGCTCTGGCGCCATGTCCGACAGGTCCGGCCGCAGCAGTGCCTCGATCTCGGCGGAGCTGAGCTTTTCGCGCAGGATAGGCTTCTCCTTCACCGCATCGAATGTTTCGAAACTGGTCGGCATTTCGAGCACGACGGCGCTTTCACGCCTTGGAGACATGTCCCATCCGTCATCGGCGGTGGATGGCAATGGCCTGCTCATGGGGGCGATCAGTTTTCCCGTCCGTTAAACATACGTTGTGCCCTAAAGAGAGTTAACGGGTGGTTAGGACTTTCACCGCGGGGCGCGCATGCACACAACACAGCGCCGCCGAATCACCTCTCGCATTAACCGAATCGGAAGTCACGTTAAGCAAGCAGACCTTGCCTTAAGCCCATGGTTACATTCAAGTAACCCTGTGTTTGGACCTTGATGCGATCATACCTTCAACGCACGAGGCAAACACAGATTCGCCATGGCGTTGGGTTGATGGACTAAAAAAGGCGGCGGCACTTCCGAAAACCGGGAGGCCGCCGTTCTTGTTTCCGGACGTGATCTGAAGCGCCTGGCGATCAGTCGTCGCGCAGCGTGCGTTCCTTGCGCTCGTGACGCTCCTGCGCCTCAAGGCTCAGCGTTGCTGTTGGACGGGCTTCAAGACGACGAAGGCCAATCGGCTCACCCGTCGCTTCGCAAAACCCGTAGGTGCCATCATTGATGCGGCGAATGGCGCTGTCGATTTTCGAGATCAGCTTGCGCTGACGGTCGCGTGTGCGCAGCTCGAGCGCCTTGTCGCTTTCCGCAGAGGCCCGATCGACAATGTCAGGGAGCGAACCAGATTCGTCCTGCAGATTGTGAATGGTCTGTTTTGCGCCGTCGAGAATGTCCGCCTTCCAGTTCTCGAGCAACCGGCGGAAGAAAGCCAGCTGACGCTCGTTCATGAACTCCTCGTCATCGGAGGGGCGGTAATCGTCTGATAGTTCGATACTCATAGCAGACACCTTCATTAAGGTTTGGCCCGATATAGAGCGGCTAGCGATTCACCGCAATCGGGAAAGCTGAGTTAATTTTCCCAATCTTTTCATGGAATTGCGCCAATTTCGCGTATATTTCATGTTATTGTGAACATCGAAACCCTCTCTCGGGGCACCAAACCCGGTGCAATTTGCAGGCCAAGGCTTGATCTTTAGGCCAACGCCGCGCTCTATGATCCTTCGTCCAAAGTGCAGCTTTCGCAACGGTTAAAGCCCATGGCCCGCCGACGGAAAAGATCGATCCGCTCCTCAGGTTGGATGCAGGCTGTGATGTTCAATTCATTGCTGATCCTCATGCCTGTGATCGCCGCCCAGATACTGGGCGCGGCCTTTTCAGGTGCCACCTTCTCGGATGCACCAACTGTCGAAGCCATCGACCAGACGCGGCGCAATATGGACGAATCCTTTGCCGCAATGGCGCCGCGCAATGCGGACGACAAGTACAAGTTCTGGCACGATATTGTCTCGCGCGAACTGACCGCGCGTGACGTCACCGCAGCGCGCGGCTTCCTGCTGACAGCGCCGCAGATGCTTAGCCGCGAAGAGGTGAAGGAACTGATGGCCGCGGCGGACGCGGAAGTGAAGGGTACGGAAGACGAGCGCATTGCGCTGGTTGCGCTGCGCAAGCTGCCCGTCGAAGTCAGCCAGCGGTTTGCCGAGGCAAGCGGCGCTGCCCGCAACATGAGCACAGTGATAGAGCCCGCAAGCGACACGATCACTGAAACACCGGCAGAAGAGCCTGAACCGGCACCGGCCGCCACCGAAGACGCCCCGGCTGAAGAGGCGCCTTCCCCGGTTGCCGAGGCGCGTTTCGCCATGCTTGGTACACATGCCGATCTCGCGAACCATTCGGAGCGCTGGCTGCAGGGTGATCGTGTGGACGAACTTGTCCTGAAGATCACCGGCATCGGCCTTGCCGAATCCAGTGCGCAGGATGCAACGGCCGAGGCCAATATCCGCGCGCTATCCATCCTGAAGTCTGCCCGACGCTCGCGCCGCATGACGCCGGAATTCACCGATTACATTACGGCGCGCCTTGATGCTGCGCTACCGGATTCGGCCCTCAAGCCTTCACTGGAAGAGGCCTTTACAGATCTTGCCACCACCAAGGTGCGCGTCGAGCGTGTGAGTGCGGCCTATGCCGGCGCCATCAACCCGAAAGGCCTCGCCCGGCTGGAATCCGATCTCACCCAGATCAACCGTATCGGAACGCTGACCGACCCGGCCGCTGCGGTGACCCTGATAGAACAGGTCAAGGATGGTGCGGACCTGCGCCGCGTGCGCCTGATTGCCGAAGCGGGCGGCGACCGGTCCGTTGCGCTGGTCAAACAGATGGGGCCATCGGCCATGCGCATTGCCGATACCGGCGTGCGCTGGACACGCGAACTGGTGCTTCAGTTCATGGGGCTTACGGCCGCCGGTCTGATCATGTTCTGGGTCACATTATCGACCCTGCGCCGGACATTGCTGCGCCGTCGCCCCCGTCTGGAAGCGCCTCAATAGAGCTTAGCCGAGGCTGAACGCGCCCTTGATGCCGTCGATCAGCAGCTGCACCGAAAGCGCTGCCAGGATCACGCCGAGAATACGTGTCAACGCGCCCGCCACGCTGGCACCCATCAGGCGCACAAGCGGCGTTGCGATCAGGAAGATGGCCAGCGTCAGCAACAGGTTGAGCCCAATGGCCGACAGAACGACGGCCTTCTCGGTCCAGACGGTCGCCTGGGACATGTAGAACATGGCCGTGGCTATGGAGCCCGGCCCCGCAATCATCGGGATGCCGATGGGGAATACGGAAATATCGTCCGGCTCTGTCGCGTCATCGTGGCCTTCCAGCAATTCCTCTGCGCGGTGTTCGCGCCGCTCGGTGCGCTTCTCGAACACCATGTCGAGCGCGATAAGGAACAGAAGCGCGCCACCCGCCGCCCGGAATGCATCGATGGAAATGTGCATCGCGCCGAGCAGCCAGGCCCCACCAAACGCAAACAGGAACATGATGATCGACGCAACGAAGGTGGATTTGAACGCCATGCGCCGCCGATAGGCCGCATCGCCCTGCGCTGTCAGCGTCGCGAACACCGGCGCTACGCCGGGCGCATCGATCAGCACGAAGAATGTGACGAAAGTGGCAGTGAATAGGGAGATCAGTTCTGGGCTCATGCGCGAGGCCCCTAGTCCCTATGACCTGCGGCGTCGAGTATTTCCTGCACCAGCGGGGCGACTTTCAGCACACCGGAATGGGTCGAAAACTGGGAGAGATCAGCCGCGCCGGAAGCCAGTGCCACCATCATGCGGTGCCCCCGCAGGCGCTGCAGCAGGCCTTCCTCGCCGCGATGCCCGCTGGCCGTGGCCGTGCGTCCTTCACCAAGGTCGACCGCGAGGCCTTCGCCTTTGCCGGCTTCGAGACGGGCAATCGCCTCGTCGAGGCCAAGGCGGGCGTCTGTGGAGCGTGCGCGCGCCGTCATGAGAGTACCATCCGCCATCAGGCGGCCTCTGCCATCTCGCGCGCCATGAGCTTTCGGCAGCGACTGAGGGCCTTGTAGAGGTCGGCGGCGGCCACATCGGCCGAAATCTCGAGCACATCGGCCCGGTCTTCATCCTGCGCGGCATTGGCCAGCAGGGTGGCAATGGATTCAGCGGCCTGCGCATAGGCAGGGCCATCGACCTCGCCGAGCAGGTACATCTGCATCACGGCAAAATAGGCGCGGCGCACAGGCGTCGTCGCATCCGCCGGGTGAAGGATATCCTTCTCGCGCAGGACACGGGCCTGGTTTTCCAGCAGCAGCACGCCGCGACGGTCGCCATTGCGCACGACAGCGCCATTGACGACGAATGTCTCGCCGGGCTTCAGGGAAAGCTTCAAGGGCATCGTAAGGAAATCCGATTCGACCTGATTTCCTTGAATTTTGCAGAAAGGCGTTAACGCTTGATTGCCACGCGTTAATCAAGGCGCGGCAGGCCGGAACGACAGTGCGGGATAATAGTGCCATGCGCCCGTTATCATCGGGCAGTTTGGATCATACGGCCTGCACCTGTCCTAAAACGCCCTTCCTGCATGGGAATGGCAGACCATGAACAGGCGCGACACTTAGCTGAAGCTGGTGCTCCGCGGCGGCGCGCATGGCAGGATCTTCATACCACGGATCCCCCGACAGGCGAAGATGTTTCCGCTACGGAATGGCCGGATTACCACTTTTTCACGGAATGTCAGGCTTCCCGCCACGTCAAAGCTTGCTCCGCCGGGCGCGGCGCCTATTGTGATCCTAACGAGTTGTGAAGAGGATAGAGCCCCATGCGTTTTGAAGGCACCAAGGACTACGTCGCCACCGAAGACCTGAAAGTGGCCGTCAATGCTGCCATTGCGCTGGAGCGCCCGCTTCTGATCAAGGGTGAACCGGGCACCGGCAAGACCGTGCTGGCCATTGAAGTGGCCAAGTCGCTCGGCTGCGATCTGATCGAATGGCACATCAAGTCCACCACCAAGGCCAATCAGGGCCTTTATGAATATGACGCTGTTTCGCGCCTGCGCGATGGCCAGATGGGCGAAGAGCGCGCCAAGGACGTCAAGAACTACATCAAGAAGGGCAAGCTCTGGGAGGCATTCACGTCCAAGAAGCGCCCTGTCCTGCTGATCGACGAGATCGACAAGGCCGACATCGAATTCCCGAACGACCTTCTGCAGGAACTCGATCGCATGGAATTCTTCGTCTACGAGACGAACGAAGTCGTGAAGGCAAAAGTGCGCCCGATCGTGATCATCACATCGAACAATGAGAAGGAATTGCCGGACGCCTTCCTGCGCCGCTGCTTCTTCCACTTCATCAAGTTCCCCGACGAAGAAACGATGCGCGAAATCATCGACGTGCACTTCCCGGAGATCAAGAAGAAGCTGGTCGGCGACGCCCTCACCACCTTCTACGCCATGCGCGAACTGCCCGGCGTGAAGAAGAAGCCATCGACCAGCGAACTGCTCGACTGGCTGAAACTCCTGATGAACGAGGATGTCGACCTCGAAACGCTGCGCGAGCAGAACCCGGACAAGCTGACGCCGCCCCTGCATGGCGCTCTGCTGAAGAACGAGCAGGACGTCGCCTTGTTCGAACGCCTCGCCTTCCTCTCGCGCCGCCAGGACGGCCCCGGCGGCGGTCGTCGTGGCCCAGCGGGCTGACATAATTTTCTATTGCGTCCTCCCGTTGATTGCTTTCCAATAAAAAGCCCATTGGGGTTGAATGGAAAATGTCCGGGGGGACGAAATGATGACGTCATCGGCGCTTTTTGATAGGCGACCAATATATCTGATTGATACGCCATGTCTGACGAGGCAGTACACCTTCAGGCCTGATGAATCCTTTGATCCAGTCAAAGGTCCTGATCGCACTGAAGCGAAGAAGAAAAGGCAGAATATTGCCACCTTCCTGAACGCCTATCTTGATAATCTACAAATCTCGGGTAGCCGCTTCGATATCCCAAAACTAGAGGAGATCAATGCGGAACAGACCCATTCCAAGTCGCGATTCGAGACTGTTTTTGTGACACTAGATCAAGTTGATGATCTAATCGACATCTCTATCGAGATGCATACAGAATACTTCACTGTCTGTTTTCGGGCATACCCTGCCGCTAAGAGCACCACCGACGCTGTGCGCCTTTCCGTTCAAGAAAAGATGGAGAGCTTGTCGACATTTCACGGGATCATCAAATCAGACCTCGGCAACAAGACCGCAGTTGAAAAACAGGACGATGCAGAAGCAGCGAATCTCGAACTGATTTTTGATAAGTATTGGACTGAAGTTTTGGGTGGAACTTTGCCAAAGCAAAACGCGAAGACGTACAAAGTATGGAGGGATCCCATAGAATTCCTGAATCAGGTATATCCAGACTTCGAGTTTACCCTTCTGGCAACTTTTTCTGGAATCGTTCTCCGTCGAGCAGATGGTCCGGATGCAGAGAGTGCTTCTAAGCAATACACCAAGCACAAAGAACTGGCAAAACACAGATCGAACGATTCACTGAGTTACAATCCCAGAGCTGTTAGCGAAGAATTTCTCGATGACGATTCGATCTGCGTTAGTGGAAGCGCGCTTAGCCAAGCTTCAGTAGGCACAGCACTTAAAGAGGTCGGCCCAGATCTATTGGAACGACGATTTCACGTCCATCTATCGCGAACGCTGCGCACGATAAATAACAATTTTCTGTTCTTCACGCGGCTTCTAGGGTTTAGGCGCGCCCCTCAACGCGATAATGATTATTTTGGCGGAAATTCCGTTCTGTGTGGAATGCTCGACGGGCTGGCCGTGTATGGTTCATCCTTTGGTCGATGGAACGAAGACAACGATAAACAGAACGACGTTCGCTATTTCATCATATACTCGGGGCCATCGCGAAACCAGTTGTCGCGGCTGGTTCAGAGAATTCATAGCTGTGGCGAAAACCGCATCCTTGCACTAGCTGATTTTGAAGAAATTCGCAGAGCCGCTGAAACGCTCGACCGAATCCTGGATGAACTCGATCGCTCGGTGAAGGACGGAGCCGTTACTCCTGGAAAGCTCTCCAAGTTTCGGCAGGATTCGGCAAAACTTTCCGAGCGCTTTAGGGCGGGTGTCGCGCATCGTATCGGACGGACAGCCTACTATTGGACTACGCTCCAACGAAGAACGGATACCTTGAGAATCAAAAGGGTTGTTGGTTGGCAAACCTATGAAGAATTCATCTATCGCAACTTGGAGCCACAAGTGCAGACATTCCTTCGAACCGGCGACAAGTTGGAGCAAGTAGATAAGAAAATCGCAGAAACCGAAGCCCTATTTTTGACCAACGCAGCATATGACCTTCAGTTTTTTGGCGCGCCCGTTCTCATACTCAGCGGCTGCTACATCCTATCGGAAGTCATAGTCGATCTGATAAATCACCCAATCGAAGGTGGCATTCCACTGGTCGGCGGCAACCAGGAGTATGCAATTGTTGCGGCGCGGTTGGGCCTCTTGGCCTTTTCACTCGCAGCCTCGGCTTTAGTGTTTTTCGTCAATCTAAAAAGTCAAAAAAAACCAAGTTCGAAACTCATATCGACCAACTAATGATCCCAGATAATTCCATCTGACACGCCCTACCGTCCCAAAATATCCATGCTCGTGTGGGCTTCTTCGCGGTCGAGCGTATTGGCATTTGTGTTGACGTCCTGGCGGCTTTTCAGGAAGTCGGCCATCTTGGACTTGTCATAACGCTCGTCGAGCCATGTTTTCACCGCAACGCCAATCCAGATCGCATGGAAGGTCAGCCCGCCGGCAATCGCGACAAGGCCCGGGATCGGCCCGATATGGGCGCGGCGGATGAATTGCGACCATGTCTCCACGTCCGTCGGATGGATCGCAATCTTGGCGAAATACGCGGCACCCAGAATGGCAAACAGCCAGCCATAGTTGCGGCGCAGGCGCCTGCCAATCGCGCGGATCATCGAGATACGGTATTGCGGTTTTTCGTAATCGTCTGAGAGGGCCGTTCCCCGGTCGAGCGGGATACGGGCCCCCTCCCCGCGCAGCATGGGCACATAGAAGGCAATCTCCAGCACCCGCGCCCGGAAGCGCCAGACGTAGAAGAAACGATAGCGCCGCGATTCCAGCGTCAGGAACACGATGCAGAGCGCGCCGACCAGAACGATGGGAAAGGGCGATGCCTGCGCACTGGCAAAGGCAACCGACAGACCAATGCCTGTGGAGATCACGGCCCAGTTTGTCGTCTGGTCCAGCCGCTGGCGCCACACGGTGGAGCGGTACACTTCGGCGCGATAGAGGTGCGCAATGGCGCCCACTTCCTTGCTGCCGCAAATGGCTTCGGGCGGGTCGCCGTCCGGATCGGCCAGGTCATTATCGAATTCGGTCATCGGTGTCCTTTATGGACTTGTTCAATGGCGACGCAAGGCCCGGCGGGTGTGGCCGCGACGTTACCCGGCCTTCGTGTCGCCGGACTCAGGCGAATCTGTGTCCGACTTGCCGGTTTCTTGCAGTCGCAGCGGCATGGCTTCCGGGCGGAAGGACAAGGTCGATTGCGGGAAAGGGATCGTGATCCCAGCATCGTCCAGCGCCTGCTTCACGGCGAAGGCCACTTCATCATAGGAGCCGCGCTGGTCGGCCGGCTGGCTCGTGGTCCACCAGAGCAGGCGGAAATCGATGGAGGAGCCGCCAAACGAGACGCACTGAACCTCCGCGTCGCGCTCGCTGCTGACGCTTTCGCAGGCTTCCAGCGCGCCTTTCAGGGCATCGCGCGCCTCCGGCATGCTGGCATCATAGTCGATGCCCACAACAAGCTCCTGCCGCTTCAGGGCATGGTCTGTCTCGATGGTCACCGGGTTCTTGAACAGGAAGGAATTAGGTACGATCACCAGTTCCCCATCCGTCTCGCGCACATGTGTCTCGCGGATCAGGATATTCTCGACGCGGCCATACACGTCCTCGCATTCGATCATGTCGCCGATGCGCATCTTCTCGCGGCTGAGGATGATGACGCCCGCGAGGAAATTCTCGAACACGTCCTTGAAGGCAAAGCCGATAGCGACAGATGTGAGCCCCAGCCCGGCAATGATGTCAGCCGGTGAAATGGAGGGCAGCAGTACCGTCAGAGCAATCGCCACGCCGACGATCCAGGCGGCAATACCGATGAGGTTCTGGGCAAGCGTCCGCAGGGCTTCCCGCACATTCGCTTTCTTCATGGCAGCCGAGACAAGCGCCCGCGCAATACGCGCCACCAGCAGGATGCCGACCAGTACAAGAATGGCGAGGACGAGGTTGGGAAGGCTCTTGAAAAATCCGGTCGCCATGCCGTCAAGAGACTCGCGAAGGTCGGTTAGGGGGGTAAGTTCCATGCGCGCTCTACGCATGAGCTGCCGATTTGTTCAGTCTACCGCGCGCAATAGCCTAATGAGACGACGGGCGCATAGCCCTCCAACGCCCCGCGCACATGGTGTGTATCATCCGCTGACGCCTCATTCCTTATGCGCGCAGCCAGCGCCCCGGCATCTCCGGTGATCCGCGTACGCCACAGCGCATAGCGTAACCCGTCCGGCGCCGCCGTCATCGCCACGGCCCTGTCAAACCCGGCCAGGTCGCAGGCCTGCATCGACAGTTCCGCCAGCGCATGGCCGAAATCGGATTTCTCGAAATCGTCGCCCATGCCGCCGCGCGTGTGCTTGGTCTGGGCAAGATCGAACATCGCTTGCATCAGGCGGCGCTTAATGGCCGCATCCGGCGCGAATCTAACGCCAGCAGCCATGATTTCCGGGCGCCCCGTATTGAACGGCACGGCCCCTGTCCGGGCGCGCTGTTCAAACCCATCCCAGCCGCTCTCTGCAAGAACAGCGCGCGCTTGATCGGCGGCATAGTCCACGGCCGGGATGCGATGGATAGCGGGCGCTCCAAGGCGACTCTGCCATTGCTGCAACAGGGCCGCGTCCCCCGCCTGCCCCACGGTTTCAAGGAAAAAGGGCTGAATCCGCGTCTTTTTCTCGGGAGGAAGGGGCGACGCCGCCGCCCAGATCGCCTCGAACATGCAGGATTGCTCGCCAAGTCCGGCGCAGACGGGCGTATCCGCACGCGCCGTTAGGCCCAGCGAAAAACCGGCACACAGGATCAGGAAAGCCCTCAGCATGGCGCATCCCCTACGCCAATGGCGGTGAACCGGACATGACCGGGTGTCCTTTTCGCTGCGTCAGCTTGGACATGGGCGCCAAGGCGGGTTATCTTTTGCCAAAGACGACAGGAAAGACGCCCATATGTTCCTCAACTTCTTCAATGAACTGCGCGAAGCCAAGGTCCCGGTGACGCTGAAGGAATACCTGATGCTCATGGAAGCCATGGACAAGCAGGTCATCGATTCAAATGTCGAGGATTTCTACTACCTGTCCCGCGCCGCCCTGGTGAAGGACGAGCGCAATATCGACAAGTTCGACAAAGTGTTCGGGCATGTCTTCAAGGGCCTCGACAGCATGGCGGATGCCGTCGACGTGACCGACATTCCCGAGGAATGGCTGCGCAAGATGTCCGAGAAGTTTCTCTCCAAGGAAGAAATGGACGAGATCGAGGCCATGGGCGGCTTCGAAAAGCTGATGGAAACGCTGCAGAAGCGCCTTGAGGAGCAGAAAAAGCGCCACGAGGGCGGCAACAAGTGGATCGGCACGGGCGGCACCTCGCCCTTCGGCGCCAATGGCTACAACCCGGAAGGCGTGCGCATCGGGCAGGAAAAGTCCCGCCACCGCCGCGCCGTGAAGGTCTGGGACAAGCGCGAATTCAAGAATTACGACGACAGTGTCGAGCTTGGCACCCGCAACATCAAGGTCGCCATGAAGCGCCTGCGCAAATGGGCCCGCAAGGGCGCGCCGGACGAGCTGGATCTCGACCAGACAATCCGCAACACGGCCCGCAAGGGCTATCTCGATATCGAGATGCGGCCCGAAAAGCGCAATGCGGTGTCCGTCCTGCTGCTGCTCGATGTCGGCGGCTCGATGGACCCGTATGTGCGGATCATGGAAGAGCTGTTCTCGGCCGCCAAGTCCGAGATCAAGAACCTCGAATATTATTACTTCCACAACTGCCCCTATGAAGGCCTGTGGAAGGACAATCGCCGCCGCATGAACAATCGCATCCCGACCTGGGACGTGCTGAACAAGTTCCCGTCAGACTACAAGGTCATCGTCGTCGGCGACGCCACGATGAGCCCTTACGAGATCACCTATGCCGGTGGCTCGGTCGAGCACTGGAACGAGGAAGCCGGCGGCATCTGGATCCAGCGCTTCGTGCAGCGGTTCCCGAACATGGTCTGGCTGAACCCGGTCAAGGAAGGCGCGTGGGACTATACCGGCTCTATCAAGCTGATCCGGGAACTGATCGGCGAGCATCGCATGTTCGAGCTGACCCTTTCCGGCCTCGATGAGGCGATGAAGGAACTCGGGCGCTAGGTCATTGAGGGCGGCGCCTACTGATAGTCGCTGCAGAAGTCCGGATTATTTGTCGTATCGCCAAATCCGCAACCGCGGCGGATTTCGTCACGGATCATGTCGCAGCTGTTCTGTGCATTGCACGGCGGATGGGTTGCAGGGGACATCTGGATGCACTGGCCCACCAGAACGCTCGCAGCCTCGGCACCGATCTCCTGCTCGCAGGTCGCCTGCGCAGGTGGCCTTTGTGGCTCTGTCACTTCAGGGCGAGCGGACTGCTCCACTGCGACAGACGGCGCCGATGCATCGCCGCCACTGGGTGAGCAGGCAGCAACAAGACCGGACGCTATCAGAAAAAGAATGGGCACAGGCTTCATGGGCGATTCCTCCGTTTCGGCTGAAACGTCGCAGGCCCCACAAGGTTGCCCTGATAAGGCACCGATTTCACAAGGCCGCCCCGGAAACCCGAGATATGCAACCGCCCCCACTTGAAAGCGTCTTTTGTGCAGATCACGATGGTCGGAAAACAGATAACACATGGGAGGCCCCGAATGGCACGCATCAAGGCAAATGGAATCGAGATAGAATACGAGGCGACCGGGTCATCGAATGACCCGATGATGTTGCTCGTTTCAGGCTTCTCCGGTCAGCTCACTCGCTGGCCTGAAAGTCTCAAGCGCGGCCTGGCCGATGCAGGCCGCCATGTTATCACGTTCGACAATCGCGACATCGGGCTCTCCACCGAATTCAGTGGCAAGGTGCCTCCTGCGCCGCGCGACATTGTCAAGGCCGCCGCCGAGGGCAAGCCAACCGGCGGCATGGTGCCCTATGTGCTGGACGACATGGCCGCCGACGCAGCCGCACTGATCGCCGAACTGGGCGCCAGTCAGGCAGATGTGCTGGGCGTCTCAATGGGCGGCATGATCGTGCAGCTGATGGCGCTGAACCATCCGGCCCAGGTGCGCACGCTGATCCCTGTCATGACGACCTCCGGCGCCCCTGGCCTGCCGCAGTCGGACCCGGCCGCGCAGGCCGCGCTCACGGCCGTGCCCGACGTGCGCACGGCGGAGGCCATCGCCGAACTCTCCGTCAAATCGCGTCATGCCATTGGCTCGGCGCCGGAGCTGCGCAGCAGCGACATGGATGTGCGTGCGCAGTCCATGGCCGACTTCAACCGTTCTGATCGCCCGCTGGGTGTGGCCCGCCAATATGCCGCCATTCTCGCCCAGCCGCGCTGGCATGAACGCCTCGTGGGACTCACGGTACCGACGCTGGTGCTGCATGGCGCCGCCGATCCGCTGATCAAGCCGGAAGCCGGCCGCGACATTGCCCAGCGCATCCCCAGCGCGGAAATAGAAGTGATCGACAAATGGGGCCATGACATGCCCGAGAAGATCGTGCCAGCCCTGCTGAACCGGATCGTGCCATTCCTCGCCCGCAACGCGCCGGAGGCAACCCGCGCGAACATGTCCCGATGAGCGTAGAGGACCCTGTTCTAACACGCCAGGATGGCAACATCCTGACCGTCACCATCAACCGACCGACCCGGCGCAATGCCGTGGACCGGGAGGCGGCGCTGGCCCTCTACGATGCTTTCAAGGCTTTCAACGCTGATGACGCGCTGTCCGTCGCGATCCTCACGGGCACCGAAGGCAATTTCTGCGCAGGCGCTGACCTTCAGGCCGTCGCCGCCGGCAAGGGCAATCCTGTGCGTCCCGATGGCGACATGGGCCCGATGGGGCCGACACGGCTTGAGCTTTCTAAGCCTGTGATCGCCGCCATCGAGGGCTTTGCCGTGGCGGGCGGCATGGAACTCGCGCTCTGGTGCGACCTGCGCGTTGTTTCTGACACCGCGCGCTTCGGCGTCTTCTGCCGCCGCTTCGGTGTGCCCCTGATTGATGGCGGCACGATCCGCCTGCCCCGTCTGATCGGCGCTTCGCGGGCGACAGATCTGATCCTCACCGGTCGCGAAGTCGGCCCGGACGAGGCGCTGGCCATCGGCCTTGCGAACTACGCCGCCCCAGCTGGCAAAGCACTCGAACGCACCGTCCAGCTCGCCAATGACATCGCCGCCTTCCCGCAAACGTGTATGCGCGCTGACCGGCTATCCGCCATGCGCCAGTGGAGCTTCGACATGGAGACGGCGCTTAAGGCGGAAGTCGAGGGCGGTCTCGATGTGCTTAAATCGGGAGAAACACTGCAAGGCGCTACCGCTTTCACCAAAGGAAAAGGCCGCCACGGCGCCTTTTAAGCATCAATCCTTGTGCCGTTCGAACCAGTCGGCGCGTGTGACTTCCCAGACCAAGGATGCCCGCGTCGTGCCGTCTGTCCGCACGCTGGTCACCTCACCCCTGCGCTCAAAGCCCAGCCCGTCAAGCAGGCGGTGCGTGGGCACATTCTCCGGGCTCGCCGTTTCGCAAATGAGATCAAGGTGCAGCGCCCCAAACATCCAGCTGAAGCTCATGGCTGCGCCCGCTGTGCCCCGGCCCTGATGGTGTAGCGAGGGATGCAGCGCCCCGCCGAGCTCCCCTGCCGCCCAGTGCGGCCAGACCTGAATGTCGCTGTAGCCGACAATGGCGCCGTCGCCATCCTGGCGCACGAAGAGCAGGCCCTCACCTTCTGCGCGCTGGGCAAAGTGATCCGTGATGAAGGCCTCAACGCTGGCCTCCGTCAGCGGCCGCGGCAATGTGTAGATCGGCGCGTGCACTGCGGGGTCCGACAGGAAAGCCAGCAGCGCAGGCGCATCCTCTGGACAGGCAAGACGGGAAGCGTCGGGCCCGTCGCCAAGATGCGTCACGCGGCAAACCGCATCCCGGATCGCATTAATCCGGCTCATCGGAACTTCAATACGCGTGACCGGGATACCTTCTGCCATGGCCTAGTCGCTGCCATACAAGGCGCTGAGGCAGTCCTGGTGCGCTCCATAAGTGGCAGCCCTGTCGAGACAAGCCTGATAGTGGCCGGGACCGCGTTCGTAAAAGAACTGGTCTGCCGCAGACCACTCCCTTCGGAGCGTATTCGGCGCGCGATAAGTCGGCACCACTTCGCGTCGGAGCATGGGGGCCGGTGCGTCGGCAGCCTCATCCCTGGCCCGCGCAGCCAGTTCGGCCGCATCGCGCGTACGCAATGCCTGCTCTCGGCGCAGGATCTGGCCGCCATACGCAATCATCAGCTGGCGATCTAAATCATACCGGCCCCGTTCGGCGCGGATCCGCTTGTCCATCATGGCGCCCACCCAATGCTCCATCTCGTCCGGCGCGGTGGAATCATAGGTTGCATGCCATTCCGCCGCCTGCGCACCATAGCCTGCCAGCATGTCGTCCCGGCAATTCATCCAGGCGAACACTTTTTCAAACGCCGTTCCTGTGCGGCGCAGCGCGTCCCAGCCCATCGTGTCGATCGTCTTCGACTGGGTGACAGGCGGCTGGTAAGCGGGAGACGGGCCACAGGGCGTATCAAAGTCGAGCGTCGCGTAATAGTCGGCCCAGCCCCGCGCGATGCCTACGCCCTTCTCGGCCTCATCGGCATAGGGCTTCATCGTCACCGTGTTGACCGTCAGGAAGGGAAAGGCCTCTTCGCCGCGATAGGTCAGCTCTTCCCAGGCTGCATCACCCGACCGGCAAATGCCTTCCTCGCCAGACTGTTCGAAGGCGACGATCTGCGATTGCTGCGACGAGGTGATAGCGATACCCAGAATCTTGGCGGGCGTGTACCCGGCCTCCCGAATTGCCGACACAGCCGCGTCCCTGAACAGCGGGAGCGTGCATTCGGCCGAAATATCCCTGATCTTGCCAGACCGTCCGACCTTGAACTGGGTGCTGCAACATCCGCTCAGCCCCTCACGCGCCGCCGGATCCGGCATGACCGCCACGATGGCGCCTTCCACGACGGGTGGAGACATCTGTGCCTGCCCCTGCTGCCCTCCAGCCGCGCAGGCGACAAGGAGTGCGGCGGCGAATGCCGTTGCGTTCCACTTCATCAGCGCGTCTCCGTTTGTTGTGTGTCCAGTTAGTATGAATTTCGGCGCGCGTCCGTTTCATAAAAGTCACGCGCTGCGAAATAGGGCATGCCGGGCCGGCAAGCGCCGTGCCCACTGGATTTCAATGCCATGAATCTCTCAGCAAAGCTCAAGCCGCGCAAGGCACATCAAGCGCTGGTCGTGATGCCCTGTCACAGTGATTGACCTTTGGCTATTTCCCGCCCAAAGCGTGAACATGACCGACTCTCCCGCCTCCCGGAAACACGGCAAGAACGCGTTTTTCTTCGTCCTCGTAACGGTCGCAATCGATATGCTGGGCTTCGGTCTCATCATCCCGGTTGTGCCCAGCCTTGTGCAGGAAATGCTGCATGTCCCGCCTGAAGATGCCACCATATGGCTCGGCATGCTGGCGGCCACTTATGCCCTGATGAATTTCATCTTCGGGCCCATCGTCGGCGCGCTGTCTGACAGGTTCGGACGGCGTCTTGTGCTGCTGGTCTCCATTGGCACATTGGTCGTGGATTTCCTGATCATGGGCATTGCAGGTTCGATCTGGCTGCTCTTCATCGGGCGGGCCCTGTCCGGCATTTCCGGCGCCACCTATTCCACTGCGAATGCTTATATCGCTGACGTCACAGAGCCGGAAAATCGCGGCAAGGCCTTCGGCATGATCGGCGCCGCATTCGGTTTTGGCTTCGTGTTCGGCCCGGTCATTGGCGGCTTCCTTGGCGAGATCAGCCCGCGCGCGCCCTTCTTTGCGGCAGCGGGCCTCGCCGCCCTCAATTTCTGCTACGGCCTCTTCGTGCTTCCGGAATCACTGGCACCGGAAGACCGCCGACCGTTTGACATCAAGCGCGGCAACCCGTTTGGCGCGGTGAAACATTTCTCGAAACTGCCCCACATCGCCTGGTTCCTTGTGGCAGCAGGCATCTTCTTTCTCGCGCATACGGTGTTTCCGGGCACATGGTCGGTGCATGGCGAGATCCGCTATGACTGGAGCCCGAAGGAAATCGGCTTCTCGCTGGGCCTTGTCGGCATAGGCGCCGCCGTCGTGCAGGCGGGCCTGATGGGCCTGATCCTGAAACGGCTGGGCACTGTGCGCACAGCGCTGCTGGGCATGGGTGTCAGCTTCTTCACGCTGACCGCCTTCGCCTTCGCCGGACAGCCATGGATGGTCTACCTGATCATCCCGATCAGCGCGCTCGGCGGCGTGACAGGCCCGTCGATCAACTCGCTGATGTCCACGCTGACACCGCGCAATGCGCAAGGCGAGCTGCAGGGTGCCAGCTCAAGCCTCAACTCGCTTGCCATGATCATCGGTCCGCTCACGATGAACGGCGTACTCTATTACTTTACCCATGACGGCGCGCCATTCCGCTTCGGCGGCGCGGCCTTCCTGATGGCCGCCTTGCTGAGTGCCCTGGCCATCGTGCCCTTCATGCGCGGTGTACGCGAGAACCGTTCCGCCATACCGGCTGCAGCCGAGTAAAAAGACGGCCCGGCAGAGCCGGACCGCCTCACGTTAAGGTTATGGGCCCCGCCTGCGAGAGCGCTAGGCCTTGCGCTTAAGCAGCATACCGCCAATCACGCCGAAAACCCCGCCGCCCACGCCACCTTCCAGCACATAGTCGAGGATATTCTTCAGCGCCGTTGGTCCCTGTGCCGGAACGCCGAACAGATGCAGGTTCGCAGCCTCAAGACCGTAATAGGTGCCAATCCCGCCGAGCAGTCCGCCAAGAATGCCGCCGACGCCGCTGCCGCCCGTCAGCTTCGATGTCACAGGCCCCATCACGATGCCGCTGACAGCGCTCAGGATAAGGGGAAGATATTGTTCCATTGGTTTTGCCCTCCCATGGATACTGCGTGGAGGCCGTTGTCGACCGTCAGCCCGAAACAACTGCTTTTCGGGACCGAGGTCCAGTTGTTTCACCATTGCGACAAGTGTTGCAACTTGGGCCCCACGCGGGCAAACAACGCCTAGATGACCTCCCAGCTTCCTGCCCTCTTCCTCGACCGTGACGGCGTGATCAACGTCGACAAGGGCTATGTCAGCAAGGTCGCTGACTTTGAGTGGGTCGAAGGCGCCGCCGAGACAATCGCGGCCTTCAAGGCGCGCGGCTGGTTCGTATTCGTCGTGACCAACCAGTCCGGTATTGCCCGTGACTATTACTCAGAGCATGATATGCACACGCTGCATGACTGGATGCAGGAACGCCTCGCCGAGCAGGGCGCCGCGATCGACCGGATCTATTATTGCCCCTATCATGACGAAGGCGAGAATCCCCGCTACCGACGCGACAGTTTCGACCGCAAGCCCAAGCCCGGCATGCTGCTGAAAGCGATGGCGGACTTTCCCGTGAAACGCGAGTCATCCTTCCTGATAGGCGACAAGCAGACCGACATTGAGGCCGCCCGCGCGGCTGGCGTCGCGGGCTTCCTGTTCACGGGCGGTGATCTCTTCCAGTTTGCCGAATGGACGCTCGCCGGCTTCGAGGAAGGCAATCGCGGATGAAGACGATCGGCATCATCGGCGGCATGGGGCCGGCCTCGACGGTCATCTATTATGAAACCCTCTGCCAGCTTTCCCGCGAGCGCTTCGGCGGCAATGCCAGTGCACGCGTAATGATCGATGCGCTCGACTTCGGCGAGATCCAGGCGCTGCAACAATCCGGCGATTGGGACGAGGCAGGGCGCCAGCTTGCCGCCTCAGGACAGCGGCTAGAACAGGCAGGCGCAGGCTTGATCCTGCTCGCGACAAACACGATGCACAAGGTCGCCGCGCCACTTGAGGCCGCGCTCAATGTGCCTTTCGTGCATATCGTGAGCGCGACAGCCGCCCGCCTCACCGCCGACGGACGCACCGCCCCCGCTCTGCTCGGTACGCGCTACACGATGGAAGAACCCTTCTACCCGAACCATTTCGCCGGAGCCTTCGGCGCGCCGCCCTTGATTCCAGATACGGCTGAGCGCGATGACATCCACCGCATCATCTTCGACGATCTTGTCAAAGGCATTGTGACGCCGGAAACGACGCGCCGCTATATCGAGATTGTTGAGGCATTGGCCACGCGCGGCGCCGACAGCGTCATCCTCGGCTGCACCGAGATCGGCCTTGTCCTCACTGCCGCCAACAGCTCCCTGCCCATCTATGACAGCGCCCGCATCCATTGCGAGGCGGCGATGGACCTGGCCTGCGCCTAGACCGGCTTCAGCGTTTTCGGATCAATCCCGCCCATCCGGCACACTTCCTTCCACTCGCTGGCCAGCACAGGCTGCACCGACAGGCGGAAGGATTTTACCAGGCTCATCTCTTCCAGTTTTGGGTTTGCCTTCACATCCTTCAGCGTCACGGGCTTGGGCATGTCGGCCAGCGCGCGGATGTGCACGCAGTCCCAGCGCTCGTCATCCGTGGTCGTGTCCGGCGCGCTGAGCGCAGACACTTCTGCAATGCCGACAACTTCCAGCCCCTTGTTGGAATGATAGAAGAAGACCTGATCGCCGAGCTTCATGTCGCGCATGAAATTACGCGCCGTATAGTTGCGGATGCCGGACCATTCTTCGCCCGCTTTGCCTTTCGCTTTCTGCTGCTCCCAGCTCCAGGCGTCGGGTTCGGACTTCATCAGCCAATAATTCATTTCTGTCTCCGGAATTGCCGTGCCCGCTTGATCTAGGCGGCACCGTGCCTCACGTCCACCCAGAGGCCGTCAGGCAAGCTGCGCCAGCGCCGCGCGCACCAGCCGGTCATGGTCGGGCCAGCCCTTGTACTCAGCCAATGACGGGTCGATCCCGTTCCACGCGTCCTCGAACGCCTGCCTGTGCGCGGCGTTCGGCAGGGCAGCGCGTAGCGGATCAATACAGACGCGGATTGTGAACACCACAGCCCCGGTCTCCGGCAATTTCGAGATCGTCTGCCGCTCGACCCGCAGGTGCAGCAGTTCAAGCGCCGCATCATCCGGCGCCGCACGCGCCATGGCCTTCAGCGGTTCGCTGCTAGGCGTAAAGCGCGAGGAACCAGCCTGGACCGTCCAGTTGAACCGCTCCAGCACATGGCCCGGCCGCAAGCCGTCAAACATGCGCCCGATACGGTTGACGAGGCCAGGATTGGCATTCGGTACCGGCCCGTGAAGGCCTGTCAGCGGCTGGCCGATCTTCTCCGACAGCGACCAGAAGGTTGGCGCCACAAGGCTGGCCGCGCGCAAGGTCCACAAGCCATTGGAATCCGGCATCAGCAGGCAGAGATCATCCGACACACGCGCCGCCGCCATTTCCAGCGGGCTTTCCCAGATATCATCGCCCATGCCGGTCACCGCCAAAACGGCGCCCGCCAGTTCTTCGATGACAGCAGGAATACCTGTATCCGCAAACACAATGTCGCGGTGCGTGCGCATGAGCACAGTCTTCCCGGGCAGCCATGCGGCCGCCTCGGTATCAGGCACCAGCCAGCGCTCGGTATCGATGGGGGCCAAGCCGGGTGCAAGACTCGGCGCCCCTGCGAGATAAGGCAGGTAGGGTGGTATACGCATGGTGAGTTCAGGCCGCGCGGGCAGCGCCCCAGCTGACGAAGCCTGCCACTTTAGGCGTGGATGGCAGGTACATGGTCTCGGCCTCCTCCAGCCGGAAGCCGGATTCGGTGAACAGCGCAGAGATATCGCGCGTCAGGTGGCACCCGCCCGCAAGCGGCTTCCACACAGGCTCAATCCGGCGCTGCCACTTGGCAACGTCTTCGTCCGGTGCAAGGCCATGTTCGGAAAACAGGATACGGCCTTCGGGCTTCAGCACACGGCGCGTTTCGGCCAGCGCCGCACGCCAGTCAGGGATCGTGCACAGCACGAACGTGATGACGGCCGTATCGATGGAATTGTCTTCCAGCGGAATGGCTTCCGCGCCGGTTTCAAGGAATTCGATATTGTTTCCGAAGCCAAGTGCGCCAGCCTCCCGCCGCGCCTTGACCAGCATGCCGGGCGAAGGCTCAAGCGCATAGAGACGTTCCACCTTGCTGGCATCATACATGGCGAAATTCGTGCCCGAGCCGCAGCCGAGTTCCAGCACACGGCCCTCCGCCTTCGGAACGACCTTTTCGCGCTGCTTCATGATCGGCTTGGTGCCACAGGCGCAGGCGATCAGATTCGGGACAACATAGCGCTCCCAGGGGTTCATTGTGTGCGGCTCCCGGTCGACTGGAAGCCCGGATAGGTGCCCTTCTGGATCAGGCCCTTCGTCGCCTCGGTGGGACGCGCCACGAGCGCGTCCTGCGTGATATTCACGTCATACTCAAACCCGTCGCCCATCGGCTGATAGGTCGCCGAACCATATTGCGCATCAATGCCGAAACGCGGGCCTTCCTTTTCGGCAAGCGCATGCACGTCGAGACCGGGATTCTGCGTCAGAGCAATTCCGTTCGTCTGCGCTTCCGTCACCGCATCAGACGAAAAGCGCTTGGCTTCGCGCCCTTCAATATAGTCGAGGCGATAGATGGAATCATAGCCAAGCATGTTGGCCACAGGCTGGAACTTGATGACCTGCGCACCAATCTCGAACTGGTTGCCCTTCAGGATCGGCTGCGCACCGGTTGCCTCAAGCAGTTTCTGGCCATCGGAGAAGGTAACGTCCACCTTGTACGTGTCTGGCGCGCCCTGAACGGCGGCAAACTTGATATTGGCAACATCGCGCTCATAGGTGAGGCGCTTATAGGTCTGCAGGTTCAGCCCCGCAAAGGCCACCACGCCGGCAATGCCGAGGAAACCGACGCCGAAGAACAGCCGTCCACCGCCCGCCATGGGTTTCAATTGTGCGAGTTTTCCGAAGCCTGCGAACAGCAGCATCAGGCCAATGACACCGGCCACAGCAGGCAAAATCCACCAGATCAGTCCCATTCAGCATCTCCCTTCGCGGTTCCTGGCCTGCATCCCTCAGCCAGCCGCATCAACCCACACCTATATCATCTTCATGATGCGTGTTTAGCAAGCCGGTGCATACGCGATGCAGCCACTCTTGTCAGGGTTAAACGGTCATTGCGCCCCATGCGTTCCACGCGACATAGGCGGCAACGACGAGGATCATGACAGCAAAGGCCGACCGGGCCGTCCGCACGCGTGTCTTCAGCAGACGGGAAATTCCGATGCCTGCCGTGCCTCCAATAGCCCCGCCAACCAGCAGCAGCAACACAAGCGGTCCGTCGACGAGGCCCGACAGGGCATAGTTGGCCGATGTCGCCGCCCCGAACAGGGCTACCGACACAAGCGAGGAAGCTGTCGCATTTGTCATCGTCATGCCCGCCGCCAGCATCAGGCCCGGCACGATCAGGAATCCACCGCCAATCCCGAAGAACCCGGCCGCCATGCCAACGATCAGGCCGAGCGGCGCGAGCCGCAGCAGGATGGACCGCGTGAGATGAACTCCCGGATCACCCGCAAATGCCGGCTTGCGAAACATGGAGAGCGCAATCACAGCCATCGCTACCGAAAAGGCCAGCAATAGCTGCGTCCCGTCTACCTGCTTGGCGATACTGGAACCGATGATCGACCCGGCAAAGCCTGACAGTGCAAACACGATCGCGCAGGGCCATTTCACATTGCCCCCGCGCCAGTGACCGACAAGGCTGAATAGAGCAATCGCCGCCACAGCGGCCGCCGACGTTCCGATGGCCACATGCGGATCGCTGACGCCCACGACATATAGCAGGAGCGGCGCGGCCAGCACCGAGCCGCCGCCCCCGAACGTGCCGAGGAACACGCCAATGATCGCGCCGCTGACAATCGCGGCGATGATAATGTCGGGGGTCAGGGCGAAGGTCACGCGGCAGGTGCTCCTTTCCGGTTCCACGGCATCAGCGCCAGCACATTCGCCATGCCGCACCAGCCGCTGATGCCTGCGAAAGTCAGCCCCGCTCCGACAAAGCCGGAGAGACCAAAGAAGCCTGGATGAACGGTAAAGCCGAGCACAACACCCGTCAGCACCAGGAGGCCAGCGGTGATCTGCACCTGCCGGTTCATCGGCAGCGGCGCACTCGCGTCCTGAACGGTCGGCAAGCCGGCCTTTTTCCAGGCATCCAGCCCGCCCTCGAGAATATAGGCATTGCCATTCACATGTGCGGCCAGACGGTCGCAATTGGCTTCGGTCCGCATGCCGGACTTGCAATGGAAGACGGCATGTTGGTCGGCATCGAGCATCAGCCCGGCCGTGTCCACGCCCGAGAGGGGCAAGGAAATGGCCCCGCCAATATGCTCGCGGCCATATTCATCGGCCTCGCGGATATCAACGAGTTTCAGTTCGCCGCTCTTGATACGGTCAGCAGCAGTTTGAGGGTCAAGTCTGGTCAAGGTCATCGAGCATCTCCGGGCAATAGATCGCCGCCAGCGTCATGATCACCTTGATCGCAGCCGGGTCGGCAATTCTGTAATGGATTGACTGTCCCTCGCGCCGGTTTGCCACGAGGCCTTCGTCACGCAGCACCGCAAGGTGTTGCGACAGGGCCGATTGCGAGAGGCCGATATGGACCTGCAATTCGCCCACCGTCATCTCCCCTGCCCCGAGACGGCAGAGGATCATCAGACGGTGTTCATTACCCATGCTCCGCAGCAGCCTTGCCGCCTTGGAAGCCTTGTCCCTGAAGAGGGCCGGATCGAGAAAAGTCATTGTCATGGGTCATATATATTAGCTATTGCTAATTTAGCAAGTGCTAATATATGAATGTCTGAAAGGAGCCAAACCATGCTCAAGACAGACGCCTATTTCGACACCGCCACATCCACCGTCACCTATCTCGCCTGGGATGACGCGACGCTGGACGCCGCCATTATCGACCCCGTCATGGACTACGAGCCCCATGCCGCGCATCTCTCCACAGCCTCGGTTGATCGCATCCTGGCCGATGCCAAGACGCGCGGCCTGAAAATCGTCTGGGCCCTCGACACCCATGCCCATGCCGACCACCTCTCCGCCGCTCACCATGTGCGCGACGTGACTGGCGCGAAGGTCGGCATCGGCGCCCGTATCACCGAGGTCCAGTCGGCCTTCTCCGCCCTGTTCCACGCAAGTGATGTCTGCCCGAATGGCAGTGCCTTCGACGCCTTGTTCAAGGATGGCGAGACCTTCCCGCTCGGCGAGCTGACCGTGCGCGTCCTCCATACGCCCGGCCACACACCGGCCTGCGTCACCTATGTGATCGAGGACGCCGCCTTCGTCGGCGACACGCTCTTCATGCCGGACTATGGCACCGCGCGGGCTGACTTCCCCGGCGGCGACGCGGCAACGCTCTATCAGTCGATCCACCGCATCCTCGACTTGCCGCCTGAAACCCGCGTCTTTGTCGGGCACGACTACCTGCCGGCAGGCCGCGACAAGCCAGCTTGGGAAACCACTGTGGCAGAGCAGCACGCCGCAAATGTGCACGTCCATGACGGTGTTGATCAGGCCGCCTTCGTTGCCATGCGTCAGGCCCGCGATGCCACACTCGCCGCCCCTCGCCTCATCCTGCCTTCGCTGCAGGTGAACATCCGGGGCGGCGCACTGCCGCCTGCCGAGGATGACGGCCAAGTCTACCTGAAAATCCCGGTCAACCGGTTGGGTGTGTGATATGCCTTCGGGCAGGGCAAAAGGCCCTGCCCTTCGCCCCCAAAGCCTGATATCGGGCGGGCATGGTTTTTCGTGACTTCATACTGCTTTTCGCCGTCTGCCTCGTCTGGGGCCTCAACATCGTGCTCAGCCGCTGGGTTGTGGCCGATGTCGGCGTGCCGCCGCTTTTCTTCGCAGCCGTGCGCTTTACGGGCGTCGCGCTCTTCCTGATCCCGTTCCTGCGGCCGAAACCGGAAGACCTGAAAACCTTGTTCCTGATCGCCCTCATGATCGGCTCGCTGAACTTCGCCCTCCTCTTCATAGGCCTCACCACAGCCGAAGCCTCGGCGGCCGCCGTCACCGGCCAGCTCGGTGTGCCAATCTCAACCTTGCTCTCCATGGCATTCCTCGGCGAGACAATCGGCTGGCGGCGCGGCCTCGGCATCATGCTCGCCTTTGCGGGCGTCGTGCTGATTGCCTTTGATCCCGGCAGTTTCGGCATCTCCGTTGGCCTGCTCTACATCGTTGCCTCGGCCTTTATCGGCTCGGTGGGCGGCATCCTGATGAAGCGCATGGCACCTGTCACCGGCCTGCAATTGCAGGCTTGGGTCGGCCTCTTCAGCTTCCTGCCGCTCTTCCTCTTTTCATGGCTCTTCGAGTCGAACCAGATCGGCAGCTATATCGGCGCCGGATGGCCCGTCTGGCTCGCCAGCCTCTTCGCCATTGTCGGCGTCTCAATCTTCGGTCATGGCGCCTTCTATACGCTGCTCAAGAAATATGACGTGTCGATGATCTCGCCGCTGACCCTGATGACCCCGATCTGGGGCGTCATCTTCGGCATCGTTCTACTCAACGAGCCGATCACCGCGCGCCTCATCCTCGGCGCCGCCATTTCGCTCTCCGGGGTGTTCGTGATCGCGGTCCGCCCCAATCGCACGATGCCCGAAGCCGCTCTCGGCAAGAAAGTCGGGCCGGGAGACAGCTGATGCAGGTGGAACAAGTCCCCAGCCCCAATTTCAACGACCGCAAGCACGCGGTCAACATGCTGGTCCTGCACTATACCGGCATGGAAAGCGGCGAGGCGGCACTCACCCGCATGTGTGATCCCGCCGCCGAAGTCTCGGCCCATTACATGATCTGGGAAGATGGCCGCATCAGCCAGCTCGTGGCGGAAGACAAACGCGCCTGGCATGCCGGTGTCTCTATCTGGCAGGGCGATACCGACCTGAACTCCCGCTCCATCGGCATCGAGATCGTCAATGGCGGCCATGACGTGCCCCTGTCAGACGGCACGCTGCCGCCCTATCCGGACGCGCAGATCGACGCGGTCATAGCGCTCTGCAAAGGCATCCTGTCGCGCCACGACATTCCGGCCAGCCGCATCGTCGCCCATTCCGACATCGCCCCGGCCCGCAAGACAGATCCCGGCGAGCATTTCCCCTGGGCGCAGCTCGCCGCAGCAGGCATCGGCTTCTGGCCGTCATCTGCCCCGCTCAGTCTCGACGAATCCTCCCTCATGCCCGGCGATAGCGGGCCCGCCGTCAGCGACCTGCAGAACATGCTTCGGGCAATTGGATATGGCCTGGAGGCCAATGGCACGTATGACGAGGCTACCCGCATCGTAATCAGCGCCTTCCAGCGCCGCTACTTGCCCACCCAGATTACGGGCGCTGCCGATCCGGAAACGCTCGAGCGCCTCGCCCATGTTTATGGCCTGGGCGCCGGCGCGGCCTGAACCTCCCCGTTCTTCAGCACGCTCAGACCGTAATAGCGCCGTCCTCATCGGCCTCGTCTTCCTCGGCAATCAGACCTTCGCGCGGCAGGCGGCTCGCCCATTCCACCGCCAGCGCCGCGCCCAGTAGCAGCGCCGAGACTGACACCGACAACCAGATGAAGCCGAGGATCACCGAAGCCAGCGCCCCATAGAAAGAATCCAGCGCCGAGAATTTCAGGTAGATGTGGAATGCCCATGTCGCCGCCAGCCACGCCAGCGACCCCGCCGCCGCGCCCGCCGCCTTCGCCCGGTTGCCCTTGATCCGCCCGTGCAGCGACAGCGCAATGATCATGTAGAAGATCGCAAAGCACGCGATGCCCTTGCCGAGCCACAGGCGCGAGGCGATATCCGACAGGCCCTGCGCCAGATCGAACGCAATATAGCCCTCATTCTCGGTAATGAATGAAGCCATCAGCTGCAGTGCGCCAAGGATCCAGACTGACAGGATGAGCAGGGCCGTCATCAGGATCGACACGCCCTGGAAGCGGATGATCTTGCTCGCCCGTTCACTGCCGGTCACCATGCGAATACCCGTGATTGCGGCCTTTGCCCCGGAACTCGCCGTATAGAAAACGACAATGATCGCCCCCAGCGCCTGCAGGGTCAGCGTCCGTGCGGTCATGCTGCGGATCGTATCGAGGTCCGCCTTCGACAGCGGCGCCACGGCCGAGACCAGCACCTGGTCAATCGTGTCCGACAATTGCCGGCTGAGATCGGCTGGCAGCAGCGTGAACAGCAAGGTCACCGTCAGGTAGACAAGGGGAAAGATCGAGAACAGGGCGTAGAAGCTGATCCCCCCGGTCACAATACGGATTTCGGGCTTCGACAGGCGGACGATGGCGCACCAGAGCGGCATCAGCAGCCAGTGCTTCACCGCCTCCGGCACGGGCAGTCGGTCTATCAGCTTGCGCATTCGGCCTCCGGGAGGATTCGATCAGGCTTTGTGCCGGGCTCAATGTGAACCGATCCGGCCCGTAAGGCCATGCTTGATCCTGACTTGAGCGACAAGCCCGTTTCGTCTATAGATGGCCTCCACCTCGTATTGCCGCGGCTGCTGACCCGACAATATGAGGAATGAACCATGTCACACCCTGTCTCACGGGCAGCACGGCGCGTGCTTGCCCGCAAGTATGGCGACCGCAAGGTCGAGGCAACCCATCGCGGATTCGCCGAGAAAAACTGGAAACTCATCTATTTACGCCATAACAAGCTGCACCGCGCGCGCCAGCTCGGCAAGATCTGGCCGCATAGGGAGTGGGAGAAGTTGATGGCCGATATCGAGCCCGTGAAAGTCCTGTTCGTCTGCAGCCGCAACCAGTGGCGCAGCCCGACCGGGGAAGCCGTCTTCGCGCGCGTCGATGGCGTGTCGGCCCGCTCGGCCGGCACCGCCAGTAATGCCCGCCGGAAAATCTCGGTCGCCGACATCCGCTGGGCTGACCTGATCCTGGTCATGGAAGACAAGCACAAGTCCCGCCTGCAGGCCGAGTTCCGGCAGGAAGTCGCCTACAAGCCCGTGCACGTCCTCGATATCCCGGACGACTATAAATACATGGATGCAGAGCTGGTCGAGTTGATCCGCGCCAAGACCGAGCCCCTGATCTTTGATCAGGAGTGACCGCCCGGCGGGACTCGAACTCCGGCGCATTACCCGCTATATGCCCCACAATGACCAGACGGCCGGGCAATCGCTGGTGGTGGGGTAACCTGCCATTGGAGGAAAGTCCGGGCTCCAGGGAGACAAGGCGGCGGATAACTTCCGCCCGGCGCGAGCCGAGGGAAAGTGCCACAGAGAGCAGACCGCCTGCCGCTTCGGTGGCAGGTAAGGGTGAAAGGGTGGGGTAAGAGCCCACCGCGGGCCTGGTAACAGGACTGGCAAGGTAAACCCCGCCTGGAGCAAGACCAAGTAGGGGGCGCATATGGGATGTCTTCAGCCCGCGCCCCGGGTGTGTCGCGAGAGGCAGGCTGTGAGGCCTGTCGCAGAGGAATGGTTGCCGAACCGATGTCCCGAGAGGGCGCGGGGAACAGAACCCGGCTTACAGGCCGTCTGGTCATATATTATCGCGGACTAAGGTCTTCAGGCCCCCTTCCCCGCATACCTGTCCGTTGCGCGGATCAGCTGGTCGAGGATACCCGGTTCGGAATAGGCATGGCCCGCGCCTTCGATCAGGTGAAAGTCTGCCTTCGGCCAAGCCTTGTGCAGCGCCCATGCAAAACGCGCCGGGCAAGGCATGTCATAACGACCGTGAACAATCGTACCCGGAATATCCTTCAGCTTCCCGGCGTCGCGCAGTAGCTGGCCCTCGTCCAGCCATCCGCCATGCGTGAAATAATGGTTCTCGATCCGCGCGAAGGCGAGCGCGAATTCATCCTCGCCGAACACGTCGGTGGTCGAGGGTTCCGGCAGCAGCGTGATCGTCTGGCCCTCCCACTGGCTCCACGCCAGCGCGGCCTCGATCTGCACGGCCCGGTCATCGCCCGTCAGGCGCTTGCGATAGGCGGCCATCATGTTGCCACGCTCGGCCTCGGGGATCGGCGCAAGGAAGCGCTCCCACTTGTCGGGAAACATCTCCGACACGCCGAACTGGTAATACCAGTCCATCTCTGCCTTGGTCAGCAGGTAGACACCCCGCAGCACCAGCTCGCTCACGCGGCTAGGGTGTGTCTCGGCATAGGCAAGCGCCAGCGTCGAGCCCCACGAGCCGCCGAACACCTGCCACATCTCCACGCCCATCATTTCGCGTAGCCGCTCAATATCCGCCACCAGGTGCCACGTCGTGTTCGCCTCCAGCGAGGCGTGCGGCGTGGACTTGCCACACCCGCGCTGGTCAAACAGCATCACGTCATAAAGCGTCGGATCGAACAGGCGCCTATGGCTACCGGAGAACCCGCCGCCCGGCCCGCCATGCAGGAACACGGCAGGCTTGGCGCCCTTGGTGCCCGACCGCTCCCAATAGATCACATGCCCGTCGCCAACATCGAGATGGCCGGACGCATGGGGTTCGATTTCGGGATAGAATGTGCGCAGGTCCGGCATGGACAGGTCCTCTAGTTCCAGAGCTTGATATCATCGATCCACAGGTGGCGGGGTCCGTCCGCCTGATAACTTTCCCAGCCGAGATTGATGGTCTCGATTCGCGGCAGCTCCCACGCATAGTCCGCTTTCTGGTATAGACATCCCTGCCCGGTTCCGTTCACCGACATCGCAGGCACCGGCTTGCCGTCAATCGACATGGCCACTGTGGCGTCGCCGCCAAAGGCCCAGGCAATCACCACCCACCGGCCCGTCGGCATCACGTCCGTCTCCGCCGCATGATGCCAGCAATCCGATCCGGGCGCTGATGCATCAGTATAGGAGTCCGGGGTTTCATAGTTTGCCATCAGGCGGCTGCCGCCCGCGACCGGATGCTGCCCCCCGATGCGTACTTCAGCGATATGTCCGTCACTCGCGCGATGCCCGCGTGCCTCGATCAATGTCCAGTGCACATCACCCTCCGGGGCCGCCTCAAGGAAAACCTGCATCCGGCCAGCCCGTACGCCGCCGGTGGAAATGAACGCGCCGCCCTTGCCCTCAACATCAAACCGCGCCGCCTTGGTCCCGGAAACAGCCCGCGTATCGTCGACTGTGACCGCGCCCCCTTCTGTCTCGACCGTCCAGTGTCCCGTTGGCACCTGCCCGGTCGTGTAAGCCTCAAAATCCTCTGTCACGCCGCTATCGTCCGGGATGGCCGGGCTGGCACATGCGGCCAGGAGCAGCGCGGCGCCCAATGCCCATCCCCGTGCGCGTATTCCGGAATCGACAAATGGCTGGAGCACGGGCCCGCCTTTCAGAGATCAAGGTGAAAGAACTGGTTGAAGTCGCTCTTCTCATAGTCCCCAAATGCCGCGCCCTCAACGAAGCCATTACGGCGATAGAGCGTCAGCGCCGGATCAAACGCAGCTCCGCTCCCTGTCTCGAGGCTGAGGCGCCGATAATGTCTCCCCTTAGCCTCACGGATGATATGCGCCAGCAGCCGTGCCGCGACGCCCTTCCTCAGGTGCGCCTCATAAGTCCGCATCGACTTGATCTCGCCGCTCCCGTCGCCGAGCGCTTTCAGCGCGCCCATGCCGAGCAGCGTCTCGCCATCCCAGGCCGTGTAGAAGCTGATCTCCGGCGCCTTGAGGCCCGACAGGTCCAGCGCGAACACATTCCCCGCAGGCGAGTTGGCATGCATGCCTGCAAGATGCACGCGCAACAGGTCCAGCACCCGCGCATCCTCGAAATCACCGGCCCGAATGTCCATTCTGCAAAGCTTACACGCCGGGGCGCATCTCCGCGATGAACGCATCGGCATCTGCAATGGAGCGCTCCATGTCGGCAATCAGGCTCTCGACATTGGTTTCCAGCCCCGCCGTCTCCGGCTCCAGCGCCGCAATCGCGCGCGCATTCAAATTGTGCTTCAGGTAGAGCACGCGGTCGTGAAACATCACCAGAACCGGGTCCATTGAGGCCGCCGCCGCATCCATCTTCATCACCAACGTGTCATAACGCGCTTCCGTCTCGGCCAGTTGCTGCGCTGCCTTCTGGCGCAGGCCCGGGTCGGAATATTCGCTCAGCTCGCCATTCCATTCCTTGAACAGGTCACGGGCCACCGATTTCACGTCCTTGATCCGCGAGCGCACCTTGTCTGCCTTGTCGACAGACCGGTCATAGGATTTCGACAGGCTGTCATAGCTCGCTTCCAGCGCGCCCGGCTCGACATAGACCACGGTCCGGAAGGCCTCGAGCGCATTGGCAAACTCGGTCTTGGCCGCTTCCTGACTGCGCGCGGTTTCAGAGACGCGCTGCACAAGGAGGTCGCGCTTCTCATAGCCGATCTTTTCCATCGCGCCATAATAGGTGGACGCACAGCCTGCGAGCGTCGTTGTGGCCAGAAGCGCGCCAATCAGGCCCGCACGAAGAATCGTTTTCATGGTCGAATCCCCTCCAATTGGCCTTTACTTGCCGTGATCCGGACGATGGGTCTAGACTTTACGGGCCAAAGCGGCGCGAAGCTTTCATGAACCCGCCGTAATCTGAGCGCATTTGGTGTATGATGTGAGTCGAATGGACGCACTGGCCCGCCTCCCCGTCGCCCTCTTCCGCCGGATCGATGCCGATCCCCGGCACTGGCAGATACTTGCCCTCGCCGGCCTATTCCTCTTCTCCTACAGCACAAGCAGCTTCGGCGCCGAGCCCTCTGCGCTCTTCTTCGCCTTCTCCGGCGCCATGCTCGCCCAAGGCCTCGGCACGGCGGGCCTGAACCTGCGCGCCGGGCGCCCCCTGCTTCACGGTTTCGAAGCAAAGTCTGCCTTGATCACCACGATCGGCGTCACGGTTCTCCTGCGCGCCGCCGCACCCTGGATCTGGTTCGCCGCAGCATTCACCGGCATCTCGCTGAAATTCCTTGTGCGCATCAAGGGCAAGCACGTGTTCAATCCGGGCTGTATCGGCATCGTCATGATGATGCTTGTGCTCGGACGCGATGCCTGGGTCTCGCCCGGCCAGTGGGGCCAGATGCCCCTCATTGCCGGCTACGCGCTCGCCCTCGCTGCCCTCACCCTCTCCAGCGCCAAACGGCTCGACATTGCCCTCGGCTTCCTCTTCACCTTCGCCGCAATCCTCTTTGCCCGTGCCGCATGGCTGGGCGACCCCGTGGCCATCCCGCTGCACCAGCTCTCGTCCGGCTCGCTGCTGATCTTCGCCTTCTTCATGATCACCGATCCGCGCTCGACACCGGATAGCCGCGCCGGCCGCATCCTGTTCGCCATGGCCGTCGCGGCGCTCGCCGCCTGGTTCATCATTGGCCCGAACCAACGGGGCGCACCGCTCATGGCGCTCGCCGCGCTCGGCCTGCTGACGCCGCTGCTCGACCGCGCCCTGCCCGCCCACCGGTTCGCATGGCCGCACGGCACACCTGCGCCTGACCGAATCCGGCCCATTTTCACGCTATCACCACTGAAACCTTGGGGGACGAAGGAGACATGACAAGATGAAACTGAAGCACCTGATCGCCAGCCTCGCGCTACCGCTCGCAAGCCTCGCCTTTGCTGCGCCCGCCAGCGCCTTTTGCGGCTTCTATGTCGCCAAGGCCGACACGGACCTCTTCAACGACGCGTCCAAGGTCGTCCTCGCCCGCGATGGCGACCGCACCGTCATCACGATGGCCTCGGACTTCCGGGGCGACGTCTCGGAATTCGCCATGGTCGTGCCGGTCGTCGCGGTGCCGGAGCGTGAACAGATCAACGTCGCCAATCCGGCCCTGATCGAACATCTCGACGCCTACACGGCCCCCCGCCTCGTCGAATATTACGACGAAAACCCCTGCGAACTCCAAATGCAGTACCGGAAAATGCAGGAGACGGCCGCCATGGCCGCGCCAGAGGCCGACATGATGATGGAAGACGCCCAATCGCTCGGCGTCACGATCGAAGCCGAATACGAGGTTGGCGAATATGACATCCTCATCCTCTCGGCCGAGGAATCCGATGGCCTGATCAAATGGCTGAACCAGAACGGCTACAAAATTCCAGATGGCGCCGAGGAAACCGTCGGCGCCTATCTCAAGCGCGGCATGAAATTCTTCGTCGCCAAGGTCAGCCTCGAACGCCATGACGGCTCGGCCATGCTGCGACCCATCCAGGTCGCATATGAAGATGAGGACTTCATGCTCCCCATCCGCCTCGGCACGGTCAATGCCGAAGGCAAGCAGGAACTCTTCGTCTTCGCCCTCACCAGCAAGGGCCGCGTCGAGACCAGCAACTACCGAACGGTGAAACTGCCCTCCGACATGGATGTCCCGATCTACGTAAAGGATGAATTCGCAGACTTCTACAAAGCCATGTTTTCCCATCAGGTAGAAAAACAGGACGGCAAGGCGGTCTTCATGGAATATGCATGGGACATGTCCTGGTGCGATCCCTGCGCCGCAGAACCGCTGCGTCCCTCGGAACTTCGGGAACTTGGCGTGATGTGGCTTGATGACGCACCTGAGGGCCCCACACCCCGCGGAATGGCCCCTTCCCCGGTCGATGTTTTCGTCACGCGCCTGCACCTGCGCTATGACGCGAAGACCTTTCCGGAAGACCTCACATTCGAAATTACAGGCGACCGGGAGAACTATCAGGGACGTTATGTCCTGCGCCATCCCTGGCGTGGTGACTACACATCGTGCAGCGCTGCCAGTGAATACGCCAGTTCACTGGTGGAACGCTGGGATGCCGAAGCCGTGGCCTTGGCAAAACTCACAGGATGGGATGTGAATGATATTCGCGACAAGATGGCCGATGGGGGATATTCCGCAGCGGCAGTCAAAGGCGTAGATTTAGAGAAGCCCGTCGAGAAGAAATCATGGTGGAGCCGCCTCTGGGGTAATGGCTAAACTGCAATAAATATTGTAGGTTGCGCCGGTGGGGAAAACCCGTATGAATGCGCTGCGAATGCTTCTTAATTGCGAGAAGCACACTTTCTACCTTTGAGGAAATGCCAATGCCGCGTCCGGTGGGTGCACGGAACCATGACTTCAAGGAGAAACGGGCGGCCTTGGTCGATGCCCTGACCAACTTCGCGCTAGAGGCGGACCTGCGCCGTCCGTCACTGCGCCAGTTCGCGATTGCCGCCGACGCGTCAGAGCCCACCTTGCGGCACTATTTCGATGACCGCGCAGGCGTCGTCGTTGCCATCCTCGAAAATATCGGCCAGCGGGGCGCGCCGATCTGGAATACGATTTCCGTTCCGGCTGAAAGCCCGATGGAGGCCGTTGAACAATATTACCGCGTCGCCGACGCCGGCATGCGCTTCGCAAACTTCACCCGCGCCCACGCTTTCGGCCTGATCGAAGGCATCGCCGACGAGACGGCCGGCAAGGCCTATCTCAAGAACATGCTGGAACCCGCGCTGACCTCCATCATGGACAAGCTGCGCGGCTCGCCCGGTTCGCCCCAGAGCGTGAATGCCCTGCGTGCCGCCGCCTTGGCCATCATGTCCCCGTTGCTGATCATGTCGATCCACCAGGGCCTGCTGGGCGGCGATACCGAGGCCCCGATCGACGCGGAAGCCACAATCGGCTTCCTGCAATCATGGCTGGGCACCGCCCTTTCCGCCTGAACAGGCTCAGCCCATGGCTGTGGCAACCGCGCTGATTTCGTCATCCAGGGTGGCCCAGGAACAGACGAACCGATGGCTGCCATCCGGCCAGGGATAGAATTTCGCGCCTGCGGCCGTCAGCGTCTCCGCCAGCCCTTCAGGCAGGCGCGCGAACACTTCATTGCCGCCCGGCTTGGTCACCAGATGCACACCCGGCTGCGCCATCAGCGTCGCCGCCAGTTTCAGCGCCGCCTTGTTGGCCCGCGCGGCGAGGTCAAGCCACAGGCCGCCATCCAGCATCGCCTCGGCCTGCGCCGCCAGGTAGCGCATCTTCGGCGGCATATGCCCGGAGCGCTTGGCCCGCGCCTTCAGCTCGCCCCACGTCTCGCGCGCCTTGCCGAACAGCATGATGATCTCGCAGCCCATGGCGCCTGTCTTGGTCAGGCCGAAAGTCAGCACATCGACGCCCGCTTTCCAGCTCATCTCCGCCGGGCTCGCCCTCGTCGCGGCCAGCGCATTGCCAAACCGCGCGCCATCAAGGTGAACCACCAGGCCTGCCGCGTGCGCTTTCCCGGCGAGATCGCTGATCTCGGCGACGCTATAGGCCGTGCCGCTTTCGGTCAGGTTGGTCAGCGACAGAACATGCGCCGGCGTCTGGTGTACGAAACCATGATCGATCTGCGCCAGCGCTGCTGCCAGCGTGTCTGCCCCGATCTTTCCGCCCGTCCCGGGCAGCAGCTGCAACTTGCCGCCACCGGAAAAGAATTCCGGCGCGCCACGTTCGTCAATCGCGATATGCGCGGCGTCATGGCAAAGCACCGCGCCAATCGACGGGCAGAAGCATGACAGGGCCAGCGCATTGGAAGCGGTGCCGGACGCAGTCATCCAGAAATCGAAATCCTCGGTCTCGAACAGTTCGGCCAATTGCCCGCGCAGCCGCGCCGTCACGCTGTCGCCGCCATAGCTCGCCTCATTGCCCGTATTCACGCGGGCGAGCGCCGCCAGGACATTCGGATGGGCGGGGGCGGACGTGTCGGATGAAAAGTTCATTTTACCTCAGATCTGTGTATCGGGTGTCTGCCACATCAGGTGCTGGCCGCCATCGGCCGCAATCATCTGGCCAGTCACGCTGGTGGCTGAAATCAGGTAGCGCAGCGCCCGCACGATCTCGTCGGGGCTGGAGCCTTCCTGCGTCAGCGTCGCCTGCTTTTCCGCTTCAAAGTCCGCCTCGCTCTGGTGCACGCTTTTCAGCGTCGGCCCCGGAGCAATGCCGTTCACCCGCACATGCGGCGCCAGCGCCTGCGCCAGCGTCTGCGTCGCCTGCCACAGCGCCGCCTTCGACAATGTATAGGTGAAGAATTGCGGGGTCAGCTTCCACACCCGCTGGTCGATCAGGTTGACCACGAGGCCCTTCTCGCCGGATGCAAGACCCGCCGCCATCTGCTGCGCCAGGTGCACCGGCGCCCGCAAATTCGTGTCCATGTGGCTGTCCCAGTCAGCGCGCGTATGGCGCGCCGCGCTGTCATCGGTGAAGACGGAGGCGGAATTGACCAGCAGGCTCACCCGCTGACCGAGTTCAGCCCCTGCCCGCGCGACCAGATCGGAGACGTCGCCCTCGTCTGCAAGATCAGCCTGAACCAGCGTCGCCCGTCCGCCCGCCGCCTTGATCGCCTCATGCGTTTCCCGCGCGCCATCCTTCGAAGACCGGTAATGAATGGCAACGGCCCAGCCATCCTGCCCCAGCGCTTCGGCCATGGCCCTGCCCACCCGCGCACCGGCGCCCGTCACAAGGGCAACGCCGGGCCTCATGCGCCTGCCGGCTGGAACAGGCCAAGAATGTTGAACCCGTTGATCAGCCCGTAAATGTAGATCACGTAGATCAGCAGCAGCAGGATCCCGACAAGCCGCCCGACCTTGGCCTTGGTCAGTATCAGCAGCGCGATGATCGCCGCCGCAAGGCCCATGGCCCAATGGTCATACTGCCGGAATGTCGGCGCCACATCGAGCGGTCCGAAGAAGGAAATGATTCCGCCCGCGCCCAGAATGTTGAACACGTTCGAGCCGAGAATGTTGCCTATCGCCACATCGCCGCGCTTGCGCAGCGCGGCCGCAACGCTAGCGCCGATCTCCGGCATCGACGTGCCGATGGCCAGCAGCGTCAGGCCGATCCATTCCTGCGGCACGCCATAGAATTCAGCCATGCCGACACCGCCGGCGATGATCAGCTGCGCGCCAAGGATCAGCCCGGCAATGCCCAGCGGTATATAGGCCAGCGCCCGCCACAGGGCCATGTGTGGATCCTCATCCACAGCCACGCCCGGGTCGATCCCGGCGGCCACCGCCTTGCGCGCCGAGATCAGCGTAAAACCGCAATAGCCGAGCAGGATGAGGATGAAGAAGAAGCCGATCCCGGCCGTCAGGGGCATGATCGCTGTCAGGCCGATCCACAGCGCCGTCGCCAGCAGCATCGCGCCAAGCGCCCGGCCCTCGCCCTTCCCGCCCGCAAAGAAGGGCGAGATCAGCGCCGGAAAGCCCAGCACAAGACAGACATTGGCAATGTTGGAGCCGACAATATTGCCGAGTGCGAGGCCCGGCTGTCCGCCCATGGCAGCGTCGAGCGATACGACCATTTCAGGCGCGGACGTGCCGAACCCGACAATGAAAATACCGGCAATGAGCGGCGAGACACCAAACCTTCGTGCCACCGCCACCGCACCATTGACCAGGAAATCCCCGGCAAAGGCCATGATGGCGAGCCCCCCCAGAAGGGCGGCAATCAGCGTCAGGTCCGGCATGCTGCCTGAGCGTCCCTAGTCGAGACGCTTGAATTCGATGAGGTTCAGGATGCCGAACACGAGCACGATCGTGCCGATGGCAATCAGTGAGGGATGGATCATTGCACCGTCTCGCTTTTGTCTGTTTTTGCAGCTGTTATTACTAGTTGCCCCGTCCTTACAGCGCGTTGCCCCCCTTGGCGAGCCTCATTCGACACCAAAACCGCCCGATTCCGCGGGGTCACGACGAAATCAACGCGTCTCCTTCGACTTCCCGTCCGGGCGACGCTAGGCTCGCAAATCAGCTCCCGGAGACTCTCCATTGGCAACGCTTCGCACCCGCCTTTTTCACACCTATGCGCGCCTGCGCCGCCCGATGACGCTGGGCGTGCGCGCGGCGGTCGAGAATGAAGCGGGCCGCGTCTTCCTTGTGCGTCACACCTATGTGAAGGGCTGGTACATGCCCGGCGGCGGCGTGGAGCGTGGCGAACCGGCCATTGAGGCCTTGTCCCGTGAACTGGTCGAGGAGGCCGGCGTCAAGCTGACCGGCCTTCCCCAGCTGGTCGGCTTCTATTCAAACCACCACGTCTTCAGGAATGATCATGTCCTGCTTTACCGCGTCCCCCATGACAGCTGGGTCGAAACGCCCGCCACGTCCTTCGGCGAAATTGCTGAAACCATATGGGTCGATCCGCTTGATCCCCCTGAGGCCGCAACACCCGGCACCGTCAAACGTCTCGGTGAAATCTATGGCAACGAGGCCACCAGCCCCTATTGGGCAGGCCCGGGGTCCTAAGCCCCGGCGAACGCCAGCAGGGCCGGCACGCACAGGAACAGGAGCGCCGCCAGGATGAAGGCGAGGAATTTGATCTCGGGGGCGACGCGCTTTTTCATGCGTCCAGAATTTGCCCGCGATTGAGGCCGATCACGGGCAGAATACCGACCGTGTTGCGAATTCTCCGCCTCATTCCCGCCTTGGGTCTTAACGCGACATTAGGAAAATTCACCGAGGGTTAGAACGTGATCTGGATGCTTCTCCATCCTTTCGCGCAAAAGACCCCTCGCGGCCCCGGTTCTTCCCCTTGCCGGCGCGCCGCACCGCATAAGAACGCCGGCCCACGTCCACGCGGGGTCGGCGTTTTGCATTCCGGCAGGCCTAGCGACGCGTCGCGCGGATATAGCGCCAGCCCGTCATCAACGACAGCGCTGCCGCAACCCACAGCAAGCCCACCAGCATGAACGAGCCGATCACGAAGATGAGCGGCGTTTCCCCGCTGGCATCGGCCGCCATGTCGGCGGGTGCAAAGGCCAGCGGCAGCATCAGGCCGATAATGGCTGCCATCTCGAACCCGGTCTTCCACTTCGCGAGGTTGGAGGGATCCACAACCGCCTTCCCGGCCGGCGTCGTGCGCAGCCAGGTCATGAACACGTCGCGTCCGATAATGGCCGCCGCAGGCAGGTAGATCAGCCAGGTCTTCAGCACCATGGCGAGGCCAAGCAGCGCCGCGCCAACCAGCAGCTTGTCGGCAATCGGGTCCAGCCAGACACCAAACCGGCTTTGCGCCTTCAGCTTGCGGGCAAGGTAGCCGTCAAGGAAGTCGGTCAAAGCGCCTGACAGAAAGCCCAGTAAAGCGAACTGATACCAGAGCTGCTGCATCACAGTATGCCGCAACAGGTCTTCCGGCGGCATGTCCGGTGTCACCGCGCCGGCGGCCACGCCCGCCAGTTCGGCGTTCCATATTCCCCATATGACGAGACCCGCAAACACACAGCGGGCAATCGTCAACGCATTCGGTATCCATTTGAAATCCATGACCACTGCATTGCCAGCGCTTGGCATGCGGGGCAATGGCTCACGGCACCTGACGGGTAAATGGCTGCGCATCGGGCGTATTCAGCGCCACCTCAGGCAGCACGATCTCGCTGACCTTGCCGCCGGCCCGGTCAATCGCGAATATCGTGCGTCCCTCGCGCGGCGCGAATGAAAAGGCCTGTCCGCCAACGCCCAGCTTGATCGTCGCCACATGGATCATGGTCGGCCCCATGCCCGGGCGCGCCAGCACATACATTTCCGGCAGGTCGTGCCCCAGCACATAAAGCAACCCGTCCGGCCCGATGGCCCCGCCCGAGGCCGCATGCGGCGCCATGCGCCGGATCACGCCCTCAGGGAACAGCCAGCCCCCGGTGCGACGCCAGTACGTGTCGAAGGTCACGACGCTGGAATAGATGCTGTCCTTGAACGGCACGCCGCCATTGCCGGAATAGTGCGCGAAGCCTGCAATGCGCCCGTCATCAATGTCATCGAACCAGGTCAGAGAGCCTTCATCCATCATGCCCAGCGAATGCGTGGCAGCATGTGTCATGCTGGCGGTATCGAACACTTCGATTGACGAGCCCATTGGCACCAGCGAATAATTCGAGTTCGCACACCAGAGTTTCGCGTCCCGCGCATAGCAGGAATTCATGTGCCGGATCAGGCCCTTGTGCGGCGCCGTAAAGCGCGCCACCAGTTGGCCCGTATCGCGCCGGTACTTGCCGATGATCGTATTGTCGAGCGCGTAGAAAAAGTCGCTGTCCACCGCCACACCCTGATCGGCCTCCGGCGCGTCGTAAATGCGAACGGTCTTTGCTTCCAGCTGTGCAACCGGCGGAGCGACATAATCCGGCACGGACGCGAGGTCGACAATCGGCGTGGCCGCGCGCGCGTCCGCCACTTCGGCACTCGCACAGGCCGACAGGATCAGCGCGCCTGCCACACAAAGGCCCACGGCCCGGAACGGATGTCTCATGTCAAACCCCTTGAATGCGAGAGAGCCAGCCCCCCCCTGGGGGCTGGCATCCATGTGTGAAAACAGGCCCGACCTAAAAGCCGTAGCTGAAGCCAAGATACACGGTCGACCCGACATATTCGTATTCCGTGATCCGTGTCTCGTCGCGGCCCTGGAACTCCGTGGTCGGCTCATTGTTCAGGTTCACGCCCTCGATGAACACTTTGAGATTGTCACGCAGCTCATATGACAGACGCGCGTCCCAGCGGCCGAACTCACCCTGGTCAAGGTCATTGTCCGGGTTGTTCAGGTCAACGTCGGTCAGGAAGCTGTCATTGTAGGCATAGCTGACCGAGGCATCGAACCCATGGTTCTGGTAGAAGGCGGAGAAAGCATAGGTCTGTTCGGCCTGGTTCACCAGCGGCAGCGTCTCGCCGTTCACCTTGGTCTCGCCATCGAGGAATGTCGCACTCGCCGACACGCCGAACCCGGCCAGCGCTTCCGGCAGGAAGTTGTCGAACTGCGTCTGTGCGATCAGCTCGATCCCCTTCAGCGTGCTCGTCCCGGCATTTACCGTTGTCGACACGTTGAGACTTTGCGTGATGTCTGCCGGGTCAACCGCTCCGGTCAGGCCGCGGCGTTCCAGCTCCGCCACGATATCGGCCTGCGTCGTAAACTGTTCCGACAGGCCGACGAGATCATCCGAAATATCCTTGTAGAAGATCGCCGCCGATAGCAGCGTCAGCTCGTTCGGATACCATTCGACGGATGCGTCATAGTTCCATGACACGCGTGCCTCGAGATCGGGATTGCCGATCGACAGGTTCGCGACACCAGCCTCTTCGCTATAGGACGAGCGCGGTGCAATCGCATCATAGTCCGGCCGGCCAAGCGCCCGCGTCACCGACCCGCGAAGTTTTAGCGAATCGGTCACATCCCAGTTCGCCAGCACGTCCGGCAGGATGGTCACATAGTCGCCGCCATCGGACACGCGCGCCGCTGCATCGCCATCCAGGAGGTAACCGGACGAGTCCACATCGGTCGCCTCGACGCGCACACCGGCGATCAGCTGGACCGGCCCCACCTGGCGCACACCCATGACATAACCGGCAAGTACGGTTTCGGTGATGTCATAGTCCGACGCAAACTCGCTGATGAACGTGTCATCGTTATTGAAGCTGAAATAGGCGGCGTTTGCGGGGTCTGCGAGGAAGGCGTTCATCGCCTCGTAATCCATGAAGATGTTCGGCGCACACATGATTTCGTTGCAGTTGGTGAAGGCGCCATTGGTGAAGGCGCTCGACGTGCCGAGGGTCAGCCCGGCGCCCGCATCGTCATAGCGGTCGACACTGTAATCCCATGAGCGCTCGACCTGCCGGGCCTTCACGCCCGCCTTGAACCAGGTATCGGAATCCCGGTCCCAGCGCACGTCGAACTGCCCCGAGAACGCATCCTCGTCCATGTGACTGTCCTGAAAGCGCGCGCGGCGGAAGTCGATCAGCGACGGGTCCTGACGGTCCGGCGTGCCCACATCCGGCGTGATGACGACAATGCCGTCGCCGTTCAGGGTCCACGTGTTCGGCCCGAAATTCTTGCCCGAGCGCCATTCCCAGAACGAATAGTCTTCATCGATCTTGTTCTGGTTCATCTGCACTTCGTAATTGAAGGTCAGCGCCTCGAAGACATTCTCGCCACCGGCTGCCAGCGAGAAGATCTCCTTCGTCGTCTCCTCGTTGCGGATATTGATGGCAATCCGGTTCGCGCCGGACGTGCCGGACGTCGGCGTCTCGAACACGACGTCTGTGTCGAAGTTCTGCTCATAGCGGTTGCGGTGCTGGAACTCGTCCCATGTCGCATAGAAGGCGCGGGCGAAATACTTGGTATTGTCGTCCGGGCGCAGTTCCAGTGCAGCGTTCAGGTTCAGCCGCTCGCGGCCGATGACATAATAGTTGTTCTTGACGTTGACCGGCGCAGCGCCGCCCACAGACCCCGTGCCCGCGTCCGGGGCATTCACAGCCCAGTCGTCGGCATAATAGCCGGGCGCGATATATTCACGGTCGGTCCACGATCCGGCCAGCAGCCAGCCGAAGGTGCCCGCCTTGTTCTGCCCCGCAATCGTGCCGTCCAGCGCGTAGGGGTTCTCGCCGCCATAGGCGCGGTCATCGGGCTCGATTTCCTCGAAGCCGTATCGGCCGGTCGCATAGCCCCACAGCGTCTCGTCCTTGTCGAAGGGCGACTTGGTGTCGACGTTCACCGTGCCGCCGATGCCTTGGCCATCAAGATCCGGCGTCAGCGCCTTGATCACCTGCACCGAGCCGAGCACGCCGCCAGCGATAATGTCGAGCGGCGCATTGCGCCCGCCGCCTTCGGTCTCTGGCGAGCCGAGGCTGCCGCCATTGATCGTCACATTGTTCAGCGACGGATTGATGCCACGGATCTGCACGTAACGGCCTTCACCCTTCTCCACCAGCATCGACACGCCAGCAATCCGGTTGAGGCTTTCGCCCACGTTCTTGTCAGGCAGCTGGCCAAGTTCATCGACGCCGAGCGCATCGATGACAGACAGCGCGTCGCGCTTTTCCGCGATGCCCTTCTGGCGGGAAAGCTGGCTGCCCTGAACGATGACTGTGTCGAGCACGCGATCATCTTCGACGGGCTGTTCCTGTGCGGCGACATGGCCCGCAAGAATGGAAAGGCTCGCGCCGAGCAGGATTATGGAACGGAATGACATGAAGTTGACCCTTGGAAAATTGACCCTCGGGGCGATCCGTTAACGGCGCTTCATGACACTCGCGTAATACTCGTGTGAACTGTTTTAGACAGAATCCACCCCTGTCCCGCAGGGGTTGCTAGCCTGCGGAGACACGGCGTCCGTCCGGTAGAAAGAGACCGTCAGCCCAGCATTTCAAACACAAGGAAGATCGCAGCAGACAGGCCGCCCGCGGCTGGAACCGTAATCACCCAGGCAGCAATGATCGTCATGAAATGATGTCGCCGCACGAGACGGCGATAGCGCGGCTGATCTCCGCCAACCGGTTCGTCGCGGTCCGGGTTGCGCGGGTTGCGGGCGATATATTCGCGCCGGCGCCTGGAATTAGCCGTGTACCATTCGCGGAAGAAGCCGACGCCGAACACTGCGCCCACCGCGATATGCGTCGAGCTGACCGGCAGGCCAAGCGCCGAAGCCACGATCACCGTGATCGCCGCCGACAGCGCCACACAGAAGGCCCGCATCGGGTTCAGCTTGGTAATCTGGTCGCCCACCATGCGGATCAGTTTCGGCCCGAACATGATCAGCCCGAACGAAATGCCCAATGCGCCAATCGCCATCACCCAGAGCGGAATGCCGACCTTGGCCGCCACCGCGCCGGACTGCGCCGTCGACACGATCGCCGCCAGCGGCCCGATCGCATTCGCCACGTCATTGGCCCCGTGCGCGAAGGACAGCAGCGCCGCCGAGAAGATCAGCGGCAGCTTGAACAATTCGCGCAGCGACTTGTTACGGTTTTCCATGCCGCGCGACTGGCGCTTGATCAGCGGACTCGACACGAGCCAGGTCAGCACGGCCATGCCAAGACCAATCAGGCTGGCCTGCGGGAGCGTAATCTCGATCAGGTGCTTCAGGCCCTTCGTCGCCAGATAGGTCGAGAAGGCGCCCGCCATCACCGCCACCAGAAGCGGCACCCAGCGCCGCGCCGCCGCGATCTTGTCGTCCTGATAGATGATCGCCGTCTTGATGAAGGCGAGGAAGCCCGCCGCAATGATGCCGCCGAGAAGCGGCGAGATCACCCAGCTTGCCGCAATCTGCCCCATCGTCGGCCAGTTCACGGCTGCAATGCCCGCCGCCGCGATCCCTGCCCCGGCCACGCCGCCGACAATCGAGTGCGTCGTCGACACCGGCGCGCCGAACACGGTCGCGATATTGATCCACAGCGCCGCCGCGATCAAAGCCGACATCATGAGCAGGATGAACGTGTTCGCATCCGACAGGCCGGCCGGGTCGATAATCCCCTTCGATACGGTGCCAACCACATCGCCCCCGGCAATCAGCGCGCCCGCGCTTTCGCAGATCGCCGCAATCGCCAGGGCGCCCATCATCGAAAGCGCTTTAGACCCCACAGCCGGGCCGACATTGTTGGCCACGTCATTGGCGCCGATATTCAGTGCCATATAGGCACCGATCGCGGCAGCCATGACGATGATCAACGAGCCCGGCGTGTCATGGATAATGCTGCTGACCACCAGCGCGCAGAGCGCGATGAAGACCAGCGCAAGGCCCGGCATCAAAAGCGAACGTGAGACCGAGTGTGAGGCCTGCTCGATCTGCCCGACCTTTGAAAGGTCCTTGTCGAGGGTCGGCTTCATTCCGCTGGATTGGGGCATGTTGGCTCTTGTTTCCGTCTTGCTTGGCCGCGCGGTAGCACGCCTTGCAGGCCGGATACAGGATTCGCGTTCAGATTTCAGGTCGAATTTACGGGACTGTGGCCTCAGCCCTCAGGGCGCAAACCGCGTCAGCAGCGTGCTCAGCTCCGGACAGTCCACTCTCGCCGCCGCCTCGCCGGGCGAGAACCAGCCCAGCTCACGCTGACCTGCTTCCGGGAATTGGCTCAGATGTTCGCTTACTTCCAGCGCATAGACGGTCGCCTCGCACTCCATCACCGTTCCGGCGCCAATCCGCTTCTCGTAATGGAAGCTGCCCACAGGGTTGGCATCGACCGCGCCGCGCACGCCCGCTTCTTCATAGGCTTCGACCGCCGCCATCTCGGCATCCGGCTTGCTCTCTTTCGGCCAGCCTTTCGGCAGCATCCACTGGCCGCGCCCACGCGTCGTCACCAGCAGCACTTCATGGCCCTCACCGGCCCGCCGCCAGCATAGCGCAGCCACCTGCTGGGCCACAGGCGGGCGCAGCCACGACCCTGTCACCAGGGCAGCCAATTCACGCTTCAGACTGAACTCAGTAGGTTTCATGACACTAATGTGACGGTATTTGCTTCAACCTGCAATGGCGCACATGCAAAAGCGCCGTCACGCCCTCCGGCATGCCTATACACCGACCATTATTAAGAATCCCTGCTGAATCAGGGAGCAAGCATCAGCGCGGTGCGTCGGCATCCATCTCCGCGACGGAAATCGCGTGGATCCGCCAGCCGCCGTCAACATTGCGATAGATCAAGTCGAACCTGATCGCACTCGGCCGGTATTCGAAGGCGCCCCGCAGGCGCAAATCGCCAGATGAATCCAGGCCCGGTTCAAGATAATAGGTCGGCGTGATCAGGATCGCCCGGCCGACATCCACGCGCCGGTTGCGCAGCGGTGCGAACGCGCCCGCCAGGGCTTTCGGACTATTGGCTTTCTGGAACTCGGTTGAGCCCAGCTGCTGCAGCACATCGTAATTGCCGGTGCGGTTGGCATTGTCGAGCGTCACCATGGTCGACCAGACAAGCCGCGCGAGGCCCGTCTCGTCCGGCACGGTATCCGCGCGCGCCACCGACGCGCCTGCGGTCAGGATTACCGCAGCAAACAGGCCCAAGGCCCGCAAAACCACGCCCCGCCAAAAGGCAGGGCGTGGTACCTGGAGGGAACGCAAGGTGGACACAAAATCCCCTTACCAGGCAGCCGAGAACCCGACACGTCCGCCCGTGCCGCCATTATTCATGCCCGAGGCAACACCGGCATCAATCTGCCAGGCATCGTTCAGGCGGTAGCCCGCCGAGGCGCCAATCGCGCTCTCGCTGTCATAGAAGCCGTAGCCGCCATTGATCGCGAACTTCTTGCCAACCGGCACATAGGCCGTGTCGAGCGCGAAGGCCGCTGCAATGCCAGCCCGGTTATCCTGAATGTCCTGCTGGTTACGCGCGATCAGGTTGGCATTCGCGCTGAGACCGGACGACAGCGAATAGTCCGCTGCGATATTGCCGTTCTGGTCCGTCGTGACGAAGCCGACCGGGCCAGACTGCGCTGCCGTGCTGGCTGCCGAGTTCACACCGGCCAGCGTGTACGTATTGTCAGCCGTGCCCAGCGCAACCTGATTGGCCCGCGTGGTCGTGGCGCCATTGCCGATCGCCACCGAGTTGGCAAAGCCTGCGCTCGCCTGGTTGCCGAGGGCAGTCGCAAAATCAGCCGAAGCGTTCGCGGCTTCACCGATTGCTGTTGAGCGTACGCCCGATGCGCTGGCCAGGTGGCCAAAGGCATGCGCGCGTTCTGCGGTCGCCGATGACTGCCAGCCAAAGGCCGTGGCCGCCGTGCCATTGGCTGTCGCTTCACCGCCTACTGCGGTTGAAGAATTGCCGTTGGCAACGGTCGTCGTGCCGATGGCGACCGCGTCAATCCCGGTTGCCGATGCCAGGTTGCCCTGCGCGATGCTCTCAAGGCCGTCTGCAACAGCCCCTTCACCGACCGCCAGAGACCGGATGCCGTTCGCCTTGGCCAGATGACCGAATGCCTGCGCGCGCTCTGCATTGGCGCCGGATTGCCAGCCGATCGCGGTCGCGCCGGGTCCGGTGGCAACCGACTCGCCGCCGACTGCTGTCGTGGAGTTGCCATTGGCTGTGGCCGTCGTGCCGATGGCGACCGCGTCAATGCCGGTTGCCGACGCCAGATTACCTTGGGCGATGCTCTCGAGGCCATCTGCAACGGCCCCTTCACCAACGGCCAGCGAGCGGATGCCATTGGCTTTGGCGAGGTGGCCAAAAGCCTGCGCGCGCTCTGCATTGGCGCCGGATTGCCAGCCGATCGCCGTCGCTCCGGGGCCGGTCGCAACCGACTCGCCGCCCACAGCGGTCGTCGAGTTGCCCGTCGCGGTCGCATCCGTGCCGACGGCCATCGCGTCAACGCCCGTCGCCGCCGCGTTCACGCCGCACTCCAGCGCGGTCGCCTCCCCGGCATTGGCATTACAGTCAGGTGTCGCATCGGCAAAAGCTGGCAGCGAAGGCACCAGGAAAGCGCCCAGCACCATGGCCGTCAGCAGGCCGCTCGATTTCATCAGATTATGTTTTCTCATCACCCGTTTCCCATTCCATAGACGCAGGGCGGAATGCCCGGCCGCTCTCCTCGCCATAAAATATAGCGTGTACAATAATTTACGGATGACGTCGGAAACTGGATCAGTGCGATTGAAAGATTTTGTTAAATATTTCGCGACCTGCAGCAGATACTGCAGATATCAGGTATCAGGTATAAACACGGGAAATTCGTGGCTTTGGCCTGCGGTCCCCGGCAAGCGGGACTGGGAGTGAGACCAGTCCCGCCGCCCCCGCATGAGCTCACCGGACCGTAAGGGGGCGGTCCGGGAGCCCCATCAGTGACTGTGCGCCGCGCCAGCCGGTGTCGCAGGCCGATAGGCACCCGCATCCGTTGTGAACTCGGCATGGCCATAGCGCGCCAGCAGTTTTCGTATCTTCCCCGTCAGCCGGCGGTCTGCGAGGCCCTTGAGGCCAGGCGTCGCCAGCGCCAGCTTGTAGGCCGCCATCTTCAGGGCGATCCCGGTGCCCATGACGGCTGCAACCGCATAATCGAGATTACTCACCGGCACGCCCATATCGGCGGCCGCCTTGCGGTCCCCGCCCAGGAATTGCTGGATGAACACGATCCGCGAAAACCGCTTTTCGATGGCATCAAACACGCGGCTGCCGAAGGATCTGTCCGGCGGCATATAGGCCGCCAGCGTCGCCCGCACGAGCGCCCCGCAGGTCGCATCGTCAAACCCGTCGCGGATCGAACCGCCACGCGCATTCATGATGTCGATAATCCCCTGTGGCGTATCCATCAGCAGATCTTCCGGCAGGCCCAGCAGGTAGCAGCGATAGCGGCTGAACTCGACCCGCGCGCGCTCTTCGGCCGTAAATTCCGTGCGCCCGTCGGCCACCATCTGGTAGGCCAGCAGGAACACGTCGATCAGGCCGGCCGGCATCTGGTCCACCTGCGGGATCGGGATACCATAGACGGACACATCCCAGCCCTTTACGCGCCGCAGCACATTGAACCGCACCATCGAGTGCATCAGGCGCACCATCGCGGCGGCCTTGAAGCCCTCGCCATGCGGCTCCATCGCGCCCGGCAGGGTCGTCACGGTAAAGAAGGTCGCCGTCTCGTTGACACGCCGCGCCGCCGTCGTGCCGCTCAGTGTCCCGGTCAGCGCCATCGGTAGCGCCGTATACTTGTTCAGGAAGGTCGCAAGGAATGATCCGCGGATCATCCACGGCGCCGCCACGGCCATCGGCAACCTGTTCAGCCGCGCGCCCTCGCGCACCAGCTCCATGTTCAGCCAGTCCGGCCTGGTCTCCATCTCGGCGATCAGCGCAACCAGTTCCGGCGGCGCATCCGGCACCGCCTCGATGCCCTTGTCACAGGCGGTCTGCAGCATGTCGACCAGCTTCTTGAAGCCATATTCGCCCATCAGCGCGGCATAGGCATCGGCCGTCACATCGCCCAGCATCGTATAGGCGCGCACACGGTCCACCATGTCGGCAGGCGGCGTCGGAAACTTGTCAGCAAAGGAGGCAATCGAACTGGCGGAGACATCTTCGGTATAGCGCTCGGGCAGGATGGAGAAATCGACATCGCCATACATGGCGGGTAAGGTGGCCCCCTGCTGGGCGATGCGCGCATGGATTGACGCTGTAACATCAGACATGTTTCGACCCCTCTGACTGCTCTATTGGCAGGATGATCTATATATGTGAGTAATACTCACGTTTTCTACTCGCATCAGTCGATACGGGGCGCAGACGGCAGAGGGAAAATATAAGTGACTGAAAAATCGAGAAGAAATCCGAAGCAGGCCCGCGCCCAAGCGACAGTTAATGCTATTCTCGAGGCAACGTTTCATATTCTTGAAACCGAGGGGCTCAGCAAGCTCACCACAAACCATATCGCCGAGCGCGCAGGCGTCAGCATTGGTACCCTCTACCAGTATTTCAGCGATCGGGATGCGATACTGGCCGCACTGGGTCAGCGCCAATCCGATGGCATCGGCGAGCGCATCCTTGAAATCATGCAGGACGCGTCCGAGCCCGACGGCATACGCAAGGTCGTCCGCGCATTGATGCACGGCGTACAGGGATCGGCCGAAACCCGTATCGTGCTCAGCGATGCCCTGTTCCGCGTCCACGGTGAAGCGGCCATTATCGACCACAGCAAAGCTTTCAGCGACATCATGCAAGCTCATCCGGAGCTGAGCTTTATCAACCGGCCCGAGTCGGCCTTCATCCTCACCCATGCTGTGGTCTGCCTCCTGCGCGCAGCGATTGCCGAGTCCGGCCTCGGTCTTCGGTCAGACGCCTTGGAAGACGAACTCGTGCTGCTTATGGAAAGCTACCTCATGGCGCTTGCTCTGCGCGCGCAAAATCAGCCAAAGGAATAGGCCTCAGCCGCTATGGAAATGCCCATAGATGCGCTCGGCCAGCGCCTCGTTGACGCCTTCGACCGCCATCAGGTCCGCCACTTTCGCCCGTGACACCCCGCGCGCCGAGCCGAAATACTGCAACAGCGCCTTCTTGCGCGCCGGGCCGATGCCCTCGATCTCGTCCAGCGGCGAGCGCGCAATATCCGCCGACCGCTTCGCTCTGTGCGCGCCAATCGCCCAGCGGTGCGCTTCGTCGCGCAACCGCTGCAGGTAATAGAGCACCGGTGCCGTCTCCGGCAGTTTGAACGGCGCCCTGCCCGGCCGGAAAAACTGCTCGCGCCCTGCATTGCGGTCAACGCCCTTGGCAATCGACACAAGGTTCACGTCATCCGGGCCAAGTCCCAGCCCGGCCAGTGCCTCAAGCACGGCATTCAGCTGCCCAAGCCCGCCATCGATCAGCACAAGGTCCGGCCAGTTGCGCTCATTGCCAACCGCCTTCTCCTTCAGGCCGCGGGCAAAACGCCGCCGCATCACTTCGCGCATCATGCCATAGTCATCGCCCGGTTCGATGTCCGTGTCCTTGATATTGAACTTGCGATAAGCGGTCTTCATGAACCCGTCCGGCCCGGCCACAACCATGCCGCCCACGGCGTTCGTGCCCTGAATGTGCGAGTTATCGTAAATCTCGATCCGCTGGGGCAGCGTCTCCAGCTCGAACAGTTTCTGCACCTCGTCCAGCAGCCGCGCCTGGCTCGCCGTCTCGGCCAGCTTGCGCGTCACCGCCTCGGTCGCATTGCGCTCGGCCTGCGCCACCAGATCGCGCTTCGAGCCGCGCTCCGGCCGGCGGATCTCGATTTTCCGGTCCACTTTCAGTTCCAGCGCCTCGCCAATCAGGCTCGCCTGGTCCGGCATCTCGTTGACCAGGATCAGTTTCGGCGGCGGGCGCTTGTCATAGAACTGCACCAGGAAAGCCGCGAGCACTTCTTCCTTGCTCTCCTCGCCATCATGACGCGGATAGTGCGCCGTCGCACCCCAGTTCTGCCCGGCCCGGATGAAGAAGACCTGCACGCATGACACGCCGCCATCCATCGCGATCGCGAATATATCCGCCTCTTCCAGCCCGTCCGGGTTCACGTCCTGTGTCGCGCGCACATGTGCCAGCGCCCGGATACGGTCGCGCAGGCGCGCGGCCTGTTCGAACTCCATCGCCTCGGCGGCCACGTCCATCTCTTCGGCCAGCCGTTTTTGCAGGTCAGCCCCCTTCCCGCGCAGGAAGTCGGCGGCCTCATCGGCCAGCTCGGTATAATCCTCTTTCGAGATCAGCCCCACGCAAGGCGCCGAACAGCGCTTGATCTGGTGCAGCATGCAGGGCCGCGTGCGCGCATTGAACACGCTGTCCTCGCAGGTGCGCAGCAGGAAGGCCTTCTGAAGCGTATCCAAAGTCTGCATCACCGCCCCGGCGCTCGCGAACGGCCCGAAATAATCGCCCTCGTTGTGCTTGGTGCCGCGATACTTCTTGATCTGCGGCGCCTCATGGTTCCGCCGGATCAGGATATAGGGAAACGACTTGTCATCGCGCAGCAGCACGTTGAAACGCGGCTTCAGGCTCTTGATCAGGCTCGCTTCCAGCAGCAGCGCCTCGGTCTCGCTCTCGGTCACGACGAATTCCATCCGCCGCGTCAGCAGGATCATCCGCGCGATCCGCTGCGTATGCCCGCCAAGCCGCGCATAGTTGGACACGCGCGCCTTCAGGTCGCGCGCCTTGCCCACATACAGCACCTCGCCGCCATCGCCGAACATGCGATAGACGCCGGGGCGCCCGGGCAGCCGTTTCAGATTGTCCTTGATGACGTCGACGCCGCGAAGCGTGGTTGCGTCATTCTCCTGCGATTCCATGGCTCCCTAGATAGCGCCTGCGGGCGCTGCTTGCGAGGCCTAGAACAGATCGCGCATCAGTTGTTCGACATCCAGCCCGCTGTCGAAGCCCCAGCCAATGCCGAAGGCAAAGATCATCACGATCACAACCGCATAGAAGAACTCACTGCCCTGCTTTGTCTCGCTCTTCTTCTTCCGCTTTGCCAGTTGATGCGGACGGAAGGCCAGGATCAGCAGGATCAGCGCGAAAACGACCAGCCCTATCAGGCGCTGCATATCGCTGAGGCGCTCGAGCCAGATATACATATCGTGCGCTCCGTGCCGCGTCTCGCGCACGATCAGACCCCATATTTCCTCGAAGGGTAAACTATCGTTCGATGAGACCATGGCCTCAGCAGTCCTCCACCGGTTCCGGCCTGTTTACCGGATCCTGACCTTCCAGCATCGCAGGCATGGTTGAAAAATCGATAAAGAAATCCGGTGAAATTCAGCCAATTGGCATAATCGCTCACACGCCCTGCCCCGGATGGCAAAGGCCTGCGTCCCGCAGCCGCATGGCCACGGATTCGGGAAAAGCTTGCCGCAAACGCCCATGCGTCCTAAGGCACAGGCCATTCGCCCACCCCCCAATCCGCACCTCGGGATTTACATAATGTCCGCTGAAATCCGCCTCGCCGACGCCCTCGAACGCGTCAAGCCGTCCGCCACGATCGCCGTCACCACCAAGGCTGCTGAACTCAAGAGCGCCGGCCATGACGTCATTGGCCTTGGCGCAGGAGAGCCCGATTTCGATACACCGGACAATATCAAGGAAGCCGCCATCAAGGCGATCCGCGAGGGCAAGACCAAGTACACGCCCGCCGACGGCCTGCCCGAGCTGAAACAAGCCATCTGCGGCAAGTTCCTCCGCGAGAACGGCCTCTCCTACAAGCCCTCGCAGGTGCATGTCGCGCCGGGCGGCAAGCCGGTCATCTATAACGCGCTCGTTGCCACGCTGAACCCCGGCGACGAAGTCATCGTGCCCGCCCCCTACTGGGTTTCCTATCCTGAAATGGTGCTGATGGCTGGCGGCGAACCCGTCATCGCCCCTTGCGGCCCGAACACGCAGTACAAGCTGACGCCGGACGCGCTCGAAGCCGCGATCACGCCGCGCACCCGCTGGATCATCCTCAACTCCCCGTCCAACCCCACCGGCGCCGCCTATACCAAGGCCGAGCTGCGCGGCCTCGCCGACGTGCTGTTGCGCCATCCGCAGGTCTGGGTCCTGACCGACGACATGTACGAACACCTCGTCTATGACGGCTTCGAATACTGGACCATCGCGCAGGTCGAGCCCGCCCTTTATGACCGCACGCTGACCATGAACGGCGTCTCCAAGGCCTATGCCATGACCGGCTGGCGCATCGGCTATGCCGCAGGCCCGGAAAAACTGATCAAGGCCATGGGCAAGGTCATCAGCCAGACCACGTCCAACCCCTCCTCGATCAGCCAGTATGCTGCCATCGAAGCCCTCAATGGCCCGCAGGATTTCCTCGAACCGCGCCGCAAGGTCTATCAGGAACGCCGCGACATGGTCGTTGCCGGTCTCAACAAATGCGAAGGCCTGCACTGCCCGACGCCTGAAGGCGCCTTCTATGTCTATCCGTCCTGCGCGGGCGTCATCGGCAAGACGGCCCCGTCCGGCAAGGTCATCGAGAATGACGAGGATTTCGCCACGGAGCTTCTGGAAACCGAAAAGGTCGCTGTCGTCTTCGGCGCAGCCTTCGGCATGTCCCCGGCCTTCCGCGTCTCCTACGCCACGTCGACCGAAGCGCTGACCGAAGCCCTCATCCGCATCGAGCGCTTCTGCGCGGCGCTGAAATAGACTGCGTCTATAGCTCAGCGTGCGCCTATCGATGGGTAAAATAGGGATCGAATGCCCATATGTGACGTATAAGCTGTCACAGACACAGGAGATATCCCATGCCCATTGATATTGGAATGAACGACAAGGCCCGCCAGTCTTCCGCCCAGGCGCTCAGCGTCCTGCTCGGTGAAACCTATGCGCTCTACGTGAAGACGCACGGCTATCACTGGAATGTCACCGGCCCGCGCTTCAACTCGCTCCACGGCATGTTCATGACCCAGTATACCGAACTCTGGACCGCCCTCGACGAGATTGCCGAACGTATCCGCGCGCTCGGCCATTTCGCCCCCGGTTCCTCTGCCGAAATGCTGGAAGAAGCCACGATCAAGCCGGATAATGGCGTGCCGGACGCCGAAGCGATGATCTCGAACCTGGTCAAAGGCCATGAAGCGATCAGCCGCGCCGCCAAGATCGGCCTCAAGGTTGCCGAGGAAAACAATGACATCGTGACGGTCGACCTGATGACCCGCCGCGCCGACATTTCCGAGAAAACCGCGTGGATGCTGCGCGCCAATCTCTAGGCACGCCGGCAGGTTACAGGAATATGTATGTCAGAGGGGCTCCCGTGCGGGGCCCCTTTTTCATGGCGCGGAAAGTGTAGGAAAGAGGCTCCCTTCTCCGCCCCCGCCAAAACCGTGCCTACAATGCCCGCATGTTTCCGCTCGACGAACAGGACATGGAGATCGTGGCGCCCGAAGGCTGGGCGCGGCTTGATCGCG